>ENA-ORMN01000012-ORMN01000012.1-human-gut-metagenome-genome-assembly--contig:-NODE-12-length-235479-cov-16.615625_pt1 | contig 235479 bp, 178 predicted proteins | sample MGYA00242102_ERZ508993 | MGnify/ENA primary metagenome ERZ508993 (study PRJEB26280, sample SAMEA2338770) | human gut metagenome | biome: human gut; feature: human-associated habitat; material...
TCCTCTGCTCCGGAATGATATAGTCACGTGTCCCGGAGTCAGAGCCGACAGTACTCAGGATCTCGATCTCTGAAAGAAGTTCCTTGAACCGATCGGTGTAAACAGGATCTCTGCCCACTATGCAATACCCCTTCCCTTTGACATTCTGAATCTCCATTCCGAAGACCTCCTCAATGGTCTTGATGTCACGCTGAAGAGTCCGCAAAGTGTAGGGACCGTTCTCGGCCATATCACCTGACATGGCCTCCAGCAGATCCTCTTTGCCGACATATTCACAGATGCCGCTGAGTTTGTTCACTATTGCGCTTAACCGCTTGATCTGGTTCAACATATTCAGAAGTGTTTGTCGCAAATATAACAATCAAAAGCGACAAAATCTGTCGCAATGAAGAGAAATGTACATCAAAATGATTCCGCTATGCCGCCAAAGGAGATTCAGGTCGAAAAATTGTCACTCAGGCCATGAGGAAGGACGTTCAATGATAGAAGTCACAAAGTGAATATTAGGTTGGAACACAAGACAGTTGTTTGGACATAGTTAGCGTTTCGTGCAGGAAAGGAGTTCCTGAGGTACCAAATGGACACGGGACAGCAGTTGGTACAGAAAATGGGTTCCTGGGGTACCAACGAGGCCTGGGACAGTGGTTGGTACAGGAAAACGCACTGTGGTGTACCAAAGGATGGCGAGACTGTTTGGTACCCGAGAATGCATTGTGGCTTGCCGACCTGGAAGAGATAACACAACTGGACAAACTTGCGATATTAAGCAGTTTGTCCATCGAAACGGCAATCCACCGGAGAAACTGTGCAATATCACCAGTTTGTCCAATAAATAGGGTTCTCACCGGACAAACATAAACGGTGGTTCGACTTCTCCGGTAAAAAGACATTCCGATGGACAAAATTTGATGCGAGACCGGAGTATGGGAAGTCAATGGGTGGGGATAGGGCAAGTGTTGCGTAAAGCAGACAGCGGAACAAGGCGACAAAAAAGAATTTTCAAATTTTGGTAACGTGCAAAATTTGAAAATTCATTTTTTGTCGCCGCTGCGCATAATCATCGGTCATGAATGTCGCTTCGATGGTTGGTTAGCGTTGTCGAACCAGAAGCTCAGCGACGTGTCAATGTAACCTTTCACAAGACGCTTCGAAAGGCTCAGCGACCGAACTTATAGGCACAGTGGCCGAATGGTAAGCTAAGCGACCAGACGGACAGATCACTTATGCGAGACGCTTTTCGAGACGCTCGCGGATGGCGGCGATGAAGTCGGCGGAGTTCTTTACCTGAGGAGTCACGCCTTCCATGAGGTTGGCGAGATCCTTGGTCACGATGCCGGCGTTGAGGGTGTCGAAGCAGGCGGCCTCAAGCTGGTCGGCATAGTTGACAAGCTCTGGAATGTTGTCCATCTCGCCTCTCTTGCGGAACGCACCGCTCCACGCGAAGATCGTCGCGATCGGGTTCGTGGAGGTCTCCTCGCCCTGGAGGTGCTTGTAGTAGTGACGGGTCACGGTGCCGTGGGCGGCCTCGTACTCGTACTTGCCGTCAGGGCTGACAAGAACCGAAGTCATCATGGCAAGGGAACCGAAGGCCGTGGAGACCATGTCGCTCATCACGTCACCGTCGTAGTTCTTGCAGGCCCAGATGAATCCGCCCTCGCTGCGCATCACACGTGCGACCGCGTCATCAATAAGGGTGTAGAAGTACTCGATGCCGGCGGCCTCGAAAGCGTCCTTGTACTCTGCGAACACCTCCTCGAAAATCTCACGGAAACGTCCGTCGTACTTCTTGGCGATGGTGTCCTTGGTGGCGAACCAGATGCTCTGCTTGAGGTCAAGGGCGTACTTGAAGCAAGCGTGGGCGAAAGAACGGATGGAAGCGTCGGTGTTGTGCATTCCCTGGAGAACGCCGGGACCCTTGAAGGTGTGGACTATCTGCTCTTCCCTCTTGCCGCTCTCGCCTTCGAAGACGAGCTTGGCCACTCCCGGTTCCTCGACACGGATGTCAACACTCTTGTAGACATCACCGTAAGCGTGACGGGCGATGGTGATAGGCTTCTTCCAGAACTTCACTGCCGGAGAGATGGAAGGGATGGTGATAGGTGTGCGGAACACTGTACCGTCCAGCATCGAACGGATCGTTCCGTTCGGGCTCTTCCACATCTGATGCAGGTTGTACTCGGTCATACGCTTGGCGTTAGGAGTGATGGTGGCGCACTTCACGGCAACACCGTACTTCTTGGTGGCGTTGGCGGAGTCGATTGTCACCTGATCGCCGGTCTCGTCACGATGAACGAGGCCGAGGTCATAGTATTCTGTCTTCAGATCAACAAATGGAATGATAAGCTCATCCTTAATCATCTTCCACAGGATCCTTGTCATTTCATCACCATCCATCTCTACGAGAGGAGTGACCATCTGAATTTTTTTCATAATTGAATATTAAAAATTAAAGTGTTTTACGAATATGATTACCTGGGCACCTCAGGCTTGCAAGCCCCTGAAATGGACGCAAGCCTAAAGTGCGCGATTATGATTATTTGCTCTTCTGGGCGGCGTAGAAGTTCATCAGGCAACCGTCGGCGAGAATCTCCCTCTCGTCAGCGGTCAGATTCTGGAAGTAGAGATGAATGTCCTTCACACCCTCGGCGCTGATCACCTTGGCGTCAATCTCCTCCTTGCCCGAAAGGATGGCCTCACGGATGCCGGGAACATAGACGAAATCGCCGGCTACATATTCAAAAGGAGTTTCCTTTGAGATGGTGAAAGGAACGATGCCCCAGTTGATGCAGTTGCTGCGGTAACGCTTGGTGGCATATTCATAGCAGATGTTGGCGTCGCCGCCGAGCACCTTCTGGCAGGAAGCGGCCTGCTCGCGGGCTGAGCCGTCGCCAGGCTTGTTGGCGAACACGCATGAGCCGAACGAGGTGTCCTCCGGCTTGGCGCCAACCTTGGCGAGGGCGTCGAGAACGTGCTGCGGAGCCTTGCCGGCGCGGCGCTCAAGATCCTCCGCCTGGATGCGCTTGCTGATCCCGACATATTCAGGAACACGGCGAGAGAGAGCGAACTCGGAGAGTTTCAGCGGGTTGGAACGGTAGCTGGAAGTCTCGCCCGAAGGGATGAGCTCGTCGGTCGTGGTGACAGGGTCGTGGATGACAGCGGCGAGTTCGAGGAGCATGTTATCCTGCATCGGGTACATCTTAGGCCAGTCCTTGATGTTCGGTCCGTAGCGGAGCTCGACGGTAGGGTCGGCCTTGCCGAATCCGTAGTAGATGCGGCTCTTGTAGATGCGGTCGTCGAAGGAATATGGCTTGTGCGTGTCTTCGTACTGGATGTCAGTGGCTGCCGTGATGACTCCACCGTTGGCGGCTGTGGCGGCGATAGAGCGCGCGTCCATCAGGCAGACAAGGGAGATCTGTCCCTGTCCAGGCTTCGAGCCCTCGCGGTTAGGGAAGTTGCGGGTGGTGTGACGGATCGAGAGTCCGTTGTTGGCAGGAACGTCACCGGCTCCGAAGCAAGGGCCGCAGAACGCCGGCTTGATCACAACACCGGCCTCAAGCAACTCCTCGGCAATGTGATTGCGGGTGGTCGCGAGATAGACAGGGGTTGACTGAGGGTAGGCGGACATTGTGAAGTAGTCGTTTCCGATGGTCTTGCCCTTCATGATCGCGGCGGCCTCGCTGAGGTTGTCGTAGGTACCTCCGGAGCAGCCGGCGATGATGGCCTGGTCCGCGAAAGCCTTGCCGTCCTTCACCTTGCTCTCAAGATCGATGGTGATCTTGTCGCCGAAACGCTTCTTGGCATCCTCCTCCACTTTCTTCAGGATTCCCTCAGGGTCAGCCTGGAACTCATGGATAGTGTAGGCGTTGGATGGGTGGAACGGAAGGGCGATCATTGACTCCTGTTTGGAGAGATCGATGCGGATCATCGCGTCGTAGTAAGCGATCTCGCCCGGCTGGAGCTCTTTGTAAGCCTCAGGACGCTCGTGCATCCTGTAATACTCCTCAACCTTCTCGTCGGTAACCCAGATCGAGCTGAGGCAGGTGGTCTCGGTGGTCATCACGTCGATTCCGTTACGGAAGTCGGTAGGAAGGGAGGCCACGCCAGGGCCGGCGAACTCAAGCACCTTGTTCTTCACGAAACCGTTCTCGAACACGGCCTTGACGAGGGAGATAGCCACGTCGTGAGGGCCGACACCCTTCTTAGGCTTGCCTTCGAGCCAAACCAGAACAACCTCAGGAGCGTTGATGTCCCAAGTGTTGTGGAGGAGCTGCTTCACAAGCTCACCGCCACCTTCGCCCACACCCATGCAGCCGAGCGAGCCGTAGCGCGTGTGGCTGTCGGAACCGAGGATCATGCGGCCGCAACCGGCTAGAGCCTCGCGGACATATTGATGAATAACAGCCTGGTTGGCAGGAACATAGATACCACCGTACTTCTTGGCGGCGGAGAGACCGAAGATATGGTCGTCCTCGTTGATGGTACCGCCGACAGCGCACAGAGAGTTGTGGCAGTTGGTCATCGCGTAAGGGATAGGGAACTTGTCAAGTCCGCTGGCGCGGGCTGTCTGGATAATTCCGACATAAGTGATGTCGTGTGAAGCCATCGCATCGAACTTGATGCGCATCTTCTTGCCTTTGCTTCCGTCCACATCGTGGGCACGGAGAATTCTGTAGGCGATAGTGTTTTCGCGGGCCTCATCGGCAGATGGCATTCCTGCGGCATCGTTGACGATAGTCTTGCCATTTTTCAGGTAAACGCCATTGGGAATCAATTCTACCATAATAAAATTAGTTTTGTGTTAATAAATTATTAGTTAGCAATTAATTATACTATTTATAAATATTGTCAGGGACAGCATGTCAGCGCTTCCGCCGGGCGAGATGTTCTCCCTGATGAAATCCTTGTTCAAAGACGACAGGCCGCTCTCGCTGAAGTCCTCAAGAAGCCTTGCGGCCTCGGCTTCGGCGTGGGCGAGACCCTCCGCTCCCCTCCTGTGGAGGATGTTGGTGTCGTCAAGGGTCGTCATTATGTGAAGCAGCGTCTTATGGCAGCGGAAAGGATCGCCTTCCAGCGAACGATAGTACGGCAGCCAGTCTACGAACAGTTCCGGATAGGCCGCGCGGGCGTTCTCCAGAGCGCCGACAGCCTTGAAACTTCTCTTGGCCTCGGCTCCGTGCGTACCTCGGGCGGAAGGGATCTCCGACGCGGCGCGGGACACGAGTTCTTTGAATGAATATGCCTCCACAGCCCCCGTGGAGCAAGCCAGGCAGGAGGCCGCGGCGACTGACAGGCCGATGCAGAAGAGGGCTCCTTTGTGGGTGTTTACTCCGCTGGTGGCCTTCAGCATCGCTTTTTCAGCCTCGATGCCGATCTCCTTTATCTTTGCCGGGTCAATGTCTTTGGCGGACTCCACAGCCAATCTTGTCAGGTAAGGCCTTAACGCCGAGATGCTTTTGGACATCAGCGCATAGTCCATATCTTTGTGGGCACCGTTGTCCTGCCTGTCCACGAGTCCCGGTTTGGGGGTCGTGTCGAGTTCCAACCTCAACGCACGCTCGGCAAGGTCGGCGACCAAGTAAGGGATGGTGGATTTTGGAATATATTCCATCGCCTCCTTGAGGTTGCCTTTGTCAAGAGCACGCCTTAATGAGGTGGCACTGATCGGATTGCCGTTTTGTTCAAGTCTTGGAATCTCAACAAAATCTATTGGTCGCCGAGCCTGTCGAAGCGCCGACCCTTTGACAAGCTCAGAGTCCGGTTGGTGAGCCTGTCGAACCACAGCGACCGATGTTCCCGGCAATATCTCCGCCATCAGCTCGTTGTAGCGGCGGGTCAGGGGATCTTCCGGCTCACTGCCGGCGAAACGTACCGTAACTCCAAGAGGCTTAGCGATATGATTCACAAACAAATCCAGATCAAGGGCAATCTGAGTGTCCGTCGCGTCGTCCAACTTCTTCAGGAAATAGGTCGGGAAGGTCGCCGCCGAGATGGCGTAGTCACTCCCCTCGCAGACAACCACATTGTCAAGTCCGGCGCACCCGGCCTCGATCATAGCCTTTCTTTCGACGTAAGGGAAACGCGACCTATCTTCCTTAACAACAATCACATAAAGATTGTCAACCTGCGATGCGGCCTGCTCAACCAGATAGCGATGTCCTTTAGTGAACGGATTGGCGTTCATCACGATCGCCCCATTCCGGCCCGGACGGGCGAGCGACTCCAAGTACTTCCTGTACTCCGGAAGCCCTCCCCTGCCGTTTTCCATCAGGATGGCGTTCGGCGAGGACGCGATCAAGGCGAAACCGAGGCTTTTGAATATTCCTTCGTTCTCCGGCTTAGTGAAAGCTTTGACCGATTCCCTGCCCTCCTCACGGGCGATGGCGATGAGGCGAGACATGAGAATATTCATAAGTCCCTCGCTGCGAGCGGATTCCGACACCGCGACGCACTTGATGACGTTGCCGTCCAGACCGCCGCCGGCAAGGATTTCGTCTCCGTCCTCGTCGCGTGTCACCACCACATAACGGTCCAGCGGAGCCAGTCTCAGCCTGTTGGCGGCGAGGAAAGCCTCGACCCGTCTCCGGACAGAGTTCAACGAAAGCGGAGCCTCGCTTATGTAGTGACGGTTATCGCACATAGGACTCAATCATTTCGTCAATCTTCGCGGTGAGCTCAGCCATAGTGTGGGTACGGTTTCGCATACAATAGCGAGCCTCGTTGTCACAGACAAGACATTTTCTCGGACTCAGGCCCACCGACTCCCTTGACATAGGAACTCCGTCAGCGTCAATCACATCCAAATCAAAAAGGCGGCCGAGCGGATGAGTGTCCTCGATCCGGCAGGTCTCCTTTTTGGCTTCCTCGTTGGAAAGCGGGGTGACGAGATAGGCCTCGTAGCCGGTCGGCAAGTCTCGCAGTCTGAATTTGAGCATCGAGTCTCCGAAAGCCGAGACCAGAGCCGTGACAGCAGCCTGGGCGACCACAAGCGATTGCAGATTACGCTTGACCTTACCCGGCATTATGACCGTGAGGCAGACCAGGGTCTTTCCAGGGTAACCTTTCAAAAGTTCCTTCTGGAAAGAAGCCCGTTCCTCACGACTTGCCAGCAATTGGCCAAGCGTAATCTCCATAAAAAACAGTCTTAGTCCTCGATGTTCATTATGACATCCATCACGGAGCCGTCACGGTTCATCACGACTCCCACGACCTTCTCTCCGAACGGAAGCGGATCAGGGACTCCGATGGACTTCAGAGCCAGTTCCTTGAGGTCATGGATGTCCACGATCTTCAGTCCGGCCTCCCTCAGACGCTCGGCGATCTCAGGACGGCGCGGGTTGACCGCGATGCCATATTCAGTGACTACAACATCGACTGTCGAGCCAGGGGTGATGAGAGTCGTGACCTCGTCCACAACGCAAGGGATGCGTCCACGCATAAGTGGGCAGACGATGATCGAGAGGGCTGAATCGGCGGCTGTGTCAGGGTGTCCTCCGACGGCTCCTCTGATGACTCCGTCACTGCCGACAAGCACGTTGACATTGAAGTTCACATCTACCTCAAGGGCAGAGAGAATCACGATGTCGAGATAGTGCACGGCTGATCCCGGCTCATCCGCGCTGGCATATTCATTGGCGGAGACTCCCTTGTGGAAAGGATCGTTCTTGATCGATTCGGCTGCCACCCTGTCGAATGACTGCACGTCGATCAGGCGCTCGATGAGGCCTTCCTCGTGCATCTTGACCATGTGGGCGGTGATGCCGCCAAGCGCGAAGCTGGAGTGGATGCCGCGCTTGATCATTTCCTCACGAATATATTTGACAGCGGCCAGCGAGGCTCCGCCGGATCCGGTCTGGATCGAAAAGCCTTCCTTGAAATAGCCGCTGTTGACGATCACCTTCGCGGCGTTCATCGCAAGCAGGATGTCGCGAGGGTTCTTGGTGTCACGGATGGCTCCGGAAGAGATCTTGGAAGAGTCTCCGACCGAATCCACGAGTACAACGTAGTCCACATCATGCTCGGAGATGGAGTTCGGTGTGTTCGGATAGTCAACGAGATCGTCGGTGATGATCACCACCTTGTCAGCATACTGGGCGTCCGGCTTGGCGTAGCCGAGGGAACCGCAGATTGACTTGGCGTGCTCGGAGCGGGAGTAACCGCTGGCGTTGCCGGCAGGGTCACTGGAAGACGCGCCGAGGAACGCCACGTCGATGTGCAGGTCACCTTTCGCGATGGCGCTGCCACGTCCTCCGTGGCTGCGGAACACCACAGGCTCCTTCATCAGACCGTGTGAGATCTCCTTGGCAAGCTCTCCGCGAAGACCGGAGGTGGAGATCTTGGTGATCACCCCGTTCTTGATGTGGTCGATCAGCGGAGCGTGGACGTCGGAAAGGCTGGACGCGGCGAGGTGGAGATTCTTGAATCCCATCTCGGCCAGTTTGCCAACGACCATATTCACAACCTTGTCTCCACCTCTGAAATGGTGGTGGAAGGAGATTGTCATTCCGTCTTTCAGGCCGCTGAGCCTGATGGCATCCTCAAGTGTAACCACCTTGGACTGAACCTTCTGAAGATCCTTGCGGAATGTGGTGTTTTTCGGAGTCTCTCCCGAGTACACCTTCTTGCCCATTGCGGCGGCAACCTTATCGACAAGCGCCGCCCTTTCCCTTATATTACTCATAAACTTCCTCCTTTGTTAATATGCCTGAAGCGATGGCGAGATCGATGGTGCGCTGAGCCCTGATGACGACAGGACGATCAACCATCTTACCGTTGACGGCGATGACACCCGAGCCGCGTTTCTCAGCCTCCTTGATGGCGGCGAGAATCTTCTTAGCCTTCTCGATGGCCTTCTCGGTAGGTGCGAACACCTCGTTCACGATCTGGATCTGACGAGGGTTGATGATGGACTTGCCGTCGAATCCGAGGGTCTTGATGAGTTCGACCTCCTTGCGGAATGTCTCCATGTCATCGAGGTTTGAATATACCGTGTCGAGAGCGTCGATCCCTGCGGCCCTGGCGGCCACCACGATGGTCTCGCGGGCATAGAGCAGCTCGGCTCCACCCGGGGTACGCTGGGTCTTGAGGTTGGCGCAGTAGTCCTCGGCTCCGAGGGCGATGCCCATCATCCTCTTCGAGGCCTTGGCGATGGCGAACGCGTTGCAGATGCCCTCGGCGCTTTCGATGGCGGCCATCATACGGGTTCTGCCAAGGCATCCCAGTTCCTTTTCGACCTTCTCAATCTCCGCCTCCAGCTCGCGGACCTCGTCGGCGGTCTCGGTCTTCGGCATGCGGATCACCTGCACGCCGGCCTTCACGACAGCCTCAACGTCCTTGCGTCCGTAAGGTGTGCTGAGAGGATTGATGCGGACAACCATTTCGGTGTCGCCGTAGTCGATTGACTTCAGAGCGTTGTGGACGAGCAGACGCGCGGCGTCTTTCTCAGCCATGGTCACGGAGTCCTCCAGGTCGAGCATGATCGAGTCCGGCCCGTAGATGAAGGCATCCTGCATCATTCCGGGATTGTTGCCCGGAACGAACATCATTGTTCTTCTTAATCTTTCCATAATCGTAACTGATTATCGGAATAACACGCGCACCTTCGGTCCCTGGCGCCGCGACTTATTCCTCAACCTAAACTAAGCCCAAACATCTTTTCCTGTGGCGCGCACGGCGGCGGCGGTCACCCTGGCACGGATGGTGCAATCCCTGGCTCCCTTGTCAACCGCCTTGATGTCAGCGTCCTCCAGTCCGAATTCGGTAAGAGTTTCCTCAATGACCTGACGGATCTGTCTGCCGAACTGGGCGGCCACAGAACTGTCCAGGTCGATGTGCAGACCTTTCGTCTCGACCGGGGCGATCTGGATCATGATGTCACCTGACTCCAGCGTTCCGGCTACAGCGTTCTTTACTTCCATAGCGAAATGTACGATAAAAAAGTCATTAGTGTCCCTGAACCCTCAGGGGCGTGTTAATAATTATGTGTCAATCTCAAATAAAACCCATCCGCCTCAACTACAAATCTTCACAATATCAGGAATATTCCGAAAAATCTATAACCTTTCCCGCGGACAGATCCTTACACCGCCAAAGGTATGACACTTTTTTCAGTTGACCAAATTTCCGCCATACATTTTTCGAATATTTCCGCCTTCCACCCGCAAATACCACAGAGTCTACCCTAAGGCGGGACGGAGGATGTCGGCGATGGCGGCGGTTTCGATCAGGAAACCGTCGTGGCCATAGGGGGTCTCGATCTGGTGGTAACGGGAGCCGGGGATCATCTCGGAGAGGGGACGCATGTCCTCGGGAGGGAACAATTCGTCGGAAGACATGCAGACAAAGGTGCAGTCGGCCTTGATCTGAGAGAGGGCCTTGGCGACACCTCCTCTGCCACGACCAACGTTGTTACTGTCTACCTCGTCACAGACATAGAGATAGGAATAGGCGTCCCAGTCCTTGACGAACTTGGAGGTCTGGTGGCGATAGTAGGATCCCACCTTGCCGGCAAACACGGTGTCGTCGCTGTCCTCGTTCTGCTTGAAAAGGCCTTCCTCGCAGCGGTAGGTCAGCAGCGCGATGGCTCTGGCGGCCTTCAGACCCTCCATGCCGCCCTTAAGGTCACGATGCTCCTTGAAGGTCGGGTCGGCGAGAAGGGCGAGGCGGCTGGCGGCGTTGAATCCTGCGAGCCAGGGGGTCACGCGCGCGCCGGTGGCGATAAAGAATATCTTGCCGAACAGACCGGGACACATCTCGACCCACTCGAAGGACATGAAGCCGCCCATGGATGTTCCGATCAGAATGTCAATCCTTTCTATGCCAAGATGTTGTCTCAGTAGATCAAAGGCACGCACAGTGTCGCGGACGGTCACTTTCGGAAAATCGAAATAGTAGGGCCGGCCGGTCTTCGGGTTCGTGGACGCGGGACCGGACGAGCCGCAGGCTGAGCCTAACACATTGGCACAGATGACGAAATACTTCTGAGTGTCAATCAGTTTGCCGGGGCCGACAAGATTCGGCCACCAGCTGCCTTCCGGGTCGGAATCCGCGGTCAGGGCGTGGCAGAGCCAGACCACCTGCCGGTCACGGGAATATTCAGAAGGCGATGTGTGGTAGACTATCTCCAGATTGTCAATGCTCCCGCCCGACTCGAACCCGAAGGTTCCCTTATGCCTATAGATGTGCCTGATCATTATCTTTAAGTGGTGTGAATGAATATCCTTTCCGCCGCAGTTCCCTGATGAGTCCGGGGAGCTTGTCGTAGAATTTGTCCGTCCTGGACGGATCCGTTCCGAAATGGATCAGCATGATGTGGCCGTTCAGTCCGTCGGGATCCGTCCTTTCATATTCCCGGATCTTGCCGAGAATCTCCTTGCTGCTGAAGTAGCGGCTCATTCCTGGAGTGGTGTAGTCGCCGTTCGTGAGGGTTCCCGGAGTGTAGTTGATCACTTGAAGGCCGAGCTGGCGCGCCCAGGAGGAGATTGTAGCGTTGTAGTGCTCGTAGGGCGGGATGAAATACGGTGCGTCCGTGATGCCGAACTCCCGCAACACCTTATAGCTCTTGAACATGTCCTCCTCAAACTCCTGCCTTGTCACCAGCAGGGAGTCGCGCTTGCCCCACGGGGCGTAGAGAAGGTGGCCGTAGGAGTGGCTTCCGACGTAGTGTCCCTCGGCCACAAGCCTGCGCACCACATCGGGGTACAGCTCGAAGAACTCTCCGGTGAAGAAGAATCCGCCTTTGATGTTGTACTTCCGGAGCGTGGAGATGATCCTGTCCGCCCCGTCGGCCTTGTCAGCCGCCGTGAACACAAAGTCAATGTGCCTGACAGAAGGGTCGGTCCTTATTATTCCGCCATCCCGGTAGATGTTTCTGTCGGGGAGGACGGCGGCGCCGGACACCTTATTCTGAAGTTCCCTACCTTCACGCTGATAGTAGGAGAGAGGGAATGTCAGCGAGGCGGTGCCGTCCATCGTCGGCTCGTTGGTGGAGTAGTCGTGCGTGCTGTCGTGGTAGACCAGGTCGCCCGGCTGGAACTCCTCGTAGTTGACACCGCCGTCGGTGTGGATTCCAAGCAGGCCTCCGAATATGGTCGAGTAGACCGGGCCGTCAACCAGGCCGCCGGTCGTGTTGCCCATCTTGTACTTGATGATGAAAGAATGAGGCTGGGTCGGGAACGTTCCGCCCTTCGGCAGTTCCACGATCATGCTGACACCCCACGGGTTGCAGCCCAGAAGCCAGTCACGCAGAGAGCCTTCCATCTCCTGATAGGTCGTGTCGCCGGTCAGCTCACGGTAAAGGATGCACTGGGTAAGCATCGCCGTGGTCAGGTTGTTGGAACACCATATTCCCGGAATGCCGAACATGAACGGATGATCCTTCCCACGCTCATAGACGCGCTGGATGCCCGAACGCATGTTCCTGATGAATTCCGCCGACACCTTGCCGCCGAAATTCCTCGCTATGCGGTAATGCCCCATATTCATAAAAGGATACCATTGGTAGTGGCGCGCGCTGTCGGCTCCCATCCAAGGGGTCACCGGCTCGCGGCGGGCATATTCAATGGCCTCCGTGCGGTACTTCCCGTCACCGGTGCGGCGGAACATTTCGTAGGCGGCCAACTCCATGTCATCCACCCAGTTGTCCTCCTCGTAGATGTAAGGGGAAACCACCGAGGCGGTCTGGCAGACTCCTGGCTTGGCCACTCCGGCATCGTAGGCGGCCTTCGCCTTCGCACCGATTCTTTCGGCGAACTCCGGGTAGAACGGCCTTAGGATCTCCGCGCCGAGAGCGAAATCGGAGGCGAACTTGCCCGCTGTGCTGGCCACACCGGTCGTCTTGTTCCTGTCCCCTCGACGGCCTCTCTGCTGCGGCTCGCCGGAGCAGTACCAGACCGGTCTGAACCCGCCCTTGCCCCAGCCGTAGTCGGCCTGGTCGTCGCTCGGGACACGCATCCCCACATGGTCACGGTCGTCGGCGATCTGATTGTACATCTCCCCCGGTTCCGGATTCATCTTGTCAAGCCACTTGAGTCCCCAGTAGATCTCGTCCACGATGTCAGGGATCCCGTTGCGTCCAGGAGTTCCGTCCGCAAGATGATTGTCCGAGAACGCCTCCGGGTTGCTCTGGTAAGCGAACATCATCTGGTAGATGGCGTTCGCCGAGGTGGTTGTGTACTGAAGGCAGTCCGACGCGTCGTGCCATCCTCCGGTCACGTCAAGGAACGTGCTGTCCTTCCGGGGATCCGGATGCCCGACAATGATGCCGTCCTTCCGGTGGCAGCTGTCCTTGAAGAACGGATTCCATCCGCAACGCTGCTGACGCATGTAGTTCAGCACGAAATCAGCCGCGCCGTCGTACACACCAGCCCCCACAGGGAAGGTCTCCGAGCGGGTCTCGCCGCCCGAGGACAGCACCTTGATGTAATAAGCGCCGCTGGTCTTCAAACCGCTGAAATCCAGGCGGCAGGTTGTCTTCATGCGCCCCAGGACACCAGTCGGTCTCACGGCGGAGGAACTGAAAGCCACCTCGCCGGTGAAAGCGTCAACCAGCTCAAAACCATTGATCTGCGCGGTCTCATCACTCATGAACACCGCCACTTTCGTCGCTTCAGGAAGGTAGCCGATCTGGTTGACACGGATCCATGATCCGGCAAAAGCCTGGACCGCGGCCAGCGACAGGATCGCCATGGACACTAATCTCTTCATTATCATCGTGGTCTCTTCAAAGAATTACGCTAAGATGTACCTTATCGTCCGATAAAGAGAAGGCAAAAATAAGAAAATTAGCGGTTTAAAACGTAGAAAATGATTACTTTTGTCCAAATTGCGCCGGACGAGGGAGAACAGGTGTAAGGAATCTCCCCGCGGACAACATGGCGGAAAGACAGGACAGTACAATGGAAAGATACAGAATAGGCAACGGCTACGATGTCCATGCCCTGAGAGAAGGGCTTCCGATGTGGCTTTGCGGCGTCAGGATCGAGAGCGAGGCCGGATTTGTGGCCCACTCCGACGGCGATGTGGCCATCCACGCACTGTGCGACGCCCTTCTCGGAGCGGCGGCCCTGGGCGACATCGGACTTCACTTCCCGGACAGCGATGACAGATGGAAAGGCATTGACAGCAAGCTGCTTCTGAAGGAGGTAATGAGGATGGTCAGAGCAAAGGGCTACGAACTCGGCAACGCCGACATCACCATCGCCCTTCAGGCTCCCAAACTCCGCCCGCACATAGACTCCATGCGTTCAAAACTCGCGGAAGTCATAGGGACAGATCCCGGCAACATCTCCGTCAAAGCCACCACCACCGAGCGCCTCGGCTTCGTCGGCAGAAAGGAAGGCTGCGAGGTCTGGGCAACCGTAATCATCTGTAAGGCAGCATGAAAAGAATCCTGGCAATAACACTTGCGGCGATCTTCGGCATCGAAGCGAGCGCACAGATCAACTTCCCCCCGACGGAACACTACCTCATCGGGCAGAGCGACATCGACAGGGCGGAAGCCCTTCTGGACACGCCACTCAAGAAGGCGGTCAAGTACCCTAATCCCAGCAAGGGAGCGCGGTGGTTTCCGGACGCAAGCCTTGGCCTGTTCATGCACTGGGGCATCCACAGCATGCTCGGGGCGCAGCCCTCTTGGGCGATGATCAACCACTACCGCTACAACGGCGGCTACAAATCCAAGGAACTCTACTATGGCCAGGCACTCGGGTTCAACCCGGAATTCCCTGCCGACAAGTACCTTACGGCGGCCAGGGAGGCCGGTTTCAACTACGCCGTACTCACAACCCGCCACCACGACGGCTACTGCCTGTGGCCGTCGAAGTACGGTATCGGCACGAAGCAGTTCATGGGAGGACGCGACCTCATAAAGGAATATGTGGAAGCCTGCCGCCGGGCCGGTCTCAGGGTGGGACTCTACTACTCTCCTCGTGACTGGCTGTACCCCGGCACCTACGACGAGAGGCACTTCGACGCCAACACCAGAAGCCAGGTGGAAGGCATCAAGGATCCTGTCCTCAGGGAGAAGGAATATGTCAGGATGCTCGGTTACGTGATGGCCCAGATCGAGGAACTGCTGACAAACTACGGCAAGATAGACATCCTCTGGCTGGACGGTATGGACATGATCGGTGTCACGGATCACCACAACGACAAGATTTACGCATGGATCCGCTCGCTCCAGCCCGACATCGTCGTCAACGACAGATGGCACAACATCGTGGATCCGGACAACCCGGATGGCACCAGTGTGCGGGTCGGGGACTTCACCACGCCTTTCGAGTGCCGGAAACCGACATATTCACCGTCGGAATGGTGGGAGCATTGCCACATCTGGACCTGCGGAGGAGGAGGCTGGGGCTACGACAAGACCGGCACCTTCCGTCCGATGAGCTGGTTTTTTGATGAATATGTCGCCTCGCGGTCCTTGGGCGGCAATTTCCTGCCGAACGCCAGTCCCGACGGCAACGGGGAGATGCACCCGAACTTCTACCGCCAGACCGATTCGCTGAAAGCCTGGATGTCCCACAGCGCGGAGTCCCTGAACGGAGCGGGACCGACTCCCGGCGCGCGCCTCAGCAACGTTCCGCTCACCACAAGGGGGAAGAGAGTCTGGTACGCCCACCTCCTGCCGTCATTCAAAGGCCAGGTCAGCGTCCTCACCAACAAAAAGCCCAAGTCCGTCACCCTCCTGAGAACCGGCGAACCAATCCTTTATGAATATGCCTGCGGAGCCGTCATCTTCAACCTTTCTTCAGCGGACCGCACCAAAACCGACGATGTTGTCAAAATAATTTTCTGAATATGAGTCCTTTATCAGTCATAATCACAGTTCTGGCGTACTTTGCCGTGATGTTCACGGTGTCTTGGATCTCCTCTCGCAACGCTGACAACGCCGGGTTCTTCAACGGAGGGCGCAAGGCGCCTTGGTGGATCGTGGCGATCGCGATGATCGGAGCGCCGATGTCGGGGGTGACCTACGTCTCCGTGCCGGGGATGGTCGGCGTTGGAGGCACGGCTATGGGCTACATGCAGATGGTTCTGGGCTTCTTCGTGGGCTACATCATCATAGCGTTTGTCCTCACGCCCATATTCTTCAAGATGAACATGGTGTCGATCTACCAGTACCTTGACGACCGGTTCGGAGTGTCCTCGCACAAGACCGGAGCTTGGTTCTTCTTCATCTCCAAGATTCTGGGAGCCGCCGTGAGACTGTTCCTCGTCTGTGTGACGCTCCAGCTGATGATCTTCGAACCGCTGGGGCTGCCGTTCGTGCTGAACGTGATCGTCTCCGTGGGGATCGTGCTGGTCTACACGTTCAGGGGCGGGGTGAAGTCCGTGATCTGGACGGACACGCTGAAGACCGTGTGCATGATCGTGTCCATCGTGCTGGCTATCGTGTTCATCGCCAAGGATCTGGGGCTGAGCCTTTCCGGCGTGGTGCAGACGGTGCGTGAAAGTGATTGTTCAAAGATGTTCTTCTTCGACGACGTGAACCATCCTGAATATTTCTGGAAACAGTTCCTGGCAGGCGTGTTCACCGTGATAGCGATGACCGGTCTGGACCAGGACATGATGCAGCGGACGCTGAGCAGCCGCAACGCCAAGGATTCACAGAAGAACCTCATTACCAGTGGCTTGCTTCAGGTTCCGGTAATATTCCTGTTCCTTTGTCTCGGTGTGCTGCTGTACGTGTTCGCCGGGCAGAAGGGCATCCAGGAAGTCGGTGACACACTGTTCCCTGCCGTGGCCACGGGGGGCTATCTGCCTGCCATCGTAGGTGTTCTGTTCATCATCGGACTTGTGTCCTGCGCCTTCGCCGCCGGCGGTTCCGCGCTGACGGCGCTGACAACCTCGTTCACCGTTGACATCATCGGCACCAAGGGCAAGAGCGAGGAGCAGGTGAAGGCCACGAGGCAGAAAGTGCATCTGCTGATGGCCCTGCTGATGGGAATCGTGATTTTCGTCTTCTATCTTCTGAACACGAAATCGGCCATTGACGCGGTCTACAAGCTGGCGAGCTACACCTACGGGCCGATCCTGGGAATGTTCGCTTTCGGAATATTCACGAAAAGAAAGGTGCGCGACAGATGGGTGCCGCTGGTAGCGGTCATCGCGCCGGTTCTCTGCCTCATCCTCCAGAGCAATTCCGAGCGCTGGTTCGGAGGCTACAAATTCAGCTATGAGCTGCTTCTTTTCAACGCTTTGTTCACGTTTTTGGGACTTTGTCTATTAATTCGGCGAAAAAAGTCGAATTAATTTTGCCAATTCAGGATTAATCTCTATTTTTGCAGTCCAGTTGCGAAGACAGGCGCAACACATCATTGAGATATGGTGTAATGGTAGCACTACAGATTCTGGCTCTGTCAGTGAGGGTTCGAATCCTTCTATCTCAACTAAAAATCCGGCCTCGGCCGTTTTTTTATGGCTTTTGCCAGGAATGGCGGGGTAGCTCAGCTGGTTAGAGCGTCGGATTCATAATCCGGAGGTCGTGGGATCATGCCCCACTCCCGCTACGCAACATTAAGAAACTAATTAAGACGATAATGGCGAACGCATTTCACTATTCCATCGGAAGGAAGTTCATCCAGGCTGTCAGCGGAGCATTTCTCATAATCTTCCTGCTGCTTCATGTAACTATCAACCTGTTCTCCGTCATTGACTCTTTCACAGGCAATTACAACGGGCTTGACGGTCTTTTCCAGAAAGGCTGCGACTTTATGGCGCTCCCGATTGTCACCATCATGGTTCCTGTTCTTGCCGCCGGTTTCATCATCCACATCATCTACGGATGCTGGCTCACATGGCAGAACGTAAAGGCCCGCGGCGGCTACAAGCGCTACGAGGCCTCAAGCGTAGCCGCTGCCGACTCCTGGTCAGCAAAGAACATGTTCGTACTCGGTATCATCATTCTCGGTATCCTTGCTTTCCATCTTACCCACTTCTGGGCTAAGATGCAGCTCGCCATGTTCACCGGCGCCGAGGAGGGCAACCCTTACGAACTTCTCAACCTCACTTTCGGACGATGGTGGGTGCTGGCATTGTACCTCGCCTGGTTCGTGGCTGTATGGTTCCACCTTTGCCACGGCTTCTGGAGCATGTTCCAGACAGTTGGCTGGAACAACCAGACCTGGTTCAAGAGACTGAAAGTGATCGGCATCGTGGTCGCCACGCTGATCTTCCTTGGCTTTGCGGCTGTTGGTATCAACGCATTCCTTCAGGCAAACGCTTTGATCTAGTCAAGGACATAATGAAATTTCAAGGGCGACCGGATGATGGTCGCCCTTTTTTGTGTTACTTCCACAGGCCGCCAAGCCTGTCTAAGAGACCATATAAAAAGACAACTTGATTTACAAATAATAGTATCATTCAAAAACGAACAACAATGAGACAGAAAAAATTCTTGCTCCCTGAGAGCGAAATCCCGACAGCATGGTTCAACATGCAGGCAGTCATGCCCAACAAGCCTATGCCAATCCTCAATCCAGCCACACACGAGGCCTTGAAGCCCGAGGATCTCTACCCGATCTTCTGCAAGGCCTGCGCCGACCAGGAACTCAACACAACTGACGAGTGGATCCCGATCCCCGAGCCGGTACGCGAGCAGTACGCCGGCTACAGATGCACTCCGCTTGTGAGAGCCTACGATCTTGAGGCCGCCCTCGGCACTCCTGCCCACATCTATTTCAAGAATGAGAGCGTCTCCCCTGCCGGCTCCCACAAACTGAACTCCGCCTTGGCCCAGGCCTACTACGCCAAGGAGCAGGGCATCACCAACATCACCACCGAGACCGGTGCCGGCCAGTGGGGCGGCGCGCTCTCCTATGCCACCAAGAAGTTCGGCATCGAATGCGCCGTCTACATGGTCAAGGTCAGCTACCAGCAGAAGCCTTACAGAAGGTCGATCATGCAGACTTTCGGAGCAGCCATAACTCCTTCACCGTCAATGTCCACCAGAGCGGGCAAAGACATCATCACCGCCAATCCCAACGATCAGGGATCACTTGGATGCGCGATCTCCGAGGCCATCGAGCTTGCCGTAAGCACCCCGAACTGCAAGTATGCCCTCGGCTCCGTCCTCAACCATGTCTGCCTGCATCAGACCGTCATCGGCCTGGAGGCGGAGAAGCAGATGGAGATGACCGGGGAATATCCTGACATCGTGGTGGCCTGCTTCGGCGGCGGCTCCAACTTCAGCGGCATCGCCTACCCTTTCATGAGGCATAATATTCAGGAAGGGAAGAAGACCCGCTTCATCGCCGCGGAACCATATTCCTGCCCGAAACTCACAAGAGGCAAGTTTGAATATGACTTCGGCGACGAGGCCGGCATGACTCCGCTGCTTCCGATGTACACCCTCGGCCACGATTTCAAGCCGGCAACCATCCATGCCGGCGGCCTTCGCTACCACGGAGCGGGTGTGATCCTGTCCCAGCTGATGAAGGACGGCTACATGGAAGCTGTTGACATCGAGCAGCTTGATGCCTTCAAGGCCGGAATCCTCTTCGCCCAGACCGAGGGCATAATCCCTGCACCGGAATCCTGCCACGCCATCGCCGCCACAGTGAACGAAGCCCTCAAGTGCAAGGAAACCGGCGAGAAGAAGACCATCCTCTTCAACCTGTCCGGACACGGTTTCGTGGACATGAGCTCCTACGACCAGTACCTCTCCGGCGAGATGCAGAACTTCCACGTCTCCGACGCCGAACTCGCCAAGTACATCAAATCCGCCGACGCGCTGAACAAGTAATCACACAGTCCAAAGATAAAGCCCAGAGGGCCTCTAACCCGGATTTTGCTCGTAAGAAATTCAGGTTAGAGGCTCTCCGGACTTTTGCGGCCCCTGGACTTTATTCTTTTCTAGTCCTGAAAAACAATGCGTAAAATTTCCAACTGAAAGGTGCTTTCGCTATCTTTGTAGTATTCAATCCTCTCTCTTCGCTTTTGCGTCAAGAGACGGTGAGGGAGAAACAAGAACTATATGGACATCAAGGAAGAAGATAAGATCATACAAGAGGTCACCAGACAGGAGTACAAGGAGGGCTTCGTCACCGAGGTCGGACAGGACTTCATCCCAAAGGGACTGAACGAGGACATCATCCGCACGATCTCACGGCTTAAGGAAGAGCCGGAATGGATGCTGGAGTTCCGTCTGAACGCTTTCCGCAAATGGCAGAGCATGGAGATGCCGCAGTGGGGACATCTGGACATGCCGGAGATCGATTTTCAAGACATTATCTACTATGCCGCTCCGAAGAAGAACGTGGACAGGCCGAAAGAGATAGACCCGAAACTTGAGGAGACATTCGAGAAGCTGGGCATTCCGGTGCGTGAGCGCGAGGCTCTGGCCGGAGTGGTGGCCGTGGATGCTGTCTTCGACTCGGTCTCCGTGGCCACGACCTTCAGAGCCTCGCTGGCGGAGAAAGGAATCATATTCTGTAGTTTCTCGGAGGCTGTCAAGGAGCATCCGGATCTGGTGAGGAAGTACCTCGCCTCCGTCGTTCCGGTCGGAGACAATTTCTTCGCGGCACTCAACTCGGCGGTCTTCAGCGACGGTAGTTTCTGCTATATTCCCAAAGGGGTCAAGTGCCCGATGGAGCTTTCCAGCTATTTCAGGATCAACGCCGCCGGCACGGGACAGTTCGAAAGGACGCTCATCGTGGCGGACGAGGGTTCGCAGCTGAGCTACATGGAGGGCTGCACGGCTCCAATGCGCGACGAGAACCAGCTGCACGCCGCTGTGGTTGAGATCGTGGTCGAGAAGGACGCCGATGTGAAATACTCAACGGTGCAGAACTGGTACCCCGGCGATGCCCAAGGACGCGGCGGCATCCTTAACCTCGTGACTAAGAGAGGAATATGCAAGGGCAGCGGTTCGCACCTGAGCTGGACACAGGTCGAGACCGGCTCGGCGATCACATGGAAGTACCCTTCGACGATCCTGAAGGGCGACTACTCCTCGTCGGAGTTCTACTCGGTGGCCGTGACGAACAACTACCAGCAGGCGGACACCGGCACGAAGATGATCCATCTCGGACGTGGCACCAGAAGCCGGATCGTAAGTAAGGGAATATCAGCGGGGCACAGTCAGAACAGCTACCGCGGTCTCGTCCGGATGAACGCCGGGGCGACCGGGGCGCGGAACTTCTCGCAGTGCGACAGCCTTCTGATCGGCTCGCAGTGCGGGGCGCACACGTTCCCGGACATCCAGAGCGCGAATCCCACGGCGATCGTGGAGCATGAGGCCACGACCTCGAAGATCAGCGACGAGCAGCTCTTCTACTGCAACCAGAGGGGACTCGGCCCGGAGGACGCTGTCGGTCTGATTGTCAACGGCTACGCCCACGAGGTGCTTTCCCGCCTCCCGATGGAGTTCGCCGTCGAGGCCACCAAACTGCTTCAGGTCTCCCTCGAAGGATCGGTAGGTTAATGAATATATTCACGAATGAATTATGGGATTCTTTGACATAGAAAACATTGCGTTCACGTTAGGCGGAACGGGAGTGAGCTTTCTGGAGCTGATCGGAGTCATCGCGGGACTTACCTGCGTGGTGATGGCCGGGCGCAACAACAAGTACAACTTCTGGGTCGGCTACCTGTACAACATCCTGTTGTTCACGCTGTTCTGGCAGAGGCATCTGTACTCGGCCATGCTTCTCCAGCCGATAGCCTTCGGCATCAACGCCTTCGGACACTGGAGGTGGACTCATCCGAGACCTTCCGAGCAGAGTTCGAAAGACGCTTCCGCCCTGAAAGTGACACGGCTATCGATGCGGGACTGGTGTGCGGCGCTCACCGTCGTGGTGATTGCCGGTGCGATCTGGGGATTCGTCCTACACAAATTGGGGACATCGTGGTTCACGGACATATTCACACCTGATCCGAATCCGTGGCTGGATTCGTTCGGGCTGATGCTGACGCTTCTGGCGCAGTTCCTTTCCGCCCAGAAGAAGTGGGACTGCTGGATCGTGTGGCTTGTGGTGAACGTCACCAACATCACCCTCTACATCAGCGCCGGACTCGTGTTCATGCCGATCGTCAGCGCCCTGTACCTCATAAACGGCATCTGGTCCCTCTGGACTTGGTACCGACTGTACAGAGAGGAGAAATAATTGACAACGAGGAGCTTGGCCTCCACGCAAAATATTAACGACCATGACAGACATATTACTGAAAATAACCGATCTGCACGCCAGTGTCGCAGACAAGGAGATTCTCAAGGGCATCAACCTTGAGATCCGCCGCGGCGAGATCCACGCCGTGATGGGTCCGAACGGAGCCGGCAAAAGCACCCTGTCCTCTGTCCTGACCGGAAAGCCGAACTACGAGGTCACTTCCGGCACGATAGAGTTCGACGGCAAGGACCTGCTGACGATGAAGCCGGAGGAAAGAGCCTGGGCCGGACTGTTCATGTCCTTCCAGTACCCTATCGAGATCCCCGGAGTCTCCATCACGAACTTCATGAAGACCGCGATCAACTCCAAGCTCAAGGCTCAAGGCAAGGAGCCGATGAAAGCCGGTGATTTTCTGAAACTTATGAAGCAGAAGATGGCCTTCGTCCAGATGAAGCCGGAGTTCGCCAAGCGCGAGGTCAATGTCGGTTTCTCCGGCGGAGAGAAAAAGAGGAACGAGATCTTCCAGATGGCGATGCTCGATCCGACCCTCGCGATCCTCGACGAGACGGACAGCGGACTGGACGTGGACGCGCTCAAGATCGTGGCCGACGGAGTGAACGCCCTGCACACCCCGGAAAAGTCGGCGATCGTCATCACCCACTACCAGAAGCTTCTTGAATATGTCAGGCCGGATGTCGTGCATGTCCTGAAGGATGGCCGCATCGTGGCCAGCGGCGGTTACGAACTGATTGACAAGATAGAGAAAAATGGCTTTGAACAGTTCTAAAAACATAGACCACGGCAATTATATTCCTTCGCCCATCTTGCCGGGAATGAAAGTCGCTGACGGAGAGCATATTCGCAAGGTCTTTGTGCTCGGTTCAGCAGACGCTGCCGTTGGAGCCGGTGTCGCTGTTTCCCCGGTCACCAGGTTTGTCGAAGCGACTGATCCTTATGGTATTCCGTCCAACATCGAGGTGGGGGCCGACGCGGCGCTGGATCTTACGGTGGTAGTACTGCCGGGAGTCTCGGCAAGGATTCCGCTGACGATTGACCTGACCGGAGCGCATTCCGAAGTCAGGCTTTCTGGAATATACCTTTGCTCCGGCCACGACGAGGTGACGTTCGACATCACGATGCATCACCGCACTGGCGATTGCTGTTCCCGACAGATTTTCAACGGATTGGCTGCCGGTGAAGCCAAATGCGGATTCTTCGGCAAGATCGTCATCGCGCCGGACGCCCAGAGAACCGAGGCGTTCCAGGAGAACCACAACATACTGCTTTCGGATTCGGCAAGAGTCAACACCAAGCCCCGGCTGGAGATCTACGCCGACGACGTGAAGTGCTCGCACGGAGCCACGGTCGGCAAACTGAACGAGGACGAGCAGTTCTACATGCGCTCCAGAGGCATCCCCGAGGATGAGGCCAAAGTGCTTCAGATGATCTCCTTCGTGGCTCCTGTCCTGGAAGCCGTCCCGGAAGAGTCCAGTGACGGAAGTCCGTGCCGGTCAGCCGTCGCCGGCCAGGTCGAGAACGCCATCCGCAGCTTCGCTTAGTAATCATTAAAAAACAACTTGAACTTATTTTTTAACGCTTACTTAAAGACCATGATTGTCAAGACGAATGTCAAGCTGAATCTGGGGCTGAGTGTCCTGCGGAAGCGTGCCGATGGGTTCCACGACATCGAGACGCTGTTCGTGCCGTGCTTTGATTTCGGGGACACGCTTGAGATCATCGCCGGCGACGACTACAGCCGCACCTCGGCGGCGCTTTTCGCTGAATATGGAGGTCAGGACGGGTGCATCGGCAAGTTCTGCGACCAGAAGGAGAACGAAGTAGATCTGGCACAGGGAATATCCGAGGACGGAAAGTTGATGATCACGATCGCCCGCAAGGAGGGTGTGGACTGGAATCCGATGAAAGATTTGTGCGCCAAGGCGTACAATGTTCTTGCTCAGGATTTTGACCTGCCGCCTGTCAAGATATTCCTTGAAAAGAACGCTCCTGTCGGGGCCGGCCTCGGCGGCGGATCGGCGGACGCGGCATTCACCCTCAAGGCTCTGAACGAGCTTTGCGGACTCGGGCTTTCCGGGCAAAGGCTTTCAGAATATGCCTCCAGACTTGGCAGCGACTGTGCCTTCTTCATTTTCAACCGTCCGATGATCGGCTCAGGAAGAGGAGAAGTGCTTGAGCCTTACGACATTGATCTCTCAGAGTACGAGATAAAGGTGTTGATTCCGGAAGGTGTTTCGGTCTCCACCGCAGAGGCCTACAAAGGGATCGTTCCTCGGGAAACGCGCCGCGACGGATCCGGCGAGCAGGCCTCAACTGAGCCGCAAGAGCGTTGCGACGGATCCGGCGAGCAGGCCTCAACTGGATCACCAGAGCGTTGCGACAGGTTCAGCGAGCAGCCTGGCAATCCAGTGGTTAGTCATCGCTCACCAACCGGACTTGGCAAGCCGGCAGAGACAACCGGCCTGAAATCCGTGCTGGCAGAACCAGTCTCCGAATGGAAAGACCTGCTGGTCAACGACTTCGAGGCCACAGTCTTCAAAGCACACCCCGAGTTGGCCGCCATCAAGCAGTCCCTCTACGACTCCGGCGCCACCTACGCCTCCATGTCCGGCTCCGGCTCCGCCCTCTTCGCCCTCTACAAGAAATAACCGTGAGCAAAAGCGCCGCTCCTGCGCACCAGAGACAGCCCACGACCAGCCTCGTGAGCAAAAGCACCGCTCCCGCGCACCAAAGCCAGTCCACGACCAGCCTCGTGAGCAAAAGCACCGCCCCCGCGCACCAAAGACGCTGATTTTGGGTGTTTGAAATACTCTTCGTGGAGAAAAACCACAAACAAAATAAAAAGGGACTCTTGGCTCAATGCCGTTCCGAGAATTCGCAGCCACAGAAGGTCTGGTTGTACATTTCCCATTCCTTGATCAGGGCGCAGCGCCGTTCCTGAAGACCGCCGCGGCGCCAGTTCTGGTTCCACCACAAGACCTCATGGCGGACGGACGAATGGGTTTCTGCGTTTGTCTCCGCCCCATGACCAATGGCGCATCCATCACCACTGGTACCGTTCACCCGATCGCAGGCCCAGCGACCGGCGGCGTCAACCTGGGCGAGATCCTTCCACCGGGACGAGGCCAGGGTGGTTGTCAGCATACGATAGCCGTTGGAAGAGGCATAGCGCGCGGCACGGAGGAGACGGAACTTGAAACACTCAAGGCAACGGGGACCGCGCTCCGGCATGTCGGCGATTCGGGCGACCGGACAATCATCAGCGGCCACACCCGTCTCCAACCGGCGGACAAAGGCCAGCCAGGCCGCGTGATCATATTCATCATCAATGGTTTCCAGACCGTGGGCGGCGGCATAGCGGCGCAACTCGTCGCGGCGGATCTCATATTCACGGAAAGGAACTATGTTGGAGTTGCTGAAGAATATTCCCGGACGCAGCCCTTCGCCGACCATCCACTCGATGATGGCGGTCGAGCAAGGCGCGCAGCAGCAATGCAGCAGGATGCGCTCCCCCGAAAGGTCGCACCCTCCCGGCAGCTCCGGAACAAATCCCCTTTTATGAATATTCCCGTTCGGCATTTCTGTAACAAACATAACGATTTTTCTTGAGAAACAGAAGTTTCGGACGAGGCTGTTAAAAAACTGTTAATCAAAAGATTGACCAAAGCATACTCTACTGAAAACAAGGGGAGAGCGCTACATCAAGATGTTGCTAACCAACGAATTACCTGCCACAAGATTTTCCCGGTTCACAAATTCGCAACCAAAATCCGATTTTGTCGTAAGAACTTTTAATGCTAACTTTAACGGAAAGAGAGACAGACCGGTTATCGGCCGGCATCCAGACAGAACCGGACTTTACGTACCGGATTGCCACCGACAATCAGAAAGTTGATAGGAAAACCATTGACAAAACAGAAAGGCTAAAAGAGCTATGATCGAAAAGGACGAGAGATTCACATTGGCGGAGAGATATGTGGAAGAGACGGGGGTCTCCGTGTTCCTGACAGGCAAGGCGGGGACGGGAAAGACAACGTTCCTTAAAGAGATTGTGCGGCAGACCTCCAAACGGTTCGCCGTCGTGGCTCCCACAGGAGTTGCGGCCATCAACGCCGGCGGAGTGACAATCCATTCATTCTTCCAATTGCCCCTTTGCCCGTATCTCCCTGATGTCAAAGAGCTTGTCACAGAGTATCAGATGCCGGAGCGGATGCGCTCCCTGCGGAAGGAAAGGGTGAGGATCCTGCGGACACTCGACCTTCTGATCATCGATGAGATCTCGATGGTGAGAGCCGACATTCTGGACGCGATCGATGACACGCTCAAGCGTTACCGGCGCAACGACCGTCCGTTCGGAGGGGTGCAACTCCTGATGATCGGGGACATCCAGCAGCTTCCGCCGGTGGTCAAAGAATCGGAAAGACCGTACATGGAGCAAGTATATTCATCACCTTTCTTCTTCAATTCCAAGGTGTTGCAAAGGTTGTCGTTCGTAACGGTCGAGCTTGAGAAGGTTCACCGGCAGAGTGACAGACTATTCCTTGACATACTGAATGAGGTTCGCTCCGGAATGCCGGGCGACGCGGCCTTGAACGAATTGAACAAGAGGCTCTTCCCCGGCTTTGTGCCGCCGGAGGACGAGCGCTGGATCCGCCTCACCACCCACAACGCCCAGGCGGACTCCGTGAATGAGGCGAAGATGAACGCGCTGGAGACCGAGGAGGCGACATTCGAGGCACAGATCGAGGGAATATTCCCGGAAAATGCCTACCCCACCGAAACCAGACTGCGTCTACGGGAAGGCGCGCAGGTGATGTTCGTGCGCAACGACACTTCGGGAGAGGGACGCTACTACAACGGAAAGATCGCGACAGTGAAGAAAGTCAAGCCGGCGCTGATCGTGGAGGACGAGAGCGGCGAAAGCATCGAGGTCAACACGGAAAGATGGGAGAACATCCGCTACGGCCTCAACGAGGAAAGCGGTGAGATAGAGGGAATTGTGGAAGGCACTTTCGAGCAGGTTCCTTTGCGTCCGGCGTGGGCGGTGACGATCCACAAGAGTCAGGGACTGACCTTCGACCAAGTCATCATCGACGCGGGCGCGGCGTTCTCGTTCGGCCAGGTCTACGTCGCCCTCTCCCGCTGCCGCACCCTCGAAGGCATCATCCTGACCACCCCGATCACACGGCGCTGTACCTTCACCAGTGATGAGGTCTCGACGTTCGAAAGCAGCCGCGAGCCGGCGGAAGAGGCGCGGCTCAAACTCCCCGCCATGGCCAATGAATATTTCACCTCAACCTTGTGCGATGCCTTTGATCTTCAACGCCTTCGCTATCTCTACAACAGGGCTAACCGAATATACCAGGTCAACCTTTCGAACCTTTACCCCGACCAGGCTGGCAGGTTCAACACAGTAGGTGCGGGCAATGCCGCCCAAGTAGGCGGAATGTTCGACAGCTCCGATGGCTCCGGCAAAAGCGCCCCGCAGCCCTTCGAGGGAATACGATCCCTCAGCGACACGGCGCAGAAATTCCAGAAGCAGCTCCGCTACATCACCTCGACAATCCATAGCGGCACGGCGGAAGAGTTCCCTCTCCTGCGGGAGCGCGTCACCAAGGCCTGCGAATATTTCACCACACAATTCCGTCCTTTGGCCTCGTTCGCCGCTCCGCTGACTCTTGTAGAGATTGACGACAAAGAGGTCAGGAAAGCCTTCAAGGCCGCCTCCGAGGAATTTCTGGCAGAGCTTAGATTCCGGATGACCCTCTACGAGACTATCCTGTCGGAAGGCTTCAGCACGAAAGCATACCATAAGTTAAAGACGGACAACGAGTTGTCGGATGCCAGATCGTTAAAGGCATTGGTCAGGTCGCTGATTTCCACACCTGAGAAGGCTTCGGCATCCAAGGAGTCGATTCAGCAAGCTCAACGCCCAGACGCAGTTGGTGAGCCTGTCGAACCGTCGGCCCTTCGACAGGTTCGGGAACCGGATGGAGAATCGGCCACCTACACCGGCAGCATCCATCCTGAACTGGCCCAGGCCCTTGTGGACTGGCGGCGTGAAAAATACCAGAAAGACAACGTCCCCGCCTTCATGATCCTCCACCAGAAAACCCTCCTGGCCATAGCCGACCTCGCCCCTACAACCAAAGAGGAACTCCTCTGCGTCAAAGGCTTCGGCAAATCCAAGTGCGAAAAATACGGCGAAGAGATCCTGGAGATCATCCGAACGGCCATGAACAATCCCGGCAGTTAGCGGCTTACCGTTTTGTGTCCAATCCCGCAGCCAGTGGGCTACATTATTGCATTCGATAATTCCCGAACAATCCCTGCAGCACCGTTAGGCGACATTCTAAGGCCGTTTCGTAGCCCGAGAGTGTTCCGCGGCACTATTGGGCGACGTTCCGAGCCGAAACCGTCGCCGAAGATGGCTTGCCGCACACTCAAAGTTTGCGGTAATCAAGAATAGGCATCTTCCGAAGAAGTCAGGCAAACACGTTGCTATTCAACAAAGAGGAGAGCCGCGGGGAAGTCCTTGGCGTTGAGATCGCCGGGAGCCTGCCACTTGAGGGCGAAACTCTCGCCACCGTAGCCTTCGAAGTAACGGATGCGGTACTTGTGAAAGCCTTTCTGAAGGAATATGCTGCCGGAGGCCACGGTGTAACCTGTACGGACATTGTTGTCACAAGCCAGGACTCCGTCGATGTAGAGATCCGAACCGTCGTTTGTCAGCAGAGTGAACGTGTACAAGCCACTTTGCTCAATCTTCATAACACCTTCGAACACATAGCCGAAATAGTCTTTTCCTTCGCCCTCGGAAATATTCAAATCCCTCTTCTGTCCGCTAAGCGTGACCTTTTCCAACTTGCCGATCTCCTCGGTTGACGACATGTCGGCTCCCTCGAAGTACTTGAAATTGACACCCTGCCTACGCGCCTTGGCCTTTACGGAAGCGGCATAAGGAATATTCCTTTCATAGACTCCGCTGACGCTGTCGCCTCTCTTGCAGATCGCCTTGACGCGGGCTCCTCCAGCCAACACCACCGGGTTGCCGTCATAGCAGGTCGATTGTTCGGTCGGCTCGCTTCCGTCCAAGGTGTAGTAAATCGTCCCCATGCTCGGGGCAAAACGGAAACTGATGCCGTCATCATCGATGGCCAGACTCTCCTCCTTAAGGTACGGAGCCGCTATTTCCCCCGCCTCCAGCAGGAATGACAGAGGGAATGAAGGGTGGCTTGTCGAGCCACAGTACACATTGTCCACCTTGAAAATATGTTTCAAGTCCTCTTTCCTGCGCTTCGACTCAGCATAGCCTCCGGCAGGCAGGTAGATGTTCTCATTGCTGTTCTCGGCGCTGAGGTAAAACGGAACCGAACAGCTGTTGTACAAACGGAAGAGAACCTCGCCGCTTTCCAGCGTGCGGAAACGCTCGACCTTGACAGCCGCCTTGATGAAGGAGAGCAGCAGACTCTCTTCGCCGCAAAGCATGTTGTTCGCCCAGGCAATGGTTCTCCGCGCGCGCAACGCCTCCTTGATCGCCTCGTCACTCTTGTCTTTCGCGAATATTATCGTGAGATCACGATGATTATCCTTCTGGTCATACAGCATGTAGGTCGGATAGTGGCTGTCGGTGCAGCCAAGCATCGCAAGATTGTAGTTGAGCGCATGGTCAATGGCAAGCGGATAGAACTCCTTGTGGTTGAACACCTCGATGCCCTGGATGGTTCCGTCCTTGATGTGGCCGGCGATGTAGTCCGACAGATCGCTGTTCTGATCCGGCCAGCCCGGATGGTTTGTCGTAATGAAAGCGTCCTCGCCGCGCGCTATCTCCAACACCTTGTCGCATTCCTTGGTGTCAAAACTCTGGCTGAGCCTGTACTTGTTGAGGTCGCCCGTAAAAAGCACATTGATGTGTCCAACCGGCTCGCTGCCTGTTATCTCGAACCCTCGCACTATCTTGAGGTCGAAATCCTTCGCCGCCTCGACAGCGCAGTCCACCGCCACATTCATGTCATCAGATCCCCTATAAACCCTCGGATGCGAATGATGATCCGTGATGGCCAGAATGTCAAGCCCTTCAAGGTAAGCCTCATACACCCTCATCTCAGGTGTCACTTGCGCATCTGAATAGATTGTGTGCATGTGCAGGTCAGCCGTGTAGGCATTGAAGCCGTCAACGGACGGAAGGTCGATCCTGCGCGGGTTGAAAGCCTTTCTGTCAGTACCAAGATTCTTCCCATAGAAGTCCATCCACTGGTAATGGATGTTTTCCTGAGCATTGGCACAGATCATGACCAACAATAGAATGATTGTCGAGAATCGTTTCATGTTATGTGATTTTGTCTTTCAAAAGTACATAAAAACTCGCATTTTTAATGTACTTTTACAACAGTAAATAATAAGTTGCCGCAGATTTGGCAAAGTTTTTTAACGATTATTTAACCACATATTCAAAAATCAATGCAGGAGAGGCACACTGACAGGGAACGGTATTTCAAGGAGTTGGCGCAGACTTCCAAGGAATTCTACATCGACTACCTCCAGAATTTCAAGAGCGTCGGAGCCGGAACGCGCGTTCTGGAGATCGGCTGCGGCGAGGGCGGAAACCTCCTGCCGTTAGCCGAAGCGGGATGCTCCGTCACGGGCATTGACCTGGCCACCAACAAGATAGAGCATGCCAAGGAATATTTCGGCAAAATGAATATGTCGGGAGAGTTCATCAGCGGGAATTTTCTGAATATGCCTCCTCGGGAAGACCGCTTCGACATCGTGTTGATCCACGATGTCATAGAGCACATCGAGCCGGAGGACAAGCCTGCCTTTTTCCTTGGTCTGAAAAAATTCCTGAAGCCCGACGGAATCGTGTTCTTCGGCTTCCCGGCCTGGCAGATGCCGTTCGGTGGCCATCAACAGATATGTCGGAGCGGTGTCTGCTCCAAAGTTCCGTTTATGCATCTCTTGCCGGCCAGCCTTTACCGAGGCTACCTGAGAATATTCAAGGAAGATCCCGCAAAGATTGATGAGCTGCTGAGCATCAAGCGCTCCAAGATGACTCCGGAGAAATTCGAGCGTCTTTGCAGAGAAACCGGTTTCCAGATCATGGAGCGGAAACTATGGCTGATCAGCCCACACTACAAGGCCAAGTTCCATCTTCGCCCGACCCGCCTTCGTATGGGCCTCGACCACATCCCATACCTCCGCAACTTCCTCTCCACCTCCTGTTTCTACATCGTCTCGGCAAGGTGATGCGTTGAAATCAATCAATGTCCTTGACGACATATTCAGTGGAGCCGAGACCCATTTCCTCAGCACGGTACACGATGCGGGTGCCGTGACGCTGGCTGATCCTGTCGAGGAGAGCCTGTGTGTCGTTGTCCTTGTCTTTCGGAAGGTTGAACACATGATCGAGACAGAACTTGTCAAGGGCGACCGGATCGAGGGAAGCTGCCATTCCGATGTCCTTTATTGTCGGCTTGTGAGGATCACCGTCGCAGTCACAGTCAATTGAGAGATTATTAAGGACATTGATGTACACAATTCCTTTCTTGGCGGCGAAATAATCATTGACGGCCTGGGCGGCGGCAGCCATCGACTCGATGAACGGAGTGTTGCCCTCCGGGCTTTCGTCCCACTTCTCAGGAAGGTTCTGCCACAGAAGCTGATAGTCCTCAGCCTTGCCAGCCGTGTGGATGTACGCCTTGCCGTTTCGGGAAGCCACACCGATGGAAGCGTTCTTCAAGGATCCACCGAATCCACCCATCGCGTGTCCTTTGAAGTGCGACAAGTCGATCATAAAATCGTAATTGGCGATGTGAGAGCCGACTATGTCGTACTTGATCCATTTGTCATCCTTCACAGGAATCTTAATCTCGCCTTCCGAATCCATAATGTCCACCGGAGCGATCTTGTCATAGCCTCTTTCAGCGATCGCCTTGAGGTGATCCTCTGTGTTGCAGCGGTTTCCGCCATAGGCCGTGTTGCACTCAACTATGGTTCCGTTGACTTTATGCACGAGCGGTGCGATAAACTCTGGCCTCAGATGATTGGACTTCGCGGACTCTCCTGTGGAGATCTTTACGGCGACTTTCCCCTGCGCCTCAACACCCAACGCCTCGTACAGTTTCACAAGAGCCTCTGGAGAGATGTCCTTCGTAAAATACACGACCGGGGTTTCCTGCTTACCCTTGTTGTTCCCGTTGCATCCACATAACATCATCGGCAGCAACAGCAGTGTCGCCATCATCACACTCTTAAACGCTAATCCTTTCATATTCATTATTGTGCTAAAAAGTTTATCTCAGTCTTGGGCTTGCAAATCCAAACCACAAGATAAACATTTTCTATTAATGGGCGTGTATTTTGTTATAAATCTGGCGCTAAAACGTTATATTTAAGCGTTTGTGAATTTCCTTCAAAAAACTATTGCTTTATAGAAAAACATACCTATCTTTGCAGTGTATTAATAAACTAATACACAAAGCAGGTGAGAAATATCCGGTCACAGAGTTTGTCGAAGTGACGGAAGACCAGTAAAGAAGACAAGACGATCTTCAAGAAGTATATGAAAAAGAAACAACAGCCCATAGGGCAAAAAAGATAACAACCAAATGCTGATTGAATTAAAAGACGTCAACAAGACCTACCAGGGCGCGCAGCCTCTGCACGTGCTGAAGGGCATTGACCTTACCATAGGAAAGGGAGAGTTTGTCTCCATCATGGGAGCTTCGGGATCAGGCAAATCCACGCTTCTGAATATTCTTGGAATATTGGACAACTACGATTCTGGTGAATATCGCATAAATGGCAACCTGATCTGGAATCTCTCCGAAACAAAAGCCGCCGAGTACAGGAACAAGATGATCGGATTCATATTCCAGTCCTACAATCTGATAGGGTTCAAGACGGCGGCTGAGAACGTTGAGCTGCCGCTCTTCTATCAAGGCGTCGGCAGGCAGAAGCGGCACAGGATGGCGATGGAATTTCTGGAAAGACTTGGGCTGAAAGAGTGGGCTGACCACTATCCTAACGAGATGTCCGGAGGCCAGAAGCAGAGGGTAGCGATCGCCCGCGCGCTGATCACAAAGCCGGAGATCATCCTTGCAGACGAGCCTACAGGAGCCTTGGACTCAAAGACTTCCGTGGAGATCATGAACCAGCTGCGGGAACTCAACGAGAAGGAGAACATGACCATCATCGTCGTGACCCACGAGAGCGGAGTAGCCAACTTCACCAACCGCATCATCCACATCAAGGACGGAGTCATCGGCAAAATCGAGCAGAACATCAGACACGACGCCTCTCCGTTCGGCGAGGGCACTATAATGAAGTAAGCGATGAGAGACCTGTTTGAAGAAATCTGGAGCAACATCCGGAGGAACAAGCTCCGCACCGCCCTCACCGGCTTCGCTGTGGCCTGGGGAATATTCATGCTCATCTTCCTGCTTGGCGCCGGCAACGGCCTGATCCACGCCCTTGAGAGCAACAACAGCGACTACATGACCAACACGATGAACGTCTGGGGAGGCTACACTTCCAAGCCGTACAACGGAATGCGGGAAGGCCGAAGGATCGACTTGAACGACAAAGACATAGACATCACCCTCGGTCCGGACTTCGCGGACAATGTGGAAAAGGCCGGCACAATACTCACCCAAGCGAGCCTCACCACAAGCTACGGAAAGGAATATATCGTCAAGCAGGTCAGCGGAGTAAGCCCTGAATATTCAGAAATGAACAAGCTCAGCCTCCTCTACGGCAGGTTCATCAACGAGATCGACATCAAGGAGAGGAGAAGGGTCATCGTGATGGACAGCAACGACGCAAGGGAACTTCTGGGTGTGACGGGAGAAAAGGAGGAAGGTCTTACGGCTCTCCAGAAAGCGGCAGCGGCGGAAGCGTTGGTTGGGAAATATGTCAAGATCAACTCTTCGATGTTTCAGGTCATCGGCATCCTCAGGCCGAACGAGAACGGTTGGTCCAGCCTCTACGCTCCGATCACCACCATCCGGACAATCTACAACAGAGGCAAGGAGATTGATGAATATACTTTCTCGTTCTACGGGCTGGACACCGAGGAAGACAACAGGGCGTTCGAGGATCGGCTGCGCGCATCGCTGAACAAAAACCACAACGCCGCCCCGGACGACAAGAGGGCTGTGGGAATATGGAATCTCCTGACAATGAGCATGGAGATGAACAAAGGAATGTCAATGATCAGGACAGCGCTCTGGATCATCGGAATCCTCACCCTCATGAGCGGGATCGTGGGTGTCTCGAACATCATGCTGATTTCTGTCAAGGAGCGCACGCACGAGTTCGGGATCCGCAAGGCGATCGGCGCGAGCCCGTGGGCCATACTGAAACTGATCATTTCCGAAAGTATCATCATCACCGCGTTCTTCGGCTACGTCGGAATGGTGCTCGGGGTTCTGGCCAACGAGTGGCTCGATCATATTTCCGGAAATATGGTGATGGACTTCGGGCTTTTCCAGCAGACGGTCTTTAAAGATCCTACGGTCGGCCTGAACGTCTGCTTCGGAGCCACAATCCTGCTGGTCATCGCCGGCACCATCGCCGGCCTCGCCCCCGCCCGAAAAGCCGCCAAGGTCCGCCCGATCGAAGCCCTCCGCAGCGAATGATAAAATAAGGAGACAACTGAAAACCAATTGAATATATTCATAAATAATTGTAAGGAAATTATTAGATTTCATAGAATGAAATTTTTCGATATAGACCGATTCAAGGAAATCCTTGACACACTGACCCGCAACAAGGGACGGAGCCTGCTGACCGGGTTCGGGGTGTTCTGGGGAATATTCATGCTGCTGTTCCTGCTGGGCGGCGGCGACGGGTTCAAGGTGATGCTGAACGAGCAGATGGGAGGGTTCGCGTCCAATTCGGCGATGATCTGGTCCCAGAACACGACCAAGCCTTATAAAGGATTCAACAAGGGACGTTACTGGGAGATGAACATCAAGGATGTGAAAATCCTCAAGGAAAATGTTCCGGAGCTGGACATCGTGTCTCCGCAATGTTTCAGTTGGTCCAGAGGCGAGGCCACATACGAGGACAAGTCATCAAGGTGCAACGTCAAGGGGTTGAAGGCCGACTTCGCTAAGATTGAGACACCGACTATAGTTTACGGACGCTACATCAACGAGATGGACGTGGCGCAGAAACGCAAGGTCTGCGTGATAGGAAAGCAGGTTTACGAAAACCTCTATCCCAAGGGGGTGGACCCGTGCGGAACCAGAATCAAGATCGGCCCGGCATATTACCAGGTCATCGGAGTTGACTACAACGAACACAGTGTCATCAGCTTCGGAGGCAGGCAGACCGAGGCCATTGTGATTCCGATTTCCGTAGTGCAGGCCGTTTACAATATGGGTGACAAAGTACAGGTGATGGCGGTCACGGCTAAAGAAGGGATCGTGATGAGCGACATCATCCCGAAGATTAGAAAAGCCATCGCAAGCAACCACTACATAGACCCGACAGATGAACAGGCAGTCACCGTCCTCAACACCGAAATGTTTTTCATGATGATAGACAGTCTGTTCAAAGGCGTGAACTTCCTGATCTGGCTAATTGGAATCGGGACGTTGCTGGCCGGTGTGATCGGTGTCTCGAACATTATGATGGTGACGGTCCGGGAACGTACCACGGAAATCGGAATCCGCCGAGCCATTGGAGCGACTCCGAAGATGATTCTATCGCAGATCATCTGGGAAAGCATCCTGCTGACAGCCGTGGCCGGAATGTTGGGCCTGCTGTTCTCGGTGCTGATCCTGCAAGGGTTGGAGCTGGCCTTCACGACAGACGGCATCCTTCAGGCTCCGTTCCAGATCAGTTTCTGGACAGCTGTCGGAACTCTTCTCGGGTTGACTGTTCTCGGAGTCGTGGCCGGACTCGCCCCGGCGGCCAGGGCTATGAGCATCAAACCGGTGGACGCTATGAGGGATGAATAAGCCGCTTCGGGAACAAGACATATTAAGGATGAGCAAACATATTCAAAGATAGATAGTCAAGAATCAATATTCGGAAATAAAAAGTCAAGCAATATGAAAAAGTATTTCAAGTACATTCTGTTCGCCGCCATCATCGTGGTGTTCGCTGGCACATTCTACTTCCTTTGGAAAAAGTCACGTCCGCAGGAGATCCGTTATGAGGAGCTTTCCGCCGAGATCGCCGACATCAAGAAGACCACCCTCATCACCGGCACCATCGAGCCGCGTGACGAGGTGAACATCAAGCCGCAGATCAGCGGCATCATATCCGAGATCTACAAGGAGGCTGGTGACCAGGTGAAGGAAGGCGAGGTGATCGCCAAGGTCAAGGTCATTCCTGAGATGGGTTCGCTGAGTTCGGCGCAGAGCCGTTTGCGCATCGCCGAATTGAACCTTGAGCAGGCACAGACCAACTTCGGACGTGAAAAGGCTCTCTACGACAAGCAGTTGGTGAGTGCTGAGGAATATGACCAAGTGCGTCAGGCCCTGGATCAGGCAAAGGAGGAAAAAGAAGCAGCTGAGGAGGCTCTGGAGGTTGTCAGGGACGGAGTGTCAAAGCGCAACGCCACGGCCAGCTCGACGCTGATCCGCTCGACAATCACAGGGTTGATCCTCGATGTTCCGGTCAAAGTCGGTAACTCGGTGATCCAGAGCAACACATTCAACGACGGAACAACAATAGCCACGGTGGCCGATATGAACGACCTCATATTCAAAGGCAATCTGGATGAGACAGAGGTCGGCAAGGTCGATGAAGGCACGAGGATGAGAATCACCATCGGAGCGGTGCAGGGCGTGGAAATGGACGCTGTCCTTGAATATATTTCCCCGAAGGCCGTGCAGAACAACGGTGCTAACCAGTTCGAGATCAAGGCCAGGGTAAGCCAGTTGGACAGCGTGAAGATCCGTTCTGGCTACAGCGCCAATGCCGAGATCACTTTGGAGCACGCCGACTCAGTTTTGGCAGTGCCTGAGGCGGCAATCTCATTTGAGAAGGATTCCACGTTCGTCTATCTTGCCGAGGGTGACGGACAGTATAAACGCCAGCCTGTCACCACAGGGCTGAGCGACGGGGTCAAGATAGAGGTGAAGAGCGGACTGGGCAAGGATCAGAAAGTCCGTGGTAATCAGATATTCACAGACAAGAAATAGCGCTATGAAAAGAATATATTCATTGATTATTTTTGGTCTGCTGACGGTGGGGCTTTCGGCGCAGGATGGCAGGCTGTGGACGCTTCAGGACTGCATCACGCACGCTCTTGAGAACAACATTTCCCTCAAGCAGCAGGAGATTCAGGTCAAGCAGCAGGAAATCCAGCTGAACACATCCAGGAACAGCAGGTTGCCGGGTGTGAGCGCAAGCGCAAGCGAGAACTTCTCGTTCGGTCGAGGTTTGACGGCTGACAACACCTATTCCAACACCAACACTACCAGTACGGGAGTCAGCCTCGGAGCTTCAGTGCCAGTGTTCCAAGGACTCAGGATCAACAACTCGATTAAACATGACGAACTGAACCTCAAGGCCGTGACGGCTGATTTTCAGAAGGCTCGCGAAGATGTCAGTGTCGCTGTGGCTCAGGCTTATGTGCAGATTCTCTATAACATGGAGCTGCTGGATGTGGCCAGAAATCAGGTCAGCATCGATTCGCTTCAGGTCGAGAGACTCTCGGCGATGGAACTGAGCGGCAAGGCCAGCAAGGTTCAGGTGGCTCAGCAGAAGGCGGCGCTGGGGCAGAGCCGTCTGTCCGAGACTCAGGCTGCCAACAGTTTACGATTGTCAGTGCTGGATCTCAGCCAGTTGTTGGAGTTACCGAATCCTGAAGGATTCTCTATCGTCCGCCCTTCTGTTTCGGTTGACGGGCTGCTTCTGAGCAATCCGGAGGACATCTATGCGCAGGCAGTGGCCTGCAAGCCGTCAATCCAGGCGGAGCAGTTCAGGCTGGATGCCACAGAATATTCCATCAGGAACGCAAAGGGGGCCCGTCTGCCATCTCTTATGGCCAGCGGTGGTCTGGGAACCAATTACTACACGATGAGCAGTCATTCCAGCGATCCGTTCGCAGACCAGATCAAGAACAATTTCAGCCAATATCTTGGTCTTAGCCTGAGCATTCCGATTTTCTCCGGATTCCAGACCAGGAACCAGATCCGTTCCGCCGAGCTTTCGAGGACGAACCAGATGTTGCAGTTGGAAAACAGCAAGAAAAGCCTCTACAAGGAGATCCAGCAGGCGTATTACAACGCTGTGGCGGCTCAGGAGAAATTCCGGTCAAGTCTGGACGCTGACGCCAGCGCGAAGGAGTCGTACGAGCTTGTGCTTGCGAAATACGAGAACGGCAAGGCCAACATCACTGAGTTCAACGAGGCTCGGGACAGTTTTCTGGAATCAGAATCCAATCTGGCCCGCGCCCGCTACGAGTTCCTGTTCTCGGCCAAGTTGCTGGACTTCTACAGGGGACAGAAACTGATTTTTTAAGCTTTCGTGCGTAAATCATGCTCATCTGCGCACTGGACTTGAACATACCCAGCACTCGTGCGTAAATCAGATTTATCCACGCACCACTTATCCGTAAACCACCTTCTGTGCGTAAGGCTGATTCTTTCACGCACAGAAGGTTCTTTAGACAGGGCCGGTGCGTGAGCGGCAAGGTTATGCGCACAAAGACTTTCAAACAAACGGATCCGGTTCCGGAGCGTTCTTGTCGTAGGAAAGGATGGTGGCGTTGCCGGAAAGAATGTCGTACCCGTGTTCGGCAAGGCTTTGCAGCTCGAACTCTCCGGGATAGACCTCAACGGGGGCGATGAACTCCACCCTCTTGCGGATTCCGCTCACGATGTCCCGCCCATAGGCTCCCCCTCCGGTCAGCAGGATTACATCCACTTTCCCACAGACATCAGCGGCCTCCGAAGCGATATACTTGGCGATGTTGAGAACAAAGGCCTCCATCCAGACCTTTGCCCGGACATCACCATCTTCTCCCCTGCGGACAATCTCCTTGAGGTCATTCGTCCCGAAGAACGCCACGGCTCCGCCCTTGCCCATCAGTTTCTTCTTTATCTCCGCTTTGGAATATTCACCGCTGTAGCAGAGGTCAACCAATTGGAAACCAGGACAAGAGCCGACTCTCTCCGGGGTGAACGGTCCGTCTCCTCCGACTCCGTTGTTGGAATCAATCTCCTTTCCGTTCCTGTGAAGAGTGACGGTGATCCCGCCGCCAAGCACAAGAACCCTATTACCGACGAGGAGTTGTTATCCAAACCGTAAAGTTAAAAATTCTGAAAGCAAATCACAACGGAGCAAATGAGCATCGGTTGACAGGGTGATTGTCTGGACAGTGACTCTCTCTATTATTAAATATCACCGTTCCTGCTGCTGTGTCTGTCGGAACGACGGTGACTCGGGGTGTCGTCACGCGCTCGATTGCTGACGGCAGAAGACGATCGGCTTCTGGAAAAGTGGTTTCTTAGGGGGTATCATCGAAAAAATTTTTGTTTTTTATAAATCGCATGTGTTTCTTTTCGTTTTGCGGATTTGAAATTACTAACTTGCGGGCAGGTTCCGGAAGGGGTTCCGGGCCGAATGCGACAACGATGACAACAATGACCAAACTACGCATCAACGATGGAGACTTCAAAGAACAGAGAGGCCGTAAGGCGGGAGCCGGTGACCGGACAACCATTAACCAAGAGACTATTAGACAGGACACCTTTGACAAGGAGGCACCGGAGCAGGGGACGATGTCCGCCGGGGATCAGTACCGGAAGCGGTACCGGCACTGCCGGCGGCTGATGGGGAGGGCTATGAGCGCGGCAGGTCAAGGGGATAGAGAAAGGGTATAGAGAAGGTTGCCAAGTCGTTGCTGTCCTTGGGTGTCCCTGTAGATCAGATCACGGCGGCCACAGACATGACTACTGAGCAGGTTGAAACTCTGAAGTAATAATTTCGTAACATATAACCGATTGGTAGTAAGTAAAGCACGTTTGTGGTCTGAAAATTCATACCACGTGCTTGCTTGATTCGCTAACTTATATGATAAGTGCCACGCCGAGACAATGGTCGTGGAAAGGGAAACTGGACTATGACGGGGAACTTTACTTTTACGGAAGTCTTTACCGCGCTCGGCGACCTTTTGATGCCGCGGGAGTGCATTGTCTGCGGGCGGATTCTCACCCTTCGCGAGAGTCACATCTGTATTGACTGTCTTGCCGACCTGCCCAGAACGTTTTTCTCGAATATGCCGCACAACCAAATGGCGGACAGATTCAACTCACTGATCCAGCGGGATTTGGATGCAACCGGAGGTTTTGAGGAATATTCCCGGGCCACTTCTCTGTTCTTTTACCGTTCCCAGACCGGCTACAGGCTGATCACCCAAAGGTTAAAGTACCATCACGACTACCAGGCAGGACGTTATTTCGCATCGATGCTTGGCCGGGACATGTCTGCGTCTTCGCTTTACAGTGATGTTGATGCCGTGATTCCCGTTCCTTTGCATTGGACGCGGCGGTGGTCAAGAGGGCATAATCAGGCCGAGATCATAGCCGATATCCTGGCGCACTCGCTCAAGGCGGAACTTCGCTCAGACATCCTTAGTCGTCCGCATCGTACCCGCACCCAAACCAAACTCTCGGTCAAAGACAAGACTCGCAATGTCGCAGGCGCCTTTCAGGTAAACCGGCTGAAGAATGTCACTGAATATTCGCACATCCTGCTGGTGGATGATGTTTTCACGACGGGGGCGACGCTTCATGCCTGCCACAGGGCGTTGAGAGCCGCTTTTCCGCCGCACGTCCGCATAAGTGTCGCCACACTCGCCTGTGTGGGAATATGACAGGAACCTTACTTCATGCTTACGAATCATAAGGAGAAACGTTTTAAATCTGTGATTTACCGAATTAACGTGCTTTGGAAGCCGTGAGCCGCTGGCTTATTAAAACCAACTAAAATTTCCCTTATTGTTTATAGAACTGGAAATAAAACGGTTAAGTAGAATAATCGGCGAAAAATGCAAAAAAATATTAAAAAATATTTGCATGTATAAAAAAAAGCTGTACCTTTGTACTCGGGTTGAGCAAGGAGGTTCTCTCCCCGATCAACCTATTGGTTATTAGTTTTAGTGTTATTAATTATGTGGTTAGAGTGAGAGTCCACGCGGGATGCGTCGACGCTCATTTTTTTTGTATTCTCCCCTACCCTCATCCACGGGAAAGCAGTGCCGGTGGACAAACTGGGCAAGACCAGACGGCCATCCACGGAAAGGGCGTTCCGGTGGACAAACTGGGCAAGGCTGGACGGCCATCCACGGAAAAGCAGTTCCGGTGGACAAACTGGGCAAGACCGGACGGCCATCCACGGAAAAGCAGTTCCGGTGGACAAACCGGGGCTTCACCAGGGGGACAGTGCCTTGGGCTTGCCGCCACACTTGCCCAACCGCCGGACTATTCGTAAATTTGCCGGTAGAAATATTCGATAACTATGGTAGAGATTGGAATAAAAGGCCGTCAGGAGGAAATCGTGACGGAGGATTTGACCGCGAGCCACATCGGGAGCGGAAGTGTCAGGGTGTTCGCGACACCTATGATGATCGCGCTTATGGAACGAACCAGCCGCATGAGTGTCAAGCCTTATCTGGAGGATGGGCAGGAAACGGTCGGGACTAAAGTGGACGTGACACACGTTTCCTCAACACCGGTCGGACTGAAGGTCTGGTGCGAAAGCGAGGTCGTGGATATTGACCGAAGAAGGATCGTCTTCAAGGTCGCCGCCTATGACGAAAAAGGGCTCATAGGTGAGGGTACCCATGAGCGCTTTGTGATAGACGTGGCCAAATTCCAGGCCAAGACGGAGGAAAAGATTAAAGACAGGTAGTCCTAAGAACAAAGACTACTTCTTTGGAGAGTCAAGAATCGTCACATCATCCCCAGGGTTCCCAGGCATCTCAAGCCAGAACCAATTGAGTTTGGTGTTGCCTTTCTTGTCTTCGGCCACCGCTCCATAGAAGAGTTTTTCCCCGGCTTTCCATCCCTGGCCCAAATTGCGGAACTTGTGGATGGACGTGTTGGCGTAGGTTCCGGCCTGATGAGTATCATAGCATTCGATCACATACTCGCTGAATGCTGATTCGGTGTCGTAACCGCTTCCGATCACATTGACGTTTTCCGTCGTCGTGTAATAATTGGCGGCAAGGCTGTTAGGCACATTATGAATTATCAGAGTGTTCTTCTCCGCGAAGACCCTGTACTCAAAGGCAACCGCTACCCAAGGTGTTGTCGCGGCAGCTTCGGTCGTGAACTCAAACGCAGCCTCGTTGGATGCCACAAGACCGGACTCTGCTGACGGAACTGTCTGTACATAAATAATGTAGGCTGTAGAGGCTGTCAATCCGGCAAGTGTCACGAACGGATCCCCGAATGCCTTGTCGGCATCGCCGTTCAATGTCTTGGATGGATCGTCCTTCGCCACAATCCTGTACTTGTAGGTGGCTCCTTCCACAACATTCCAAGTCACGCTCACGCCGACATCTGTAATGGCACTTGCCCTGAACTCGGGAGCCTCGGCGCGAGGTAGAATGCCGGTCTTAAAGGTGACTTTGCCTTCTTCAGAATTCAGGTAATTTGTCTCAGGGGCGGCTACGGCAGAGACCGTGAAGACATATTCAGTGTCCTCTTTGAGATTAGAGAAAGTCTTGGCCACGTCAGTGAAGATAGTCTCCTCGGAGACCACCGTCGCAGGATCCGCGGCCTCACACAGAGTCCATGAATAGCCGGCAGCATTCTCTACAGCCTTCCATGTGACCGCGCACTCAACGGTCGTGGACTCCACAACCGCTTTAGGCTCAGGGGTTTGAAGTTGAATTTTCTCGGCATCCTTGTCGCATCCCGCAACAACGAGCACAGAGGCCGCGATGGCGGCCTGAACAAACAGATTACTTTTCATGTCTTTGTTTTGTTAAATTCGTTGCCGAAAGTTAGAAATAGTTTTGGATAATCCAATCATCTGATCCAGATAAATTGTCTTAATTTGTTTAAGTAACATGAAAAAAATAAGTTGCCTCAGATTAAGAGAATATTTTCGAGGATAGATCTATTTTCGAAGAAGGAGTGTGCCGGTGGCACATGACTGATGAGAAAAGAGATATAGACCGAAAAGATTCCTTAAGATGATGCAGGTTATTATTTGAAGGTTACTAAGTAAGCGTAAAGAAATAAGTTGGTAAAGATTTGGCGGTATTCTCAGACAATCAAATCAAAACAGCTTTCTGTAAAAAGGGCGAAAACGGATTCCGGAATATTCCTGAGTTTTTTGTAAATTTGTAGAATCGCGGGTTGCGGAAGAGGGATCCGTATAATACGGATAGGGTTCATTTAGGACATACATTGACATGGCAAAAGGAAAGGTGCTGGAGGACACTCCGCTCATCAAACAGTTTTTCTCTGTGAAGGCTCAGCATCCTGAGGCGGTGCTGCTTTACAGGGTCGGAGACTTCTATGAGTCTTATTCCGATGACGCGGTGCTGATCAGCAAGGTTCTGGGCATCGTCCAGACCAAGAAATCCAACGGGGACAAGGGCTACATCGAGATGGCCGGATTCCCTCACCACGCCATTGATGCCTACCTCCCGAAACTTGTCCGCGCCGGCTACAAGGTGGCCGTCTGCGATCAGTTGGAAGACCCGAAATTCGCCAAGAAACTTGTCAAACGAGGTGTCACCGAGCTTGTCACGCCAGGAGTAGCCTTCAATGACCAGCTTCTGGACCAGAAGGAGAATAATTTCCTGGCCGGCCTCACATTCGACAGGGACCGGTGCGGAGCGGCTTTCCTGGATGTCTCCACAGGCTCGTTCCAGGTGGCTCAGGGATCTTTGGACTACATAGGCACGCTTATCGCCTCCCTGAACCCGAAAGAGATTGTGGTTCAGAGGGGTTTCGAGAAAGGGGTCAAGGAAAGGTACGGGGATGGACTCTTCATCTCCACAATCGAGGAGTGGGCTTTCGTCTACGATGCCGCCGTCGAAAGGCTCAGGAAGCAGTTCGGCGTGGAGTCCCTCAAGGGATTCGCGGTTGAAGGCTTTCCTTTGGGAATATGCTCGGCCGGGGCGCTGATGGTCTACCTGGAGCAGACCCAGCACACGGGGCTTAAGAACATCTGCTCAATTTCCCGCATCGACGAGGACTGGTTCGTGTGGATGGACAAGTTCACAATGAGGAACCTTGAGATATTCAATTCCGCAGCCGGCGGCGAGGGCGTGTCGCTTGTTAGCGTCATCGACAAATGCACCTCTCCGATGGGCGCGAGGCTTCTAAGGAGCTGGCTCGCGATGCCGATAATGGACATCAAGGAGCTGAACAGCCGCTACGACGTTGTGCAGCACTTCCTTCAGACAAGGGACGACCTTGACAAGGTTCAGGAATATGTCGGCGAGATCGGCGACCTGGAGAGGATCATCTCCCGTGCCGCGACAGGTAGGATCGCTCCCCGCGAGGTGATGCAGCTCGGCAGGGGACTCTCCCGGATGGAACCGATAGCGAAGCTATGCAAAGGCCGCGGTGTCAAGGCTTTGGACGCACTGATGGGCGGCATGAAGAACTGCTCGGAACTTCTGGAGCGAATCAGCGGGACGATGACAGCCGAGCCGGCGGCAGCCGTGGGGAAGGGCGAGGTCATAGCCTCGGGTGTGGACGCCGAGCTGGACGAGTTGAGAGGCATCTCCTCCGGCGGCAAGGACTACCTCCTGAAGCTTCAGCAATCCGAGGCCGAAAGAACAGGAATATCCTCGCTTAAAATCAGTTACAACAATGTCTTCGGCTATTACATCGAGGTCCGCAACGCTTTCAAAGACCTCGTTCCTCCGGAGTGGATCCGCAAGCAGACCCTTGTCAACGCCGAGCGTTACATCACCAAGGAGCTCAAGGAATATGAAGAGAAGATCCTGAGCGCCGAGGATCGCATCTATGCCATTGAGACCAGGATTTATGGCGATCTTGTGGCCGAGATCCAGAGGAGCATTCCTTTGATCCAGGCGAACTGCCGGATCATCGCCCGTCTGGACGTGCTGACGGGATTCGCCCAACTGGCCAATGACAACCGCTACAGCCGCCCTGAAATGACCAAGGATCTGACACTTGAGATCAAGGCGGGCCGACACCCTGTCATAGAGACACTTATGCCGGCGGGCGAGGAATATGTTCCCAACGACATATTCCTTGACAACAAGAAACAGCAGATCATCATCCTGACCGGTCCCAACATGGCCGGTAAGTCGGCCTTGCTCCGCCAGACGGCCCTCATCGTGCTGCTGGCCCAGATCGGCTCGTTCGTGCCTGCCGAAAGCGCCCGGATCGGGTACTTCGACAAGATCTTCACAAGGGTCGGGGCTACGGACAACATTTCCCGCGGAGAGTCAACCTTCATGGTCGAGATGCTGGAGACCTCGATGATCCTGCACAACCTTTCAGAGCGTTCCCTGGTGCTTCTGGACGAGATCGGGCGAGGCACCTCCACCTACGACGGAATGTCGATCGCGCGTGCGATCGTCGAGTACATCCACGAGTACGGCCACGGGGCCAAGACGCTTTTCGCCACTCATTATCACGAGCTCAACGATCTTGAGGAGACCTATTCAAGAGTCCGCAACTTCCACATCGCCGTGAAGGAGGTGGGGTCGCAGGTGATCTTCCTGCGCAAGCTCAAGGAGGGTGGAACCGCACACAGCTTCGGCATTCATGTGGCAAGGATGGCCGGTATGCCAAAAGAGGTGATCCAGAGTGCCGAGAACACCCTCAAGGCTCTGGAGATGAATGATTCCCAGCACATTGTAAGCGCAAGAACAGGTCAGATCAAGAAGCCTGTCCAGACCAAGGCCGGCACTCTTGAGAGCGACGGCAGCCTCCAGCTCTCCTTCTTCCAGCTGGACGACCCCACTCTAGAATCCCTTCGCGACAAGCTCTACGGGGTGGATCTCAACAACATCACCCCCCTCCAAGCCTTCGACCTTCTCCGCTCCATGAAGGACGAACTCGGGCTGTAAACCGCCGTTACCGAAAAGACAATCAAAGATTACCAAGTTATTTTTTAAGGATTACCTAACCATAAAGAATTTTCAGTAAATTTGTAGGAATATTCTTAAGAAGATAGATGCAGGTTTTTCTACAGATTCTTACCCTGCTCGGCGCGATGGCCATGTTCCTGTATGGAATGACCATGATGAGCGAGGGTCTTCAGAAGGCGGCGGGTGACAAGCTGCGATCGTTTCTGGCGTCGATGACGTCAACGACCTTCAAAGGTATCATCACGGGTATTGTCATCACTGCCCTCATCCAATCATCAAGCGGAACGACCGTGATGGTCGTCAGCATGGTCAACGCCGGTCTGCTCGCCCTTGGCAACGCCATAGGGGTGATCATGGGGGCGAACATCGGAACGACGCTCACGGCGTGGATGATCTCCCTGTTCGGATTCAGCTACGACATCGGAGCGTTCGCCGTCCCGTTCATCGCCTTGGGATTCTTCATGATGACCCTGAAGAGCAACAGGAACCGCAACATCGGAGAGTTCATCATCGGATTCGCGTTCCTGCTCATCGGTCTCGCCACGATGAAGAACTCTGTGCCTGACCTTAACCAGTACCCTGAGGTTCTGGCGCTTGTGAAGAACCTGACCAGCTACGGCTTCTTCTCCGTGATCATATTCACCCTCGTGGGTGCCCTGATAACCGTGATAGTGCAGGCCTCCAGCGCCTCCCTTGCTCTGACGATGGTTTTTGTGGCGAACGGCTGGATCAATTTCGAGATGGCCGCCGCGATGGTCTTGGGAGCCAACATCGGAACCACCATCACCGCCAACATCGCCGCATCCGTGGCGAACTATTCCGCAAAGCGCACGGCGATGGCCAACACCCTTTTCAACGTGCTTGGCGTTGTGCTGGCCCTGGTGTTCTTCAATCCGTTGATGAGGATAATCGGCTCGATGACGACAGCGATAGGTTTCGAGGATCCTGTCTCACTGTTCAACGGCACCGTGGCCGCGGACGGTTTCTCTCCGGAGCAGCAGAACTCGATGCTTTACGGAATTTGCATCCTGCACACCGTCTTCAACCTCTCCACCACCCTGATACTCGTCTGGTTCATCCCTCAGCTTGTCAAGGCCGTCAACAGGATCATCCCGACCCCTAAGGGCGAGGAAGAGGTCTATCGCCTCAAGTTCATCCAGGGCGGACCTCTCTCCACGGCGGAACTTTCCCTCGACGAAGCGAAACAGGAGATCATTCATTTCGCGGAAATATGCCGTCGCGAGGTTGGATTCATCCGTAGCGCGGTCAGCGCCAAGACCAAGGCCGAATGGGAATCCGCCAATGAGAAGCTTGTCAAGTACGAGAACATTACGGACAAGATTGAATATGAGATCGCTTCCTACCTGAACGAGGTCACCAAAGGCGACATCAGTGCGTTCTCCGCATTGAGGATCAAGTCAATGTACAGGGTGATCGGCGAATTGGAGAGCATCGGCGACTCCGGCGAGGCGATAGGCAGAATGATGAAACGCGCCCTCGACCACGGCAAGACGTTCGATGAGGAGATGATCAAGAGGCTTGACAGGATGCTCGACCTGCTTGATGTGGCGTTCGGGGCCATGACGGAGAACCTTAGCTCTCCGGCTCTGTTCCTCAAGGACATCACCAACGCCGAGGATGCCGAGTACAACATCAACGAGTACCGCAACCGCCTGCGTGAGGAGCACATCGTCAACATCGAGAAGGATGACTACAACTACCAGACAGGCGTGTTCTACATAGACATTGTCCAGGAACTCGAGAAGATGGGCGACTTCATCATCAACATCTCCCAAAGCCTTCTGGAAAAGAACGACTAAAACATGAGACGTGCGTTAAGATATTCATTGATCGTGATTTGCGCCATCTTTCTGGTGGGCTGCAAGGGTGGCGCTTCCGGCAAGGCGACCGCATTCACGCCTCGCGCGTTTCCGGCGCTTCCTGAACCTCCGTCAGTGATTTCGGACCCCCAGGAGAAGACGGAATATGTCGTCTCGAACTATTGGAACGAGTTTTTGGGGAAGACCTATCCTTGTGATTCCAACATAGTTAACGGAGTCACGGCTGACGAGGTGGAAAAAGCGTTGGGCACTTATGTGACACTTCTGGAGAAGGCTTGCCCAATAGACTTCGGAAGGAAGGCGATGGCCTCTTTCTTCGACAAGGTTGAACAGTTCGAGGCCGCCGACACCTCCTCCAATGTCTTCGAATTTTTCGAGCGGATGGTCCCGAAGTATCTCTACGACCCCAATTCACCTGTCCGGAACGAGGATCTCTACCTCCCGTACGTCTCAAGACTCGCATCTTCAGACTATTCCGATCCCGACATGAGACCTTCCTACTCGTTCGAGACCAATATGTGTTCCTTGAATATGGCAGGAACGCCGGCGGCTGATTTCACATTCACCGATCTGAGTGGAAAAAGACACACGCTGCATGGAGTGAAAGCGGAGACGACGCTGCTGTTTTTCACCAATCCCGGCTGTCCGGCCTGCAAGGACATCATGGAGCATCTGGTCGCCGATGAGAGGATCGCGTCGCTGGTTGCCTCCGGCAGGCTCGCGGTCGTCAACATCTACATTGACGACGAGTTGGACAAATGGCGTGAATATGCTTCCGTCTACCCCAAGGACTGGTACAACGGCTATGACCAGAGCTACCTGATCCGCTCCGACATCACCTATAACGTCCGCGCCATCCCTTCGCTGTATGTACTTGATTCAGAGAAGAGAGTGGTCATGAAGGACGCACCGGCGGAGGTGGTTCTTCCGTATCTTGACAACTTAAAATAACACTGACATGAAAATCACCAAGGAACTTTGGGGCACGTCCCCTGACGGAAAGGAAATATTCCTTTATACTCTTGAGAATGAAAGCGGCGCGTTCGTGCGCCTCTCAAGCATAGGCGCCGGAATCGTTTCGATCGCTGTTCCGGACAAGGATGGAAAGATCGCCGATGTTGTTTTGGGCTATACCAAGCCTGAGGATTATTTCGCCGACGGCCCTTGCGCCGGAAAGTGCCCGGGACGCTACGCCAACCGCATAGCGCTCGGCAAGTTCACGCTTGACGGGGTGGAATATTCATTGCCGGTCAACAACGGCCCGAACCATCTGCACGGCGGCCCTGAAGGATTCCAGAATCAGGTCTGGGAAAGCCGCGCCGAGGGGAAAGCCGTTGAGTTCCAGTACTTTTCACAGGACGGAGAGGCAGGTTATCCCGGCAATCTGAAGGTTGTCGCCCACTACGAGTGGAGCGAGGACAATGCGTTGAAGTTGACATTCACGGCGCAGACCGACAAGGCGACTGTGCTGAACCTTACCAACCATGCCTATTTCAATTTGAATGGCGAGGGGAACGGGAATATTCTTGACCACGAACTGAGGCTCAATGCGGCTGTCTATCTGCCGACCGACGAGACTCTGATTCCGGTCGGCGAGGCTGATCCGGTGGCCGGAACTCCGATGGACTTCCAGGAGTTCAAGAAAATCGGTGCTGAGATAAAGGCTGACTTCCCTGCCTTGAACTACGGCAAGGGCTACGACAACTGCTTCATGATCAATGACTACGAGCCAGGACAACTTCAGACCGCCGCTCAGCTGTACTCTTCTGCAAGCGGTCGTCAGCTTGAGGTGCTGACCACCCAGCCGGCCGTGCAGATCTACACGGGCAACTGGCTTGAGGGCTGTCCTGCCGGAAAGTGCGGACGTGGCTACCACGACTATGAAGGTGTGGCCATCGAGTGTCAGCACTGCCCTGATTCGCCGAACAAGCCTGAGTTCCCTACGACCGTGCTTCGTCCGGGCGAGACCTTCAGCGAGGCCATCATCTGGGCGTTCTCAGTCAGGAAGTAGGAGGCCGGTCACTGAGCCATACACGCTTCGGTCACCGAGCCTGCCAAAGTGACCGAAATAACTATTGCAATTTTGAATATTCACAAATGAAACAGTATCAGGATCTTCTGCGTCACATAATGACCGACGGTGTGGTCAAGCATGACCGCACCGGCGTAGGCACCAAAAGCGTCTTCGGCTACCAGATGCGCTTCGACCTCTCCGAAGGATTCCCGCTTCTGACCACCAAGAAAGTTCACTTGAAATCTATCATTTATGAACTTCTGTGGTTCATCGCCGGCGACACCAACATCAAGTACCTCAAGGATCACGGTGTCTCCATCTGGGACGAATGGGCCGACGAGAACGGTGACCTTGGCCCTGTCTATGGCCACCAATGGCGCTCCTGGCCGGCACCAGACGGCCGATCCATCGACCAGCTCACACAGGTGGTGAATATGATCAAGAACAATCCTGATTCGAGACGAATGCTCGTCACCGCCTGGAATCCCGGAGAGGTTGACAAGATGGCCCTTCCGCCTTGCCACTGCCTGTTCCAGTTCTATGTGGCCGATGGAAAGCTCTCCTGCCAGCTCTATCAACGCAGCGCCGACACCTTCCTCGGAGTCCCTTTCAACATAGCCTCTTACGCATTGCTGACGATGATGATAGCCCAGGTCTGCGGCCTGAAGCCCGGCGACTTCATCCACACCACCGGCGACACCCACATCTACCTGAACCATTTCGATCAGGTCCGCGAGCAGCTGACCCGTGAGCCCCGCCCGCTCCCGACAATGCGCATCAACCCCGATGTGAAAGACTTGTACGATTTCAGGTACGAAGACTTCACCCTCGAAGGCTACGACCCCTGGCCGGCCATCAAGGCCCCCGTCGCGGTCTGATCGTCCGTCTTTGCATAAGTGCCTCCATAAGCTCTGATTTAAGGCACACGACAAGACAGTGTACCGGAGTATTGGAGACCTTCCCGTCTTTGCCCTTCTTCACGCGGACAAGGACGTCTTCAGGCCAGGCTCTTTCGTCGACGTCCAAGGCCTTGCGCGAGCTGAAAAGAGAGTATACGACTGCAGCGCGCACTGCGGCATCTTCGAGCACTGGGTGCCGGCGCTCCCAAGGTGTTCTTCCGTTACTACTTCGTGAACAGCGCCACTGGCGAGAAGTCCGGCATCATGCTGGCTTCCGTCACCTGAACCGTGGGTGAGTAGCCAAAGAGCAGGGCAGAAGCCATGCTTACCCTAATCCGAACCCTCTGCAGTCATTTGATTACAGAGGTTTTTTTATGCAGGTAACTGCCCTATTTGTTATGGTAGACGAAGTGAATCACACCCACATTCTAATCAAAATTTGAAGAGAATAGTCGTAAGATTCGCTTCATTTGCTTATTTTTGCAGAAAAATGAGCGAGACATGAGACCGTACTACATATGGCAATACCCCGGTTGGCCCAGATTCCGTTGGGAGTCCGACAAAATACTGAACCTGCTTTCCGAAGTGCGTCTTTTGGAAGGTCGAATCGCCGGTACGATGGGCGGCCTGGGGTTTGATATTCAATCCAAGACGTCTCTGGACGTAATGACTGAAGACGTTATCAGATCCAATGAGATAGAAGGAATTCTGTTGAATGCAGACAGGGTGCGTTCATCGGTAGCGAGGCATCTCGGTATTCCCACGGAAGGTCTCCCGGAGCCGGATCACTATACCGAAGGTGTAGTTCAGGTAATGATTGACGCCGTCCGCAATTACTCCGAGGAGCTGACCGAACAGCGTCTGTTCAATTGGCATGCCGCTTTGTTCCCCACGGGGCGTAGCGGTATTCATCCGATAACGGTGGCAGGTTGGAGGGTTGGAGAAGAACCCATGCAAGTTGTATCCGGGGCATCTGGAAAGGAAAAGGTTCACTACGAAGCCCCGGCTTCGGCGGATGTTCCCAAGGAAATGGCCCTGTACTTGGATTGGGTCAATAATGAGAACAATACCGATCCTGTCCTGAAAGCAGCCATCGCTCACCTGTGGTTCGTTGCCATCCATCCGTTTGATGACGGAAATGGCCGTCTGACAAGGACCATCACCGATATGCTGCTGGCCAGGGCTGACGGGATGCCTCATCGCTACTATAGTATGTCAGCTGAAATTCTTAGGAATAAGAACGGCTACTACGATGCACTGGAAAGCACCACGATAGGAGATGTTGATATTACCCTGTGGCTCGAGTGGTTCCTTCAGACACTTAAGGATGCAATGGAACTCAGCGTAGATATCGTCAGTCGCGTAGTGAAGAAGTCCATGTTCTGGCAGGAGCATCGTGACGTGGCGATGAATGAGCGCCAAGTCAAGGTCGTGAACCGCTTATGGGATGGATTCGACGGCAAACTCACAACCGTGAAATGGGCAAAAATCTGCAAGACCTCGCAAGCCACCGCCCTTCGTGACATCAATGATTTGATTGAGAAGGGAATCTTGGTGAAAGGAGAGGAAGGTAGCAAGAAGACCAGTTACATTCTGGCCGAGGATCAATAGATCTTTCTACACACAATTAGGAATGATTCCTTGTGGTACTGACTGCGGTAGCCGGTCACTGTGTCCAGAAGGATGAAACGGCAGTATACCTGATACTGGTTCAAGGCGGCAGCGGCCAGGGAAACATAATCGGGTATCCTGACGTGGACCGGATCTGTTCCACAGAGTTCATCAGCGAGATAATTCCGAAGCATACCCGGATGACATCCACGCCCAGACTCCGTCAGTTGAATCTTCGCAAGCAAACGATAACACTCCGATACCGGTATCACCCACAATGGCATCAGACAGCCGGATGGCGAAAGGAGGGAAGGAGTCGAAACGCTGTGGTTCGGGAAGATGCTCGTCTCCCAGCGTGAAGAATCCATGATAAGCAGATACTAAGAGATTCTGGCCGGAGATATGTGCCCGGTGATCGAATGGAGGCCGACGCGGTTCCACCTCCGCCGCGAGACGATTCCAGACGAGTTGTGTAGAGTGGGGAACAGTCCTCCAAGCGGCCAATGCCCTGCGATGCACGTCCAGATGCTCCAACTGGCCCGCAGTACCGCCCTCCGTCTCCTTCGTCGAGCACGTCGATCCATTCCGTCTTCTTGTCCAGGTAATAGAACAGGAAGCGGCTGAAAAGGCCGTTCTCTATGAGATTATCCAAAAGTTTTGATAATCTCATTTATCCAAACTTTTTAGTTATCCAAACTTTTTAGTTATCCAAACTCCCTCTGCTATCTACGCTTAAATCAAGCTTTAACATTTCAAGAGTTTGGATAACTGATGGATAAATCAGTCGATATTAATACCAAACATGGCAGCCAGTGGACGATTGTCCGGCATCGTCCATTTCTTTTTCATTGTCTGTGTTACATTGTTTTCAAGGGAAGAACTATCTGTTCTGTGGCAATGACGCATCTGCGTATCGTGCGGCAATCGTATATTCGCTCATAAGCACCTGCAAGGCTGCCGATGTTGACCCACGAGCCTGAATGGAGGACGTACTGAGAAAGATCCCATACTACCAGCGTGACCAGCGGGATCTGGCGGAACTCCTACCTTACAATTGGAAAAACATAAATGAATAGGCCCTTATCGTGACCGACTCGGCCCAACTCGTACCCGATGGCCCACAGACTAGCACCAACTCGTACCGAGTCGGTGCTAAAAGTTCGATATGTGCAATACGGGCATCACCGGAGGCTTACGGTATTGCGTGCAATCAAGAATTTCGATAAAAACGTAAAGCATATAGGTGTTCCCTTCATCACAAAGCATGTCCGTTTCTAGCTATACGATCATACGGGGGACAGAATGTTGCCTATCTATGATTCCGTCATGTCAAGTAAGTAGATGAATCAGAAGACAATCACATACAAAGGGCTTAAGGCTTATTGGGATAAGATGGTGGCCGAAGCCGAAGGTAACGGCATATCTTTGGCTGAGTGTGAACGAAGGTTGTATAATAGGTTCAGGTCTTCCTCAAACACCATAAAGAAGTAATGCGACCTTGACGGTCGTAAGCTTCGGAGTTATTCTTTGATCACTATTCCAGTAAGGCCTTCTTCGCGTAGCGGCGGAGGCTTTTCGGCAAGTTTAGCCCTGCTTCGACCGGGGCGAGGACTTCACGATGCTTAAAGGCTTGTTCTCGGGCGTATTCGCGGCTCGCGGCGGATGGCGGTCCATTTTCGTATTTCTCCTTTGCGGCTCGTAAATCGGCCTCTATGCGTGCGATGGTGGCATCGCGGTTCTTCTTTGAAAGCTCGCATTCCCAGACGGTGATGACGGTCTTAGAGAGGGTGTCGAGGCGCTGGGCGTTGAGTTCGTCACGGTTCTTCTTGGAGAGTTCGCATTCCCAGACGGTGATGACGGTTCAGGCGAGGATGTCGAGACGCTGGGCGCTGAGCAGGTCTCGCTCTATGTTCCTGGCCACCTTAGCTTTCCAGAAATCGACATTGCTCTTCGGCACAACGTATTTCGAGCATCCCTTGTGGCCGTGCCAGAAACAGCCGTTGATGAAGATGACGGCCCTGTATTTCGGTAGCACGAGGTCGGGCGTGCCCGGGAGACTGCGGTCGTTGAGCCAGTAGCTATACCCCCCTGCGCCACAGTTCGTTCCTCACGGTCTTCTCTGGGGTCGTGTCCTTGGATCTGATGCGGGACATACAGTCGTGCCGCTGGGCGGGTGTCATCGTGTCAGACATCTAAAACTTTTATTTTATCTGCAAGTATGAGACTTCCGTTTTCTTCAAGGACAGAAGTGATCATAGGGCGTTCCTTCTCGCTTTGAATGACGATATAATCAATAGATTCCGTCTCGATAGGGAAGGTGAAACCGTCAAGAAAACCATTCTCTCTATCGGAACGCCAGGCGTTATAATCCGATTCCGTCCAGAACCATTTTGACGTGTTTCCGTTAGCCTCCTTGTGTTCCGGAATCAAGATGCGCCATTCACATTCGTCATAGGCGCAGAAATCTTTCCCGTTATGACTACATTTGTAATTCTTCGTGATTCCAAGGGAATAATTGGCGTATTCATGAGCGTGAAACAAATCGTTCATTGCAAGAAGCACTTTGCAATCCTCCTTGTCGTTCAACTTGCCGGCATAACCTTCATAAACAATCCCCAAAGTCCAGGTTACCCTTATCTTTTCTTCACCTGCGGCCTTCTTCCGCGCCTCATATGTTCTGACCGTTTCATTCGCTTTCAGGTAATTCTCGTGATGTCTCCATGCCCCTCGAATCGGCTCATCCCTCAATACGTAATGAACAGGGGAGAGCAAATCGCCATATGTGTCAATCATCCAATTCTTATTCAGTCCGACGGCATATCGGCCATACTTTTCCCTGTGCTCTTCGCAACATTCGAAAGGTATGTCGCAGAAGGAAATCATCGGAATCGCGATGAAAATCTTATCGGAAATCCGTTCCTTGCTATACGAGGCCCGCAGGCCTTCCCTCAAAATCGAGGAAAGGCTTTCGAGCGTACGCGTGTAATGGAACAATGTTCCGGAATGGCTGTTTCTCATCTTTACAGGAACCAGAGGTTGGTTTTGCCGAAGGTGGGGAGTTCTTCCTTCCGGAAGTGAGGTACAATCTCCGCGACCATTTCAGGATACTTGATGGTGATGGGGAGGTTCTGCTGCTTGACGGATTTCCAGTACATACGGCTGAACTTATAGACCTGATTCAGCAGGGCGCGCGCTTCGTCCATCCGCAGTTCCTTGTCTTCCGGAGCAGCGTTGTTGTAGACCTTCTTCAATTTCAGCTTGACGGGGAAGATAAAATCGTATCTGCCTGGCTTTTCGTAGCGGGAGTTGTTGTAAAGGAGGCATTAGTTATAGGAGAGCCTGACGATGGTGCCGCTCCGAGGCATCAGTCCGGGGTCATCAGTATCGAATCCGACATAGTCGGCTGCCTCCGTCTTGTTGATGGTTACGATATAAACCGGTATTGAAAAGCCGAGTTTGTGAAGCATATCGGTAATCTTGGCGGAATCGCGGTCCTTCATCGTCTTGTAGTAGTGAATGATTACGCAGCTCGGGTTGCCGCTCTCGACGACAAAGTGTCCGAGCGCCTTGCGGATGTCGCCCACGAGGCTGTCGAGGTCATCGTCCCTGTAGCAGTCGAAGTTCTGGAAGACTCCCTCGTTGTTGAAGCAGAAAGTGCTGCCGATAAACCGCTTGCCGATTCTCTCGGACTTGAACGCTCCCACGCCGATAATTACATCGTCATTCTTTTGTTTCGTCTGGAGTTGCCACGGGATGCCTCCAATCTTGCCGAGAATGGCGGTCTTGATATTGGGCAGATGGAACTGGAACGCACTTTTACCCGGGTTCTCGTTGTAAATGGCCTGAGACGTGACACCTATTTCAAGTAACATCTCTTTCACCTTGAAATAGATGTCGTGGCGTTCAGGGTTTGGGTCGTCCCGATCCACCGGACTGATATAGAGTGCGACGTAGAAGGCTTCGTCATCCCATACTTTCTTTTGGAGACCTGCACGTATGTCTTCTACCGCCGTGTCAACAGAACGGAAGTAAATGCTGCCTTTCGGGTCGGTGTTGAAAGGTTGAAGGATGTCTTCAGCAAGAGATTTGTATTTCTGGAAGTATTCGCCGGTGTTCGGATTGAATACCTTACCTTCCTTCAAGATATAATAGAGCGACAGGCAGACTTCTTTTTGGTTATTCTGGGCGATGAAGAAGAATCGGACAGTCGTTCTTTCTGTGGCACGGAAAGGGGCGTATCCTCCTCCGTAGCGATTGACAAATAGTCCCGTGTAGGGGTCAAAACTGATCTGCCCTCTTCCGAAAAGAAGAACGTTGGAGCCTTGCGTTACCTCGGACAGCTTGTCATCTGGCACCGTGATGAAGTCATCGCAAGTGATTTTCAGGATTGTTGTGTTGAATTCCTCCGTAAACAGGTACTCCCTCGCGAAATCGCGGATTCTGGGCAGGGTATCGGCATATCGGTTCGGAACTTTCTCGTAGTGATCGATAACACTGAGTTCACGAGACAGCTCCTTGTTGACGACCGGATAGATGGATGAAATCTCGCGCTTCTGCTCCGGCGTGAGGTCTGTCACCTTCACCACTTCGTCACTGACAATCACCTTGTAACGCTTCGCCTGGAGGTCAAGCGAAGAAAGGGGAGTGTCGTACACAATTGAGTGGCCATTGTATGAAACGAGGAGTTCCCATCCTGAAGTAACAGTCTGGTCTTTCGGTACCACGGAAAAGCGAAGGTATTGCGTACAACCTTGCTGCTTCTGCGCGGTGTCTTCAACCCATACCTCGATGTTGTCCACAAAGTCGTAGCCGACTATTGCTCGCTGTCGGAAGTAATCGTAAAGACGTTGCTTAAGGATGTTTTTGGTCAAATCACGGTCCGCGCCAAGACGGATGTGAGCAGAGTACTTGTCACCGCAACACTCACGAGCGTTGCTGGTGATTGAGAAATAGAGACGGCGGGTGTCAGCAAGAGAGGGCTCGGCGGCCCACAGTTCAGGACACTGGTCTTTGAAAAGACTTCTGACGTGTCCGTGTTCTTTTTTCTCTCTGTTCACCTCAAAGTCGATTGCGTCTGTGATAAAATCGACCGATAAATGTTGATAATCATAATGTTTAATATAATAAGTTAAACACTTGGTTCGAGCCTCCCACGTGAGGAGACTCCGGCTTCTATTTTTGTTCCCCTTGCGGGGAGAATAACTACTTAACAATTTGGCATAAGCGCCACCAGAATGACAAAGAACTATTCTACTGGTTAACACACAAATATAGCACTTTATTTCGGGAAGAACAATAAATGTAATCCAAGGTGATGCCAATTATAGTATGTTGATAATTTTAGTTAGCATCCATAACTTTGTACAACTGAAAATCAAGCACGTACATAATGGAAAAAGAAGCTGTTCTCATAGCGTTTGGACGAAAGATCCTGGCACTTAGGAAAGAACGTAATTTGTCCCAAGAGCAACTTGCGGACATGGCAGGAGTTCATAGGACCTACATTGGCATGATCGAGCGAGCAGAAAAGAATATTACTCTCTGTAACATCGAGCGGATTGCAAAAGCATTAGAAGTGAATATTAAAGACTTGTTTTAAGATGGCTACTGTTATACCGGCTACAATTGTTGAAAACACTCGTGCAGACTATCGACGCACGTTGACAGAATTGTTCCTGAAAGAATCTAATGGCGTCGCAGGCGCTCCAAGTAAATATGAATATCAAGTAGAAACGGATAATGCCGGCAATACCATTTATCTGAAAAGACCTACGAGTCTTAACAAGGGTTTTGATTTCGAGGTCCGTGTCTCAAACGTTAGATTTAAGCATGTTAGTAAAAAGGGAAGAGTCTCACATAGCAATAGGCCGTCTCACGCAAACATTTTAGAGGATTTAAGAGCGAAAAAGGCTGAAGACCCTGCGCAGTATGCAATTCTTCGTTCGCTGATAGATAGCATATTTAATTGTATTGAGGTTGCCCCACAACAATACGCCGGATTTACATTTCAGACTGGGTATCCGGTCGATATGATTTGCAAGTGCGTAAAATGGCTTTTTATTGAGCAAGACATTACCTACTGGAATTGGAGCGGACGGAATATGTTGTACAATGGAATAAGAAGCATTTAACCTATTTCCTATGTATAATCCCAAGTATATCATTAACGACCAGATGTGGCAATATCGTGGTCCAAAGGGTCCGGCTATTCATACTTTTTTCACTTCCGACGGAACTGCAATAGCAATGTTTCAAGGCTCAAGGGGAGTTCGGCCTGACTTGGATTTCAAAGTAAAGATTCTATTACCAACCCCGGAGTCTACGCCCTTCCTCCTACCTCATGATGAATGGGTGGTTGACTTACTCATAAAGGCACAGCACTATAAAGAAGAGGTTATCAGTATTATCGAATACTACCTCCAATTTTATGAAAACTGTCACCCCTTCGCGTCAGTGGAGGAGAGAGCCGCATTTGAACCATCTACGGTTGCCCATATTGAAGAACTGTATCATAGGGTAAGTGTGACGGGGACAATGCCAATTGGAGGAATCGCCTTGATACTTGAATTGTTCTGCTTATGTGAAAAACAGAATCCTGACGCTCATCAGTTTCGTCTTACACTTCTCTGGACAAAAGAATGCATTGAGGGGACAAGGGATCTTAAAAACCTCTTGAATGTTGTAATTCGTCACAAAGAGTATTAGAACGGGAGTTCCGGTCCATTGTAGACCTCCGGCTCACACAAAACGCGAATGTCGCTATCCTGGAAGAGTTTGGCCTGCTTCTCCAACTTCTCCAGAATCTCACCACGGCGGTTGATGCTATTCAGTTCCTCGCGACGGGCTTTGCTCATCTCGAGGAATTTTTCTTCTTGGTCAATGCCCAGGAATCGACGGCCAAGGAGGTTGGCTGCGATGCCGGTGGTGCTGCTTCCGGTGAACGGGTCGAGTATCCATGCTCCTGGCTTGGTAGAGGCCTGAATGATTCTGGAAAGGACGCACAACGGTTTCTGGGTAGGATGCTTGCCACAGGATTTCTCCCAAGGTGCAATCGCTGGCAGCGTCCAGACATCACGCATCTGGGTGCCGCCGTTGATTTCCTTCATCAACTCATAGTTGTAATAGTGAGCCACTTTCTGCTCCTTACGCGCCCACAGAATATATTCTGCAGAGTATGTGAAATATCGGCAGGAGAGATTGGGGGGAGGATTGGTCTTTACCCAGGTGATGCAGTTGAGAATCTTGAAATCCAGCTCAGTCAGGCAGCGGGCAATGGAGAAGATGTTGTGATATGTTCCGCTTACCCAGATGGTACCATCGGATTTCAAATGCTCACGGCAGGCTGCCAGCCATGTTTTATCAAATTTGTAGTCCTCCTCAAATCCCTGGGACTTATCCCACTTGCCTTTGTTCACAGACACGGGAACGCCGCTCTGTATGCTGATGCCGCCGTTGGATAGATGGTACGGCGGATCGGCGAAAATCATATCGAACTTGAATTCAAAGGAGTTCAGAAGTTCGATACAATCTCCCTGTAGGAGCGTGAAGCTCTTGTCCTGTGACTTATAATAGGCCGTGGGCATAGAGACTAAACGAGTTTGGTGGCTACTACGCCGTCATCGAGATCCATAATGTTGTAGAGATGCTCCAGGACGTCGAAGGTCTCCTTGAGGTTGTTACGAGCGGATCCCCAGCCGTGGCCATCGGTTATCCAGACGAACTTGAATTTGGGATGGTTCTTTGTCTCTAAAGCGATGGTCTTGTAACTGCGGGCGGTCTCATTCAGCTTGGAACCACCACTGGCGTAGAAGTTAGTCTCGATGCCGTAAATCATATTGGGGCGCTTGATTACGAAATCAAAGCGCTTCTCGGTGCCGCCCTCGTTGGAGATGCATGAAAGGTCGATGCCCCACTTCTGTTCAATCTCGCTGATATACATCTCTTTGAAGTAGGTTTTATCCTTGACCAGACCGGCCTTGACAAGATAACCTTCAACCAGGTCTTCCATCACATGGCCACCGCGATTCTTGCGGGCATTGGAATCCAAGCCAGTTTCAACACCGGTTACGTAGTCCACCAGGTTATGGATGTGCTTCTGCTGCATCAGATCAAAGAGGCCCGTCTCGCGCATAAACACTACATACTCCTCGATATGGTAGTTGGCCCGCTTAAAGTTCCAGACGTGTTCTCCGTCAAAGTCCACAGTAAGGATGTCGGATTCACGCTTGGCCAGAAGGATGGGGACACACTTGAGGATTTCCGGATACCGTCTGTATAGCGCCACAAACTCCTTCTCGATGTCTGCGCACCCAATCAAGGAGTTCATGATGTTCAGTTCAACTTTGATGGTATCTACGTTCCGGTAAATCTTCTCAAAGTCAGTGTAATATTTATAGCCGGCTATGGCGGAGCGGAAGCCCGCCAACCAAGTGGTGAAATCTCTCATATTTATGCGTTGACTACGTTAGAAATCATCAGCTCTGAGATAGCGCCGCGCCCTGAGGCATCCGAGTTTATCATCCTGGCAGCGGAGACTCTCTTGATGATGAAATGTTTGTATATGGAATCGAAGAAATCCTCTTTAGGATTTACCTCCTTGGGGTCTGAATTGCTGGCTACGAAAAGGGCCTTATCCTTACTGATTTGGTCACAGAAATCACGAAGGCGAATTTGCTCGGCATCATTGAACCCTTCTTTCGCATAGGACGTAAAGGAAGATGTCTCAGTGATGGGCTTGTAAGGCGGGTCGAAATAGAACAGCGTGTCGGGACCGGCGTAGCGTCCAGTCTCAGCGAAATCGCCACAAAGGATTTCTACCTTCTGCAAAACCTCGGAGCAAGCACGGAGGTTATCAGCATCGCAGATGCGTGGATTCGCATATTTGCCGTGGGGAACATTGAATTCGCCCTTGGAGTTGACGCGATACAAGCCGTTGAAGCAAGTGCGGTTGAGGAAGATGAAAAGGGCGGCGGTTTCTACCGGAGAGGTCTCCTTTGTGTTGAACAGCGCCCTCTTTGCCATAAAGTAGTCCTTCCGGGCTTCTGCGTTCAGAGGGATATATTCAGACTGGATAGCGGACAACTTGGAAATTAGTGCCTCAACGTCGGTCTTAATTACCCGGTAAGTGCAGATAAGTTCCTCGTTGATATCATTGATGACTGCTTTTTCGATGTTGGGATAAGCCTGAAGAATCCAGAACATTACGGCACCACCACCCACAAAAGGCTCTACATAGGTAACGTGCTGACGGGTGGCGAAATCGCGAGGTAGCGACTTCTTAACCTCGTCCAGCAACTGCGTCTTCCCTCCAACCCATTTGATGAACGGACGGGCTTGAGTTGTATCTTCAAACAATCTCATAAGCACATCATATTTCTACAAAGTTACAAAAAATATCGGCAAGCAGGAAGTTTTTATCCGTTTATTGCTCAATTACTCTGTAAATCACAGTAATTCAATGTTATAAGGTGTTCCCTTCATCACAAAGCATGTCCGTTTCTAGCTATACGATCATACGGGGGACAGAATGTTGCCTATCTATGATTCCGTCATGTCAAGTAAGTAGATGAATCAGAAGACAATCACATACAAAGGGCTTAAGGCTTATTGGGATAAGATGGTGGCCGAAGCCGAAGGTAACGGCATATCTTTGGCTGAGTGTGAACGAAGGTTGTATAATAGGTTCAGGTCTTCCTCAAACACCATAAAGAAGTAATGCGACCTTGACGGTCGTAAGCTTCGGAGTTATTCTTTGATCACTATTCCAGTAAGGCCTTCTTCGCGTAGCGGCGGAGGCTTTTCGGCAAGTTTAGCCCTGCTTCGACCGGGGCGAGGACTTCACGATGCTTAAAGGCTTGTTCTCGGGCGTATTCGCGGCTCGCGGCGGATGGCGGTCCATTTTCGTATTTCTCCTTTGCGGCTCGTAAATCGGCCTCTATGCGTGCGATGGTGGCATCGCGGTTCTTCTTTGAAAGCTCGCATTCCCAGACGGTGATGACGGTCTTAGAGAGGGCGTGCAACGCGCCTGGTCCGGCCTGGCCTTCGAGCGGGTATGTCTTCAGCATGTGGGGCAGATCAAAGCCGCGCTGGGCATTGCAGGAGTGATGACCAAACAATGCGCCTGGCGTTCCGACTCGAAAAATCTGGGACCGGGAGAGAGAGGGACTCAGATTGACCTGCTCATCGACCGCAGGGACGACACCATCAACATCTGCGAGATGAAGTGGGCGTCCGAGCCATACGTCATCGACAAGGATTATGATGAGAAACTCCGGAATAAGGTCGCTGCCTTCATCCGTGAGACCGGAACAAGGAAGTCCATTCTCATATCAATGGTCACCTCCTACGGCGTGAAGGAGAATATGTACTCCGATGCAGTGCAGTCCCATGTGGTGATGGACGATCTCTTTGCGTAGAGAATATTTTCCGCTAAAAGTCTCCCGAAAAGCGGGATTCAGTAAAGTATTTGCTTTGATTCTTCCTTTAGTTCGGACACCGAAATTCAACGGGAGCATATTCCCCATAAAATGCTTCCTTCGTAGAGTAATTTAACCTTGACAGGAGCAATAGTCCTTGTATTTGCTTCTGTCAAGGTTTTGCGATCTAATAGATCTCACCGGCCCAAAGCATCTTAAAGAAGTCACACACGTAGATGAGTTCGATATCCCCGGATTGTCGTGTGAGCCGGTCGGTGGACACCAGAATCAGCCTTGCTTCCGGATGTTCTTCGGAAAAGCGGTTGAGTCCGGTCTTGTGCTTGGTTTGAACATCATCGGTGGATTTTATCTCAATCGCCACTTTGGCGTCACCGAGGATGGCATCTACCTCAATGTCTGAATATGTGTGCCAATATGAAAGATCCTTTTTCTTGTCGTTGTAACCCAAGTATGCGATAAGTTCCTGCATCACAAGATGTTCAAATGCGTGGCCATATTCAGGAGTGCCTGCTCTCAGATTATTTCTTCCCATCAGATAATTGACTATTCCTACATCGAAATAGTAAAACTTCGGGGCTTGCGTCAACTTTCTTTTGATCACTTTCCGGTAGGCTGGAATCTCATATCCTATGAGCGTATCATATAGTATTTGGAAGTATGCCTTGACGGTGTTCGCGGCCACGCCACAATCTGACGCGATGTTTTCATAGTTGATGATCTCGCCGTCGCTTATCGCCGCCACCTCCATAAATCTTTCGAATATACCGATGTCTTTGACGGCTGCCTCCTCAAGAATCTCTTCTTTGAGGTACACTTCGACATATCCTTTCAATCGCCTTTCTGCATTGTTTACCATATAATGCCTTGGAATCATTCCGTTTTGTATGGCTCGGGAAAGGTCATAATCCGGAATTTCGGCACTTACAAGAGGAAACAAGGTTTCTGGGATGGCGCGTCCACCAAGTGTGTTCGCTCCTCTCTTTTTCAGTTTTCTGGCACTTGAACCGCTCAGTATGAAATAGAGGCCTTTCTCGACCATCAAACTATGAACCGTGTCCAAAAGATCCGGCACTTTTTGAATCTCATCAACTATCACAAGTGTCTTTTCGGGGTATTTGTCAAGGGCCTCTTTGAATAGTTCCGGTTTGCGTTGAAGGCGCTTTCGCAGATCCGAATCAAGCAAATCAAAATACACCGCATCCTTAAACTTCTCTTTGAGAAGCGTGGATTTCCCTACCTGACGAGCGCCGAAAAGGAACATTCCTTCATCAAGACGGCTATCTATATCAAATATTCTATTATACATAGCATTAATTGTTTTCGTTCTGTAGGGTTGCGGATTTTTTAATAATAACCGCAACTATGTTGCGAATATAATAATAGTATTGCAAAAATCAAGTGGTTGACACCTTTTATGTGCCCCAATCCTGTTTTTGCTATGGTGCAGGTTGCCGGTAAGATGAACCTAAGGATGTCATTCCGCGCGGATGGCGTCGGCTGGGTTGGAGTGGGCGGCGTGGAGGGTCTGGAAGAAGATCGAGACGACTGCGATGAGGAGCGAGACGGCTCCGGAGGCGATGAATATCCACGGGCTCAGTCCGATCCGGTACGAGAAGCTTTCCAGCCACTTGTCCATAATGAACCACGAGAGCGGCACGGCGAATATGAACGACACCAGAAGCGGGGCGCAGAACTTCGTCAGGAGCAGGGACAGAACCTCGTTCGTTGTGCTGCCCATAATGCGGCGCACACCGATCTCCTTTTTCCGCTGCCTGATGAAGAACAGCGACATCCCGATGAAGCCGAGAATGGAGATGAGGACGGCGACACCTGTGAATATGCTCACGATCCTCATCGTGTTCTTTTCCTCCGTGAGCGAGGCCTTGACGGTGCTCTCGATGCTCTGCACTTTCCAGTCAAGATCCTCGGTGGTTCCGTCAACCTCTTTGATCAGGTCACAGAGCTTCTTCCTGGCATCAGGGGAGCCGTCAGTCTTGACCATAAAATTAGGATCCTCGATCTCATCCGTGTCCTTTACCGAGATGAGGAACGGCTGGTATGGATCAAGGATGTTCGTCATGTGGAAATTGGAGAATATCCCGGCGACCTGCAACACTTTGCCATCGCCCCATGTCACCTCTGATTCTCCATCCCCCAGGCTCAGTTTTCCGGCGAGCTCTTCATTGATATATTTCACATCGCCTGAAAGATGGTTGTCCTTGACCAGATTGATGCCCATTATGTCGATGAACTCCTTGTCCCAAGTTGTGAGATAGACCAGAAGATTATTGTTGTCCTTGTCTTTACGGGTGCTCATCGAACAGTAGTTCCCGTCAAGGGATGTACCTGAGAACGAGCCGATTTCCTGGACGAAAGGCTGACTTTTCAAGGCGTTCCGCATAACCTCGGGGTTGTCGGAACTGACGCGGAAGATGTTTTCCGTGTTGTAGCCCAGCGGAGCTTTGACCAGATGGCTCATCTGGAGCAGGATGGTGAGCGTCGCGGCCATCATCGTCATCGTGATGACGTTCTGGAGGATTATGAATATCCTGCTGAGCACCATCTTGGAATGGTAGCGGAACGATCCTTTCACGACATCTATCGGCTTGTACCTGGAGAGCGAGACGGTAGGCATTATTCCCGAGATCACTCCTGTCAGGACAATGAACAGAAGGCTGACCGAGACTGTGGCGAGGTTGATGTCCTTGAGGATGTCAATCTTTCCTTTGAAAAGAACGGCCATCTTGTCCTCAAGCAACAGGGCCAACGCCCCGCCGATGATGAACGAGATGAACACCATCAATGTGGATTCCCCGATCAGCTCCAAGGATATTCCCAAACCATCACTCCCGAGAAGCCTTCGGGTGGCCATTTCCTTTGCCCTTAAGCCTGTGTTGGCGACCGTAAGGTTTATGTAGTTGGTGACGGCGAACATCAGTATTGCCAGAACAACGGCCAGCAATATTCCTAAAAGGCTCTTGTCGCCGGTCTGAAGGCCCGCTCCGTTGTTCTGCGGCGCGAACATCAGGCCGTCGAGCGGAATGAGGGCGGCGTTGGTCTTGCCGTAGAAGTCGAACATAGGAATATTCTCGGCACAGTAGTCGGTCAGGTCATCGATCTTGTCGTCGAGGTTGGCTCCCGGCCTCATCATCAGGAAGGACAATGTCGAACCCAACGGCCCGCTGACCATCAGGTCGTTGCGGAGTCTGTAGCCGAGAACCTGCGGCGCACGTTCGAAATTGGCGATGACCGCTGTCTCGTTCAGCAGCACGGTCTTGTCCAGATCCTTGATGACCCCTGACACGGTGTAGACAAGTGAGCTGTCGTATGGATTGCCGTTGTCATCACTCACGAAGACATATCGTGTCCCCTCGATTTGAAGCGGCTGGCCAAGAGCGTTGCCGTCAGGGAACAATGCCTTGGCAAGAGACTCTGTGACTACGCATTTCTCAGGGCTGTCCAAGGCGGTCTCACGGTCTCCTTCTATCATCTTGAAATCAAAGAATCTGAAGAAATTGGAATCCGCGAGCATTATGTTGCCGGCGTTGTCCCCTTGCGCTTCCTCATAGACTCTGTCCTCGTGCTTTATCTTTCCGTTGTGCATATAGACGCAGCACACATCTTCCACCTCCGGGTACCTGTCCTTGAGCGAGTGGGCGCAGTCCGGCCATGACATGAGTGAGTTCCTGTTCTCTGTGCCCAGCACGTAGATTCTCTCATGGTTCCCGTGCCATTTGTCGATGCTGAACTGCCGGTAGGTGTAGTCCCCGATCAGTATCACGAACATCAGCGAGAGCGCCAGTCCCACCATATTGATCACCGCATAGAGCGGATTGTTCTTCAGAAACCTAAAGAAATATTTCATTGCCTCAAATTTTTTGTCATATAATAACGCTTCTTGCGGACCTTCACCGAAAGTCGTTTCGACAGGCTCAACGACCCTCCGCAAAACCGTCATTTGGCCAAGCTATTACCATGCCAAAAGGTTCAAGTGATTGTCATTCAAGGATATTCTTATTTTATGAATATGCAAAAGTGTTAGAAATCTTTACACTTACTGTAAAGAAACTTTACACTTTCCACCGGTCGCTTCAAGTCATATAATAGCCTGTCGAGGTCGCCTTGTGAGCAGGAAGGCCTGTTCCGCGCACGGGAGGGTCCACCGAGGTCGCCTCGGGAGCAGGAAGGCCTGTTCCGCGCACGGGAGGGCCTGCCGAGGTCGCCTCGGGAGCAGGAAGGCCTGTTCCGCGCACGGGAGGGTCCTCCGAGGTCGCCTCGGGAGCAAAGATCGGATTCCCGCGCACGAAAGTTTCGGATTCCGGGGCTTATAATTAAAGTCCCATAAAGTGTCAGTGTTATGCGCTTTGACCGCAACTTGTTCATTTCCTGTTTTGAGGATATGGTAAAAAACGATAACTTTACGGATGAAAACAGTTTTGGTTTATGGAAAGATGCATCATCGCGGCGGTTGCGGACAACGGGGCGATAGGGAAAGACAACGACCTGCTCTGGCATATTGCCGAAGACATGAGATATTTCAGGCGGACCACCACCGGGAATCCTGTGGTGATGGGCTATCGGACATTTCTGTCGATTGGCAGACCGCTGCCGAAAAGGGTTAACATTGTGATCTCCACACGGTCTTGGGATGATGTACCCGAAGGCGTGATTGTGGCCGGAAGCCTTGAGGAGGCATATTCATTGGCGGAGAAGACTGCCAAATCGAAGGTAAACGATGCCTCCGTAGATGTCGAAGTGCCAGAAAATGAGGTGGCAACCTCTGCTGATGGTGGTCGGGAAACAGAGTCAGGGCGCATTTTCATCATGGGCGGCGGCGAGACTTACCGAAAGGCGCTTCCGACGGCGGACAAACTCTTCATAACTCACGTTCACGCCGTGATCAAGGATGCTGACACCTTCTTCCCGGCGATCGATCCCGCGATCTGGAAGGTTGAGTCCGAGACGCCGACCGCCACAGATCCCGAAACCGGCTACACTTACGAATTCAGAGTTTACACAAGGCGCGTCTTCCCTCCCCTATGCTTGTAGGCGGTTTTGATTAGCTTCAAATGGTCTGCGATTCGGCCAACTTCCCGGCTATGATCCTTGCGGCCTCTCCGATGATCTGCACGCAAGGGCGTTTGCGGTAATATTCATCCGTCCTTTGTGACGGTGCGGGCGATTCGGCCTTGGAGGTCTTGTCCAGTCCGAGAAGCTCGCGGCAGACGATGCTTCCGCCGTTGGCGTTTCTGAACTTTTCGGCGAACTCCTGGACAATCGCGTAGTTGGCCTTCCTTGCAGCCATGTCCGCAGGCACATCGGCAGGGGAGATGAATCCCGCCATCATGGTACAGCCGCTGAACGCTCCGCAAACCTCCCGGAGCCGCCCCATACCGCCGCCGAATCCGGAACCTACGGTCTTGAGCAGCCTCTCGTCCGCAAGCCCCGAAGCCTCAAGCACATCGGAGAAAGCAAGAATCACGGATTGGGTGCAGTTGTAACCTTGCTTAAACAAACTCATCGCTTTTTCTGCCCTCTCGTCCGGGGAGAATCCTTCTGGTAGTGTCATCATGTCTGAATTGAATCATCAAATACTCAACTTTCGCAAGTAGGCAATCACCTGCTGTCAAATACATTATCTCACGTTCGGAGGTGATTGCCCACCCACATCTTTTCACGTTACCCTCTCCCTAAATCCCTCCCCTCGGGGGAGGGACTTGCTTTCACTGCAAGCAGTGAAGAAAAGTGGTGTTTCGCAAATGCGAAACTTGAGTCAAATATACATCAAATCCGGCATAGAATAGTTACATTATTTAGGAATATGTCCTATCTTAGCCGTTGGAAGCCGCAAAAGGAGCGGCTCGGAATGTTTGACGCTGATCGGTGAATATGTTATGGCACAGGAAATTGAAAGAAAATTTTTAGTGGATGGCGACTTCCGGTCGGAAGCGTTCAAGGCTGTCAGGATCACTCAGGGCTATCTCAGCAGCGTTCCGGAAAGAACTGTCCGCGTGAGGGTGAAGGACGACAAGGGCTACATCACCGTCAAGGGTGTCGGCGACGAGAGCGGCGTGAGCCGTTTTGAGTGGGAGAAGGAGATTCCTGTCGATGACGCAAGGGAACTTCTCAGGATCTGCGAGCCGGGAGTCATCGACAAGACCCGCTACCTTGTGGAAGTCGGGACCCACACCTTCGAAGTGGACGAGTTCTACGGTGACAACGAGGGACTTACGGTCGCCGAGGTGGAGCTCTCCGACCCAAACGAAGCCTTCGGGAAGCCTTCCTGGCTCGGCGAGGAGGTCACCGGAGACAAGCGCTACTACAACTCTTTCCTGTCCGGGCATCCCTACAGAACCTGGCGCAAGACGGAATGATGACCTAAAAAACAATTGAATATGATCGAGATAGACCCAAGAATACACGACCGTTACTCGATAGAGTTGAAAGTCAGCTTTGTCACCCGTAAGAAGTTGCGGATGAACGACTTCTCTCTGGCGATGTGGTTCTTCCTGCCCGGAAGCCTCGACATCAACAGGGCCACCTATCCCAAGGACATGTTCTACCAGGATGTCAAGTCGAACATCCGTCTGATAACTCCGGTCTTCCTGCTCAGGGAGATCGCCGAAGGCCCGGCTGTGCCTCTTGCCAGCATCCGCGAGTCCTTCACCCGGATGGCCTCGAACCCGACCCGCACCCTGGTCTCCGACTATGAGTACCAGATCAAGATGTTCACGGCCATCGTCAAAAGCGCCCTGCGTGACGAGCTGGCCCACATCAAGCAGAACCGCATCGGCTCGGACACGGAAGCCCTGTGCGAAGGCTTCATCACCAACGCGGGGAAGATTTGCGAGGAATATGTCAGGCTGCGTCCGATCATCAACGCTCCGACAGTCCCAGACGGTGTGATGAGGATGTACCTTTGCGGTGACGAATTTCTCTGCGACATCACGTGCAGGCATATTCTTGAACTCATCGAGTGGTTGAGGGTCAGGGAGTTGGATGAGCTGGCCGGCAAGGCGGTCGCGCTCTACCGCAGGATCGGGAAGCACATGGCGAGAATGGGCTACCCGACGATCCGGGAAGGGGACCGTCCGCACAACCGCATATTCATTCATCGCTTCAGCACCCTGAAGAAATACATCGAGAGCGACCTCTACCTCCGCGCCCCGAAGCGGCGGGACGGCGTGGTCGTGGAACAGCTCTACCTCAGCATCGCCGCCGGGATCGCGATGCTCTTCGCCACCGTCGTGAGCTTCGCCTTCCAGAGGAAGTTCGGCTCGCTGACGCTTCCGCTGTTCATCGCCCTCATCGTCAGTTACATGCTGAAAGACCGCATCAAGGAGCTGATGCGCTACTATTTCGCCCATCGTGTCGGCAGCAAGTACTTCGACAACAAGGCGAAGATCATCCACAAGGAGACCGAGCTGGGATGGCCGAAGGAAGGTGTAGACTTCATCGAGCCGGAAAAGGTTCCGTCAGACGTGATGGCCCTTCGCGACAGCTCGCACCTCACCGAAGTCGAGTCCGGCATCGTAGCCGCCGAGAAGGTCATCCTCTACCGCAAGTCCGTCCACATCGACGGGGAGAAGCTCCGGGAGAACTCTGAATATTCCTTCAGCGGCATCAATGACATCATCCGCCTGAATGTCACCAACTTCATCAAGAAGATGGACGACCCCACGATCCACTTGCGCGCCCTCGGCGACGACGGCGCCATCCAGACTGTGGAATGTGACCGTGACTACTACCTGAACCTGGTCCTCCAGTACCGCTACGACGACACCACCGAACTCAAGCGTTTCCGCATCGACCTCTCCCGCGACGGCATCCGTTCCATCGAGGAGGTAGGAGCAAGTGAAAGATGAGGAGTGTTGAATATGCTTGGAAAGTCACTTGAAAAATTACAGAGAGGGCGGCTAAAAGTGATTCTTAGCCGCCCTTTCTATTCTGCGCGATTGGTAATCGTTAAATAAATTGCCGCTTACCTAACGCCACATCATCATTACATCACCTGAGAGACCGCGACGGCGACAGCCACCGTGGCTCCGACCATCGGGTTGTTACCCATTCCGAGGAAGCCCATCATCTCAACGTGCGCAGGAACGGAAGACGAACCGGCGAACTGGGCATCCGAGTGCATACGGCCCATGGTGTCGGTCATACCATAGGAGGCAGGACCTGCGGCCATGTTGTCCGGGTGAAGTGTACGTCCGGTACCGCCACCTGATGCTACTGAGAAGTAAGGCTTGCCGGCGAGCACGCGCTCCTTCTTGTAGGTACCGGCAACCGGGTGCTGGAAACGTGTAGGGTTCGTAGAGTTACCGGTGATGGAAACATCCACGTTCTCCTTCCACATGATGGCAACGCCCTCACGGACATCGTCAGCGCCGTAGCAGCGTACGCCGCCGCGGACACCATCGGAGTACTTGGTCTCAGAGATGACCTTCACCTCACCGGTGTAGTAGTCGAACTGAGTCTGTACGTAGGTGAAGCCGTTGATACGGGAGATAATCTTGGCAGCGTCCTTTCCGAGACCGTTAAGGATGACGCGGAGAGGTTTCTGACGAACCTTGTTGGCCATCTCGGCGATCTTGATAGCGCCCTCGGCGGCGGCATAGGACTCGTGACCGGCGAGGAACGCGAAGCACTCCGTGGTCTCGCTGAGAAGACGGGCTGCGAGATTGCCGTGTCCGAGACCTACCTTACGGTCATCAGCGACTGAACCTTTGATGCAGAATGCCTGAAGACCTTCACCAATAGCCTCGGCGGCCTCGGCAGCTGTCTTCACGCCTTTCTTGATAGCGATAGCCGCACCTACGACATAAGCCCATTTCGCATTCTCGAAACAGATTTTCTGGGTGTCCTCGCACATCTTGTACGGGTCGATACCCTTCGCATCGCAGATAGCCTTGGCCTCGTCGATGTCTTTGATTCCATATTTGTTGAGAGTGGCATTGATCTGATCAATACGACGCTCGTAGCTTTCAAAAAGTGCCATGTTTTCTTACTCTTTACGTGGGTCAATATACTTAACTGCGTCCTTGAAGCGGCCGTAGGTTCCCTTGGCCTTCTCGATAGCCTCCGGGCCTGTAGCGCCACCCTTGAGAGCGTCCATAAGCTTGCCGAGGTTTACGAACTCGTAACCGATAACCTCGTCGTTCTCATCAAGAGCCATCTGCGTGCAATAGCCCTCGGTCATCTCAAGATAACGGCTTCCCTTTGACTTCGTGCCGAACATGGTACCTACCTGGCTGCGGAGGTTCTTTCCGAGATCCTCAAGTGAGGCACCCACAGGAAGACCGTCCTCTGAGAAGGCAGACTGGGTACGTCCATAGACAATCTGAAGGAAAAGCTCACGCATGGCGGTGTTGATCGCATCGCACACAAGGTCAGTGTTAAGAGCCTCAAGAAGGGTCTTTCCAGGGAGAATCTCAGAAGCCATGGCGGCAGAGTGAGTCATGCCTGAGCAACCGATAGTCTCGACAAGAGCCTCCTCGATGATGCCGTCCTTAACATTGAGGGTAAGCTTGCAGGCACCCTGCTGAGGAGCGCACCAACCAATACCGTGGGTAAGGCCGGAGATGTCTTTGATTTCCTTTGCATGCACCCACTTGCCCTCTTCAGGGATAGGCGCATTGGCGTGGTTAGCGCCTTTTGCAACGCAGCACATCTGCTGCACTTCTTTTGTGTAAATCATATAATAAAATTAATGAGTTTATGTTTTATTCTACAAAGTTAATGAACTTTTGGCACAAGAACTTGCATTTCGTCCACAATCCTTCAAAATTATTCAAAAAGGGTGCCGCCCCCCAAATACCATACCCTACAACAACATCGTCACCAACACCAGAATCCCAATGATCACAAGGACAACCAGCAACTCAGTCAACGAGAAAGCCCTCAAAGTCCTATCACTAAAAGCGTTACGATTCAAGGCGTCCATAATTCACTCGTTTTTACCATAAAAACATTCTAATGAGTTTTGACTTTTTCATATGGCGGAAACATATGAATGTTCCTCATTGCCGTTGTTGGAGGATAATATATTTTCCCTTTTAACGACTCAAGGTCCTCCGCACTCAAATCGTATCTGACCAGAATTTTATAGCCATTACGGATTTCTTTCCAGGAGTGACTCAACAAGGTGTCAATATGGAAAACAAACACTGACAAAGTATCAGAAGTTGTGTTAGTTTTCAACGCCTTTGAAAAAGAACTTCCACCATACAGAACTATCTGATCCTCTTTAGGGTTAGATTTAACAGAATCAACAATAGTATAGAACACGGGTATTTCTGGCAGCAGAGTATCCGGATAACAAAATCCTGTAAAAAGGTCTGCAAAAAGAGCAACAACACCATAATCAGCATTGTTTTTTAACGTCACCCAAGAATCTCCTTCAAACTCAATACATTTTGAAGCAAGTATTGGAACGAGCAGGATAATAAAAAATAAACGAGACCTCTTCATTTCTTGTAATTATAAAGGATAATAATCTTCTATTGTCGTTGAACCCTGGATTCGGATATGGAGCCGACCATTCCATACCTTAATTATCATTATCAAAATACAAACGAATAACAATAAAATCAGCCGAATGCAGTGGTGCGATATTTCTTGCAAAACGCTTTCAGCCACATCGCCATTACAACCTTCTCTGGTGGCACATCGGCTGAAAAGCCATTGCTTTATGCATCGTCTTTTTCAGCCGTGGCGTGTTCTCACCCACCTCTATGGCATAGTAACGTGAAGGCGTTTTGTAAAAGGTTATCGCTCCTTGACAGGAATCCATTGAAGTCATTTCTCGACTCTTCCATTTAAATCAAAATAAAGTTGAGCATTTTTCATCGCGCTATCCATTCCTTCAATATAATAATCTCCAATAGGACCTCTATCGCGAACTTCCTTCACCAATTCCGCATCCGACAACAGCATCTTTGTATAATCATAAATATCCTTCTCTTGATCGTTTTCGTTCGAATAATGACGACCACCTATACTAGACCATAGATAAATCTTATTTAGAGGATCCAGCCTATGAGCCTCCTGCATCATATTATCCGCCGCCGTTTCATCCATACCATACAACCACTCACACCAAGTCGTAATAAAACCCATAAAGAACATATATGATGGATCATTCTTAAATTTTGCACATCCTGCTTGAAAAGTTTCAACAGCAAGAGCCTCACATTCATCGTAGAACATCGGTTCACAGTCAATAGTTCCCAACGACCGCTCCTCCACTAAAATCACCTCCAAAAGGTAAACCATATTCAAATATGCATCCGGATTATCAGGAGTGTTCTTAATAATGTTCTGCATTAAGACTATAGCCTCACTCCATCGGCCATCCAACATCATTGTTTTTAATTCTGCTTTCCAATTTTTCATACTTACCTAACAATATACATAGTTCCAACTTTAGGGACACCGTTAACAACACGCCCCGTAATAGTCACAGTTTGATTATTCATCTCAAGCACCACAATACTCCGAATACTTTTCTGTAAGATAGAAGCCTTTAGCCACAATTGCAATCAAACCATTTGTGGTAGCGGTCTCTATCTCGTACTTGTATATTTTTTCATTAGAATGGTGAGTTATCTTCTCGCCGGTAGAGCGGATTATTTCATCATACTCGTATTTGAACCTTGAATCAGTGGTTTTTCTGGTTATTTCTTCTATTGAAGCACACATAATCGTCTCATCACAGATAATCCCACCGCAAAGATCAACCTTGAAATCAATAAAATCAACAAAATATATTGAACTGAATGTATTATCAGAATCCGGCCACTGAACGTCCAGTCGTATCTGATTATGGCTTTCAGGGTAACTTCTGTCAACAACAATTTTGAGGATTGCAGCATCGTGCCACTCCAAATCATAAAAATCAATAAATTTCATCGCACTCTATTTTACTTGTTTCTTATAAATCCAAGGCCATTTGTCCAAACTTTTATGATTGTTACCTTTGCTAAAACGGCTATCATGATAATGAGGATTATTCGGACCTTTTCGTCCAGGAGGTGTTGCAGGGTCAATCCTTACTAATTCTTTCATGAATTTACCCTCCGGATCAGCAAGTCCAAAACTTCCTTTTCTATTTTTATTTGGAACATATTCATCCGGGATATAAGCACCTTCAGGCATTGTTACACCATCTGGCCTGGCATATTATCTTTTAATTTTGATTTTCCGGTTCAAGGATCTTCATGCCTCATTTGTGCTTCATTATATCCATCAAAATCTTCAGATAAAGTTCCTATAGCTAAACCGTTAACCGACAGAAACATAAAGGATAGCAACAAAAAGGCTACAACTATAATTCTTCTATACATAAAAAACAAGTATCTAATATTTATGATTTCTACAGAATCGAATTAGAATATCTTCTTTAATATTCTTTACCTGCAACAAGATTCTCAAAATATGCACACGCTTCATATTCTGAAGAAAAACTCCGTTTTTCTAGTAAATTTCCTCTTTCTTGCATAGTAGTTATCCATTTATTCTCCGACTCTTTTATAAGACAACAATAAGGATCTGCCCCAACAGTTAACACTGGTTGAATCCTAAAGGATGGCAAGCATAAAGTATAATAAAAGTGCACATCATTATAACCTCGTTTTTTGAGGACTATTTTCAATTGTCTAATATTCATTTACATATCTACCATTATTCGAGACCTCATTGCATATGTCACCTATACAAAGGATAATAAAGCATCTTATAACGACCATAAGATATTCGATATGTGGCAGAAAAAGGGCTGAATAGAAGTCCGATATATGCGGAATAATATTCCTCGGGAAGCGTGCCGACATATTTCCTTTCCCCATTTATCTTCCACACGGTCCAATTATGAGAGACAATACGCTCCCCCGGATAATGGCCGTAATCGTTCGCATCACGGAAGTATACCTCCTTTGAGCCTACGTTCTTATTGCGACCATAGTAAGTCCAAAGACCGAATTTCACTCCGGCCCCTACCGCTGTATGCATATAGCAATCAACCTCATCGCAAATGATTTCCTCCACCGTCGGAGAAGCGGTCATCGCGTAAGATCTACTAAAAACACGTATCACATCTCCGTTTAACATAGACAGATCCTTACAGACATACTGAAAATAGCGCTTTTGATCATTCGGCACTATTACCTCAAAAATATTTCCTGACAACACCCTGTTCATGGCTTTATTCCATATTAATTCCAATACTTCGGAGATATTGAATTTCTTATATTATATAGATTTTCAAGACCATAGTTATTTATCAATATTTGCTCCGTCATTCTTGCGTCCATATAACTTAACCCATCTTTTACTAAATGGTAATCCAAAAAAGCCCTTTCTGTCCCTGAATACAATACTATCGTTATTTAAACAGGTACATTGTTGTTCTTAGTTAAGACCAAGCCGCCTGACGAATGTAGAGCTTGCTTGGTACTGTACGGTTGATTCCTTGGTGACGACGGTGGTAGTTGTAGTTGTCAATAAATCTCTTGATTCCAAAGAACAGAACCGCGCCGTTTTCCTCCGGCAGGATGTAAATATACTCGTATTTTATCGTTTTCTAAAATCTTTCTATCCGGATATTGTCTTTAGCACGGCCGCGGCCGTCCATGCTGACCTTCATTTCAGAGTGCTGAGAGCAGGCGTCAGGCAATTCCTTGCCCGTAAACTGGCAGCCCTGATCGGAATTGATTATTTCCGGTACTCCATGCCTTGAAATGGCTTTTTTGAGTACCTCTATGCAATTTGACGTATCGAGTGAGTTGTGCAGGCTCCAGTCTACAATAAAGGCCCGCAGTGTGTTCTTTTTCAGAATTGTACACAACCTCTTTTTATGATTGGATTTCAACCGACAATCACGGCGGGCACCCTCTTTCTTACAAAACACCTTCAGCCGATGTGCCACTGAAGCCCACTCCAGCAGCACATCGGCTGAAAAACTATTGCTCTAAGCTTAGACTTTTTCAGCCAAAGCGTGCTCTCACCCACTTCTGTGGCACATTAACGTGAACGCATTTTGTAATCGGGAAAGGTTTACGGCTCCGACGGGACGGAGTTTTAGCGGCAATATTCGCAGTCCTTTTAGAGATGGTCTGGTCTACAAACGCTCGTGGCACCCGAAGCGCTGATTATCAAGGGGAAAATGGATTACGTGGTACTCCAAAACGGCACTAGATGATCGGTCTTATTCCTCATTTTCAACTGGTTAAGTGCCACGCACGACGAGCCCGTCAGAACTGGAAGTAGATGAACGACTGTAGGTCGGCGGTGATGAACTGGCAGATGATGAAGACGGCGAGGACGCAGGCGAGGATCATCAGAGGGAGTGGCATTGAGGCGAACCAGATGCGGTAGCGGCGCTTGAAGTTCTCGGGGAGCCAATGGATGACCATCCCGAAGACGAAGACGAGGATCACACCTATGTGCTGCTGAGCCATTTGCGGGATCAGGGACAAGTCCCAGTCGCCGCCTATTCGCTCGACCATATTCTTTGCCGTACTCCACGCTTTCTCATTCGCCTCGGCAGGGTTCAGGTTGGAGCCGCTTCGGAAGAAAAGGCGGGTGAAGGTGATGAATATGAACGTCATGGCTACCGCCCAGCCAGTCTCAAGCCACGAGAAGGTGGCCTTGAAGCGGCACAGATGGTAGAGCATCCGCACGGCGGCGCCTATGAATATGATCAACGTCCAGACGAAGAACATATTGAACACCGAAGCCGGGACCGTGGTCTTAAGAATATAAAAGGCCATGCAGACGAGACCTATGACGAGCGTCCTGACGTAGACATTACAGCTCTTCCAAAACCTGTAGATCAGCATTCCGAGACCGTTCAGACCGCCCCAGATCATGAAGTTCCAGCTGGCGCCGTGCCAAAGGCCGCCAAGAAGCATCGTGTCCATCCTGTTGATGTCCGAGATGAGTTCTTTGCGGTATTTCTGGCAGAAAGTGATCAGAAGTGCCAGCACTGCCGCAATGACCAGAACCACTCCGAAAACCCACCAGTTCTTGGCCAGGGCCGAGGCCAGGAAGGCGATTCCGAGGATGATCGCATACGAGCCGAATGTGCCGTTGCGGTTGCCTCCAAGCGGGATGTAAAGATAGTCCTGAAGCCATTTGGAAAGGGAGATGTGCCAACGTTTCCAGAACTCGCCGGCATTTCGTGCCTTGTACGGGGAGTTGAAGTTCTTCGGCAGATAGAAACCCATCAGCATCGCGACACCGGTGGCGATGTCAGTGTACCCGGAGAAGTCGGCATAGACCTGAAGCGAGTAGCCGAAGAGAGCCGTAAGGTTCTCGAAACCGGTGTAAAGCAAAGGGTTCTCGAAAACCCTGTCGCAGAAATTCACAGCCAGATAGTCACTGAGGATCAACTTCTTGGCAAGTCCGTTCAGAATCCAGAAAATCGCGATACCGAACTGTCTGCGGCCAAGGAAGAACGGTTTGTGAAGCTGAGGGAAAAACTCTTTGGCGCGCACGATCGGGCCGGCCACAAGCTGAGGAAAGAAACTCAAGTAGAAGCCGAAATCCCAGAAGTTCTTGATCGGGCCGATTGTCCTGCGTGAAACATCAACCACATAGCTGATCGCCTGGAAGATGAAGAACGAGATTCCGACCGGCAGGAAGATGGAGTCGACGCTGAACGCCTGCGAGCCGGCAAGCTGATTTCCTACGACCGCAAACCAGTCTTTCACAACGAATTCCGTCCCGAAAAGGTTGTTCACCACATCAGTCACGAAGTAGGCGTACTTGTAGTAGCACAGAAGCGACAAGTCCACGACCACACTCAGTGTCACAATAGCCTTACGCCAGAAATCCCTCCTTACTCCTGACAGAACGAATCCCGCAAGATAGTTGTAGACAATCACAAAGCCGAACAGAATCAGGAACAGTCCGCTCGTCTTGTAGTAGAAGAAAAGGCTGACGAAGAACAGGAAGGCGTTGCGCAGCAGCACCTTGTTCCTGAACACGCAAAGGAAGGCCAGCACGATGGCGAAGAAAGCCCAGAAATAAAACTGGGTGAACAACAGCGGATGAGCCTGGTCGAAGGAGAACAGGTTTTTGAAAAAATCAGCGGCTACGTTCAGAAATCCCATCATCGGCCTTCCTTTAAATGTTCCACATACTTGTCCATCAACGCGTTGAAAAGCAGGTCACCCACCAGTTCATAGCCAGCTTCCGTGAAATGGATCTTGTCCCGTTTGGCGAGACCGGCCTCCTCCCATTTCCGCATCGACCCGAGTCCGCCCATGATGTCGAACAGGTTCCAGACACCGGCGTCACATTCTTTCCCAAGCCTAAGGAATGCCTGCTCCGCAAGCTGACCGTTAGTGTTCACAACATAGCCCTTGCGGCGTATCCTCCTGAAACTGTCGTTGTTGGAGACAAACAGCAGGGCGCAGTCCGGATTGACCGAACGAACCTGAGAGACAAGCGCCTTATAGCGCCCGACAAAATCATCCACAGAAAAATTCGCGGCGGTCGCGTCATTGATACCGACAGCGAAAATCACAAGGTCTGGGTTGACCAGACTCAGATCATTCAGCAGATCAGGGCATTTCGCATACGACCCGAGCGACGCGCCGTTCACCCCGATCCCCGTCACGGTAAACCCGGGGAAAGGATTGTCCAGGAATATTCCTGTCAAAGTGAACTCACCTTTCCCCTTGGTCGCCACCCGCACCGAGTCGGTCAGGGCCGGCAGGGCGAAAGACCAGGTGGAATCCTCGACGTGACAGCCGGAAAGAGTGTCCCCCTTGGCAAGCACCACCACAGGAACCCGCTCACCTTCTGATGAATATCCAAGGACCCTCACCTCATCGAAGCGGAATGCGGGATCCTGCGGCCTTGGATCTCTGGCCACCGTGGTGATCATCACGGAGGCTTTGTCGTCAGACGCGCTGAGGGCGATACCGGTAAGGCCGAGACGGCGGTCCGGTTCCCTCTGGACGTTCTTCGTCACCTTCCAAGAACCCTCATAACTCGTGGTGAAACTGCTCGGATTGTTGGTGTGGGCCGCCGAGAAAGGAAAGACCATCCCCCTGCCGCCATCAAGAGCCGGCCTCAGGGACAGAAAATCATTCCTCAACTGCCTTGTCAATGTACCGGCCTGCACGTGGGAACCTCCTATGTGCATGATTCTCAGATTACCTTTCCCAAGAAAAAGCACGGAATCCATCTTGAGGAAAAGACGCTCAAAAGCCGAGCTGTCCCCATGGAACTCAATCTTATTCTTCTCGAAACGAGCGAAATCATATTCAGGAACCGCTTTCCGAAGCGACTGCCCCCAAAGGGTCGCCGGAAGCAGCATCAAAAGCAATGAATATGTCAGGATTCGTCTCATAACTCAGTCTTTGTCAAGGTGTCAGGCTCAGCGGGTCGAGGATTGAGGCTGTCCCTCAGGTCGCGCAGATATATTCCAACAGCCTCGTCCGTAAGCTCCTGGCGGAGCTTGTAGAAGTCGTGGTAAAGGATGAAGGACTTGGCGAGTGCGTTTCCGATCTCAAGCGCTCCCTTGTGTGTGAAATGAATATGATCGGGACCCGCAAGCGCCGGAACGTGGCTTACCCACTTGCGCATCGAACCCGGCCCACCCATCACGTTGAACGTGTCCCAGTAGGCCACACCGTTCTTCAGACAGTTGACTTTCAGAGAGTCGTTCAGCTGAGGCAGAAGCGGCCAGGTTATCAGATTCCCGTCCTCGCTCTTGCACATGTCCGCCGGACCGATGAACATCAGCCTGGCCTCCGGAGCGACCTCCTTGAAGTAATCGAACTGCATCACAATCTTCCTCACGTAAGAGGAAATGGCCTTCTTCGAGGAGATCCCAGGCATGGCATTACCACCGAACTGCATGATTATCAAGCGAGTGTCCGTCTTTGCGAAACTCTCTCGCATCACCTGGCGGTTGATGGACGAGAATATGAATCCGGCGCATCCACGGAGCGCCACATTGTCCACCGTGACCCCGCCCTCCTTGCTGTCCAACATTATTCCATAGATCTCGGCACCGCCCGAGAAACTGATCGTTCCCTTCTCCACGTCACAAGGCAGAGACCAGGACACCAGCGAGACTCCAGCTTTGGCGGAATCCAGAACCGCATTGCGGACCGGAAGGGTGTCGCATTTGAGCGTCATCCCGAAACCGGCCGTGTTCTGGCCAAGAAGCACGGAAACCTTTGAGACTGACTTGACCAACTCCTGGGAGTAGCGGTTCTTGGTCCGGTTGAACGTGAACGTTCCGTTGCCGGAAACGTCAGTGAACTGTGTCAGAGGACCGTAGCGTTTGTGCGGAGTCTTCCTTGTCAGCGAGTCCCCCACCATAGCATAGCGGGTCAGGCTTCCGGAGGCGTTCTGCGAGAGAGAGACGGTCGGAATCCGCTGGATCATCGGCACCATTCCCGGCCCGGAGCCGCCGAAGCGTTCCTGAAGATCCTGCCTCAGCACAGCCGAGATCCTGTCCATTTCCAATTGGGAATCACCGTAGTGCAGAATCCTTACCGTGCGGCCCGAATCTGCCGCCGCGGCCATCTCAACAAACAACGAGTCGAAGAATGTGTAGTCATCCTCCGGCAGACAGATGCGGTTGGGATTGGATGTGATGTAGTCGTAGTAGTAACGCAGTGTGTCCGTCGAGCCTTCGACCATCTCGTAGCTTTTCTGCACGGCAAGAAGTACGGAATCCACATTCACGTCCTCCGTGCTGTCCTGAAGATCAGCAAGGTACGCCTGATAGGACGGAAACCTCAACTTCAAGTCTCCCACTTGTACGCCTTTGACCGGATAGACAAGCCACACGATGAAAAGCATCAGGAATACGGACAGGAAAAACAAAAGAACCTTACTCTGCTTCATGGCCACACTATCTGTAAATCACAAGTTTACGTCCCTCACGAATCATGTCGCTCCGAAGATTGTTCCACCTCTTGAGGTCGGAGACCTTGACCCGGTACCTGGCGGCGATGCCTCCCAAAGTGTCCCCGCGCCTGATCGTGTAGGAGATCCTGTCAGTGTTAGCCGCCTGCTTCCTGCGAAGCGAATCCAGACGCGCCTTCTGAAGCTCCGCCTGCTCCTTTTGGCGTTTCACGAACTCATCCCTTCTCCGCGCGGCAAGCGATCCGATCCGCTCGTAGGCGGCGGGAATGTTTTCTGAATATTCCTCCTCAGCCCGGCGCAGACTCCTCAGGATAGGAGCGTCGGCGAGCGAGGTGGAGTCCATCGCCGCCAAAGCTGTAGGGCTTGTGGCGAAAGCCACCATCGCCGAGTTCCAGTCATCATATTCAGTGAACAGTTCCTGAAGGCGGTCGAGGGCGATTTCTGTGGAGACCCTGTCGTCAAACCGGATGTCCAAGGTGTCAGAAGCCGGGAACGGCACGGCGGCGCATGTCCCGGCCGCTTCAGAAGAAGACAGCCGCGTCTCCCCACGGATCGCATCCAGCGCCGTGAGCGACCATATTCCTTCCCTCCCATCGTCCGCCCGCTGGTCCGCAAGCGCCAAAGGCAGGAAAAGGATCCGCTCCGGAATATTCCTACGCCCCAGTTCCGTCCGCAGCGAATCGACAAACTCCGGCGTGGCGCCCCACCCACGGAGTCCGCACCCCGCAAGCAGAGCCATGCCAATGAATATGCATCTGAAAAAACCTCTCATCTGACCGTCTTTCTCTCAACATCCGTTACCAGGCATCCGCCCGAAACGAATAAAGTCCAAAGATACGAATTTTTCGTGCGTAAATTCCCACGTGCCGTTTCTATTTCTTGTCACCGAACAGCAACTCAATCTGACGGTCAAAATCGGACATAATTTCACGGTCTTGGATCACACGAAACTTATCATATTCAGTAAGAGCCTTCTCTACTGCCTGCTCGTGCGTCACCCTGCCGGCATCAGGCAGCATAGGGCGGTTGTTCAAGTCCATATACTTCCGCAAAAGACCAGACCAATCTGCCATAGTCATCAGGATATGATCCTCTGCCCTTTGTTCCGCAATGTCGATGAATACATTGCTCAACCGGTTCAATGAATCAACTTCCTTTTCGCTTAGGTAGTTCTTGGCGACTGTCACATCCGACTTGACGACTCTGCCATCGGGAGCATTCTTCCAAGTAGTCAAGCCCATATGAGGGCGTTCCGCATCGGCACGATCATAGATAATCTCTGCCGCAGTCTGCTTAGTGACAGCATAGTGCATCATATTCTGCACCATCTTGAAGAACAGACGTGTCTCTTCAGAATCCCTGTCGTAATCGGAACTACATTCACTATAGATGTCTGTTATCTTCTGATAGTAACGACGTTCGCTGAGGCGAATCTCTCGTATGCGGTCAAGCAAGTCATCAAAGTAGTCCGCTCCAAAGACATCCTTCCCCTTCAGTCGTTCATCATCCAGTACAAAGCCCTTCGTGAGATATTCTTTCAGCACACTCGTAGCCCAGATTCGGAACTGCGTAGCCTCGTAGCTGTTCACCCTGTAGCCCACAGCAATCACCACGTCAAGGTTGTACATCATTACCTCACCGGACCATTTGTCCGAAGGTATCCTAATTTTTCGGATAGTGTCGGACAAATGGATTTCTCCACTCTCATCTATCTGCTTGAGATGATAGTTTATAGTACGCACATCCACCCCGAACAACTCCGCCATCCTCTGCTGTGAGAGCCAGAAAGTATTTGTGTCGAAGATGACCAGCACTTGTACTTTGCCTCGTCCTCCCTTGTACATAAGCACGGATGACTCCATACTCCTCACCGCCACATCAGGAGTCATCGTCGAGCTGAAATACTGCCGCGCCACCTTCACCATCTCCTTCTTCTGGTCGGCGTTCATCACCACAGCCATACAAGCGGCACGAGAAAGCCGAATGCTTGTCACCTCTCTGACCGCCCCACTGCCCAGTTCCGCCATCTCGGTAATCTCCACGAAATGCTCTCCCAGATGGTAACCCTTCCGCGAAGCCCAAGCCTGCGCCTTGGCAATGACACGCTCGAAGTTCCAGTACTTGCCATACCCCATCACCCGTGCCAACTTACGTGAGTTCCACCATTCTCTCCCATCGGCATCCACCTCCCGCAGCTGCTCGAAAGGCGATTGCAACTCGGGAATATCGTTGGTATTTTGAGTTATATCTGCCATAATTATTTTCCTAATTTTCTGCCGCGTACTTAGCATTTATCAACAAAAGTTTAAAGATACGAATTTTTCGGACGCAAATTCCCACGTACTACGCACTAGACTTTAAAATATCTTCTTTGTGCATGTGCTCGAAATCGGCTGGAATTTCTGCACGATCAACGTGGCCTGTCTCACAGCCGGAACGTTCCTTATGTTCTCCTGCATTAAGCGTCCTGAGGCACCGAGGCTCATCACCCGTCTTTCCAAACTGAGCTACGGGATGTACCTGATGCATATCTTCTGGCTGCACCTGTGGTCAGTGGTGTCCATCCAGACTCTCCAGCTGCACACAGCGGCGGCGATTCCGTTCATCGCGGTCTGCACATTCGTCTGCTACGCCCTGACCTCAGAACTCATCTCACGCCTTCCTGGAAGCAAATGGCTTATCGGGGTGTAGGCCAAGAATATTCCTACTCAGCGCGGGTGTACGTCTCTGTCTCGGAGTCTTTGGCTCCGACCTCCAGAAGCTGGAGCTTATCCGATGTCAATGAGACCACATTGCAGCGTATCGGTTTCTTTGAGTGTTTCTTGAATTCCGAGACAACACTTTTGCTGAGGACATTCAGGAAGAATTTCGGGAAGCCGTCCGGTTGCTCCAGAATCTCGGTCTTGACGGATTTCGCGTCATAAGTCTGAGACAGGGTTTTATCGGTAAGAGACCATGTGCCACCGCACGAGATCCTGGCTTTAAGTATAAGCGGAGCCTGGGCGTTCTTGTCATCGACATACTTCATCTCAAGAGTCATCGCATCCTCAAACGTGCCGTTTTTCATAAAGGAAAGCGTCTCGGATGTCATCATCTCCGAGCCATTCTCGGAACCTTGATGGGTCTGATTCCATTTTCCGGTAATCTCTTGTGCATAGATGCTGACTGACAACGCCAGGCTAAGCAGAAAGGTAATTATTCTTTTCATACTTTTGCGATTAACTATAGCAAAATTAGCAATTAACTATAGCAAAAACAATACTGGCATTTAAGGTCGCTTCGACAGGCTCAGCGACCGTATAAAATAGTTGCTGAGCCTGTCGAAGCACCGAAACGGCACTATTAGTAATACCACCTACAGCTTGGCGATCGCGGTGACGAGCTGGTCGCCGAGACCAATGGTGTAGCCCTCGGTGGTGAAGAAGACACGGTTGAAGGTGTCGGCCAGAAGGAAGTACGGCATACGGCGGCCTTTCAGGTCGAGTCCGTCAGGGATTATGCCGAAATGGACGTTGGACGGGAGCGAGGAGGAATATTCCTTGAGCCATCCGAGACCTTCAGCGGTGGTCAGAAGCAGGATCGGACGGTTCCAGGACTCCAGTTTCGCCTTCGCGGCGATGATGTCGTTGATTGCGTGGACAGACGGCTCCTGCCGATGGGTCAGGAAACCGATCACATAGAACCCGCGGCCGGTGGTCGAAAGAACCGAAATTGGCTCAGCGTCAGGCTCCATGCAGTACCTTGTCTCGGCATCGAACGAACCGATCACGGAAAGCCTGTCCTCCGGAATGGTGATGCGGAGGTCAAGCGTCGTGGTCTCGCCTTCCCTGACGGAGAACTGGCGCATCGTGACAGGCACGCTGCCGTCGGACAGGCGGTTGCCGCTCACAAGCACATAGTCGCCGACATCAAGCGGAGTCCCTTTCTTGAATATGTTAGCCCAGCTGACGCCGCCTCCCATGTCCACCTGACCCTCGTCAAAGGTCAGAAGCCTTGTGCGACCGTTCTCTATCTTACTGATTGTGAAGTGGGAATAGTAGTAAGGATTGGCAAGGATGGCCGTCGGCTCATAGTTCAGCACCAGCGTTCCGGTCGGAGCCACAACCTGAGACGAAGCCTCGAAATCAACATCCACCCACTGCCCGGCATCCTTGTACTGGATCTTTCCCGTGACAGGATCCTTTCGGGCATCAAGTCCGAGAGTCCTCGCAAGGGCGACAAAGAAGATATTCCTGGAACGGGCGTCCGCCATTCTCGCCTGATAGACTCCGGCAGGAGACATCGGAATGCTCCAAGCCTTAGGGTCGCGCAGCATCGTGATGCTGTCGTTCACCCACTTGATCAGATTGGCAGGACGGAGCAGTTCCTCCTTTTGCAGTCCGGTTCCGAAACTCCTGGCGAAGAAGGACTTGTAGGCGCTGAGGAACTCGTTCTCCACCCTCGGACAAAGAATCGCCTCCGGGGCGTTGTAACTATCGTCAAGAATCTCCCTTGTCACATCTATCAAATCCTTGTTGCTCAAAGACTTCAATAGTGCCAAAGCCCGCTCGTCAGGATGATCCTCCAAGAACTTGGCGATCACCCTGTGATTTCCCGCCGAAAGCGCGAGCAAACGCCCTTTCTCCGTACCGTCCGGCTGCACAAAAGTGGCCATATAGGCCTTCCTGATGCTGTCCTCACGGGCGAAACGTCTGTCGTTCTCAGCCCTCTGCTCCGGAGTCACGTCAGGAATGTTGGCGGTCTCCGGCGGAGGAACAATCATCATTGACTGAGGATCAAATGTATGCTGGTCGGAAATCGTGATCGTGACCTCGGTGTCCTTGCCGAAAGAGACCTTCGAATAGCCATACCTGCCATTCTTCGAGGCCCAAGCCATCATGTCTCCCATTCCGGCGGTCAGGAAGGTGCGCCCCTTGGCGTCGGTGTACTTCGACAGGGCCGGATAGAACTCCGCATAGTTGTAGATCTTGAAGTCCACCAAAGCACTGTCCACAGGAGAGCCGTTCTCGTCCACGACCGTGAAATCCACCCTGGCAGTCTTGGCGTAGTTGTCGATCAGATTGATTTCCGTGAAGTTAGGGCCGATCATCACCTTCTCCTCCGGGCCGTCGTAGCTGCCGAACACCCTCGTGTGCATCAATAGTCCGCGGCTGGCAGGAGAATTGAACCATCCAAGATCAAGGACAGGCTCCGGCTCACAGGCTCCGAGGAAGTACCATTTGCCGTCAGCCCAGGCCTCGACCCAGGCGTGGTTGTCATCCGTGTGCGCCCAGCGTGGAGTGTAGACCTGGCGGGCGGGGATGCCCACGGCCCTCAAGGCAGCGACGGTGAACGTGGATTCCTCACCGCAACGCCCCAGAGAACTGACAACGGAAGACAACGGAGACAGTGTCCTTGCGTCGGAAGGCTTGTAGGTCAGCTTCTCGTGGCACCAATGATTGACCTCAAGGATGGCATCCTGCATGCTCATGCCCTCGATCCTCGGCTTCAGCTCACGGTAGAAGACGACTCTTGAGGTGTCAAGGTTCTCATTGTTGGCCCTGATCGGCAGGACGAAATGCCTGAACTCCCTTTCCGGCACATTCCATCCCATCTCGTTCCGGGCGGTGAAAGACGCCCTGACATTCTGGAGATAATAGCCTGTGCTGTAGTCGGTAAGGTCTGCCAGAGGCATGTAGGCATAGAGAAACTCCAAAGCCTCGAATTCTTCTGTCGTGAGGTAAGGATCGCTGACAAAACCATCTGATTCCGTCAGACGCCTACTGTCCTTGTCAACAGCGAAACGGGCTTTCAAACGCTCCGGCTCCAGCCTTTTTTGCAGATCGGCCTCAACCTTGGCCCGATAGGAGGAGTCGGTCATAAAATGGTGAACCTCACAGGAAGACAGCAACGTCAGAGCCGCCATCAGGAAGAAGATTGTCCTTTTCATAAATGTCTTTTGTCCGGTTAAACAAAAAACCCTCCGCCGACGATGATGCCGGAGCGGAGGGCTGAATATTCGTTAATGATTGACCATAAAGGTCTGAGAGATTACTCCTCTTCCTTCTCCTGGGCAGCGTATTCAGCGAGAAGCTTGGTCTGGACATCAGCCGGAACAGGCTGGTAGTCAGCGAATGTCATCGTGAATGTCGCCGCACCTGATGTCAGGGAGCTGAGTGTTGTGGAGTAGCGGTAGAGTTCCGCGAGCGGAACGCGCGCCTTGAGGACAGAGAAGCCCTTGTCGGAGCTCATGCCCTCGATGATGGCCCTCTTGTTCTGGAGGTCGGACATGCAGGCTCCCATGTAGTCGGCAGGGGTCATGATCTCTACATTATAGATAGGCTCCATGATCTTCGGACCGGCATTGCGGAAGGCCTCCTTGAAGGCGTTGCGGGCAGCCAGGATGAAGGAGATTTCATTGGAGTCAACCGGGTGCATCTTACCGTCATAGACGAAGACTCTGATGTCACGGGCATAAGAACCGGTGAGAGGGCCCTCGGTCATCTTGTCATTGAGTCCCTTGAGGATGGCCGGCATGAAGCGCGCATCGATGGCTCCACCGACAACGCAGTTGTAGAACTCAAGCCTTCCACCCCATTCGAGGTCGAACTCTTCCTTGGTCTTCACGTTGAGGACAACGTCCTTGCCGTCGATCTTGAACTTGTTCGTGAACGGAACGCCCTCAACGATAGGGCAGATGAGGATTGAGACCTCGCCGAACTGTCCCGCGCCGCCGGACTGCTTCTTGTGGCGGTAGGTGGCCGTGGCGACCTTGGTGATGGTCTCACGGTAAGGGATCTTCGGAGCGAAAAGCACGACCTTGACTCCGAACTCGTTCTCCAGACGCCACTTGCAGACATTGATGTGCTGCTCGCCCTGTCCGCTGAGAATCGTCTGGCGGAGCTCCTTGGAGTACTCTACGACGATCGTAGGATCCTGCGCGGAGATCTTGGTGAGAGCCTCGCCGAGCTTTGTCTCATCGTTCTGCGACTCGGCCTTGATGGCGCAGCGGTACTTGGAAGCAGGGAACACAATGTGTTCGAATGAGATACCGGAACCTACCTGGGAAAGGGTCACGTTGGTCTTGCCGGCGCGGAGCTTCACCGTACATCCGGTGTCGCCCGCCTGAAGTCCGGTGACTTTCTCTTTCTTGGCACCAGCCACGGCGTAGATGGCGGAAAGCCTCTCCTTGTCGCCGGTCTCAGGATTCTCAAGATCCATACCCTCCGTCAGATGGCCGGACATCACCTTGAAATAAGAGACTTCGCCAAGATGCGGCTCGACATCTGTCTTGTAAATGAATATGGAGGTAGGATTCTCGGCCTTGCACTCGATCTCGTTGCCGTCCTTCGTGAGGCTCTTTGTCTCGGCTGGCGAAACAGCGGTCTTGATGGTGAACTCCATCAGCCTCTTGACGCCGATGTCCTTCTTGGCGGAAAGGCAGAAAACAGGCAGGACTCCGCCCTGGCGGATACCGATGCTAAGACCCTCGCGGATCTCGTCCTCCGAGAGGGATCCCTGCTCGAAGAAACGCTCCATGAGTGTGTCGTCAAACTCGGCGGCCTTCTCGATAAGCTCCTGACGAAGTGTCTCGGCCTCATCCTTCAGATCAGCCGGAATCTCAAGATCCTCGCGGGTTCCGTTCTCGTCCTTGAAATGATAGTACTTCATCTTGAGGACATCGATGAATCCGTCGAATGAAGGACCTGGATTGACAGGGAACTGGACCACGATCGGCTTGTGGCCGAAAGTCTCCTTCATCTCGGAGAGAGTCTTCTCCCAGTCAGCCTTCTCGGAGTCCAACTGGTTTACAGCCACCACCATAGGCAGCTTGTACTGCTCTGCGTAACGTGCGAAGATGTCTGTGCCCACCTCGACACCCTGTTGTGCGTTGATGACAAGAATACCGTTCTCACAGACCTTGAAGGCGGACACAGCGCCTCCGATGAAGTCATCGGAGCCAGGAGCGTCGATCACATTGAACTTGGTGTTCATGAACTCTGCGTAAAGCGGAGTCGCGAAGATCGACCTCTGGTTCAGTTTTTCGATTTCCTCATTGTCGGAAACAGTGTTCTTGTCCTCGACCGTGCCTCTTCTGGCGATCACCTTGCCCTCATAGAGCATGGCTTCAGACAATGTGGTCTTACCTGACTTGGCACTACCAATCAGAACCACATTGCGAATGTCTTTAGTAGAATATTCTTTCATCACTATAAGTTATTAATTATGAAATCTATACCAGCGTACAAACCCTATGTCGGGCCTCCTTGTGAAAATCGGTTTAACCCAAAAAGTGCCGCATAGTTACGCCGAATGACAAATCTAATAAAAAATTGTCCCAATAACAACATAATCTTCAATGAATATTTTCGCACCGCCTGTAGAAATCCACAAGAGCCTGTCCCCTCCATCCCAGCTCATCATAGATCTTGTCATCCAACAAAAGCGGATCAGCCCCGATCAGGGCGCATATTCCTGAATACTCCGGAATCTGTCTGTAGATTTTCTGCTCGTCCATCGCTTTCTCAAAAGCGGCATAATACCTTTCTGTCCTGTCCATAGCAAAAGTGTTTCCGCAAAGAAGCCAACTTCCTCCCGAAAAAACAACCCCAGGTTGTAGTGCGCCTGGGGGTAGCAACCAAAAAATTTCTGTTTTTTATAATTTCTATATGTTTTTTATAACCTATGGCTACATTTTACAACCTGTGGTTATAACATAAAGACTGGTCTTTTGGATATTTTTGTGACAGTCAGCAAGCGGCAAAGAATAAGCCGCCGAAGATCTGGCAAAGGTTTTTGAGGATTTCTTTAGACGCTTTCTTGGAAATGGACGATGCTACGATAAAGAACAACCTTGAGAAGAAAAGGAACGAACTCGGACTCTCGCAGACCGAGATGGCGCGTCGTCTGGAGATTTCCCTGAACGCCTACAGGAAACTTGAGAAAGGCAAGACCCGGATCCTGAACGAACACGTGGAGAAATTCGCGGAAAAGACCGGTGTCTCCGTGGCCGAACTCGTGAACGGCTTTGAGCCGATAAGTTCCGCGTCCGCGGGGCTGGATGATGTCAAGGAGAATTACAGTGAGATCATCCGGAATCTTGAGAACGGCTACCTGAAGGAGATCGCCATGCTGAGAAAGGAGATCGAGCGCCTTTCAGAGAAAGTCAAGGACAAGGAAGAGATCATCAGCATGGACCGCAAGCTCATCCGCCGCTACGAGGATGAACTCGGACTAAAGGCCGGAGAATAATGTAGGCTCCAGTTCCTTCGGGTGGAACGAACGCCTGTGCCAAGGGGTAAGCCCGTACTTCCGGATCGCCTCGATGTGTTCCTTTGTGGGGTAGCCCATGTTCCTGTCCCAGCCGTATTCGGGATAGTCCTTGGCCAGCTGACGCATCCTCTCGTCCCTCCATGTCTTCGCCAGCACCGACGCGGCAGCTATTGATGAATATGTCGCATCACCGTGGACCACAGTGCGATAGGAGTCAAAACCATAGCCGTCGAAAGGCCTGAAACGGTTGCCGTCGATCAGCAGGAAATCCGGCCTTGGATCCAGCCTGCGGACAGCTCTCTGCATACCGGTGACGGAGGCCCAAAGGATGTTCAGATTGTCTATCTCCTCCGGACTTACCGCCTCCACAGCCCATGCGACGGCCTCCCGCTCGATGACCGGCCTCAGGGTTTCCCTTGACTTCTCACTCATCTTCTTAGAGTCGTTCAGAAGCGGATGATGGAAATCGGGCGGCAGGATCACGGCGGCGGCATAGACCGGTCCGGCGAGCGGTCCCCGTCCGGCCTCGTCACAACCGGCCTCCACACGTCCCGGCTCCATGAAAGGAAGCAGATGTATCTCCTTTGACATATTCGTAAATAAAAAAATAACTTGCCCATTCCGCGGCGGCTCTTTTTCGCCGCTTGCTTGAAAACGGCTGGCAAAAGCTTGCCGGAAAGGTGCGGCCGAATATTCATCGACCTCCTGATGCGCCGCAAGGAAAGGCAAATATAGCCAGAAATTTGAGTTTAGGACGGAAATGGCTAATTTTGTTGGTTATTTCCATGGGAAATGGCTAATTTTATAGGTTATAAATTGTTTATTGATATGAGGAAATTATTTGTTTCCATCGCCGCCGCCCTTATGCTGGGGTTCAGCGCGATGGCTGACGAGGGGATGTGGATGCTTCCGCTCCTCCAGAAACTCAATGCAGGCGCAATGAAGGATCTCGGTTGCAGGCTCACCCCTGACCAGATCTACAGCGTGAACCATTCTTCGCTCAAGGACGCGATCGTCATCTTCGGCGGGGGCTGCACCGGAGAGATGATCTCCGACAAAGGTCTGCTGGTGACAAACCACCATTGCGGCTACAGCAGCATCCAGCAGCTCTCTTCCGACGAGCACAACTACCTTGAGGACGGATTCTGGGCGATGAACAGCAACGAGGAGATTCCGGTACCGGGGCTTTCGGTCACCTTCCTTGTGAACATGAGCGATGTCACCGAGGCCATCGAGGGTGCCAAGTCCGACGAGGAGAGAAAGGCTGTCTCAGAGGCTCTTGTGAAGGACTCCGAGGAGAGGAATCCCGGATGCGACGTGGAGTTGACATCTTTTTACAACAACAATGTACACTACATAATCGTCTACAAGGTCTTCAGGGACATCCGTTTCGTGGGAGCGCCTCCGGCATCCATCGGAAAGTTCGGCGGCGAGACCGACAACTGGATGTGGCCTCGTCACACGGGCGACTTCTCGATGTTCAGGGTCTATGCGGGCAAGGACAACGAGCCGGCTGAATATTCAGAGGACAACGTTCCTTACGTGCCGAAGCAGTCTTTGAGGATCTCCCTCAAGGGCATCAACGAGGGCGACTACACGATGATCATGGGCTACCCTGGCCGCACCCAGAGGTACCAGACAGAGGCGCAGCTGAACCACATGATGGCCCTCAACGACATCGCCATCGAGGCAAGGACACTCCGTCAGGACATAATGTGGAAATGGATGGAGAAGGATCCTTCGATCAGACTGAAATATGCCAACAAATATGCCGGCTCAGCCAACGGCTGGAAGAAGTGGATTGGTGAGAAGAAGGCTTTCAAGGACTTGAACATCATTGAGAAGGAACACGATAAGGAGGCCCGCTTCCAGAAATGGGTCGATAAGAACAAGAAGCGCTCAGCTCTCTACGGGACGGCGATCGCTGACATCGCCGCAGGAATCAAGACGAACGAACAGGTGGATTTCGATGTCAAGCTCTTGAGCGAGACTGTTTTCAGACTTGAGCTCATGAATTTCACCAGCGCGTTCAACGGCGCTTGGCACAACAGCCTGAAGGCCGGTTCCGACACCGCGGCAGCCACTGCGAAAGGCCTTGAGGCGATGAAGGCTGTCTATGAGGACTACTACGCCCCTCTGGACAAAGAGGAGACCGCCGCTCTGCTGAAATTCTACAGGGAGAAGGCCAGGCCTGAGAACTATCCTGACCTTGGAGAGGATTTCGCCACAATGGACATCGACAAGTACGTTGATGAACTGTTCAGGACAACCATATTCACGTCCTACGACAAGGCAAAGGAAGCAATAGAGAACGGTGGCAAGGAGGTCACCCTCCACGATCCGGTCAACACGCTCGCCACAGCGCTCGTGAATGTGTTTGTCAAACTGCGCGGAGAGCAGAACCCGGACGCCGCAAAGAGCATCAGAGCCGCATCCAAGGCCTACACCGCCGGTCTGATGGAATGGAACAAGGGCAAGGCAATGTACCCGGACGCCAACTTCACGATGAGGCTCACCTACGGCACCGTGAAGTCATATTCCCCGAAAGACGCGCTCAACTACAGATACTACTCCACCATCTACGGCGTGATGGAGAAGGAGGATCCGAGCAACTACGAGTTCATTGTACCGAACAAGCTTAAGCAACTCTATGTCAAGAGGGACTACGGCCAGTACGCGATGGCCGACGGCAACCTTCCTTGCTGCTTCCTCACCACCAATGACATCACGGGCGGCAACTCCGGCAGCCCTGTCCTCAACGCCGACGGCGAGCTCATAGGACTGGCCTTCGACGGCAACTGGGAGTCGATGTCCAGCGACGTGATGTTCGAGCCAGACCTCCAGAGGTGCATCTGCGTGGACATCCGCTACGTCCTCTTCCTAGTGGACAAGTTCGGCGGCGCCGGTTACCTCCTCCAGGAAATGAACATCGTAAAATAACGAATATGACTGAACAGGAAATCTTGAATATGCTGACCGAGGTGGTCCACCCCGCCCAAGGAAGCAAAAGCATCATAGAACTCGGGATGGTTCATTCCGTCTCCATCGATGGCAACAAGGTGACAGTCACCCTCGCCTTCCCGAAGAGGAGGGATCCCCTCTCTGAATATCTTGTCGGCAGCACCCGCGCCACAATCATCCGTAACGTTCCGCAAGGGACCGAGGTTGAGGTCAAGACTGTTGTCAAGACTGTTGTCAAGGAGGAGGCTCCCAAAAAGAAGGCCGGACTTGATCTCGGGCTTGAAGAGGTCAACAACGTCCGCCACATCATCGGCATCGCCTCAGGAAAGGGCGGGGTCGGGAAGTCAACCGTGGCCGTCAATCTGGCCGTGGCCCTGGCCCGTCTCGGCTACAAGGTCGGACTCGCCGACGCCGATGTCTACGGCCCGTCGGTTCCGCTGATGACCGGCACAGAAGGCGCCGTGCCAGAGGCGGAGGAGATCGCCGAGGGCAAGGAGGTGATCTTCCCGATCGATAAATACGGCGTTAAATGGATGTCCATCGGCTATTTCGCCGAGCCAGGCCAAGCCCTCATCTGGAGGGGTCCAATGGCCTGCAACGCCCTCAAGCAGATGATTCTACAAGTGCGCTGGGGCGTTCTGGACTTCCTGCTCATCGACATGCCTCCGGGAACCGGCGACATCCACATCTCCCTCGTGAACGACATCCCGATGGAGGGCGCGCTGATCGTCACGACCCCTCAGCCGGTGGCTCTTTCGGACGTGGAGAAGGGCGTGAACATGTTCCGCAACAAGAGCATCGACCGCAAGATCTTCGGTCTGGTGGAGAACATGGCCTGGTTCACTCCTGAGGAACTGCCGGAAAACAAGTACTACATCTTCGGGAAGGGCGGCGGCCAGCAGATGGCAGAAAAGTACGGCATCCCTCTCCTCGGCCAGATTCCGATCGTCCAGAGCATACGTGAGGGCGGAGACTCCGGCGAGCCTGTCGCCCTGTCCTCCCGCCATGACGGCCAGGCGTTCATCGATCTCGCCTCCACTCTGGCCAAGTCCGCGGACGGCGAATAGATTCTCTCTAACGGCGAGGGAGGGCCAGTCCGGCTATGGCTATCGCCAGAAGAACGAAGAGCGTCAGGGACGAGGCTCTGGAGGCGGTCTCGCCGGCAGAGTAGACCTTTGGCTCGAAGCGCATCACGATCTCGTGGTCGCCGGCGGGAACAGTGGCGGCACGTAGGATCCAGTCGGCGCGGAACAGTTCCAAAGGAGAGCCATCAACCGTGGCGGTCCAGCCGTCCGGGTAATAGATCTCACTGAATATGACGGTGCGGGCGGCTGAGGCGCTATAGTGGTAACGAAGCTCGTTCGGAGCGTAGGCTGTCATCCGGATGGTGTCAGTACCCATGTCATCAGCGGTTCCATCAACAGATTCCTCAGCAGAACCCTCGACGGAACTTCCTGCGTAGGTCTTTGCGAAAGCGGCGCGGGAGGCGGCGAAGTCCGCTCCGATGACGGCGGTACGCCTGAGATCCACGGAATCAATCAGGGCGATCTCCTCGTCCGGAGTCCCGGCGGGAACGAACGAATCCACAAACCACGCCGGACCGAAAGCCTCAAGGTTCTCGATCGGCGGCATCTCCGCGCCGAGTATGAAGTATTTGGTGTTCAGCGCGGAAAGCACAGGAATATTCCTGATTCCACTTTGGAACTCCTCAATGGTCTTGGCACCACGTGTGTTGGCCGAAAGCGCCTGCAACTCCTTGACAATGTGCCTGTCGATCAGATCCTGGTAGCGCTGCAATTTCGCCGGGCTGTAGCCACCGATGCACTTGTGCCAGTAAGGGTTGAAGGAGTCATTGAATATGTCCGCGCTTAGATCCACAACCCTGTAGGACGGGGACTTGTCCTCCAGAATCAGTTTGTCCACTGCCCTGGCGGTGAACTGGTTGTTGAACTGGCGCGGGGTCGTGAAACTGTCCGAGTTGAGGTAGCGCTTGCCGACCGTGAACATATTCACGAACACGAGGAGGCATATTCCCGCCATCGCCTGCATTCTGCGGGCATTGCCGATGTGAGGGTCGCTCCCATAGGATTTCGGTGCGTCTTTCGGGACGCTGTAGGCCCAGAGTATCAGACCGAAAGTGATCACTATCAAGACCATAGACCACATGGCATCGGAGGTGAGAAGGTGACGGCGGTCAGCCTTGAGGGCATCCACGATGATGTCCTGCATCTGGGCGTCACCCCTGCCTGAGAAGGAACCAGCCACACTCGGAACAAGGGCGCAGAGGAGGCAGAATCCGGCGGTCAGCGCAAGAGCGATCCAACCCGCCCTCAGGAACTCCTTCTTTGAATATTCCCGCCTGAGGATCCTGTCCAGAGTGACGAAGCCGAGCATCGGCAGAGTGAACTGCAACACTATCAAGGCCATGGACACGGTTCTGAACTTGCTGTACATCGGGGCGTAGTCGAAGAACAGTTTCGTGAACCACATCATGTGGCTGCCAAGACTGAGGAACACGGCCACAAGGGTCGCTGCCAGAAGCCACCATTTCTCCTTGCCTTTGTAAAGGAATAGTCCAAGGACAAAGAGGAAGACCGTTATCGCTCCCATGTACATCGGCCCGGCGGTGAACGGCTGAGGCCCCCAGTAAAGCGGCAGCGCCTTGGCGATCTCGTTCGGATTGCCCTGTCCGGCCTGCCTGAACAGCTTCACGACCTCGGACTTGTCCGGATTCACCGCTCCGGCTGACGAACCTCCGTTAAAATTGGGAATCATCAGGTTAGGGAGTTCCTCCCAGCCGTAGGACCAGGCTGTGGCGTAGTCCAGCTGAAGGCCGGAGTTGTTGATCTCGCCGCCTTCCGGATGGGAGAGTTCGGAGCCTCCGCGCATGGTGTATTTGGTATATTCATAAAGAGGGGCCAGTTTGATGGTGTTGGTCCCGATGCCGGCGAGACCCACGACCAGAAGCAGCGCGCTTGCCGCGAAGAAGCGCCCGAAGGCGGCGCGCCTCTCAAAGCAGACCCTGAAGAACACATAAAGCGCATAGATCACGATCATCAGCGCCAGATAGTAGGTGATCTGCTGATGGTTGGCCTTGATCTGGAAACTCAGCGCGAAGCCGAACAGAACCGCGCCGAGAAGGGTTTTAGGAAGCCAGTCCCTCCAGCCTTCACGCTGGGTCTGCCGTAGTGCCGAGCGGTAAGTGAAGATCGCCGCCGCCAGCACCCAAGGCAGAAACGCTATCGCCTGCATCTTGGTGTTGTGCCCCACCTGGATGATCTGGAAATTGTACGAGCAGAAAGTGACCGCGACCGCACCGCCGATGGCCAGGACCTTGTCAACCCCAAGCGAAAGCATCAGCAGAAACGCTCCAAGCAAGGAAATGAACAGCCAGTTGGCCGGCCTCTTGCCCTTCATAAGAAGATTGTACAACGACTGTGTCCAGTCACCGTCGCTCGAAGGTTCGAACGAGGTCGTCGGCATCCCGCCGAACATCGAGTCCGTCCAGTAAGTAGGATCGTCAGGATGCGCCTTGTTCCACGTCACAGCCTCCTGCGACATGCTCCTGTAGCCGGTGATGTCGCTCTGATTGACCACCTTGCCAGTCAGCACCTCCGGCACGAAACCATATGCCAGCACCAGAAACAGCAGCACAGTCCCGGCGTAGTACATTATCTTCCTTATCAAAGTCTTGTCCATAATCCTTGAATATTATTTTTCAGTTATCTGATTCAGCAGCTCAGCCAGCCTCACCGTAAGGTTGCGGCGCGAGAACCGCGAGATGTCCGAGGTGTTGTCGTGAAGCTCGTCATTCTTGAACTCCTCCCAGCAGAAATCTATCCAAACCCGGATTCTTTTCTCATCGTCCCAGTCATAGACCACTCCAGAGCCGGTCTCGCTGACAATCCGCGCCATCGCACCGTCAGTCTGGCCTATTCCCAGAATCGGACGACGCGAGGCGAGATATTCAAACAGTTTCCCCGGCAGCACCGCCCGGTACTCGGGTTCCTTCCTCAGCGGCAGGATCAGCACCGAGGCATTGAGCTGCTCCCTGACAGCCGTCTCGTGATCCTGATAGCCAAAGTCTTTCAGGTTGCCCACAAGCCCGGCGGCCTCGATCGAAGCGGTGATCTCCCTGTCGGTCTTCCCCACCAGCCTGATTCTCAGCGACCTCCTGAACTCCTCATCCTCCTCGCATTTCTGGGCCAGGACTTTCCAGAGGGTCTCAGGATTACCGTCCGAGGCGAACAATCCCGTGTGGGTGATGTTGAAATTCTCGTCCAACTCAAAATCCTTCTTGAAGTCCTCCTCGTCGAAGCCATTGGTTATCAACTCCACGGGAGTCTTGGTCATCGCCTTGAACTCGTCCTGCACCAGCGGGGAGACAGCAATCACCCTCGTCGCCCCGTCCAGTACGGACTGCTCCAACCTATGATGCTTTTCCTCCGCCCATGAAGTCAGCCCAAGATGCTTGAAATAAAACATCTTGGTCCACGGGTCACGGAAGTCGGCGATCCAAGGTATCCCGGTGGCGCGGGACAGCCTCAACCCGATAAGGTGCATGGACTGCGGAGGCCCCGTCGTGACGATGGCGTCCACAGGATGCTCCGCAAGGTATTTCTTAAGGAAGCGCACAGACGGGCGCACCCACATCACACGTGGATCCGGAATGAAGAAATTGCCTCGGATGAACAGTGACAGCCTCTGCTTCCATGATTTCTTCTGCCCGTTGATCGGATTGACCTCGTCCTTCCCCGCATTGGCGGCGGTAAGTGTCTTAAGATCGGTCGTACTCCCCTTTCCCATCAGCTTGCGGTAAATCCCGTAAGGCTCGAATATGCGGCTCTTGACAATCTCGACCTCAGGCGGAATCTCCGCAGCCAAAGTCTTGTCGATCGTCGTAAGTTCCGGATTCTCAGGAGTGTAGACCACAGGCTGCCAGCCCTGAGCCGGAAGATATTTCGCAAACTTGACCCACCTCTGCACTCCGGATCCTCCGGACGGCGGCCAGTAATATGTCACTATCAGCACTCTCTTCATGTCGCTCCTGATTTAGTAATCCAATAATAAATCCGCCTCTTCCGCGGCAACACAAATTCCTTCCGCACACTTGGAAATTGCCGTAATAAACAATTCCTTACATAAGAATACAAAGATAATCGTTCCGTTCAAAATTATACAAATTATTCCATTTTCCCCGGAATAATCAGGATAATGTTCTGGAATATTCGGGATAATTCGAGGCAAAGAGAACAGGTCTTGTGCTAAAATCACTATATTCGTGGAAGTACTATTTGAAGATGGTTTTATGATTAAGGGAGGTCTTAAGATTATAGCGGCGGCGGCCATTATTACATTGTTCTGCACCAATGCCAGCGCGCAGTTCTCGCTGACGGGGGACGATCCGGCGGCCCTGCGCTGGAGGCAGATGGAGACGGAGAATTTCAGGCTGATCTTTCCGGCGGGAGAGGATTCACTGGCAAGGGTTTACGGAGCTGAGCTGGAAAGCGCAAGGCTCAGGAACGCCCGGTCGTCAGGGTTTCTCGTCGGGCAAAGTTACAGGGCTAAGATGCCCGTGGTGCTGCACAGCCGCCACGTCCTGCCGAACGCATCGGTCACATGGGCGCCGAAAAGGATGGACATATTCACTGTCAATGATCCTTATGCTCCGACAGCGATGCCTTGGGTGCGGAACCTGGCGATCCACGAGGGGCGGCATGCGGCGCAGATGCAGTTCGGCGCGGCTGGCGGCCTCAAACCGTTCCACTGGTTTTTCGGAGAAATGGCAGCCGGAGCCTTCGCGGGGGTCTTCCCGGGACCGGCTTTCCTCGAAGGAGACGCGGTGGTGGCGGAGACGGCGCTCAGCAGGAGCGGACGCGGGCGGCAGGCCGACTTCCTGGGCTACCTGATGCCGGCGTTCGACTGCGGTGACTGGAGGGATTTCTACAAATGGAGTTACGGATCCAACAGGCACTACACTCCTGACCACTACAGAGTCGGCTACCTCACAATCGCCGGCGCGAGGGTATTCTTCGACGATCCGCTTTTCACTCAGGAATATTTCAGCCGCGTTGTCAGCAAAGGCTGGATCCTCAACCTCCAAAAGACCGTCAGGGAGGCCAGCGGAATGAGTTTCAAGGAGTCCTTCCGCGCGATAGAGGAGAATTTCCGGAACATCTGGAGCGAGGAGGCGGCTCGGAGGGGGCCGTTCATGCCGTCAAGGCAGGTGACGAGAACTCCTTGGAGGCACACGGAGTACGCGGGAGCGGTCGCCACGGATGGTTCGGGAATATTCTCCCTCAAGTCCGGGATCGCGGCGCCCAAGAGTCTTGTCAGGATCGATCCAGCGGGTAACGAGAAGAGAATCCGGTCTTTCGCATCCTATGCAAGCGATCTTTCACTCGACTCTGAAGGTCAAAGAATATTCTGGAGCGAGTCCGTTCCGGGACTCCGGTGGAGTCTTGGAGGAGCATCCAGGATCCGTTACGTGAATCTCTCGAAACCAGGCAGGGTACACGACCTGACCAAAAGCGGACGGTACTTCAATCCAGCCCCGTCACGGGACGGAAAGGTCATCGCCGCCACGGAATATCCTTACTCAGGCGGTTCGCGCATTGTCCTTCTGGATGCCGCCGACGGTTCGGCCAGAAAGGCGTTCATCGCTCCGGACTCGCTCCAGTTCACGGAATCCGCCTGGATCGGGGAACGCTTGTTCGCTGCCGGGCTTTCCGGGAACGGAATGGGAGTCTATGAGATTGTCGGAAGGATGGCCGACGGGAAGGCCGCGCTCATTCGATTACTTGATCCTCAGCCTGTTACCCTTTCACATCTGCGTTCTGTTCCTGAAGAGGAAACACTGCTTGCCTTCCTGTGCGACAGAACGGGCGTGACGGAGTTATATTCACTGGACGTTGAGAACTCGAAACTACGGCAGCTGACATCGACCCGTTACGGGATCAGCTCGCCGGTGTTCAGTGCTGACACATTGTACTACAGTTCGCTGGCGGCATCGGACAGGCCCGAGGACTACAAGCAGGGCCGGATGATGTACGCCACGGCGGTCGCCGATCTTCCTGTGGCCGAAGCGGAGTTCGGGGATATTCATAAATACGCTGTCGCCGAGATGCTTACGGCACAGGAAATCGCTCTTGGCGACTCGGTTTCGGTGGCTTCGGAGGTAGGCTTCACGCAGCCGAAGGCATATTCAAAGATCAGATTGCCGCACATCCACTCGTGGGCTCCGGTCTACTTCAACTACGACAACGTCGAGTCTGTCAGCGGCGACGACTACTACAAGACCGCCTCCCTCGGAGCCACGGCCCTGTTCCAGAACCTGCTCGGCACAGGCTACGGCATGGTCGGCTACGGAGCGCACGAAGACCCCTACGAAGACGGCAAATGGCGACATTCCGGCCACATCAAGTACTGCTACACAGGACTTCTCCCGGTTTTTGAGATTTCCGCCGACTTCAACGACAGAGCCGCGATGGACATTCAGAAAATCCAAGTCTCGAAGGAAAAGATGTACAGGCTTTACAACAAAGGCACTCTGACCGACAAGCCTTATTTTGAAGGAGGGTTGAAAGTCTATATTCCGTTCAATTTCTCGTCAGGCGGCATCAACCGGGGACTGATTCCGCAGGTCAAGTACAAGTTCACCAACGACAGGTACAATGACCAGATTCTGTTCCAGCACATCGTGAAAAAAGACGGAAAGGATGTGACCGAGACCTATAGCACAATCGGCGAAAACAACATCTCTCCGCTTCAGACTCTGGATGCATCGATAAGAGGCTATGTCATGAGACAGAAAGCCCCGTCACAGGTCTTTCCGTCGCTCGGATTCGGTGCGGAACTGGGATTTCACTTCAGACCCGGCCATATGAAGGCCTACAATCCGACCGCTTATCTCTACACCTACGGCTATCTTCCAGGGTTCACGGCCCGTCAAGGACTCAGGCTCACCGCGTCGATGGAGGTGTGGTACGGGCCATACGAAGAGGGTGGAATCATGGAAGGAGCATTGACTGCCATTCCAAGAGGGTTCGTGGACACCAACCTTAAAAGCATCATCAACTCCTGCTCGGAGTCAAGATGGAGGGTCACAGCCGACTATGCGATTCCTTTCGCTGACGTGGACTGGTCGTTCCTCAGCCCCGTGGCCTACGTCAAGAACTTCGAGCTGACGCCGTTCTTCGACTGGTCCTACCAGACATTCAGTTGGAACCACGAACTGCATTACAATCCAGGAGCGGTCATGGGCGAGAACCTGTTCAGCGTCGGAGCCGACCTCACCGTCAGGCTCGGCAACTTCTTCTGGCTGCCTTACGACACGCAGATCGGCATCCGCTACGCCCGCAACTTCTGGCACTACATCGACCGCTTCCCGATCGCCAACCTCAACAAGGACTACATAGGCTGGATATTCAGCATTAATCTCTAAAACATAATGAAACGTTTTCTTACCACACTTGCGGCACTGGCCGCCGCAATGATCTCCATGTCCGCCCAAACGTGTTGGACAATCCAGGACGATGAATCCATCTCGCTTAACATCGGAAATGTCAGTCTGCCATATTCAGACCACATCGAGATGAGCGGCGAGCAGATCTCCTGTGTCATCAGATGGGAAGTCGATGGAGGCGGACACTTCAATCAGATGCGCTCGCTGGTCTTTCCGATGCTGAGGACGGTGCCGAACAACACCCACGCCAGCCTGATGTACAGGATGAGTACCGACATAATGTCGCTGATAGGAGTCAACTCTGTGGCGGTCAAGCAATTGTCAGCCAAGAAGGTGACTCTGGACGGCACGCTTTCCGCTGTCTGCGACTACGGCCTCCGCAACACCAACGTCAACGGCCAGATCGGAGACTCTCCGGCTCCGGTGATCGAAGTCACCACAAGAATATTCCCGAGCACCACCCTTCCGATGCTTTGCGAGACCTACAGCGTCAGGAACATCACGGGGCAGCCGGTGATTGTGAATATTCCTGAATTCAAGCAAGTTGTGAAAACTCCGAAAGACCGTGGCGTGGACGGGGCCTACGTCGTGAGAGGCGATATCTTCGGAAGCGGCACCTTCGTCTTGGAGCCGCAGCAAACGGTTGATTTTCAGGCCGCGTTCCAAGCCTATCGAGACAGCGGGGAGAAAATGACCGTCCCGGATGTGAATGATGAATATGCCGCCAGAATATCGTTCGTGCGCTCCCTGGATTCCTCCCTTGTCCTTGAGACTCCGGATCCGGCGATTGATGACGAGTTCCGCTTCGCCAAGATCAGGGCCACCGAAAGCATCTACCGCACGAAAGGCGGGCTTATGCACGGCCCGGGCGGAGAGTCCTACTACGCCGCGTTGTGGTGCAACGACCAATGTGAGTACGTCAACCCGCTCTTCCCGTTCCTGGGCAACCAGAACGGTAATGAGTCGGCCTTCAACTGCTACCGGCATTTCGCCAGATTCATGAACGATGAATTCAAGCCGATCCCAAGCTCCATCATCGCCGAAGGGCTTGACATCTGGGACGGCGCGGGCGACAGGGGTGACGCCGCGATGGTCGCACACGGTCTGCCTCGTTACCTGCTCGCCAGCGGGGACCTTGAACAAGCCCGCGAGCTTTGGCCGTTCCTCAAATGGTGCCTTGAGTACTGCCACCGCAAGCTGAACGCCGATGGTGTTCCGGAATCCGACACCGATGAGCTGGAAGGCCGTTTCCCTGCCGGCAAGGCCAATCTCTCGACAGCCTGCCTCTACTACGACGGACTGGTGTCGGCAACCCATCTTGCACCTTTGATGGGAGAGCCGGCCTCCGTTACAAGAACTTATCGCAGACAGGCGACCGAACTCAAAGCCGCGGTCGAGAGGTATTTCGGCGGAACGGTCAGCGGTTATGACACTTACAAGTATTACGACGGGAATGATGTGTTGAGATCCTGGATCTGCCTGCCTTTGTGCTTCGGCATCAACGACAGGGCGAAAGGTACCCTGGACGCCTTGTTCTCTCCTCTGATGATGACCGAGGACGGCATCCTCACCCAGCAGGGCAGCACCACATTCTGGGACAGATCCACCCTCTACGCCCTGCGCGGAGCATTCGCCGCCGGCCATTCCGACGAGGCCGTCAAACAGCTGAGCCATTATTCGCAGCGCCGCCTTCTCGGCACCCACGTTCCTTATCCCGTCGAAGCCTACCCTGAAGGCTCCCAGCGGCACCTTTCCGCCGAAAGCGGGCTTTTCTGCCGAGTGATCACAGAGGGTCTGTTCGGCATCCGTCCGACAGGCTTCAACTCTTTCAGCCTCAAGACGCAGCTACCTTCCGGATGGGACAGGATGGCACTTCGCCACATCAAGGCCTTCGCCAGCGATTTCGACATCGAAGCGGTGCGCGTAAGTCCTACGAAAATCAAAGTCACCGTCAGCAAAGCCGGCGGCAAGACCAAGGAATATGTCGTCAAGCCCGGCCAGTTGATTTCCGTGACACTTAATTAACTGATTATCAAAGCAAAGAGTCATCCCATGGTCGGGAATGCCGCACCACGGGATGACTCTTTTACTTGACTGTCACGGCGTTATCTGCCACGCTTAATGTATCTCCTTGTTCGTAAGCAGGAGCAGATCCTTTGCCTTGTTTGGATGATTGTTTTTTTGGGGGTAAAGAAGGTGGTTTTTACGTTTCTTATGGAAGTCTTTCTGTTTCTTTTCGTTTTTTACGTTTTTGTGCCGCATATTTGCCGGTGGAATGAAAAGGACGCTCATCATACTGTCTGCCATTCTTCTCTTGCTGCCGGTTTACTGTATTTATGGCTATCATGGTTTAGGAACACATTTTCAGGATGCAGGAAGAGAGGAAGGGCAGACTCTTGTGATGTTCTGGAATCTTGAGAACCTGTTTGACTGGCGTCGGGACACCCTTGGCGGGAATGAGTCCGAGGCGGAGTTCTCCTCGTTCGGTAAGAAGCATTGGACAAAGAGGCGGTTCCTGGCGAAATGCAATGCGATAGCGAAGTCAATATTCTGGGTGAAAGATAAGGAAGGCATTCTTCCGGATGTCATAGGAATAGCCGAGGTGGAAAACCGCTTTGTTCTGGAAAGGCTCCTGAGAGAAACACCTCTTTACAAGACGGACTACAGGATTGTGCATTTCGACTCTCCGGATCCGAGGGGCATCGATGTGGCTTTGCTCTATAGATCATCAAGATTGGAACTAATTCAGGCAAAGCCTATTGCTGTAGGAGGCGGAACAGATCCGCCATTCAGGACCAGGGATATTCTTTTGGCAAGGTTCCGGAAGCCGGACGGCGACAGCCTGGCCTTTCTGGTGAACCATCATCCGTCCAAGTACGGCGGCAGGACTGGAGGCAGGAGGGAAGCGGCACTCAGAAGGTTGCGTGAGGTGACAGACTCGCTTCAGGATGCAGGATTGATGAATATGGTGGCGATGGGTGACTTCAACGACACTCCGGAGAATCCGGCTTTCGGAATATTGACGGAAGGATATTCACATCCTTTGATCAATCTGGCGTTGCCGCTCGCTTCGGGAGGAGAGGGAACTATAAGATATTCAGGAAAATGGGAGATGATTGACATGTTCTTTGTTTCGGAGAGCGTGGCGCAGGACGGGAATATTCCTGAGATGAGGGTGCTTAGGATTCCGTTCCTGATGACGCGCGACAACGCTCATTCGGGGGAAAAGCCGCTCCGTACGTACACCGGGCCGCGTTATGTCGGAGGAGTAAGTGATCATTGTCCGATTGTTTTGCGGATTTAGAAGGGAATCAATAAATATTTGTTAAATTTGCCTTATTGGAAAACGTCCGGAACTGACGTTTTCTTTAACGGACAAGACTAAAAATCACATAATATGGAAATGAAAACCAGAATCAGGGAGAAATTCAGCACTCTCTTCGGCGCGGAAGGCGAAGTTTTCGCCTCGGCGGGTCGTATCAACCTCATCGGTGAGCACACTGACTACAATGGAGGATATGTTTTTCCGGGCGCGATCGACCGTGGCATCATGGCCGAGGTCAAAATCAATGGCACAAGGAAAGTCAAGGCTTTCTCTATTGACTATGATGAATATGTTGAATTTGGCCTGGAGGAAGAGGATAAGCCTAAGCAGCAGTGGGCAAGCTACATCTTTGGTGTCTGCCGTGAGACTGTGAAGCGCGGCGGTAAGGTCGAGGGTTTTGACACCGTGTTCGCGGGAGACGTTCCTTTGGGAGCGGGTCTGTCTTCATCCGCTGCCCTTGAGAGCACTTTCGCCTACGCCATCAACTACTTGTTCGACAACAAGATCGACAAGTTTGACCTTGCCAAGATCGGTCAGTCCACCGAGCATAACTACTGCGGTGTGAAATGCGGAATCATGGATCAGTTCGCCTCGATTTTCGGAAAAAAAGGCAGCCTTATCCGCCTTAATTGCAAAACCCTGGAGTACAAGTACTTCCCGTTCGATCCGAAGGGCTACAAACTGGTTCTTATTGACTCTTGCGTGAAACATGAGCTGGCCTCTTCGGCGTATAACAAGAGGAGGGAGTCCTGTGAGAACGCCGCAAGGGCCATCCGGAAGAATCATCCGGAAGTGGAGTTCCTCAGCGATGCCAAGAGAGTTTGGCTTGAGGAGGTTCGGGAGGAGATTCCTGCGGAGGATTTTCTCAGGGCTGAATATGTAATCGGAGAGGTTCAGAGAGTCCTTGATGTCTGCGACGCCCTTGAGAGAGGAGACTATGAGATCGTCGGCGAGATGATGTACCAGACGCACTTCGGACTGAGCAAACTCTACGAGGTCAGCTGCGACGAGCTTGATTTCCTCAACAAGCTGGCCCGCAAGTGCGAGGTGACAGGCTCACGTGTGATGGGTGGCGGTTTCGGCGGTTGCACCATCAACCTCGTGAAGGATGAGCTCTACGACGCGTTCATCGCCGCCGTCAAGGAGCAGTTCCCGGCCAAGTTCGGTCACGACGCGAAGTTCTACGACGTAGTGATCAGCGACGGCGCCAGAAAAGTGGAATAAACATTATTACTTAATACGACAAAGGGTCGCACGGGATTGTTCCTCTGCGCCCCTTTATTTCATTCTTCTGTTCCCCAAGAAAAAAGCTGTCTCCGACTTGATGTCTTACCCAAGCTTCATATTTGCGCAGATTATTTAATGATAATCTGCGCAATACTTTTTGAAACACCATAGTACCGCAGAGAATCTCGCGATAATTTGCGCAATTGAACCAAAAAGGTTATCTTTGCGCAGAAAATCACTTGAATATGGCACAGAAAGTTATCGGAAGGACAGCGGAAATGAAAGCTCTGAAAAGTTACTTGGATTCAGGGAGATCCGAGTTTGTGGCACTCTACGGAAGACGGCGCGTGGGGAAAACATTCCTTATCAGAATGGCGGCGGAGGACAAGTTCTCGTTCTATGTCACAGGCGTACACGGGGCCACAAAGGCAGAGCAACTCACAGCCTTCGCTATCGCCATACAGAAATGTTCGGGCTCGGAGAGACTGAATATCCAGAAAAACTGGATTCTGGCATTCTATGAACTGTCCCGCTATCTGGAAACGCTGCCGGAGGGGAAAAAAGTGATATTCATTGACGAACTGCCTTGGATGGACACTCCTAAATCCGGGTTCATCGCGGCTTTGGAGAACTTTTGGAATAGTTGGGCCGCGCTGCGGGATGATGTCAAGCTGATAGTCTGCGGATCGGCGACATTCTGGATGATCAACAACTTGATTCACAGCCGTGGAGGGCTTCACAACCGCCTCACACAACATCTGTTCCTTGAGCCATTCTGCCTCAAAGAAAGCGAAGAGTATTTCAAGGAATATGGTTTCTCATATTCCCGAAAACAGATTGCGGAATGCTATATGGTGATGGGTGGTATACCTTATTATATGTCTATGATGGATCGGTCAAAGAGCCTTGCGCAGAACATTGACGCTCTCTTCTTTTCTCCGAATGCGGAATTTAAAGATGAGTTCAGCGACCTTTATCAAGCTTTGTTCAAGAATGCCGGTTCGCACATAAAAGTCATCACCGCCCTCTCCACAAAAGGGATGGGACTGACGAGAAAGGAAATCCTTGCCTCCACCGGCCTGACAGACAACGGGGCATTCAGCACTGTTCTTGAAGAACTTGAGAACTGCGGTTTCATACGGAAATATTCTCCCTTCGGCAGCAATATATCACTGAACAGAAAGAGGCAGGACAGTTCATCGCTCTATCAACTGATTGATTTCTACACTTTATTCTATTTCAGATTCATAGAGAAAAACAGTTATCAGGACGAGCATTTCTGGACAACCTCCGTCAACAGCCCTCTGCACAACACCTGGTGCGGCCTCTCGTTCGAGATGTTGTGCCTGTGCCACCTGAAACAGATCAAGCAGGCTCTAGGTATTTCCGGTGTCCAGACATTGGCCTGTTCCTGGCGCGGCAAGAGAGACGGATCCAAGAAAGGCGTTCAGATCGACCTCCTGATTGACCGCAAGGACGAGACAATCAACCTTTGCGAGATGAAGTACAGCAAGGAAAAGTTTGAGATATCGCTCGCCGAAGAACAGAAACTCTCCGCACGCCTTGACACTTTCCGCTCCGAGACCAACACCCGCAAGTCCGTCCTCCTGACACTGATCACCGCCAACGGCCTAAAACACAACTCCCACAGCGATATCGTCCAAAGCGAAGTCACGTTGGATGATCTGTTCTTGAACTAAGCTGGGGAAGGTTTTCTGCACAATTAAGTGCAATAAAATGTAGTACAATAGTTGTTTTATGTGCTAAAAAGTGTAACTTTGTTAACAAGACTCCTGCTAGAAAATGTAGTAGCACATATGGAAAGAATTGTATTTCAGAAACTTGTCGAATGGAAAGATAGCGCAACCAGAAAACCGCTGATCCTCAACGGTGCCCGACAAGTCGGCAAGACATGGCTGTTAGAACAATTAGGAAAACAGTATTTTAAAAAGGTTGCATATCTGGTATGTCGTAAGAACCAAACTTTGAAGGATGTGTTCTCTCTGGACTTCGATACGGACAGAATACTCCGGGCCCTCAGAGCATTGTCCGGAGTTGATATCACCCCGGGGGACACTCTCATTGTTCTTGATGAAGTGCAAGACATTCCAGAGGCCATTGAATCATTAAAGTACTTTTGTGAGGAAGCTCCTGAGTACCATATTGCAGTAGCCGGATCTCTATTGGGGATATCCTTGCATAGGGACATATCATACCCGGTAGGAAAAATTGATGAAATAAATGTCTATCCTCTCAACTTTGACGAGTTCCTTTTGGCAAAAGGTGAGACAGAAGCATACAAACTACTAAAAGACAAAGACTTCCACACTACAAATCTGATACATGAGAAGTATACCGACTTGCTTAGACAGTATTATTATGTCGGAGGGATGCCGGAAGCCGTAAAGGTATATATTGAAACGGATGGACTTCAAGCCGTGCGCAATATCCAAAAGGCCATTCTCAATGGATATGAGAGAGACTTCTCGAAGCATGCCCCTAAAGACCAGATTGCACGAATAAGACTTGTATGGCAGACACTTCCGTCACAATTATTCAAAGAAAACAAGAAGTTTATCTATGGCTCAATTAAGCATGGTGCACGGGCAAAAGACTTTGAAATTGCAATCCAGTGGCTAGTGGATGCCGGACTTGTATATAAGGTTCCTCTCTGCAAAGAGGTAAAACTCCCTCTAAAAGTATATGAAGATCCATCTGCATTCAAGCTATTTACATTGGATCTGGGACTGCTGGGAGCCATGGTCGGAACAGAAGCCAGTCAGGTCCTTGTCAAAAACGACATCTTCAGTGAATATAAAGGCGGCATGACAGAACAATTCATACTCGAAGAAATGAAGAGTCACGGCGAAGAGAATATCTTCTATCACAAGACGGATGACGGAACAAGACTTGAAATTGACTTTCTGATTCAGAGGAACGGAAAATTACTGCCAATTGAGGTGAAGGCTGAAGGTAATGTAAGAGCGAATTCCCTGAGCAATCTCTTGAAACAAAACCCGGAACTTCATGCAATAAGATACTCAATGAAACCCTACATTGAGCAGCCGCAGATGACTTGCTACCCTCTTTATGCTATTCAATAAACGTGTTATAGGTAGTCCGCTCCTTTAGGGATTGTTTCTAAAAAAAGAATATGCTGTGTCTACCTGAAGAAGCGGGCGACCCAGGCGGGGTCGATGCGGGAGAAGCCGGGGGAGGGCTTGACGGAGGGGTTGCGGCGGATGATGCCGGCGCAGTCTTCGTAGACGTTGAAGCCGATGCGGAGACCGTGCATCTGGCCGTCTTTCGGGTATGAGAACTCGATGTCGTTGTCCGGGCCGTCAACATGGTAGAATTTGAACGGTGTGTCAAGCAAGTCCTTGGAACCGCCTTTCTCCATCATCTCCATCTTGGTGATGTACTTGCACATCTCGATCACGCAGTCGTCCAGGCCGGCGTCGATGATGTTGACTTTTTCAATCAGCGAGCCGACATCGCTCACGCGGCGGAGCGTGTAGCCTTGAAGGGTCTGTGAAATCTTCTCGAACTGTGATTCGAGAGCTTTTTCCTGAACCTCGGGTATGATCCCGTCGGGCATAAGCCAGATCATAAGCCGTTCGTTCGGGTCGTGGTAAAGCGTCTGACCTTGAACGAGATTGGCCTTGCCACAGTGGGGGCATTCCCACACGAACAGCGAGCCGTCCTTGACCTTTTCCTTAAGTTCGGGGTTCTCACCGACATTGATGCGGTTCCAGACTTCAATTCCGTGTTTTTCTCCGCAATCGGAACAAGTTGCCGTGACCTTCTCTGGCATATTCATTTAACTAAAAACTCATTAATAATTCTCCGGACCGCTGGTAAGATTGGCGGGAAGGATATTCCAGCCCCTTACTTGTCCAGCCATTTCCAGACCTTGTACATCAGCGCTCCCCAGGCGAGGAACAGGACCACATAGACCCAGAACGGCAGTTTGGCTGCGAAATGCGTGCCTTTTGTGTACTTGTCGAACTCCGGGATGTCGGCATAGTAATATGCCCCCGCTCCGAAATCGAGCGAGTCCTGGAGTCCGAGGCCGTTCGCCATTATGTAAAGGGCGGCCAGAACGGTCGCCCCTATGACGGTCAGGGTAAGAACCTTGACGATTCTTTTGCCTGTGATGTTCATTCAGGAAGCATTGATGTTAGTCAAGGGTCGGGATCGGGAAGAAATTGCCCGAGAGGAGCAGCCACACCGCGAAGAATGTCAGCACGATGTTGAAGGACTGGCCTATGATGTAGAGCCACAGCACCTTGCCGCCCTGCATCTGCTTTACTATCTCCTTGAAGTTCGTGTCCAGTCCGATGCTGGTGAACGCCAGCACGAAAGCCCAGTTCTTGTACTGGTCAAGCACCTTGTTGATCGCTCCGACCTGGTCGGCTCCGCAAAGCGGCTGGATGAGGAAGGAGGCTACCATCGAGGCGATGAAGAATCCGAGGATGAACTTCGGGAAGCGGTACCAGATCTCACCGGCGCCGACTTTCGCACCTGTGTTGTCAACCTTTGTCGCGAAGAAGACCGCCACGAAGAAGGCGATGAATCCGATCAGGATGTTCTGGATGGACTTCACGAGCACCGCGGCCTGCTGAGCCTCAGGGCCGAGAGCCGTACCCGCCACCACGACTGCGCCGGTGGAATCCACGGTGCCTCCGATCAGGGATCCTCCCATGATCTGCGACATTCCGCAAGCCTTGATGATCACAGGCTCAAGTACCATCATGATGATTGTGAATATGATGGAGATGGACACCGTGATCGAGAGGTCGTTCTTCTTGGCGTTGGAGGCTGCGGCTGTGGCGATCGCCGCGCTGGTTCCGCAGACACTTGTCGCTGTGGCCATGGTGATGACCAGAGGCTTGTTGCCGATTTTAAGAACCTTGGTTCCGAACCACCACATGAACAGGATCACGATCGGGGTCACGATCCATGCTATTCCAAGGCCGTAGAGGCCGAATTTGGCGATGTTGGAGAACAGTACGGAGAATCCCATGACCACCAGGCCGGTCTTGATGTAGAACTCCGTCTTGATGGCCGGCTTCAGCCAGTTCGGGACTCCGACCGTGTTGGAGATCAGAAGACCGACCAGAAGCGCCCAGAAGGCCCATTCGAGGTAGCGGTTGAGGGTATATTCAGCGCTGATGAGGCGCACCACAAGGGCGATGACGAAGAGTCCTATGATTGCGGGGACATATTTCCTGACGCTTCCGCCCTGAAGCTTGACACCAATCGTGAACAAAGCTCCGAGCGTGATGAAGGTCACCAGGAACTTGCGCCAGAAAACCCAGGCTCCAAGCTGCTCGCCAAGTGGGACAACCTTTGCCGCCGCTGCCTCCGAGAGATTCTCCCCGAGGGTCCAGGTGGCGAATTTAACCGCTGAAAAATCGAATGCCTTTGTCAGGACGGCGATGCAGGCGATGACGATCACGATGCCGCCGATCCAGATTGCCTGCCAGTCCTCCTTGCCCCAAAATGCGGGAACAGTCTTGCCTTTCTCCATCTGTAGAAAAATTAGTATAATGTTTTACTATTTTGCAAAGATAAGACAACTGGCCGTTTCTGCCAAACTTTACCTACTTATTTTTTAAGGATTACTTATTTACTATTTGTATCTTTGTCGTCTGATTTGTCAATCGAATTTAGAATTAACAAGATATGTCATTGAAATGCGGAATAGTCGGACTTCCTAACGTCGGAAAGTCAACTTTGTTCAACTGCGTGAGCTCAGGCAAGGCCCAGAGCGCCAATTTTCCTTTCTGCACGATAGAGCCTAACCTCGGCTCGACAAACGTTCCGGACAAGAGGCTGGAGGTGCTGGCCGACATGTGCAAGCCTAAGAGCGTCGTGCCGGCCACGGTGGACATCGTGGACATCGCCGGACTCGTCAAAGGTGCGAGCAAGGGTGAAGGTCTTGGTAACCAGTTCCTTGCCAACATCCGAGAGACCGATGCCATCCTCCACGTCCTCAGATGCTTTGACGACGGCAACATCGTACATGTTGACGGCACCGTGGATCCGGTCCGGGACAAGGAGGTTGTTGACACCGAACTCCAGATCAAGGATCTTGAGACGGTGGAGTCGCGCCTTGCCAAGAGCCAGAAACAGGCCACGACAGGAGGAGACAAGGACGCCAAGAAGCTCGTGGCTCTGCTGCTCCGCTACAAGGAGGCCCTTGAGCAGGGAAAATCGTGCAGGACAGTGGAACTCCTCAACGAGGAGGAGGCCGCGATGGCCAAGGATCTGTTCCTGCTGACCAACAAGCCGGTGATGTACATCTGCAACGTGGACGATGCATCCGCCGTCAACGGCAACAAGTACGTGGATGCTGTCCGCGAAGCCGTCAGGGAGGAGAACGCCGAAATCCTCGTGATCTCGGCGAAGACCGAGTCCGAAATCGCCGAGATGGACTCCTACGAGGATCGTCAGATGTTCCTTGAGGAAATGGGACTCAAGGAGTCAGGTGTCGTGAGGCTGATCCAGGGCGCCTACCACCTGCTCGGACTTCAGACCTTCTTCACCGCCGGAGCAGACGAGTGCCGCGCCTGGACAATCCACAAGGGCGACAAAGCCCCGAAGGCCGCAGGTGTCATCCACACGGACTTCGAGAAAGGCTTCATCAGAGCCGAGGTAATCAAGTACGAGGACTACGTCGCCCTCGGCAGCGAAAGCGCCGTCAGATCCGCCGGCAAACTCGCCACCGAAGGCAAGGAATATGTCGTCCAGGACGGCGACATCATGCACTTCCTCTTCAACGTGTAGCGCCCTGAAGGGAGGCCCGGCGACCTGACGGAGCCGGACATGGTCTACTCGACCTGACCTATTATGGAGTTCCAGTCGGTGATGCCGAGGGTTGCCTTGTACTTGTCGAAAACGGAATCCTCCTCTGAGGTGCCGGCGGCCTTCCAGACGTACCAGACAGGCTTAGGGGTAAGATTTGAGACACTACCTTCAGCGAAAGTGCGAAGACCTATCCTGAGGCCTCCTTCGGCTTTGTTGTCCGCCCAGTTGTGCCACTGTATGGCATCTATGCCGTCCAGTTTGGAGACCTTTTTCCAAGCCCAGGCACCTCCGGCGGCCTGAAGCGTAAGATCTGACTCAGAATAGGACGGTGAGTTCGTGCCCTGCTCTGACAGGAACAGCACACGCTTGGTGGTTCCCTTGTAAAGATTCTCCTTCTGCTTGATCCATGCATCGATTACCTCCAGATTCTTGAAGGTGATGTACCTCGTGGTCATTGAATATGTCGCCTGCGTGTCGTTCACCCAGAAAGAAGGCTTTGTGAGATCCTGCGGATAAGGATGATAGGCCACACCCCAACGGAAATCGCCCTCGGCGGAAGAATATTCAACCGTCTTCTCCAGCATCTTCTTCGGAGCGAAGCTGCCGTCCGCCTTGGCCCAGCAATGGGTGTAGGAGCCAAGCACCGATGCGTTCTGGTCGTACTGACGGGCAATGTTGTAGCAGATTCTCATCGACTTGATGTAGCGGTCCAGATAGCGCAGCATCGGCTGATCACCCATGTTCGTCCACTCGTTGGCGAAATCCACCTCGTTGTGCATGATCCAATGCGAGATCCTGTTGCCCGGTGTGCAGTGAGTCGAGGCCATGTGCTCAAGGGCGGCGGCGTAGAGATTGAACGCCTTTGCAGTCGTCAGGTTCGGCATGGTGTAGTTGCCCCCCTTATTCTCAGGATCCTTGAATATGGAGTTCGTCTGGCAGAGGATGATGGCGGACACCACGAGATCCATTTCTCCGGCCCGGCGGGTAACGCGGTCAACATAGTCCTTGAAGGCACCCAAAGAATAGTTCTGGCCGCCATAGGAGTAACCGGAGCCTTCTCCCTTGATGTAGTCATTGAGGACAACATTCATCGTGATGCTGCCCACGTTCATCTCCTTGCAGTCACTGAAATAAAGGTCTATGTCTCCAGCCCCGAAACCTTTCTTGTTTCTTAGCGGAAGAGCCGCGGGACTGGCTTTCGGAGCCACCTCGTCGGCATAGCGGGCGTGGGAGTCAAGAACCTGCTTGTCCCCGTCCACCTTTACTACGGCCCATTTGGAGAACACCCGGTCGTACCTGATGCCCTCCCTTGCCGGAACGATTCTCTTCATGGTCACAGTGAAGGACTTGCCGGAAATGCTTTCCGTGTAAGGAAAAATCTCCATCTCGGTCACGTCCTGCCAAGGGGTGATCTCGGCAAGAACGTAGTTTCCGGATCCGGAGCAACTACCTTTCACGATGACCTGGTCGGAGGTCACCTCGACATAGGAAACATCTGAGGGATAGTCCTTTGAAAGATATTCCCCAAGATTGGCGGCCATAACCGCCTTCGGATCCTTCGGTCTCACGATGACATTAGGCTCCGGCTTGTCATCACCGCACGAGCAGAGGATGACAAGTGACATCGCGGCACAGAAAAGCCTGGACAAAGAAGTTGTTTTCATGTTCAAAATCAGTTAGACTGTGTTGTATATACATAGTTGAACCTGCCTCCGGGAGCGGTGTCGCCATTGACGTAGAAGTCCATGATGTTACCCTCTTCCTGCATGTTGTCGTTCCACTTGAACTCAAAGTCAAGTGATCCGGAAGACAATCCCAGGGCCTTGCGAGGAATCTTTATTACAAGTTTGTTGCCGAAAGTCCTGAACTCGCACTCGGACGACTTCTCCCACATCCATATTCCTTGAATATTCCTCTCCATGACAGCCTTGCGCCCCTTTGGACTGACGCGGTTGATGATGAAATCATAGCCGTTCCAGCCAGTGGACTTGTCCCTGTCAACGTCGATGAGCAGCTGCATCCAGTGCGGGTCGGACTGCGGAGAAAGCTCCCTGGCGGTCTCGACATAGAACCAGATGTTCTCCTGGTCGCGGGCGACCTTGGCTCCCACGATGTCATTGCGTCCGGAATTGTTGGTGTAGTACATGTCATAGCGTCCGCGCGCGTCACGGTGCATGGTGTTGCCTTTGTAGCTTTGATAGTAAGGCAGCACATCATCCCAGTCCATGACATTCCTGAGGCTGATCGTCTTCTCTTCGCTTGCCGACGCGGCAGGAGTCATTCCCTTGAATTTCCTTACCCTGTCGACCAGCTGGAGATAGTAGACATCCCCCTTGTCTCCCCAGCCTTTGTTCGGCTCGATGTCACGGCTGTGATCCCAGTCAAACTGATCCACGAACGAGAACGGATCCCCTTGCCAGCCATGCTGCGGAAGCCATATTCCGGCAATGTACTCGTTCCATCCGGTCACAAACACCAGTTCCGGATCAAGCTCGTAGGCACGGTCCCACTGCTCGGAGAAGTTCCAGCCATAGAGATAGCCGTCGGGACGAGGGTCGAATCCGTTCCTTACAGAGAAACTGCGTCCCTGGGAATCCTTGACGTTGAATGCCCCGCAATGACCCTTGCGGTCAGGACTCGTGTTCTGGGAGACTCCCACCGTCACCTGCTCGTAGGAAACCTTGCCGTCAACCCCTTTGGAGGCCACATAGCCATGCTGAGGATAGTTCTCCAGCCACCCCCACTGGTCATTTCTGGTAGGGCCGTCAACGTAGTCCGGCTGACCTGGACGGAAGGTGAAGAACCCGGCGATCTCCCTGTCAAGCGGCGAATCATCAAGCGCCTCTGGATAAGCCATAATGCAAGGCTTGCCTTTCCATACAAACCACAGGTTAGAGTATCTGCCCGGCTTGTAAAGATCATTGTAGAGTTCGTGAAGGGAAGTGCGAGTCCAGGAGAACGGGCCGAAATTAAGCATGAAAGCGATCTTCGGGACATTCACGCCGTCCCTCTGAGCCTCGTCCCACGTCTGGAGAAGAGCCTCGTAGGATTCCTTCCAGGTCAGCGAGCCGTTGGTGCAATCGAAGAACACAGCGTCCACGCCAGCGTCTGCCAGAAGCTCCGCCTGTTTGCGGAGAACCCACTTGTCCGTGGTCTTGTAGTAGCCGAACAGCGGTTCCTCCCAGAAAAAGAATCCTGGTTTCTTGCTTCCCCAGGCTGGATGATTGTAATCCTTCATGGCCTCGGGATACCTGCGGACGATCTCGGTGATGTTCTTCACCCGGTAGGTGGTGTCATCGTTGCCCTGATGCCAGGTCCAGAAAAACATCGCGACAAACTTTCCGTCTCGCTTCGACGGAGCGTCATTGTAGGATCTGACCTTTCGGCCAAGAGCGTCAGTAGCGGCCCATGAGTCACTGTTCACCCCTTGGGAGAACAACGGCGACATCGCCAGGGACAAAAGCGCAAAAGCAAGAAAAAATCTTTTCACAATCAAATAAGCGGTTTTTAATGAATATTCTGAATTATTCCACCACAATGTGGTAGGATCCTGACGGGAAGACCTGGAAGTCCTCGCCGTTCAGTGACTTTATGCCAAAGGACACGGCCTCGCCGTCCACGGTTGCCTTTTTCCCTTCAGGAATATGCACGAGTCCGTCGGCGCCGGCAGGAATGACAATGTCCCAGACAAGTTTTCCGGCCTCCTTCCTCCAGGATGTGGATGTGACTCCGTAGCGGGTGTCCACGGTAGCCTTCGCCCACTCAAGGTCGGCGGTGTGCCGAGGATAGAACATTACGGTCTTGAAACCAGGATTATCCTCAACGGGCCTTAATCCGGCGACATCCTCAAGAATCCAGGACTCGTAACCACCCTGCATAGGATGGTTGTGTGATCCGTGGGACTTCGCATAGATGTCACCTTGGACAGGCAGGATCTCCCACAGTGTGGTCACCTTGAGGGAGTCCACCATCACGCCGAATGAGTTCTCGCCCTTCTTTGTGAAGAGGCCGAAAGCCTGGGCAGAGGCTCCGTTCCTTGAGAGTTCGCTTCCTATCCTTGACAGGCCGAAGACCCCTACATCCAAGAACTTATGGCCGGTGTTGATGTCGTACATAATGGCCTGGGTGGCCTCCTGACGACGATCCTCAGGGAAAAGTCCGAGCTCAAGCGCCATAGCGTCGGCCGTCTGGCCGCCGAAAGAACATTTGAGAGGGTTGAAGAACTTGGAGACGATGGCCTTACGGACATATTCCTCCTGCTTTTCGAACCATTCCAAGTCTTCCTCCTTGCCGAGCAGCCTTGCCGTCTTGACCATGATCCCGAGATCAAGAAGATGGAAGGCCGAAGAAGAGAACTCGACCACCGTGCCGTTGTGCTCGTGGCTGCTGAATGTCGGACACCAGTCCCCCAGACCCTCATAGACTATTCCGTCAACAGCCGTGGACGCTATGTGGCGTACCCAGTGGCTCATCATGTCGTAATAGTCCCGGAGAATCCGCTTGTTGCCGTAGTACACATAAAGATGCCAAGGAAGCTGCACCACCGCCGTTCCCCAATCAGGGGAAGCGACGCCGCAAAGACGCTTTCCGGGGGCGATCATGAAAGGCAGGCTGGCTTCCTTGTCGGCGAAGTAGAACTGATTGTTGTAGTACTTGTGGAACAGGGTGTTGGTGAGGCTGACATCGGATGTCGTCCGGATGTCATCAAGGTACTTGACCCAGAAGTTGTTCATCTGGAAGAGCATGTCGGCAGCGCGGTCGTAGGCATGGGTGTCTCCGAGCCAGCCGCACTTCTCCCGCTGGTTGCAATCGACAGGAAGCCCGACGAAAGCATTGATGAAGGTACGCTCGGCGATGTCATGCAGATAGTTGATCTGATGGTCAGAACACTCGAAAGATCCGATCGTGGCCAGATCCGTGTGCACCGGAGCGCGGGTGATCCAGTCCAAGGCCGGCTCCTCGTCCGAGCCTTCCACGGTCAGTTCCACATACCTCATTCCATGGTAGGTGAAGACAGGCATCCAGGTCTCCTTTCCCCTGCCGGCGAAAGTGTAGGAATCCTTCTGGAGTCCGACATGTTCGACACCGGTTGAAGCCACGTCAATCTCGCGGGTCCTCGGGTCGATCTCCTCGGAGCCTATGGTCTGGAGCCTCACTCCGCGAGGAAGAGACGCGCTGAACACTACTTCCGACGTAAGGTTGGTTCCGAAATCATAGATCCAGACATTTCCTTCCTTTGAAGACCGCCACATGGCGGAGGCCTTCTGAGGAGCGAAAGCCCTCATCGGAGGTATCTCCTGCGCGGCCATCCTCACGGGAATGACACCTCCTGCCTTCACGGCATCGTTCCAGGAACTGTCATCGAAAGAAGCCTCGCACCAGCCGTCGATCTCGCGGGTGGCGTCATATTCATCACCCTGATAGACATTGGAGCTGACAAGCGGCCCGTCCGCCCATTTCCAGGATGTGTCCGTGCCGATGGTCTCGACCTTGCCGGAAGCATATTCAACGCGCATCTGACAGCGGAGGATAGGTCTGCCGTAGGTCATTCCCCCTCCCCAGACCTTGTCCTGGTTGTACCATCCCGCGCCCAGCATGACACCGATGCAGTTCTTGCCGCCCACGAGAAGAGAGGTCACGTCAAACGCGCTGTAAAGGGCTTTCTTGTCGTAGTCGGTCTGCGCCGGATCGAGAATCCTGTCAGGCTCGACCGCCCTGCCGTTGAGGTAGAGCTGCGAACAGCCCAGACCGCAGAGATAGACAACCGCCCTGCGGACCTTACCCTTGCCGATCAAGCAGGTTTTGCGGAAATATGGGAACGGCCCGTCCTCAGTCTTCCCTGTCGCGATCCAGTCAGCCTCCCAGGAGTTGTCTATCGACTTTGTGAAGCTGGCCGCCTTTGTCCACGGAGAGACCTTGCCGGAGCCGTCCCAAATTCTTACCTTCCAGAAGTACCGCTTCCCTTCCTCAAGGGTCACTGTCGGAGGGAGGGTAATGTCAAGCTGGTCATCGGAGACGACCTTCCCGGACTTCCACACGTCACCGCCGCAATTCGGAGTCGAACCGACCCAGAGCTCATAGGCAGTCTGACGGGCCGCCCTCACATCCGAACGGAGCTTCCAGCTGAAGCTGACATCGCTCACGGCGACAGGATCCACCATGTCGTTACAGCTCAGCGAAACAGGGAAGACAGTAGGCTTGGCCTGGGCGCAAAGACCCGCAAGCAGCAGCAAAGAGGCAAGAACTTTTTTCATGAATATTACTTATTCCAGATGAATCGGTAGTTGAAACGACGGTTCGGTGCGGTGTCGCCCTTCAGACAAAGGGAGATAGGATCCACCAGCTCTCCGGTGTTGTCGGCCCATTTGAAGTCAAAGGTCATCGTTTTTCCGGAGACACCAAGCAGGGCCTTCGGTACCGCAAGCTCCAACTTGTTGCCGCTGACAGCGAAGTTATACTCCCCTGCCTTGATCCATTTTCCGTCTGCATATTTAAGGACATTCCCCTTACCGGATGACGTTATGTCCTTGTTGATCAAGATGTCGTAGCCATACCATCCGGTAGAGGAATCCCCGTCGGAATCAATCAGCAGCAACATCCAGTCAGGATCGGTGCAAGGTGTAAGCGCGTCGGCGGTCTCGACGTAGAAGAAAATTTCATTCTTCCCGACAGCCACCTTGGAGGCCACAATGTCGTTTCTTCCCGAAGAGTCCTTGTAGTGAAGCCCGCCGTAACCCTTCGCGTCACGATGGAACACGTCGCCTTTGGTGTCGCGGTACACGACATCGATCCTGTCCCAATCAGCGAACGACCCGTCAACCGACATTTTATGAATATGCTTGTTCACCGGAATCGGGCGCGCTCCCTTGTAGCGGCGGATGTTCTGGGCCATCTGCATATAGTAATTGTCGGTGTAGCCACCTTTCATCGGCTGTATGGTCCTGTTGAACTCGGCGTTGTACTGGTCCACGAACATAAACGGATTCTTGCGGCCAAGCCACATCACGTCTCCGTTGTACTTCCCGGCGGTCCACTCATTCCAGTCATTCAGGTAAAGGAACTGCGGATTCGCGGCCAGAGCGTCATCCCAGCGCTCCTGGAAATATATTCCATAGCCTTCCGGATCGGAAACCTTACGGCCAAGCCAAGGAACGTAGGCCGAATCCGGGAGATCATATTCATTGAGCTTCGGCTCGCCGTCGCGCTTCGACCAGGATTTTCCTACTCCCATCGGGACATCAGTCATGGTGACAGGATGCTGGGCAGGGGTGACGGCTACTTCCTCGATCTTACCGTCATGCTTTGAAGCCAGCTGCTCCGGAGTCATCGACTTGATCCGTGAGTCGGCCATGCTGTAGCCGAAACTCCAGTTGTCCTCCGTGCCGATGAAACGCTTGCCGGCCCACTCGTAGTAGCCCCACCACATGTTCCTCAGCGTGAAGAAGTTCTTGACCTCATCGGAATAGTCATGCTTGCCGTCCTTGTAGGCGGAGTGGCCTCCGTTGGCGTCATGGACAGGATCCGCATTGTAGAGAAGGAGCGGCTTCCCGTCCCAGTAGAACCACAGGTCAGGATACTTGTTCTCCTTGTAGATCCGCTCGTAAAGTTGCTGGACGACCGTGATGACCTCGCCGTTGAACGCCCAAAAGCAGAACTGCGGGGTGTTGTTGCCCTCCTCCCGCATCTTCTCCATCGTGGAGAAAAGCACCTCCCACTCGTCCCAGTAACGCACGGCGTTAGTGACATCCAACACAAGCACATCCACTCCCGCGTCGGAGAGCATCGACATGTCCTTTCTGATGACCCATTCGTCCTGGCTCAGGAAATAGCCCATCTCCGGCTCGCCCCAGTGGTAGGAGCCTCTCTTCCAGTTAGGATTGTCAGCCTGAAATCTGGCGTTTGGATCGGCCTGGAGAACCTTAGTCACGTCGGCGTCATAAGGAGCCGGCATATTCGCAAGATTCTGTGTGTGCCACGTGATGTAGAAGATGCCCACAACACGTCTCTGATCTGTCTTGACCGGCCCGACGGCATCATAGCCCGGCATGGTCCTTCCCAGCGCGTCGGTGGCAACCCAAGTGTCCTGATAAAGGTCAACGGCTGGTCTTTTGACAGTTATGTCCTGCGCTGAAAGCGCGCAGGACATAACCACAAAAGCAAGTATGGGTAAAAGAATGTTTTTTTTCATTTACACTTTGCAAGTAAAAAGATTGATTGGATTATTCACCATCCACGGCGGCACGCCAGTGCATGAGTCTGACAACAAGCGTGTTTCCTCCTCCATCACCGATGTCGAAACGGACTCTGTCTCCTTCTTTTCCATCCCACCAACCGTTATTCCATGCACCAACCATGTTAATCTTGAATGTCTTCCATTCGTCTGTCTTTTTCAAGTTAAAGAATGTCTCCTTTCCACCAGCGGGACCAGTGCCTTTCTTACACCAGAAGAATTCACATGCAAGATCAGCACTTGCCTTATACTGGAATACAAGTACTGTTCCCGCCGCGGCCTTCTTAAGTGGAGCAAGACTGACAAATGGGTCTCCGCCTGTCGTCTTGAATGTATATTCCGAAGGATCGTCTGGATTAGTTGCCTCAAATGTCAAGCTATTTTGACCGTCAAGCGGTATCATGTACTCAATCTCTGGATAGTAGGTAGGGTCATCATCCGGATCCGGCTGGAGCTCAAGCTCGGACTCCTTGGCGTAATGGGTGGCCGCGTCGGCATAGTAGGCGCAGAACTCGGTGATGCTCACGCGCTGCACGCCTGGGAAGGCGATAAGAATATATCTAGTATCTATCGGATTCTCCAATTTGTAAGCATGGTTATAGATGTGCTCAGGATTATATTCAAAAGTGCCAAGATTTTTAGCTTGTGACAAGTCTGCCACAGGCTCTTTTGAGTGGAAAACCATAAGAGCCGTAGGCTGGCTTTCACGATCCTTTGAATTACCTACCAGCTCAAACCAGTTGATCCGATGAACCCCACCAAGGTCAATGGCAACCCACACAATGTCATTATTCGATCCTGACCAAGCGGTTGAGACATTGTTATCCAAAAGATTTGCGGGAACATTGTTACCTTCCACCCCAGAGGCTCCGATCGCCGTCATTCTGGACTGAGGGATCTCTCCCCTTTCCGGGGTCACCTCGACAACCTTTGGCTCCGAAGTGTTCTTGCCGCTCTCGTCAGTGGCCGTGATCGTCACATTTGTCTTGTCCACAAACGGGAAGATCTCCACGCGGCCGTCCTCACTGCCCTTACGGGTCTCCGTAATGGTCTCACCCGCAAGGTTCTTGTAGGTGATGGTGACGGTCACCGGAACGTCATAGTCATTCTTCCAGCTGACCACGCCACCTTCTACGGTAGGTTTGGTCTCCACCGTACCGGTGATGTACTTGAAGGCCTTTGAGGCGTCCTCCGGAGTGCAGGAAACGGTCACAGCGTCGCCGTAGCGCTCGTCAGAGGTGTAAGGAGTGACAGTGAACTCGTAGGTGTTGGTGTCGGCGAAACCACCGATCCTCACTGCTGTGTGACCCTCTCCCTTGTCGGGATCCACGCTATAGACACTTACCTTCTGCTTCACTTCCTCTCCGGAAGCGTTGTTGTAAGTCACTGTCGCATAGTAATAGTCGCTTGCGGCAGGATTATCCCATTTGAGGACAACCGCACCGATTCTCGGCTCCGCCGTCAGGTTTGACAGAACGATGTCGCCATCTCTCGTCATCCCATCGTCATCCTTGCAGGAAAAGAATATAGCGGAGCAGGCTATCAATATCAAGTAGATGATTTTTTTCATATTCATCAATTTTTTTCAATTCAAAAATACAAACCTACTACCAACCAGGATTCTGCCAATCGTTTCCGGTCAGTTCGAGAATCTTGGACGCCTCGGAGAGTTCGAGCGGATAGAGAAGGTACTTGTCAGAGCATGTCATACGCTTGTCGAAGGAGAAGCGCTCGTAGGTGATGTTCTTGCCGGTTCCGGAAACCTTCACTCCAGACACTACCGCTGTGGAAGAGAGAGCCTTCCAACGGCGCAGGCTGAAATAACGGTCAGGCTCAAGGGCAAACTCGACCCTACGGTCGTTGCGGTACCTCTTCTCGAAGTCAGACACTGACAGACCGCTCGGGATTCCTGGCATGTTGACTCTCGCGCGTACTTTGTTGACGGCGTCGCGGGCGGACAAGTTCAGTCCGGACACGCTTACAACCTTGTCAGGTCCGACTGCCTGATAGGCAACCTCGGCGAAGTTGTAGTAAAGCTCGGCGAGACGCACTCCGCGCATGTAACCGTCAGAGTTTGAGTTTCTGTTGGATGCGTCATGGGCGAATTTGCGCATGTAGTAGCCGGTGTGGGTGTACCTGATGCTTGTCGCATTCAGTCCGCAGTTGGTTCCGGCGACAGTGGAGACTACATCCTTTCCTCTGCTGCTGCCATTGTAGAACACGGTAGCGTAGAAACGAGGATCCCTGTTCTCGTAAGGCTTGGACTCATCATAGCCAGACTCGGTGTTGATGATCGGCTTAAGGTGCTGCTCGTCGCTGTAGCCCGTGATGGCAGGCTTTCCGTTGGCCATCTCGTAGGCATCCACGAGCTCCTGCGTAGGGCAGGTGCCGGCGGTGGAGCTACCGCTGACTATCGGAAGACCGCAATCTTTCCAGACACTCGTGCGCACGCCTCCGAAGATTGTCTCCTTGTCCTTGGCCCTGTAATCTTCAGGGTTGTAGAGGAAGTAGGAAGCATAGGCATTGTAGCCGTCGCTGGCTGTTGTCCAGAGGCTGTAGTCATTGGCAAGAACCTTGGCGAGAGCGTCGGCGGCGATGTCAAGAGCCTGGTCAGCGGTGTAGCCGCCATCACTAAAGAGAGGGCTGATGACGTAGGTCGCGGTCTCGCATCTGATGGCCTGGGCAAGAGCCTTGGTCGCCATTCCCCACTGCTGGGTACGATAGACATAGGAATATGCATCCGAATCATCCGTGGCGATCGCCGCGTCGCAGTCAGCGAAGATCTGAGCCGCAATCTCGGACACAGACGACTTCTTGTCGGCGGTATAGTCATGGCTGGTGCCAAGATCGGAAGTGATCAGAGGAAGCTGACCGAACCTCTTCATGAGCTGAAGATAGTACCAAGCCCTGAGGGTAAGAGCCTGAGCCTTCCAGCCGGCCCTCTCCTCGTTTGTCATGTCAGCCGTGGCGCCGTCGATGTTGGCGATGAAGACATTGCATTTGCGCACACCCTGGAAGAACTGCCCCCAAGGATTGCCGTCAAGGTTGTTGGCGGCGAAGTTGCTTGAAGTGACATCGGAATTGTACCAGATGTCGAAGTAGTGGCCGGCAGTGATGCTCTCGCTGTTCTGCGCGTCGTCGGTGTACGCTCCGGCATGGACATACGGCGCCTTCAAGTAGTTGTAGCAAGCGTTGAGGTAGCCTTTGGTCCTGTTGCGATCCTGGAAAACCTCGGACATGTCAATGGTTCCGTTAGAGCGGAGATCCAAGCTGTCCTGGCAAGAGGACAAGGCCGCTGCGGCCACCATTGCAAGAATAATTATGCGGAATTTTTTCATAACATTCAGATTTAACATATGAACCATTTCCATTAGAATGTAAGGTTGATTCCAAGTCTGTACATCCTATAGACAGGGAAGTTGAGCACACTGCCCTCGACTGGAGTGTCGTTTGTCTTCATACCATCGATGGTGAAGAGATTCTGACCGCTCAGATAGACCTTGAAGGCACTTGCGTTAAGGAAATCGCAGACCTTCTTAGGCATCTTGTAGGAGATCTCGGCTGTCTTCAGGCGAAGGAATGACGCATCCTTCAGGAGGAAGTCGTTCGTTCTGTTACTGGTCGTCGAGGTTGTGGAAAGAGCCGGGAAGCTGATTTCCTCGTCGTTGAGCCACTTCTCGGCAGTCCATGCAGACTTGTGGCTTTCAGTGAATATTCCGTCGTTGGCAGACTGATAGGAGATCAGCTCGCCATAATTCTTGTCGTAGTCACCGATTCCCTGGAACAGGAGGCTGACCTCGAAGTTCTTGACGTTGAAACCCACATTGAAGGCAAAGTTGTACTTAGGAAGAGATCCATTGCCGATCGGTGCGAGATCCTTCTCGTCGATGACACCGTCATTGTTCAGATCCTTGTACTTGATGTCACCCAGACGAGGTGTGCCGAACGAGTACTTAGGACCAGCCTCGATCTCATCCTGGAAATTATACAGACCGCTGCCGTTGCTGTAGTCCGTAAGGTAGCCCCAAGACTGTCCGACAGGATAGCCCTCCGTGCGGTAACGGTAGGCGTAGGACTCGTTGTAAGCGGTCTCTCCGACGTAGATGACCTTGTTCTTGCTATAGTCAAGATGACCGGCCACGAACAGGGCGAAGTCAGAGTTGAAACGCTTCTTGTAGCTTACGGAGAGTTCCCATCCCTTGTTCTCGTACTCACCCATGTTGGTGATAGGATAGGCTCCAAGAGGAATACCCTGGTAGAGAGGAACCTTGGCGGTTGAGCTGATCACACCGTTGGTCATCTTCTCCTTGAACACATCGAAGGAAACCTGGAGCTGGTTGGCGACACCGAGATCAATACCGATGTTGGCCTTGTGGATCTTCTCTGGCTCAAGGTTAGGGTTGCCATAGACAGACTCGTTGGTGTAGTAGCCAAGATAAGGGATAAGGCCACCCGTGGTGCTGGTCACCTGATCCTTGTAGGCGTACCTGTCAAATCCTGTGGCGTCGTTACCGGTGATGGCGTAGGATCCGCGGATCTTCAGCAAAGACAACCACGGCATGCTCTCCTTGATGAAGCTCTCGTTGGAGGCGATCCATGCGGCGGAGACACCAGGTGTCCACACAAAGCGGGTCTTTCTCGGGAAATAGTCCGATCCGGAATAGCCAGTGGAAAGCTTGACAGCGTATCTCTTGTCGAAATCGTAAGCCAGCTCGGCTCCGGTGTAGACACGTCTGAAATCGTAAGTGGCGCCACCGGTGAAATTGTCAAATTCCTGATAGGTGGCGTAGGCGTTGGCATTCAGATGATGCTTGCCGAAATCCCTCTGCCATCCGGCCTCTCCCTTGTAAGAGAGGTATCCGTACAATGACTGCCCTTTCGAATACGTAAGGTTATCATTGATCGTCGTACCGAACTTGGTGAATTCGAGATTGTTCCAATCATCGTTTCTGATGAATCTCGCATAGTTCTGGGTAGTGGCCATGTTGGCGGTGATGTAGGACAGATAGCCCACGCTGCCACCAACCCAAAGACCAGGAGTCAGGAATGAAAGATCCAGCTTGATACCTGCCTGACCGTAGATGTTGGTGTTGGTCTCGTTGCTGTAGCCGCTACGGTTCAACATTCCGTAAGGAGAGGCGTTGATGTTGGTTGAAGTCGTGACTTCACCGCCCTGCTCCACAACATTTCCTTCCTCGTCATAGATTGTAGGAGTAACCGGTCCATAGATGTAGGAAGGCATCCTGGTGATCAGGTTGTAGATGTTTCCGTTGTTGTTGACCGCACCGCCCGGAGTGTGGGACTTCACGATAGATCCGGCAAGGTTGGCCCAAAGGCTGATGTACTTGCTGACCTTGACATCGACATTCGAGCGGAAATTCACTCTGTACTTCTCGTTGTCAGACTTGTAGTCCTTCTGATCGGTGTTCCAGAAACTGCCCTGACGCAGGACGTTGAAGTTGGAATAGAACCTCACGTTCTCGTTACCACCGGTAGCGTCCAGCGAGATTCTCTGCTGATTTGAGAAATCGCGGACAAGCATGTCGTACCAGTCTGTGTTAGGGTAGAGTTCGTCTCCTCCGTTCTTGAAGCCCTCAAGAGCCTCCTGCGGGAAATAGTGGAACTCGCCGAGTCCGTCATTCGCGGCGGCCTGGTTTCTCAGGCCGGCAAATGTGTAGGAGTCAAAACTGCGAATCTTGGATGTAGGTGTCTGGACTGTCTCGGAAATGTTGACTCCGACCTTGAGTTTGCCTGGAGTACCGCGCTTGGTGTTGATGACAATCAGACCGTCGGAGCCTTTCACACCATAGATGGCCTGTGATGCTCCGTCCTTGAGGATGGACACCGACTCAACCTCCTCAGGAGAGATTCGGTAGAGGATGTCATGGGCGAAAGAGTCATAGAGGATACCGTCGATGACCACACCGGCGACTCCGCCGTGGAAAGTGGAGAATCCACGAATGTACATATTCAGTGACTCATAGCCAGGCTCGAACGATGTCTCCATCGTGGTGAGTCCTGAGAACATTCCCGAGAATGATCCCTGAAGACGGGACATCAAGGATTTTCCGAGCTGCTCTCCGGATGCGGTTGAGACCGCGTCTGTCAGAAGTTCCCTGCTCTGCTTGCTCAGTCCGATGTTGACGGTCTCGGCAAGATTGTGGGCGTCATCCTCAAGGACGACGTCCGCCTGTGAGGATGCCTTGACAGATGTCGGCTTGTAACCAAGGAGGGAGAACCCCAAATCCTCGGACTTGCCTACCTTGGCGGTGTACTGGCCATTCTTGTCAGTAATGTACAAGTCCTTATGATTAGCCGAGACAATCACGCCAGGCAACGGGTTGCCGTAAACATCCTTTACGGTACCGGCGACAGTGATGTCCTGCGCCTTGACCTGGATGGATGTTCCAAGCAGGATAAGCGCCGCTGCTGTGAATATATTCTTATTCAACATATTTAATGCTCTAATTAAGTGTTCTGTAAGATTTAACCATTACCAGCCCGGATTCTGCCAGTCTTCACCGGTGATGGCTCTCATGTTGTTGACCTCGGAAAGAGGAACCGGCATCTTAAGCCACTTGTTGGTGTAGCACTGACGCTCCTTGATTGTTGTACGTTCGTACTTGTAGGAACCGTCATTCATGTGGGTGATGTGAGCCGCGGTGACCCAACGGTCAGTGGCCGCGAGATCCTCGTCCGGCTTATGCCATCTGCGGACATCAAAGTAACGGTTTCCTTCAAGAGCCAGCTCAACCCTACGCTCGTTGTGGATCCTCTGGCGAAGCGCGTCTCCTGAAATACCTTTAAGACCAGGCATTCCGACACGGGCGCGGACCTTGTTGACGTAAACTATGGCCTCGGGTTCGTGACCGGCTTCCATAGCCGCCTCGGCGAAATTAAGGTAGATCTCCGCAAGACGGAAATCCTTGTGACGGGCACCTTGGATCGCCATCTCCACACCGCTGTTCGGGTGCAGGAACTTCCTCTGGAAATAGCCTGTTCTGGTGACGGTACGTCCAGTGAGAGCCCTACCCATAAGAGGCTCAGGTTTATTGACGATATTACCATTCTCATCCTCGTAGGCATCCCAAGTTGTGATGGTTCTTGTCATGCTTCCTTTACCCTGACCCAAATTCTCAAAAGAGGTTTTCCCAGCCTCAGTCGACCAGTTGCAGTATCTTTTAGAACCATTGTAATAGACAGTGGCGTAGAACCTTGGATCCCTGTTTGCATAAGGATCATTATGGTTATACATCGTGTTGGAACTGTTGTAGTTCGGCTTGAGGTGTTGCTCGTCAAGATAAGGCTTGCTCAGATCAAGGACGGTCTCGCCATTGGTGGTCTCAAACGCGTCTACAAGCTCCTGAGAAGGACAGGTTCCAGCCTTGTAACCACGGATGGCACCTGGAGCGTCAACGTTGGCAAGATCCCAGTTACCACCATCTCTCAACTGATAGATTGTCTCCTTGTCGGCAGGGTCCGCGGCATAGGCACCGGAATTACAGAAATATTCATTGAACAACTGGGCATAGGTGTTTGGAAGGTAAGCTCTCTCGGCTCCCCAGACCGCAGCCTGGTTGACCTTGTTGTAAAGAGCGTAGCCGTTGCTCTCAAGAGCCTGGACAGCAGCCTTGTTCACTGTGTAGGCCTCTTCCCAATAGTTGTTGCCGTCGTTGTACAAAGGACTGGCGGCGAACACTGTCATCCTTGACTTGATCGCCCATGCGACAGCCTTGGTCATACGCATGGCCTCGCTGTCGGTAGTGATTCGCCAAGGAAGCTCATCACAGGCAAGGGCGGCGTCACAATCCTCGATGATGAACTGAACCACATCGTGGAACGAGCTGCGCTCAACCTTGGAGAAGTCCGCGTCAAGAGTGTAAGGCTCCTTGATGATAGGAAGGGAGCAACCGAACCACATCAGAAGTTCCGAGTAGTAGTAAGCCCTCAGAAGATGAGCCTCAGCTGTCCATCTGGAGCGGTCGCTTTCCTTGGTCACGTTTGCTGTTGGGATGTTCTGAAGGAACACGGAACAGTTACGTATCCTCTGGAAATAACGTGACCATGAGGCGCTCTGGTTTCCGCCATCGTCTGCATTATAACTTGCCGGATGGTCAGCGGCCGTGGCGTTCCCGTCATAGTATTTTCTGGACCCAGCCCAATCCACATCGAGATCGTCGGCGTCCCATGCGTCGTCACACCAATTCACCGGACCCCTGCTCCAGAAAAACCACAGACAACCTTTGACGTTGATGCTGGAGTAGCAGGAGTTGAGATAGTACATCGTCTTGTCATTATCCTTGAAAACCTCCTCAAGCGAGATCTTTCCGGAAGGAGCCTGATCCAATGCGTCTGAGCAGGAGGACAAGGCCAGAGACAAAACACAAGCTGCAATAATATAGAATTTATTTTTCATATTCATCGTCAGTTTAGAAGTTAATATTAAGTCCAAGACTGACATTCTTGGTGATAGGATAACCAAAAGAGTTATTCTGCTCAGGATCAAGATGGGTCACACGAAGATTATCCCATACGAACAAGTTCTGGCCGCTGACATAGACGCGGACACTGTTGACTCCCGCGCGTGAAAGGAAGCGGGAAGGAAGGGTGTAGCCTAACTCAATGTTCTTCAATCTCAGGAAAGAACGGTTCTGGATGAAGAAGTCATTGGCCGCATGGCTGACAGTCTCTCCGGTGGAGATTGCCGGATAGGAGATCTTGTCACCATTGTTGTAACGCTCCTCGGTCCAGCCGTGTCTTGTCCATTCAAAGTAAGTACCGCTCTTGGTGTACTCAATGACACCCTGGCCGCTATAGTACTTGGAATATCTTCCCAAACCGGAGAAGAGCACATTGAAGTCGATACCCTTGAAGTTGAATCCCAAAGTGACACCGTAGTTGATGCCAGGGATGCTTGTCGAGTAACCGATAGGAGACAAGTCCTTGTCATCGATAACGCCGTCGCCGTTGACATCCTTATAGACAAAATCACCGACTCTCGGGCTACCGAAACCGTAATCGCAGTAATTATCAATTTCCTCCTGAGATGTGAAATAACCCTTTCCCGGAGAGTTCCAGTCAATCAGGTAACCCCAAGCCTGTCCGAGACGGAAGCCTTCGGTGCGATACTGATAGGCATATTCCTCTGAGCGCATAGGCTCGTCAAACTCAACAACCTCGTTGTCATTGAATCCGAAGTTACCCTTGACGGACAGGGAGAAGTCCTTGTTGAACGAGTGGCTGTAGCTTGCCTCGACCTCAAAGCCGTGGTTCTTGACAACACCCATGTTCACCTTAGGAATGTAGCTTGAGCTTACACCCTGGAATGAAGGGATGGTCTGACGGGAGATGAGGATCTGGTCACGATTCTCCGTGAAGTAGTCGAAATTGATTCTGAAATCCTTGAAGAGACCGATCTCGAAACCGAGATTCATCTTCTTGGAAAGTTCCCAAGTTATGCTCTTGTTTCCAAGGAGACCTTCGCTGATCGTATGTCCGCCAAGTCCAGAGACATGGGTGCCACCACCTACCTGGATGTTATCCTGGAACAGGAACCTGTAGCCACCCATAGAGTCGTTACCCACAAGACCGTAAGATCCTCTGAACTTCAACCAGGTGATGTACTCGTTGTCCTTAAGGAACGACTCGTTGCTGGCGATCCATCCAAGGGACGCCGAAGGGAAAAGACCGAACCTCTTTGAAGGGGCGAACTGCTCCGATCCGTTGTAACCAAGGTTGGCCTCGACAAGATATCTGTCGTCAAATGAATATGTGGCGCGCGCCGCCGTACCGATAACGTTGTAAGGAATCTCTGCCGCTGTCGTCTCCCAGTACTTTCTGTACGCCGTCACCATTCCGGTAACGTTGTGCTTGCCGAAGGTTCTGGCATAGTTCACGGAACCCTGCACATACAACTGATAGTTGGATGACCTCCATGAAGACATTGTCAAAGGAGAGGTGGCGCTGTTGTGCAATGAATAGGAAAGGCTGTCATTGTTGTAATCAACGTTAGCATAGTAGGTCTGCTCCTGCTTGAGTCCTTCCAGTATACCTCTGTTGTAGGTGTCGTAAGCAGCCATTCCTGTGATGCTCAATCCCTTGGTGACCAACTCGCTAAGATCCCAGTTCAAAGAGAACTGAGTGTTGAGGTTCTTCCTCTTGTTAGTGTGGAAACCTCTACGGTTGATGATCTCGAATGCGGAGCGGTCAAGATAGTTGTACTCAATGATGTGGCCAGACTCCACTCCAAACTCTGAGCTGGTGGTTGGGCCAGGAGAGATAGGAAGGATGGTCTGTGACTGATAGATAAGGTCAGTAATCATCCACTGCTGATTACCGTCAGCGGCAGGATTACCACCGTAAAGAGCGCCAACCGCAGGCATGTTCACATTCTCGGCGTAAGAGGCGATGTTGAGCGAGGCGGTAAGGCTCTTCGTGATGTGGAAATCAAGGTTTGAACGCAGACTGAGCCTGTCCATGTAGCACTGAGGATTGTACCCCAGATAGTCCGGACTCTCGGTGTTAAGGTTTCCTCCCTGATGAATGTAGCCGACATTCACGAAGTAATTGACAAAGTCGGTACCTCCGGAAATGTTGACATTGGCTCGTGACTGAGGAGTGTTCTTCTTAAGATACATCCTGTAGAAGTCATTGTCACAGTAGACAGCCTTGCGCATGGCGACCTGATTATCGTAGTCAGGTGACGTAGGATCCAAGCCAAGGAGGGGATTCTTGTACTTGGCGATGATCTCCTCTGAGAACTGAGCGTCAAGGCCGTCGTTGGACAACGCCTCGTTTCTGAGTTCGCAATACTCCCACGAATGAAGCCTGTCTGGTTCCTTGGTGAAGGATGTCCAGCTCTGGTCGAAAGAGATGCTCAACTGAGCCTTTCCCTTCTGTCCCTTGCGGGTCTGGATGAGGATCACACCATTCGCACCCTGAACACCGTAAAGCGCGGTCGCGGAAGCGTCCTTGAGGACGGAGATGCTCTCGACCTCATTCATGTCTACGGTGCGGATGTTGTCTCTCTCGACACCGTCTACAAGAATCAGAGGGCTCTTGCCGTTCGTTGTGGCCGCACCACGAAGGTACATTGTGGCACCATCGACACCTGGCTGACCACCGCCGCTCTGCATTGAGGTAAGACCTGTCACACGACCGGCAAGGGCATTGTCAAGACGGGTGGATGTGGTCTTGCGCAGATCGGCTGAGGCAACTGTCGAGATGGCGCCGGTCACAGAGATTTTCTTCTGCTGTCCGAAGGCCACGACAACGGTCTCCTCCAACATCTCGGAATCAGGAACAAGCTTGATCTGATAGTCGGACTTACCTTCAGGAAGAACCTGGTTGGTGTATCCGATACAAGAAACAATGACAGTTGAACCGGCAGGAACTTGTTCAAGAACGAATGTTCCGTCAGGTCCGGTCATCGTACCCTTGGTTGTGCCATCAATGATGATGGTTACACCAGGCATCGGCTGATTGTTCTCATCAAGCACCTTACCAGTGATTGTTCTGCCTGATTGCTGGGCGAAGGCTGTACCAGTCCCGACCACAAACAGCATGAGAACCGCCGCAATCACCGTCTTCACACTATAAAGACAGGACGCAACTTTTTTGATTTGTTCGTGCATATTAATTATTTAAGTTAAACTGGCAGTTTAGTGTTTAACCATTAATTATAATGATGACACAAAATTCTTACTCTTAATCGTTTTGTAAATATAGTGACAAGAGAATGTAAGTTGTATTCAGCTTGGCAAAATTAAAAGTAGAAACGACAAAATCAAAAGTGACTACTACAGTTTTCAACAATAAGGGCGGCAAATACGAAAGAGGATATACCGGAGACCAGTATATCCTCACAATCTGTAAGTATGTTTATTACCTAATCTACTAGTAGAAGCGCGCTCTGTGATCCCTTACGTCAGACTCCATCATCATCACAGGAAGGATCATCTGAGTGGTGTAGTTGTTCATCTGGGTGGCGGCGTTCCTGGCGTCATCCTCGGTGTAGAAAGAACCGGTGTCGCGGGAATTGACTTTGAATATGTAGGTTCCGATGGTTCCTGCGACAGGTCCGCAGATCTTTCCCTCCGGAGCAACGGAAGCGGCTCCGATGAATTTAGGGTCAAGACCCTGACCCGCAAGCGATGCGAATCTTACGTCTACCCCGGTGCTGACAGACGAGTGGAGTGTGTCGGCGATGGCCTGAAGATCGCTGATGCCCTGGATCTTCTGAGCAATGTCGGCGGCGGCCTTCTCGCTTGCCTTCTGGGCATAGAGCTGCTGACGGATAGCTTCCTTGACCTCATCAATCTTGGCGATGCCCTCCTTGTGGATTCCGGTCACCGTGGCCACAAACAGGTAGTTGTTGTTGACGGTGATGATCTCGGAGACCTTGCCAACCTTGTTGTCGAACACCCATCTTGTAACCTCCTTGGCCTGGGAGATGGAGCCGTAGCTGGATGTGGCTTCGGTAACCTTCATAGGATGAGAGTACAGACCCATCGAGTCAACGGCTGTCTTGTAGTTGTTGTACTTGCCGGCAGCGATCTTGGAGAACTTGCTTGCCTGGGCATAGTAGCTGTTGAATGTCTCGCCGCTTGCGAGGGCGGTCTTCTCAAGGATTGCCACCTGCTTCTTGGCGACAGGGGCTGTCCTCTTGGCAACCTCAACGATGTGGGTTCCGTACTGTGTCTTTACAATGTAAGGCTTGCCTACCTGGGCTGTGAGCACAGACTCGAATCCAGGAATCATGTAGGTCTGGGTCATCCAGCCCACATTTCCCTGCTCGCCGTCAGCGGCGCTTCTCGTGTCAGCTGAATAAGAAGCAGCAACGTTTGAGAAATTCTCACCCTTCACGAGAACATTAAGAAGGCTGTCAGCCTTTGTCTCCGTGGCCCCCTGAAGAAGAATGTGCCTTACATAGACTGAATCCGGAATCTGGGCCGTAGCCATGATTCTGGCTGCATAGAACACATTGTTGTCCGAGACAATAGGAGAGGTTCCCTGGGCGTTGGCGTCCACGAACTCGCTGATGCCGGAGTTGACGGTCGAGAGCTCACCTGCCTTGTACCAGTACTCGTTCAGGCCCTTCTCCGAGTTTCTGGCGAGGAAAGACTTCATGTTGTCAGTGGTAGAGAACTCGTCGTAAACCTTACCAATAGCCTCGTTGGTGGCATTGATGTCAGCCTCTGATGGCTTTACCTCGAAGACTACATATTCCATGTCCCTTGAAGCGTTCTGCTTGAACATGTTCTTATGAGACTCGTAATATTTCCTGATCTCGTCGCCACTCACCTTGACGGTTGTGTCCATTCCATAATTAGGAACCATCACGAAGTCAACGTTCGTCGTGTTGTTGTTCTCTGCGATGGCTCTTCTGAGCATCAAAGGATTCTGGAAGTTGCTGTTGGTGAACAAAGAACCATACTTCGCATAGAACTGCTGCGTGTAGACAGTGTTCTGAATGTAGTTCCAGTACTCCTTCAACCTGCCGGTCTGATCCTGAGAGATGTTGTTGATGAGATTCTGGAGAGCATCCTTGGAGAAATTGCCGTTCTCATCCATAAAAGCAGGATTCTGTGAAACCACAGGGGAAATCATGTCGCCGGCGAGAAGATCCTTCATCTCCTCCTCACCTACCCTGATACCAGCGGCCTTGGCGTTCTTGACAAACAGATACCTGTCAAGAAGGCTCTGCCAAGCAGCGTTGCGCACCTGCTCCTGCTGCTGCTCACTCTGGGCAGAAGAACCTGTAACCATCTCATTGATGGTTGTAAACTTGTCAACATCCTGCTGGAAATCAAGGTAAGAGATGGTCTTACCGTTGATTACACCAACATCGTTTCTTGAAGACATCGCGTTGAAAGCGGTCTCAAGAGTCTGAGGATCGATAATGAATGACAAAAGGGCCAAGGCAATGATGATAGACACTGCCATGCCAGCCTTTTCGCGAGTTTTTTGAAGAATCGCCATCGTTTTATTGTTTTTTTTTAATATTTCAAAAAAATCAGATATGGGGTGCGAAGATAGTGATTTTAATTCAATTAACCACTACTTTTTGAGCAAAGGTCCAATAAAGTTTACAGAATCTATCACAACCTTGGTGGAATCCTGCACAATGACAACATCGCTGTCAAAGGCCTTGAATATTCTTACATTCCTTGCCATCTCGTCCGACCTCATGCCATGAAATCCCTGGATGAAGCCATCGCTTGAGAACATCCTGACATAGCAGTCCGTGTAGATCTCCTTGTTGGCCTGGTCCCAGTACAGTGTGTCCGTCTCCAGAGTCTGTTGGTTTATCACATTCTGAACCACTACATTACCGAATGCAGACCAGTACTCGTTGTCGTTTTTCTTGCTTTTGAAATGCTTCGCGTTGTCGGAATGTAGAATCGTCTCAAGCTTGTCTCCCTCTGTGTAGGCAAAGGCATGAAGCCCTTTAGGAAAGAGTTCATAGGAACATGTGTCGTTCTCGTACCTTTCCATGACATCCGCCTCGACCCTCATCTGCACACCGCCGTTTCTTGTCTGGACCACAAACATGCTGTCAACCGTCTGGACAGGAGTGTCCGAAAGATTCAGATGCTCCGCCTCGGACAGTTTTCCCTTGCAGGAATATACGATGAAAGCAACCGCAAACGCGGTTGCAATCATCATAAGGTCGTTATGTATGTCCAGTCTCAATTCAAAACTACTTCTGAGTCCTTACAGTGGTGGTAGCGCGCATACCGCCGCAGTTAACCGTGTAGGACTGTCCGTCAACCACATCGTACATGAAAGCCTCTGCCTTCTGCGGATAGTAAACGCTGTAGGCTGAAATAAGCTTGTTGCAGTCATCCGCAAGGGAAGCGTCAGCCGCCTTTGCCTTCTGCAGATAGTCAACGGCAACCCAGTACTTGGCTCTGCTCTCGATCTCGTTTCCGGTGCAGCGTGCCGCTCCCCAGATGGTGGCGATGAGGTAGTAAGCCTTGCCCTGATGATCCGGCTTAAGCTCGGCTGCCTTCCTGGCATAGTCAAACGCCTTGCCGGTGATGTTGTTCTTAAGGCAATATGTCGCAAGTTCAATCAAGTAGTCCGCCTTTACAGGATCATCCTCCGCGCAAAGCGATACAGCCTCCTCAAAGTACTTGATGGCGGTGTCGGACTCGTCCTTTGCCGAATGAAGCTTGTAAAGATAGTAAGCTGACGAAGCTGAAGGATCGTTCTTGTACATCTTCGTCACAGCCTTGAGGAACAGGTCATTGTTCTGGCATCCATCGGTTGATCCTAGCATCTTGACAATGTTTGTCACAAGATCCATGTTGTCCGGATCAGCCTCAAGACGAGGAGTGAACAGAGCGATGAGGTTGTCACAGCTCGCCACCTGGCTGGTGATGAAGAGACCCTCGATGTCAGACTTGATATTGGCGTTATCCTCGGCGTTTCCGGCCTTGTCAAGCAAAGCGATTGCATTCTGATAGGTGTTGATCACATCCTCGGCTCCAAGAGCGGACTTCTTGTAAAGTTCGATGGCGGAGTTGAGGTTGAGAAGAAGAAGACTCGGCTTCGTGTTCTCCTGATTGATCTCTATAATCTTGCTCAACTGCTCGTAAACATCCTTAGGATCCTTAAAATACATTGTGATGTACTGACCCTTAGAGTTGTAGGCGGCCACAGCATACTTAGGGTAATACTGAGCCCTGAGGTCATTAAGCGTGAGGACAGTGTCGATCATCGCCGCGCGGACCTGAGGATCCTTGGTCTTGACGATCTCCTTGCCCATAAGTGTCATACCATTAAGAAGCATGTTCTGACTTGCCGTAGGAGGACAGAGACTGAAAGCCTTCCTCCAGTTAGGAAGAGCCTCGGTGTAATTCTTCTGTTTGTAGTACTCCTGATAGTAAGACAAATACTTGATGCATTCCGCACTGTCAGCACCATACTTTCCCTGGGCCGAAGCATTTGTTCCGAAAGCCGCCGCCACAAGAGTTAAAAGCACTAATGAAATCTTCTTCATGATTGTATCTGTTGTTTATTAATTATACTTAGGTTTCAGGAACCAGATGTCGAAAATATTGATTCCGATGTTAAAGTTCACATATCTTTCCCTCACCATATTCCCTTTCAATGAGCCTCTCTGGCCGAAGTCAACTCCGAGGGTCAGTCCGTTGCTCCAGGTGAAAACCGGCAGAGTGGCGCCGAACGTGACACCGACGGCGTTGATCACATTGCCGTCCAACTTGCACGAGGCCTGATCCCAGTAGGCACCGGCGCGGTAGGTTATCCTTTTCCTGTAGTACCGGATGTCATTCCTGTTAGGCACTATCGCGAAGCCAGCCCTGAGCGACTGCGCGGCGGAGGCGCTGAAGACAGCGTTGCCGACGCTCGCGAATCCCGGAATCTTGTCCATTCCGCTCGAACCCCAGTCAGAACGGATGTAATTGATTTCGGCAGTCCACTTGTCTCCCCCTTTCAAGGCTATTCCCAATCCGAGTTCGCCGGCGAGCTTCACCTTGCCTCTTCCCAATGTGTCAATGTAGCTTCTCGGAGCCGGTGTCGAATCATTCAATGAGGATATTGACTGTATCTCATACCTTTCGACATTACCTTTAAGACTCGTTCCCAGCCTGTAGGTGGCTCCGAACACAGCGGACAAATTCTGCGACATGGCAGTCTCGTACTGCACACCAAACTTGGCGGTCACAGCGCTAAGATCCAGATTAAATCCGCTTGAGATGCTCCTGTAAGAGGAATTTGTCATTGTAAATTTATTGGTCTTATGAATATTACCGAAATAATACTGACCTTCAACCCCTACGGAAAGTCCCTTCAGGACATCCACTCCGGCACCTACGAACAAATTGGTCATGCCGCCGTAGCCCTTGACGCTGTTCGTGATCACACCGGTGTTCGCGATGATGGAAGGATCCGTCAATTTGGAAGTCACATCATAACCCACATCGCTGTAAGGAGTCACTCCGGCATACATCGCAAGAGACTTGTACACTGGAAAAGAGATCACAAAGTCATAGACATTGAAGGTGTTGTTGGACGACCTCATGTCATGCTGGGCATAATACCTGTTACCTTGCGCCAGACCGAAATCAGCCATGAAAGACTTCTCCTCCCTCGCGGTGACAGAGGCTGGATTGAGAATGTTGATGTTCCTCTTGTCGCGCGTGGCCAACCCCACACCACCCATGGTCTTGTTGTAGGATGTCCCCTGCTTCGAAATCTCTCCGATTCCGAACATGGAGTACGGTGTGTAGGCATTGTAAGCCTCGTTCTGAGCGCTCAAAGGGAGCACAAAGAACGACAGCACCACTAAAAGGAGTATCTTATTCAACGTTTCTCTTAACATAATACTTGTCAGCGATTAAGGCCAAACCCATCAGTACAAGATTACAAACTGCAAAGATGGAGTTTTTCATTCTTTTTGCAAAATATAAAGCGTCTCCCCCCGTAAAAACTATCATTTTTTCGGGAAATAAAGAGATATAGCCCTGTATTTCAAACATTATGCCTGACACCACTCCGGATTCTATCGACGACTTCAAAGAATCCCCCAACCGCTTTATTTCCTTGGGCGTGTCAACGATTGGAAGGGTTCTTGAATATCTCGCCAGCGACTTGAACCTTGTCCGGAATCCCGGGGACACATTGCCGCCTGAGTACCTTCCGTCGGCTTCTATCACATCGATGGTAAGAGTGGTTCCGAAATCGAACACCACACTCCCCTTTTCCTTGAACAGGTACCTTGCCGCTATCACTGACGCAAGTCTGTCGGGTGACAGGTACGCGGGTACGTCATATTCATTGAATATTCCCGTGTGGTTCCTGTCAATGACGATCAATTCGCCGCACTTGGAACGAAGATTCACCTCTGTGCCGGCGCTTATCTCCACTGTTGACGAGATCACCATCACCGCCGGCTTCTCCTTCTCCACCAGCGAGTACACATAGTCGAACATCCTCTCCCCCTGATAACGGAAAGTCTTTCCGAGGGTGAGACCTTCGGACCAAGCCGCCTTCAGGGCTGTGTTTCCTATTTCTACCAAAAGATTCGGCATTGTCAAAACGGGCAAACCTTCAAAGTTAGCAATTTTATTGCAATTTACTAAGTGTCTGAAGTGCTTTCGGCAAAGAATCTATCCCGCGGCTCACAATCTTCAGTTTTCCTTCCGACTGCTTGAGATTGAAAAGCTGGTCATTGGCATTGATGTTCTGAAGAATCCCGCTGAATACCTTCGACTTATAGTAAGGAGACATCTGATTGGCTATGAAGAACATTATCATCATACCATTCTTTATGATGATCTTCTCGAAGCCCAGTTTTCCGCCAAGATTCCTGATCTTCACCACATAGAAAAGATTGTCGGACTCAACAGGCATCTCTCCGAACCTGTCCTCCAGCTGACTCTTCACACGTTCGATCTCCTTGTCGCTCGTCATGCTGTCAAGCTGCTTGTAAATTCTTATCTTCTCTGCTGTTATGTCTATGTAGGAATCTGGGATCATCGCCGGCTGGTCGGTCTCGATGGTGCAGTCCTCGACGTAAGACTCCTCGGAACGGGCTGTGGATATTCCTGTCTCCACTCCGAGTTCCTCCATAGCCTCGGCAAGGATTTTCTGGTAGGTCTCGTAGCCCATGTCCATGATGAAGCCGCTTTGTTCGGCCCCAAGCAGGTTTCCGGCTCCGCGGATGTCCAGATCCTGCATGGCGATGTTGAATCCGCTTCCGAGATCAGAGAACTCCTCGATGGCCTTTAGCCTTCTTCTGGCATCGTCGGTGATGGTGATCAGCGGAGGCACGATCAAGTAGCAGAAAGCCTTCCTATCCGACCTGCCGACACGTCCCCGGAGCTGGTGCAAGTCACTCAGACCGATGTTCTGAGCCTGGTTTATGATGATCGTGTTGGCGTTAGGGATGTCCAGTCCGTTTTCGATGATCGTGGTGCAAAGAAGCATGTCATAGTCCCCTCGGATGAAATCCAACATCTTGTTTTCCAACTCTTTGGCTTCCATCTGACCGTGAGCCACGCAGATCTTCATGTCCGGGACGAGCCTGTGGAGAATCTCGTGGATGGAAGGAAGTTCCTCCACCTTGTTATGGATGAAGAAAAGCTGGCCGTCTCTATTCAACTCGTAGTTGATGATGCTTCGTATCTCGTCCTTGTCGAAAAGGATGATCTCGGTCTGGGTAGGGATCCTGTTCGGCGGGGGAGTGTTGATGATGGAAAGATCCCTGGCTCCGAGCAAAGAGAACTGCAAGGTGCGGGGGATAGGAGTGGCCGTAAGTGTCAAAGTGTCCACGGAAGCCTTGACCTGACGCAACTTCTCTTTCGTGGAGACACCGAATTTCTGTTCCTCGTCGATGATAAGAAGACCTAAATCCTTGAAATCAAACCCCTTGCCGAGAAGTTTATGAGTACCTATCACGATGTCCAGCTGTCCGCTCCTCAATCTTTCCTTTATGTCATTGATTTCCTTTGTGGTGCGAAGTCTGCTCACATAATCGACAGTACAAGGGAAATCTCTGAGCCGGGAGGAGAAAGTGGTGTAGTGCTGCAACGACAGGATCGTGGTAGGCACAAGCACGGCGACCTGCTTGCCGTCAGTGACAGCCTTGAAAGCCGCCCTGATAGCAATCTCGGTCTTGCCGAAGCCGACATCACCGCAGACAAGCCTGTCCATGGGGCTGTTGTCCTCCATATCCTTCTTGACAGCCTTGTTCGCCGATTCCTGATCCGGAGTATCCTCGTACATGAATGAGGACTCAAGCTCCTCCTGGAGATAACTGTCGGGGGAGTAGGCGAAGCCCCGCGTGGTCTTTCTCTTGGCGTAAAGCTGGATTAGATCCTTGGCGATGTCCTTTATCCTGGACTTGGCGCTCATCTTTAGATTCTGCCAAGTCTTTGATCCCAACTTGTTTACCTTCGGAGGAATGCCATCCTTCGACCGGAACCGTGAAATCTTGTTCAGCGAATGCACGGACACGAACACGACATCACCGTCCTTGTACATCAACTTAACGACCTCATGCATCCGTCCCTTGTCATCCCGCATACGGACCAATCCACCGAACACCCCGACACCGTGGTCTATGTGCACCACGTAATCGCCTATGTTAAAAGCAGTCAAGTCGTTAAGCGTCAACTGCTCACTCTTCTCGACCGTCCTTCGCACGCTCACCCTGTGGAATCGGTCGAAAATCTCATGGTCGGAGTAGCAGCAGATCCTGTCATCCCTGTCGATGAACCCCGCATGAATATTCTTGCCCGCCACAAACTGAGGCACAAGTCCGCTGTTCTCGATCAGAATGGATTTAAGACGCTCCACCTGCGAGTTTTTCTCACTGAATATGAAGACTTTGTAGCCATGCTCCATGTTCTGCCTGATGTCAGCGGTCAGCAGCTCGAAATTCTTGTTGAACACAGGCTGCGGAGCGATGTTGAAAGCGACAGCGTCATCAGCGTCAACCCCGAGCGGAACCTCAAGAAAAACCCTTTTGAAATCCTTTAGACCGGAAAAGAAGTCCCTTTCCTTATACATGTCAGAGGAGTCCAGCCAGACAACGGTTCCTTTAGGAAGCAGGCTCGACACGCTCACGCTTCCCGCGTCCGAAGCCTCGGCGGTAAGGTCAGGAAAAATCTCTACCTCCTTCCTCTCCTCGACCGAAAGCTGCGTGTTGCAGTCAAACACGTGGATCCTTTCAACCTCATCCCCGAAGAATGACACCCTGAAAGGCTGGTTGAAGGAATATGAGAATATGTCAACGATGGCTCCTCTTATTGAATATTGTCCCGGAGCGGACACGAAATCAACCCTCTCGAACCCTTGGGCGGAAAGAATCCTCTGAATGTCATCGTGCGAGATCTCCTGTCCCTCGGAAATCCTAAGGATGGAGGCGCTGATCGCGTCAGGAGCCGGAACAGGTTCCTCAAGAGCCTCGGGATAAGTCACTATGTACAAAACGGACGAATTGTCGGCACCAGCCATTATCTTACCTATGGCCGAAGTCCTCTGCACTCCAAGAGATGACTTGTAGTTGCTTCTCTCCACGCCCTTGCCGCTGTCCGGAAGATAGAAGACAACATCCCCGTCAGTCAAAGCGTAAAGATCTGAGCAGCAATATTCAGCGCTCTCCCTATCAGGAAGCACTATCACATTGGTCCCGCAAGGAGCGGCCCCACTGACCACAAACCATCTGGCAGACAGAAATAGTCCTTTGCAGTAGACATCACCTTTCCGGAGCAGTCTTTCCGAGAGTATTTTTACAGAAGCGGAACTTATCAACATAAGCGTCAAATTCTTGTTCAAAACCTGTTGAAAACCTTGTTGAAAACAGGCACGTGAAAGTTGATTACGGAGGCGGGTGACTTTATCAACAGCTTATCAAAAATTTATCAATAGGGTAACCAACAATTTATGCCGCGCATAATAAAATGATTATCAAACCATTGAATAAGTTATCAACATATTAACAATCTAAATAGAATCAACAAACCTAAATAAATCTATCATTTATATTTTTTAGGAAATGATTTTTGTTGCTTCCCGTCCGACACCTTCTTTCTTCCGTCGGTTTTCACTATCTTTGTACTGATTAAAACACTTTCTGATGACAGAATTTGATCCGCACAATACAAACGCTGGCAAAGATAAGGATTTGGACGGAATAATCCGCCCGCAAGGATTGGAAGATTTCACTGGACAACGGGAAATCGTGTCCAACCTCAACATCTATGTCAAAGCGGCCAAGATGAGAGGCGAAGCACTTGACCATGTGCTGTTTCACGGGCCTCCAGGCCTGGGAAAGACAACTCTCGCGCACATCATCGCCAACGAGATGGGAGTCAGCATGAAGGTGACCTCCGGCCCGGTGCTGGACAAGCCCGGTGACCTGGCGGGTCTTCTGACATCGCTTGAGACGGGTGACGTGCTTTTCATCGACGAGATCCACCGCCTCTCGCCGGAAGTGGAGGAGTACCTCTATTCGGCGATGGAGGACTATGTGATTGACATCATGATCGACAAGGGGCCGGGTGCCAGATCCGTGAGGATCTCTCTCAACCCGTTCACGCTCGTGGGTGCCACCACAAGAAGCGGACTGCTCACCGCGCCTCTTCGTGAAAGGTTCGGAATCAATTGTGCCCTTGAGTATTACGACACATCAGACCTGATACGTATCGTGCGCCGCAGCGCCCGCATCCTCAATGTCGCCATTGACGACGAGGCTGCCCGTGAGATAGCTCTCAGAAGCCGCGGAACGCCACGTATTGCCAACGCCCTTCTTAAAAGAGTAAGGGATTTCGCGCAGGTGATGGGCGACGGCCACATAGATCTGGACATCTCACGTTACGCTCTCGACAAGCTAAAGATCGACAAGAGGGGACTGGACTCCATCGACAACAAGATACTCCGCACGATCATCACCACCTTCAAGGGTGGGCCTGTGGGAGCCAACACGATCGCCACGGCCATCAGCGAGGATCAAGGAACCTTCGAGGAGGTCTACGAGCCTTTCCTTATCAAGGAAGGCTTCATTGTGCGCACCCAGCGCGGAAGAATAGCCACGGAGATGGCCTACCACCACCTTGGACTGGATGCGGAACTGGAATCTAAAAAGGATGAGAATGGCACGCTTTTCTAAGTTGTTCATAGCCTCGTTGGCTTTCATATTCATTTCATTCAAAGCATTTTGCTGCACTTCCGTGATCATTTCCGGGGGAGTGCGGGCTGATGGTCGTCCGGTGATGCTCAAGCACCGCGACACCGGTGAGCTGAACAACAGGATGGAATGGTTCCAGGGGAGCATATATTCATTCATCGGTCTCGTGAACTCGCCGTCGCAGGGTGGGGAAGTGTGGTCAGGAGTCAATTCCGCCGGCTTCTGCATAATGAACACCGCCACCTACGACCTCAAGGATGACGACGTTCCTTCCTCCGAAATGGACAAAGAGGGGATTGTGATGTACAAGGCTCTTGGAATATGCCGCAGTCTGCAAGACTTTGAGAATATGCTCGATACGCTTCCTAAGCCCTTGGGAGTGGAGGCCAATTTCGGCATCATCGACGCGCTCGGCGAGGCCGCTTATTACGAGGTTGATAACCATTCGTGGAAGAGGTTCGACGTCGCAGACCAGCCAGAAGGGTACATGGTCGTGACCAACTTCACCCGAAGCGGACGCAAGGAGGACAGGAAAGGAGTTGACAGGTTCCAAAAGGCTTCAAGGATAATGGATTCCGCCGACGTTTCCGTCATTGACCACCATTTTCTTTTCAATGAGATCTCACGTTCCGGCAAGCCGATAATGCGGGACATTACTTCCTCCTCGGTGGTTTTTGAAGGGGTACCGCAGGGGGAGGATCCCTCTAAAACAGTGATGTGGACACTGTTAGGAAGTCCGACCAGTACTGTCTACGTACCTCTTAAGGTCTTCGGCTGCGATCATATTCCTTACTACATGAAGAGTTCGCAGGGGAGCGGGAATGCCGCCATGTGTGACACCGCCCTCGCCTTGAAGGAAGCTTTAGGTTTTGAATATGGCTGCTCGGATTCTTGCAGGGAGGTTGAGAAGTTCGTAGACAGCCGTTTCTCTAATGACATGTCGGAAAAGAGCTACGATCGCTTCACAAATCAAATTTATCGTCGGTATAAGAGGAAATGTGTAAGTAAATCGCCGAAAATGGTTCATAAAATTGCTGATTACGAGAAAAATGACTAAAATTGCAGACTTATTGCGATTTCATTTGGAATTTTATAAATAACATATTCAGAATATGGCCGATAAATTAATCTCAAAGATTCCTGACGGTCCTTTGGCCGAGAAATGGACCAAACGTAAGTCGGAACTCCGACTCGTCAATCCGAACAACAGAAGAAAGCTTGAAATCATCGTTGTCGGTACCGGACTTGGCGGCGCTTCCGCAGCCGCTACTCTCGGTGAGCTTGGCTACAATGTCAAGGTTTTCTGCATCAGTGACTCACCTCGCCGCGCGCACTCCATCGCCGCCCAGGGTGGTATCAACGCCGCTAAGAACTATCAGAATGACAATGACGCTGTCTATCGTCTCTTCTACGACACGATCAAAGGAGGTGACTACCGCAGCCGTGAGGCGAATGTCTATCGTCTCGCCGAGGTCAGCGCGGCCATTATCGACCAGTGCGTCGCCCAGGGTGTTCCTTTCGCCCGTGAGTACGGCGGCTACCTGGCCAACCGTTCGTTCGGAGGTGTTCAGGTAAGCCGTACGTTCTACGCCCGTGGACAAACCGGACAGCAGCTCCTTCTCGGAGCTTACGCGGCTCTCAACCGCCAGATCGCAGCGGGAACCGTTACGAGCTATCCTCGCCACGAGATGCTTGACCTCGTCATCATCGACGGCCAGGCCAAGGGTATCATCGCCCGCAACCTCGTGACCGGCAAGCTTGAGAGATTCGGCGCCCACGCTGTGGTTATCGCAACCGGTGGCTACGGCAACACATACTTCCTTTCAACCAACGCCATGAACAGCAATGGTTCGGCCGCATGGCAGTGCTACAAGAAAGGAGCCTATTTCGCAAATCCTTGCTTCGCGCAGATCCACCCTACGTGCATCCCGGTACACGGCGAGCAGCAGTGCAAGCTGACACTTATGTCAGAGTCCCTGCGTAACGACGGACGTATCTGGGTTCCTAAGAAGATGGAGGATGTGATGAAGCTCCGCAAGCACGAGATCAAGCCTTCGCAGATCCCTGAGGAGGATCGTGACTACTATCTTGAGCGCCGTTACCCTGCGTTCGGCAATCTCGTTCCTCGTGACGTGGCCTCAAGAGCCGCCAAGGAGAGATGCGACGCCGGCTTCGGTGTCAACGAGACAGGTCTCGCGGTGTTCCTCGACTTCTCCGACGCCATCAAGCGCCTCGGACACCAGAGGGTACAGGAGCGTTACGGCAACCTCTTCGACATGTACTTCAAGATCAATAACGTAAGCCCTTGGGAGGAGCCTATGATGATCTACCCTGCCATCCACTACACGATGGGCGGCATCTGGGTTGACTACGATCTTCAGACAACCATCCCTGGACTCTACGCCATCGGTGAGGCCAACTTCTCTGACCACGGTGGAAACCGTCTTGGAGCCTCCGCCCTCATGCAGGGTCTGGCTGACGGCTACTTCGTGCTGCCTATCACCATCGCCGACTATCTTTCACACAAGTTCGCCGAGCCTAAGACCGACATCAACAACCCTGCCTTCGACAAGGCCGAGAAGGATGTTCAGGCCAGGATCGACAGACTCTTCTCCATCAAGGGCAAGCAGACTGTTGACTCCATCCACAAGAAACTCGGAAACATCATGTGGGAGTACGTTGGTATGGCCCGTTGCGAGGAAGGTCTTAAGAAGGCCATCAAGGAGATCGGCGACCTTAAGGCTGAGTTCTACAAGGATGTTTGCGTTCCTGGAGAGCAGGGACAGTTCAACCAGGAACTTGAGAAGGCTCTCAGGCTTGAGGACTTCTTCGAGATCGGCGAGCTGATGGCACGTGACGCCCTTAACAGGAACGAGTCCTGCGGCGGTCACTTCCGTGTCGAGAGCCAGACCGAGGAGGGTGAGGCCAAGAGAGACGACGCCAACTACATGTATGTCGCCGCCTGGGAGTACAAGGGAGAAGGTCAGGAGCCTGAGCTTCACAAGGAGCCTCTCAAGTACGAGTTCATCGAAGTTAAAACAAGAAATTATAAAGACTAGAATCGGCTATGGATTTCAATCTTAAGATATGGCGTCAGAAGAACGCCAAGGAACAAGGTCATTTTGAGACTTATCATATTTCCGGAATAGAGGAGGACGCCTCTTTCCTCGAAATGCTTGACATCCTCAATGAGCAGCTGATCCGTGAGGGTAACGATCCTGTAGCCGTTGACAGAGGCTGCCAGAGCAGCGGTCCTGTGTCTTTCGACCACGACTGCCGCGAGGGTATCTGCGGTGCTTGCTCATTGTTCATCGATGGCCGTGCCCACGGTCCGGACGATCACGTGACGACCTGCCAGTTGTTCATGCGTCATTTCAAGGACGGAGCCACCATCACGGTAGAGCCTTTCAGAAGCGCTGGTTTCCCTATCATCAAGGACTTGGTGGTTGACCGCAGCGCCTTTGACAAGATCCTTCAGGCTGGCGGATTCATCTCTGTCAGAACTGGTTCCGCTCAGGATGCCAACAACATCCTTATCTCTCACGAGAATGCTGAGAAGAGCATGGACGCGGCTGCCTGCGTTGGTTGCGGCGCCTGCGTTGCGACCTGTAAGAATGGTTCCGCAATGCTGTTCGTGGCCGCAAGGGTCAGCTCCCTCGCTCTGCTTCCTCAGGGTAAGCCGGAGGCCGCTCGTAGGGCTAGGAATATGGTTGCGAAGATGGAGGAGCTTGGTTTCGGTAACTGTACCAACACGCGCGCCTGCGAGATGGAGTGCCCTAAGGGAATCTCCATCGACCACATCGCCCGTCTCAACCGTGAGTTCCTGAAGGCGAAATTCTCTGAGTAAGAGTTTATCACTGAATATTTTAGTCGGAAAAGTTCTGCTTTTCCGACTTTTTTTTGCATGTAACCCAAATACTCGTATTATTCTTTTTAGCTGATAATATATGTTCCCTATTTTTTTTTCGAAGTGGAATATATTATTGATGTAATTTATTTGAGGCTATTGATGCAATTTCTTTGAGGGCTGAAAAAAAGAAAATTCCAAATTTTGCACGTTATCAAAATTTGAAATTTTATTTTTCAGCCCTTTGGTTATATTACTGTAAGACATTATTCTCCCTTTAGAGTTTATATTGCTGTAAGTAATTCTATAATAATTACTTGATATTATTTATTTGCTTTTTAAGCCAATAAAAGTCTCTATGTGAAATTTTTGTCACGTGAAAAATTTCACATAGAGACTTTTTTGGCTATTTTTGTTGTTCAGAGACCTTTATTGATAAATTACCAAAGGAAGTTGTTGAACGGGTAGCGGCCGGCGTGGATCTCGGCTACCATCTTGTAGATGTCGCTGCGGAGTTTCTCGATGTTGGTCTTGTTTATGGCGGACATGAATATGCAAGGAGTCTTTTCCTGTGCTATCCAGCTGTTTTTCAGCTCCTCCAGCGAACGGTTCTCCTTACCCTTCGGAGTAAGCGAAAACTCATCGTACTCCTCGTAGGTGTAGGCATCTATCTTGTTGAAAATCACATAGACAGGCTTGTTTCCCGCACCTATTTCCTGTAGCGTCCTCTCCACTACCTCCATCTGCTCCTCGAATCCTGGATGGGAGATGTCCACGACATGCAGCAGAATGTCAGCCTCCCGCACCTCGTCAAGAGTGCTTTTGAAGGCCTCCACTAGCTGTGTCGGCAATTTTCTTATGAATCCCACCGTGTCGCTCAGAAGGAACGGAACGTTCTCTATCACTACCTTTCTGACAGTGGTGTCAAGTGTGGCAAACAACTTGTTCTCCGCAAAAACGTCAGATTTGGCCAGCAGGTTCATTATTGTGCTTTTACCTACATTGGTATAGCCCACTAATGAAAGTCGCACCATAGAGCCTCTATTGCCCCTTTGTGTGGCCATTTGCTTATCGACTTTCTTCAACTGTTCCTTAAGTCTTGCGATACGCTCCTTGACTATCCGTCGGTCGATCTCGATCTGGGTCTCACCCATACCGCCTCTCGTGCCCATGCCACCTCTCTGTCGCTCAAGGTGGGTCCACATGCCGGCCAGCCTTGGCAGCATGTAGTTGTAGCGCGCTAGTTCAACCTGCATCTTCGCGTAGGATGTCTTGGCTCGCTGAGCAAAAATCTCAAGAATGAGGCTGGTTCTGTCAATCACTGAACTGCAACTGATTACCTTCTCGATGTTCCTCTGCTGCATACCTGTCAGCTCATCATCGAAGATCACATAATTGATCTCGTTATCCTCGCAGTACTGTACTATCTCCTGAAGTTTTCCGCTTCGTATGTAGGTCGCCTTCTCCGGCTTGTCAAGCCTCTGTACGAATTTCCTGTCTCCTTTCGCCCCGGCAGTCTCCGCCAGGAACTCCAGTTCGTCAAGATATTCCATCACCTTTCTGTCGTCATCGTTCTGCCTGATGATGCCGACAAAGACGGCCTTTTCCTTTAGTTCTTCCATATTTATTCAAAAAAAGGCCATCCGGTTGGGGACTGCCTTGAATTTCATTGATTTGCTACTATCTCAACTGGAAGATAACAGGGAAGGTGTAGGTTACCTTCACAGCGCGGTCACGCTGCTTTCCCGGCTTCCACTTCGGAGACATTGAGACAACTCTCACGGCCTCCTTGTCGAGTGATGAGTCTACTCCACGAAGAACCTTCACGTTGCTCACAGAGCCGTCAGGATTAACGGTGAACTGAAGGGTGACACGACCCTGAACACCATTCTCCTTCGCGATTTCAGGGTACTGAAGTTTGGAGTTTACCCACTTTGAGAACTCGTTGGCGTCACCACCGTTGAATGAAGGCTTCTCCTCCACAAGCTGGAACGGAATTGCCTCTTCCTCAACTACTTCCTCTTTAACTTCCTCTACATAGTCCATGATCTCGACTCCGAGACTGGCATCGTCCTCAAGGCTCATGAAGTTGTCGTCAACCTTGATGTCGTCTTCAACGATGTCGATCTGGTCGGAAAGAACAGGAATCTTCGGAGCCTCTGGTGGCGGTGGAGGGGTCTCCTCGGTAATAGGAACCATGTCCTCAACTTCAACTACCTGAGTGTCCTCACCCAGGCTGGCTACCGCCTTCTCCTTAGTGCTGTAGGAAAAAGCTCCCCAGACTACGAGAAGAGCAACCACGAGTCCGATCTCCGTGAAGAGAGTCCTTCTGTTCTCAAGATCGGCTTTTGGTGTTTTCTTGATCTCCATATCAGTAATTAATTTTAACAATCATTTACAACTTACCGGAAGGCAAAACCTTCCAATAGGCTTTCAAAGATAGAAATAATAATTGTCATTTCAAATTTTTTGAATTATTAGTTGTAGATTTGCGTAAAATTATAGGGTTATGGTCAGGTACTATTGCGAGGACATAAAGTTTATTTTCAAGAACAAACTTGCCAACAACAGATGGTTGAAGATGGTTGCCGGGAGCGAGATCAAGACTCTTGGAGACATTTCAATTATCTTTTGTTCAGATAATTACATTCTTGATGTAAATCTTCGCTACCTGCATCATGACTATTTCACCGATGTCATTACCTTCGACTATTGCGAGGGCAACCGGCTTTCCGGTGACCTTTTCATCAGCATTGACAGCGTGAGGGAGAATACCGTCGAGTTCGGAACCGAATTTGATGATGAGCTTCACCGCGTGATCGTCCACGGGCTTCTTCATCTTATCGGCTACGACGACCACACTCCGGAGGATCAGAAGCTGATGCGTGAGAAGGAGGACTATTACCTTGGACTTCGAGGCAACGCCTGATGCTTTTAGGGAATATTCATTTTTAGCATTTTATTTCGCCACTTCGGCGGATGTTCCGTAAAAATTGATTTTTCTTGAATATGACATATTCATACGATGTGATTGTGGTCGGTGGGGGACACGCCGGTTGCGAGGCTGCGATGGCCGCCGCGAATCTTGGTTCCTCCGTTTTGCTGATCAACGCCGACCTTACGAGTTTCGCGCGCATGTCATGCAACCCTGCGATCGGCGGAATCGCGAAGGGGCAGATTGTCCGGGAGATTGATGCGCTCGGAGGAATGATGGGTCGTGTCACTGATGCTTCGACCCTTCAGTTTCGCATGCTTAACCGTTCCAAGGGTCCGGCAATGTGGAGTCCGCGCGCCCAGTGCGACAAACAGCTCTTTTCCGCGTACTGGAGGAATATTCTTGAAAACTCTTGTAGATTAGATATTTACGCCGATTTTGTCACTTCTTTCCTCTTTGAGAATTCAAAAATCCGTGGAGTCAAGACAAATACCGGGGCAATTTTTAAATCTCAGGCGGTTATTTTGGCCACCGGAACGTTCTTGAACGGAAGGATGTTCATCGGTCGCACTACTTTCGAGGGAGGCCGGATAGGGGAGTTGTCCTCTCACGGTCTGACCGAACAGCTCGTCAGTCTCGGTCTTCGGACAGGAAGGATGAAGACGGGGACCCCACCCCGGATCGACATTTCATCTGTGGACACGTCGATACTTTTGAGGCAACTTGGAGACGAGTCGCCGGAGAAGTTTTCCTATTTGAATATTCTTTCCTCTGTTCAGGGGGAGGGAAGTCAAATGCCATGCTTCATTCTCCACACCAATGAAAAGGTTCACGACATTCTCCGTTCGGGCTTCAAGGATTCTCCGATGTTCAGCGGTCTGATTACCGGCAAGGGTCCAAGGTATTGTCCGAGCATCGAGGATAAGTTGAGGGTGTTTCCGGACAAGACATCCCATCAACTTTTTCTGGAGCCGGAGGGGAGGGACACCAATGAATATTATCTCCAAGGCTTTTCATCCTCACTTCCGCTGAATGTTCAGTTGGATGCCTTGCACTCTATCGAGGGTTTGGAGTCCGCCAAGATATTCAAGCCTGCCTATGCCGTTGAATATGACTACTTTGACCCTACTCAACTCCTTAACACTCTTGAACTTAGGGATATTGAAGGGCTTTATTTCGCTGGTCAGATTAATGGTACAACAGGTTATGAAGAGGCAGGTGCTCAGGGAATTATAGCTGGTATTAACGCTCATTTGAAGGTTCATGGCAAGGAGCCTTTTGTCCTTCGTCGTGATGAGTCATACATTGGAGTACTGATTGATGATCTGATCACAAAAGGGGTTGACGAACCTTACAGAATGTTCACCTCTCGTGCGGAGTATCGTATTCTTCTGAGACAGGACAACGCCGACTTGCGTCTGACGGAAAAGTCTTACAAAATAGGTCTCGCTTCAGAAGAAAGGTACCGACTTATGACGGAAAAGTACGAGACGGTCAATGATCTTGCTCGAATGTGTGACGAGGTTAATCTTCGTGCCGATGTCATCAATGACTATCTTTCCGAGTCTAACTCTGCCACCCTTTCCGAGTCGAAACGTATCTCTGATCTTGCTTCCCGTCCAGAGATTTCACTTGAAGAATTATTAAATTTTGTTCCACGTGGAACATTTGATAAGTTTTCTGTGGTTCTTCCGGAAGGGGAGGACATTGGTTCTTCACAGCGTCGAAAGGAAATCATTGATTCTGTCGAGATCGGAGTTAAGTACAAAGGCTACATAGAGCGAGAAAAATCCATAGCGGAGAAAATCGCCCGTCTTGAAGATTTGAAGATTCCACATGATTTCGATTTTGACAAGGTTTCCGGTCTAACGATAGAATGTCGCCAGAAACTTCTCCGCTACAAGCCTACCACCATCGCCCAAGCCTCACGCATCTCAGGTGTCTCTCCCGCCGACATCTCAGTCCTGCTTGTCTATTTCGGACGGTGATTCAACAGCGAAATGTATATGACTTGAACCACCCTTTACCCGTTTAGGGCGCGAAGCGCAGGTGGTTCAAGTCATATACATTTCGCCTATCGGAGTAATGACCGCCTTATTATCCTATAAGGCGAAAATATAAAGACTTTGACTACCCTTTACCCGGTTAGGGCGCGAAGCGCAGGTAGTCAAAGTCTTTATATTTTCACCGCTATCAGCGAAATTATGCCTACATCATCTGCAATGCCGACTTGATAATCTGTTCGACTTTGGCGTTTGGATTGGCCTTGAGGACGGCCTGAATGGCCTTGTTGACTGCTGGTTTTGCGAATCCAAGCATGACAAGAGCCCTGCTGGCCTCCTCGACAATCTCGCTTCGGTTGCCACCGAAAAGTTCTGTGGAATCCGCCCCCTCGCCTTTGACGATCTTATCCTTCAACTCCAGAACAAGCCTCTGGGCGCTCTTGACCCCGATACCCTTCACACTCTTGATCCTTGCGATGTCCTCCGAAAGAATAGCCTGCCTGATTTCCTCCGCCGATAGCGAAGACAGCATCATCCTGGCAGAATTTACCCCGATACCTGACACGCTGATCAATAGTTCGAACAACTCCCGCTCGTCCTTTGTGGCGAATCCGTAGTACAATTCTGCATCCTCGCGAAGATAATGAAAGATAAACACCTTAGCGTCTTTCTTTTCCTGTAGAGCCTGAAAGGTCTGCAATGAAATCAGAATCCTGTATCCGATGCCGTTATTCTCCAGAATCAGCTCGGCAGGGGAGAGATCCACTATAGTTCCTTTGATGTAGTCAATCATATTCAAAGATTTTATTGAATACAAAATTAGCACTTTTGCACCGAAAAACGTTCCCTTTCAACATTCTTCGGATGAATATGAAGGAATATTCGCTAACCGTCCATTCTTCCAATGGTTTTCATTATCTTTGTAAGATTGAACGGAGTTTTGACAATGAATATTCGAGAACTTAGGAATATGTTTCCGGCGCTTTCGCGCACTGTCTATGGCAAGCAGCTGGTCTATTTTGACAACGCTGCGACCGCCCAGAGGTCGCAATCGGTGATCGACAAATGGACTCAGCTGACCATTGGCGCGAACGCCAACATCCATCGCGCGGTCCATAAACTCGCCGTCGATGCCACTGATGAATATGAAAGCACGCGCGATGCTGTCAAGGAATATATTAACGCCGCCGCTCGTGAAGAGATAGTTTTCACTTCCGGAACCACAGGATCCATCAACCTTGTGGCTTTCTCTTTCGGAGAGACATTCGTCAATGAGGGCGATGAGATCATCGTTTCCGAGTCCGAGCACCATTCCAACATTGTTCCGTGGCAGATGCTTTGCCAGAGAAAAGGCGCTGTTCTGAGGGTCTTGCACGTGGACGAGGATGGCCATCTGAATCTTGAGGAGTTGAAATCCTTGCTAAATCCCAAGACCAGGATTGTAGCCGTCACTCAGATTTCCAATGTACTTGGCATTTTGAATCCTGTTAAGGAGATTGTAAGTGTTTGTCACTCAGTTGGTTGTCCTGTTCTTATCGACGGAGCGCAAGGTATGGTTCACGAAGGTGTTGACGTTCAGGATGTTGACTGTGACTTCTACGCTTTTTCCGGACACAAACTCTATGCGGCCACCGGAACCGGGGTACTTTACGGAAAACGTAAGTGGCTGGATCAGATGGTTCCTTATCAGGGCGGTGGAGAGATGATCGCTACCGTCAGGTTTTCCGGCACGACTTACGCTCCACTTCCGGAGAAGTTTGAGGCCGGAACCCAGAACATCAATGCCATTCCGACGCTGGAACCAGCTATCGAGATGCTTAAATTGATGAAAGATAAAGAGTTACTTAATGCTCAAGAGGCTGTGTCCCAGTACCTTCTCCACGCTTTGACAAGCAACCCGAGGATCCGTCTTTATGGCGTTCCACGTGGAACGGAGACAAAGATTCCGCTCTTTTCTTTCAGCGTTGAGGGGGCGCATCATGAGGACCTGGCCTTGATTTTGGACAAGATGGGGATTGCCGTGCGGTCTGGGCAGATGTGTGCCGAGCCGTTGATGGATAGGTTCGGGGTGACGGGCATGCTCCGCGCCTCTTTAGCTCCGTACAACACGATGGAAGAAGCTGAATATTTCATCAAGTCGCTCGACAAGGCGATCGCGATGCTGGTGTAGTTATGAGTGGTCGCTGAACCTGTCGAAGCACTGATGTATTGAGATGTTATTTTGATATAAACTTGGATAATATATGAACTCATTAGAGGAAGCTAAACAGTCTGTGATTGACGATTTCTCGATGTACGATGAATGGCTCGACAAATACGAGTATCTCATCGACTTGGGAAAGAATCTGGAGGCGTATCCTGAATCGGAAAAGACTGAGGATAAGTTGATTAAGGGATGTCAGTCCCGGGTTTGGCTGGATTGGCGCCTGGAGGACGGAAAACTTTGGTTCAAGGCCGATAGCGACGCGATCATCACAAAAGGCATAATCTCCCTTCTGATCAATGTCTATTCTGGCCGCACACCGAAAGAGATCGCCGCGGACGATTTCGGATTCATCAACCAGATAGGTCTTAAGGAGAATCTCTCGCCGACCAGAGCCAACGGACTGGTCTCGATGATCGACACCATCAAGGCTGTGGCGCTGGAGAACAGTAAATAGAACGGGATCGTTTCGAGCCTGATGAGTGGCTCTAAAGACGATCCGTAAGATAACTTTGTAAGCGATTGTGAAATGAGCATATTCAAGAATAATAAGGAAGAGGAGGAAAAGGCGACCGCCGCCGAGCCGCATGTTGAGCAGGAGAGTGAGGTGTTTTCCGCTGAGGATGTAAAGGCATTGGCACCGCTTTATGACAATGTGGTTCTTGCCTTGAAGCAGGTCTATGATCCCGAGATTCCGGTCAACATCTACGACCTCGGCCTCATCTACGAGCTTGTCATCAACAAGAACCACGAGGCTTTCATCAAAATGACTTTCACCGCCCCGAACTGCCCGATGGCTGACGAGGTGCTGGAGGAGGTTCAGAGAAACGTCACCGACGTTCCCGGAATAAAGGCCTGCAACGTGGAACTGGTTTTTGACCCGGCCTGGGATCAATCGATGCTCTCTGACGAGGCACGTCTGGAACTTGGTCTGGATGTCATTGATTCTTCATCTGACAGGGTTGATCCTGGTGCCGGCCCGGACTATTCGAAGGAACCGAATTCCTGATCCGGTATATTCAATTTTGACAGCTTGATTTAGGTTTGAATATTTTTAGTAACATGAAAAGAATAAGTTGCTTCAGATTAAGAGAAGATTTTCGAGGATAGATCTTTTTTTGAAGAAGGAGTGTGCCGGTGGCACATGACTGATGAGAAAAGAGATCTAGACCGAAAAGATTCCTTAAGATGATGCAGGTTATTTTTTGAATGTTATTTAGGCCTGTATTATCTGGAACGATGGCATTTGTCAGCATATACTTTTCTCTCGGCAGCAACCTTGGCAACCGCGAGAGGAACATCGAGGAGGCTCTTCATCGGATGGATGAAGCCTTTGAAGGCCACTACACGGCTCTTTCAAGGCTGATAGAGACCAAGCCGATGGGTTTCTCCGGCGGCAAGTTTCTGAACGCCGTGGCGCTTTACCGAACCTTCAGACCGGAAATTCCGGCGGAGGACGCAGCCAAGGATGTGCTTTCCAAGGTCAAATCAATAGAGCGCGCGATGGGCAGAACCGATCCTCCTGAATATGATGGAGCAGGCAACCGCATCTACCACTCCCGCGTAATCGACATCGACATCCTTTTCTACGGCTCCGAGCACATCTCCGCTCCCGATCTGATCATCCCCCACAAGGACATAGAGAACCGCCCCTTCGTGATGATCCCCCTCCAGGAAGTCGCCAAACCATCCCTCAAAACCGCCTTTCCTGAATATTTCGGCACAGAATAGTGGTTTTAATCTACTTTTTCAAGTTTGTGCCGCATTCTCATGGAAGGTCACAACCGTATAAACTCCGAATATTTTTCGTCAAAATAACACTGTTTCAACAATAAAAATTGTCAAAATAATGCATTTCGTAATGTTATTTTTGTCAAAATAGCGCAATTGTTCGAAATATTTTCTATATTTGTGCTTATAAATCAAGTGTTTATGGATGAGAAGGTGATTTTGCAGGTTTTGGCGGAGCAAAGAGAGGAAATGTCAGGGTATGATGTCTCTGGCTGGATATCCCGTCCAGAGGAGGATTTTTTCGAGTGGGACAGCGATATGGCACAGGTTGTCATAGGTGTTCGCAGGAGCGGAAAATCAACATTGTGCCATAAGGCACTTATCCAGCACGGAGTAAAGTACGGCTATTCTGATCTGGATGATGATAGGTTGTTGGGAATGGAAGCCAAGGATCTCAACACACTGTTGGGTTGCATGTACCAGCTTTATGGTGTTGATGTGAAGTACTTGTTTTTTGATGAGATTCAGGATGTTCCGGGATGGCATCTGTTTGTGAACAGACTGCTTAGGCAAGGCTTGCGCATTGTGCTTACCGGGAGCAACGCCAAACTGTTAAGTAGTGAACTTGCCACACATCTTACCGGAAGATACAATGAGATAAAACTTTATCCTTTCAGTTATACAGAGTTATGCGATGCGGAAAAGGTTGATGTCAAAGGGATTACGACAAAGGCTGACGCTGCCAGAAAAATCGCTTTGGAAGCTTATCTTAATGACGGGGGATTCCCTGAATTGATGAAGCTTCGGAATCCTCGCGGTCGCCGAACGTACATAGAGGGGCTTATCGAGGCAATCATCACAAAAGACATAGCGAAGCGTTTTAATATTCGCAATCCAGAGAGCATCAGACGCATAGCTTATCATCTTATTAATAATTCCTGTCAAGTTATTGACTATAAAACTTTAGCGGAAATATCCAACCTCAAGACAGCTGCCACGGCTCAGAAATATACATCTTATCTGGCTCAGGCATTCTTGATCCATCCTCTGCAAAAGTTCTCATACAAAAGCAAAGAGAGGATAACCGGCGAGAAAGCTTATGTGGTTGACCAAGGATTCGTCTCCAACCGTGGCAACTCGCTTCTTGGTGAGAATATGGGCTGGCGTTTGGAGAACGCGGTCCTTATGGAGTTGCTTCGCAGGTATTGTTCCGCGGCTGAGGACATATACTATTACAAGCCTTCCACACGGCAAAAGGAGGTCGATTTTGTCGTGTGCAGACAGAATGTTGTATTGGAACTCATTCAAGTGGCCTATGACATTTCTGACAGTAAGACCTACAGAAGGGAGACCGAATCCCTTATTTTGGCTTCCTCAAAGTTGAGCTGCGGAAACCTTTGGCTTATATGTCTGGGCGAAACCCGCGATGTGATGGTCAGCAATCAGACAATACATATCGTGAACGCTATTGAATGGTTTTTGAACAAAAGATGATGTATCTTCCTGAAAAGCCGAATATGGAAAGGTGGGCGGAGATGCCGTTCATCGTTCAGATGGCCAACATAGGCAGTGAGGTAGGCAGAACATTTAAATGGAAGCGTAAAGGTAACGAGAATATGGCCAAAGGCGCTTTTGTCCGTGCTCTTGATCTTTTTGACCTGACCATAGCTGTCGGACGAATTAGCGAGCCGTTTTCATTAAGGGGCTCGATGCTCAAAGAGGTAATAAGGGCTCGGGACCAATTCTGTGAGGAATATCTTTCAGAGGACAATGACGCCTTGCTTCTGTCAGACAAGTACTTTTCCCACTTCGCCAAAGCCTGCGCGCTAAGATCCTCCCGATGAATTGATACTGTTGTCCAGTGTCATCAATATGCAGGATCCGGAGATGCAGGAAGAATATGCTGCTACTGCCGCGTTTAAGAATATAGTAGGCTTGTCTCAGAATGGGGTGTTGTGGGTGTTCATATGGTAATCTCGATGAATCGCGTTTCCAGGGACGTGATAACCAAAGAGATAAAGGAGAATTTTCCTATAAGGATGGGATTCCGCATGTTGGACAAACGAGGTTCTATAGTCACGTTGGATACGCCGGGAGCGGAGTGGCTTAACGGAAAAGGCGACATGCTTCTGCTTCGCGAGTCTGATGTTAAAAGAGAGCTGAGTACCTTCATCTCTTTTAACTTTCCAATTTGTATCAGAATTCGTTCCGGTGTCGAAAGAGTGCAGGGCACGTTCCTCTCCCCTGATGAATGTATGTCGATTAAGGTCAAAGGAAGATGTTGTAGAGAATAATGTGAATAAAAGATGAAATACTTGGAAAAGTTGCAAAAATAGCATAGATTTGCCTTGGAAAAGTTGCAAAAACTGTGGTAAAACACATTGCGTAAATTGTGCAATATATGCTTAATAGAAAGATTGACAACGAGATAGATGCGCATTTCTCCAACTCGAAGAAAGCGTTGTTTCTTACCGGCGCCAGACAGGTAGGTAAGACCTATTCTATCCGGAAATATGCTAAACTGCATGGCTTGAATCTCATTGAGTTCAATTTCTTGCTTCAGCCGGAGGCGATGGACATAATCAATGGGGCAGGAGATGTCAAAGAACTGCTGCTCAGGATTTCGGCATATTCGCGAGTCCCTTTGGTGCGAAGCAAAACATTGATTTTTTTTGATGAAGTGCAAGAATGCCCGGATGTGATGACCTGGGTTAAAGCATTGGTGGATGAAGGAAGCTATATTTATGCGTTGAGTGGTTCCCTGCTGGGTGTTGAATTGAAAGACATCCGTTCAGTGCCTGTTGGTTATATGTCAGAGATGCAGGTCTATCCCATGGATTTTGAGGAATTTGTCAGTGCCGTGGGGGTGCCGGAGAATGTGTTGGATGCTGTCAAGAAATCTTGGTCGGAAAAAACGCTGGTGGATGCCTATATACATGAAAAGATGATGCAACTATTTCAGTTGTACATCATAGTTGGAGGTATGCCTGCTGCTGTCCAGACTTATATAGATTCCAACAATATTCAGAACGTGGTGAAAGAACAAAGGGATATTATCAATCTTTATAAGAAAGACATAGCCCGTTACGATCAGGATGTCAGAAAGAAACTATATATCAATGAGGTATTTGATCTCATCCCTTCTGAGTTGAATGCCAAGAACAAACGGTTCATCCTCAAACGTCTCAATGAGAATATGACTTTCGGCAGACATGAAAATGATTTCATCTGGCTCAAAGACGCAGACATGGCACTTCCGGCATACAATGTCGAAGAGCCAGTCTCCCCGTTGAAACTGAGTGAGCAGCGGAACCTTTTCAAGCTTTTCCAGAACGATGTAGGGCTGCTTTCTTGCCAATATTCATCAGGAGGCATCCAACTGAAGATTCTGCAGGGAAAGGTGAACGTGAACTATGGTAGCGTATTTGAAAATGCTGTCGCGCAAGAGCTTCACGCTCATGGATGGGATTTATACTACTTCAACAGCAAGAAGCAGGGAGAAATTGATTTTATATTGGAAACGGATGATGAAATCATTCCCTTGGAAGTCAAGTCTGGTAAGGATTACGAACGTCATAATGCGCTGTCCAAACTCTTGAGCATCCCGAATTATGGAATACGGAGGGCGATAGTTCTGTGCAATGACAACCTGCACGTGAAGGGCAATGTCGAATACCTACCTGTCTATATGACCATGTTCCTAGTCAAGCAAGATGAACTGGAAGATCCTATATATAAAGTGAACCTGGAGTTCTAGAATGCTTTTTGGCAGAGTAGGAGCGTACTTTTGTTGCATGATAAACCTGCATTGACATGAACATTCTTCATCTCTCGGATACCCATGGGGCGCATCGCAGCCTTGGCAGTCTTCCAGAGGCGGACGTGATTGTCCACTCGGGGGACATTGCCATGAACGGATCATCCTCGGAGGTGCTGGACTTTATGAGGTGGTTCAGCGCACTTCCCTATGCCCATAAGATTTTCGTGGCGGGGAACCACGACGCATGCCTGTATGGTGCTGTCATTGACGGACTTGACTCCAATTGCCATTATCTGTGCAACAGTTCGGTGGAGATTGACGGCGTGACATTCTATGGGGTTCCCATGTTTATGGAGGACTGTAGTTCCGGACTCCAGAAGGAGTTCTATGAAATGATTCCTGACGGCGTGGATGTGCTGATTACCCATGCCCCGCCATACGGAATCCTCGACCGGGACGGAAGCATCCATTACGGCTCCAATGAACTTCTCTCGCGTGTGAAGGCAGTCCGTCCCCGGATACATCTTTTCGGCCACATCCATAAGGCCAATGGCCTGGAGGAAAGCGGCGGAACCGTCTTTTCCAATGCTGCCATGATGGATGAGCATTACGGCATGCTGCTTGAACCGCATTTGATAAATCTGTAGATTATGGAAGAGAATTTGGAAAAATATCGGAAGACGATTGAGTTGTGCAGTTCAATTATGAAAGACATCAAGGCGGAGAGGATGTCCAATACGAAGATGGGCAAGTACGTCAATGTATTTTCCCTTTGGAATGAGTTTTCCGGCATAAGTGAACCCATCCATAGCCGAATCCTGCATTTTTTCCTTTCGGATAATCCGATGCATGGACAAGGCAAATTGTTCTTGTCTGCGTTTTTGGAGTATATTGGTTTTGAGAAGGACAAAGGCAATGAGGAATGGATAATAACGGCTGAGGAAGGGCGTGTGGATGTTTTGTTAAGAAGACTGAATCCGTTAGGCGCTGTCATAATTGAGAACAAATCCAATTGGGCAGGAGATCAACCTAACCAATTGTACCGGTATTGGTATGAGAATATTCACAAGGACAATGAGGATTGCAAAGGATCTTATTATAAGGAGCACCCTGAGTACAAAATAGTTTATTTGGTGCCGGATGAAACCAAACATATTAATTCCAATTCAACTTCACGTCCGGTTGACTATCCTGAAGACTTGCCGGAAGAACTACCGATGAAACCAAAAGTGATGACTTTTCACACGGATATCCCTAAGTGGTTAGGAGGATGCATGAAAGGACTGCCGGCAGAGAATACTCCGCTCAGAAATTTGATTGCCCAATATATTGAATATTGTAAACAGTTATAAGAAAATGTATGAGATTGAGAATGTTTTGAGTCTTTTTAAAACTGCAGAAGACTGGAACTCGTTTGTGGAACTTTCAAATATGAAGGACATGATGGTCCGCGAACTGAAGAGCCGTCTATTGACAGAGATGCGGAAAATTGCTATCCCTAAGTTATCCGGAGCCGATTGGGAGTATGATGCTAATTGTGATTATATATCAATTGTTTTACATGGTCATCATACACTGAAGCTTGGTATAGAATGGAAATTCTGGACATGTCCTTGGTATAAACGAGGAGCCGGGATATGGATTAATCCTTCTGAAATTACTCCTGAAGATTTTATTGGGAAGGTTTATGGCAATACCAAATTGAAAGACTTCTTGACGGCCAATGGCTTTCATGAGAGCCGGGAACATTTGTGGTATCCGTTTGTGAAGACAATTCCGGCAACAGTGTTTCACGATGGCAACAATGATTCTTGTAAGCTTGTGGAAGAATGCCTGTTCAGGGCTAAACAAGATGCGAAAGTGTTGGCGGACAATTTATGGAAGGAAGTATTCAAACCATTTGTGGAAAATAAAAACGTAATAAGTATGTTGGTTGAAGCTCTTCAATAGCATACTTATTACGCACTATTTTAGAAATTATAATCACTGCTAAATCTTATAGTTTTCCGCCATCCTCCTGATGTCATCAACCATTTCGTCGCGCAGCTCTTCCGGCTCCAGCACTTCGACAGAGGGCCCGAGTCTCAGCAGTCCCTGCTTGAAGTCGAAGGTCGGGACCAGTCGGTATCTGTAGACGGTGTGGGTGTCATCCGATTTCTCCTCGATCTTTTGATGGGAGCTGTGGAGAGGCAGGGTGTCGAAATCATATTTGAGTATCAGGTCTTTGAGTGTCATTTTGGTAGGAATTATCGATTTTGTGTTTCAGGGTCTCAAGATAACGGCCAACGTCTGAAATGCCGACCTTGTCAAGGACTTCATCTGCATAGTCCTCGAAGTAGTCCCGGCAGCGCTGCAGGAGTGCGGTTTCCAGCGGAAGACCTTCATCTCGTTCCGGCTCCAATCAAGGAACCGGCGGTAGTGCTGGTAGTCGAGGGGATCGCCGGTGATTCCGAGAATCCGCTGCTCGAGTCCTGCGAGTTCAAGTTTGAGTTGGACCTCGTCCATCGAACGATAGTCCGGTTTGTCAAGGTTTCTTTTCATGCCGTAAAGATATAGTTTAAAACTGCCAAAGTTGGTGTGCGGATGTGTTCTTAGGACAACATAGATAGTAAACCGTTCAATGCTATCACAATATCTTCCTGCTGATCAATAGTGGATGTATCAAAAATCAAGAATATTTTTTTCATATCAGAGTGTTTGAAAAAAATCTTATAAATATAGTGAATATATTGAAAAAAGCCTTGGAATTTCGGGTTTCCAAGGCTTTGAGAATGGCAATTCCTACGTTTATTCGGAAATATAAGTGAAAGTCATGTGCTTAGGGTTATGAGAACCAGTATCAGCGAAGAATTTCAGCTTGTGATCGCCAGCCGGTAAGGTAATCTGGAATGAATCATCATTGATGAATTGTCCCCAGTTGCCGCTGCCCTGAATCGGCATGGTTTCGGTAGCCTTGACTCCGTCGATTTCAAAATGATACATGCCCTGAGAGCCGCCACTACCAGATGCAGCGTTTATGGTAATCTTGTAGGTTCCCGCATCTTTCACGCTTATGGAATAGATGTACCATTCTCCACTGGCAAGAAAGCCGATGTTGCCGCCACCTTCGATGGTCACCATTGAACTTGTAGGGTCACCATGCTGGGCGCGGTAAGTGTTTCCGCCACCGCCGCCGGTGTCGTAGAACGCAACGTTCATTCCTCCGCGGTCGAAATCCCTGAACCAGATGACGGCAGGCTCATCTTTGCTGATAGCGAACGGATGCCCCTTCACGAACGGGAAGGTAACCTGAACGTCAAAGGTCACAAACTTGGCGAACGAGCCCTTGCGGTAGTGGATTTTCGTAGTTCCTGTGCCTATGCCCTTTACGACGCCGGACTGGCTTACCCTGGCGATATTCTCGTCATCAGACCACCAGCCGAAATCCGTAGCTGGAACGTCGTTGGCATCCGATGGAACCATGTACACCGGAATGGTGACAGTGGCACCGATTGCAAGCTCGATCAGGCTGTCGCACTTCATGGCAACGTCGGTCAGTGCAACCTTTTTGCTTACGTAGACCTCAGTCTCGAACGACATGTCTCCCGATTCGCAGAAAATGGACGCAGAGCCCTGCTTTATGGCTTTGACCAGGCCTGAATTGTCGACCGAGGCAATGGATTCGTCGCTCGTAGACCATTTGAACGTAAGACTGGACGGACTAGCCGTCAGCTGAATCTCGTCCCCTTCAAACAACGTAACGGAACTGTGATCCACTGTGATGGTTGGGTAAACATCCGTCCTTTGGAAGTTGTCGCATGAAGCAGAAAGCGCCAACAAAGATACCAACGATATATTCAATATTATTTTTTTCATGTCTGCCTCCTACTTTTTTGTTTCTATGATAGTGAAACCCTCGTCCACATCCTTATCCTCCGAATAAAGAACCCTCGTCTCCTCCCGCATCTCATATACATCATTTCCTATCTGATACTTGTAATGCAGCAGGAAGGTCTTATAGGTATTGTACCCATCGTCTATGATTCCGTACACGTTAGGATATTCAGGGTCATCGTCCAGCTGCGTCACTTTAATATCCCGGTAAGGCTTCAGCGTAATCTTGTGATAGCCTTTCGCATCGGCCGCGGCATCGATGTACGCTATCATCGCCTTTGCCTCCAAGGTGTGCTTGTCTTTGCTGAAAGTCTCATTCCCGGGCATCATCCTCACGCTGTTCGCAGTCCAGCAATGAATCGTCTTGGTTCCAGGCATATTGATAGGAGACCCATCCGGCAAGAGTTTTCTGTTTCCCACCATCTGATAACCTATTCCGCTGGAATTAGACCATTGATTCTTTATCGCTATCTTAAGCAGAAGGGAACTCTTGTCTGGATGAAGTTCGGCGCCATCATAGGAATGGACTCTCACAGGAATGATGTAATCCTTGTCTGGAGACAGGCCTGCGGGGTGAATCGTGACAGGGATAGTGCCAAGCACCTCGCCAGATTTTATTACGCATGTCATGCTGGATATCTCGTATTTATCAGCAGGCATGACAACTGCATATTTCTCGACATCTACGTCATAGTTCGCCTTATTGTACTCATCTACGAGAGTGGAATCCAAGACGATGTTTATTTTGACGTCATTCTTTGGAGCCTTCGTGCCTCCCATCGATAATGACATGTACGTCGTGGTTGTCTCATAGTGAAGGCTGACCGTCATCTTCTTAGTGTTGTCAGACTCGCTCACGAATCCGAAGATGTTCTTGTACTGCTCTTTCTCGAACACCTCCTTGTCGTTGCAAGAAACGATGGAGAATGCTGCCAGAGCCGCTAATATTATGCATTTGTGTTTCATGATTCAATACGTGTTGATGTTAGCTTTCCCAATCCGGGTTCTGGTCGCAAGAAGGGAGCTTGCGGATTTCGTTCAGTGGAATAGGAAGCAGGTAGAGTTTCTTATGAACCAGGCGAGCTCCGATTCTGGAAGTATTCGGAACTGTTCTTTGATAGAAATTCTCCTTAGAGCCATCCACGTTCATTCCCATGATTGTTTCATTCTCTGTTTCCTCGTAAATTCCCCACCTGCGGACGTCGAAGTAACGCTGCCCTTCGTGCAGGAATTCCTTCATTCTTTCGATTTCAAGGATTTTCTGGAAGGTTTCCTCGTCTGCAAGATCATTATTGCTGATTCCCGGCATCCCGGAACGGTGGCGCACGAGGTTAAACGCCGACTTTATCTCATTCAGGTCCCGCGACACCGAATAAGTCTCGTCGCCGAGCTTTATCTCATAAGCCTTTGTCAGATGATTGAGACTCTCGGCATACATGAGCAGTATGTCAGCATACCTTATGATAGGATAGCCTTTATCCATTCTCCTGGCGTTATCTCCGTCCCAGGCATCATTAGGATGAATGTATTTCACAATGACATAGCCCGTAGGGCTGTAGTCCGTCGCAGAATTCTGCTTTCCGTTAGGGGAGTCATAGTAATATGTCACCGTCTGGTTGTACTTCCCAGACATGGTGGTGGAAGACATCGGCCAAAATCTCTCCGAAAACCCTACGCAGGCATAGAAACGCATCTCCCTGTTGTCGTACATGTTATAGACGCCGGCATTGAGCCTGTAGCCCGAGAAAGACTTCTGCTCGTTGGTGAAACCCGATTCCGAGTACGGATAAGCTTCGCTGGAATTGTCTATGGAGCGTCCGTCGTACATGGAATAGCTATCCACTATTTTCTGCGTAAGGGCCATTCCTCCCCATCCTCCGAAGCTGATAGGGAAACCCATCCGGGTATTGTCAACAAGGGTCTGGCTTTTCCTTCCCCAGACATATTCAGGATTTGTGGCTATCACCGCCTCCCCCGTGAACTGCTCCGAATACGACCTCAGATGGTCGATTCCTGCGGCTCCCACAGGATAAGGCTCGTAGAAGTCCGGATCGGAAGTCACTCCCTCTGGCAAAGGCGGAGTCTGCGTATCTTCCTGCACGGTGAATAGACTGTACATCGGAGCTCCGCTCTTTTTCATATTCATCACTCTCTTGCAAGCGGCTGCGGCAATAGCCCAGCGCTCTTCGTCATATTCATCGGTGGTGACATATTTAACTCGGTCCGTTTTCCTGTACCAATTGCCAAAGCACCTTCTGGCTGCTTCCCCTCCATTCCAGAGAGGGCTGGCGTAATAAGTTCTGATTCTTGCGATCAGTCCGTAAGCGGCTCCCTTGGTTGGCCTTCCGAATTCCATCAGAGGATAGGTTTCAGGAAGATATTTAGCTGCCTCCTCAAGCTCGCTGCAGATATATTCCACAGTCTCTTCATTCGTGGCGCGAGCCCTGTCATAATCTCCCAGATCAAGGTTAGAAGGTATTTCCTCGTCCCCTATCAAGATTACCGGTCCATACGCAAGCCAAAGCTTATAGTAAGCATAGGCACGAATGAATCTGTTTAGAGAAAGAAGTTCTGCCCTGTCCTGTGCGGTGAGATCTTTAGCTTCATCTATCCTTGCGAACACAGTATTCGCCCTTCTGATGCACTGGTAGCTTGTCGTCCACACGTTGGAGAAGGAATAAGGGTTGCTGGCAGAGATTTCTCCGAGAACAAGCTTCATTCCATTGTAGCCAAACTGAGTGCCGTACATAGTAAATGCCTCGTCTGTCGCAAGAGGTCCGGGAAAATCAGCATCCTGATAGAGAGAGCCTTCGTCACGCAGGTCCCCTGTCATGCCCCAGATGTATGCCTGGACATTCCTCTTGTTGGCGAATACTTCGTCAATCTTTATCTCGTCGGAGAAATAGTCATCTATGCTCAGATAGTTGCAGGAAGCAAATCCGGCCGACAAGATCGAGGCTAAAATAACGTATGATATTCTTTTCATGTTCGTGATTTTTTTAGAAGTGCAGATAAACCTGGAATGTAAAAGAGACAGGTATTGGATAAGCCCGGCCGCTGTTTTGAGCCTGCTCAGGATCGAAGAACTTCACAGGCGACCATACGGCCAAGTTATTTCCCACCAGCTGCAGGTCAGCAGACTGGAGTCCGATCTTTTTCATGAATTTTGCCGACCAGTTGTAATTGATGGTAATTTCTTGAAGTCTCAAGTACCTTCCATTTCCTTTCCAGAACGTGGAAGTCTGGGTGTTGTTCGAACTGCTTCCATAGGTCAAGCGTGGATAAATCGCGTCGGGATTCTCAGCCTGCTCGAGCGGAATCCCATGCTTTTCGGCATAATCTTTAGGAATCCATCTGTTCTTGTATTCCATGGCTTGCGCAAGCACGTTTCCGAGCCTTCCGGAAGCAAAAGGAATGTAGCCCGCTCCGCCATAGAAGAAATCTGAATTTCCGGTTCCCTTGAAGAGCACCCCGATGCTGAGCTTTTTGTACTGAAACTCACCGCCGAAGCCGTACATCAGGATAGGAACGATAGCCCCTGACGATGACAGCCCATAAGCGATAGGCACTCGGTCATCGGAATCTATGCGGCCATCTCCATTTACGTCGCGATACTTGATGTCTCCCGGCCTGTATTCACCGAACGTCTGCACCGGGCTTGTATCTATGTCTTGCTGATCTTTGAACAAGCCAAGGGCGTAATAACCCCTTACGACTCCGTAAGGATAGCCTGAGCGCTCCTGATAAGGATAGGCAGGATTCGACTCCTCCCAATTCTTGACATCATTCTTAGAGTATGTGAAATTGGCCCTGAGGGTGAGGTTCATGTCGCTTCCAATCTTCTGCTTGAATGAAACATTGCCATCAGCGCCGTATGAACGCATCTTACCTATGTTGGAGTAAGGCCTGGACATGAGCCCGACATAGAGAGGAACTTGCTGGCGTTCCTGGAATATTCCGTCACGCACGTCATTGAAAAAGTCCAGGACGAAATCCACCTTATCGACGAAAAGCGTTCCCTCGAATCCGAGGTCGAACTTAGTCGCCACCTCCCATTTGAGGTTGTCGGCACCTGTGTACGTTTCCCAAAGAGTTTCCGCAGAGGCCGATCCCCAAGGGGAAGTCGTACCTCGATTGACGATTGTAAGGTAAGGGAATCTCTTGGATGAAATCCGGTCGTTCCCGACCGTTCCGTAAGAAGCCCTGACCTTGAAGAAATTCAGCCAAGGCAGATTGTCCTTCATGAACTTATATTGGGTAGGCACCCAGCCGACAGCCACGGAAGGGAAGAATCCGAAACGCCTGCCTTTCTGGAAGTTCTCCGATCCGGTGTATCCGAAGTTCAGGTCTATCAGATAGGTGTCAGAGTAGCCGTAAGTCAGCCGGCTGGATATTCCTTGATATCTCTTTGGGATGGCGCTCATGTTGCTGACGCTCTCGCTGGAATACTTATCATCGGACATATAGTAGTAGACAAGGCCAGAAACCCTGTGGTCTTTGCCGAACAGACGATCATAATTAAGAGTGGACTCGAAGTGATATTTCCTATAATTATTCGTTGTCTTATTGTAAGAAGCAGCTTGCTCGCTAACCCTCTTGATCGTCACCAGTTCTCCGGTAGATGTCCTGCTCACCGCCTCGTAAAGCTCCGGCTGGACATGGCGGCTCTCGCTGAACCATGAAGTGTAATCGAAAGCACCCTGCGCGCGAATCCTAAGTCCCTTAGTGATCATGCCCAGGTCTTGTTCAAGAGCGACTGTCGTCTTAGACTGGAACTCTGTGTCCAAACGTTTTCCCAAACGGTTGATCATAACGTAAGGGGAAGTCTGCGCACCCTGCCCTACGCCCGGCAACTGTCCATTGGAATATACAGTGGGAAGTCGGAGAGGATGAATATTTGCCTGGGCGGACCAGATGTAATCTGTGTTTGCGACGCCAGGATTCCTGTTCACGGCCAGGTGACCCGTGCTACCGAAATAAAGCTTGGTAGTCGGAGTCAGGTTCATGTCAATGTTGGAGCGGAATCCGTATGTATCGTAACCGACGTTCTGGGCGTAAGGGCTGGAATGGTCCACTTTATAGGCCGCATCTTCCTGATTGACAGACAAAGACAGGAAATATTTCGCAGCCTTGGCTCCTCCTTGCGCACTCACATAGTAGGCCCTCTTCCATGAATTATTCTTCACGATTTCCTTCTGCCAGTTCACGTCTGGATAGAGATCGGGGTCCAGATTATTGCGGATAATGTCCATCTCGACGTTGGAATACAGCGGCTCTTCTCCGCGCACCTCTCTGGCTTCATTTGCAAGAGTTGCATAATCGTATGCACCCACATAATCAGGAAGCCTCCTAAGGTGAGACAAAGTAGTTGAAACCCTGCCAGTGATGCGTACTTTGTCCGTGCTGCCTCGTTTCGTGGTGATAAGCACGACTCCGTTGGCACCCCTGACGCCATAAACTGCGGTGGCAGATGCATCTTTCAGGACGGAGAAATTCTCGATGTCCGAAGGGTCTATCGAGTTGATGTCGCCTTCCAGCCCGTCAATCAGCACAAGGGCAGAAGAATTAGCTCCGAATGTCCCTATACCTCGAATCCAGAACTCGGCAATGTTTTTGCCTGGCTCTCCGCTGGTCAAAGAAGAAATGACGCCAGCGACTCTGCCCCCGAGGAGGTTACTGATGGATGTCGTAGGCTGATCAAGCAGTTTTGCGTCAATGGATGTCACTGCAGCCAGGTTAGATATCTTCCTCTGGGTGGTACCGAGAGCCGTGATGATGACCTGGTCAAGTTCCTGAGTCGTTTCCGTGAACGTTATGCTAATTTTCGTGTTTTCCTTTACGACGATATATTCAATGTCCTTGAACCCCATCATCTGGAAAATCAGCTTGTCGCCTTTCTGAGCCTTGATGGAAAAATGCCCTTTGTCGTCAGTCATCGTTCCCACTGTAGAACCTTGGACTATTACGGCGACTCCAGGCAGTGGGCCATCCTGGTCATAAACCGTTCCTGCCAGCCTGTAAGTCTGGGCATGGGCTTGAAAAGATCCTATCATCAATATGATAGAAATCAGGAAATATAACTGTTTCTTCATTAGAATAATCTTTAGTTGATGGATAGTTTGCGGACTCTCCTGTTGCCGAAGTCAGCCACGTAGACAGAACCGTCTTTGCTTATTCCGATGCCTCTTGGATACTTGAAGAGAGCCTCTTCTTTTGTGCCGTCTTTCCAGCCTGACTTTCCGGGAACTCCCAGCACTGTCTCCACCTGGTTCTCCGGAGTTATCCTCCTGATGCAGTGGTTATCGCAGTCGGCAACGTAGATGTTGCCGTCATTATCGCTGAAAAGCTGGGCCGGGCAATTGAACCGAGCCTCGGCAATCTTGCCATCCCTGTGGCCGGTGATGCCGCTCGTCAGTTTCTCCATCTCCGGCTTGTCCTTGTTGAGGTCGACCTTCGCGATGGAATTGGCCATGCCTGTCATATTGCTCCAGCAAGCCACGTAAAGCACGTTAGGGTCTGTTGGCCGGAACGTAAGGCCGAAAGAATCTCCGTTAGGAGTGTCGCAGACAACCTCTGCCTCATAAGTCACAGGATTGATTTTCACTACCTGGCCGTAATAGAAACGCGTGTAAATGAATCCGTCGTAAGGATTCACCACGAAAGTGTGCTTATAGCCGTTCGCAGGACGGCCTGCAGAACTCTTCGACCAGTCGATCTTTGCGCCGAAGTCCCGGACCCTCAGACCCCACATCTCTTTCGGATCCATCTCGACGAACATCCCGACTGTAGTCTCGGTAGGGGCCATGACCTTCTGAGTGACAGGGTCAACGCAAGGCACGTTCGCATAGTACTGAGTCGAAATCGTCACCAGTTCATTCGTCTTGAAATCAATCCTGGCAATGCCATTGACGCTCCCTCCATCTCCGTTTGAGCTGCTGTGGTCTATTACGAACACGTTTTCGCTGCTGTCTACGCAGCAATAATAAGGAGAGACTTGCGCCTCGCTCAGGTCTCCGGCTTTATAGATGCCGGTGCCGTTGCCACAGACCGTGGTCACAGTGGTAGAGACCGTGTAAGCAAATGTTTCTTCGTAGGAAAGAGAGTCCTTGCCGTTCGACACGGAGATGACGCAAGTATCACCGGGGAGCCGCGGAGCCTGCACGTACAATTCCGTGCCATCGCGGCTGACCCCGATGACAGGTGCTTTTCTCTGATTAAAATATACCCGCATCTGGGAAGGGTCACCGAAGCCTTTCCCTTGCAGGATGACCTTCTCTTGATACTTCCCGTAATTAGGATGGAATGACGTAAGCGCCAGAGACTCTTTCGATGATGTGCCTCCTTTCTTGTCATCATCATTGCATCCTACGCATAATGCAAGCGCACATGCCAGGATACAGGCCGGTTTGGAAGAAAAACGAAAGAATGTTACCATTGGTTAAAAATTTAGTGGTGTCATTAATAATTTTATATGGTTCTTTTAATGCAACTTATGTCTTTCATTGTCTCTAAAGTTAATACTTTCTCCTGCAATACTATCGTTATTTAAACAGGTACAGTGTTGTTCTTAGTTAAGACCAAGCTGCCTGACGAATGTAAAGCTTGCTTGGTACTGTACGGTTGATTCCTTGGTGACGACGGTGGTAGTTGTAGTTGTCAATAAATCTCTTGATTCCAAAGAACAGAACCGCGCCGTTTTCCTCCGGCAGGATGTAAATATACTCGTATTTTATCGTTTTCTAAAATCTTTCTATCCGGATATTGTCTTTAGCACGGCCGCGGCCGTCCATGCTGACCTTCATTTCAGAGTGCTGAGAGCAGGCGTCAGGCAATTCCTTGCCCGTAAACTGGCAGCCCTGATCGGAATTGATTATTTCCGGTACTCCATGCCTTGAAATGGCTTTTTTGAGTACCTCTATGCGATGTATTGTGTCATACTGAGAAATTATTGACTTATGAAAATAGATCTATAGGAGGATTATTTCTTTACATAGGCCGTAGCCCTGCCGGTTCCTGTCTTCTCGATGTAACCGGCGGCAATAAGGTCGGACAGGGTGCGCTCGATGGTGGTGAGGCTAATGTCCGGGCAGGTCTGGGATATCTCCTTCTTGGTGATCTTGCCAGGAGTGCGCTCAATGATGGCCTTGATGCGCTCAGGCTTGGATATCTTGCGATAACGAAGGTGCTCAACACGGTTCTCGAATTCATTATAGGCCTTAACCACGACCCCCAGCATGTACTTGAGGAAGGGAAGATAGTTGTTTCTGTCCTCGTGCCAGTCCTGGGAACTGGCCTGCAGCGCTTCATAATAGGAGTCCTTGCTCTTCTCGATGAGCATCTCGATGCTGATGTACTTTCCCACAATGAATCCGGCGCGGTACAGGAGGAGAAGTGTCAGAAGGCGGCTCATGCGGCCGTTTCCGTCATTGAACGGGTGGATGCAGAGGAAGTCCAGGATGAATATCGGCATCAGGATCAGCGGATTATAGGTCGCGGCCTCGATGGCATCATTGTATCTGGTGCAGAGGTTCAGCATGGCATCGGCCGTCTGGAAGGCAGGGACAGGGCGGAAGCGGACTGTTTCCGTGCCGTCGGCGTGCTTCTCTGCAATGATGTTGTCCGAGTTTTTATATACACCACCTACGGCGCTGCTGCTGAAGGAATAGAGGTCCCGGTGCAATTGGAGGATGCTGTTGGGGCGCGGGGTGATGTGTTCGTAGGATTCGTGGATGGTGGCCAGCACGTCGCGGTAGCCGGAGATCTCTTCCTCGTTTCGGTTTCGGGGCTGGACCTTTTCTTGAACGATGGCTTTTAGGCGCTCGTCAGAGGTATAGATGCCCTCGATGCGGTTGGATGCGTCGGTACTCTGGATTTTGGCGACCTCCAGCAGGGCTGTGAGCACATCAGGCTCGGCCTCGATGAAGAGTTCCTGGCGGCCGCGGCATTCGTGGAGGCGGGTCAGCAGAGCCACGACCTCCGGCGTGAGAAGTTCTTTGGGGCGGTTTATGAAATCAAATTCGTGCATAGCGCGTATGGTTTACAGGGCTAAGATAGTGTTTTTCTGCCTCAAAAACGAATTTTCTGCATCAAAACAAAGAAAAATGATGCAGAAAGCAATCGAAATGAGGTAGATTACTTGAAGTAATCGTATTTGTCGGTCAGTTTCTCGAGTTTATACTTTTCCACCATCTCTTTTTTAGGAGTACCGCCCTTAGCTGTTTCGAGTTGTGGTTTTCTTTATTAAAATTTTCCAAAATGGATTATTTGATTTGGATTATTCAAAACGGATAATTATTTTTGCTAAAAATGTAGCTCGTTATGAAAACAATTCATAATCCGTTTATAACCAGAGGGTATATTCCAGATGAATGTTTCTGTGACAGAGTCAGCGAGACGCAGAGGTTGGCAAAATCATTGATGAACGGGAATGATGTGGTTCTGTTCTCGCCTCGCAGAATGGGCAAGACGGGGTTGATAACGCACGTGTTCGAGCGGGAGGAAATCAAACGTTCTTACTACACGTTTTTTGTTGATATTCTGCACACTACAAGTCTCAGGGAGTTCACTTTCTTTTTGGGCAAGGAAGTGTTCAGGGCGTTACAGCCTGCCGGAAAAAAAGTCCTTGATAAACTCGTAAGTGCGTTGAAGTCGCTTCAAGGCAAGATAACCTACGATTCCGTTACCGGACAGCCATCGTTCGGTGTGAGCCTTGGGGATATTCAGCGGCCGGAGTTCACATTGGAAGAGATATTCAATTACCTCGACAATGCGGGGAAGCCGTGCCTCGTCGCGATTGATGAGTTTCAGCAAATAAATGAATATGAGGATGGTAACGTCGAGGCTCTCCTTCGCGGGCATATTCAGAAAATGAAGAACTGCCATTTCGTGTTTGCGGGAAGCAAGAGGAGCATTATGAGCGCGATGTTTCAGTCCCCGGCTCGTCCTTTCTATAAAAGTGCTGATCCATTGGAACTGAAGGCTCTCGATAAAGACATTTACTCAGATTTTGTCGGGAAGATGTTCAATGAATATGGCAAGAGGATAGCCAAAGCGGTGGTTGAGTACGTCTATGACTTGTTTGAAGGATATACTTATTACATGCAACGTGTCTTTAATGAGGCTTTCGCGTCGATAGATAGGGGAGAGGAGTGCTCTATTGAAGTGATACGGATGTCAATAGACAACATATTGTTGATGAATGAGGTTCAGTTCGCCGAGCTGATGTCTAGCCTGACAGAAAACCAAAAACGAGTTCTGTCCGCCATTGCGAACGAGGCGCGCGTGCGTAATGTCAACACGTCCGCTTTTATTAACCGCTATCAGCTATCCACCGCCAGCGTTGTCAATGCCGCCATCCGCAAACTCCTCAAGGAAGACATCATCACCGTTGATTTGAAGGAATATTCCATCCCGGACAAGTTCCTATGGCTCTGGGTCAATCGGCAGTACAATAACGCTTGATGCTGGATCGATGGCAAGTGACGTGGCAAGTGGCGGAACACAAGTGACGTGTTTCCGTCACGATGATTCTTGCGTGAAAATGTGTATATTTGTAAGTTTTTAGTGAGCGTTATGGAATATGCCGGTACGTGGTCGCCGGAAGAGGGGGGAGTTGCCGAGGCATATTCAGATGACTTTGAGAATTTTTAAAGTACAACAATACTATGACACAGGACGAACTGTTCAAGGTGCTGGTGGCACATTGCAAGGAGTACGGGTTCATATTCCCGTCAAGTGAGATTTATGACGGACTGGCCGCGGTCTATGACTATGGCCAGATGGGCGTCGAGCTGAAGAACAACATCAAGCAGTACTGGTGGAACGCTATGACAAGGCTGAACGAGAACATCGTCGGCATTGATTCCTGCGTGTTCATGCACCCTAAGACTTGGGTGGCTTCAGGCCACGTGGCGGCGTTCAACGATCCGCTCATCGACAACAAGGACTCCAAGAAGAGGTATCGCGCCGACAATCTGATCGAGGACTATCTCGGCAAGATCGAGGAGAAGATGAACAAGGAGGTCGAGAAGGGCCGCAAGAGGTTCGGAGATGCCTTCGACGAGGAGCAGTTCCGCGCCACTAACCCTAACATTCTGAGGGAGAAGGCGAAATATGACGAGGTTCACAACCGTTATGTTGCAGCCGAGCAGGCCAACGACCTCAAGGAGTACAAGCAGATCATCCTTGACTGTGACATTGTGGATCCGATTTCCGGCACGAAGAACTGGACCGACGTGCGTCAGTTCAACCTGATGTTCTCTACCCAGATCAGCAACACCGGCGAGGCGGACGACAAGATCTACCTGCGTCCGGAGACGGCACAGGGAATATTCATTGAATATCTCAACGTCCAGAAGACGGGCCGCATGAAGATTCCGTTCGGTATCGCCCAGATCGGAAAGGCGTTCAGAAACGAGATCGTCGCAAGACAGTTCATATTCAGAATGAGAGAGTTCGAGCAGATGGAGATGGAATTCTTCTGCCGTCCTGGCACCGAGATGGAGTGGTTCAAAAAGTGGAAGGAGAACCGTATGAAATGGCACGTCAACCTCGGGATGGGTGCCGAGAACTACCGTTTCCACGATCACGAGAAACTGGCCCACTATGCCAACGCCGCGACCGACATCGAGTTCAATTTCCCGTTCGGTTTCAAGGAGTTGGAGGGAATCCACTCCCGTACCGACTTCGACCTCGGCAACCATCAGAGACTCTCCGGAAAGAAGATCCAGTACTTTGATCCTGAGACCAACGAGAGCTACGTTCCTTACTGCGTGGAGACTTCCATCGGTGTGGACCGTATGTTCCTCGCAGTGCTGAGCCATTCCTACAAGGTCGAGCAGCTTGAGAACGGCGAAACCCGCGTGGTGCTGGGCATCCCGGCGCCGCTTGCCCCTGTCAAGGTGGCCGTGCTGCCTTTGATTAACAAAGACGGCCTGCCGGAGAAGGCCCAGGAGGTGATGAACGAACTCAAGTTCGATTTCAACTGCCAGTTCGATCCAAAGGACTCCATCGGCAAGCGCTACCGCCGCCAGGACGCCATCGGCACGCCGTTCTGCGTGACCGTTGACCACGACTCGCTGAATGACAACTGCGTCACCATCCGCGAGCGCGACACCATGGAGCAGAAAAGGGTTCCGATCGCCGAGCTCCGCACCATCATCGACAAGGAAGTCAACATGAACAACCTCTTAAGGAAGTTGTAGTGTGTAATTGAATATGCCCGGTTCCGCGCCCGCCAGTCTCCCGATGACGCCGTCGCTCCGCCTTCGAAACCGGCATCCATTAGCGTTGGCAGACAACAGCCTGTCTGTCAACGAATAAAGCGAACTCGTGGTACCGAAATCCGTACCACGAGTTCGCTTTTTCCGCACGTAAACAGCATCTTGGGTGCCATGTGTTTTTCCTTGGCATCAGAAGTCGGATAGGAGTGGTTTTGGGAGTCGTTTGCAAAGACGCCTGGAAAAATAACTATAGAGGAAACTCTTCCAGTAAGCCTCCCGTCATCTATGATTCCTGTAACCTCCCGTGCGCCATAGCGCCTGTTTCGCTCACGAGAGCGGCCTCTTGTTCTTCCTGTGCGCCGAAACGCCTGGGTGGTCATCACTGAAATCCGCTCTCAGCGATTGCCCGAAGCGGCTGGCCTTACTGCCCGTACGGGGTGTAGACTCCGAACTCGGCGAGGGAGAGGAGGCCGGTCCATTTGGTGAAACGGACACGGACGGCGTCGGCGTAAACCTTGTCGAAGCGGTGGATTTTCACGCGGCTCTGAGTCGGGGTGGTGCCGCTGAAGACTGTGTGCCAGGTGCCTTTGTGGAGATATTCAATGACATATTCCTGCATCACGCCAGCCTTTGGTTCGGTCATCACTACCATGTCTATCAGGCTGCCTGGGTCGAGCTCTACTTTCCAGAACGGCTCCTTGACTTCGGGGCTGGAGACCCAGCAGGTGCGGAAGTCGTCGTCGTTGGCGAAATCCATGATGTCCATGTCGTCGGACCATGAGGAGTCGCACGGTTTGCCGATGGCGATGTTGATGTCGGTGATCGGCTCCATTGTCTCGGCCACGTCCACGATGTGGCCGGTGTTCTTCCAAATCTTGCCGATGCGTTTCAGGGCATCGATGCAGTTCTGATCCATCAGGCCGTCGCGGTTCGGGGCGGAGTTCAGGATGTAGGTGCAGTAGGCGTTGTTGTACGGGATGATGTTCTCGGCCACGATCTTGTCAACATCCTTCAGGGGCGAGCCCGGGAACTCGGTCTTCCAGAACCAGGTCTTCTGCAGAGGGTAGCAGGCCATCGCCGGGAGCTGGTTGGTCTCCGGGGAGATCTTCTGGCCGGCGCCCTGCTCGTAGCAGCGGATGTCGGAGTAAAACAGAGCCTCGGAAGGGTATTTCGCCCCGTTCAGATCCATCACCAGGCAGTTCGGCTGGATGCTCTTGATGAGGTGATAAAACTCTGGAAATGAGACATCTGAATATGAAATCCTGCCCCACGGGGCATCCCACCCGTCGAACATCATGGTGTTGACGGGACCATATTCAGTCAGAAGCTCGCGGACCTGGCTTTTTAGGAGGTTGATCTTCTCCGGAGTGTACGGCAGGGTCGGGCGGATGCGGTGATGGGTGTCAAGGATCGAGAAGTGGAACATTATCTGCATTCCGGCCTTCCGGACGGAATTGACCAGTTCCCGCAGGACATCCCGGTGCAGAGGGGAACTCATCACGCTGTAGTCCGTGGTCTTTGTGTCCCAGAGGCAGAATCCGCTGTGGTGCTTGACCGAGACGCAGATGAATTTCATCCCTGCGCTTTGGGCGGCCTTGACCCATTGGTCGGTGTCCAGTTTGATCGGATTGAACACTTCGGGGCTGAGGTCGGGATCGGTCCAGTCGGCTGTCTGGTAGGTCGGGAGGCCGAAGTGAACGAACATTCCGAGCCTCAGGTCCACGAACTCCTGCTGGAGTTGGTGGAGACTTTTTTCCTGCGCCGCCATCATCATCGGAACGGCCAGCAGGGCCAATAGGGTAGAGATGTACTTTTTCATAGTCGCTAAGATACGAAAGATTTTTTGTAACTTTATGCCGACAAAAGAGATTATCCTTTGCCGCGAATTATTTTAGAATTACTTAAAAGAACATTGATAATGGATTCAAAAGAAAGAATTGCCAAGGCCTTGACTGTCGCCACCGACACGAAGGTGTTTGAGATGGGCTGCGGAGTCAGCTCACAGGCTCCTGAGGAGTTCAAGAAATGGTTCCCTGAAAGCAAGGCCGCCGTTGTGGTGGCAGACCTTAACACTTGGAAGGTTCTTGGCCAGAAGGTGTACGAAATGTTTGTGACCGCCGGAGTCCACACAGAGAAATATGTCATCGAGACGAAGGAGTTCCACGCGGACTGGAGGTATGTAGACATGGTTGACCACATCATCGCGGGCGATTTCTCTGCCGCCAAGGCCATCGAGAATGACCCTGAATATGTGGAACCGGATGCGGAGAAGGCGTTCAGACCGTCTTCCGAGGCTGAATATGTCACCGTTTCCGTGGGTTCAGGAGTCATCAACGACCTCTGCAAACTTGCCTCGCACCACTACGGCCAGTCTTATCTGACATTGCCGACGGCGGCTTCCGTGGACGGTTTCTCGTCGTTTGGCGCATCGATTTCCTATCACAACTCCAAGCAGACATTCTCCTGCCCGGCTCCCAAGGTCATCATCGCCGACATCGACGTGATCGCCTCCGCCCCGAAGGCCATGACTGCCGCGGGGTACGCTGATCTGGCCGCCAAGGTTCCCGCCGGAGCCGAGTGGATGATCGCCGACCTTATGGGTACTGAGCCGATCAAGCCGGATGCCTGGCATGTTCTTCAGGATTGCCTGGATGATCTGCTGGCCGATCCAGATGGCGTGGCAAGAGGCGACAAGAAGGCTGTGGCGGATTTGTTCGAGGGCTTGACACTCAGCGGTATAGCCATGCAGGCCGCGCAGTCCAGCCGCCCTGCTTCCTGCTGCGACCACCTTTTCAGCCATATTCTTGACATGACCCACCACCGCTTCAACGGCAGACTCCAGTCGCACGGAGCCCAGGTTGCGATCGGCACGCTGACAATGTGCGCCGTGTTCGACGAGCTGTTCAAGATGGATCTGACGAAGATCGATGTGGACGCCTGCGTGAAGGCATGGCCTACGCTTGAGCAGGAGCAGAAGAGGGCGCTTGAAATCTTCAAGGATTTCCCTGCGCCGGAGCTTGGCTACACCGAGATCACCAAGAAATATGACGACGCCGAGACCGTCCGCGTCCAGCTGACGAGGATCAAGGAGAACTGGCCGGAGTTCAAGAAGAAGCTTCAGGGGCAGGTATATTCATTCTCCAGGATGCAGGATCTGCTGAGGAAGGCCGGCGCGCCGTACGATCCGTCGATGATCGGCGTGACCCGCGGGATGCTTAGGAATATGTTCCCGAAGGTACAGTTGATGCGTTTCCGCTTCAATGTGCTGGATCTCGCCAAGAGGGGAATGTTCTATGATCAGCTGGTTGATGCTGTTTTCGCTCCCGGAGCCGCATGGGATCTGACGAAGGAAGTAATGAGATAGGTTACTTATGACAGTACGTGGAACGGGTGTCCGAGGCTTTGCGAAAGGCCGTGCGTTCGTGGTCAGAGACTGCGGGCAGAGGAATCCGTTCGAGGACATACCGCCCGGCAGCGTCCTTGTCGCCGAGCGGTTGTCACTGTCAGACTCCACACTGATAGATTTCCGAAATGTCGTCGGGCTTGCCGTCTGCGAGGAGGATGCCGACGGTCAGGTTTGTGTGTTGGCCAAGGGAATCGGTATCCCCGCCATCGTCGGTCTGGCCGGCTTCGTTCAGGAGATCGTGACCGGTGACCGCCTCCTGATCTGGAACCTTGACGTGATGGTCAATCCTGATCTCGACACCGTTATCGCCTACGAGAAGGCCCGTTCCGAAGCCGATGCCCAGCTCAGCCTCAACCTTCCGTATTCGACGTATTTCTAAGGCCTTGGAGGTTGTTTTTTAGTAGAGGAATCTTATTCCAGACGCAGAAGCTCATCGGCGGAGGCCATCACGGCCTCGCGATGGGAGATGAAGACCACGGTGATGGCCTGCGGGTTGTCAGCGGAGGCTGGTGCGTTCCGGACATAGGAGCGAAGATTGGCGAGAAGCCTTGTCTCGGTCTCGGGATCCAGGGATGAGGTGGACTCGTCCAGAAGCAAGATCCCGCCACGGTGCAGCAATGCTCTGGCGATGGCTATGCGCTGGCACTGTCCCTCGCTCAGGCCTCCACCGGCTTCTCCGCAGACAGTGTCCAGACCGTCCGGAAGATCAAACACAAAATCAGCCACGGCGGTGTGCAGGGCGGAATGCATGCCCTCCTCCGAAGCAGAGGCGTCAGCAAGCAGGAGGTTGTCCCGTATGGTGCCGCTCATCAAGGAGTTACCCTGAGGCACATAGCGGAAATTGCCGCGCGCCGGCTTTCCTGCCGCGCAGGAGGAACCGGCATCGTAGACTGTCACTGTCCCGCGGTCAGGCTTCAATAGTCCGAGCATGAGACGAATGAGTGTACTCTTCCCGACTCCTGTGGGACCTGCCACGACGGTAAGGGTTCCAGGCCGGAAATCATAGGAGAAAGCGTCCAGGACGCGGGTGCCGTGTGAGCCGGGATATTCAAAGCTCACTCCTTCAAATCTGACTCCCGCCGCTCCGCGCGCCATCCATTTCGGACCATCCGTTTCAGCCGGAAGGCTCTCCAGTTCCATCAGCCTCTCGATGGAAGTCAACGCATGGATGAACGCCGGCAATTCCCTGGCGAGATCGGCCACCGGTCTCTGAACCTGACCGACCAACTGGAGAAAGGCTGTCATCATACCGAAACTGACAGTCCCGTTCTTGATGCCCAAGGCTCCCCACAGGAACGCCGCCGCATAGCCTCCCATGAATCCAAGCGACATGAACCCGCGGGCCACGGCATTGTAGTTGAGCCGACGTACAGTCTTGTCCTTCAAGCGGTTCTGAAGAGTGTCCAAAGCGCCTACAACCCTTGTTACACCTATCAGGGTCAAAGCTATCACACGGTTCTGGAGATTCTCCTGAATCAATTGCTGCACATCACTGTCCAATGCTCGGATGTCGGATGTCAAAGACCTGAGTTTGAAGAAGAAAAGCCTTGAGCCTATTACGGCCAGCACCATCAGGAACACCAGTACCCACAGCAGGCCGGGTGCCATCATCAGCATGTAGACTGACGCGGCGGCAAGTTGGCACACCGTCACAATTGATCCGGGAATATGGCTGCACAGCAAGTCGGTCACAACCCTTATGTCTTCTTCCAGACGGTTGACCGCATCTCCGCTGTTGAATCTTTCGCGACCTGTCCATTCACTTGAAATGACCTTTGAGAACAATTCGGCGCGCAGGGTGTTGTTGACTTTGAGCAGCCCCAATTTCTCACAATAGGAAGAGAACACGTTGCAAAGCAGCTGAACGGCCATGATGCCCATCATCAAGGCTATCCTGCCTGTCAGAGCGGCTTCTGACGCGCCGGTGACGACATCCACGATCTCCTTGCAGATCCAGACAAACGACAGGGAGGCCGCGATGCGGATGATCCCGAGAAGCACGCGGATCAACATCCATCTCCTTGCCGGGATGGACATCCGCTTCAGAGCCCCAAGGCAGCTTCCCAAACTTTTCACTTTTGTCTGATCTGTTTGTCAACAAGAGGTTCCGCTATGACTTGCGGGATTGGATCGCATGGACAACATTGATAAGGACGCTGCCCAGGATGCCTGCGAACAGGGATCCCATCAGCACGGCGACCTTACCCATGTCACGCAGTCGGGCCATGACCTCAGGAGTCTGGTCACCGAATGAGAGGGTGTCCACGAAGATCGACATCGTGAAGCCGATACCACCGAGACAGGCCACGGCGATCAGCATCGTCCAAGTGGCTTTGGCAGGCATCTCGCCGAAGCGAAGCTTGACGGCGATGAAGCTGGCGAGAGAGATGCCGAGCGGCTTTCCGAGGACAAGGCCAAGGAATATTCCCATGCTCACGCTGCCAAGAGCCTGATCGAAATGGAACACGTTGAAGTAGGACACGTCAGGAATCTCAACACCGGCGTTGGCAAGTGCGAAGATCGGCATGATCAGGAAGTTTACCCAAGGGCCGAGGGCGTGCTCAAGGCGGTAGCTCATGCCAATTGAGTCCCTTGAGATGGCCGACAGGCGTCTCAGGCAATGCCTCTGCGGGCCGTTAGGGAACTCGGAGGAGGTGGATTCTATGCTGTTATATTCATTGAGCCTTCGGATGTACTGGCGGCGCTTTCTGTTGAAGTAGGCCTCGCTGAATCTCGGGGTCATCGGCACAAGGAACGCCATCACGACACCGGACATCGTGGAATGAATGCCGGCATAGTAGAACAACGACCAGATCGCGATGGCCGGGACAAGGTAGAACCAGCCGCGCTTCTCGCCTAACTTGTTCATCAGCAGCACTCCTGCTATCAGTACAAATGCGATGCCCAGCAGTCCGAAGTTGATGGTGCCGCCGTAGAACAAGGCCACGACAAGAATGGCTATCAAGTCGTCGGCGATGGCGAGCGCCGTCAGGAACACTTTCAGCGACACCGGCACACGGTCGCCCAGAATGGACAGGATGCCGACCGCGAAGGCGATGTCCGTGGCGGTAGGGATTCCCCAACCTGAAGCGGCGGCGGAACCGTGGTTGACGGCTGCGAAGATCAAGGCAGGAGCCACGACGCCACCGAACGCGGCGATCACCGGCATCATCGCTTTCTTCACACTGGACAGTTCTCCGTTCTTCATCTCCCGCCTGATCTCAAGGCCGACTGTGAAGAAGAAGACCGTCATCAGGATGTCGTTGATGAACTTCTCGACGGTCATTCCGTTAGGGAACAGAATGCTCTCTCCGCCAGGGCTTTGGAACCTTAGGGAGATGTCGGTCTCCAGAACGTTGTGGTAGAACTCTTTAGTGAATGGAAGGTTGGCCAGAAGCATCGCCACCACCACGCAGCAGAGCAGAAGCACTCCCTGCGCCCAAGGCTGCTTGGAAAACTGTTTCCTTCTATGGTCAAAGTTCCGGATGCCTTTTGTCCAGGTGTAGATCGGAATAAGTCTCATAGTGTGTTACTCTAATTATTAAAGCATTAAGGATAATCAATGATTTTTCGGGAATAATCCTCAGCGGTTATTCTCCGTAAAGGTACCTGTGCTGCTCCGGGGTCAGGGTGTCGATCGTTATGCCCCAGTCCTTCAGCTTTCTGAAGGCCACCTCGCGGTCGATTGACTCAGGGACGCTGTGAAGCATCTCACCCGGTACCCTCGCCAGTACCATCCTGTTGTCGGCCAAGTACTTGGCGCTGAGAGCCTGGATGGCGAACGACATGTCCATGATCTCGGCAGGATGGCCGTCTCCCGCGGCGAGGTTCACAAGCCTTCCTTCGGCGATGATGTAGATCCTGCGACCGCCAGGGAGGGTGTACTCCTGAATATTCTGCCTCGCAGGTTTCTCTCCCACAGCGAGTTCCTTAAGCTGGGCAACGTTCACCTCGCAGTCGAAATGCCCGGCGTTGCAGCAGATCGCTCCGTCCTTCATCGCGAGGAAATGCTCCTTGGTGATGACATCGTCGCAGCCGGTAACAGTCACGAATATGTCGCCTTCAGCGGCGGCCCGGGCCATGCCCATAACCTGGAATCCGTCCATCACGGCCTCCATCGCCTTGATAGGATCCACCTCTGTGACAATCACTTTCGCACCGAGTCCCTTGGCTCTCATCGCCACGCCCTTGCCGCACCATCCGTAGCCGGCGACCACGACATATTTCCCGGCCACGATCAGGTTGGTTGTCCTGTTGATGCCGTCCCAGACAGACTGGCCCGTGCCGTAGCGGTTGTCGAAGAAATGTTTGCAGGCCGCGTTGTTGACAAGCATCATCGGGAATCTCAGCCTCTTTTCACGGTTCATCGTCTCAAGCCGGAGGATCCCGGTGGTGGTCTCCTCGCAGCCGCCGATGATGTTCGGAATGAGATGTGGGTAGTCCTCGTGGATCATTGTCACAAGGTCTCCGCCATCGTCGATGATGATGTTAGGGCCGCATTCGAGAACCCGTCTGATGCCGTGCTCATATTCCTCGGGAGTCGCTCCGTGGACCGCGAAGACGTTCAGACCTTCGTGCGCGAGCGCCGCCGCGACGTCATCCTGGGTGGATAGAGGGTTGCTTCCCGTGACGTACATCTCGGCGCCGCCTTCGGAGAGAACCTCGCAGAGATGGGCCGTCTTGGCCTCCAGGTGTACGGATAGGGCTACTTTCAGCCCTTTGAACGGCTTTGTCTCCTTAAATTCCTTCTCCAGACCTTCAAGCAGTGGCATGTGATGCCTTACCCATTCTATTTTCAGCTCTCCGCTTTCCCAGAGCTGAGGGTTGCGTATCTCACTCATCGGTGTCAAAAATCTATTGTTCCGCATCCATCTTTATCAGATGGACATACATTCTATTCAGTTTTAGGAACATTCATTGTTCCGTCCCGGCAAAGATAGCCATTTTATTCGTGGCTTTCGCCACTTCTTCCTTTCTTTCACCAAATTGCGGCCTAAAGATTTGCTCATCGTGGGAAGATAGCTTACTTTTGCGGTTGTTTGCCGGAAAATGAATATGACCGAGGCTTCGTCTGTGGTCTAAAGTTTGCGGCATACACCCTGCGCCAAAGCCATCTGAACATGGCGGAGCGCCGACTGGAGATTTTAATTTATTTAACTGAATATTATGGGACTTTTAGACGGAAAGGTAGCCCTCATCACGGGCGCCGCAAGAGGAATCGGTAAGGCAATCGCCATGAAGTTCGCTTCCGAGGGAGCTGACGTGGCTTTCACTGATCTTGTGATCAATGAAGCCGGAGAGCAGACCGTTAAGGACATCGAGGCTTTCGGCCACAAGGTAAAGGCCTACGCCTCCAACGCAGCCAATTTCGAGGAGACTCACAACGTCGTGAACCAGATTCTTGCTGACTTCGGAAGGATTGACATCCTTGTGAACAACGCCGGCATCACCAAGGACGGACTCATGCTCAGGATGACCGAGGCGCAGTGGGACGCTGTCCTCAACGTGAACCTTAAGTCAGCGTTCAACTTCATCCACGCCATCACTCCGATCATGGCCCGCCAGAGAGGAGGAAGCATCATCAACATGTCCTCTGTCGTTGGAGTCTCAGGCAATGCCGGCCAGTGCAACTACTCCGCATCCAAAGCCGGTCTCATCGGTCTGGCCAAATCCATTGCCAAGGAGATGGGGCCGCGCGGAATCAGAGCCAACTGCATCGCGCCGGGATTCATCGTCTCGGACATGACCAACGCCCTTTCAGAGGAAGTGCGCGACGCTTGGGTAAAGCAGATTCCGCTTCGCCGCGGTGGCACACCTGAGGATGTGGCCAACGTGGCGGTGTTCCTTGCCAGCGACCTTTCGGGCTATGTCTCCGGGCAGGTTATCCACTGCTGCGGCGCGATGAACTGCTAACTCAATCCTGACCGAGGGTCTTGACGGGGTTGCGGGTTGCGGCGGTGTAGGTCTGGCCGAGGACGGACAGCAGGGAGATCAGGAATGACACCGCAGACTTCATATTCTCCATTTGTGTAACTGCCGCCGGCAAAAGGATGCTCCGCCGTGATGTCAAGGTTTCTTTTTGATACCCAATCCGGCATCCTTCACTTGTGGCAAAGCTTTCAGCGTGACCTGGAGTGCCTCCTGCAGTCCAAATGATATTTAAACTTATATTTGAACTTAATAAAGGGCCACTATTTTGCCTATTTGGTGATTATTTCATACCTTTACTCTGCAAAGGCAAGATAATCAACTTTATGGCAGACAATAAAAAGGAAGTGGAGCGTGCAGAACTCCACCGAACCATCTGGGCAATAGCAGATGAGATGAGAGGCTCCGTGGATGGATGGGATTTCAAATCCTACATCTTGGGGATGCTCTTTTACAGATACATCTCTGAAAATATCACAACATACATAAACAAGGGAGAATGGGAGACAGGCAACAGGAACTTCAATTATGCAGACCTTAATGATGCACAGGCAGAAGGCATAAGGGAAGAGATGGTGAATGTCAAGGGGTTCTTCATACTTCCTTCACAACTGTTTGAGAACATCTGCAAGACTTGTGATGCTGACCCCAACCTGAATATGACACTTGAAGGTATCTTCTCCGCCATTGAAAACTCCGCAAAGGGAACTGCAAGTGAAGATGACTTCAAGGGGCTGTTTGCGGACCTCGATGTGAACAGCAACAAACTGGGCGCTACCGTCGCTCATTCTCCATCGGTTCGAACAGTGCATTGTTGGCGCGGAAATCCGGGATGATGCCACAGATTTCATATTCACCTTTCGTGTAGCTTCCACCAGCGTAAGGATGTTCCGCCGTCACGCCAAGACTCCTCTTGGAGGTCTCCGTCAGAAGCACTTTTGGCGAGGAAATTTCGCTGTACTTCTCCAAGACCTTGATTCCCAAGATCCTGAGCGAAGTCGTATCCAACTGGGCCATACGCATCCAACCGATTATCTGATTGTTCTCGTCGTGAAGACCGTTCGCTCCGCAGGATATTGGAGAAGTAATTCCAAGTCCCGCGTCAACCACCTGAGGCAGAGCCTTCAATCTGTTGCGAAGCGCATCCTGAGGTCCTCTCCTATAACCCACATCCTGGGAAGAGACCTGAATGACATCCTTTGTCTCGTAACCTACAGGCAGGTTTACCAGATAGCTGACTTGTGCCGACATCGTGATCGCCATAGCGATAAGGATGGTGCTGAACACGGTCTGAAGAACGATAAACACCTTGCCGAAAATCATCTTGTTCTTGAAACGGAACTCCCCTTTCACAACATCTATAGGCTTGAACTGCGAGACAAGCAGCGCTGGAAGCAGCGCCGAGATCACAGAGATGACAACCAACGCCAAAACGGCCCAAAGTACTGTGGTCAAGTCAGGAGTCAGCACAATGTCGGCGTTCAAAATCCTGTCAAAGAGCGGTTTGAATGAATATGCCAGCAGACAGCCCACGGCGAAACACCCGACCGTGAAGGCGAATGACTCGGCGATGTACCTCGCCAATACATTCCTTGAGCTTTCGCCAAGCAACCGTCTGGTGGCCATTTCCTTGGCGCGCTTTCCCGTCTGCGCGACAGTCAGATTGATGTAATTGAATATGGCGGAAATCAGCAGCACCAGAGCCACAATGAATAGTAACCCAACCTGTTTTTTGTCACCCGTTCTTATGCAACTATATTCCTCCAAATCCGAAAAATAGACCTTGTCAAGTCTCGTCACGCTTGCTCCCCACAAAAAGGCGTTATCGGAATTGTCAGCCTTATAGAAATTCCAGTACCCGAGATACTTTTTAAGAAGATCATCACGCACCTTTTCCACATCAGTTCCTTCGTCAAGCCGGACAATCGGAATAGTGTTGCCGAAATTGTCCATCCACGCAAACCGCCTCTGAGCACGTTTGATGCTTGTGAACATATCGCAATGTTTGAACACATCGACAGGCCCAAAATCTTCAACGACCCCGACAACTGTCCACTTACTCTTATCGACGCTTAATGTCCGGCCAATAGGATCCTCATTTCCAAACACTTTCTTGGCGAACGACTCGGACAGAATCACCTCGTCCTCATTCTCCAGAACATTGTCCTTAGGACAACCTGTAAGGCGATAGTCAAAGAACTTGAAAAAATTCGTGTCAACCGAAATCTCCGCCGCCTGATAATAGTCATCGCCGACCATAACATCAGCAGTTCCCCCATAGCTGATTCTAGTCCACGCCTTGATCTCCGGAACGGACGGGAAAAACTCCTCGGATGTTCCAAGCGTCATTCCGAAAGAATTCCCAGCCCCGATGACATACAGCTGCCTTGAAAGCGGTTGCTTCGCCCCGACACTGAACTCCGTCCTGGCATACGAAGCCAGCAGAATGACAAATCCCAATGCCACCGAAAGTCCGAAAACCTCGATGAAGGTGTAAAGCTTGTTCCTCGACAGGAACCTCAGATAAGTGCTTGACATATTATCTCCAATAATTAATCTCAAAAACAGCTTCTCATTTTCCGGCAAACCCTCGGCAACTTATCGCCGTCTCTTCCCAGAAGGGACACTTTCGCCGAACAGAGTTCATGCCAAACCATACAACTAATTATTTGTTAATATTTTAGCGATTAACCATTTTTCTAAAAGTGTAAAGAAATTTAACACCCACTGTAAAGAAACTTTACACTTTCACCAGTCACTTCAACAATCTCAGTGACCGCAAACTCAGTCGTAAACCAGATTTTCCAATCAGAGAGTTTTGTACTCCAGAAAAGTCTCAACTGCCCAAAATCCACGATTCAAGGCGTTGGTACAGACGGCCTTTCCCTATACAAAACCCACGATTCAAGGCGGTTGGTACACCAGACGGCCTTTTCCTGTACCAAACCCACGATTCAATGCAGTTGGTACACCGGACGGCCTTTTCCTGTACCAAACCCACGATTCAATGCAGTTGGTACACCAGAAAGCCTTTTCCTGTACCAAATCCAATCATCAAATTGAGTAAGCGTTAAAAATATGTCGAATGCGGAAGATTGAGACTGAGCTGGGAGTCAGCGTCGGAACGGGTTTTCTCGTATGCGATGACGGTGTCGAGATCCGGATTGATCATCAGATCCAGATTCCAGATCATGAGGCGGTCACCGGTCACGACTTCCTTGAAACAGTCAGTTATGCCGACAATCTCGAATACCTATAGCACACCTTTTTTAGAGCATTTGCCTACAGTAAGCGCTGGTTCTGCCTGAAGAGCGCTCCTGCGATTCTCACGCTTTGGAAAAATACGACAAAATGACTATTTTTGATTTTTATTGAAAATAGGATCATTCTATGGGAAATATGACACTGAAACAATTCTTTTCAGCGGCGGCGATGTTCATTTGCCTGCCTTTGGTTGCCTTCGGGGCGCAGAAAACGTGGTCGGTCTCCTCTCCGGACGGGAGGATCGTGGCGGAAATCTCTACCGGGGACGGGGTGAGATATTCAATAAGCCGTGACGGGGTGGCGCTTATTACGCCGTCCGAGATCTCGATGACATTCGAGGACGGGACAGTCTTCGGAGGAAGCGACAGGGTCCGCAAGGTGAGAAAAGGTTCCTGCGACGAGAGAGGCGTTCGGGCGATGAACTACAAAAAGGCCTCGGTGGACAATGTCTACAACCACCTTACACTTGAGTTCAAGGGCTACAGTGTGGAGTTCAGGGCGTTCGACAACGGAGTCGCCTACAGGTTTGTCTCCACGGCCAAGTCAGGAGAATTTACTGTGACTGACGAACTTACGGAATTCAACTTCGCCGAGGACTGGACAGCTTGGGTGCCTTACGTCAAGAGCAATGAGAAAAAGACTTTCAAGCAACAGTTCGTCAATTCGTTCGAGAACACGTACGAGCATATTCATTTGTCTCAGATGGATCCCGAGAGGCTGGTGTTCCTTCCGATGACGGTGGACGCCGCTGGCGGAGTGAAGATCGTCGTCACCGAATCAGATCTGCTGGGCTACCCGGGGATGTTCCTTAACGGACAGGGCGGCAAGGAGTTGAGAAGTGTCCGCGCGCCTTATCCTGTGGGACTTCGCCCTAACGGGGTGTATGTCTACCAGGACATGGACTACGCCGACTACATCGCCAAGGTCGAGGCAGGGCAGAAGTTCCCGTGGAAGGTTGTCGGGATCACACCGGACGCCAAGTCGCTGATGGATCTGGATCTGGTATGGCAGCTTGCCACCCCGGCGGACAAGAACGCCGACTGGAGCTGGGTGAAGCCGGGAAAGGTGGCATGGGACTGGTGGAACGACTGGAATCTGTACGGGGTGGACTTCCGCGCCGGGATCAACACCGAGACCTACAAGTACTACATCGACTTTGCTGCCGCCCACGGCATCGAGTACATCATCATGGACGAGGGATGGGCGCAGAGAGCGAAGGCCAACCTGTTCCTGATCAATCCCGACATCAACCTTGAGGAACTTGTCGCCTATGCTGACGGCAAGAATGTCGGCATCATCCTCTGGGCAAGCTACAACAGCATCGTGAAGAATCCGGAGAAGGCGATGAGCCACTACGCCCGGATGGGCTTCAAGGGCTTCAAGATCGATTTCATCAACAGGGACGACCAGCAGGCCGTGAGGTTCTGCGAAAGGATGGCGAAGATCGCCGCCGAGAATCATCTTCTGATTGATTTCCATGGGGTTTACAAGCCTGCCGGCATCCAGAGAACCTATCCTAACGTGCTCAATTTCGAGGGCGTGGCCGGGCTGGAGCAGCTGAAATGGAGTCCGGAGGACTACGACGAGGTGACCTACGACGTGACGATACCGTTCGTCAGGATGGTCGCCGGACCGATGGACTACACGCAGGGAGCGATGCGCAACGCGGTCAGGAGGAACTACCGTCCGGTCGGATCGGAGGCGATGAGCCAGGGTACACGCTGCCGTCAGCTCGCCGAATATGCCGTCTTCGAGGCACCGCTGACAATGCTTTGCGACTCGCCGTCCAACTACATGGCAGAAACGGAATGCACGGAATTCATAGCGGAGTTTCCTACCGTCTGGGACGAGACCATTCCGCTCTGCGGAGAGATCGGTGAATATGTCGCCGTGGCCCGTCGCCACGGGGAGACCTGGTACGTCGGAGCGCTCACCAATTGGGACGAGCGTGATCTTGACCTTGACCTTGGCTTCATCGAAGGCGGCGAGATGACCGTCTTTCAGGATGGCATCAACGCGGACAGAGCCGCGAGAGACTACAAGAAGACTTCCGCGCGGATTCCGGCGGACGGAATCGTGAGGATCCACATGGCTCCCGGCGGGGGTTGGGTGGCGAAGATTACCAGATAGTCTGATTTTTTTGGTTTATGAGAAGAGTGTTATTGTCAATTATCGCCATAGCGGCGGCTCTGGTCGTGTGCGGCCCAGGAGCCGCCGCCAGGAGCGAGAACGCCAGCGTGATGTCTTTCAACATCCGCATCCAGTTTCCCGCCGACACAGGAAAATACAACTGGGAGAGCCGCAAGGAAGGGTGCGTGAAGGCGATCCGGAAATATCATCCTGACATCATCGGACTCCAGGAAGCGACCTTCGGGCAGAAGTCCTTCTTGTCCAAAGAGTTGCAAAAATACATCATGATTGACGGCGACTGCAAGCCCGGCACGCTGAACAAGGATTCCGGATTCAACCCGATTCTCTTCAGGGCGGACAGGTTCGATCTTCTGGGCTACGGAACATTCTGGCTCAACGAGGATCAGGAGCCGGAGGCAAAAGGCTGGGACGCTGAATATGTCAGGACGGCCAACTGGGTGAAGCTTCGTTTCAGGAAATCCGGACAGATAATATTCCTCTTCAACACACACTTTGACAATGTCGGGGAAATGGCCCGCGCCGAAAGTGCCTTGCTGATGGTGGAGAAGATCAAGGAGATCGCCGGTGACAAGGCTGTGGTGTTCGTGACCGGCGACCTCAACACAACGTGTGACGACAAGGCTCTCAAGCCTCTCACCACGTACCTCAACGAAGCTTCCGAGACCGTGAAGAAAGCCGACAAGACTCCGTCTTTCAACAATTTCGGTCGCCCGGGGAGCAAACTGGAGACCATTGACCACGTTCTTTACCGCAATGCGGAGGCCACGGGCTTTCGGGTGGTAGACGAGCCTAAATTCGGAATCAACTACATTTCCGATCATTATCCGATTTGCTCAGAGTTTGTAATCACGCTTCCAAAGAATTAGAAAATGGCTGAATTCCAACAGAAAAGAAAGGAACTGCACAAGGAAGGCATCCTGAAACAGAGAGAGGCTCTGCGCGCGTCTTCGGATGGCGCGACGTGTCCTTATTGCGGAAAGGACATCAGGAAAAGCTGGGAGTTCTGCCCTGGATGCGGACATTCACTTGTCGGCTGGTGCACGTTCTGCGGAGCCGACATCCCTCGCGGCGAGGATGAGTGTCCGGAATGTGGGATGAGCAGGAGCGGGATTGTCTGCCCTAAGTGCGGGACACTGAATGTCAGAGGGTTCTGCAGCAAGTGCAACGAGCCGCTTACGATGGCTGCGAAAAAGGAGCTGGAGAGGGCGCGGAAGGATCCGGCGTTCCTTAAGGCGGCGGAACTGGCTGTCAAGGCGGCGGAGATCCAGACGATGATCGAGGCGGCGGAAGAGGAGGTCGCCAAAGAGAATATAGAGGCGAAGCTACCTGAGGATGTGATGAGGCTCAGGGAGTTACTGGGAAAGACAACCTTTCGGCAGGCTCAGGAACCGGAAAAGGTACGGCAGGAGCAGAGGTCTGGCGCTCCGGCGGGTCCGGCGGCCGGTAAGATGAAGAGCAAGGCGGAGTTGAGGGCGGAATATTCAAAGATCCAGGAAGAGTTGAACAAGGCTCTTTCCGAGATGCTGCCGCCGGCAGGCTCCACTCCGCAGGAGCAGAGGAACTACTTCTCCGCAAGGAAGTTGCCTGTTGAGAAAATTATCCACACCAAGGTAAGAAACGCCTGGGTCTGCAACTTCTGCGGATGCTGGCACAACCGTCCGAGCGAGTGCTGTGAGCCGTGGCACGGCGGGAAATGGGTCTGTGAGTATAAGGAAGAAAAGATACTGGGCTTCGTTTAGCCAGCGCGACACGAATCATTACAAAAATCGAGAATATGGCAGATACTATGGCAGAAAGCGGCACAGCCGTAGCAGACATCAGCAAGACAGGAACATGCAGGACAGAATCCGATTCCGAAGGGACGGGAACGGTGACCGCCAAGGCCACATTCACCTGCACGGCTACTGATGCGGACGATCTTGGAGACGGCGGAGCGGAAGTCTCAGCTAAAGAGGAGATTACACTTGGAGGTACACGTTACGCCATCGACAGGCTGATCGGAAACGGAGGCGAGGCCGAGGTGTACGTGGTGAGTTCGAAGAAAGGAAGCTTCGCTCTGAAACTGTACCGTCGGGGTAATGGGGTTCGCAAGGATATTCTTAAAAGACTGGAGAAATTGAAGGGGAAGGCCGCGATCGTGGATATTCTTGAGACGGGAGTTGTCAGGATCGGCGACGTTGACAGGGGGTACGCCCTGATGCCTTTCTGCAAGGATGGTTCCGTGGCTTCCTACGACCTCCGAAACAATGCCGAGGAGATTCTGCGCATCACCGCGATGACCGCCAGGAACATTGGCGAGCTGCACAAGGTAGGGCTGCTGCACAAGGACATAAAGCCCGAGAATATTCTCTACACCGACAAGGATTCCGGTCTTGCCGTGATCTCGGACTTCGGGATCGCGGACGTTCTCGGGGATGACGGCAGCGTCAACACTCCGCAGTCCAGAACCGTGATCTACGCCGCTCCGGAGCTTTACGCCAACACCACCCGCATCGGGGATGTCACCTATGCGATCATGACGGCGGCATCGGACTACTATGCGCTCGGCATGTCCGTCCTTTCCCTGTGGATGGGGGACAGTGAGTTCCGCAAGAAGGAACCAGAGCTGGTGAAGCTGAAGATCCAGGGCAAGCTGCCAGTGCCGGACAACATGCCAGAACCCCTGAGGACCATCACCAGAGGGCTTCTGGTCGGTAAGCCGGAGAACAGATGGAGCTACGACGAGATCAGAAGAACTCTTGAGGGAGAGAAGATACCTGTGGTGGAAGACGCTGAGATCCTGAGGGTTGTCTTCGATTCGGGAAAGAACAAGATCGCTCACACGACCAAGGAGCTGGCTCAGTTCATGATGGAGGACCAGACCCTTGGTACCGCCTACCTCTACAAAGGAAAGATCAGTTCCTGGATCAGCAGGGTCATGCCTGAGATGGAGGTGAAGTTGAACAACATCGTGGAAAGGGTCTATCCGAAGAACCAGGTGGCCGGACTCTACGCCGCCGCGCTCGCTCTGGACCCGCAACTGCCGTTCTATTCCCGTGACGGGAAGGTCTGCGTGAACGTCAACAAACTTCTCAACGGGGACAGCGGCTTCGCTTCGACCCTGGGAGACAGAAGCAACCCGATCTACCTTTATTGCGAGGCGCGGCAAGGGAAAAAGGAGGCTGACGGTTTATATTCACGAACCTGCAATGCCTTGAAAGATAGCTTCGGCTACGCCAGGAGCGTGATTGTCTGGGGAGTGTATGACCGGAAATATTTCCGGACCCTGCAAGGCAAGAAGACAGGCAAGGAGGACAAGTTCACCGATGTGGACTGCTACAACATCACGGATGTGGTGAAATTCTGCTCCGACTACAGGGTTGTGGCCGAGGAGGATAAGAAGTTCCTCTGCTCGCTCGGGTTCGCGGAGATGGTCAGGGTCTTCTCCGAGAAGGACGCGGACAGGCTTATCCAGGTGCGCAAAGGCATCACCGACTACCAGATGCTGTTCAGGCTGACCATCCAGACCATCAATCCGGCGGCGGACATCGGTCTGATCACTGATCCGAAGGACCCGAACTACGCGATGGACGGGGACACTATCGGCGTGCTGATAAACGTCGCCTTCAATGCCTTCTATTGTGTCTTTGACGGTGACAGGCAGAAGATGTACGACAACTGGTACTCTGACATCAATCCTTATTCGGAAATTTGCCAGGCCTCTCTCATCGATCTGATAATCTCGTCATTCACCAGTAATTACAACAATTCCTACCTGCATAGATTCTTCCTGACGAAAGGCGACCGGTTAGCCTCGCAGGACAAATGGATCAGCTACTGCACGAACTACGGCAGCGCCGACAACACCAACAAGTACGGCCCTTACTACGACAAGATCGCGATAATGAAGGCCGTCGAGGGGCTGACCAAGTGCGCCGACTTCTATTTCCCGGCTTCCGGAAGCTACGTCTACCATCTTGATGACCTTACGAAAATCAAAAAGGAGGAGGTAGAGGAAGCTTTTGAATATTACGGACTTGAAGCTTGGGTGGCTTCCAAACTCCAGGAGAATCCGGAGGCGGATCTGAGCAAGCGTCTGGCCTACGAGAAGCTGACATCCCAGTACCTGAACGTCATCGGGAAGTACTACAAGGATGACTATTACTACAAACGCTTCCAAAAGGCTTCCGGCGCCGTGGCAAGGCACAAGACCAAGACTCCGATCCTCCTGCTGGGACTCCTGGAGAAGGTCGTCTATGTCGTCTTTGGTCTCGCTCCGTGCCTCCTGCTGCTGTTCTACCTGATTCTGGGAGCGATCGACTACCCGACAATCGAGGCCGGAAAGTCGGAGCTTTGGTTCTGGGGAGGGAGCCTGCTGCTTCCTCTGGTCCTGAATCTTCACGTCTATCTGGATGACTTGGACAGAAGCCTGTTAAGGTCTCTGTTCAGGTGGATAGTCGGCACTGTCTTCCTTTATTTCCTCTCCAAATGGTTCCTCGGCAAGTTCATGGTCTACGTCACGATCGTGGTGGTCGCCGCCGCTGTGTTCTGGTACGCCAGACTGATCTTCAAGAGGATGAACGGGGCGCGTGAGCTCAGGAGGATGCACAGTCCGAACGAGGACCAGAAGATTCTGGAGCCCCTGCATTTCGCCTACAAGGAGAGAAGTGACAATTTCGTCTCATCCCTGTTCGGCAACGAGAAGTTCTACAGGTCAAAGTACCTGAGTGACCTCTGGGAGAAATTCAAGGATCTGGTGATGGCAGTCGTCACCTCATTCCTTCTTTTGTTTCCTGTGGCCACGATACCGAAGATCACGGACATGGATTCCCTGAAAGAGAACCATCCTAAGATCCATAACACAATCAACAAGATAACCGAGAAAGCCCATGAAAACGTGTCAGAAGTGCGGAAAGACGAACAGAAATGAGGCTTCGTACTGTAAATGGTGCGGGGAGAGGCTGACTGCTGCCGCCGATGCCTCGGCGGTCGGTAAGCCGGTGGCAGGTGGGTCACGCGGGACCGCGGATCCGGAGGCCGGAAAGGCGGGTTCCGTGGCCGTTGGCATGCCGCACGGGATGATCGCGAAGGAGTGCGTGAGGGAGCCGCTGGAGAATTTCACGAAGCGCTGCGAGCAGACAGCCGAGTTCCGCAAACGGACAGGAAGCGACGCCCGCCCGGGACTCGACTGCATCATCACAGGGGAGACCGGGACGGGGAAGACCTATCTGGCGGGCCGACTGGCTCAGATACTTTACGACAACCGCATTTCGGAAAGCCGTAAGCCAAAGACCGTGGACGCGGCGGACTGGGACGAGTTCAACTCCAGTCTGGACGAGAACCTGGCCGCTGTCAAGACCGGTGTGCTGGTGGTGACGAACTGCCAGAATCTTGTGGACACACAAGGCGGCCCTTCGGAGCTGGACAAGCTTTTCGCAAGGATGAAGGCCAATGTGAACATGCCGGTGGTGATTCTGTGCGGACTTGAGGACGGCTTTGGCACCTACATTAGCGCGGAAAGCAACGCATTGTCTCTCTTTGAGTTCCGATTCCAGATCTCTTCATTCAAGGACAGCGATCTCAAGGCTCTGTGCGTGTCGTTGATCCGGGATAGGTTCAGAACGGCTGTCAGTCCTGAGGCAGAGAAGAGGCTGGGCCTGGTTTTCAAGAAGATGTTCCGTGACGGCAGAACCAAGGAGAACGGAATCCTTGCGGGCAAGGTCGCCGAGGAGAGCGCCTTCAACATGTTCAGCCGTGGTGGCTCCCAAATCGAGGAGACCGACATTCCGGGAGAGCCGTTCAAGGAACTCACCGAGGAGCAGATCATGGAGAAGATCAACGCCTTCACCGGACTTACGGAGGTCAAGCAGGAGATCAAGTCCATCATTGACAGCATAAAACGTCAGAAAAGGGACAATCCGGGCAAGCCTGTGCAGCTGAAAAGCCATTTCGTCTTCACGGGAAACCCGGGAACCGGAAAGACCACGATCGCAAGGTTGTTCGCTGACATTCTGGGCAGCCTTCAGGTACTCCCGAGCGGCCATCTGGTCGAGGTCATGCGCAAAGACCTTGTCTCACAGTACGTCGGCGACACGGCCCTGAAGACCGAGCGGGTCATCAACAGCGCGATGGGAGGAATCCTGTTCATCGACGAGGCCTATGCCCTGAAGCAGGGGGATGACGACAAGGTCGGCCAAGAGGCCATAGACACCCTGCTGCCGTACCTTGAGAACAGGGCCGGCGACTTCGTCTGCATCATCGCAGGCTACACCAAGGAGATGACCACCTTCCTCCGTTCCAATCCGGGACTGGACTCGCGTTTCAAGAAGAAGATCGAGTTCAAGGATTACAACGGCAAGGAACTCACAGAGATATTCCTTAACATGGTGGCTAAGAAGGGGTTGACCCTCACCGAAGAGGCTTCGGAGAAGGTCGGGAAATTCTTCGAGCGGATGTACCTTGGCCGCACCGACACCTTCGGCAACGCCCGCGATGTGCGCAACGCCTTCGACAGAAGCTTCGAGCGGCTTTGCACCAGAACGGCGGAAATGAGTGATGATGAATATGCCCGCTCGGGCAAAGTCCTGACCTGGGAGGACATAGCCGGGCCGGACGGTACGAAGGAGATTTCTGTTGAGAGCGTGATGAAGGAGCTTGACTCCTTTGTCGGGATGGAGAGTGTCAAGAAGGCCCTTAGGGAACTGGCGGAGGAAATGCGCTTCCAGCAGCGCCGGATGGAGTTCGGAGGCAAGGCCTCGATCCGTCCCGTGAACATCATCCTGACCGGAAACCCAGGCACGGGCAAGACCTCCGTGGCGAGAGTGCTCGGCAAACTCTTCAAGGCGATGGGAATATGCCAGGTCGACAGGGTCGTCGAGAAAGGCCGCAAGGACATAGTAAGCACCTACGCCAACGAGTCGGACAAGAACATGGACAAGGCTGTGAACGAGGCGATGGGCGGAGTCCTTTTCATAGACGAGGCCTATGCGCTCGCTCCGTTCGACGACACGGGCCACTGCTCTGATTCCGAGGGGATCAAGGCTCTGGAACGGCTTATGGTACGGATGGAGAACGACCGGGGCAAGTTCGTGGTGGTCTGCGCCGGCTACAAGGACAAGATGCGGAACCTGATGAAGGCCAACGAAGGGTTCGCCAGCCGGTTCACGCACAGGATAAACATCGAAGACTACACGCCTGGGGAGCTGACGGAAATCTTCCGGCGGATGGCAGAAGGGCAGGGCTACTCCTTTGCAGGTGGCACTCTGGACAGAGCCCTCAAGGCGTTCCGGAAGCTCTCGGCGGAAAAGTCGGGAAAGGACTTCGGCAATGCCCGTGAGGCAAGGAATATGCTCGACAGCGTGCTGGGCAACATCGGCGCAAGGGTCAACGGGCTTCCTGACAGCCAGGTCGGTAAGGAAACATTCTTCACCATCCTTCCGGAGGACATTCCGTACGAGGAGCCGAAAGTGGCGTCCGAGGAGGAGTGCCTCGCGGAACTGGATTCGCTTATCGGATTGGAAAGCGTCAAGAAGGAGATCCGTTCAATGCTCAACGAAATGAGACAGAAGAAGATGGACAGCGAGCTTTCCGGCAAGGACTTCACGGCGATCGTTCCTGACCACTATCTGTTCCTCGGCAATCCGGGAACCGGCAAGACCACTGTCGCAAGGCTGATGGGAAGGATCCTGTACTCTCTCGGAGTGATCGCGAGACCGGATGTGATCGAGGTGTCGAGGGCGGACATGGTGGCTCCGTACCAAGGCCAGACCGCTCCGAAGACACGGGAGACGATCGACAGGGCGATGGGAGGGATCCTGTTCATCGACGAGGCATATTCATTGATCCAAGGCGACAATGACGAGTTTGGCAACGAGAGCGTGACCGAGCTGCTGAAACTGCTGGAGGACCGCAAGGGCAGGTTCGTGTGCATCGCCGCCGGCTACACTAGGGAGATGGGCCGGTTCCTGGATTCCAATTCCGGCCTCAAGTCCCGCTTCACCAAGACCATCACATTCGAGGACTACAATCCCGAGGAACTGATGGACATATTCCGTCTTTATTGCCGCAAGGAAGGATATTCCATTGACACTGAGGCCGAAGGGATCCTTGAGGAAGGCTTCCGTGAAATGTACGACAACAGGGCGTTCGATTTCGGCAATGGTCGCGACGTGAGGAACCTGTTCGGCAAGGTCAAGTCAGCGGTGGCCGGCCGGGCATATTCAAGAATGAAGGAGCTCATCGCTGAGGGCGCTGACCGTCAGGCCGCCTACGAGGGTTCCAAGCCAAAGACGATAACAAAGGAGGATCTGCTATGAAATGTCCGTTCTGTCAAGGTGTTATAGACGAAGACAGCCGCTATTGCGATTTGTGCGGGAAGCATCTGATGTTCTGCCCTGAGTGTAGGCAGCCCCGAAAGGGCGTGTCGTGTCCCCGTTGTGGCGAGGATCTGGTCAGCGCCGAGGAGTTTTTCGCTGCGGAATCAGCCGTACATCCTGGGCCATCCGACTCTCCGAAGCCGAGGGATCCGGAGGTACGGTCAAACTCTCCTAAGCCTCTGGAGAAGATTGATTTGAACCAGATTTTTGATGCGTTGCTGACCTTAAGAGGGGAAGGGATGACACTTTACCTAAAGGAAGGGGAGTTCGGCAGGAGCGGGGGAATATTCCCGGAGCTAGGGAGTTGTAAATATGTCTCCGGTCGTCACGGGAAGCTGGCTTTAGAGGACGGCGAGTGGAAGATCTGTGATCTGGGTTCGACCAACGGCACGGCCATAGACGGGGTGAGATTGGAGAAAGACAAATGGTACACCCTGCGTAAGGGCCAGCAGCTTAAGATAGCCACTTTGAAATTTACGGTTGAATAGCCTATGAGACTGAAGATCAGCTGCGTTTCGGATGTCGGACGAGTCCGTGACAACAATGAGGACATGGCTTGCGCCGGGATGTACCTCATAAGGGATGGTTCCTTGAACATTGAAAAGGAAGTCATGGGAAATGAGAGTTTCTGCCTGCTCGTCTCGGACGGGATGGGCGGCCATGAGAACGGTGAGTATGCCAGTCAGTTCACGCTGGAGACCCTGCGCGCATTCCTGCTTGACAAGTCTCAGGAGCATGGCGATCCTGCTCATGATCTGAAAGCGAGGATCGGGTTTGTCAGCCTCTGCCTCAACCGTAAAGCGCGGGAAGAGTGGCAGAGCAAGGCGATGGGATGTACGCTGACCGGACTTGTGTGGATGCAGGGGATGACACTGCTTGTGAACGTGGGTGACAGCCGGACGTACCGTCTGAGAGACGGAATGCTTCGGCAACTAACTCTGGACCAGACGCTTCTGGAAAGGGACATGGTGCCTCTTCCTGCCGGGAAAGCCCTCTACAACTGCATCGGTGCGGGCTGTGACACTGAGCCTCTAGTTCAGGACATCACCGGACGTGTGATGGAGTCGGACCGGATCCTGATCTGCTCTGACGGCCTAACGGACATGCTTGAGGACGAGGCTGTCGAGAGACTTCTGCAATCCGGTTCGCCGGAGGAGAGCTGCGCCGCGCTGGTGGACGCGGCCAAGAGGAACGGCGGAGCCGACAATGTCACGGTCATCGTGGCGGACGTGTTGTAGGAACGATAAAAAAGAACTGCTTCTAAAACATAAACAAGAATATGGCAATCAGCTTAAAACCAAGAATGACAGAGTCCAACCTTTTCTGCTGTAGCAAATGGTGGGGCAACCCGGATCTTCCGCCCCAGGCGGAGTACCCGATGATGAAGATCACGGAGGAGGACGGAACGGAGAGTGAATATCCCCTAACGTTCATCTGCCAGATTGATTGCGAGGACATAGCGCCTTTTGACAGGGAGGGGCTTCTTCCCCATGAGGGAATGCTCTATTTCTTCGCGGCGATCGATGACTTCATCGGCTACGAGTCCCCGGAGCATTTCCCGCTTGGCCGCTGGCCGAAAAAGGCCGTCAAGGTCAAGTACGCCAAACAGATCAACATGGAGACCTTCAATTCGTGCATCCTGGTGGATGATGAGGAGCAGGAGCTGGCCGAACCGGCGATGGCCATTGATTTCGCAGAGTGCGATGACGATGCCGACGGCTTCAAGCTTCTGGGCCGTCCGTTCTTCGAGGAGATCCGCGATGAGTTCCCGGATGCTGTCAACCTCCTTCAGCTGGATGAGGACGATGACCTCCAGATGCGCTTCTACGACAGCGGCATGCTCAACATCCTGATGAGCAGGCCCGACCTAGGTTTCCAGAACTGGAGCCATGCCCTCGGCTACCTGCACTCGCTGTAGGCTCTTTTAATTTTAACCAATCGTTTTGGATGGATTTCAGAGGTGTCTCCTTTTCCGAATTATTCACGTTACAAAAATTCGGGGAAAGGGGGCTCCTCTGAACTTACAGAAATTCCTAACTTCTTGCGCACAAACGAAGATTTGCACTGGATACCCTTTTCTGACCGCGGCGAAAGCCGTTACCACTGCAATTCTGAGCTATACTGCCGGGAGGCCTGGAAAGAAGACGGTCCGACAATCTGCGAGACACTTTGCGGTCTGAAATTAATGACGTAACTTTACCATATTCAAAATAAATGAAGGCAATGATCAAAAGAATCCTCTCTGCGCTGGCTGTGGCGCTGGTTTCTGGTTTTGTGGCTTCGGCACAGGAATACAAAGGGCCGGAGCTGACTCCGGAATTTGTGTGCGATCTCGGACAGATTACACCGGAGAATGTCAAGGTTAAAGGTTCCACGCAGGGATTCGCGATCTGGGGAAAGTATGGATTCGTGCTCCACGACAAGGGACAATGTGTCATTATTGACATGAAAAAGAACAAGTTCGTTTCCTCTTTCAAGTTGGACGGAAACAAGTCGCACTGCAACAACGCATCCTTCGGAGTGGAAAAAGGATCGGAATTTCCGCTGCTTTACATCTCCGGATGCAAGGGAGATCACTGCTGCTACGTCACGGACATCACTTTGGATGGGAGCCGGGTCGTTCAGAAACTTTTTCACTCAGGAGAGGGCTACACAGGGTCGTTCGACTGGTTCATCGACAGGAAGAACAAGATCATCTACACCTATGGGTCCAGCGGCGAGATGCGGAAACTGATAAAGAAATTCAGGCTTCCTGCTTTGAAGGACTCCGATGAGAACGGAGAGGTCCACCTTGCGCAGGACGATGTGCTGGATGAGTTCTATGTGCCTGGCATTAAAATATACCAGGGCAGTGTCATCAATGGGCACTACGCCTACCTCGGGGATGGTTATCCTCCACACGACAGATTACTGCACGTTGTGGACATGAACACAAAGACTTTGGTTAAAACAGTCAATCTGAACGATTTGCATCATGAGCCGGAAGGAGTGGCCATTAAAGGCAAATGGCTCTATATGGCATTACACATCAGTAAACAGCCTCGAAACGGACAGATTTACAGGTTCAGGATCAAATAGAACACTAACCGACAAGTCCGGTGATGAAGATTACCGCGATTGTGATCGGAGCGACATACTTGATAAGGAAATAGACAACCGGGAAAATCTTGTTGTTCAATTTGATGGAACCACCGTTCGTGAGTTCGTCACGGACGGCTTTCTTGTCCATCTTCCATCCGACAAAGACAGAGAACAGGAAGGCTCCAAGCGTCATCAAGTAATCGGAGCACATCTTGTCACAGAAATTGAAAATGCTTTCTCCCAGAATCCTTACATCGGAGAGGGGGCCGAACGACAGCGAGCAGAGTATCCCGACCACAAAAGTGGCGAAGAACAGCGCAACAGTAGCCTTGTGCCTCGAAACACCCTTCTCCTCAACGAGATAGGCAACCCCGACTTCAAGAATGGAGATGGACGATGTAAGCGCGGCGACAAGAATGGTCAGGAAAAACAGAATTGCCGCCAGGCAACTCACAATCTGCCCGCCCGCACCCATCTTTGCGAATATGTAAGGAAGGGTCTCGAACACGAGTCCCGGTCCGGCTGACGGAGCGATTCCGGCGGCGAACACAGCCGGCATGATGGCAACCCCCGCAAGCATCGCGAACAGCAGGTCAGAGACAGCGGTACCCGCTCCGGAGGCGATAAGATTCTCTTTCTCACTGACGTAGGATGAATATGTCAGCATAGTTCCCACGCCCAGAGACAGCGAGAAGAAGCTCTGACCCAAGGCCGCGGAGAATGCCCCTGGAGTCAATTTGGAAAAGTCCGGCTTCACGAGGTACCTTACCCCTTCACCGGATCCCGGAAGTGTGACCGAATAGATGGCGATGGCGACAATCAGCACGAACAGGATCGGAATCGAGATGTTGCTGAACTTCTCAATTCCCTTTTTGACTCCCAGAAAGACAATCAAAGCGGTCAGTGACAGGAATATGAACAAACAGATTATCGGTCCCCAGACCGAAGAGGCGAACTCGCCGAACATCCCGGTGACGGCCTCGGCCTTGTCCGGCGTGAAACTGAAAGTGGAGGATTTGACGAGATATTCAATGGCCCATCCTCCCACCACACTGTAGTAGGAAAGGATGATCAGAGGCGTGATGACCGTCAGAAGCCCCAGCCACTTCCATTTGGAATGCGGAGCGAGGGCGTTCATCGCCCCGAATGTGCTGAGATGGGTCTTTCGGCCAATCACCGATTCCGAGAACAGGATCGGCAAGGAAAGGACGAACGAGCACACTATGTAGATGAGTATAAAGGCTGCGCCGCCATATTCACCTACCATATAGGGGAATCTCCAGATGTTGCCGAGTCCGATGGCGGAGCCGGCGAGGGCCATTATCACAGCAGCGCGGCTGCCGAAACTCTCTCTGTTTGACATATTCGTTAAGTCTGTTATTTGCTCCCGGCCTGTGGGGGAATGCCGGAATAGCATTTTATGATCAATCACCGGGGAAGCGTGTCCGCCTCCTCAAGCACGGAGTGAACGTGCGTTAAGTAAAGCTTGTCCGCCAAGGAATATGCCAGAGCAGATAGCTGTCCTTTCCTATCGCCCCGTTGTCCACTACCGCCGCTATTACACATTTTTCCATAAACCGAAACTGTAACCGGGCGTAAAGTTACAATTTTTTACCACATCCGCAAAACATAAAATGAACAAGTTGCGCAGCCGATCCATCTTATGCCAACCAGAACTAGCTTTTAGTTTGTAACTTATGCGAGACGAAAGCCGGATCACTACAACACTTGACAAGTATGGCTCAGGTGTCTTTCACGGCATTCTAACCTCACGCTGGATTCATGGTTTGCAAATAACGGTGGTTTCGACTCACTTGTTTTATCAGTTACAGTGCATGTAAGCTTTGATTAGCAGTCTAATTTGACGGGAATTTTGAAATATTCAAGAATAATACTTATATTCATCGCTTGGAAATATGAATATGAGGGAGGTGGGTCTTCTGAATGTTCCATAACTGGTATATATGAAAAGGATGGACAGATTGGACAGCGTTGCGACTCTTTTAGTGGGGCGGTGGCGCGGCTTTGGCTTTAACCGCTCTGGGAGGAGGTCAAATGTTCAAGAGTTTGTGGCTGGTAACTTGGCGTTTATCAAAGTTATTAGCTATGTCGTGATGCCGAATTTGGAACCACGACCGAGTTGTCCTCGTTTATTTTCAATGCTTTAAGTGCCACAAAAACTACTATGTTATTTACTCACTCACTTACTTTACTACTATGATTATGATGCGTATGAGATCTCTAACATTGACCGCGCTGGCGGTTCTTATGGTCGGGGTTACGGCCTTTGGGGGTCGGGTGGAGGATGCTTTGCCTTCGGAAACCCTGACAACAGTGACTGGGAAGGCTGCCTCAGGGCGGCTGACCACGGACTTCACCGAACACCTTGACCTGAAGGTGGTCTCTAAGGGTGGAGCGGTGACGCGTAGGCATGAGACGGTCTTCTTCGATTCGGAGAAGGATGCTCTGACCAAGGAGTTTGAACAGAGCCCTAACTATGTCTCACTCAATGGAGTGTGGGACTTCCGCTACTACGGATCCGTGCAGGAGATGCTGGCGGCTCAGGAGCCATCACAATCCACGGCCGCGCAAAACGCCCCTTCGACCATCAGCGTTCCTGGAAACTGGGAGGTACAGGGCTTCGGAACGGCTATCTATGTCAACCATCCTTACGAGTTCTGCCCTCGGAACCCTCAGCCGCCGCGGCTGCCGGACATGATTCCTACGGGGGTATATTCAAGGACAATCACGCCGGAGTTCGGGGAAGGGGAGAAATGCTACCTGAACCTCTGCGGAGTCAAAGGCGGAGCTTATGTCTTTGTGGATGAGCAGTTTGTCGGTTACAGCGAGGACTCCAAGGATTTGGTGCGCTATGACATCACGCCTTTTGTGCGGAGCGGAAAGGAGGCTGTTCTCCGGCTTGTGGTCACTCGATGGTGTACGGGAAGCTACCTTGAGTGCCAGGATTTCTGGCGCATCAGCGGAATCGAGCGGGATGTCTATCTGTCGCGGGAGCCGGCCACGGTTCCGGATGATTTTGACTGGAATGTGGTTGCCACGCTGGCCGATGACCTCGGCACGGGAGACTTCCGGCTTACCGTCAACTCCTCAGATCCGGTCAATGTCGGATGGAGGCTGCTGGATTCGGGCGGGAAGGAGGTGGCCGCTGCGGCGACCGAATCCGTCGTGGGCGTAAAGGAATGGAAGTCAGCGATCAGGGCTGTCGCCAAATGGTCGGCGGAGTCTCCGGAGCTTTACACGCTGATTCTTGGCGTTGACGGAAAGTTCGCCAAGGCCGATGTAGGCTTCCGTCGCCTGGAGATCGTCGGCGACAGGTTCCTCGTCAATGGCCTGCCGGTCAAGTTCAAGGGGGTCAACATCCACGAACACAACCAGTTCACCGGTCATTACATCACCGAGGAGGACATGCTCGCCGACCTGCGACTGATGAAGGAACACAACATCAACGCCATCAGGACCAGCCATTACCCTCTGCCGCGGCGGTTCTACGAACTGTGCGACAAGTACGGCTTCTATGTCTACAGCGAGGCCAATATCGAGTCCCACGGGATGGGTTATAATCTCGAAAAAACCCTCGGCAACAATCCTGACTGGCTGCCTCAGCACAGGGACAGAATCCTCAACATGTACTACCGGACCCGCAACTACCCGTGCGTCACGATCCTCTCTCTGGGCAACGAGGCCGGCAACGGCTGCAACTTCTACGACACCTACCGGGAACTGAAGGCTCTGGAAAGTGGCGGCCAGAACAGACCGGTCTGCTACGAGAGGGCGGTCTTCGAATGGAACACGGACATGTTTGTGCCGCAATACCCTGACGCCGAGTGGTTTCACAAGATGGGAAAGAGCGGCTACCCGAAGCCGGTCGTGCCTTCTGAATATTCCCACGCGATGGGCAATTCCAACGGCTCGCTCGACCGCCAGTGGAAGTACATCTATGAATATCCGAACCTCCAGGGTGGCTTCATCTGGGACTGGATCGACCAGGGACTCTACGAGACCGACAGCGACGGCAGAATGTACTGGACGTACGGCGGTGACTACGGGGAGCACTCTCCGAGCGACGGCAATTTCAACTGCAACGGAGTCATTGCGCCAGACCGGACCCCTCACCCTGCGATGGCCGAGATAAAGCACGTCTATCAGGACGTGAAAGTCTTGCCGGAGGATGCCTCCCAAGGGCTTTTCAAGGTTCAGAACAGATTCTATTTCAAGAGTTTGAATGAATATGCCCTCAGATGGGCCGTGACTGCCGACGGCACCCGGATCGCTTCCGGCAACGTGGCTCTCTCCGCCGCTCCACAGTCCGAGGAGGAAGTCCGCGTGAGACTGCCGAAGCTTCCGTCAGACAAGAAATGTCTCATAACCTTCGAGACTATCACCAGTAAGGCTGCCGGGCTTCTGCCGGAGGGTAGCGTCATTGCCTACGATCAAATCAAACTATCTGATGCCGGAAGACTTGCGACACCTCGGCGGGCGAGGGGAGTAAAGGCCACCGAGACAGAGACGGCGATCGCCCTCGAATGCCGTGATGCGTCGCTTGTCTTTGACAAGGCACTGGGATGTCTGAAGGAATATTCATTCAAAGGAAAAAATATGTTCAATGAGGATTTCGGCCTCAGACCGCTGTTCTGGAGGGCGCCGACCGATAATGACTACGGCAACGGGATGCCGTCCCGCTGTCAGGCGTTCAAGGTCTCCAGCCGGGAGTTCGATGTGAAGGCGGGTCTTGAAGGGGATACGGTAGTGGCTGAATATTCATTGGCAAGCGGAAACATATTCACAGTCCGCTATACCCTGCTTGAGGGGGGCATCCTTTCCGTCGAGTCGGATTTCAAGGGTGTCAAGTCCTCAAAGCCGGTCGATGTGCCGCGCATAGGGTTCCGGATGAGGCTTCCTGCCTCCGCCGATTCGTTCACCTATCTTGGCAGGGGGCCTGAGGAAAACTATGCCGACCGCTTCGGAGGGACGCTGATCGGGGAATATTCATCATCCGCCTCCAAGGAATATGTCCGCTATGTGCGTCCGCAGGAATGTGGGCATCACATTGATTGTGAATATCTTTCCATCGGAGGTCTGGCCATCCGCTCCGACCGCTTTGAGTTCAACGCTCTCAGGTGCGCGGTCGAGGATCTCGATTCCGAAGAGGCTGTCCAGCGTGACTATCAGTGGGAGAACAAAGGGCCTTTGACCGAGAAAGATCCGGCCAAGGCGAAGAATCGTCTCCGCCGCCAGACCCACATCAATGACTATGTAGAGAGAGACTTCGTGGAGGTTTGCGTGGACTATGCCCAAAGCGGAGTCGGCGGCTACGACAGTTGGGCGGCAAGGCCGGACGGCGACAGATGCCTCTGGAGCGACCGTGACTATTCATTCCGCTTCGCGATAGTCCCCGCCAGGGCGATGGGCGTGCGGAAGTCGTTGGGATTTGATTTTTAGGAATATTCCCGAGATTAGTAATCCTTAAAGAATGCCAACTTGTTTTTTAATGTTTACTTTGGCGATTTATTCCGTGAATGAGCGTCAGTTTTTTCGGGATTTGTATAACTTTGTAAGAGAATGATTTGTAAACAGTAATAAGCGATGAGATTCAGAAGTTTATTGGCCGCCATGTCACTTGTCCTGGCGGTATCATGCGCCACTTCCAAGGAGGAGGGGCCGATCAAGGTAGAGACACCTGCCCGTCCTGCGGGTCAGGAGAACGCGTTGATGCTGACCGTGCCGGCGATGGACACCGTCCGTGTCGGTTTCGTCGGTGTCGGAATGCGCGGCTCAAGCGCCGTGGAGCGTTACACCTACATTCCGGGCGTGAAGATCAACGCCCTTTGTGATGTCGAGGCCGACAGGGTTGAGGCTGCACAGAAGACATTAGAGGACAGGGGCTTGCCTAAGGCTGCCGGTTATTCCGGATCCACTGAGGCCTACAAGGAACTCTGCGAGCGTGACGACATCGACCTTGTCTACATCTGCACTGACTGGAAGCATCACGTTCCGATCTCTCTCTATGCGATGGAGCATGGCAAGAATGTCGCGGTGGAGGTTCCGGCCGCGGCTTCTCTGGAGGACATCTGGGCTTTGATCAACATGTCCGAGAAGACCCGTAAGCATTGCATGATGCTTGAGAACTGCTGCTATGATTTCTATGAGATGGCCGTCCTTACGATGGCTCAGAAGGGCTTGCTCGGAGAGATTCTCCATGGAGAGGGTTCCTATCATCACAATCTGGATCCGTTCTGGGATTCCTATTGGAACAACTGGAGGCTTGATTTCAACAAGGAGGTCAAGGGTGATGTCTATCCTACCCATGGCCTTGGTCCGGTCTGCCAGGTGATGGACATCCATCGCGGCGACCGTTTCAAGACTCTTGTCGCGATGGAGACCAAGGCTGTGAACGGCCCTAAGCATGTGGAAGCCAGAACCGGAGAGAAATGTGAGGACTTTCAGAACGCCGATCTCACGATGACGATGATCACGACGGAGAAAGGCAAGACCATCCTCGTGGAACACGACGTGATGACGCCGCGCCCTTACAACCGCATGTACCAGATTGTAGGCAGCGAGGGCTATGCCGGCAAGTATCCGATCCAGCAGCTCTGTCTGAGGGACAACGCCTTGACCGAGGCTTCCACTGACTACCAGAACCTTGGCCGCGAGGTCACCTATTCGGGAGACAGGCTCAAGGCAATTCTTGAGGACAACCGCAATCCGATCCTTACTCCGGAGCTTGAGGCTCTTGCAAAGCAGGTCGGAGGCCACGGAGGTATGGACTTCATCATGGACTACCGTTTGGTCTACTGTCTGAGGAACGGCCTTCCGCTTGACATGGATGTCTATGACATGGCCGAATGGTGCTGTCTCACGGAACTGGGTAGAATCTCCATCGAGAACGGCAACGCTCCGGTCGAGGTTCCGGACTTCACCCGCGGAGCCTGGGACAAGATCCAAGGCTTCTCCTACGCATTCGCCAAGTAGAATTTTTCAAGAATCACAGGGTGACCGGTCGTCAATCTTCCGGCCACCCTTTTTAGAAGCTGTTTTTGTAAAATCATAGAGTTATGGAACTTTCATTAAAAGGCAAGGTCGCGGTGGTCACAGGTGGCACGCGCGGCATAGGTTACGCGGTCGTGAAGAAATTCCTTGAGGCTGGCGCTTCCGTAGCCCTGTGCGGCTCGAAGCCCGCGACCGCCAACGCGGCGCTTGGAAAACTCCTTTTCGAGTTGCCTGAGGCCAAGATTTTGGCGATCGCCCCGGATCTCACAGATTCTTCCTCTGTAGAGAATGCGTTCAATGAGGTTTTAGCAAGGTTTGGAAGGTTTGACATCCTTGTCAACAACGCCGGTATCTCGCAGGCGCTTCCTCTCAATGACTACACCGATGAGGAAATGGACAGGATTCTGGACATAAACCTCAAGGCGGTGTTTGTCTGCAGCAGGGCTGCGGCGAGGTTGATGGAGGCGAGCGGCGGCGGTGTCATCCTCAACACCAGCTCTGTGGTGAGTCTTTACGGCCAGCCGTCCGGCTGTCTGTACCCGACCACCAAGTTCGCGGTCAACGGCCTGACGAAATCCCTTTCACGGGAGTTGGCTCCCCGTGGTATAAGGGTCAATGCCGTGGCTCCGGGCGTGACCCGCACCGACATGGTCGCGAACCTTCCGGAGGCCATGATAAAGCCTCTGGTGGCGCGCATTCCTATCGGCAGGGTAGGTGAGCCTGATGAGGTCGCCGACGCGTTCCTCTTCCTGGCCAGCGACATGGCCTCGTACATCACCGGTGCCGTCCTTCCGGTTGACGGCGGGGTCATAATCTGACCTTCCGGCGTGACGGGCATTATCTGAAGACTTCGTAGTCGGGCATTCCAAGGCCGGAGATGAAGTCTTTGAAATTCTTGTCGTCTTTCGGGCAGATCAGGAGGACGTCGCCTGTGTCAACCACGAGGTAGTCCTTCAGGCCTTTGATGGCGTAGAGTTTCTTTTTGTCGCCGCAGACCAGCATGCTGCCATCGTTGCCGTCGGCCAGGTACTTGTCCGTGAACACGATGTTGCCGTCCGCGGTCTTGTTGTCCATGTTGCTGTAGAGGGATTCCCAGCTGTCGATGTCTGACCATCCGAAGTCTCCGCAGTAGAGCCAGGCGCGGTCGGTCTTCTCCATCACACCGTAGTCAATCGAGACCTTCGGGCAGTCTGTATAGACCTTCTCAAGGAAAGTCTGCTCCTTGTCGCTTCCCAGCGCATCTTCCCAGCCTGTGAACAGGGTGGTGACATCGGGCATGTACTTTTCCATCTCTTCCCTGATCACGGAAGCTTTCCATGCGAATATTCCCGAGTTCCAGTAGAACTCTCCCGTCTTGCAGAACACTTCGGCGAGAGCCTTGTCGGGTTTCTCGGTGAAGGTCTTGACCTTGAGCGGGGTGTCGTCGCCGGCGGACTCCCTGCCTCCCGTGGCCTGAATGTAGCCGTAGCTCGTGTCGGGCTCCGTCGGGTGGATTCCGAGGGTCATGAGGGCGGAGTTGTTCTCGGCATAGTCCATCATCTTGAGCATCGCGCTCTTGAAACGCGCCTCATCCTTTATTATATGATCTGCCGGGGTGGCGATCACCGTCGCGTCCGGGTCACGTTTCAGGATGCAGTAGGTGGCGTAGGCGATGCATGGAGCCGTGTTGCGGGCATAGGGTTCCAGAAGCAGGTTCTCTTCGGGAAGCTCGGGGATCTGGGCCCGGACCAGGTAGGAGAATCTGGTCAGGGTGACCACGAGGATGTTCTTTGAGGGTACGATCCTTGAGAAACGTTCATAGGTGCTTCTGATAAAGGAATCTCCTGTTCCGGCTATGTCCAGAAACTGTTTAGGTCTGGACTCTCTGCTCACCGGCCAGAAATGGTTGGCAGTGCCGCCGGCCATGATGATGCAGTATCGGTTATTGTAACTCATATCTTGGTGCTTAGCAATATGTTCTTCAATCATACGGTCAAAGGTACATCGGATAATAGGCGTTCGGGAACCATTCCACAATCTCCCCGCCTCCGTCGAAAGTCACCGCCACCACATCGAAACTGACCTCAAGGTCTGCTGAAAGCCTCTTGTCCTTCGACGTGTGCAGGTACCTCAGCGCCGCATCCGCCACCTTTTTCTGCTTGGCTGCCGTCACGTTCTCCTCTGGGGAGACAGCGACCGGCGCCACACGGCTCTTTACCTCCACAAAATGCACACCATCCTTGTCCAAAGTGATGATGTCGATCTCAAGATGTCCCGAACGGTAGTTTCTTTCGACTATCGTATGCCCTTTACCGGACAGGAAACCACAGGCGACATCCTCGCCCCTCCGTCCCAGGCTCATCCGTGGGGTCATCCGTTTTTCAGAGTCTTTCATAGTTTGAAATCAAGAGTTTATCCTAATGTCACGATTGTCACTCCGGATCCTCCGAACTGTACCTGCTCGTCGTGTACGGAAGAGACACCGGGGATTGTCCGGAGGTATTTCTGCAACTCGTCGCGCAAGGCTCCGGTGCCTTTGCCGTGTATGATCCGCACAGAGCCGATGCTCAGCATGATAGCGTCGTCGATGTAGTGTGTCACGATGTCCAAAGCATCGGAGACCCTTTCCCCGCGGACATCCAGTTCCGGCGAGAATGCCAGTCTGCGCTCCCTCAGTCCGGAATCGTCCTGCGCCGCGCGAGGCTTGATGCTCTCCCGCACCGAGGCTTTATATTCATTGGAAGAGATTCTCTCCACCTTGTCGAGCGGCATTTTGCTGGTGATGTTGCCGATGGCCACGGTCACGGCCTTGTTGGACACCCTGATGATCTCCCCGACCATCCCGTTGTCCTTGACCCGGACTTTCTCGCCGACTTTCAGCGCTCCGCCACGGAACCTGTCCGCCGTCTCCGCCTGGGTGGCCTCCTGGGTGCCTCCCTTTTTGGTTCCCCTGCGCATCTTCCTGTCCTCCAGCTGCTTCAGCTTCTTCTCGATGTAGTCGTCGTGGTTCTTCTGTTCGTTCTCTTTCCTCATCTGGAGACCTGTGACAAAGTTCTGCAGCTCCTTTCTCGCGTCAGAGGTCCTCTCCTTGTCGGCCTGGGACTCCTTGATCGTTCGGATGGTGTTCTCGACAGTCCGGTTGGCACCCTTGACAATCTCCTGTGCCTCCTTCTTGGCCTGTTCAAGAATCTCCTTCTTGGTCTGCCTGATGCCTTCAAGCTCCTTCTGGTAGCGCTCTGTGATGTTCTCCAGAGTCTTGTCCGTGTTCTTTATCCTTTGCAGCTTCTCGTCCAGGGCCCGGCGGTTGCGCACGATCCTGCGCAGGTTCCTCTCCATTCCCACGAACTCCTCTCCGGCCCGGTTCTCGGCGTCCTTCACGATGTTCTCGGGAAGTCCCATCTTGCGGGCCAGCTCGAATGCGAACGAGTTGCCAGGCATTCCGATGTCCAGCTTGAACAGCGGCTGGATCTTGGCCGCGTCGAACTGCATTGCGCCGTTGATGACACCAGTCTCGGCTCCCGAAGCGTAGAGCTTGAGATTCGTGTAGTGCGTCGTGATGACTCCGTAGACCCCTCTGTGATCCATCTCGCTTAGTATCGCCTCGGCTATGGCTCCTCCGGCGGCGGGCTCCGTGCCGGAGCCGAACTCGTCAATTAATATCAAGGTCTTGTCGTCGGCCTTCGCGAGCATGGTTTTCATGTCGTCCAGGAAGGAACTGTAGGTACTCAGGTCGTTCTCGATGTTCTGGTCGTCCCCGATGCTGACCATGATGCGGTCAAAGACAGGCATCTCGGATGTCTCGGATGTCGGAATCAGCATACCCCACTGGAACATGTACTGGAGTAGCCCCGTGGTCTTCAGACACACCGACTTGCCGCCGGCGTTAGGCCCGGAGATCAAAAGAATATGCTTGGCCGGGGTCAGGCGTATGGAGACCGGCACTATGGTCTTCTTCTCCTTGCCCAGGGCCCTCTCCAGAAGCGGGTGGCGGGCCTTGCGCAGATTCATCTCGCCGTTGTCGGAGATGATTGGCATCCCGGCCTTGAAGTCAAGGGCGACCTGCGCCTTGGCCACCAGGAAGTCGATCTCACCGATGTACTTGGCAGAATTGACCAGATCCGGAACGTACGGCCTGACGAAGTCGCTGAAAGCCGCGAGGATGCGTTGTATCTCCTGAGCCTCCTCGGAGTGCAGGGTCACGATCTCGTTCTCAATCTCAATGATCTCGGCAGGTTCGATGAACGATGTCTTTCCGGTGGCCGATGTGTCGTAGACGAATCCCTGGATTTTTTTCTTGCTGGAACTGTTGACGGGAATCAGCAGCTTGCCGTCCCTGACCGAAAGTCCGGCGTCCGCGTCCGCGATCCCGTCGGCCTGGGCCTGCCTGAGGATGGCGTTCGCCCTTTTGGAGATCGCACCCTCCTTGGACTTGATGCTTTTCCTGATCTCCAGCAGTTTGTCGGAAGCGGTGTCCTTCACGTCCCCGAATTTGTCGAGGATGGTGTCGATCCGTCTCTGGACCTCCGGGAAACTCATGACCGGGGCGCTCATCCTCTTAAGGTACGGATAGACTCCGTCTTTGATGGACATGAAGAAATTTGTCAGCTTGCGCACGGTCTCCACCATTGTGCGCAGCTTGCCCAGCGAAAGGACATCTATCGTGTAGCCGGAGTTCTCAAGAGGCCTGAGGAAGTCGAGGCAGTCGATGTAGCCGTTGGTCGGGAAGCCTTCCTCGAACATGACTATCAATCTCATCTCGTCGGTCAGGGCAAGCCTCTTGCCGATGACCTTCGCGTCGTTGCTGAATGTCTCCCCGGCCACCCTGGAGACAGCATATTCAGTGGAACATCTGTCGGCCACAAAGGTTCTGACCCTGTCAAATCCCAACTTGCCCTCCAGCCTGGTGTCAATCTCTGTTCCGTGTCCCTGCATATTCATAAATTACTGTTTTTCTTCCTGTGCCGCCGGTTTTCCCTCAGAAGTGTCCTCGCCGGCGCTGAGAAGGAGTTTGAGTTCGTTGATGTTGTTGATTTTGTTGATGTTGCCGCCGCGCACGAAGGAGATCCCTCCCGTTTCCTCGGAGACCACGATCACGTCGGCGTCGGTCTCTTCCGTGATTCCTATCGCCGCCTTGTGCCTCATTCCGTAGTGTGCCGGGATGTCGGTGCGTCCGGTGATCGGAAGGGTGCACCGAGCGGCCACGATACGGTCGTCACTGATGATCATCGCCCCGTCGTGAAGAGGGGAGTTCTTAAAGAATATGTTCATTATCAGCCTCCTGGTGACTTTCGCGTCCACGATGTCACCGGTCTCGACAATGAACTCCAGCGAATCCTTCCTGGGGAAAACGATCAAGGCTCCGGTCTTGTCGGCTGACATCGCCCTGCAGGCCTCCGCGATCTCGTTGACGGTGCCTCCGCCCATCTTCTTCTCCTTGATGCCCATCAGCCTGTTGAATATGTCACGGCTCTTGCCGGCCATCCCGTAGCGGGAGCCAAGCTTCATCAGGAAATGCCGGACCTCCGGCTGGAAGATCACGATGAGCGCGATCACTCCCACGTCGATGAACGTCCCGAGCAGGGCGCTCATCAACTTCATGTTGAATGCCGCCACGACCACTCTCAAGACGAACAGCAGGATGACGGCAACAAAGATATTCATAGCGGCAGACCCTCTTATCCATCTGAAAACCAGATAGATGAATATGGCTACCATCAGTATGTCCAGAATGTCCGCAAACGAAAGGTTGAGGAATCCGAATATGTTTAGAAGCATCTTAGTTCTTTTTCGTAGTGCAAAGATAACGATTTCTCTGATTATTAGAGAGTAGGAGTGTTGAAAACTTTGTTAATTGGAAAAAAATACCTACCTTTGCAGTCCGCAAAATAGTGCGGATTAACGTAAAATATTTATTTACAATTAATTAATTAAACCAATGCCTGGATTAATTGGAAAGAAAATCGGAATGACTTCCGTTTTCGGTGCTGATGGAAAAAATATTCCATGCACCGTCATCGAGGCTGGTCCGTGTGTTGTCACGCAACTGCGTACAGTTGAAAAAGACGGCTATGCCGCTGTACAGCTTGCCTATGACGAAATCAAGGAGATACACGCCAGCGCGCCTCTTATGGGCCATTTCAAGAAGGCAGGGACCACCCCTAAGCGCAAGCTCATTGAGTTTGAGGCTGATTTCGAGGGTGATCTCAAGCTTGGAGACACCGTCACCGTCGCTGACATCGTTAAAGATGATGTTAAGTACGTTGATGTTGTCGGTACTTCTAAAGGTCGTGGCTTCCAGGGTGTTGTTCACCGTTATCACTTCGCCGGTGTCGGCGGTGCGACCCACGGTCAGCACAACAGACTGCGTAAGCCGGGTTCTCTCGGTGCATCATCATGGCCTTCACGCGTGTTCCCTGGAATGCGCATGGGTGGACACATGGGCAACGAAAGGGTCAAGGTGTTCAACCTTGAGATTGTTAAGGTTATTCCTGAGAACAATCTTCTCGTCATTAAGGGTTCCGTTCCTGGAGCCAAGGGTTCTTATCTTGCATTAGAGTTTTAGTTATGGAATTACCAGTATTGAAAATTGACGGATCAGAATCCGGAAAGAAGGTTGTTCTTGACGAGAAGGTATTCGGTGTTGAACCGAACGATCATGCAATCTATCTTGATGTAGTCCAGTACCTCGCCAACCAGCGTCAGGGTACTGCCAAGACGAAGGATCGTAGCGAGAACGCTCATTCCACCAAGAAGCTCGGTCGCCAGAAGGGCGGCGGTGGCGCGCGCCACGGTAGCTTGAAGTCCAACATCTTCGTTGGTGGTGGCCGTGTTTTCGGACCGAAGCCTCGTCTTTACAGATTCAAGCTTAACAAGAAGCTCAAGTCTCTCGCGCGCTGCTCGGCTCTCACCTACAAGGCGCAGGAGAACGCTATCATTTTCGTTGAGCCATTTGCAATGGAAGCTCCGAAGACAAAGGAATTCATGCACATCCTTGAGGCTCTCAAGGCTGGACAGAGAAAGGTTCTCGTCGTACTTCCGGAGAAATCAGACAACATTTTCCTTTCATCACGTAACCTCCCTGAGGTAAAGGTTATCACTGTTGACGAAATCAACACCTACACCATCGCGAACGCCAATTCTATGGTTCTCATTGACGGTGTGCAGGATATCCTCTCAGCCAGGGTCAACCGTTAAAAGCGCAAAGAGATGGGAATTTTAATCAAGCCAATAGTAACTGAGAAGCTTACCGGTCTGACTGAGAAGTTGAACCGCTATGGCTTCATTGTTGACAGGAAAGCCAACAAACTTCAGATAAAGGCCGCTGTCGAGCAGTTCTACAACGTGACTGTAGCTGATGTCAACACCGTGAACTATCACGGAAAGAGAAAGTCCCGCTACAGCAAGTCAGGTATGCTTCGCGGCCGCATGAATCACTTCAAGAAGGCGTATGTTACCCTTGCAGGTGATGACAAGATCGATTTCTACAGTAACATTTAAGGAGGGACAAGGCAATGGCAATCAGAAAATTCAAGCCGACGACTCCTGGAACCAGGAACAAGGCAATCAGTGCATTCGACGAAATCACTGCCAAGAGGCCGTACAAGCCTCTGTTGGAACCTCTTAAGAGTACAGGTGGTAGAAACAACACCGGTCAGATGACCGTACGTTACCGTGGTGGCGGACACAAGAGGATGTATCGTATCATCGACTTCCTCCGCACCAAGGACAACATCAAGGCCACAGTCAAGACCGTTGAGTACGATCCAAACCGCAGCGCCCGCATCGCTCTCGTAGAGTACGAGGATGGCGTTAAGAAGTACATCATCGCTCCTGCCGGAATCAAGGTAGGACAGATCATAGAGTCCGGATCAGGAGTCGCTCCTGAGCTCGGCAACTGTCTCCCTCTCGCGGAGATCCCTGTAGGTACGCTCGTCCACAACATCGAGCTTCGTCCTGGTCAGGGCGCCGCGATGGCACGTTCCGCTGGTACATTCGCACAGCTGGCCGCCCGTGAGGGCAACTTCGCCATCCTTCGTCTGCCTTCGGGCGAGACCAGAATGGTGCTCGTGACCTGCCGCGCGACCGTTGGAACCGTTTCTAACGCAGATCATAATCTTGAGTCTTTCGGAAAGGCCGGACGCAACCGCTGGTTCGGACGCAGGCCTCACAACCGTGGAGTTGTCATGAACCCTGTTGATCACCCTATGGGTGGTGGTGAAGGTCGTGCTTCCGGAGGTCACCCGCGTTCTCGCAAGGGACTTCCTGCAAAGGGTTACAAGACACGTAATCCTAAGGCTACTTCCAACAAGTTCATCATCGAAAGAAGAAAGAAGAAGTAATTAAACGGAATTAAACTTTAAGATTATGAGTCGTTCATTAAGAAAAGGTCCATACATCCAGGAGGCCCTGGAAAAGAGAATTCTTGCTATGAATGATGGTAGCAAGAAGAAGGAGGTCGTAAAGACTTGGTCCCGCGCCAGCATGATCTCCCCTGACTTCGTAGGCCACACTGTCGCAGTTCATAATGGAAACAAGTTCATTCCTGTTTACATCACTGAGAACATGGTAGGCCATAAGCTCGGCGAATTCGCGCCGACAAGAACTTTCAAAGGCCATTCGGGCAACAATAAGTAGTAATCATCAAAGGAGAATTCATTATGGGAGCTCGTAAAAGATTAATGGCTGAGAAGTTCAAAGAAGCCAAAAAGAATACTGCAATAGCAAAGTTGAATGATGTCCCTACATCCCCTCGCAAGATGCGTCTTGTCGCTGACACTGTGAGAGGTGTGGAGGTGAACCGTGCGATTGACCTTCTTCATTTTTCGAAGAGGCAGCCGTCTGTCCGCCTTGAGAAGCTTCTCCGCAGCGCCATCGCCAACTGGGAAGCCAAGAATCCGGATCAGACCAAAGAGCTGGACAACGGCAACGTTTATGTCAAGACGATCATGGTCGGCGAAGGCCGCACGCTGAAGAGAATCCGTCCTTGCCCTCAGGGCCGCGCCGGAAGAATCCGCAAGCGTTCCAACCACGTCACCATCATTCTCGATGTCAAGAAACCAACAACAGTAGAGGAGAACAAGTAATATGGGACAGAAGACAAATCCTATTTCTAACAGAATCGGTATCACCCGTGGTTGGGACTCTAACTGGTGTGGTGGTAACTATGCTGAGAAGATCGCTGAGGATTATGAGATCCGCAAGTATCTGACCAACCGTCTTGCCAAGGCCAGCATCTCCAAGATTGTCATCGAAAGAACCCTTAAGTTCATCACCGTGACCATTCACGCCGCAAGGCCTGGATTCATCATCGGTAAGGGCGGGGCTGAGGTTGACAAACTTAAGGAAGAGCTTAAGAAGGTCACCAAGAAGGACGTTCAGATCAACATCTTCGAGGTAAAGAGGCCTGAGGTTGACGCGCACATCGTCGCTGACAGCATCGCTCGTCAGATCGAGGGACGTGTTTCCTACAGAAGGGCCATCAAGATGGCTATCGCATCAACCATGAGGGTTGGCGCCGAAGGCATCAAGGTTCAGATCAGCGGACGTGTAGGCGGAGCTGAAATGGCCAGAAGCGAAATGTTCAAGGAAGGCCGTACACCTCTGCACACTTTCCGTGCGGACATCGACTACGCTCTTGCCGTGGCAAGCACAAAGGTCGGTGCCCTCGGAATCAAGGTGTGGATCTGCAACGGTGAGCGTTACGGCAAGCAGGATCTCACACCTAACACCGCTTCCGCAGCCAACGCACAGGGCGGATCACGTCCTTCACGCGGAGACCGTGGCGACCGTAGAGGCGGAGACCGTGGCGACCGTCGCGGAGGCCGTGGTGGCCGTGGCCGCCGTGGCAACGACCGTCAGGCCGAGTAGGAATATTCCGATAATAAAATAGACAAGGAGGTGACGGGAAAGAAATTTCGCGTCACCTTTATTAATTAAGTAATCATTAAAAAACAACTTGAACAATTTGTATATCTTTATGGTCTATATTTCTTTTCTCATCAGTCATGTGCCACCGGCACACTCCTTCTTCCAAAAGAAATCTATCCTCATAAATCTGACACAAAATTTAGTTCAACTTATTTTTTAACGCTTACTAATGACACCTATGCTACACAATAATATGCTTAAACACATCAGCGGTTTTCTTTTGGCCATTGCGGTCGTCCCTTTCTCTTTGGCCTTGTCATCATGTGGATGCGGTACATCATCCCGACAATCCGGTGCCGGAACCCAAGGTTCAGAGGAGAAGGCTTATTATCCTAAGGCCGCGGGCTCTTTCAGGATAATGTCCTACAATGTGGGTAATTTCTCGAAATACCTTCCTTTTAATGATAACATCGACATGATAGCCTCAATGATAAAGGAATCCGAGGCTGATGTTGTCGCGCTTAATGAGATTGACAGCCTTACACAAAGGCTTCCCTACGATGAGCTCTCTCTCCTTACCAAGGCATTGGGAGGATGGCAATGGCACTTTGGGCGTGCGATGCCTTATCAGGGTGGCGCTTACGGCGAGGGTTGTATCGTACCAGGCAAGGTGAAGATTCTTAAGAGATACACTGTCGCTCTTCCTCAGGATGAGGGAGCCGAGCCAAGGGCTATTGCAGTCATTGAGACGGATAAATATGTTATTGGCGCATCTCATCTGGATCATGTGTCTCCTGTTGCCCGGTTGGCTCAGGCGAAGGTAGTAAATGCCTGGGCACAAGAAAATTACTTTAAATGTAAAAAGCCGGTCTTTTACTGTGGAGACATGAATGCTTCGCCGGAGTCCGAGGTTATCGAGACTCTGAGGAAATCATGGGATCTGCTTTCCGAGACAGAAAACACGTTCTCCTCAAGAGATCCTCGCGTGTGCATAGACTATATTTTCCACTACAAGATGTCCGCTCCTGTAAAGAAAGTCTCTGCCCATACTATGACTGAGTTCCACAAGGGGGATGTGACGCAGGCTTCGGACCATCTTCCTGTGTTCGTGGATGTTCGACTGTAAGTGTCAGTCTCACTGGGAGAAGATACAGGCTACTCTATTTTGCAAAAATGAAATCATTGATGGTATTTTTGCAAAAAATGAGTGGCCTTTAATATTATACGGCTGGAAAAAATGTATATTTGCGTTAACGGAAACAATTTAATCACAATAGCACTATGGGTGAATCCAGAAGAAGCTTTTTGAAGAAATCGGCGGCGGGACTGGCGTTGTTCACGATCCTGCCACGTAATGTGTTCGGCGCCATGGGCGGCGACAAGAAGTACGTCGCTCCGAGCGATCAGCTCACGCGCGGAATAATCGGAGTGGGCGGAATCGGAATGAGTGGCCTTCACTTCGTAAGTGACGAGCGCTGCCGGCTGGTCTCGGTCTGTGATGTGGACAGGAACCACCTTGACAACGCCCTTAAGAAGGGTGTGGAGAAGTTCGGCACAAAACTTCAGGCCTACACGGACTGGAGGGATCTCGTTCATGATGCCAACGTGGACATCGTACACATCGCGACCCCTTCACACTGGCACGGAATCATGGCCGTCGAGGCCTGCCGCGCCGGTAAGGACATATTCTGCGAGAAGCCGATGACAAGGACAATCGGCGAGGGGCAGAAAGTTGTGGAGGCGGTCAACAAGTACGGCCGTATCTTCCGTCTGGACACCTGGTTCCGTTTCAAGGACACGTTCTACGGCCTTGGAACAACGGTGGAGCCGCTTAAGAAACTCGTGCAGAGCGGGCTTTTGGGCTGGCCATTGACCGTGAGGATCTCCGGAGCCACGGGCTTTACCTGGAAATTCTTCTGGACAGGAAAGGAAAATCTTGTGCCTCAGCCTGTTCCGGCAGAACTTGACTACGACATGTGGCTCGGGCCGGCTCCTTACAAGCCTTACAATCCGCATCGTGTTCACCAGACTTTCCGCGGCTACTGGGACTACGAGTCCGGCGGTCTGGGAGACATGGGACAGCACTACATCGACCCTGTGCAGTACATTCTCGGCAAGGACGACACCTTCCCGGTGAAGGTAGAGGTGGATGCGCCGCAGCAGCATCCGGACGCGGTGGGAATATGGCGGAGCGTCACCTACACCTACGCCGACGGCTGCAAGATCATCCTTGAAGGGGAGGGATTCGAGAGCAAAGGCAAGGTGCCTTACATCGAAGGCCCTAACGGAAAGGTCTACAAAGGATTCGAGTGCACGATTCCTAACGTGATGGATGTCATCAACTCGCTTCCTGATCCGGAGCCTCGCAACACGGACTTCCTTGACTGCGTGAAGACACGTCAGAAATTCGCCCTCGCCGAGGACAACGGCCACCACAGCTGCACGATCGTCAACATGGGAGCCTGTGCCCTGCGTCTCGGCAGAACCCTTAACTTCGATCCGGACAAGCAGCTGTTTATTGATGACGATGCCGCCAACCAACTTATCAACCAGCCGATGCGCGCCCCTTGGGGTTCAATGATCCTTTAATTTGTTTCTGAATATGAAGAAGTTTATAACATCCATACTATTCCTTGCGGCCGCTCTGACTTTGAGCGCCCAGGACGCAAGACAGAGAACCGTCGAAACAGTTGTGGCTGATGTGCTCGCGGCCATGCCGGCGAACAACTCCACGGACTTCGACACCCAGATGGCGGATTTCGCGGCAGCCGCTCCCGCATCCGTGGTGGAGACGGCCAGGATGATGAAGCCCGCCGGCGAAGGCGTGAGGAACAATCTTTACGAATATGCCCTCACGGGTCTCGCAAGCTACGCTTCGGCCAACCCTAGGTGCGTTGACAAGGTCCGCGAAGGCTTCTCCCAGGCCATCAAGGCTACTGGCGACAGCGACAACAAGGCTTTTCTGCTGAACCTGTTCCGTCAGATCGCGAAACCTGCCGACGCTCAGCTGTTCAATGAATATGTCGGTGATTCCGCCCTGGCCTCCATAGCCCTCGGCGCTCTCGTGGATATTCCTGGGACAGAGTCTTTGATTCTTGACCTCGTGAAGGAAGGCACCGCCGACAGAAGGTTGCTCGCCGCTGCCGCCGCGAGGAAGGGCATTACCGCCGCCGAGCCTTACATTCAGAAATGGATCATCCCGGCTGAGCTGAACTCCACATCGCACGACAACGCCTTCTTCTCTGCCCTTGCGGCGATAGGCTCGGAGTCTTCCTTGAATATTCTTAAAGACAATTCGATTCCTGACTATGCCGCTCTGGCTGTGAGACTTGCCGACGGGCAAAACAGCAAGGCTGTCGCCAAGGCCGCCAAGACTCTGATGGCTTCCGAGGTGTCGGCCTACAAGTCCGCCGGCGCTCTCGCCCAGATGAAGAACAATCCTGCGAAGGCTCTGAAGGTTGTCGCCGCCGCTCTCAAGAGCGATGACATCAAGTTCAGAAACTCTGTGATGGACAACGCCACTTCGATTCTTGGCGCTGGAAATCTGGTTCCTTTGTTCACAAAGAACTTTGCCAAAATGCCGGCCGCTGTCAAGGTTGATCTTCTCAACTGGTTCGGCAACAACAAGATCTCTTCTGTCACGGACTTTGTGCTTGGCTCGTTCGCTGACGGTGGAGAAGTCGCAGCCGCTGCCATCGCGGCCGCCGGAAAGATCGGGGGTGACAAGGCTGCCAAGGCTCTTGTGGGACAGCTCGGAGGAAACAATTCCGCCGCTGCGTTGACCGCATTGAAATCATTCAAGGGGGACTATCAGGCCGAGCTTCTGGCCGCTCTTGACGGAGCTAAGGACTCCAAGGCTATATGTGACATTCTCGGCCTTGTGATGGCCAGAAGGGTCGCCGCCGCGGCTCCGAAGGTATATTCATTGATTGATTCCAAGGATGCCGAGGTCGCTTCCTTCGCCAAGCTGGCTCTTGCTGACATCGTTGGAGTTCAGGATGTTGACAGGGTCGGCACCTTGCTGGACAATGCTTCCGCAGCTGATCTTGCCGCCTGCCAGAAGGCGCTGGTCGCCACCGTGCACACTCTTGCTCCTGCCGAGCGTTACGCAAAGGTGAGCGCATTGATGAAGAAGTCCAGAAACGTCGCTGCATTCTACCCGGTACTTGCCGCCACAGGTACCGATGAGGCTGTCGCTGACCTTGCCACCGCCTATGGTTCGGGTGACAAGGCCGCTTTCGCCCCGTTGCTTGCCATCGATAATTTCAAGGCTGCTCCTGTTCTGCTTAAGGCCGCCGCTTCGGACGCCAGTCTGGCTGACAAGGCAGTGAGCCGGTACTCATCCCTTGTCTCCCAATACGAGACCGACATTGACAAGAAACGTATGGATTTCGCCAGCGCCCTTGAGCTTGCGCAGGCTCCTGCCGTAAGGAAGTCCGTGCTTGGCTATTTGGCCGCAGTGCCTACGATGAAGGCCTTCCTTCTTGCAGGCAAGTACTTGGATGACAGAGACAAGGGTGTCAGACACGCTGCCGCGGAGTGCGTCAGGACAATCGCTTCAAAGACCAAGGAGGAGATCAACTATGCTGACCTAAAGTCCAATCTTGATAAGGCTGTCGTGATCTTCAAGGCCGCCGGAGGAGCTGATGACGGCTATGCTGTCGATGAGATCGGCAAGATCCTCAGCGAGGCCGAGCCTTCTCCTGTCTCACAACTGACTGACGAGGAGAGGAAGCAGGGATTCGAGATGTTGTTCGACGGCACGAATCTGGACAAGTGGCAGGGCGACCTTGAGGGGTACACTCCTGTTAACGGAACCATTTATGTGTCAGCGAACTATGGAAGCACGGGCAATCTCTACACGAAGAAGGAATATCGTAACTTCGTCTATCGTTTCGAGTTCTGCTTCTTGCGCGAGGGTGTGAACAATGGTGTGGGCGTGAGGACTCCGATGGGTGTTGACGCTGCCTATGACGGAATGTGTGAGGTGCAGATCCTTGATCATGACGCTCCGATGTACGCCAAACTTCGTGAGTATCAGGTTCACGGATCGGTTTACGGTGTGATCCCGGCGAAGAGAATCGTCCACAAGCCTCTTGGGGAGTGGAGCACCGAGGAGATCCGTGTGGAGGGTGACAGAATCAAGGTGACCGTCAACGGTGAGGTGATCGTGGACGGCAACATCCGCAGGGCCTGCAAGGGTCACAATGTGGCTCCGGACGGAAGCAAGAAGAATCCGTACACCGTTGACCACAAGAACCATCCGGGAATGTTCAACAAAAAAGGTTACATCTCATTCTGCGGCCATGGCGAAGGCCTGAAGATCCGCAACGTCCGCATCCTCGACCTCGGCGACAAATAGTAGCTGGAAAGAAGGTAGTCGCTTCGCCGGTGCCTCGGTCGCTGAGTTCCTCTGGTTGTTTAGACCTATTGGTTCTGAGACCATTGAGTTTCCGGGCTTGTTGAAGCACAGGAATATTGAAGGTTCAATGGCATAGAAAGAGCGGGAAGCCTCTAACCTGAATTTTGCACGTAACCAAAATTCAGAGCAGAGGCTTTCCGCTCTTTTCGGTCTAGCTATCTTTTCTCATCAGTCATTTGCCACCGGCACACTCCTTCTTCGAAAATAGATCTATCCTCGAAAATATTATCTTAATCTGAGGCAACTTAATTTTTTCATGTTACTAAGAAGCTGTTTTGAATTGTTTGAAATGTTCTTTGAGGTGAAAAATCTTCATTTTCTTCCCGCTTCTTCAGTCAGATAGCACCGCTATCTTCCTTGGAAGAAGCGGTCGAAACTGAAGTTTTTCACTCTCAACCCAGTGCCCGAACCGAGGGCAATCGAACTTGTTCGGATTGCCGAGGTGAGTAGCAGGGAAAGAGCTTGCTCTTAACCTTCAAACAAACAATTCAAAACAGCTTCTAAGAATTGCAGAAAAAAGGTCTTTGAAAATGCAAAGACTGCAATCGTCGGGCAAAACCGCTGAAAGGGCTTGTTTTGATGACGGAATTGCAGAGGAATTATGTGTGTGGGGCTTTGCTGGGCCTTCCGGAGTGCAAATCTATAGCAAACAAATCAAAAATAGCCTCTAAACGGCTGGCATAAGAGAATCCTCCGCCGCGAAACAGATTCACGAAATCCGTGGACTGTAAAGTTTCTTTACGCAATGCGGTTAACAACAGCACCAAGGTTAGGTCCAACAAGCGGCCAATGATGATACCCGGCAGACCAGCGGGGGGACTCCCGTGAGCGGGAAGGCGCTTCCTGCGCACGAGGCTGACCAGCGGGGGATTCCCGTGAGCGGCAAGGTGCTTCCTGCGCACGAGGCAGTCCATCGGGGGTCTCCCGTGAGCGGAAAGGCGCTTCCTGCGCACGAGGCAGGCCAGCGGGGGATTCCCGTGAGCGGCAAGGTGCTTCCTGCGCACGAGGCTATCTCTGAAGGGGGGCTTGGTCGCTCTGCTTTCTAAGCGCGGGTGCGATGAATGACCTAAGATAGTTCAGATAGTTCTCGATAATATTTTCCTTTGGAAATTTGTTTTATTGGAAATTAATTCCGTTCTTTGGGAAAGTTTCCGTTGGAAACTATTGTATAAATGCTTGTTAATTCTTTAAAACACTGTTTATTATGAATGCAATTACGTTAAAGGCGCTCTTTTACGTCAGCGGGGTGGCTGTCGGTGGGCTTCTTCTGTTTTCTTCTTTTGAGACCAAGGCTACAGAAAGGTGGGGAATAGGAAGCGCTTTGGTAGCCGAGTCTGTCGAAGTGGCTCTGACTCGGGTTGCTGGGCTGGGAGTTGAGAAGATGGATTTGGAAAATTCTGGAGTTAAAATGCTGAAAGGGAATGAATTGACGACTGAGATGCCGAATGCCGAAAGGTTGGCGGGAGAGCAGAATGCTGAGATGCCGAATGCCGAAAGGTTGACGGAAGGGCAGAAAGCAGAGCAGTCGGGTGCCGAAAGACCGGAGGGAGAGCAGAATGCTGAGATGCCGAATGCCGAAAGGTTGGCGGGAGAGCAGAATGCTGAGATGCCGAATGCCGAAAGGTTGACGGAAGAGCAGAATGCAGAGCAGTCGGGTGCAGGAAGACCGGCGGAAGAGCAGGGTGTTGAGATGACGGGTGCGGTAAGGCCAGATGAGGAGACGGCGGCGAAGGAAAAGCCGACGACAAAGGTGGTGCACATCACCAAGGCTGATTTCCTTAAGAAGGTCTACGACTTCGAAAAGAACCCCGATGAGTGGAAATATCTCGGATCTCAGCCGGCCATTGTCGATTTCTATGCGGACTGGTGCGGGCCGTGCAGGCAGCTGTCGCCTGTGCTGGACGAACTGGCCAAGGAATATTCAGGGAAACTCACCATCTACAAGGTCAATGTGGACAATGAGAGGGGACTGGCTACATTTTTCGGCATAAGATCGATTCCGACGCTTCTGTTCATTCCGATGAAGGGTAAGCCGCAGAGGTCTCTCGGGGCTTTGTCTAAGACGGAGCTCAAAGGAATCATCAAGGATGTTCTTAAAGTTGAGCTGTAGTTGGTAGGTCGTGGAGAATAAGAAGAACACAATCTGCCGCCTTCGCGAGATCCATAGGGCGATCTCCGGGCTGGACGCTGAGTTTCAGAGGAAATTCGGGCTGAACATGAACGAGGCGATGCTTCTCTGCTTCCTTGCGGGGCAGGGAAGCGCTTCGGCATCGGAACTATCAGATGAGTTGGGGCTTACACATTCGAATATGTCCAAGGTTCTTGCCTCGGCGGAAAAAACATCCCTCATCAGCCGGAAACTTAACCCGGCTGACAAGCGGGGGATGATCTTCTCGCTTACAGACGAGGGCCGCATCCGGCTCGCCTCCATCCACTGTGAGGAATTGGTGATCCCGGACTTACTCAAAGGAATCCTCGGTTAGGCTCAGAGCCTTACGCTCTTCCTTGCGAGCCTTTCAGAACAAGACCTCTAAGTAACGTGAAAAAAATAACCTGCCTCAGATTAGGAGAAGATTTTCGAGGATAGATCTATTTTCGAAGAAGGAGTGTGCCGGTGGCACATGACTGATGAGAAAACAGATATAGACCGAAAAGATTCCTTAAGATGAGGCAGGTTATTCTTTGAAGGTTACTAAAGATCCACTGTGTGGGTAAGCTTGCCGTCGGTGTCGTAGATCCTGACGGCGATCTTTTTGGCGTTCACGGTGACCTCCATCCTCTGCCACTGGCCGTTGGTGATCACAGGGAAGGATGCGTCGGTAGATCCAACTTCGCGGAAAGAGTACTTGTGCACGTGGCCGCTCAGCATCAGATCGACACCCGCACCGTTGAGGATCGGAAGGAACTTCTCCGACATATTCAGATTGCCGTGCCATGCGTCCTTGATCTGAGGGGGAATATGGTTGAAGACGATCCTTCTTTCGGCGTTCTTCCACTCATCACTCTCCACCACGCCCTTGAGCCATTTGGCCTCCTCGTTCAGATAAGGCTCCGAGCAGAGCCGTCCTTGGTTCTCGATGTCGCTGTCCACCTTGTCCTCGCCGCCGTCCAGCACCAGAAACAGGAACTTGCCATATTTGAAGGTGTAGTAGGGGCCGTGCTCCGGGAAGTCGAAATATTCAGAGATCCGCAGCGCGTCCCTGCCTCTGAACTCGTGGTTGCCGCGAACCATGAAGAGAGGGATTTGGTCGGCGAACAGGTCGCTTGCGGGCTTGAGGTAGTGCCGGACGATCTTCTCGCTGTAGGCCAGGTCGGAGGTCATGTCTCCGTTGAACAGAACGAAGTCGAACTCCTTGTTCTTCTCCTTGTCAGCGAACAATCTGCGCAGTAGCGAGTCCTGGGCGTGCACGTCATTGACAACGGCGAATCTGACCTCGCTGTAATCCTCTTTGAGAGTGGTGGCCTTAGGCAGGTCAACCTTGTAGGCCGGCGCTCCGGAGCCTTTCCCGTAGACCGGATTGTAGTTGTTGTAGTAGTCCTGCACCGCCGTCATCATCACCCTGTAGCGGTAGCTGGTGCCGGGCTTAAGCCCGCCAACCGTCACCTTGTGGATCTTGCCGATAGGCTTCAGCCCGTGGCCGCGCATGTCGTAGTACTTCGGTCTGTCCTTGTAGTAGAAATTCTCCTCGTTGTCCGGAGCGATCTCCACCCACCCCACGGCATCTACATCCGTCATCCACATCACCGTGAAGCTGTCCGTGGTAACACTCTGAAGGTAAGGCCCGCACACGATCCTGGCAATGGCCGGCCCGTTCTGCGCCTCCGCCAAAAACGGCAGCACCGCCAGAACCGCAATCAAAAGGAACTTTCTCATATTCTTGAATATCACTGTTTATCGTCTGTTCGTCAGAGGCCCGGCCAAAGAAACCCGGCAAACCGTCCGTCCGTTTCGTTGAACACAAATTTAATCCGTTTTGCGGAAAGCGCAAAATCTAAAAGCCCCTTGTGACTCCGCGGGCGTGAATCGCCGCAAGTTTCGCTCTCAAGGTGGCGGGTGCGACTCCTCGGGCGTGAATCGCCGCAAGTTCCGCTCTCAAGGTGGCGGGTGCGACTCCGCGGGCGTGAATTGCCGCAAGTTCCGCCCTCAAGGTGGCGAGTGCGACTCCGCGGGCGTGAATTGCCGCAAGTTCCGCTCTCAAGGTGGCGGGTGCGACTCCGCGGGCGTGAATCGCCGCAAGTTCCGCTCTCAAGGTGCCGGGTGTGACTCCGCGGGCGTGGGATCGGGTTATTTCTCGCCGGTGTACATGCGGCAGATGCCGAGGGTGAAGGCTTTGTGGGTTACGGCGCGGAAGCCGGCCTTGCGCATCGTGGCGGAGAATTCCTTTTTGCCGGGGAAGGCGGCGACGGAGGCGGGGAGGTAGGCGTAGGCGGCTTTGTCACCGGAGACTTTGCCGCCGATCTTCGGGAGGATGTGCAGGAAATAGAGGTCGTAGAACCAGCGGATTATCTTGTTCTCTGGGCGGGAGAGCTCAAGGATCACGAGACGGCCGCCGGGTTTCAGGACGCGGAGCATCTCCCTTAGTCCTTTCTCTCTATTCTCGAAGTTTCTGATGCCGAAGGCTATGGTGACCCGGTCGAAGGTGTTGTCCGGGAAGCGTAGCGCCTCGCCGTCGCCTTCTTCTATGCTGATCATGTCGGCCAGACCGGCTTTGCCGACCTTCTCACGCATCACGGCCAGCATACCCTCCGACAGATCCACTCCGGTGACGTGACTTCCAGTCGCCGAGCTTGTGGTTCGACTGGGCTCACCAACCACTGAAGCGCCGGTCACTTTGACAGGCTCCGTGACCGCGTGAGTTGGCCGTTGAGCCTGTCGAAACGCCGCTTCCTCGGAATCAAGTCGTTTCGACAAGCTCAACGGCCCGCTCAGCGCTTTGGCGATGGCGATCGAGAAATCGCCCGTTCCGCAGGCCAGGTCCAGAACCTGGACCGGAGCCGGAGCATCCACGATCCGCTTCAGCGCACGCCTCCTCCAGATTTTGTCCACGTCCAGCGAAAGGATGTGATTCAGAGAGTCATAGTCGCCAGCGATGCTGTCGAACATATTCTTAACCTTTGACTTTGTCGGCATATTCCTAGAAAATTAGAAATCCCGCTCCGGCGAGGATGGAGAGGATGAAAGTTGACATCACTAGCAGCGGCAGCATCGGGTCGAGCGCCTTCTCGGTGCGGGTCCACACTCCACGAAGGTGAACCATGTGCAGCGGTGCCACGGCGAGGAACAGAAAGTGTCCCGGATCTGGTTTGTAGAGCAGGCAGAATGTGACCATCAGTACCCAGCCCATCGCGATCAGGACGGTCTGGTAGATCCTCGCACCCCTCAGACCGAGCTTGATGGCCACCGTCACACGGTTGACCGCATCCGTCTTCATGTCCCTTGTGTTGTTGACATTCAGCACCCCGACGCTGAAAAGCCCGATGGCCGCCGCCGGCAGCAACATCAGAATTGGCGGCAATTCCCGCGCGGCCACATAGTAGCCGCCAAGCACCGACACAAGGCCGAAGAATATGAACACGAACACGTCGCCCAGCCCTTTGTACCCATAAGGATTCTTGCCCAAAGTGTACTTCATCGCACCCACGATAGCCGCCGCACCAAGCGCTTCCAGACAGATAGACTCTGTCTTGAATAGGCTTCCGAAGGAGACCTGGATCATCGCCAGGCCGGAGATGACGCAAAGCCCGATGAACATCAGGATGAGTTTTTTGATGTCTCCGATGGTCATGTCTCCGCTGCCGAGTGCGTACTTAGGTCCCTGCCTGTCAGCCGAGTCTGTGCCGCTCAAGGTGTCGCCGAGCTCATTGGACAGATTTGAGAGGATCTGCAGACATACCGTTGTCAGGAAGATCAGCGCGGCTGTCCACGGGCTGACATCTGTGTTGTCCGCCGCGAGCGTCACCCCGAGGATCACCCCGGCCAAGGACAGAGGCAGAGTCCTGAGCCTCATTGATTTTATGCAGGCTTTAAGCGTCATGTAGAATAAATATCTGATAATCTTGAACAAAGATACTCATATTCTCGAAAATATTCATAACTTTACACCCTATGCGAGTCTGGGTCGGCGAAGACGGCGGCCCTTGCCGCAAGAATAGAGGTTGCTCATTAATATTCATATAATATGAAACGTAATTCATTCATTCTGGCGGCTGTGGCTGCCATCGCCGCGGTCGCTTGCGGACCGAAGGTTTCTGACAAGACAGCCATCGAAGGTGCTTTCGAGGGCAATGCTCCTGAAGAGGTAAGCATCAAGATTTCCGATCTTGGAATTGACACCACCCTCACTGTGACGGACGGGAAGTTCGCCGTTGTGCTTCCTGCATCCAAGACCGTGCTCGCCACGCTGACCGGGGAAGGAGTAAGAGCCAGATTCATTTCTGACGGTACTCCGTTGACGGTCACTGTCAAGGAAGACGGTACTTGCGAGATCGCTTCCAAGACTCCGTCTGTCTCTGTACAGGAGAGGTACAATGCCTTTGCCAAAGCTATGGCTCAATTTGAGAAAGATGCTAGAGCCAAGCTTGAGGCTCTTGGCGACGAGGCCGCCGATTCTGCCAAGAATGAGGTTTTCGAGGCTTACCAGTCCGCCGTGGAGGAACTCAGCAAGAAGACGTTTGAGGCGAATCTCGACAACGCCATTGGCGCGTCCCTGTTAGGTAACATTCAGTATGACCTCACTCCTGCTCAGGTTGATTCTGTTCTGAACATGCTTGATCCGGCCATCCTTGAGACCAAGGCCGTCGCCGCCATAAAAGCTAAGAACGACTCCAAGAAGAACACCGCCGAGGGCATGATGTTCACCGACTTCGACATCAACGGCGTGAAGCTTTCCGACTTTGTTGGCAAGGGTCAGTACGTCCTCGTTGACTTCTGGGCCTCATGGTGCGGCCCATGCAAGAGGGAGATCCCTAACATCAAGAAGGTCTACGAAAAGTACGCCGGCAAGGATTTCGATGTCCTCAGCGTGGCAGTCTGGGATCAGCCTCAGGCTTCTGTTGACACAGCGAAGGCCTACGGTGTGAACTGGAAGGAGATCATTGACGCTCAGACGGTTCCTACCGAGCTTTACGGCATCCAGGGCATTCCTCACATCATCCTTTTCGGTCCTGACGGAACCATCCTTAAGAGGGATCTCCGCGGTGAGGGCATCGAGGAGGAGGTAGCCAAGTACGTGGCCGCCAAGAAGTAAGAGTGGGCGGAAAGAACCTTACAGTCAGGGAGAAAATCGCCCTGTTTCCACATTCCCCGGGGGTCTATCGTTACTACGATTCCTCGGGGAAGGTGATTTATGTGGGCAAGGCCAAAGACCTGCACAAGAGGGTGGCGCAGTACTTCGTGCCGCCGGAGAGGCTGAATGTGAAGACCAGGCTGCTGGTCTCGAAGATCGCCGACGCACAGTTCTCTGTCGTCGATTCGGAGGCCGACGCGCTGCTGCTGGAGAACAACCTCATCAAGCAGTACAAGCCTCGCTACAACATCCTGCTGAAGGACTCCAAGACCTATCCGTGGATCGTCATCACGAACGACGACTTCCCGAAGGTCTTTCTCACCCGCCGCGTGGACAGGAAAAACGGAACCTATTTCGGGCCGTACAGTTCGGTCTCGCACGCAAACTACCTGCTGGAGTTTTTCCGCAAGAACTATCCTCTGCGTTCCTGCAACCTGAAAATCACCGGCGACGCGATCCTTCGGGGCAAATTCCGCCCGTGCCTGGACTTCCACATCGGACGCTGCAAAGGCTGCTGCGTTGGCGCGGTCAGCAAGGAGGAATATTCATCCTACATCACCGAGATCACCCGTCTGCTGAAAGGCGGCGTGAATGAGATAATCCGTGAATATGAGGCCGAGATGAAGCGTGCGGCCGCCGAGCTGCGTTTCGAGGAGGCGCAGGTCTGTAAAAATAGGATAGAGTCCTTGAAGAAGCACTATTCACATTCGATAATATCCTCTGTCGCAGATACTTCCTGTGATGTGTTCTCTCTGGTTTTCGATGGCCAGGAGGCTTTCGGAAACTTCCTGCGTGTTCGTGGCGGATCTGTCATCCAGTCGTTGAACCTGGGCTTCAAGATGAACATCGAGGAGGAGCAGGCATCTGTACTCAGCACGTTCATCGCCGAGATAGAATCCAAGTTCGGTGCATTGGCGAAAGAGGTCATCGTGCCGTTCAAGCCGGATGTGGAGATAGACGGCATCGACTTCCGCATCCCGGCGCGCGGCGACAAACTTTCCCTTCTCGAACTGAGCGTCAAGAATGCCAAGGAATATCTTTTCAACTCCATCAAGCAGAGGGAGCACACCGATCCTGACGAATATCGCAGGATGGTTCTTGAGGACTTGCGCAAGGCCTTGGGAATGAAGGAGCTTCCGACCCACATCGAGTGCTTCGACAACTCCAACATCCAGGGAACCAATCCGGTGGCTTCCTGTGTGGTTTTCCGTGACGGAGTGCCGTCCAAGAAGGATTACCGTAAGTTCAAGATCAAGACGGTCATCGGGGCCAATGACTTCGCTTCGATGAAGGAGGTCGTCAACCGAAGATATTCAAGAATGCTTGAAGAGGCTCCGGATGACCTTCCGCAGCTCGTAGTGATAGACGGCGGTGAGGGGCAGTTGGAGTTCGCCCGCCAGGCTCTCGCCGAATTGGGCTTGATGGACAGACTGATGGTCATCGGCCTTGCCAAGCGTATGGAACTTGTGATCAGGGTGAACGATCCTTATCCTCTGTTTCTGGACCGTAACTCGCAGGCTCTTAAAGTCCTGATGCAGATCCGTGACGAAGCCCACCGCTTCGGCATCACCTTCCACCGCAGCCTCAGGAGCAAAGCCCAGATCCAGAGTGCTTTGAGGGAGATCAAAGGTGTCGGTGAGCAGACCGAGAAACGCCTTCTTATGCACTACGGCTCCGTGGCCCGCATCGCCGCCGCCCCCCTCGAAGACCTCTCCAAACTCGTTTCCCCGGCCCTCGCCGCCGAGATTCTCAAGGCACTTGACCAGTCTTGACCCAATACATTGAACCGTCTGCGACACACGCGTGATCTTCGCGCGTGATTCGCCTCCTTCTTGCGCACCACCTTGCTCCTTGTGAACACCTCGTGAGCCAGATCAGCCTTTTTGCTCACAACAAGGCCTTTATGGGGACCTTCGTGAGCGGAAGAGCCTGATCTGTGCACGGAACACTTTTCTACTTCTCGGCGCGAATTCTCCGTGTCTACTTTTCGCGTCTGGTACATATATCCGAAAATGATTTTATGCTGCAATGGCATTCGTTTCTTTTCCATATGTATCACTTCTTATCCTTTAAAAAAGCAAATTCTCACCACGGCAGACCTTGCAAGCTCGACCTGCAACAAAACTCAACAATATCTTTCTATTCTTCTTCTCCCAACAGAAAGAAGAGCATACAACACTTCCTCCTTTCTTTATCCGGATACTGTCCTAACAGCTTTTGGAAACAGTCGTTAGTACACCGGTTTCTCAGAAAGCAAGGACGGGACGCACATTGTCACTGCCGTCGAATTTACTTTCCCAGATGCAGCGCACCATGCCTTGGAAGTTGTTCAAAATCCAGTACCATGTGTG
>ENA-ORMN01000013-ORMN01000013.1-human-gut-metagenome-genome-assembly--contig:-NODE-13-length-231289-cov-12.337143_pt1 | contig 231289 bp, 220 predicted proteins | sample MGYA00242102_ERZ508993 | MGnify/ENA primary metagenome ERZ508993 (study PRJEB26280, sample SAMEA2338770) | human gut metagenome | biome: human gut; feature: human-associated habitat; material...
AGAAACAAGTTGAACTTCCTGTTCAACTTGTTTTTCTATGTCGTCAATGCGGGGATTTTGCACGGCAAAATCAGTTCCGTTGCTTTGCAAGGCAGGATGGGGGGAGAAGTCGTGTTTTTTAGGGCGGTTTTTTGTTGTAGAACGTGAATAATTGCATAAATATGCGAGAAAAGAATTAATTTGCAATGAAAAACGATTATTTATGCAATATTTCTTGCGTTTTTATGAATATAGTGATAAAGTAAACTCATTAAATTTTTTCGGATAAAATTATGAAAGGAAAAAAGAAAAACGAAACATTTTCGGAAGATTCGGCAGGCGTGTACCCCGTCGAAGAAAGCGGAAAAGTTGCGGAAACAATTGAAGAAAACACCCCTGTCGGGGACGAGTTTGCGATACTCGACGGCAAAGACGCGATTGCGATTCAGCAAAAGAAGCCGAAAATCCTTGCGATAAGCAAAGCGTCGGTGATTATATCCGTCGTGGTTGTCGTGCTGCTTATTATTGCGTCGATTGTGCTTGCCTACACGTTGCCGCTCGGTCAGTACGAAAGAAGCACGGACGCAGATGGCAACGTTTATATCAGCGGCGATTATCACGAAGACCCGTCGCTTGGGCGGCTTCCCTGGTGGAAAGTACTGCTTTCGCCGTTTCTGGTGCTTGGCGGCAGCGGCACGCTGACGCTTGTCGCGATATTGTTCATGCTTGTCGTAATCGGCGCGGTATTCAACGCGTTGGACAAAACCGACGTGCTTGTTTACATGGTGGAATCCATACGCCATAATTACGGTCATAAGCGATATCTTTTGTTGTTTTTGTTGCCTCTGGCGTTTATGTTTCTCGGCACGACGTCGGGCATGAGCGAGGAAGTGATACCCATCGTGCCGGTTGCGGTGATTTTAAGCTATGGTCTCGGTTGGGACGCGCTGATAGGGCTTGGGTTTTCGGTGCTTGCGGCGGGGCTCGGTTTTATGGCGGGCGTGGTAAACCCGTTCAACGTCGGTATCGCTCAGTCGATTGTCGGCGTGCCCATGTTCAGCGGAATCGGTATAAGGATTCTGACGTTTGTGCTGTGTTACGTCATACTTATGGCGTTTATGTTCCCGTATGCGAAAATGCTTGACAAAAAGCCGCAGCGTTCGCCCGTGTATAAGGAAGATCTGAAAAGGAAAGAAAATTTCGATTTTGAAAATCGTCCGTTCGTATACGACGCTGGAAAATCAAAGGCTCTCAAATTCTTTGCGGGCTGTATGATCGCAATCGTGTTTTTTGCGGTGCTTTCGATATTTTTACAGGGGGCGTATATACCCGCGCTCGGCAGTTTCAAACTTGCGGATTATATATTGTATATCACCGTCGTGATTTACATAATCGGCGGCGTGGTGGCGTGCGTTTACAGCGGACTTAAAGGCGAAGCACTTGCAAAAGAAATGCTGAAAGGTGCGCTGACGCTGCTGCCCGTAACGGGAATGGTGCTTATTGCCAGCAGCGTACGCTATATTATCGAGGCGGGACACGTCATGGATACCATATTGTATCACACGATAAACGCGGCAAAAGGGCAAAACCCCGCAGTGCTTATTCTGATAATATACCTTGTCGTTCTGATTTTCGAGCTGTTCATTACGTCGGGGAGCGCAAAGGCGTTTCTGCTTATGCCGATGATCGGCGCGATATGTTCGCAACTTGGCATCAATCCGCAGGTTGCGGTGCTGGCGTTCACTTTCGGCGACGGCATCGTCAACGTATTCATGCCGACCAACGCGACGCTTTTACTGACGCTCGGACTCACGACGGTAACTTATCCGAAATGGTTCAGGTGGGCGGGTCCGATACTTCTCACGGTGTTCGGAATGACAATCGGAATATTGATGCTTGCACAATTCGTCATATTCGCATAAAAACAAACAAGAATACTTTTTGACAAGATTCCGCCCGAAAAGGCGGTTTTTTGTTGCGGGAAATCCTAATTATAATTAAATATATTGTTTTGTTATCTTTACGCTCGCAAACGCCGCGTGCAATATGGTATAATCTCAAAGTATGTTTAAGTTGCTTCGTCTGTTAAAGCCCGACGCGGGCAGAATAGTGCTTGTCGTATTTCTGACGCTGATAACCTCGGTGGCAAGTCTTGCGCTGCCGTATCTTATGAGTTATATCGTGGAATACGGTATCGGCGGGCAGAATATGACGGTTACGCTTGCGTGTTCCGGGATAATGCTCGGCGTGTCGATAATGGGGCTTGTCGTGGGCATTTTGTCCTACAAAATCTCGGCGGGCGTCGTCAGCAGATATTCAAAGACCTTGCGCGAAGTAATTTTCAAAAAGGTAAACACGCTCAATCCCGACCAACTCAATCACTGGGGCACGGGCGCGCTCATCACGAGAAGCACAAACGATATCTGGCTTCTGGAAGAGTGCGCGAGTATGCTTATGCAGGGCGTCATCAGTATTCCCATTCTGGTGCTTGGCGGAAGCGCGCTGGCGTTTCTTGCCGATCCGTGGCTTGCGCTTATCATGTTCACGTTCGTGCCGGTCGTCGTGACGGTGCTGTATTTCGTCGTGCGTCGCATTATGCCTCTTTGGGAAAAGAGCGACGAATACATCGACAAACAGAACAGCATTATCCGCGAAAGGTTGACGGGTATCCGCGTTATCCGCGCGTTCAACAGGGAAGACCGCGAGTGCGACCGCGCCAACGAAGCCACGCTCGTCATGGCGAAAAACATCATAAAAGCCAACGTCAATATGGGGCTTCTTACGCCGGTTATCATGCTGGGGCTTAACCTTGTCACGATTCTTATCCTGTACGTCGGCGCAAAGCTTATGCAGGGCGGAAAGTCGGCGGTTACGGGGGCGGATATTATCGCGATCGTGCAGTACGTCGCGCTTGTCATGAACGGCATTATGATGTTTGCGATGATGCTTGCGTTTTTGCCGAAAGTCGCCGTAAATAGCAGACGTATCAACGAGATTCTGGAAACGGAAGTTCAAAAAGAACCCGACGACGAAAACCTGCCCGCTTTTTCGGGCGCACTTAAATTTTCGCACGTCGATTTCAGATACGAAGGGGCGTCGGAGAACGCGTTGAGCGACGTGTCTTTCGATATTGCGCCCGGCGAAAAGGTTGCGTTCATCGGTGGTACGGGCAGCGGAAAAAGCAGCATCGTCAAACTTATTATGAAGTTTTTTAACCCGACTTCGGGCGAAATATCCTACGACGGAAAATCCGTGTCGGAAATCAGCGGAAAACGCGTCAGAAACAACGTGACGTGCGTGCTTCAAAACGCCACGATATTTTCGGGCACGATCGGCAGCAACGTCAGAATGTCGGCAGCTGACGCTTCCGACGAGCAGGTGTACGACGCGCTGAAAGTCGCGGAACTGAAAGGATTTGTCGAAAACCTCGAAACGGGGCTCGACTACGAAATACTAAGCGGCGGCAGTAATCTGTCGGGCGGACAAAAACAACGTCTGTCGATTGCGCGCGCAATGCTTAAAAATGGTTCGATTTATCTTTTCGACGACAGTTTTTCCGCGCTTGACTTCCTGACCGAAGCGCACGTCAAGGAAAACCTCGATAAAACCCTTTCGGGAAAAACGAGAATTGTAATGACGCAACGCGCGTCGACGGCGGCGTCGGCGGACAAAATATTCGTCCTGGACGAAGGGCGCATCGTCGGACGCGGAACGCACAAAGACCTGCTTTCGTCGTGCAGACAATATCGTGAAATTTACGAGTCGCAGACGGGACAAAAGGTCGAAGGAGGCGCATTATGAAACGGTTTCGAAGCGGCGACAAAATGACGAAAAACGAAACGAAAAGCATAATTCTGCGCCTTGTCCGAGAAATCGGCAGAATCAAATGGGGCATGGTGTTGGTGTGCGTATTAAGCGCGCTTACGATGGCGGCAAACATCGCCGCGCCCAAGTTCTTGTCGGATGCTCTGGACGTCCTGAACGCATATAACGGGACGGTTGATCTTGTCGGACAAATCAAAAACACACTCATACTTCTTATCATCATATATACGGCGTATTCGGTGCTGAGTTACGTCGAAATGCTGTCGTCGAACAAGATTGTCAGCATGCACTTTACGGCGGGACTTCGCATGGATATGTCCACGAAAATCAAGTACCTGCCCGTGTCTTACGTCGACAGGACGGAAGCGGGGCAACTTCTTGACAGAATGACGGGCGACGTGTCGCAAATGGGCAACAGTATACATAGTATTGTCGAAACGCTTTTGATGGGAATTTTGCAACTTCTGACGATTATCGTTATGATTTTCACGATAAACTGGGTGTTTGCGCTGATTGTTATCGCGTTTGTTCCTGCTTCGGTTGTCGTGTCGTACGTCATCGCAAAGAAGAGCGAACCTTATTTCGATAAGATGTTCAAATCGTCCGGCGAGATTTATCAGGTTGTCGAAGAAACGTATTCAGGGTATCAGACGATAAAAAGCTACAACGTGGAAAACCGCCAGGAAGAAAAGCACGCGCGCGTCAACGACGAAATGTGCAAGGCGGAAGAAAGGGCGACGTTCCTGTCGTCGATAATCACGCCCGTCGTGTCGCTCACGAACAATATCGCCTACGTCGCGATATGTTTAATCGGCGCGTATTTCGCAATCGAAGGTATGAAAATCGGCGGCGACGTAGTCAGTGTCGCGGACATTATCGCCGTCGTCATTTACGCAAAAATGTTTTCGTCCCCGCTTGAAAGAATCGCCGGCGCGATAAGCAGTATTCAAAGGGTTGCATCGGCGTCGAAAAGGGTGTACGAGGTGCTTGACGAACCCGAAATGGACGTAAGGGAAGGCGAGATGCCCGAAAACGTCCAGGGCGTCGTCGACTTTAACCACGTCGCGTTTTCTTATAATCCCGAAAACCCGCTTATCAAAGACATGAATATCCACGTCGAAAAAGGGCAAAAGGTGGCGATCGTCGGGCCTACGGGCGCGGGCAAAACCACAATCGTCAATCTTCTTATGCGATTTTATGATCCGAACTCCGGCGAAATAATAATCGACGGCACGGACACGGGCAAAGTCTCGCGCGAAAGCGTAAGGGGCTGTTTCTCGATGGTGTTGCAGGATACCTGGCTTTTCGGCGGCACGATTTACGACAATATCGCTTATGGCAAAGACAACGTTTCGCGCGATGAAGTTATCGCCGCCGCCAAATCCGCGCACGCCGACGGCTTTATAAGGATGCTGCCCGAAGGCTACGACACCGTCGTCAACGAATCGCTCACAAACCTTTCGGGCGGACAAAAGCAGTTGCTGACGATCGCAAGGGCGTTTTTGTCGGACAGACCTTTGCTGATTCTGGACGAAGCGACAAGCTCGGTCGATACCCGCACGGAACTTCTGATACAGGGCGCAATGGACAAACTCATGTGTAAGAAAACCAGTTTCGTCATCGCCCACAGGCTTTCGACAATCGTCAACGCCGACGTGATTTTGGTCATCAAAAACGGCGACATCGTGGAATCGGGCACTCACGAAGAACTGCTTAAAAAGAACGGCTTCTATGCCGAAATCTACAACGCCCAGTACAATTTCTCATAAATCAACCGGACAAGCAATTCTTACGGTGACGGAAATTTAATTCAAAAAGCAGACGAAACGGCAATTCCGAAACGGCGGGATTGCCGTTTTTCGTTGTCGGTTTTTAATGGTTTCGGGCAAAAAATGTAAACGAAAGTTGTTGTTATTTTCACAAAGTAATGTTATTATAGTAATGTATAAGGGTCAGTGTTCCCTTTTTCAGGAGGAAAATATGAAGGCGAAGAAGAAACTTATCGGCATTCTGCTTGTAATAGTGGTGGTTGTTTTGAGCCTTGGCGTGCTTACCGCATGCGGCGAAACCCCGGGCGAAACGTCGAAGAATAAAAAGGCTGTCGTCATTTGTACGGCGTTGCTTTCGGGCGGGCTGTACGACACGAAGACGAACGAGGCAATCTGGGATCCCGTTGCCGAGGGCGTTTATTTCCAGCAGGTGTTCCCCGGCGGGGACATGATGGGACTTGTCATGGCGGTGCTTACCGACAAGACGACGTACGAATTAATCGACGGCATTATGAAGTACAAGGACGAATCCGTCGAAAACTTATTATGGCAAATCACGCTTGACGAGCAGGGCAAAAGCAACAATCCGAATCTGCGCCCCGCAAACGTTCGCCCCACAACCGCGGACGGCACGTTCAAGTCAACGCTTTATAACGATTCCGGCGAAGTCGTCGACGGATACGGCGCATACACGGCAGGCGAAAAAATTCAATACGGCGCAATCGCCGCGTATCGTCAGCAATGCCTGGACCTGAAAGCCAGATACGAAGAACAGGGCTGGGACGTCGTCGTTTTCAACTACGACTGGCGCATCGACAACAGGATCAATTCCGAACTTCTTGAACAATTCATTCAGACCAACGGCTGGGAAGAAGTAATTCTCACGTCGCACAGTATGGGCGGCCCCGTCGTTGCGGGATATATCGCAAGACTTCAAAACAAGTGGTTGGACGCGGAAGCGAAAAACCCCGGACAAACCGACGTCAAAAAACCGAACCAAATCATTCGCTCGTATCGCGCGTTCTCGCCTGCAACGGCGGGCTCTCTTGACGCGATTTATTATCTTGACGATCCCATCGGAGCGGTTGCCGACGTTGTAAACGGAACGGTCGGCGACACCCTCGGCGGCGTTGTTCTGGGCGTCGACGCGATTTCGGAAGGCATAAAGAAACTTGCGGGACCGCTTGCACAGAACCTTACTTCCGTAATGCAACTTCTGCCGTTCCAGACCTTTGCGGATTCCGATTATTACGGAGAAAACGAAAGCCCCGTTTACGTTGACGGCGTACCCGTGAAAGATATGTACGAATGGTACTGCTCGCGTCCCTGGGCGCACACCAGCGACTGGAAACCGGGCGTCGACGGCATTTACGACAAGCTTAAACCCGGCATGAAAACCCTGCCGGCATACTGGGATTCCTTCTACGTCAAAGAAAGTGTGAACGACAAAGACGCCAACGTTTACGCGCCCGAACTCGTTAACACGACTTATTGCCTGGGCGTCGGATACAACACCAAAAAGAGCGTGCAAATCGTGACGAAAGACACCGACGCCGTTAAGGTCAACAAGGTTACTTACGAAATGTGGGACACCAGAAACCATAAGTACGACACTCCGCTTACCAGCATCGAGTATTATTCCTACGACCACAAAGCGATACTTTTTGGCGACGGCGACGGAACGATGCCCACCAACGCATGCCTCGGCGGACTTAACTACAATGGCGACAAGACGATAAGCAACACGAAAGGCAGCCGCGCGATTTATCCCTTGCCGGAAGCGCGCCAGACCACGACGATTTGCTACTATAACACGGACCACGGTACCGTCGGCGGATACTGGGACGTCCTGAAATGGGACTTCTACGAGATGATTGACAAGATTATCGTCGAAGACGAAATAAATCCTTTCTTTTAAGCCTTGATTATCAACGAAAGCACGCGCTTGCCGCGTGCTTTTTTGTTGCTCTTTTTCAAAAACCAAATCTTCTTACAAGTGTATAAAATTTAGGTAAATAATAAGTAATAATTATATTCTTGCAATAAAGACTATATTTATGTATAATAAGAAACGTAATGAAAAAGAAGGAAGTAAAAAAACTCAATAAAATCGACGCGCAGGCAGTGCATAAGAAGCGCGCCCTTATCACGGAAAAAATAAGGGAATCTTTCGTATCGACATTGCCGATAATCATCATAGTTGCGATAATGTGTCTGTCGATACAACCTGTGCCGGCGGGCTTATTGTTGTCGTTCCTTATCGGCGCGTTGCTGATAATCGTGGGAATGGGGCTGTTCACGCTTGGTGCGGACACGTCCATGACGCCGATAGGCAGCCGCATCGGCACGACTCTTACGAAGTCGAAAAACCTGCCGCTTATTTTGTTTGTGAGCTTTATTCTGGGCGTTGCGATCACGATTGCGGAGCCCGACCTTCAAGTTCTTGCGGAAACCGTGCCGCACATCGACGGCAAAGTCCTGCTGATTACGGTGGGCGTCGGCGTAGGGTTGTTCCTTGCGGTGTGCATGCTCAGGACGATTCTGGGCATAAGGCTCAAATGGCTTATTCTTGCGTTTTACATAATCGTATTCGTGCTTGCGGCGTTTGCCGACAAAAACTTTTTGTCGATTGCTTTCGACTCGGGCGGGGTAACGACGGGTCCGATGACGGTGCCGTTTATCCTTGCGCTCGGCATAGGCGTCGCGAATATCCGAAGCGATAAAAAGGCGGAAGCGGACAGTTTCGGTCTTGTCGCGTTATGTTCGATAGGGCCGGTGCTTGCGGTGCTGATTTTGGGGTTCTTTTACAAGGGACAGGGCGTTGCGGACGTGAACCTTCCGTTCATCCCGGAAACGACGACCGAAATGGGGCTGGAATACCTGAAAGCGTTCCCCGCATATATGAAAGAAATGGCGATTGCACTGTCGCCGATTATCGTACTGTTTTTGATTTTCCAGGTGGCTGCTTTCAAGATGAGCAAAAAGAGTTTTTTGAAAACGCTCATCGGTATTCTTTACACATACGTGGGTTTAGTGTTGTTTTTGACGGGTGTAAACGTCGGTTTCTCGCCGCTGGGGTTATATCTCGGTCAGCAACTGTACAGCGGCTGGACGCAATATATTCTCATTCCCGTGGCAATGCTTATGGGCTGGTTCATAATTTCCGCCGAGCCCGCGGTATTCGTCCTTGAAAAGCAAATCGAAGACGTGAGTTCGGGCGCAATCCCCGGAAAAGCGATTAAACTGAGCCTGTCGATTGCAATCGCGTTGGCGATGGGGCTTTCGATGATCCGCGTCCTTACGGGGATATCGATACTCTGGTTTATCGTGCCGGGTTATCTCGTCGCGCTTATACTGATGTTTTTAGTCCCCGACATATTCACGGCAATCGCGTTCGACTCGGGCGGGGTTGCGTCGGGACCGATGACTGCGACGTTCATGCTGCAATTTTTCATCGGCGTATGTTCGGCGCGCGGCGGCAATATATTAAGCGACGCTTTCGGTGCGGTCGCACTCGTTGCGATGATGCCGCTTATTTCCATTCAGATCACCGGTCTTGTTTACAAGAAGAAGAAACAACGCGCGGAACGCGTAGCCGAAGTCGTTTACGGCGACGACGATATTATCGAACTGTGGGGGAACTGATATGTACTTTGTAATCTCGGTAATCAATCCCAACGGATTGTCGATTCTGAATAACATTTGTCAACGGCTGGAAATCCCCGTGATTCTGTCGCTTATCGGCCACGGCACCGCGTCGCAGAAGATACGCGATTTGTGGGGGATCGAGTCCACCGATAAGAGAATCCTTTTTGCGGTCGCGGACGAAAACAAAACGAAGTCGCTCATCACGGAAGAACGACGCCGTCTTTACATCGACGCACCCGGCAACGGCATTGTGATTTCCGTCCCGATTAAAAGCGTCGGCGGCGGCAGCACCCTCAATTTTTTGAACGGAGGAAACAAGGATATGAAAGCACCCGATATAAATTTTGAATACGAACTCATTCTCGCGATTGCAAACGAAGGGCATACCGACGCCGTTATGGACGCCGCAAGGGCTGCCGGCGCGGGCGGCGGCACCGTTATCCACGCAAAGGGTACGGGCGGCATGGGCACTGAGAAATTCTTCAACGTGTCGATTGCAAGCGAAAAAGAAATCATTATCATCGTTGCGAAAAAGGAAAAGAAAGCGGACATTATGCGCTCCATCGTAACGACGGCGGGCGCGGGCACCGATGCAGGCGCGATAGTTTTCTCTCTTCCCGTTTCCGACGTCGAAGGGTTCAGACGGGACGACGATAACGCCGAAATTCCAAAAGCCGAACAAAAAACAGAACAAGCAGAATAAGTTAAGGCCCTCCTATTTTGCGGGAGGGCTTGATTATTTTCTTATTCGGTGGTAAAATATAGACATAATTTACGGTAGGTGGGATATGTTGGATTTCGAAAAACACAAACAGGCAGGGGAAAATTATTTATCTTTCGACGTTGAAAAGAACTTATGCTTCCCGATGCATTGCAACGAAACGTACGAGTTTTTATACTGCAATGACGGGCTTGCAAACGTTACCGTGCTGGACAGAATTTATCGTCTTCGCGCGGGGAAGTGCATGGTAATTCCGCCAAAGTTCGCGCACGCTTACGAAACGCCCGATTACAGCAACGTTTTCATCTGCAAGTTTTCAAAGGATTGGGTTCCCGACTTTTACGAAAAGCACGACGGCTACATCGCGACTTTTCCCGTTTTCTCGATAGATTTTGCGGAATCGCTGACAAGGAAAATGCCCCTTGTTACCAACACGTTCAAGCAAAAAGCCGTTTTGTATCATATTCTTGCGGAGTTCGAGACGCACACGGCGTTTATCCCTGTCGACAAAAAGAAGGTGGACGTTTTGAACGCAATCGCGAAATACGTTTCGCACAACTTCACGGAAGACATAAGCCTGAAAGACCTGTCCGACAAAATGGGATATTCTTACAATTATCTTTCGGCTGTTTTCAACGAATATTTCGGCGCGAATTTTTCCGACGTCGTGAATATTTACCGCATAAATTACGCAACCGATCTGTTGTATTCGACCACGCTTTCCGTCGCGGAAATCTCAAAAAAGGCGGGTTACGACAGCGTGCGTAGTTTCAACCGCAACTTCCAGAAATACAAAGGAAAGTCGCCGCGCGACGCCCGCGAGTTCGTGAAAGAAGGCATTATCGTCGACGTTTGACGGGTTTTTGCGGTTTTTACTGTATATTTTTGGTTGTTTGTATAGTAAAAAAAATAAAGACGTCGTTTGTTTGAAAAGAGCGTCGTTTTTATGATATGATTATCATATAAATATAAAAAATAAGAGGAGAACATTATGGCAAATTTTTCAAAATTGATTGAAAAAAAGGCAGACGCCGCGCAATATATGGTTGACGAAATCACCCATATCTGCAAGGATATGCCCAAACGTACTCCCGGCGAAGAAGGCGAAAGAATCGCTTGCGAGTATATGGCTGACGTCCTTAAAAAAGACTGCGGATGCGAACGCTCCGACGTTGAATCGTTTAAGGAAAATCCCGGCAGCTTTTTCGGCTGGATTTATATCACGATCACCTGCGTTCTTGCGGGGCTTATCGCATACTTCTTCCTGCCGATATTAGGTTTTGCGCTTATCGTTTTCGGTTTCTACGTAATGATAATGCAATTCGGTCTTTACAAAAAGACTTTCGACTTCCTGTTCCCCGAAAAGACGGGCACGAACGTTACCGCAATCAAGAAATGCACGGGCGAAGTCAAAGGTCGCGTATTTTTCAACGGTCACCCCGACGCAGCGTGGAACTGGCCCGTCAACAATAAGTTCGGCGGTAAGGTTTACGAAGCGAACATCGTTATCGTTGTCCTTGGCGCGTTGTTCCTTATGGGATGCAACCTTGCGGCGGCTATACTCACCGGTTTCAAACCCATGATTCTTAAACCCGAAAACGGCGTTCTGTTCTGGCTTGGCATCGCGAACATTGCATTCGTACCTTTCTATTTCGGTATGTACCGCATGTGGGATCCGAACACGACGGTTGACGGCGCAAACGACAACCTTACGGCTTGCCTTATGGGCATCGCGATCCTTAAAGCGATGAAAGACGAGGGTATCGAACTTGAACACACCGAAGTCGGCGTTATCCTGTCCGGCTCCGAAGAAGCGGGACTCCGCGGAGCGAAAGCGTGGTGCGAACAGCACAAAGGCGAATTCGACGACGTTCCCACCTGGATTTATTCTTTCGACACTATTCACGATCCGAAATTCCTGGGCGTAAATTACCGCGACCTTAACGCAACCGTCAAAGCCGACAAGGAAGTTTCCGACAGTTTTATGGAAGCGGCAAAAGAACTGGGCATTCCCTGCAACAAAACTCTTGTTCCTCCCTTCGGCGGAGCAACCGACAGCGCAGCGTTCGCACAGGCAGGTTTCAGGGCAACGGGTATCACCGCTCTGAACCACGTTCTGGAAGATTATTACCACACGCTTAAAGACAGTTACGACAACCTCAACAAAGATTGTCTTGCGGATTGCTATGCAATTTCTGTCCGCGCGCTTGAAAACTTTGACAAAAAGATTTCAAACAAATAAGTAAAACAAACACGATAATGAAGGATAGCGAGTTTTCGCTATCCTTTTTCGTTGAAAAAAATCGGTAAAGTCGGCGGATTTTTTTTCATTTCTTGACAACAACGTATATTTAATGCAATAATAAAATTAATTTAACGCAACGTGGAAAGTATGGAAGAAATCAAAAACACCGACTGCAATCTCATGACGGGACTCACGTCCGAAGAAGTCGAAACGCGCGTCAAGGGCGGGCTCGTCAACGGATTGCAAACAATAAAAACCAAAAGCGTACTCAGAATACTTATCGACAACACCTTCACGTTTTTCAACTTCGTGTTTTTCGTGATGGCAATCATCGTCGCGGCGTTTTCGGGATTCGACGAGGACGGCATGGGCAATTACGGCTTCGTGATACTGTGCGTCTGCAATACGCTTATCGGTATCGTGCAGGAACTTCGCGCAAAGCACACGATGGATAAACTGTCGCTCATTTCCGCCCCGAAAGTCAGGGTTATCCGCGACGGAGAAGAAAAGGAAATCGCCGTGAAAAACGTCGTTATGGACGACGTTACGATATTGCAGGCGGGACACCAGATTTGCGCGGATTCGGTCGTTGTCGAAGGCAGTATCGAGGTCAACGAAAGCCTTATCACCGGTGAGCCCGACGCAATCGTGAAACACGCAGGCGACAGCCTTATGTCGGGAAGTTACGTCGTATCGGGACGCGCAAAAGCAAAAGTCGTGCACGTCGGCATGGATAACTTCGCAATGAAAATATCCGCCGGCGCGAAGTATTTCAAAAAACCCGTTTCGGTCATCAAAAATTCGTTAAATAAAATCATAAAAACGATGTCGGTGGTCATTGTGCCGCTGGGCATCGCTCTTTTTTCAGTCAAATATTACATTCAGGGCAACGATATGAACAGTACGGTGCTGACGACAATCGGCTCGTTGGTCGGCATGATTCCGAGCGGTCTTGTCGCGCTTACGTCGGTCGTGTTCTGTCTGAGCGTCATAAGGCTTGCGAGACACCACACCCTTGCACAGGATATGTACTGCGTCGAAACGCTTGCAAGGGTTGACGTGCTGTGTCTTGATAAAACGGGCACGATTACCGAAGGCAGCATGGAAATCCACGGCATAAAAACCGTCGATTTGTCGGAAGACGAGTTCTGCCGCCACCTTAAAAACCTGTCGGACGCCGTCAAGGACGAAAACGCAACGGCGGCGGCGGTCAAAAATTACGTCGGGCAGTACGAGGCGGCGGGCGAAGTCAGTGTTGTCGTGCCGTTTTCGTCGGACAGAAAGTGGAGCGGCGCGGTTATCGACGGCAGAAGTTACGTTCTGGGCGCGCCCGAATTCGTTTTCCCTAATACCGCGGAAGAAATAAAAGCAATCACGCGCGAAAAGGCGGAAGAAGGACTCAGGGTGCTTGTCCTTGCGTCGTCGGACGTCGAAATTATCGGGCACAGCCTTCCCGACGGACTGAAAGCGGAAGGGTTTATATTCATCGCCGATAAAATAAGAAAGGAAGCCCCCGATACGCTGCAATATTTCAGGGATCAGGGTGTTACCGTTAAAATTATTTCGGGCGACAACCCCGTTACCGTGCGCGCCGTCGCAAAACGCGCAGGGCTTTCCGATTGCGACAGTATCATTGATATGTCAACCCTGAAAACCGACGAGGAAGTCATCGACGCGGCGGAAAAATACACGATATTCGGCAGGGTTCTGCCCGATCAGAAATTGTTGCTTGTAAAAGCCCTGAAAGCAAACGGACACACCGTTGCGATGACGGGCGACGGCGTCAACGACGTGCTTGCATTAAAGGAATCCGACTGTTCGATCGCGATGGCTTCGGGCTCGGACGCCGCGAAGAACGTGAGCAGTCTGGTGCTTCTTGACAGCAATTTCGCGTCGATGCCGAAAGTCGTTGCGGAAGGCAGACGTTCCATAAACAACCTTGAAAGGTCGGCGTCGTTGTTCCTTGTGAAGACGGGATACAACTTGCTTATCGCGCTGTTGTTCCTTATCGTGCCGTCGATTCTGCCGTTCGAGCCAAGACACCTTACGCTGCTTGGCGGCGTGACGATCGGGATTCCGTCGGGAATACTCGCGCTCGAACCCAATAAAAACAGGGTGGAAGGCAGGTTTTTGCCAAAAGTCATTATGAACGCGGTGCCCGGCATAGTAACCGTAATGGCGGGTATTATCGCAATCGTAATCACAACGCAGACGATACTCACGGGGCTTTCTCCGGATGAACAGCACGCGCTGTATTTCCTTGCGACCGTGTTTGCGGGATATCTGTTCGTGTTCAAATCGTGCTGGCCGTTCAATCTGTTGCACGCGGTGCTTTTCGTGGGCGTAATCGCGCTTCTGGTGCTGTGTTACTTCGTGCAGCTGTCGTTTATCGACATACAGTCGTTCTTCGGTCTGTACCGCGGAATAACGCCCGCAATGTGGAAAGTGCTTGCGGTGGTATGGTCGATACTTGTCGTTGTATTTGCGGCGATGTGGGCGCTTGATAAAAAGTATAACGTGCGCTTCCAGACGACCGTCGGCGACATCGAAGACAAAATCGATTTAAGACACGAAGAAGTCCTCAAAAAAAGAGAAGCGAAAAAGGCAGAAAGAAAAGCCAAAAAATCCCTTTAAAAAAAGACAAAACAAAACCCGCAGTTTGCGGGTTTTTTAAATGCGTTTTTCAGAAGAACGAGTGCAAAACAAGCATCACTATGCCAAGGATTAAAAGCACCACGCCGACGGTAATATTAAGCGTTTTGGGCTTTACCTTGTTTGCGATAAGCGCGGCAAGTTGCGCCGAAACGAGCGTGCTGAATATGCAGGTTATCATTGCCGTAGTGTCGGGCAAGCCGCCGATTCCGAAATGCGATACCGCCCCGACAAGCGCGGTAAACGTCATGATAAACACGCTTGTGCCGACCGCCTTTTTAAGCGGAAATCCCATAAACGACGTGAGCACAAGGAGCATCATCATGCCGCCGCCCGCACCGACGAATCCGCAAATCATACCAATCATTGCCGACAGCGCGAACGTTTGCACCGCGTCGCACCATTTGTTTTTGTACAAGCGGTCCTTTAAGGGATCTCTGCCGTTGACGGGAATGAGTATGAATTTAAGCCCGAGTAGTGACGTTGCGAAAATGGAAAAGTTGCCCATAAGGTGATTGTCGATTTTTGACGCAAGAAAACTCCCGAGAACCGTAAAACACAAAACGATGACAAGCATTTTCGAGCCTTTTTTCACGTCAATGTTTTTATCGACGGCGTAAGCGGTTGCGGACACGGCGGATGCCAAAACGTCGGAAATCAGCGCGATACCGATGGCGTCGTACGATGGGAAATCCAGAAATGCGACAAGCATCGGTGCGATAAACGCGGCGGCGGACAATCCCGCAAATCCCGTGCCTATGCCTGCGCCAATGCCTGCAAAAATATATACGATAATTTTAATATATTCTTCCATACAATCGTAATAAATTATATCACCGCGCGCTTTTATGTCAACCGTTCGCCGTTGACTTTCCGATATTAAAGTGGTATCATATACTTTATGAAAATAATGTTTGTGTGCCTTGGAAACATCTGCCGCAGCGCAATGGCGGAATTTATGATGAAAGACGCCTTGAAAAAGCGGGGGATATCAGAAAAATACGTTATCGACTCCGCCGCGACGTGCGGGCTCGAAGCGGGCAATCCCGTTTATCCCGACGCGCTGAAAAAACTGAAAGAGCACGATGTCCCGACGTTCCCGCATTATTCGAAACAGGTCAGAAAAACCGATTACGACAAATACGATTTGTTCATTGGAATGGACGATAAAAACGTTGCGTATCTCAAAAATCTTTTTGCGCCCGACGAAAAAAAGAAGGTAAAAAAGTTTCTGGAATATGCAGGGCAATCCCGCGACGTCGCGGATCCGTATTATACCGGCAATTTTGACGATACTTATGACGATTTGAAAATCGGTATCGAATTTTTGATAAATAATATTGAAAACAGGAAGTGAATTTATGAGTGAATGTACGCACGATTGCAGCTCCTGCGAAAGCCACGGAAGTTGCAGCGAAAAAACCGACTTCACCGTCCCCGTAAACGCATTGTCGAAGGTCAAACACGTTATCGGCATCGTGTCGGGAAAAGGCGGCGTGGGCAAATCTCTCGTAACGGGGCTTATGGCGTCGATTACGGCAAAACAAGGGTTTAAGACGGCGATTCTGGACGCTGATATTACCGGTCCGTCGATTCCGCGCATGTTTAACGTGAACGGTCCCATCGACAGCGACGGCAGTTTCTTTTATCCCGTGAAATCGAAAGGCGGCATTGAAATTATGTCGGCAAACCTTTTGCTGGAACACAATAACGATCCCGTCGTATGGCGCGGTCCCGTCATCGCGGGCATGGTGAAACAGTTCTGGACGGATTGCGTCTGGGGCGACGTGGACTTTATGTACGTCGATATGCCTCCCGGAACGGGCGACGTGCCTCTTACGGTTTTCCAAAGCCTGAACGTCGACGGTATCATCGTCGTGACAAGCCCGCAGGAACTCGTGTCGATGATTGTCGGCAAAGCCGTGAAGATGGCAAATATGATGAATATCCCCGTGCTGGGCGTCGTTGAGAATATGAGTTACGTCAAATGCCCGGACTGCGGCAAAGAGTTTTCGATTTTCGGCGACAGCAAGGTCGACGAAGTCGCAACCGAATTCGACCTGAAAGTTCTCGGACGGATTCCGTTTGACACAAACATCGCAAAAGCCTGCGACGAAGGCAAGGTCGAGTCGCTTGACGCGGACTTCCTTGACAGCGCGAAAGAGGCGATAAAACGCCTGGTAAAATAAACGAAGAAAAAAAGAAGCGCCCCGAAAAATCGGGGCGTTTCTTAAATATATAAGGGGGAAGGAAATTATCTTGCGTTTAAGCGGTCGAATTCTTTCACGTTTTCCACGATAAGGTCAAAGAATTTTTCAACGATTTTTTTGTCGTCGTCGTTGCCGCGGATTGCAATCGTCATCGTTACGACGTCGTTTAAGGTTGTGAGCGCAAGCTGCATAAAGGGTTTGTACTTGACCGCGCCCGTCATAAATCCGTCAACGGGTTTCGCATTGCCGAAAGTCAGTTTATCGACGGGAAGAAGCCCGATGTTGCTCATACCGATAAGCGGGTTGTCGTACCCGATTTTGATTGCGAATTCCGAAATCGAAAAGGGCAGTATGGTATAGGCGAGTTTCAGAAGAGGCAGACTGTAAAGCCCCATATATTTGTCGCGCTTGCTTTTCTTTGTGGAACGCATGACGTTGATAAGCGTATCGTTGATCGTTTCGCCCTTATTATGCACCGTGCAAAGCATAAATCCCGTGTGATTCGCAAGTCCGCCGGCTTCGTCGCCGCCTTCGATATGACGGCGCAAATCGACCATGCAGGGGATTGAAAGGGTTTCGTCGTCGCGCATGCCCGAAATATCGTAAAGCGCGCGCACGTACGCCGCAAGCAGCATATCGTTGACGGTAACGCCCAGACGTTTTCCCGCGTTTTTCATATTAAGGAAAGTGTCGCGGTCGATTTTTCTGATGTTGATCATCGTGTGGTCGTCGGGACGGGGTTCGGTCAGTGGAAATACGTGTTTGTCTTTCACCGCGCTGATGTTTTTGTAAAGACCTTTCGCGACCTTTTTGTCGGTTGCGTCGAGTTTCGTATAAACCTGTTCCGCGCTTCTCGTACCTTGTTTAAGGTCGGTGGGGTTTTCGCCGCTTAAAATCGCGTTGTAGTTTTTTGCAAGCTTTTTCAAAAAGTATTTGAAGTCGCCGCCGTCAAAGCACATATGGTTGACGATCATTGCGAAAGTCGATTTTCCGTCCTTGTTCAGGACAATCACCTTAAACTGTACGTTGCTTGAAACGGGGATACTCTGACACAGGAAATCGTACGCTTCTTTTTCGGGATCGTCGCTGTCTTTTATTGTCAGGATATCGTCGACGGTGTAAGGCTCCACCTTCCAGTAAGGATTGACGGGATTCTCGTGAAAACTACTGTGAAGCACGGGAGCTTTTTCGCACATTATGACCAGCACGTTTTTAAGCGCGTCGGCGTCCAGCAGCCCGTCGAAAGTCAGGGTTGCGTGCACCATACGGTCGTAATAGTTTCGGAAAAGATATTGCATCTTATCCCACATTTCGGCTTTTATAGTTTTATTCATAGTTTCAAAATCAGCATTTTATCGTATCGTTTTTACGATATAAAGATGTTATTTGTTTTCGTCGTTCCACATTGTGTAGTACGCTTCGTCGATGCGCGCTTTCTTTTCGGCTGCCGCCTTATCCTTTTTCTTTGAATAACTCACAAGAGATGCGATAAGGATAACGACGTCGAGAAGGGCTGCGCCGACGGGAAGAAGCCACGACGGATGCCACGGGATAACGTGCGCCACGCCAAGCATTACGTACACCATAACGGCGGTTACTTCAACGGTTGCAAGCAGGTCGAAAAGCCTTGATTTACTGTTGTAAGAATACGCCTCGGCGGTGTCGGTGATAAGCATTGCGACCACCATTACAAGGAAGGCCATCCAGCTGTACCTGAAGTGCACGAGTATTTGCAAAATAAGGAATATAAACGTGAACGTAAGCGCGATGATGACGTGCGACAGACCGCGGATTGCAAGGCGTCTTTTCTTTTTCGCAAGGACGATAATACCGAAAATCGCGCCTGCGATAACGCCCATAAACGCGCCGCCCACAAGAATGAGCCAGGTTTTGTCCCAGGCGCGGGTTGCGAAGCTGACCGAAAGATATCCGATCACGACAAACAGCGCGATTGCGATGCCGGTGAGCACTCTTGCGCCGATGCGGGGCACTGCGCGCTTTACGTTGTCCAGACGGTTTTCAAAATCGACGAGCGTGTCTTTGAAGTTTCCGAGACTGTCGATGCACAGGTCATAGATGGCGTTTTCGTCCGTCATACCTTTTATCTTGTATTCCTGCGCGCGGTCGAGAAGGTTTTGCAAAACTTCTTCGCGGTATTCCATTGCCTCTTTTGTGGGAGAGATGGCGCGGAATTGTTGTTCGAGATACTTTTTGAAGCGGTCGATTAACATATTATTTTGTTCCTCCGTTGATTAAGTCTTTCATTATTTTTATGGTATCAAACCAGTTGGTTTTGTTGAAGTCGTAAAAGGCGCGGCCTTTTTCCGTGATGCGGTAATATCTGCGTCTTGCGCCGGCGTCGCTTTCGCCCCAGTAACTTTCGATAAACCCGTCGTGTTCCATACGGCGGAAGGCAGTGTAAAGGGTGGCGTCTTTAAGGACAAGTTCGCCGTGACTAAGGTCTTCGATCGCTTTGCTTATTTCATAGCCGTAACTGTCGTTTTTGATAAGTTGCGCGAGAATTATCGTTTCGGTGTGACCGCGCAGCATATCGGCGCTTATTGCCATTTTATTTCGCCTCCTTATGTATATCGCCTGACGATATATATCATAGCACAAAAAATGACGAAGTCAATATTTTTTGATAAAAAAATGAAAAAAAATCCCAAAAATATTTTTCCGCCGAAAAAAACGTGTTTACAAACCCGCATTTTATATGGTAAATTATTTATATAAGAATAGTTTTGGGTGGATATATTATGGACAAAAAAGAAAGAACGAAAAAACCGATGAAAAAGGGCGCAAAATGGGCGCTTGTCATTTTTATATGGGGCTTTTCGGCGTATTTTCTCGTTGCGCTGTCGGAATTTATCGCGGCTACCGTTTCGGCAAAGGACGCGAAAAGCGTCTGGGCGGACTGGCAGAACGAATACGTCGCGCTTCTTGAACAGCGTTACGCTGCCGACGAAAACTTTTCAAAGGTGAACGACGAGAATTTTCTTACCCGCACCGATATGGCAGAAGTCCTCGGCGCAAAGCTTAACGAGATAAGGTATATCGCGTCGCACAACAGTTACAAAACGGGGCTCACTCCCGAAACGAAGTATTTTTATCACGGCCCGCTTGCGGCGATAATGGGAAAGCAATACGATTATATCTTCGACACGATTACCGAACAGCTCAACGCCGGTATCCGAAGTATCGAACTTGACGCGAATAAGGTGAAAACCGCCGACGGGTTCAGAATCGAGTGTCTGCACAGCGATATGCTGGAAACGAACAGCACGATGATCGACTTCGACAAAGGTCTTAAAGAAATCAGAATGTGGATGGACAGAAACGAAAACGCTTTGCCGATTATCGTCCTTGTGGAGCCGAAAGGCGGCAAAAAATTCGACCTCGAAGCCTTTGATAAATTCGACGAAATGCTGTTTGAGAACTTCGGCGAAAAACTCGTTACTCCCAAAAAACTGCTTGACGCGGCGGGCGTTTCCGACTTTGACGAATTCCGCGCGAAAAACGCTTATCCAACCGTTGAAAGTCTGAAAGGGAAAATCATTTTCCTGTTGCACGAAAAGGACAGCCTGGAAACGTACATGCAGCGCGATCCCGATATGCAAAAAAGCGCGATGAATATCGCCCTTGAATACACGACCGTCCTGAAAAAAGGCAAGGATTATTCCCGTTTCTCGTTCACCGTGGTTCTGAACGATCCGACGAAACACAAGGAACGTATAGCGCAGGCGATAAACCGCGATAACTTTATGGTCAGAACAAGGCTGGACAGATACGCCGTCGTGAAAGACCACTGGTACAACAACGGAATCGAGTCCGGCGCGAATATTTTAAGCACCGATTACACCCCGCACGCTAAGGAAAGAATAATGGAATATCCGACGAAAGGGAAGTGGACGGATACCTATTACGCTATATTGTACGAGGCGGACAAAACGGTAACCTTGCGCGGCAAATAACGAAAACGAAACGGTCGGCGACGGCCGTTTTTTCGTGCGCCCGCGACGTTGTATCGTAATATTTTGAATGATATTGAAGTTTTTTGTTATTTTTGGGGTTTTCCGAAAAAAATTTTGTTACAAGAACGCTTTTCCGTAAAAAATTCGGAAAAAAATCAATAATTTCGTTTACACCGCATATAACGTATGTTAAAATCGAATAGTAAGGAAAAAGGAGATAACCGTGGATAACACCGACGTAAAAATTTTGCAGTGTCTTATGAAAAACGCTCGTGCGAATTCGTCCGAAATTGCCGAGAAGGTTAAGCTGTCCACGTCCACCGTTATCGAACGCATCAAAAAACTTGAAAACTCGGGCGTTATCAAAGGCTATGCCGCGATCATCGTCCCCGAAAAACTCGGCAAAGACGTTACCGCGCTCATAAGCGTCGCAATCGATCATCCGAAGTTCAACGACGGTTTCGTCGCAGCGGTCAAGGACAACCGCCACATTGCGGAATGTCTGTATATCGCGGGGGAATTCGATTACTTTTTGAAAGTCGTCACCGACAATACGAAAACGCTTGAAAGCGTGCTGAACGAAATCAAGAGTATCCCCGGCGTTTCAAAGACTCAGACGAGCATCGTTTTAAGCAGTCCGAAGAACGAATACAGCGTCCCCATAAAGGCGAAAAAAGAAAAGTAAAATATGCGCGAAAGCGCGAAATTATAAAATAAGGGCGAAAGCCGAAAATTAAGGAGAAATAATAATGATAGTTGGTATCCCCAAGGAAATTATGCACGACGAAGCGCGTGTTGCTGCAATCCCCGACACCGTAAAGAAAATGGTCGCCGCAGGCATGACCGTTCTTTTTGAAAAAGGCGCAGGCGAAGGCTCGCACTACCATGACAAGGATTATCTTGCCGCAGGCGCAACCATTCTTGAAGATTGCGAAGAAATTTTTGCAAAATCCGACGTTATCCTGAAAGTTAAGGAACCTCTCTTCAACGAAGAAAAGGGCAAACACGAAATCGAGATGATGCACAAAGGTCAATATATTATTACGTTCATTCACCCCGCGTCTCCCGTAAACCACCAGATGGTCAAAGATATGGCGGCGGCAGGCGTTATCGGTCTTACCCTTGACGGCGTACCTCGTATCTCCCGCGCACAATCCATGGACGCTTTGTCCTCGATGAGCACCTGTGCAGGCTATAAGGGCATGCTCATGGGAGCAAACGACATCTCCAAATTCATGCCTTTGATCGGCTCGGCAGTCGGCGTTATCCAACCCGCAAACGTTCTCGTCATCGGTACCGGCGTTGCAGGTCTTCGTGCGGTCGCAACCGCAAAAGGTCTCGGCGCGAAAGTATATTCTGCCGATATCCGTCCTTCCGCAAACGAACAGGCAATGTCGCTCGGCGCGAAAATCGTCCCGACCGGTGTTCCCGAAGAAATCGCGGTACGTCGCGTAGGCGTTGTCGAATATGCAAAACGTCTTCCCGAAGAATGGCTTGAAAAAGAGCGCGCGGCACTTGCAGACGCGGTCAAAAACGCCGACATCATCTTCTGCTCGGCACTCCTTCAAGGACAACTCGCTCCCACGCTCCTTACCGATGAAATGGTCGCTTCCATGAAGCCCGGCTCTGCAATTATCGATATTTCCATCGACCAGGGCGGCAACTGCGCGATCACCACTCCCGGTATCCGCGACATTAAACACAACGTCATTATCGAAGGTATCAAGAATATCCCCGGTCAACTTCCCACCAGCTCGACCTGGCTCTTCGCATACAACATCTACAATCTGCTTGCGTTCCTCGCAAAAGACGGCAGCATTAAACTCGACATGAACGACGAAATCGTACAAAGCATTCTCGTAACGATTGACGGTGAAATCGTACATAAAGGTGCTCGCGAGGCGATGGGACTTTAAGCATCGACATTTAGCGAATTTCTGAGTTTTTTTAAGAACCCGAGTTTTCGTGTACGCAATAGTACACTGGAAAACTCGGAACCTTAAAAGAAACGTCAGAACTTCATCTAAATCTCGCCGCTTAAACGGTTAAAATCCACCACTTAATTGGTGAAACAGATTGTCATTGCGAGCGAAGCGTGGCAATCTCCCGGAAGGGAAACAATAATTTTATCAACAAAAGGCAATCCCCTGCCTGCTTTCGGGCAGGGGGTATTTTTAATAATGATACAGGCAGGAATTTAATATGTTATCAACGTTAAACTCTGTTATTACCGGCGCGCTCGCAATGGGCAATTTCGGCCTTGAAAAAGCGATTTACTTTCAGCTGATTCTTCTTGGCGTATTCGTTGTAGCGACGCTTGTCGGTTACAAACTTATTTCAAACGTTCCGACGCTTTTGCACACCCCGCTTATGTCGGGTATGAACGCTTTGTCGGGCGTTACGGTGCTTGGCGCGTTGTCGGCAAGTGCCTCGCTTTTCAAACTCGGTACGGCGGGCATCGTGCTTTCCGCGATATTCGGTTCTCTTGCAATCGCTCTCGCGATGGTCAACGTCGTCGGCGGCTTTATGGTTACCGACCGTATGCTCGGCATGATTGCGAAAAAGAAGGCGAAAAGGCAAACCGTGATTTACGCGGCGTCGGCAGTTGCGGGCGCAGGACTCCTTGCGGTAATCTGCTGCATGGACGTCATCGCAAAAGGCGCGGGCACATCGGCGCGCGATTGGGTTTACCTTGCAATGGCAATCGTATTGTCGCTTGGCGTGCTTTTGGGCATCGCGATGATGGGCAAAGTCGCTTACAGTAAAATCGGCAATCGTTTCAGCGCGATTTGCATGCTCCTTGCGATTATCCTTATTATCGTGTACGGCAACGGCACAAGCCACATTGCGGCGGTATGGACGCTCTATATCGGGCTTGCGCTCGGCGCGGTTGCGGGTATTGTCCTTGCAAAGAAAGTCAAAATGATTCAGATGCCGCAGATGGTCGCTCTTCTTAACGGTCTGGGCGGCGCGGCTTCGGCAATCGTCGGTGCGTTTGCGATGCTCGGCGTAGGCACGGGCTTTGACGCGTTCTCGACAACGACGTCGGTTCTTGCGTTTGCGGTCGGTATGATTACCCTTATCGGCAGCCTTGTCGCAGCCGGCAAACTTCACAAGATTCTTCCGCAAAAACCCGTCGTTTACAAAGGACATCAGGCGATGACCGTCGGCAGCCTTTGCCTGACGCTTGCGCTTATCGTTGTTTTTGCGGCAATCGCGGCTCTTTCGGGCAGCGGCAAAATTGCTCTCGGCATCGACCTGAAAGCGTTTTGCGGAATTATGATCGCATTGCTGTTCGTAATTTCGGGATTCTTCGGATACATTTTCGCGATTCGCGTAGGCGGCGCGGATATGCCCATTACGATTTCGCTGCTTAACAGCCTTTCTGGTGTTGCCGGCGCAATCGCAGGTCTTGCAATCAACGACTTGTTGCTCGTTGCGGTCGGCGGTATCGTCGGCGCGTCGGGACTTCTCTTGACGCAAATTATGTGCAAGGCGATGAACAGAAAACTCGGCGCAATCCTTCTCGGCGGCACGTCGTCAAACGACAATGCTCAAAAAACCGCCCCCGAAAAGGTCGAAGTCAAGGCGGAAGCGAAACCCTCCGAAGTGAAAAAGGAAGTCAAGGCGGAAGAAAAACCCGTTGTCAAGACGGAAATCAACTATGCCGCAACTTTGAACAACGCGAAAGAAGTCATTATCGTTCCCGGATACGGCATGGCTATCGCGCAGGCGCAACACCTTGTAAAGCAACTTGCGGATAAACTCACGGCAAACGGAACGAAAGTAAAATACGCAATCCACCCCGTCGCGGGACGTATGCCGGGGCATATGAACGTTCTTTTGTGCGAAGCCAACGTAGAATACGAAGACTTGTTTGAAATGGACGATATCAATCCCGAGTTCAAGACGGCGGACGCAACGATAGTAATCGGTGCAAACGACGTTCTGAACCCTGCCGCAAACACTGCGGAAGGCACGCCCATTTACGGAATGCCCGTACTTGACGTTGCGGATTGCAAAAACATCTTTATCTTCAACTATGACTTAAAACCCGGCTATGCGGGCGTAGATAACCCCATTTATACCCGCGAAAACGGCGTGCATCTGTATCTCGGCAACGCACAGGAAACCCTTCAAAAGTTTATCGCAGATATGGACAAACCCGTTGAAACCACGACGGAAGTCAAGGCCGAAAAGACGGAGGCAAAACCTGTCGAAGTCAAGACCGAAACCAACTACGCTGCAAGCCTTAACGGCGCAAAAGAAGTCATCATCGTTCCCGGATACGGCATGGCTATCGCGCAGGCACAGCACCTTGTAAAACAACTTGCGGATAAGCTCGCCGCGGGCGGAACGAAAGTGAAATACGCAATTCACCCCGTTGCGGGACGTATGCCCGGACACATGAACGTATTGCTTTGCGAGGCGGACGTTGACTACGAAGATTTGTACGAAATGGACGACATCAACCCCGAGTTCAAGACGGCGGACGCAACGATTGTCATCGGCGCAAACGACGTTCTGAACCCCGCCGCGAACACCGCGGAAGGCACGCCGATTTACGGAATGCCCGTACTTGACGTTGCGGATTGCAAAAATATCTTCATCTTCAACTATGACTTAAAACCCGGTTACGCCGGTGTTGACAACCCCTTGTACACTCGCGACAGCGGCGTGTATCTGTATCTCGGCAACGCGCAGGAAACACTGCAAAAGTTCATTTCCGACATCGACGCGTAACAATCAAAACAACCGAAATCTGCCACCGTGTAATGCGGTGGCATTTTTTTCGCATAAGTTTTCCGGCTTTGCACAAACTCCGATAAGGAGGCAAATATGAATCTTTTGAAAGAAGTAATAAAAAACTGCAACGTCGGCGTTGACGCAATCGACAACATCTGGGAAAACGTCAAGGACACGAAACTGCGCGAAACCATCTGGAAACAAAAAGTCAAGATAATGGATTTGTCCGACAGGGCGTCCAAAGAACTCGGGGACGAGCCGTCCGCAAAAGACGGTACGTATCCCAACAAAATGGAAAGGGCAATGATGAAGGCCGCCGTAAAGATGAAATCGGGGCTTGACAAGTCCACGACGAACATTGCCGAAATGCTTATCGAAGGCAACAACATGGGCATTAACGACGTCGTTAAAATGTCGCATCTTTATCGTGAAGAAGACACGCCTTTTGCCGGCGAACTTATTAAACTTTACGATGCCAACGTCAAAGAGCTGCGCCGCTTTTTGTAAAAATTCAAAAAATACAAACCGCGCCGCAACACACAAAACAACGCGATAAAGCATTGTTTTGAGCAGATAAAGCAAGGATAATGGAAAATTATTATCTGTCGGCATCAATAGAAAGCGATTTAAGATAATTCGCGGCGCACACTGCACTTTTGAAATCGCATTGTCGCAGGCGACAATACTCACTCTTATGCTTGTGTGCGCCTTTTTTCTCCACGCAAGTACGAAAGTATCTTGCGTGGGTTTTATAATGCGGTTACCCTTCCGGGAGATTGCCACGCGTCGTATGCTTCGTTTTTGACCAGTCAATCGTCGCAAGCGACAATTGCCAGTCTTATGCTTGCATACTCCTTTTCCCCAAAAGTACAAAAGTATCTTTTGGGGTCCCCGTTTTTTCGCTCGCAATGACAAATAGTGCGTTGCACGGAAAAACGCAAGCGTTTGCAAGCAACCGCCGAACGCCAACCTGCGGTTGGGTTCTCTGCCCCGTAAGTCACAAACAAAAAACGCACAACCAAATCGGTTGTGCGTTTTTATTGGTGGACGTTAACGGACTCGTTTAATAGCGGAACGGGCGAGTTTACTCGCAAAGTGGAGCGTCTTCGCTCAACAACCGCGCTTTCGCGCTAATGCCTTGCATTTGACACTTCGTGTCCGGTTGTTGGATATTACCGCTGCGTTCGATTTCCGCAAATGCAAGCGCTTGCTTCTCTCTTCACTTGCGGTCCGCGCGTTATATAGGGGACCCCGCGGGATACTGTGTACTCGCGGGGAAAAGGAGTATGCAAGCATAAGACAACCGACTGCCGCTTGCGACAATCGGTTGGTCAAAAACAAAGCATACGACGATAGCCCGCGCAAATTTATTTGCGCAGAGGACGTTGACGGACAAAAGGTGACGTTAACGGGGCTGCTCGGCATAGGGCAGTTTTGAGATATATTGCGAAACGACACAAAGTGTCTGCTAAGATAGACACGCTGCATAACGCAAGAAAACGCAAGCGTTTTCCGAACGCCAACCTGCGGTTGGGTTCTCTGCCCCTTGAAACATCCGACAAATAAAAAGCGCACATCGTTGTGATGTGCGCTTTTTATTTGGTGGACGTTAACGGACTCGAACCGCTGACTTTCTCCACGTCAAGAAGACACTCTACCAGCTGAGTTAAACGTCCATAGCGAAGATTATATTACCACACAATTTTGATTTTGTAAACAGTTTTAAGGGGGAAATTATTTATTTTCCGGACAAATTTTCAAGAAGTTCCGCCGCGTCGCCGACAAGTTCGACACAAGGGCGCTTTTTATAATAAGCGGCGGTGCGCGGTTCGGGCGTGGGGGAAGTGTCCGAAACGCCCAGAAGTTCCTTGCAGATAATGCTTCCGTTTTTTTCCTTGAAACCTGCCGCAAGATTCTGGACAAGCGCGTAAAGTTCCGCCTTTTCCTGTTTTGCCGAAGGATCGGAGTAACCGTATTTAAGCCCCGCGACCATAAACATACCGCTGACCGCGCCGCAGACTTCGCGCATTCTTCCCATGCCGCCGCCGAACGACGACGATATGAGAGCAAGCGTTTTTTCGTCGATTTCAAGTTCGTCGGAAAACGCAAGAAGAACCGCTTGCGCGCAGTTGTATCCGTTTTTGAAGTTTTGCATTGCTTGTTCGCGTTTTGTCATAATATCACCGAAAAAGAAGTTTAGTTTTGAAAATGACATGATAAATGCGGGTTTTTGCGATTATCAAATCAAATATATTATACAACTTCGCCACCGTTTTGTCAAATGCGGGAAAAGCATTTAAGAAGAAGACGGCGCAAAAAAACAAATGCGGATAAAATTTCCTTGTAATATTACTTAATATGTGCTATAATAGTATTCACTTTGAAATTTATTCAAACATTAAGGAGAGATTATGGCATACGAAATGTTGTTAAGCCCCATTAAAATCGGCAACATGCAGCTCAAAAACCGCGTGGTCATGGCACCGATGCTTATCGGTATGGGCGACTTCGACGGTAAACCCACGGAGCAACTTATGAACTATTACGTTGAACGCGCAAAGGGCGGCACCGCTCTTATCATCACGGAAATCACGCGCGTCAACGATTTTCACGGCGCGGCGGCGTTCGCGCAACTTTCGATGAGCAAAGATTCGCATATCGAACCTATGCGTAAATTCGCCGATCGCATACACGAGGCGGGCGGAAAACTTGCGGTGCAACTTCATCACCCCGGACGTCAGAACCTCGGGCTTTGCATCGGCACGATTCCTCTTCTTATCCCGTTCCAGAATATCAAATGCGTCAAAAAGCTTATTTTCAAAGTCGTACCGAAAGTCGGGCCGAAACTTCTGGAAAAGCACTGGTGTCCGAAGGTTTATGCCCCGTCCGTTACGGAGCGCGCGAAGTTTGCCGACAGCAAGATGAGGGCTTTTTCGCATAAACAAATCGTCAACCTTGAAAAGGACTTTATCGACGCTGCCGAAAGGTTGCAAAAAGCGGGCGTCGACGCCGTTGAACTGCACGCGTCGCACGGCTATCTTATCCAGCAATTTTTAAGCCCGTACACCAACCGTCGCACCGACGAATACGGCGGAAGCCTTGAAAACCGCATGCGCTTTTTGCTGAATATCGTGAAGGGTATCAAGGAGCGTTGCCCGGGTTATCCCGTTCTTGTCAGGCTCACCGTGGACGAGTGCTATTCCTATATCGGAAAGCCCGGCGTCGGATACGACCTGAAAGAAGGCGTCGAAATGGCAAAACGCCTTGAAGCGGCGGGTGTCGACGCAATCGACGTATCGTCGGCGAGTTACGACACTTTCAACTACTGGCTTGAACCCACGTCTTTCCCCGTTGGTTGGAGAAAATATATGGCGGCGGAAGTCAAGAAGAACGTCAAGATTCCCGTGATTGCCGCAAACCTTATCCGCACTCCCGAACAGGCGGAACAGCAACTTGAAGAAGGCACGCAGGACTTAATCAGTCTCGGCCGTCCGCATATTGCCGATCCGTATTTCGTCAACAAGTGCGCGTCGGGACATCCCGAAGATATCCACCGTTGCATCTGCTGCTTATACTGCATTCAGAGCATGGAAGAACAGGCATTCCACGGCAGTCATACGTTGTGTTCGCTCAATCCGTATCTCGGCCACGAGGGCGAAATGGACAAAATCACCGAAAAGGTCGGAAACGGCAGGCTTGTCGTAATAGTCGGCGCGGGCGTAGCGGGGCTTATGTGCGCGGAAGTTTTGTTAAGGCGCGGTTTCAACGTCACGATTATCGAAAAAGAAGCGGTTGCGGGCGGACAGCTCAACCTTGCGGACAAAGGTCCCGGCAAAGACAAAATCGCGTGGGCAACGGAAGACCTTATGACGTCGGTAACAAAACTCGGCGTGAATATTAAATTCAATACGGAAGCGACCGTAGAAATGCTGAAAGAGATGAATCCTTACGCGGTCGTTATCGCAACGGGCGGCGTGGCGATTAAGCCGAAGTCCATAAAAGGCATCGACAACAATAACGTTTGCACGTCAACCGAGATTTTGTCGGGCGCGGTCAAGCTTGAAAACAAACAGGTCGTCGTCGCCGGCAGCGGTATGACGGGGCTCGAAACGTCGGAATATCTGTGCAAAGACGGCAATCACGTTACCGTGGTCGAGGGCAAAAACCAAATCGCGCCCGGTATGTGGTTCCAGCACGTTGACGACGCAATGCAAAAACTTTCAAAGTACGACACCAGATTCGTTACCGGCAAGATGCTTGTCGAAATCAACGAAAAAGGTGTGGTCGTCGAAGATACGAAAACCAAAAACAGAAGCGAAATTCCTTGCGACAACGTCGTTATCAGTCTGGGCGTAAGAAGCGACAACAAACTTTACAAAGACGCGAAAGATATGTTTGAAAGGATTTACGTCATCGGCGACGCCGATAAGACGGGACGTATCGCAAGCGCAACGAAGGAAGCGTTTGAAACCGCTTTGAAAATCAAATAAGAAGTATGCTTGATAAGTTCAAAATCGGTCATTTCACCGACGAAACAAACGGAACGGGAGTTACCGCGATTATTTGCGAAGACGGCGCAGTCGGCGGTGTCAGCGTCCGCGGCGCAGCGCCCGCAACGCGCGAAACCGACCTGCTTTCGCCCGAAAAAACCGTCGAAAAGGTAAACGCGGTCGTGCTGTCGGGCGGCAGTGCGTTCGGGCTGGAAGCGTCATGCGGCGTTATGCAGTATCTTTCGGAACAGGGCAAAGGCTTTAAGGTCGGAAAACAAGTCGTGCCCATTGTCGTCGGTGCGTCGATTTTTGACCTTGAATACAAGAACTTTGCGTTTCCCGATAAGGCGGCGGGATACAGTGCCGCGAAAAACGCCAAAGAAAACGATTTTTCTTCCGGTAATATCGGTGCGGGGACGGGCGCGACCGTTGGCAAACTCCTCGGAATGGAATGTGCCGCAAAGGCGGGGCTCGGCGTTGCAAGCGTGACGATCAACGGAGCGGAAGTCGCGGTTATATCGGTCGTGAACGCATTGGGTGACGTCGTGGACAACGGCAAAATCATTGCGGGCATCAAATCTCCCGACGGAAGTTTCCTGGACAGCCTGAAAGTTTTCACGGCGGGCACGGTCGGACAACACGGCGCAAACACCACGATAGGGTGCGTCCTTACGAACGCGAAAATCACGAAAGTTCAGGCAAACCGCCTTGCCGACCTTGCACACGACGGGCTTGCGCGGGCAATTTCCCCCTCGCATACGAACTTTGACGGCGACGCATATTTCGCGCTTGCCTCAAACGAAAAAAGTATCGAGTTCAATATCCTTACCGCACTTGTGCCGCAACTTACCGAAAAGTCGATACACGCGGCGGTTACGGGACAAAGTAACTTGACGCAAAAGAAAACGGATAAACTTATCTTCGGCATTTTCCAGAAAATGTGGAAGTAACGAGAAGGTACTATGGCTGAATTTGAAAAAATCTTAATCGAATTCTTTACGGGGGACGGTATGACGATTGCGCGTACCGTCGCCGTGTTTATTTTCGGGTTGCTTGCGGTGAAGCTTATACTGCTTATCGTGAACAAACTTTCGGTGCGCGCGCACATCGACAAAACCATTTCAAGTTTCGTATTGTCGGTCGTGGGCGTTTTGCTTTATTTCGGCTTATTGCTACTGACGGGCAAATCGGCGGGGATTTCGACGGCGAGTTTCGTCGCGCTTATTTCGGCTGCCGGGCTTGCGATATCCCTTGCGCTCAAAGACAGTTTAAGCAACCTTGCAAACGGATTTATTATTCTCGGAAGCAAGCCTTTCGTCGTGGGCGATTACGTTGCGGTAAACGGCGTTGAAGGCACGGTGAAATCAATCGGGTTTTTCAACACGAAACTTGTGACCTACGACAATCAGATAATCACTTTGCCCAACTCCTCGCTTATCGGCAGCGGCGTGGTGAATTACAGCACGAATCCGACGAGAAGGGTTGTTTGTAGACTGCGCTTTTCATACGACGAGGATGTCGAAAAGGTCAGAAAGATTATGCTTAACGTCGCTCGCGGCAGGAATGAGATTTTGTCGTCGCCCGGGCCGAGCGTGGTCGTTGAAGACTACACCGACAGCGCGATTTTAATCACTCTTCGCTGCTGGGTACCTACCGAGTATTACTGGGACGCGCTTTACATTCTGAACGAAGAAATTGTCAAGTCTTTGAAAGAAAATGGTGTTGCCGTCACGACGAATAAACTTGCCGTAAAGGTTGTCGGAGATAACAAACAATGAAAAAACGCACTTTAATTATCATATTTTTACTGTTAACGTTGCTTATTGCGTTTTCGACGTCGGGCGTTGCGTATGCGGCGGACGGCGCGGCGAACGAAACGAACACGGAAGTCAAGTTTTCTGACGACGATTTAATCAAACTTATCGCAACGTACTGCGCGTTCGGTCTGTCGATTATCGTCGGAATTCCGCTTATCAAAACCGTCAACAGAAGGAAGAAACAGGGCTACGTCAACAGCCTTGCGGAAGAAACCGAGTACGTCGCAAAACAGGTGCGCGCGCTTTACGAAAGTCGCGACAAGGAAAAGTCGAAAAGAGAAGTTTTGAAGTTTTCGATTAAGGTTACGGCGGTTGCCGACCACGCGCTGACGACGTACACCGAAAAGCAAATACAAGGTTATTACGACCTGTACGAAGGCTTGTCCGACATCAACGCAAAACTTCTTGCGCTTGAAAGAGTCAAGGAAGACAAGGAAGAGTACGACAAGGAATTTCTTCTTATCGTCGACGCCGCCGAAAGCGTCGCGGAAAAGGCGAAACTCCTTAAACAAAATGCAGAAATCATTGAAAGGTACAACAAATGATTGACATCGAAAGGCTTAATTATCTGGCAAAAAAATCCAAAATCGAAGGGCTTACCGACGAAGAAAAAGCCGAGCAAGCCGCAATTCGCCGCGAGTATATCGACAGCGTAAAGGCGTCGTTGAAAGCGCAACTCGACAACACCTATATCGTTGACGAAAACGGCGAAAAACACAAAGTTCAACCAAAGAAAAAACAATGAGCAACGGCATTAAGGACGTAACGTACGAAATCGAGGACAAATACCTTAGCCCCTACGCGTTCAAAAGTCGCGACACGGCGGGCAGGGTTATTCCTGTCGAAGAGTGCAAAATCCGCACGGAGTTTCAGCGCGACCGCGACAGAATCATTCACTGCAAAGCGTTCAGGCGGCTGAAACACAAGACGCAGGTTTTCCTGTCGCCCGAAGGCGATCATTACAGAACGCGTCTTACTCACACCCTCGAAGTGTCGCAAATCGCAAGGACGGTCGGGCGCGCGATAAGGCTCAACGAAGACCTTATCGAAGCGATCGCAATGGGACACGACCTCGGGCATACCCCGTTCGGACACGCAGGCGAGCGCACCCTGAACGAATTGACGAACGGGCATTTTTCGCACAACGAACAAAGCGTACGCGTCTGCGAAGTGCTGGAAAAACTCAATCTCACGGCTGAAGTGCTGGACGGAATCAGGGAACACCGCATCGACGGCAATCCGAAAACGCTGGAAGGGAAAGTCGTGGGATACGCCGACCGCATCGCCTACGTCAATCACGATATCGACGACGGCATACGCGCCGGGCTTATCGCGGAAGAAAGTCTGCCCGAAGAATGTATAAGCGTTCTCGGTCGCACCCACCGCGACAGAATCAACAATCTTGTATATAATCTCGTCGAGAACAGCGCGGGCAAACCGTATATCACGCTGTCGGACGAGTTCGAGCGTGCGCTTGACGGGCTGCGCTCTTATATGTTCGCAAACCTTTATACTCAGTCGGAAGCGAAGTATGAAGAAGTGAAAGCAAAACGACTTATCGAAAGCCTTTTCGATTATTTCGTAAAAAACCCCGACGAACTTCCCGACCTTTACAAAAATCTGTTGTCGGAATACGGCGTGCAGACCGTCGTGTGCGATTATATCGCCGCAATGAGCGACCGCTACGCCGTCAAAGTTTTCTCGGACATCTATATTCCGAAAGGCTGGCAAGAAAAATCGCGCGAGTTTTAGGAATTATCGATTTTTTGACGAATAATAAATTGTAAACGTTTTGAGCGTTTGAGGTTATATGTTTCAGAAAGAAGGCTATCCTTTGGACTGGTTACAGGAATTAAAGGAAAAAAACAACATAGTCGAAGTTATCTCGCGGTACGTGCAGTTGCAGCAAAAGGGCGGCAAATTCTGGTGTTGCTGTCCGTTTCACCATGAAAAAACCGCGTCGATGTGCGTCAACGAAGACGGACAGTTTTATCATTGCTTCGGCTGCGGAGAATCGGGCGACGTCATCACCTTTATAATGAAGATGGAAGGCATGACTTTCCCGGAAGCGGTTGCCTTTCTTGCGGAGCGCGCGGGTATGCAAGTCCCCACGCCCGTCGGTTTTCAAAGTAATGCGGAATCCAGACAAAAACGCGACAGATTGTATGAAATCCTGACTCTCACCGCCAAATTTTATTACAAATCCCTTATGAGCGACGAGGGGAAAGACGCGCGGACGTACCTTGAAAAACGCGGCGTCGATAAAAATCTTATGACAAGGTTCGGGCTCGGCTTTTCGCCAAGTTACGACGGCGTAATAAAGTACCTGAAAGAGCAGGGGTTTTCCGAAGCCGAAATGCTCGACTGCGGCGTAGCGTGGCAAAGCGACAAATCGAGAAGAGTTTTCGACGCGCTGCAAGGCAGAATGATCGTGCCGATTTTCGATATGCGCGGCAGAGTCGTCGCATTCAGCGGACGAGCCGTCACGAAAGAGTTTTCGGGCGGGAAGTACGTGAATTACCGCAACACGAAAGTCTTTGAAAAAGGCAAGGTTCTGTACGCCGCGAACTTTGTGAAAAAGGAAAAACAAAAGGTTGCCATCGACAGAGTAATCGTCGTCGAAGGTTATATGGATGTCATCTCCCTTGCAAAGTACGGCTTCAACAACGCCATTGCGGGAATGGGTACGGCGTTCACTCCCGAACAGGCGCGCGCACTTCGCACGTTGTCCGAAAACGTCTGCGTGTGCTACGACGGCGACGCTGCGGGACAGCACGCAACCGTCAGAAACCTTGAAATCCTTAATAAGGAAGGGCTGAATCTTAAAGTCGTGTCAATCCCCGAAAACGGAATGGACCCCGACGATTACGTCAAAAAGTACGGTCACGCCGGTTTTGAAAAACTTCTGGACAACGCCGTTCCTTACGTTGAGTTCGTGCTTTCCGTCATTGAAAAGGACAACGATCTGTCAACGAATACGGGGCGCGCAAAGTACGTCAACGAGGCTCTTGCTTTTATAAAGACATTGCCCGAAACGACAGGACGCGATGTTTACCTTGAAATTGTGCACGATAAAAGCCGTGTTGCGATGAATATATTGCGCGACGGACTTGTGAACGAAATTTCCGAAGTCGTGTTTTTGGAGCCGCAAATCCAAAAGAGCGAACTGCCGGTAAGTCTGGAAGCGGCGCGGTTCGTCCTGAACAAAATGGCGTCGGGCGAAGAATACGCAAAGCCCATGGACGTCGTATCCCGCGACGTGTTCGGTGACAACGAAGTGCATAAACTCGTGTACGACTACGTCAAAGAAAAAACGGAAGCCGGCGAAAAACCGCAGGCGCACATGCTGTATTCTTTGTCGCAGGACGAGGAAGTCGCAAACGTATTGAATTCCGTGAAGGAATTCCACGACGAAACCAAGCTCATAAAGTATTACCGCGACAGCGTGAAACTCTTAAACTTAAACTACGTCAACTACCGCATCAAAACGCTTTCGCAAAGTTTCGACGCATGCCCCGACGCGTCCGAAAGACGTCGGATTTTCACCGACCTTTCGGTTTATCAGAACATGCTGAAATCACTTAAATAAGAAAAAACGCAACTCGCTTGCGATAAATATTTTTACCGTAAAAGAACTTGCATACATAAGGAGGTCTTAATGGAAAACAGGGAAGCCTTATTAAAGGCCGAAACCGACAAACTGATTGAAGAAGGCAAAAAGAAAGGCTCTTTAACTCAGGAAGAAATAATGTCAAGGCTTGAAAAGATTGACGCAACCGCAGACGAAATGGAGGACGTCTTTAAGACAATCGAAGCCGTCGTTCAGGTTGGGGAAACCGAAGATAACTTTGACAAGATTATGGCGGAAGGCAGTCTTGACGACTCCGTCAAAATGTATCTGAAAGACATCGGCCGCGTGCCGCTTTTGTCCGCCGAACGCGAGGTCGAACTTGCAAAACGCATGGAAGAAGGCGACGAGGAAGCAAAACGCATATTAAGCGAAGCCAACCTTCGTCTTGTCGTGTCGATTGCAAAGCGTTACGTCGGCAGGGGTATGCAGTTCCTTGACCTTATTCAGGAAGGCAACCTCGGGCTTATGAAAGCCGTCGAAAAATTCGATTACAGAAAGGGGTTCAAATTCTCGACCTACGCGACGTGGTGGATAAGACAATCCATTACCCGCGCGATCGCCGACCAGGCAAGGACGATTCGTATCCCCGTGCATATGGTCGAAACCATAAACAAGCAGGTGCGCGCGACGCGTCAGCTTCTGCAAAAACTCGGCCGTGAACCCAGCCCCGAAGAAATTGCGGAGTTTATCGGCTCCACGCCCGAGCGCGTGCGCGAAATCCAAAAAATAGCACAGGATCCCGTGTCGCTCGAAACGCCTATCGGTGAGGAAGAAGACAGCCATCTCGGCGATTTTATCGAGGACAGCAACGCCGCAGCCCCCGCGGAAGTCGCGGAAGCGAACATGCTGCGCGAACAGCTTATAAGCGTTTTAAGCACGCTTACCCCGCGCGAAGAAAAGGTGTTAAGACTTCGTTACGGCATCGACGACAGCCACCCGAGAACGCTTGAAGAAGTCGGAAAAGAGTTCAACGTAACGCGTGAACGTATCCGCCAGATCGAAGCGAAGGCTTTAAGAAAACTGCGCCACCCGAACCGCATCAAAAAGCTGAAAGATTATACCTAAAAATGTTGACGCTTGACGAAAGATTAAGTGCCGTCGTGAAGGAACTGGAACTTGGCGATAAGGTTGCGGACATCGGCTGCGACCACGGTAAAATCGCAAATTCCGCCGTGCAAATCACGAAAAACCCCGCATATGCCGTCGATATCAGCGCGGAATGTCTGATGAAGGCGCGGACGCTTTCAAAGGAACTTTTGCAGGAAGACGACGTGATTTGCCTTGTCGGCGACGGGCTTAATCCCGTGAAAGACAAAGACGTCGATACCATCGTTATTGCCGGTATGGGCGCGCACGAAATCGTGAAAATTTTAAGCGACTCGGACAAGCGATACGAGAAGTATATTCTCGTCCCGCATCAGCACGCTGACGTTCTGAGAGCCTTTTTGCAGGAAAACGGCTTTTTCGTGAAAAAGGACGGCGTCGTGAAAAGCGGCAACAAGTTTTATCCCGTCATCGTCGCGGAAGGAATCGGATATACGCGCTACACGCCGTTTGAAACCTATTTCGGAAAGGACGAAACGGAAGACCTTGCGGAATTTATCGGCATGCGTAAAAAAGTCCTGAAAATGCTTGCGTCCCGTGCGAAAGGCGAATCGCTTAGAAAAATCCTTGCCGAAACGAGAGAGATCGAAGAATATGAAAATCAAAGAAATAATCGCTGAAATCGAAAGAGTCGCGCCGCTTGACACGGCGTTGCCGTACGATAACCCCGGGCTTATTGTCGGAGACGACGAGAAAGAATGCACGGGCGTGCTTCTGACGGTCGACGCAACGTACGGCGCGCTTAAAGAAGCCGCAAGCAATGGCTGCAACCTTATTATTTCGCATCACCCGATAATCTTTACTCCGAGGAAGAGTTTTTTGACGAAAGATTATAAATGCGACGTAATTGCGTCGGCTTACGTGTCGGGCACGGCGATTTACGCCGCCCACACGAATATTGACGGTTTTCACGACAATATGGCGGTGCGCACGCTGAAAGCAATCGGCGCGAAAAACGTAACGACGCTGTTCTATAACGGATTCGGCGCGCAAGGCGACGTCGATATGAAATTTTCGGAAATTAAGGAAAAAGTCAAAAAACTTTTGTGCGACGACACGATTTTCACGGTCGGCGACGAAAACAAGAAGATTGAAAAAGTCGCGATGATAAACGGCGCGGGCGGCGACGACGAATGTTTCTCCCGTGCAAGAGAAGTCGGCGCGGATTTGTATATTTCCGGCGAGTTTAAGCATCATATCCTGCTGGAAGCAAAGGAAACGAATTACGCTTTAATGTCCGTAGGACATTATGCAAGCGAAATGTGTTTTAATGACGTTCTTAATGACATATTACAGTGTCACTTTGACACAATCAAAATTGTAAAATATTATGAAGGAAATCCCTTTAACGGCTGATTTCCGCGAGGTGTATATATGAAATTTGACAGTATGCTCGAATACCAGAAAATCGATTCGGAACTTGTGAAAATTGAAAGAGAACTCAACAACAGTACCGAAAAAGAAAAGGCAAGCGCCCTGAACGCAAAAATCAAGACCGCGGGCGACAATATGGCAAAATTCCAGAGCGAAGCGGACGAACTTAATCTGAACGCCGAAAAACTTGCGGCAAACGTCGGTAAGTACGAATCCGAAGTGAAAGAAATCGCGGACTCCATCTCCGACGTTCAGGACGAACAGGAAATCGAATATTACGAAAAGGTTCTTGCGGGGCTTTCCGAAGACGTCAACAAACTGCTGAGGGAACTGCAAAGAGTGTCCGCCCGTATCGATCAGGTGAAAGATAACAGCGACAATCTTACCCGTCAGGCGGTGCAACTCAACGAGCAATACAAAGTCGCGCTGCAAAGTTATCAAGGCTTGAAACTCAAACTGCAAAACGAAGGTCGCCCCGTGATGGAAAAACTGAAAGCGGTTGAGAAAAATATAGATCCCAAATTCATTCTGATGTACAAGCGGTGCAGGGCGGCAAGAAAACTCCCGGCATTCGTGGAATACGCCGGCGACGGAAGTTGCTACTGCGGAATGAACCTTCCCAACGACTGCATCGGAAAACTGAAAGAAGACGGCGACTTTGTTGAATGCCCGAATTGCGGCCGCATTGTAATCCTTAATAAATAAAAAGCCGACATATAACTTACAGGAGAAAGACCATGGAAAAAAAGTTGTTCAACGATATAAACGTTTATAACGTGAATGCCGAAAAGCGTAACGGCGCGGGTTTTCCGTACGACGACGAAGGCAACAAAAAAATAGTATCGCTTAACGGCAAATGGAAATTCAAGTACGCGAAAAAAATCGCGGATATCCCCGAAAACTACTATGCGGCGGACTACGACGTGTCGAATTTCGACGAAATAACCGTGCCGTCCAACTGGCAGATCGAAGGGTACGGCAGACCGCAATATCTCAATATCCGTTACCCGCACGCGCTTGAAACGAAAATCAAAAGCAAGATTCCGCACGTAAAGGAAGACGAGGCTCCGGCAGGGTTATACGTCCTTGATTTCGAGTGCCATAAAAACGACGACGATAACGTTCTTATCAATTTCGGCGGTATCGAAAGCGCGGGCGAAGTTTACGTCAACGGCAACTTCGTCGGGTACAGCGAAGACTCGTTCGACTATCAGGAATACGACATTACCGACTTCGTAAAAGACGGCGTAAACCGCCTTGCGGTGACGGTTTATCAGTTCTCGACGGGCAGTTATCTTGAAGATCAGGACATGTGGAGAATGAGCGGTATTTTCCGCGACGTTTTCCTTGTATATCGTCCGAAGAAATTCATTTCCGATATCTTTAACTATTCGGAATTCACCAATAAAGACGGTGTTATGTTCTTTCGCGCGGAAATCTCGATGCGCGCCGAACGCGCCGATTTCAGCGGCGGCAGGCTTGTCGTGATGCTTCGCGACGCCGACAGGCAGGAAGTTTTTAAGGACATTGTCGTCATTCCCGAAATCAAAAACGGCGGAAGTTACAAGGTCGACTTTTTGAAAGAAGTCCGCGACGTAACGCTTTGGGAAATGGAAAATCCTTATCTTTACGAAGTGGATTATATCCTTTACGAAGACGGCGAAGACACCGTGATGGCGGACAGAAGAAAACTTATGTTCGGTTTCAGAACGGTGGAAATCACGGGCTATAATCCCGAAACAAACCGCGGTCCGTTCATTATGCTTAACGGCAAACCTTTGAAAATCCGCGGCGTAAACCGTCACGAATTCGATCCCGAACACGGCAGATACGTCTCGCGCGAATTCAATGAAAACGACATCATCCTTTGCCGCAAAAACAACATCACGGCAATCCGCACGAGCCACTATCCCGACAGTCGCGACTTTTACGAACTTTGCGACAAATACGGCATCATCGTAATGAGCGAATGCAACCTTGAAACGCATGGTCTTGCGTCCAGAATCCCGGGCTCTGACAAACGCTGGGAAGGGCATGTCGTTTACCGTATGCGTAACATGGTAGACTCTTACAAAAACCATCCCTCGGTCATCTTCTGGTCGCTCGGAAACGAGGCGGGCTACGGCCAAAACTTCGTAAAAATGCGTGAAGCCGCGCTTGAAATCGACAAAACGCGCCCCATTCATTACAATCCCGACACCGACTTCCGCTCGTCCGACGTTCTGAGCGATATGTACATCCGTCAGGAAAAAATGAAACGCATCGGCGAATGCAAAAAACCTTATACGCACTGCGTGGCGTTGTGGTCGCCGTCAGGCAAGGTCTTTAAGCCCAAGGATTACCGCGACAAACCTTTCGTACTTTGCGAATACGCACACGCGATGAACAACAGTCTCGGAAACTTCAACGATTACTGGAAAGAATTTTTGAGATACGACAGACTCGCAGGCGGGTTTATCTGGGACTTTGCGGATCAGAGCATCAAAAAGGTTGAAAACGACGGCACGGTCAAATGGACGCAGGGCGGCGATTTCGGCGACGTACCCAACGACGGCAACTTTGTCTTCAACGGTATCGTTCAGCCCGACAGAACCCCGCAACCCGCGCTGTTTGAAGTGAAAAAGGTATATCAACTTGTCGATTTTTCGACGAAGGGCGACAACCTTATTATTAAAAACCGCCACAGAATAACCCCGCTCGACGACAGATTCAAGCTGTCGATGAGAATTCTGAGAGAAGGCAAATTCGTGGAAAAGGTCAAGCTTGACCTGCCCGAAATCAAGCCGCTCAGCACGGGCGAAATCAATATTAAAAAGTATATCAAAAACCGCGAAAACGAACTTTCGATCGTGGTGGAACTCAGCCTTGCGGAAGATACGTTCTTTGCGCCGGCGGGGCATATCGTCGCATACGAGCAGATTTTGTATAATCCGAAAAAGGGCAAAGCAGTCGATATGACCGTTAAACCCGTTTACGAAAACAACAAGGACGAGGTGCGCGTTTATACCGAAGAATTCGACGCCGCAATCGACAAGAAAACGGGCGGACTCAACTTCTTCACGAAAGACAACGCGCCGCTTCTGCACGAGCCCGTAAAACCCAACTTCTGGCGCGCGATAACCGACAACGATTACTTGCCGCAAGTCCCCGCGTTCGTAAGGGCGATCATGGGCAAGTGGTATTACAAAAAAGCCACGAAACGCCTGAAAGTCGGCAGGATTAAGGTCAAGGAACAAAACGGCTCGATCAAGGTCGAAGTGCATTGGATAAGCACAAGACTGGGACTGAAAACGACCTATAAATTTGACGGCGTGGGCAACGTTATCGTCCAGATGTCGGTGCGCGGACGCGCTTACGGATTGCCGAGATACGGTTTCGTGACCGAACTCAACGAAGGCTACGACAAGATGCGTTTTTACGGAAAAGGTCCGTTTGAAAACTATTGCGACCGTGGCGACGCAGCGATTCTCGGCGTGTACGAAGGCGCGGTGGAAGAGTTCGAACACGGCTATCTCACCCCGCAGGAATGCAGCAACCACACCGAAATGAGATGGCTTGAAGTGTGCGGCGAAGACAAGCCGACGCTGCAAATCAAATATGTCGGAAAACCCTTTGAAGCAAGCGTCAACGAGTATAGCATTGAACAGTTGGAAAATACCACACACAGGCATTTATTGCAAAAAACCGGACGTTTAACTGTCACTTTTGACGGAAAACAACGCGGCGTAGGCGGCGACGTACCTGCCGTTGCATGCACTAAACCGAGATACAAAATCTATCCCGTCGTGAAGCATTCGTTCAGCGTACAGCTCTCTTTCAAGAAGTAAAAAGTCATTGAAATCTTAATCGTCAATAAACCCTCGCTCAGTCGGGGGTTTTAATTTTTAAGGTATTTTTTAATTGATTGTAATACTTTTGTAATGTGATAAACGACCGAAAACGTTTGTCAAAACCGAACGCGTATGGTAAAATGCAAGCGATATAATTTTGAAAAGGATTATATCGTTGCTTTACGCACATTATATAACAAATAAGAAAGGTGCAAAATGAAAATGAAATTCAAAAAGAATAAACACGAACATGAAGTCGCGGAAACGCCCGACCAGATTATGGAAGACACCGCAGCGGAAGAACTTGAAACTCTTGACGAGCGCGAACCCGAAATCCTTGACGACGTAAGCGCGTCCGACGACACGGAAATCCACGGAAGACTTGGCGATTTTTCAAACGAAAACACCGTCATCGAAGGCGCGCCCCCGATGCTTAAAATCGACCACCTTAAAAAAAGGTACGCCAACAGCGAGGTATATTCCGTAAAGGATTTGTCGCTGGAACTGAAACCCGGCGAAGTTTTCGGATTTCTGGGCAAGAACGGCGCGGGCAAATCCACGACCATAAAATGTCTGACCGGCATCCTTCCGTTTGAAGAAGGCAAAATCACGATTTGCGGATACGATATCGTGAAAGAGCCTATGCAGGCGAAAATGAGCATGGGTTACGTCCCCGACAACCACAGCGTTTACGAACGTCTGACGGGCAGGGAATACGTAAACTACGTCGCCGACCTTTACCGCGTGCCGAAAGCCGACCGCGAAGAAAGGCTCAACATGTTTCTGGACTTATTCAGACTTCGTTTTGCCGTCGACCGTCAGATCAAGTCGTACAGCCACGGCATGAAGCAGAAGATTTGTATCATCGCCGCGCTTATTTACGAGCCGAAACTCTGGGTTCTGGACGAGCCGATGATGGGACTCGATCCGCAATCCACGGCGGAAATTTTAAGTTATATGCGTGAACACGTCCGCAAGGGCAACACGGTATTTTTCAGCAGCCACAACCTCGATATGGTTGCGAAGGTCTGCAACAGAGTCGCGATAATCAACGACGGCATTTTGCACTGCGTCATCGACTTGTCCGATCCCGCAAACCGCGAAACCCTTGAAAAACGATTCTTTGAAATCTCGTCCACCGAGGAAGAAAGGAGGGCGTGGAATGTCTGATAAAATCAATAAGGAAGCGCTTGCCGCGCATCGAAAAAAGGTGCGCGACGATTGGTTTACCATACGTGCGCTTTTGAAAATAGATATGAAATCCCGCTTCGGATACGGCACGCGTATCGGCGCGGGCAACGTCGGGAAATGGATATTCAATTTTATTATGTCCGGCCTGATGTATGCAATAATCGTATTTTTGATTTTGCTTTTCACGCAAATGTTCGTCGCGCGTCCCGGACTTCGCGACAGTTACATCGTCATCGTGTCGATGGCGTCGATAATCCTGCAATTTTTCATTTGCACCGCAACGCTCATCAAGGCGCTTTATTACAGCGGCGACAACGAAATATTGTTGCGATTCCCCGTGAACGGCACGCAGATTTTCATTGCGAAGTCGATATTCGTATTCATCAGCAACTTTTTGATTACGATGGGGATTCTTCTGCCGTTTTACATATGTTACGGCGTTATTCTGCAAAAGGCGGGCGCACTCGGAAGGCCGCCTGAGGTTTTCTATCCCGTGGCGATACTCACGACGTTTTTAAGCAGTTTCCTGCCGTTCTTCCTGGCGAACATCGTGGCAATCCCCGTGATGAAGTTAATCAACCTTATCAAAAACAAATACGGCATCGTATTGTGCGTTACGATCCTTGTGGTCGTGGGCATATTCGTCGCGTACATGCAACTGCTGAAATCGCTTGTCGGTTTTTACATTGAAAAGGATATGGCGTTGTTCAGTCCGGAAGTCATGGGCAGAATCGGGAAGTTTGCGGCAGGCGCGTTCCCGTTCAACCTTTACGCGAACATGCTTTTGGGACGTCACCCGTATATTAACCTTATTTACGTCCTGCTGCTTACGACGGGCGTCGGACTTATTGCAATGCTCATCGTCAAAAAGTGGTATTTCAGCACGATTCTGGACGGCATCGAAAATCAGCGCGCCTCGTTCACGAAACGCACCTCAGACAATCCCCTTCCGCCGTTCCTGTCGTATATGCGCCGTGATTTTTACGGGATTTTAAGAAGTTTCAATTACAGCTTCCAATATCTCGTCATGGCGGCGGCAGCACCCGTTATGGTATATTACTGCAATGCGCTTGCGGGTTCTGTCGGCAGCAACAGCGTCGGCAACAACATTCTGCCCGGCATATCGCTTATGGTCATTACGATTTTCGTAACGGTCATCGTGTCGTTCTCGTCAACGGCGATAAGCAGGGAAGGCGGATGCTTTTATCATACGAAGATTATTCCGTTGCCGTACTGGAAGCAGGTGCTTGCAAAATTCCTTTTGTATTCGGGCGTAGCAACGCTTTCGATTATCCTTTGCTGCATCGCTGTAAGCGGCGCGAAGTTCGTATCGCCAGTCGACGCGGTTATGATATTCTTTATCGCGGAGTTTTCAAATATTGCGCTGACAAGTCTTTGCATGTGGTTCGATACCAAATCGCCCACGTTCAACTTCATGGGCGACGGCGAGCTTGTCTCGGCAAACAAAAACGTTGCCATCGCGCTTGCTCTCGGGCTTGTGTTTGCGGTGTTGTACGGTCTGTTTACGATGATCGGCGGGTTCCTGCCCACGTTTGCGGGAATACCCATCAAACACGGCGCAAAGTCGATTATGGGGCTTTTGCTCATCGTGTCGGGCGTTGCGGCGGCACTGGGGATTGTGCTTCTTTTCGTAAAACTTAACAAACGCTATAATAAACTTTATCAATAATTATAATGACAAAACGAAATTATTGTACGTTTCGTATATTCCTTGCGGCAGACGAAAGGTTCTTGGCCGCTGAAAAAAAGTAGGAGACGCCGATGAAAAAAGTACTGATAGGATTATTACTGATAATTCCTATGGCAATCGTTGCGGCTGTTGTTCTTGTTACAAACGTGGTTCTGATCACGCCCGACATTACGGTTGCGAGCGTTGCAATCGTTGACCCCGATTTTTATCAGGACGTTGACAACGTTTCGCTGTATTTTGACCGCCCCGGCATGCAATATCAGCTTGCCGCGCTGGTCCTTCCCAAAAAAGCAACGAATAAAAAAGTCCATTGGAGCATTGAAAACTCGGTATCGTACGATCCCGAGTACGAAGGCGATATTGCAACCGTCGACGATAACGGCAACGTTACCATAAACTGGACGGGCACGTTCGACATTGTCGCAAAAACCGACGACGGCGGCAAAACCGACAGGTGCCGCTTTGAAATTAAAAGCGACGTCGCAAGGTCGGCTTACATAGTTTATAAAGACGTGAAACTCGGCGAAACGCCGGGCATCGACATCACGACGGACGAAATAATCCGCCTTGAAGCGTGTGCACACCCCATCGACGTTGATCTTGAATACGTCACTTGGGAGTCGAGCGACAAAAACGTTCTTTCGGTTGACGCAAACGGCGTTGTCGTGCCGCAGGGCGCGGGAACGGCAACCGTCACCATGAAACTTAAATCCAAAGATTTCGTGTCGGGAAGCGAGAAGCGCGTTGCGCCCGAAATCGTCCGCACGGTTCAGATTACGGTGCGCGGCGGAGTGTTTTCGACGGCTTTGAAATACGTTCATACCGACAGGGTTTCGCTTTCGTCGATAGGCGCGGAAGGAAGCACTCTCGTTAAATCTCAAAACGCTACTCTTGAATCCGGCGCAATCGTGTTCAGCGGAAAAACGGGTTACGCCATCCTTGAAAAGGGCGGAAAGACGATGACGTTACGCAAGGTCGAAAGCGAAACTTCGATTGTTTTCGAAAACGCCGACGTTATTGAAAACAGCACCGTTATCGTCGGGAAAGTCCCGTATAAACTCAACGCGATATTTGCCGCAAGCGGCGAAAAAGCAAGCGGCGCGCGTTATTATTCGTTAAACCCCGACGTTGCGACAATTGACGAAAAAACGGGGTTAATCACTGCGATTTCAAGCGGTGAAGTCACGTTTACCGCAGAATTTGGTGAAGAAAGAATTTCAATCGATCTTCGCGTGAGAAAACCCGTCATATACTTTATGCTGGAAAAAGACGCCCCGCAAGGTATCGCGGACGAGTGCGTTTACGGCAACATGTATTTTGAATATTCGGGCGAAGAAATGACAGGTCGGCTTGTGCCGGTCAGACAAATCAAAGTCGTTGCGCCCGAAGACCTTACGGGCAGTGAAAACCTGAGTCGTTTCAAATGGTCGGTAGTAAGCGACGGCGATATCGCGACGATTGACGAAAACGGTGTGATCACTTTTTCGGAATTTGAAAAAGGCGTGCGCAAAAACGTGAAAGTCACTGCCGAGGCAAAGGACAGCCCGTATGCCGGCGACAGCATCAAAAGGGAATATAACTTCACCGTGATGTACGGCGTCAACGTCGAAACCGCCGATGAACTCACGAAAGCCGTCAACGAAGAAATCGACGGAAAGAAGTACGAAGTGTTCCTGAGAAACGATATTACCATTCGCTCCATCAGATATACCGAAGCCGACACAAGTGGCATTTCGGGCGAAAAGGGCGAAGAAACCAGGACATGGTGCAACGCGCCGCTCAGACTTTCGACAAGTCTTTACGGCAACGGGCATACGATTGACTGGAAACACCGCGACTACGACGATCCGACCGCCAAGCCGAACATCATGGGCTCGAACATACTCGTGATGGATGGTCCCCAGGGAAAAGACGCGCCGCGCGTACTTTTAAGGAACGTGAAGATTAAGTCGTCCGAACTTCCGAAAAGCAACACGTTTGCAAGCAAAGATTTCGTCGGTATCGGCGTCGAAACAAAGGGCAACGTGCACGTGCAATACTGCGTCATCGAAAACGCAATGTACTGTATGCGCGTCGGCAGCTACGACAACGAGGAAGAGGCGATAAAGAAAGGCGATTTTGCCGAAACGCTTATCGAAGGCACGATTATGAGCAACAGCAGCAAATTCACCTGCTTCTCCTGGTGCACTTACAAGAACCAGAGAGTCGTGATGAAAAACTGCGTATACGGTCAGGCGGCATCCCCGTCCGTCGGATTTTCAAGCGGCGACGACAACGAAGAGCATACCTGCAATCTCGACATTCAGGGAATACTGAGAATTTACAACTGGAAACAGGACGTCGACCTTGACCTTGTCGGCGGAATCACCAACAACGACGCAATCGACAATATTTTGAAAGACGTTATCCAAAAAGGATTGAGCGGGAAACGCTATGAACATCTTTTTGTCAAAGACTCCGGCGTAAGATATATGCACTGCGGAATGTTGTTCAGCGGGCTTAATCACGAAAACCGCGTAACCGTAACGGGCGCGCTTGAAGAAAACGGATTCGACCACGTAGAAATCAAGCTCAACGAACTTGTTGCGGAAATCAGCCCCGGCGCAGCAATTATTGTGGGTAATTTGAAACCCGTGACGTTTTACGGATACACCGACGAAAGCAAAACGCCCGTAAAACACAATTCAAATCTCGTTCACTCGCAGGAGTTGTACAAACTGCTTCGCGGAGAATAAACAACGATTAAACTTTGCAACCGCCGTATTTACGGCGGTTTTCTTTTTCGTTCTTGACAAGCGCGCTTTATGATAGTTATAATAATGTGTATAAGAACTATCAGAGGTGTTTTATGAAAGGTCTTGCACTGGAAGGCGGCGGCGTAAAAGGCGCGTATCACATCGGCGTTATGACGGCTCTGCGCGAAATGGGGCTTGCCGATTTTGACGGCTACGTCGGCACGAGTATCGGCGCGATCAACGCTGCTATGTTCTGCGCCGGCGACTGGGAAAAAACCCTGGAACTTTGGGACAATATCAATATGCAGAACGTCCTTGATATGGACGAACTGTCGATAAAGGAACTGACGCAGGGACAATTCAACGCGCAGCTTATCGGCAACGTCGGAAAACTTTTAAGAAACCTTGGCGTGTTCGTCGATACGACGGCGGACAAAATGCGCGCCTTTCTGAAACAATATATCGACGAAAAGGCAATCAGAAAAAGTAATAAAGACTTCGGACTTGTGACCTATTCCGTGCCCGATTTCGCGCCGCATTACATGATGAAAGAAGATATCCCCAAAGGGCAGATTTACGATTACGTAATGGCGTCGTCGGCGTACCCCGCGTTCAAATGGCAAAAAATCGAAGGCAATGAAAACAAGTGGTTCATCGACGGCGGCGTTTACGACAATATGCCCGTGAAAATGCTGGTCGACAAAGGCTACGACGAAATCGTCGCAATCCGCACGAATATCAAAAAATACCGCGCGTACCGCGACGTCGACTTAAAGGGCGCGAAACTTCTGGTGTTTACCCCCAGCGAAAAGCTCGATTACGCCGTAAACTTCACGAAAGAAAATATCGATAGATTCAAGGAAATGGGCTATTACGAGGCAAAGCGCACAATTCTGGGCTTGCCGAGTTTCAGATTCTGCGTGCGCGCCGTCGACGATCAGGCGTTTTCCGACTTCATGCACGGCATCGACAGAAAAGCCATCGAAGAAATCGTCACCCTTGCGAAACTTAAAGTGCATAAGTCGCAGGACGCGAATATCGAGGACGTCATCGACACGCTGCGAGATATACTTAAACTGTCGTCGAAGTCTTCGGACTTGCAGGTGTTTGAGAACTTTCTGGAAGTTTTCGCCGTGTATTTCAACGTCGACCGCTTCCGCTTTTACGATATCGACGAGTTTTACGACGTCGTTTTCTCCGCCGCGAAAAAAGCCGCAAAGGGCATTAAAGGCGGCATAGACGAGGTCATCAAAAACGACAGGGGTATCAAAAACGAATTAAAGGAAATATTCATAGCGTTTTATAAGTGCTATCACTCGCCAAAACGCCTTAATAAATAATGGAAAAACTTTTACTTCTCGACAGCAACAGCCTTTTGCACCGCGCGTATTACGCGCTCCCCGGTCTTACCGACAGCAAAGGAAACCCCACGGGCGCGATCTTCGGATTCGTGTCCATGCTCGCGCGGCTTATCAAGGAAGAAAAACCGACGCATATCGCGGCTGCGTTTGACCTGAAAGCGCCGACGTTCAGACATAATATGTATTCGGGCTACAAGGCGACCAGAAAACCTATGCCCGAAGAACTTGTGAAACAAGTGCCCGTCCTTAAAAAACTTATCGGCGACCTTGGGATCAAAATCGTGGAACTTGAAGGCTACGAGGCGGACGATATTATCGGCACGCTTGCAAAAAGATTTTCGTGTCCTACGGATATCGTCACGGGCGACCGCGACAGCCTGCAACTTATCGACGACACCACCAACGTGCTTTTCACGAAAAGGGGAATCACTGAAGTCGTGAGATACGACAAGGAAAGGCTTTTTGAAGACGGCTTCGAAACGCCGTCGGCGATTATCGACTACAAGGCTCTTCGCGGCGACGCGTCCGACAATATCCCCGGGATTCCGGGCATCGGCGAAAAGACCGCGATGGAACTTCTCAAAACCTACGGCACAATGGAAAACGTCCTTGCTAACGCCGACGAAATCAAAGGGAAACTCGGTGAAAAAATCAGGGACGGAAAGGATATGGCGCGGCTTTCTTACACGCTTGCGACAATAAATACCGCCGTGCCGATAAATATCGGAATGTCGGATATTACGTTTTCGTATCCGCTTTCAAAAAGTGCGAAAAACGCGCTTATCGCGCTGGAATTCACGTCGCTTACAAAGCGTTTCGCGTTTACTGGCGAAGAAGTAAAACCCGAAGAAAACGACACTTCACAGGTCAAAATCGAATATACAACAGTTGAAATTGACAATATCGACGATTTGAAGAAGTTGTTTGACGACAACAAAGGAAAGCCGTTTGCGCTTAACGCAGGGGCGGACGTCGACGTTGCGTTTTCTGCCGACAGACTTTATGTGATTAAACAAAATTACGACCTTTTCGGCGGTATGACGATGGACGACGTACTGAAAGAAATCGCGCCGCATTTGACGAACGAGTGCGTCGTATCCGACCTGAAAAAACTTTTGCATCTTTTCAAGGACGCCGGCGTCGAAACGTCGGTAACGCCAAAGGACGTGGGACTTCTTGCATATCTTGTTTTCGGCGGAAGAAGTTTCAAGGATATCGTTACTCTTGCAGCCGCCGCAAACGTTTCGGGCGACTCGGTTACGGCGTTTTTCGCAATCTGCGACTACCTTGAAAAGGAACTTGAAAGCAAGGATCTTTCGTCGCTGTATCACGATATCGAGCTGCCGCTTGAACGGGTTTTGTTCGATATGGAATGTGTGGGCGTGAAAGTCGACGTCGGGGTTTTGGAAGAACTTCGGAAAAAATACGAGGACGAAATCGAAACGCTCACCGCAAAGATTTACTCGTACGCCGGCGAAACTTTCAATATAAATTCGCCGAAACAACTCACGGTGATATTGTTTGACAAGCTCGGGCTGAAACCGTCCAAAAAGAACAAGACGGGGCTTTCCGTCAACGTGGACGTACTTGAAAAACTTTACGAAGAACACCCGATTATCCCGCTTATTTTAAGATACCGTCAGATTTCCAAGCTGTTGTCGACGTACGTGCTGGGGCTTGAAAAGGCGGTGTCATCCGACGGGCGCGTGCATACCGAATACAAGCAGACTCTGACGAACACGGGCAGGCTGTCTTCGACCGAGCCGAACCTTCAAAATATCCCGACTCGCACTGTCGAGGGCAAGGAAATCCGCCGTGCGTTCGTCGCGGAAAAGGGCAAAGTGCTGATTTCCGCCGACTATTCGCAAATCGAACTTCGTCTTATGGCGCACATGAGCGGCGACGAAAACCTCATCAGGGCGTACAACGAAAGCCGCGATATTCACGCCTCGACCGCTGCGGAGATTTACGGCGTCGATATTGCCGACGTAACGGACGAAATGCGCCGCAATGCAAAAGCGGTCAACTTCGGAATAATTTACGGAATAAGCGACTTCGGACTCGCGCAAAACCTGTCGATCAGGGTTGCCGACGCGAAAAAGTATATCGAACGGTATTTCAGGACTTATCCGAAGGTCAAAGAGTTTATGGACGGGCAGGTCGAATTCGCAAAAGAGCACGGCTTTGTAAGAACACTTTTCAACCGCATACGTCTTATGCCGGAACTTTCGTCAAGTAACTACGCCGTGAGAGAGTTCGGCAAGCGCGCCGCAATGAACTTCCCGCTGCAAGGTACCGCCGCCGACATTATAAAAATCGCAATGCTGAAAACGGCGAAAAACCTTGAAGGAACAAGTGCGAAACTTCTTTTGCAAGTTCACGACGAACTTATCGCGGAAGCCGACGAAAACGAAAAGGACAAGGTTGAAAAAATCCTGAGAGAAAGCATGGAAACCGCGGTAAAACTCAGCGTCCCCCTTACGGTCGGCGTCGCAAGCGGCAAAAGCTGGTACGAGGCGTAATATGAAAGTTGCGGTAACGGGCGGCATAGGCGCAGGGAAAAGCGAATTTATGCGCGCCGTGAAAGAACTTGGGATAAGGACGTATTCTGCCGACGAAATCAATGCGGAACTTTTGCGCGACAAAGGATATATCGAAAAACTTTCGGCGTCATTTCCGTTTGCCGTAAAAGACGGAAAAGTCGATAAGGCTGCTCTTCGCGAAGAAGTGTTTTCAAACGAGGAGAAGCGCAAAACGCTCAACGCGCTCGCGCATCCCGAAATACGGCGGAAAATCGAAGAAATCACGGGCGATGCCGTCGTCGAAGTGCCGCTTTTGTTTGAAAGCGGAATGACGGATTTGTTTGACAGAGTAATCGTCGTGACCGCCGGTGAAGACGCGAGAATAAACCGCATCGTTTCGACAAGGAACATATCAAAAGACCTTGCGAAAAACATAATTAAAAATCAAACCACGGACGACGAAAGAATTAAGCGGGCGGACTACGTCGCGATAAACGACGGCACCCGAAAAGATTTATACGAACAAGCGAAAAACATTATAAAAAGGATTTTTGAATAATATGGAAAACGTTCTTGACATTCTCGGCGGCGTGAAAGACTACGCCCATCGCGGCTGTTTTGACAAGACTTTGCCCGAAAACTCGCTCACTGCAATCCGCATTGCGGCGGACAAAGGGCTGGGGCTTGAAATCGACGTGCATCTGACAAAGGACAATAAACTCGTCGTGTTTCACGACCACACGTTAAAGCGTATGTGCGGCGTAAGCGGCATTGTCGAAGAAATGACGGAAAGTCAGCTGACCGCGCTTAAACTCAAAAACACTTCGCACACGATTCCGACGCTGAAAGACGTGCTTGCGGCGGTTGACGGGCGCACTCCGATATTGATTGAGTTGAAGTGCCGAAACAACGAAATCGCACTTTGTGACGCACTGATTGATGAGTTAAAGTCCTATAACGGCAAATATATGTATATAGGCTTCAACGAAAAGGCGGCAAAGTATTTTAAGGATAAGGGATATACGATTGCGCTCTCGTGCTTCAAGCCGAAGACGCCGAAACTCGATTTCAAACCCGATTTTCTGCTTTGCAATATTCTGGGGATTCCGCGCAGCAAGAAAAAACGCGCGAAATATCCGCCGTTCATATCTTGGACAATCGAAAGCGAGCGCGGCAGGAAAAAATCGGAAGAAACGTCGGTCGCGACGATTTACAACACGGCAAATTTCAATTTCTGAAAACAAAAAACGTCATTGCGAAGCATCGCTTGCGATGCTGTGGCAATCTCCCGGAATGGGAAAGCCTTTCGTGCGTTTTTGAAATAAAAAATAAGAATAAAGATAAGAGGTAAAATTATGCAAAACATCACAAACGGCATTCTGGACGTAACGGTCAACGAAAACGGCAGCCTTCTCGACAGCGTGAAATATCGCGGCGAGGAATATCTCTGGCAGGGCAGCGAGAAATCGTGGAAATCGAAAGACATCGTCATCTTCCCCTTCGTCGCGCGCCTTAAAGACGGCTGGTATACCGTCGACGGAAAACGCTATGAAATGAAAAATCACGGACTTGCCCGCTACAACGTCTTCACGGCGGAAAGCAATACCGGCGACACGCTCGTCATGGACTTTAAATCGACGGAAGAAACCAAAAAACAATATCCGTTCGATTTCGATTTCAAGGTGAAATACGCGCTTGTCGGAAACAGTATGAAAATCACGTACACCGTCGTAAACACCGGCGACGTCGATATGCCTTTCGGGCTCGGCACGCATTTTGGGTGGGCGCTTGTCGGCGACGAAACCGACGATACCTGCGACGTATCCGGCAACTTTGCGATTATCGACACCGATAAACCCATCGAAGAATATGAATTCGACGACGAGCTGCACCTTGTCAAGGGCGAGAAAAAGTCGGAGTTTACCAACAAAATCCCCCTGGTGAAATCGACCTTTATCCACGATGCGGTCGTCACGAAAAACAACGCGAAAAAAGTAACCCTTCTGCGCCGCGACGGCAAGGAAATCACGTTCGACATCGGCAACGTTCCCGTGCTTGCGATATGGTCCAACAACAAAATGGGCAAATACGCCTGCATCGAAGCGTGGTGGGGGCTTCCCGACACCGTCGATTGCGACAGGGAACTGAAAAACAAATTCCTTATCAACACTCTCCCCGCGGGAAAAACGTTTGAATACGAAGTAACCGTTACGTTTTAATAAATAAACGGCGTTTATTATTGAAATTTTCAAAGGCGCGTGCTACAATTTAACAGTAGCGCGCGTTTTCGCGCAAAGGAGTATTTATGCAAAGAATGAAAGTTTCGGAAATTCCTTATGAAAGAGCGGACGCCGAAAAGGTATGCGGCGTCATTGATAAAGCGGTTGAAAAAATCAACGCGGCGAAGTCCGTCGACGACGTGCTGGAAGCAAGAGAACTCGTGAACGACGCTTTGCGCGATTTTTATACGGAGTCGTCGCTTGCGAACGCCCGTTTCACGCTTAATACCAAGGACGAGTTTTACAGCGCCGAAAAGGACTATTACGACGAGAAAATGCCCGTGGTGCAGGTAAGTTATCTGAAATACGCCGACGCGATTTTAAGCAGTAAGTTTTTGGACGAACTCAAAACAAAAATAAATCCCGTCATCATTAAACAATTCGAGTTGCAGAAAAAAGCGGTGAGCGACGCGATCGTTCCCGAAATGCAAAAAGACAACGCGCTTGTTACGGAATACTCAAAGTTTGTGTCGGAATGCACTTATAACTTCCGCGGCAAGGATATTACGCTTGGCGAACTTCGCAAATTCACACAGGACAGTGACCGCGCAACCAGAAAAGAAGCGTACGTCGCACTTGGAAAGACGCTGGAAAAACACAGCGATTTTCTGGACGACGTCTTTGACAGAATGGTCAAAAACCGCGACCTTATGGCAAAGAAAATGGGATACAAGAACTACGTCGAGTTGGGCTACTACAACATGGGCAGGCTTTGCTATGACGAAAAAATGGTAAAGGTTTTCCGTGAAAACGTCTTAAATGATATCGTGCCCGTCGTGACGCGTCTGAAAAAGCAGGTTGCGGAAAAACTCGGCATCGACCACATGCGTTTATACGACAACGACACGTATTTTCAGGAAGATCCGAAACCCGCTCTCGACGAGCGCGGCATTCTGAAAGCAGGGCAGGAAATGTACAAGGATATGAGCCCCGAAACCGGCGCGTTTATGGATATGATGATGGATACCGACGCGTTCGACGTGTTCACGCGCGAAGGCAAATGGACGGGCGGATATATGACGAGTTTCGATAAGTATCACCAGCCGTTCATCTTCGCAAACTTCAACGGAACGACCGCCGACGTCGACGTCGTAACGCACGAGGCTGGACACGCTTTTGCGTATTATATGTCGGAACCCGTCGTGCCGTACGAACTCGGTCTCGGCGCAATGGAAACGGCGGAAACACACAGCATGTCAATGGAGTTTTTCGCCTGGAAATATATGGATATGTTTTTCGGCAAAGATGCAAATAAGTACCGTTATAAGCACCTTTTCGACGCTTTAACCTTCATTCCGTACGGAACGATAGTGGATTACTTCCAACATATCGTATACGAAAATCCCGATATGACGCCTAAGGAGCGCGACGACGTCTGGTTGAAACTTGAAAAAGAATTCCGCCCGTGGATGGACGCCGACGACGTGCCGTATCTTTCAAAAGGTACAAGATGGCAATACCAGAATCACATTTTTGAAAGCCCGTTTTATTACATCGATTACTGCCTTGCTCAGACCGTCGCGATCGAGTTTCTGGAAGAATCGCAAAAAGATTACGACAAGGCGTTCAAGGCGTATCTTGCACATGCGACGCGCGGCGGCTCGTACGTCTTCACCGATCTTGTTCGCCTTGCGGGGCTGAAATCTCCGTTTGAAGAAGGCGCGCTTAAAGAAGTCGCGAAAACGTCCGAAAACATTCTTTCGTCGCTTCAAAAAACCTTTTGATTTTTACGGGGATAAGAAATTATGAAAAAAACAAAAGTCAGGACAAGTAAAATTCTGTTGTGGGTTGTGTCGGCGGCGCTCGTCGCGATACTGTCGGTGTCGCTTGCCTTTATGGGCGTTGCGCTCAACCGCACGAAAAACCTTTACAAAACCGATTTTTCAGACCTTACCGGGCTCGCAAGCAAAACCGTGTTGTTCATCGGCGACGGTATGGGCGAAAACCATATTAAAACGACGGAAACGTATTACGGCGAAAGGGCGTTCATGCGCTCGCTCGGGGCGGACGGGTTCGTAACGACGTTTTCAAACAACGTCGGGATTCCCACGGACAGTGCGGCAGCCGGGAGCGCGCTTGCAACCGGACAAAAATTTAATAACGGCGAAGTCGCACGCCACGGCGGAAATAACGTCAAAAGCGTCGCAGAGTACGCCAAGGAAAAAGGGCTCGGCGTGGGTATCGTGACGACGGACAATCTTTACGGCGCGACGCCGGCGTCGTTTTCGTCGCACGCAAACAACAGGGGCGACACTTCCGAAATAATTAAAGGGCAGATTAACGACGTCGTGGACTTGTATCTCGGCGCGGGAAAAGACGAATACACGAAATATAAATCGCAGTTTGAAAGCAAGGGCTTTACGTTCGCAACAAGCTTCAACGACGTCGTCGGAAGCGGTTTGAGCAATAAATTGATTATGCCGTTTTCGTCGCTTCCGTCGGAAGACGGCACCGCCGATACGCCTACGCTCGAAATGTGCACCGAGTTCGCGCTGGAATTTATGGAATCCCGCTTCCCGGGCGGATATTTTCTGATGATCGAGGGCGCGCATATCGACAAGAAAAGCCACAAAAACGATATTATCCCGATGACACAGTACCTTAAAAGCTTCGACAACTCCATTAAAATCGCATACGACAGGCTAAAAGACCTCGACAGCGCGATTATAGTCACCGCCGACCACGAAACGGGCGGGCTGAAATACAAGGACGGCGAAACCAAAGACGATATCAAAAACAGCCTTTATACCACAAAAACGCATACGGGCACCAACGTGAAATACTTCATTTTCGTGAAAGGATTGTCCGCGGACGAGCTGAAAGCGATTATTCCCGAGAAAATCGACAACACCGACGTAAACCGCATCGCACGCGCTCTTCTCGCCGCTTAAACATAAATGGTTTCAAATACTTGACTTTATGCGGTTTTTAATATATTATTTTATCCGTTGTGCGGACATGGCGGAATTGGCAGACGCGTAAGATTCAGGTTCTTATGGTCGCAAGGCTGTGCAGGTTCAAGTCCTGTTGTCCGCACCAAGTGTGATGGTCTATAAGTCTTTTCTTATAGACCATCATTTTTGCATTTTTAGGGGCATTTTCGCCCCTTTTTGAGCAATTTCAAAGTAAATCAATAGACCGAGTAACGGATAACCCGTTGCCCGGTCTTTTTTATGTCCAAAAAAAAGCGTGATTTCACACTTGAAGTCTGTCGGACGATAAGCACCGTCCAACAGGACTTGAACCATGATAGAATAGAACGAAAACTGAAAACAAAGAACTGAAATTACGGTGTCGCTTAATTTGTACACCTCGCTCTTTACATTCGTATAGATTTATGCTATAATATGGTTAATTAAAATGGGTGAGGTATAGGAGTCGGTCGATGAAGCAAGAGAAAGCGTACAAAATAAAACTCATAAAAATCCTTGAGATACTGCGCCAAGATTCGGACGAAGACCATTACATAGAGTCAACGGAAATACTGTCCAAACTCGCTGCTATGGGCATAGAGTGCGACAGGCGAACGTTGTACGGAGATATTGACGTTCTCAATGATTTCGGGTACGAAGTATTGTGCGAGAAGAACCCCGGCAAGCCGAACAAGTATTGTGTGGTGGATCGCAGCTTTGACGTCCCGGAACTTCGCATTCTTATGGACGCAGTGCAGGCATCGAGTTTTATTACACCGAGTAAAACCGAAGTCCTATTAGATAAAATAGCCGACCTTGGCGGTAGCCACCGTGCGGAACTCTTGCGGAGCAATATCGTAAAATTTAATACGACAAAGAGCGCAAACGAAAGCATTTTCTATTCGATAAGCGAAATCAACTTGGCGATAGAGAACAACAAGAAAGTGTCGTTTGAATACTTCGACTTCAACTCAAAGCATGAGCGGGTTTACAGACGAAACGGAAAACGGTATTTCGTCAACCCTCTTGCCACAATTTATGATGATGACAACTACTACCTTATATGCTACTACGGAAGATTTGAGGGTGTGGTGCATTATCGTATAGACCGAATGGACCGTGTCGAAATGGTCGTTAATCAATCTATAGACGTATATAAAGGCGAGCCGATCGATTTGAAAAGGCACAAAAAGACCTTATTCGGAATGTTCCAAGGCGAAGAACAGTTGGTAGAGTTTCAAGCCGATGCGAGCATTTTAGATCCGATATTTGATATCTTCGGAGATAAGGTGGAGATCGCCCCGGACGAGACCGGGAAACTGCGTTTCAAAGCGGCGGTGCAGTTGAGCTCGACATTCTTTGGGTGGTGCTTGTCGTTCGGAGACAAACTGCAAGTGGTCGGTCCGGATGAAGTAGTGGAGAAAGTAGTCGAGTATATTCAATCGCTGACGCGCGGATACAAAATGGAAAACAAAGGGGAGGATACATGAGATGACGGCGGCTGATATTATTCAGATTATCATAGGGGTACTATCGTTAATAGCAACGGTTGCGGTATCGGTTGTTATTGCTCGTGTGGAAACGAAAAGGGCAAAGAGACAGCATGCGGATGCAATACAGCAGCAAGTCAGAGAGTTTGTGATAGATAATCAGTCGGAGATTGATTATTTGCCTTTATGCGTGTTTGCTAATGCGGTATCGCCGTATGCTGCAAACAAACGGCAAATATACAACCGTTTCAATAGGTGTACGGAAGAAGTCCAGATTGAAATACTGCGCCATCAAAACATTCCGATTGGACTAATTAAGGATAAGAGTGTTCTTGATAAATGTCTCGATGCTTTCGATAAACAGGCATTAGAAACCGAGTTGTGGAAAAGGTCATGGCTTTATGAGGGGGGAAAGTATTTCCACAGAGCGCTTGATTATTACAGGGAGATGGAGGTGGATGATGACAATCCTCACATTTTCGAGATACCAAGGCTTAATGAGTCCCTCGCAAAGGCATTCCCTGACTTCAAAGCGGACTTAACTCTTTACATGGATAGATACTTGGAATTTGTTCTTCGAGATCAAGACGATACGAAAGACTCGCCAGAAAAACTACCGCAAATTCCGCCGTTTACAGTTATAGACAGTTTGGTGGGAGCGGGCAGTTGCCATGAGCCAATACTATGTTTTTGGATAATGAGGTTCATTACAAGCGGTTGCTTGGCATTTTGGCATCACAAATTGGTTGCCGACCGAGATGCCGATTGGAGACAATTGAACATTGGAGATGGTGTGATAGAAACATACGAAGATATGTATTACGATACATTGATGATGCTATACACGACTTATGCTAATATCAAGGAGGAAAATTGAAGATTTTTATTGAAATAATTACAGTTATATGGCAATCCTTTTGGGGCATGCTGAAAGCATTCGGAACGGTCATATGGGACAATTTACCCGCAATTCTTGAAATTAAGAAAGTGATGGGGTATTTTACGCCTGTGGGAATGGTCGCACTTTACTTGGGTGTTCCTACCATAGTCGTTACTTTGGTGATTTTTGTGTGCAAAAAAGTCATCAAATGGCTTTACGAAGCCTAAAACTCACTTGTAATATTATAGCGTTCGTGCTATAATATAAGAAGAGTATTACTCGGAGGTTTGAGTGATGACGATAGCGGAAAAAATCAAATATACACGGAAAACGCTACATTTAACCCAAGAAAAATTTGCCATGTTGCTTGGTGTTTCATTTTCAACGGTTAATAGATTGGAAAAGGGACGCGCAGTGCCGAGTTTTTCTACTCTTGAGAGTTTTAATGCGTTGTGCAAGGAAAAAGGAATAAGGTTCGACGATTGAGGAGATAAAGATGAATACTTTCAATGAAGATAACACAATAGAACAAATGATTGTTTCGACTTTGGGAAACAATGGGTGGACGTACATTCCGGCTGAAGAGTTGCCAAGGGATTATTCTGATGTATTGGTTGAGCCAATGGTAAAAGAGGCTTTAATCAGATTGAACCCCGAAATAAAGGCCGAGCCAAGCCGTGCGGACGAGGTTATTTATAAGCTCCGTACATTGATTTTATCTGTTCAACCGCATAATCTCGTAACTCAAAATGAGTTATTTAAAAAGATGATGTTTGAGGAGAATTCCTATCCGTTTGGTGAAAACGGAAGGATGATTCCTATTCGCTTTTTTGGAACGATGACGAAAGAAGAGCTCGCCAAAAATGAATATGTTATTACCAATCAATGGGTTTATCCACAAGCCGAGGGCGGAAAACGTCTTGATATTGTCCTTTTGATCAATGGCTTTCCGATGGTAATTGGCGAATTAAAAACCCCAGTTAGAAGTGCTATTACTTGGTTGGATGCAGCGGGAGATATATCCGCATACGAAAAAAGCATTCCATCGATGTTCGTAACTAATGTCTTAAATTTTGCGACAGAGGGTAAGTGCTATAGATACGGTTCGATTAACATGCCTATAAATATGTGGGGACCGTGGCATACTGCTTCGCATAAAGAAGAGGGAACTCTCGCAGATGTTCAAATAAGCATTAAAGATATGCTTACACCAGAACATGTTATGGACATCTTTCAGTTTTTCACAATGTTTGCCACCGATAAAAAGTACAGAAAGTATAAAATTATCTGCCGATATCAGCAGTTTGAAGGGGCAAATTTAATTGTTGATCGCGTAGTTGCCGGATATCCCAAGAAAGGACTTATTTGGCACTTCCAAGGGTCAGGTAAATCATTGTTAATGGTCTTTGCGGCTCAAAAACTTCGAATGATTCCAGAGCTTAAGAACCCAACAGTGGTTATTGTTGATGATAGAATTGACCTTGAAACACAGATTACTGCTACATTTAATGCTTCAGACATACCAAATCTAACAAGCGCAACTACCAAGGAGGAACTTGTAAAATTCTTCCGTGGTGACATGCGGAAAATATTGATTACAACAATATTCAAATTTGGAGAAGTAAACGGAGAACTGAATGCGAGAGATAACATTATAGTAATGGTCGACGAGGCGCATAGAACTCAAGAAGGCGATTTGGGTGAAAAAATGCGTATAGCATTACCAAATGCATTTTTCTTTGGCCTTACTGGTACACCAATAAACCGCGTCGATAAGAATACATTTGCCACATTCGGTGCAGAAGAGGATCGAAGTGGATATATGAGTAAGTATTCTTTTTCGGACTCTATTCGAGACGGTGCAACATTACCATTGCATTTTGAACCAGTACCTGTAGAACTGCACGTTGACAAAGATAAACTCGATAAAGAGTTTGAGATAATGACAGAAGAGGCAGGTTTGACAAAAGAGGAGAAGTCGGAATTATCGCGGAGAGTAAACATGAAAGCGATAATGTATAACCCTGCTCGTATTCAAAAGGTTTGCGAACATATTGCAAAGCATTATAGAGAAAAAATTGAGCCTAATGGCTATAAGGGACAGGTTGTTGTTTTCGATAGAGAGTGCTGTCTTATGTACAAAAAGTGCTTGGACGATTTGCTTGGCGAGGAAGCAACGACTATTGTCATGGATACTAACAACGACAAGGAAGACAGATACAAAAAGTATCGCAGGGATAGAGATGCCGAAGCGAAAGTCCTTGACTATTTCAGAGACCCGCATTCGCCCTTAAAACTTGTAATCGTAACATCTAAATTGCTTACTGGATTTGATGCGCCGATACTTCAAGCAATGTATTTGGACAAACCAATGAAGGACCATACTTTGCTACAAGCAATCTGTCGGACCAATCGTACATACGATCAAGGGAAAACGCACGGGCTCATAGTAGATTATATAGGAATTTTCGACGATGTTGCAAAAGCATTGGACTTCGATGAGAATAGCATGCGCCGAATTATTACAAACATCGAAGATATCAAAAAGAAACTACCTATTTTATTGAAAAAATGTTTGCAATATTTTATTGGCGTTGATAGAACTGTTGAAGGTTGGGAAGGCCTTATGGCTGCACAAAACTGTTTGCCGACCAACAAAGAAAAAGATGCTTTTGCAGCCGATTATCGAGTATTAAATCGCGCATGGGATGCCTTATCACCGGATTATTTCTTGAATGCGTTTAAGGAAGACTATCAGTGGTTGTCTCGTGTCTATGAATCCGTGAAACCAACCGATGGCCGAGGTGGTCTGATTTGGGCTTCTCTTGGAGCAAAGACAATCGAACTTGTCCATCAAAATTTGACCGTTGGAGAAGCGGACGAAGATATGGACATATTATCGATGGATGCCGATTTAATTGATGAATTTTTGGAGAAACAAAAAGACTTAAATAAATCGACGAAAAAAGTTGAGATAAATTTGGTGGCAAAAATCCTTAATCATGCAAATGACCCAAAATTTATGAAACTTGGGGAAAAATTAGAGGCTCTACGCGAAAAACACGAACAAGGGTTGATTACAAGCATAGAGTTCCTTAAACTGTTGCTCGAATTGGCAAAAGAGGCGGCTCAAGCCGAAAAGGAAGTTGTTCCCGAAAAAGAAATCGACAAAGGAATAGCAGCACTTACAGAGTTGTTTAATGGTGTAAAGAATAAAAACACTCCGGTTATTGTCGAACGAATAGTCGCAGATATCGACAGCATAGTTAAACTTGTTCGTTTCCCCGGATGGCAAAGTACGACCGCCGGCAAACAGGAAGTGAAGAAAGCACTGCGTAGTATCGTTTGGATAAAGTACAAGATTAAAGATAAAGATGTGTTCGATAAGGCATACAGCTATATTGAACAGTACTATTGATTTGGGAGTCATAAATGATAGGAGCAATAATTGGAGATATCGTAGGCTCAAGATTCGAGTGGAATAATCACAGGTCAAAAGATTTTGACCTGCTGCCGCATTCATGCTTTTTTACAGATGACAGTGTCATGAGCCTTGCAATATGTGATGCTTTCATTCGGATAAATAATGATTTTTCAAACCTTTCGGAGCAGGTAGTTAAATCAATGCAGAGCATAGGACGCCATTATCCCGATTCAGGGTACGGCGGAGCCTTTTACAAGTGGGTGTTCTCGGATAATCCGCAACCTTACAATAGTTATGGTAATGGTGCGGCAATGCGCGTCAGTAGCTGTGCTTATGTGGCCAATAGCCTTGAAGAAGTAAAAGAACTATCTAATGCTGTTACAAAAGTTTCTCACAATCATCCAGAAGGACTAAAAGGTGCAGAGGCTGTTGCAGTAGCTGTATTTCTTGCGAGAACGGGGTACAGTTTAATTGAAATACAGGACTTCATTCGCAAGAACTATTACCAAAATGGGTTTACAATCGATTCTATTCGAGAAACCTACACTTTTAATGAAACTTGCCAAGATACTGTACCACAGGCTTTAGAAGCCTTCTTTGAATCCATATCGTTTGAGGACGCCATAAGAAATGCCGTTTCAATAGGAGGGGATAGCGATACTATTGCCGCTATTACTGGGGCGATTGCAGAAGCCTATTATGGTGTTCCTGCTTCCATTCGGAAGTTAGCCTTGACTTTTTTGGACGAACGGCTTTTGAAAATACTGGTCGAATTTGAAAATAAGTACCAAACTAAAACAGAGATGCTCCATGAAGATGTTAGTGTGTCAATACAATCGATAAAGGGGAGCAAAGTAAAAATAGGAGGAAGAGAAACGATGATGGAGTCTGCAGCAGACGTCGTGGATGCTGAAGTGCAAGCGCAATCACAAGACGCAGAAGAAACAACGAGTCAGAAACTATTCGGACATCTTTTTGAAGCTTGCAATATTTTGCGAGGCCCCATAAATCAGGATGAATATAAGAGTTATGTGACCCCGATTTTGTTTTTTAAGAGGCTGTCTGACGTTTATGATGAAGAAACACAAGCAGCACTTGAAGAGTCCGGTGGCGATGAAGAATATGCGAGTTTTCCTGAAAATCACAGGTTTGTTATTCCGGAGGGATGCCATTGGAAAGATGTGCGTGAGGCAAGCGAGAATGTCGGCGTTGCAATAGTAAACGCCATGAATGGCATAGAACGAGTAAACCCGGATACATTGAGTGGTGTTTTTAGTAGTTTCGATGACGCCAACTGGACTGATAAAACAAAACTTTCCGATGAGCGATTAAAAGATTTAATCGAACATATGTCGAAGATAAAAGTAGGGAATAACAACTATTCGGCAGATGTTATGGGCGACAGTTATGAGTTTTTGATAAAGAAATTTGCTGACATGTCGAAGAAAAACGCGGGAGAATTTTATACGCCGCGTTCTATCGTTAAACTATTGGTCATGTTAATGGCTCCGCAAGCGGGAGAATCCGTGTATGACCCTGCTTGTGGAACGGGTGGTATGCTTATTGAAGCCATTCGCTATATGAAAGGCGATAAGCGAACATATGGTAGGATATACGGCCAAGAGAAAAATCTCGCAACATCCGCAATAGCTCGTATGAATTTGTTTTTGCACGGCGCAAAGGACTTTAAAGTAACTCAAGGTGATACCTTGCGTTCTCCCAACTATTTGGAACGTGGCTCATTGCAGACTTTTGATTGTGTCGTTGCAAATCCTCCGTTTTCCCTAAAAAACTGGGGAGCGGAACAATTTAGTAGCGATATTTACGGCAGAAATATGTGGGGATGTCCAACCGATTCAAATGGCGATTATGCATGGCTGCAGCATATGGTCAAATCAATGAACCCAAAGACGGGACGATGCGCAGTTGTTCTTCCGCAGGGTGTTTTGTTTAGAAGTGGTAAAGAAGGCGATATCCGTAGACAGTTGGTTGAATCCGACAAATTGGAGTGCATTATTACGCTAACAAGTGGTGTGTTTTATTCAACAGGAGTATCTGCGTGTATTTTGTTCTTAAACAATAACAAGGAAGTCGGACATCGTGGAAGAATTTGTATGATAGATGCATCTGACATATACACGCCGCAAAGGGCTCAAAACATTATGACCGAAAATGATATAAACAAAGTTTTCGCGTTATATAAGGGCTACGAAGACGTGATTGAAAAAGTCAAAATAGTTACAATTCCTCAAATCAAGGAAAAGGACTATTCTTTGGCAATCAATAATTACATTGACAAAAGAGAACAAGAGACTGTCTCTCCTGCCGAAGTGCGCAGAAAGTATTTCGAAGCCTATGACGAAATGATTTCGGCCGAAGAAAAGATGAGAAAACTCTTAGTCGACGGAGGGTACATAAATGAGTAAGCGTATTACAATAGAGGAATTACAATCATATTTATGGAACTCTGCCGTATTGTTAAGGACGAATATCGATGCGGGTGCTTACAAACAATATATCTTTCCCTTGCTGTTTTTTAAGCGTATATGTGACGTTTACGACGAAGAAACACAGAACGCCATAAAAGAATACGGAGAAGACGCTGCCGAGTTTGATGAGAGTGAACTACACACATTCGTAGTGCCGAAGGGCTATCACTGGAATGACGTTCGTTCGGTTTCCGAAAATGTCGGCGTTGCAATTGTCGAAGCCTTCCGGAAAGTCGAAAGTGCCAACTCTGACAAACTTCAAGGTATTTTTGGCGATGGAGCATGGACAAATAAAAACCGTTTGCCAGATAGACTGTTAAAGGATTTATTGGAACACTTTAGTTCAAAAACGCTGTCGATCGAAAACTGTCCCGAAGACGAACTTGGGCAAGGGTACGAATACCTGATTAAAAAATTCGCTGATGACAGCGGACATACAGCACAGGAGTTCTATACCAACCGTACTGTCGTGCATTTAATGACCGAGATGCTGAAGCCAGAGTCTGGTGAATCCATATACGATCCGACATGTGGTAGTGCAGGAATGCTTATTTCTGCTATTGCTTATCTAAAAGAACAAGGCAAAGAATGGCGCAATGTATCTGTTTATGGGCAAGAAATCAATTCGCTTACATCGGCCATTGGTAAAATGAACCTGTTTTTACATGGGGTTAAAGACTTCAATATTGTAAATGGAGATACCCTTGCTGCACCGGCTTTTGTCGAAAACGGCAAATTAAAACAGTTTGATTTGGTCCTTGCAAATCCACCGTACTCAATAAGTCAATGGAATAGAAGTGCTTTTGAAAGCGATAAATATGGGCGCAATTTTTTGGGTGTCCCACCACAGGGACGCGCAGATTATGCATTTTTACAACACATAATCGCAAGCATGAAACGCGATACCGGACGATGTGCTATTCTTTTCCCGCACGGCGTTCTCTTTAGAAACGAAGAAAGTGCAATGAGAGAAAAGTTGGTGCGGAGCGATGTGGTTGAGTGCATTATTGGTCTTGGTCCGAATTTGTTCTATAACTCGCCAATGGAAGCGTGTATTATGATATGCCGGATGTCGAAACCAGTGGAGCAGAGAGGACAAATTCTCTTTATCAACGCAATTGATGAAGTTGAAAGAAAAAATGCTCAAAGTTACCTTGAAGAAAAGCATATCAAAAAAATTGCCGATGCTTATAATGGATATGAGAGTATTCCCGGCTTTGCCTACAAAGGGACGATACAAGATGTAGCCGATAATAACTATTCATTAAGCATTCCGTTGTATGTAAAATCGACGGGAGAAGAAAACAAAATCGATAATCGGACGTTGCAAGAGCGATATGATGGTTGGAGAGCATCTTCAGACGTTATGAAGTTAAGCTATGAAAAACTAAACAGACTACTGAAAAAGGAGGATACCTCGAATGAGTAAAGTAAGACTTGGCGATGTAGCAGTCGAACATAAGGAAACTTGTAAAAATAACAAGAACGGGTATCCAATAGTGGGGTTGGAGCATTTAACTCCGGAAGAGATTACACTTTCAAATTGGGACGAAGGGAGTGATAATACATTTTCAAAAGTGTTTCGTAAAGGAAATGTACTATTTGGGCGTCGCAGAGCCTACTTAAAAAAGGCAGCAGTTGCTCCATTTGATGGTATATGTTCGGGCGATATTACCGTAATCGAAGCGCTCCCGGACAAAATACTGCCGGAACTGCTTCCATTTATCATCCAAAATGATGCTTTGTTTGATTACGCAGTAGGAAAATCGGCGGGATCGCTTTCTCCTCGCGTAAAATGGGAACATTTACAAAATTATGAGTTTGAACTGCCCGAATTAAGCAAACAAAAGGAACTTGCAGATATACTTTGGGCGATGGATGAAACAAAAAAGTCATACCAAAAGCTCATTTTTGCTACGGACGAACTCGTGAAATCTCAATTTATAGAGATGTTCGGAGAACCTAAAAATAGCCCAGATGTGGTAAACCTTGAAACAGCATTCACTATTAGAGACGATTTACGAAGGCCGATTAACGACGCTGTTAGATCCGAAATGCACACGGGGAAGTTATATCCTTACTATGGAGCGAATGGTAAAGTAGATGATATAAACGAGTTTCTTATGGATTGTGATGCAATTTGCCTTGCAGAAGATTGCGGTTCATATGGGGCGGGAGAGCCTACATCGTACATAGTTACCGGGAAATGTTGGGTAAACAACCATGCTCATGTACTTATTCCGAAAGAAAACTGCGATATAGAGTTTGCCAATGTTTATTTTCGAATACTGGATATGACAGAATATGTAACAGGAACAACTCGACTTAAACTTACTCAGGCAAAAATGAAAACAATACCGTTTGTGCTTCCATCTATGGCATTACAACGCCAGTTTGCGGAGTTCGTCCGTCAGAGCGATAAATCAAAATTTGAACTCGAACAGGCGCTTTCGGAGCTCACAGCAACGTACAAACGAATAATTTCAGACAATTTAGGCTGAAAAAACGGTCATGATGTTTCCTCCGCCTCGTGGGAACGGTATAATAGGAGGAATAATTCTTGGAGGAAACCATCATGATTGAGCAAATTATTCAAAAAATACAAAATGAACTCGTTGGAATCGTAAACGAAAGCCAAATGTCTATTATCACGCAAGTCTTAAACAAGCATTTGACAACGATTTGCGCCAACGCAACAACAAAAGAGGAACAGAGCAAGACGGATATGCTTGCTCTTTTCATTGCGGCAAAGAGAGTGGAGGGCTGTTCGGAAAAGTCTTTAAGGTATTACGAGTCTACAATTCGTAATATGTTGGACGCAATTGAAAAAATGGAGTGTCAGATAACAACCGAAGATCTTCGTGGATACCTTGACACATATCAACGACGCGGAACGGTGAGTAAGGTTACGCTTGACAATGTCAGACGTATTCTCTCATCGTTTTTTGCTTGGCTTGAAGATGAAGATTACATCGTAAAAAGCCCTGTAAGACGCATCCATAAGGTAAAAACGGGTAAAACAGTCAAAGAAACATATTCGGATGAGTCTTTGGAACTAATGCGTGACCATTGTGAAAGCACGAGAGACCTTGCAATGATTGATTTGTTATCTTCAACAGGTATCAGAGTCGGCGAATTGGTAAAACTAAACAGAGCGGACGTTGATTTCGAAAACCGAGAATGCATTGTTTTTGGCAAAGGTAATAAACAAAGAAAGGTTTATTTCGACGCAAGAACTAAAATCCACTTGCAAAGGTACTTAAACGAAAGAACTGATGACAACGAAGCATTGTTTGTTTCGCTGTTGCATCCATTTGGACGCTTGCAAATCAGCGGAGTGGAGATAAGACTACGTAAAATTGGACGGGAATTGAGTTTTACAAAGGTTCATCCGCACAAATTTCGTAGAACACTGGCCACAATGGCCATTGACAAGGGAATGCCGATAGAACAAGTGCAGCAATTGCTTGGTCATCAAAGCATAGATACGACCTTGCAGTATGCAATGGTCAATCAAAACAACGTAAAAGAGTCTCATAGAAAATTCATCGGGTAAATTGAAGCCATTTGTTTGCAATTCTCAATTTATCGGGCAAAAAATGACCGATAAAACCTCTACGATAGGGAGGTGTGCATAATGGCGAAGTATTTATTTGGAGACATTGTTAGAGAAATAAAAGAAAAGGTCGACCGCGACAATAATCCGTATGATTATTTTATCGCCGGGGATCATATGGATACTGATGAGTTGCATTTGTTGAGAAGAGGATTATTTGAAGGAAGTGACGTCGGGCCAGCGTTTATTCGTGTCTTCAAACCGGGACAGGTTTTGTATGGTTCACGAAGGACATATTTAAGAAAAGTCGCTGTAGCAGATTTTGAAGGGGTTACCGCTAATACAACTTTTGTGCTTGAAAGCAAAGATGAGTCAATTCTATTACAAAGTTTACTTCCATTCATAATGCAGTCCGATAGGTTCGTACAGCACTCGATTAAACGGTCAAAGGGGTCAACAAACCCATATGTTTTGTTTTCGGACTTGGCTGACTATGAGGTCGATCTCCCAGACATACACGAGCAAAAAAGACTTTCAGAGGTGTTATGGGCAATCGATTCAGTTAAAATGTCGTATAAAAGGCTTATTTCAGCTACCGATGACCTCGTTAAGTCTCAATTTATCGAGTGGTTTGGTAGTCCGATTAAAAATGAAAAAGAGTGGAAGTCGGCAAAAATGAGTGATGTTGCCCCCGCGGAGGTGTTTAAGGGAAAAGTTGAATCAGCTGACAATCTATACTGGTTATTAAATCTTGATATGATAGAATCAAACACTGGAAGAGTGATTGAAAAGGTTCGAGTACCTCTTAAAGATATAGGAACATCAACATATGCATTTTCAACTGAAAATGTGTTATTTTCGAAGTTGCGGCCTTATCTTAACAAGGTAATTGTCCCAGACGGAAATGGATACGCAACAACGGAGCTGATTCCACTGATGCCAGATAGGGAAAAACTTAATATTGATTTTTTTACTTCCTTATTAAGAGGTGACGAGTTTCTTTCTTTCATCGAAACACAGGTTTCGGGAACAAAAATGCCTCGTGTACAGATGAATGTGTTTTGGAATTTTGATGTGATATTGCCACCAATAGAACTTCAAGAACAGTTTGCGGAGTTCGTCCGTCAGAGCGATAAATCAAAATTATTACTTGGGAAAACATTTGATTTTTCGTCATAAAAAAAGTGATTCTTGACATTTTTAGGGCTTACCCTTAAGAAAATGACAGAATCACTTAAAGATAGTTGATTATTTACGGCCGATATTAATGATATCGACCTTTTTCCCCTTAGCTTTGGCATACTGAATTGTGTGCCAAGTCCCGCCAGATTGCTCACCATTCCAAATGGCAAGCACCAAGTCGGAGTGATCTACCATATAATCGTTCCGTACGAGCATACAGGCACGGAAGTAGTGGTCATTGACCAACGTAACCTTGTCGGCTTTATCAAGGATAGCCTTGTATCGCGCCGTTTCGGCGGGAGACCATTTCAAGGTCTGATTCGGACAGGGGATAGCGCATTCCAACTTGACGTCAAGGTCGTAATGCTCCCTAAATTGAATGACAGTTTCGGCAAAGTCCATATCGACACAGAGAGCCATTCCGGAAATAAAGTGGTCGTAACCATTTTCAAGATAGTCAGCAATAGTGCAAGCAAGGGACTCGATATTCTCATCGTAATCGGGGCCTTCTTTTTTATAACCTCAAGGCAACTTTGCGGGCCGATGCCCAGTAACGTACACAGTCTTCATAATTTGCTCCTCTCATAAACGATTATATGCCTATGATAAGGGAGTATTAAATATTAATTTGAATACACTATCCGATGTGCTGAATTTTATGGAAAAATACTCAATGGTAAAATTTTCACCTATTGCCGATGTTTTGGCAAGTAATCCGTCATCGACAGTTGACTCACAAACCATGACTTTATCGAGTCCTGATGACATAGAAAAACAGTAGGACAAAAAAGGGAAAAACATAAATGAAGCCGCAAAGTATTTCGGAGCAATTGATGTACAACACAATTCGGATTGAGTCGAGTAATGGAATAGGAACAGGATCGTTTTTTAATTTCAAGGTCAACGATTGGCAAGTCCCCGTAATTATAACGAACAAACATGTAGTCAACTATAATCCACACGAAACTGTATCGTTTTATATTCATGCGAAAAATGAAAATGGCGAACCAGATAAAAATATTTCGGTTAATTGGACTACTGATTGGTATTTCCACAGCGAATTCGACCTATGTTTTTGCTATGCGGCACCGATATTTGAAAAAATAAAGCATGATATACATTTAGATCCTTTTTATGTTGTAAATGATGATTCCATGATAAACACACAGACCCAACTTGAGGGACTAACAGCGGTAGAAGAGCTTACAATGGTGGGGTATCCGATTGGTCTGTATGATGAAATAAATAATCTTCCGATATTTAGGAGGGGATATACGGCGTGTCATCCCAGCATTGATTTTAATAGAAAGGGAATTGGGCTAATCGATATGGCTTGTTTCCCCGGTTCGTCGGGGTCACCAATATACATAATGAATGAGGGGTCGTACCAAACGAAACGAGGAACCTTGTGCTTGGGAAATAGGGTTATCCTACTGGGGTATTTATTTGCAGGTCCTATGTATTCCGCTGATGGGGAAATAATTATAAAAGAAATACCGACGAGTACCGAAGTGAATGTCAGTACGAAAATCACGACAAATTTAGGGTATTATATTAAGGCCAGCGCATTGGAAGAATTCAAGAGAGAAGTCGAGAGGCGATGCTGCGATAAAGTGGAATAAATTAAAAAAGTACTTATAGTCCGACACACTCTCAAAAATCGCCCGAAAAACGAGATTTTGTCGTACACACCCAAAAAAGACAATCCGAAAGGGTTGTCTTTTTTCATGCGACAGCGGACTTGAAACAAAACTACGTTTTGTCGGCAAACGGCACTGCGTTTGTTTGCCCCTGCACGCAGCTGACGCGCCGCTCGGCAATAATATTGCCTCGCTTATGCTATTACGCTCGCTTCGCTCACTACAAGTCCTGTTGTCCGCACCAAAAATCGACGGAGTGCTGCTTAAATACTTTTGGGAGGACGTGAGTTTCGCGGGATTTATGTACTGCGGATAACGAGTGCGTGTCGCTGGCAATATCCGTATCCCGACAAAAAACAATGTTTAACACTCAAAAAAAGACCGATAAAACGTCGGTCTTTTGTTTTTGCGGTTTGGGGGAATGTGATTAGTTTTCGTCGGTGAAAATATTTTCCTGCTTTTTGAAAGATGTTTTGAACGTAAGGAACGAGAACTCGTTTTTCATATTTTTGAAACTTTCGGGTTTTGCCTTAAACCAGATAAGCCCGACGATCGATACCGCGATAACGGCGATGCCGATGCCCGACAGCGCGCCCAGAAAATCGATTGCGACGTCCTGCCAGGTTGCGTATCGTCCGCTTGTGAAAACGGGCAGTTGGAACATTTCCGAAATGCCTGCGACGACAAACGCCGAAAGCAAGGAAAGGGGCAGTGACGCCCATCTCGGCTTAATAAGTAGGAAGAACGTGCCGAACAATCCGAATCCCAACACAAGGAAAAGCGAGAAATGCCCGAGCCCTTTTCGTATAAGCGTGTGGAAGGTGTCGAAGACGGACACGGTAATCGTCTTTTCGACGGTAAGATCGGGGCGGCCGACGTACGTTGCGCGCACGGTAACTTTGCCCGATTTGTCGGACATAAACACACCGTTTTCGTCGATTGAGCCTTCGCCTTTGACGACTTCCCATTTCACGTTTTTCGTGACGTTGCCGCCCGTATAAGCGGTGAGATCGATTTTGCCGCCTTTGACGCATCTGTCGGGTGCGACGACGGTAAGCCCGTCCACGACGTCGGGCACGGTGACGTGCAGCGTTGCCGTTATTGTATTGTCGTAAATTGAAAAGTACGTAATCGTGGCGGTGCCCGGTTTATATGCGTGCAGGTGCGTTGTGGAGGCGTTGACGACGTTTGTATCGGACGATTTGCTGATTATGTTTGACGGCGCGCCTTTGCTTGCGTTTTCTGCCCGGAAGCCGAGTTGGCTTGTGATGACCAGATGTTCGTCTTTTTTCATTGCAAGGCTGAACGAGCCGTCGTCGTTTTTTGTGACGCGTTGTTTATTACCAAAAGTGAATCCGGTGGCTTCCGGTTTCGAGCCTTCCACGATTCTGATTTTTTGAGAAACGGTTTTATCACCCAGTTTTATTTCAAGAGTTAAATCACCGTCCGTTGTTTTTAACGGATAAAACCACTGCTTTGCGGGAAGGAAAAAGATTTTGTCGTTGGCATTATGCTTTTCCCCATTAATCAGAATTTCTGTTTCGATAGTAGAGACGCCGTAACCGTTGTATTCGTCGCCGGTGACAGCCAGCACCGACAGTCTGTATTCTTCACAGGTTTTAAGCGTGATTATCCCGTCTTTGGCATCTACTAAGTCGCTGCCAAGATAGATTTTTGTTTTTATTCCTTTGACTTTGTCGGGGTTGACGCCCTCGTTGTATATTTTTAAATCGTACAACACGTTGTCGGGGTTGTCTTTCGACTTGACGACCACCCTGTGATAGCCCCATTTGGAAAGTGTGACTTCACCGTTTTCTTTGACATTTATGTAATTTTCGGACGCGTCAAAACCGCGCTCGAAGTAAAGTTTTGAGGTGTCGGCGTTTTCAGGAAGACACTTTACGCCAAGTTCCAGAACGTCGCCCGTATAATAATGATTGACGTCGGTCAGGACTTTGCCGTCACGCCTGACGCTTTTGACAACATAGCCCGTAACGGCGGAAACAGGGGGCGCGGGCTCATCGGATTTCATTGCCGACTGAATGTTGTCGGACACCTTCATCGACTGAATCGCGCTTTTATCGCCGGGCGTCAACGCCTCGCCCCAGATAAAAATGGTGAGCGCAATCGTACAAAAAAGGGCTGTTAGCGCAAGCGCGCGAAGCCCTTTGAAATATTTGCGTTGACTTGTAGTTTCCACAAAATCCTCCCGTCCCGAAATTATTTATCGGATTTATTGTATGCCTTCACGGATTTGTCCAGCATGTCTTTGGTAATTTTCGAGTTGCAGTACGGACAAACGCCGACGTCGTTGATAAGCGCGAACTTCGCGTTGCAGAAAGGGCAGTGGACGAGGTTGAGCGTCCCCGCGCGTTCCGCCTCCATCATTTCGTAATCCTTGTCGCGCATTGTGGTTTTGTCGATGATTCTTTCGTTGTCGAGGACGAGATAACCGTCAAGATAACCTTTTTGCACCATCGTTTTGACGTCGTTTGCCACGACTTCGGGGTTTTTGTTGTGCACTTCCGCAAGCATTTTCACGCTTTTGATGCCGTCGCCGACAATCTGCGCTTTGAGACGCGAGAAATATTTAAGCTGACCGAAATGAATCCATACCAACGGCGCGCCGTAAAAGCCCATAACGATAAGGATAATGCCGACGATGCCCATCGCGCGGAAAGACTGACCTTTCGTAAAACCGATGACGGTCATCGCGATTCCCAAAGGGAAACCGACCGAAAGGAAAATCGCCCATAAAAGAGTCCTTCTTGTTTTTATATCGATTTTGTTCATACCTGTCTCTTAAATCGTGTCTTTGAGCCCCAAAAGATAGTCGGAAGATACGCTGAACACTTTCGCAACCGCGACGATGTAACTTGCCTTAGGCTCGTTTACGCCGTTTTCCCAGAACGAAATTGTGCTTTTCGTAACGCCGATTTTTTTTGCGAGCTGGTCGCTCGTCATGCCTGCGTCGATGCGCAGATCCTTTAATCTTTCAGAAAAAGCCGATATGTTCATATTATACACCTCGTATAGAATATTGTAAAGAATTCAAAACAAATATAAGCATCAATTTAGAATTCAAAACGATACTAAAAGGCGTTGAAACGAGAATGCAAAACGCTTAAAGCTGCGCGTAACGGTTGGCGTTTTTGAAAAAGTATGATAAAATTGACAATATGAAAGTTACGGATACTTACCTTGCCGAAATTACCGACTTCGGACTTGACGGCAAAGGGTTTTCAAAAATCGAAGATATTGCGGTGTTTACGCCGTACACGGCGGCGGGCGACCTTGCGAAAATCAAAATCAAAAAGGTTTACAAAGGAGTTGCCGAGGCGGACGCCGTGAAAATCGTGCGCCCCGCAAATTGCCGCGTCGTTCCGCCGTGCAAAACGTACGGGGAGTGCGGCGGCTGCGTGTTGCAGCACGTCGATTTTCCGACCGAAAACGAACTGAAACGAAAACTCCTTCAAACCACGCTGAACAAGGCGGGGATAAACGTTCGGGTTTCGGACACGGTTTTTGACAAGGAGTATGAATACCGCAACAAACTGCAAATGCCTTTCACCGTCGACGTCGGCGAAATCACGCTGGGCTTTTTCAGGCGGAACACGCACGACGTGGTCGCGCTGTCCGGGTGTATGCTGCACGGCGATTTCGCGACGAAAATAATAAACGCCGTGAAAATTTGGACAAACGACGAAAAAAGAAGGCAAAAACTTTCCGTTTACGACGAGGCGACGGGCAAAGGGTGTTTAAGGCACTTTGTCGCAAGGTACGTCGACGGGCTACTGTTCGCGACGGTTGTGATAAACGGGAAAGAACTGCCGTACGGGCGCGAACTTTTTGAAATTTTGTCAAAAGATTTCGAATGCGTTTTGTATTCGTCCGTCAACGAAAAACGCACGAACGTCATTATGGGCGACGACGTGAAAAAACTATATGGTGCGGAAAGAGACGTCGATATCGACGGCATAAAAACCACGCTTTCGCCAAAGTCGTTTTTGCAGGTCAACGACGGGGTCAGACAAAAACTTTACGACGGGGTAAACGCCGCGGTGAAAAACGCTGACGTAATCATCGACGTTTATTCGGGCATAGGAATCCTTACGTCGATGCTTGCAAAAGCCAATAAAAACGCCAAAGTCTTTGGCGTGGAAATCGTGAAAGAAGCGGTTGAAAACGCAAACGATTTGATGAAGAAAAACGGGCTGTCGGGGCGCGTCGAAAACATTTGCGGCGACGCAACGAAAGTGTTGCCAAAACTCATAAACAATATTTTAAGCAATGAAAAATCGGGCATAAAGCCCGAAATATGCGTGGTTATCGATCCGCCGAGAAAGGGCGCGACCGAAGAAGTGCTGGACGCCGTGATAAGGTCGGGCGCCGAAAAGTTCGTGTACGTTTCCTGCAATCCGAAAACCTTGCAACGCGACGTCAGGTACGTTGGTGATACTTTTGAAGTCGCGTCGGTAACGCCTTACAACATGTTTCCGAAAACGGCGGAACTCGAAACCTTGTGCGTGATGAAACGCAAGCCGTTATGACATGTTTTTGAGATAAGGCAGGGCGAATCTGAAAAAGGTTTTGTACGCCTTGCATTTTTCAACGTCGCGCCTTTCGCGCTTGCAGCCGCCTTTGCAAAGCATATAATATTCGCACGATTTACAAGTCTCGTCCACGACGAGGCTTTCTTTTATGAATTCGACGGCTTTGTTCGTGTGTTCGAGCGTGAAAAAGTCTTTGTCCGAAATGTTGCCAAGAAGATATTCGTCGGTGCAATAAAAGTCGCACGGATACACGCTGCCGTCCGATTCGATCACGAACTGGTGCGTGCAATGCCCGTTCATACCGCACTGTTCGGCGCGCTCGAAGTGAGCAAGTCGCACGAAGTTGTCAAACTGGCGTATCGACGTGTAATCGCCGTTTGCCATATCTTTCTGGTACAACGCGAACGCCGACAATAAAAACAGAGCATAGCTTTTTTCGTCAAGGTAAAAATCGGGGTTTTCGACCTCGCCGGAAAGAGGTTTCAGACAGGGGATAAACTGCAACCGTTTGAAGCCTTGCGACGTGAAAAACGGATAAATCTTGCCGATTCTCATCGCGACGTCCTTTGTCAGAACGGTAAGGATATTGAAATTTACGTCGTGTTTTTGAAGAAGTTTTGCCGCCGCGACGACCTTTTGAAAAGTTGGGTTGCCGTCCTTGTCCACGCGGTTTACGTTTGCGGTTTCGTCGCCGTCAAGGGAAAGCCCGACAAGGAAGTCGCCGGTTTTGAAAATCTCGCACCATTCGTCGTCGATGAGCGTGCCGTTTGTCTGGATTCCCAAAAACACGGGCGAGTTTTTGATATTTGCGCGGGAGATGAGATTAAGCGTCGCCCTGAAAAACGCTTTCCCGGCAAGCAGCGGTTCGCCGCCCTGAAAGTTGAACCAGACGGGATTTCCGTCGGCATAGGCAAACGCTTTTTTGACGACGGTTTCCGCCGTTTGAAGGCTCATTGCGCCGTGCGACGGCGTTTCGCGGTTTTTCGCGACGTCGTTGTAAAAGCAGTATTTACACCGCATATTGCACGTTGACGACGCGGGCTTAATCATTATCGAAATCGGCGGCATTACTTAATCCCCCTGCGGTTTTCTTTCAACGATTTTCTGAAATCTTTAAGCGCTTCTAAAAGGGTGTCGGCGACGTCGGGATAGGTCATCGAGATATTGTAGCCTTCCGCCGGGTCTTTATCGAGATTGAAAAGGTAGTTTTTGTATTGCTGGTCGATGAACGCCGAGTTTTCGGTGCGTACTTTCTGATAATACTTGAAATCGTACGTTACGCCGCCGACTTCAACGGGCATCTGAACGGCCTGAACCGTGCCTTTTTTCATATAGAAAAGGGCGTCGTGCACGCGGGAATCCGGGGCGATCTCGCCGCTCCAAAGTGATTTCAGATTCACGCCGTCGATAATACGATCCGAGGGGAGAACGTCCACGCCCGCGTACGACAATATCGTCGGAAACAGGTCGGTGAGCATTGCGCTCGATTCGATTTTATATCCGCCGGCCGAGTTTGCTATCGTGTGGTTTCTGACTCCTGCGGGGTAACTCACGATCATCGGGACTTTCATACCGCCGTCGAAAGTGGTGTTTTTCCTTCCGCGGAGACTTCCCGTCACGCCTTCACGCCCCGGACCGTTGTCGGACGTAAAGATGATCATCGTGTCGTCAAAGACGCCTTTGTCTTCAAGCATATCGAAAATCTCGCCAAGCGACTTGTCGAATTCTTCGATGCAGTCGACGTAACTGTCGTCGGTGGTGTCGCCTTTTCCGTTGCCGTTTTTGTCCGAGAAAATGGGGTAATGCGGCCACGGCGTCGCGTAAAACGAGAAGAACTTATTGCCACTGTCGATTGATTTTTCGAGCGTGGATTTCAATTCTTCAGTGAAAAGCCTTGTGGATTCGGACTGGTCAAGATTTTCGGCGTGAGTACGCACTTCTTCGGCCTTCCCTCCGACTTCGCGCACCCAGTTATAGGGCGTCATATCGTTGACGTAATAGCTGCCGTAGAAGTAATCGAAGCCCTGATTCGTGGGGAGATATTCGCCATAGTCGCCAAGGTTCCACTTTCCGATGCACGACGTGTCGTAGCCGACCGCTTTCAACGCTTCGGCAATGGTGATTTCGTCGCCCAAAATACCGTCCACGTTGTTTAAGAACTGATACGGGTTGATAAAGTGGGTGATTGAGTACGGATCGCTGTCGCAAGGCGTCGGGAAAATAACGTTGTCGATATAGCCGCGCGTGGCGTAACGACCGGTAAGAAGACTGAACCTTGACGGGGTGCAGACGGGAGCGGAAGCGTAAAAGTTTTCCATGAAAATCCCGTTATCCGCAAGGGAGTCGATGTTGGGCGTCTGAATGGTGGCGTTTGCTTTTCCGAGATAGCTGTACGCCGAAATGTCCGAGTACGCCATATCGTCCATAAGTATGATAAGGACGTTGGGCGCGTCGGCGTCGGCTTGTGTTTTCGACAGTTCTTTAAGGTATGCGTCGTGTCCCGCCTGCAAACTTTCGACGGTCGGACGGATTCTCAAAGACATATAAAAGACGTAGCACAAAGACGTCGCCGTCATCGCGAGGGACAACGCCGCCGTCGCAAAGCGTTTCAGAGTGCCGTCGGGAAGTTTCTTGTCAAGCGCGTAAAGCATAAGTCCCGAGAAAAGCGGCAACGCGGACAAAATAAGATTATACCACACGATTTTGCCGAACTCGTCCGCGCCCCAGAAAAGGAAATACACGAACAATTCAAGAATCATATAAGCGTACGAGACGACGAAAAGCGGCTCGAACTTTTTGTTGAACAGCGCGCGGATAAACACGATAAGCGCGGTAACCGCCGCAATCGCCGCCGCAAACGGGGCAAGAAAATTGTATCCCGTGCCGAGCAGCACGACGGTGTACGCGATTGAAAACAAAAACCATACAAGGGCAAAGCCCGAACGTTCTTTTGAATTTTTAAGCATAATTTAACCTCTTACCGTATGATTATAACATAATGGGAATGTATTTTTCAAGCAATTATGGCTGTGTAAACCATACGTTTGACTTCTTACCGTATGATTATAACATAATGGGAATGTATTTTTCAAGCAGTTACGGCTGCGTAAACCATACGTTTGTCCAAAAACATCGCTTATATGTAATTTCTTGACACGATACGCCATATTTGATAAAATAGATACGTATTTTTTAATACTTTATCTACAAAAGGAGCGTTTAATGCTTAAATTAAAACACATTACCAAGGATTACGTCACAAAACAGAACACGGTTCACGTTTTGAAAGGCATCACCTTGAACTTCCGCGAGTGCGAATTTGTCACGATTCTGGGACAAAGCGGCTGCGGCAAAACCACGTTACTGAACATTATCGGCGGTCTTGACAGATACACCGACGGCGACATCATTATCAACGGAAAGTCGACGAAGGACTTCGACGACAGAGATTGGGACAGATATCGCAATAAACAAATCGGCTTTGTTTTCCAAAGTTACAACCTTATCCCGCACCTTAGCGTGCTTTCCAACGTCGAGCTTGCCTTGACGCTTGCGGGGCGCAAAAAGGAAGAATGCGAGGCAATTGCTCTCGAAGCGTTAAAGAAAGTCGGGCTGGAAGATCAGGCGTATAAAAAACCCAACCAGCTGTCGGGCGGACAAATGCAAAGGGTTGCGATCGCAAGGGCGCTTGTCAACAATCCCGCGATAATTCTCGCGGACGAACCCACGGGCGCGCTTGACACGGAAAGCGGCAAAATGGTAATGAACCTGTTGAAGGAAGTTGCCAAAGACCGCCTTGTCATCATGGTGTCGCACAACGCCGATCTTGCGGCGGAATACAGCACGAGAACGGTCAGAATCGTTGACGGAAAAGTCGTTGACGACACCGATCCGCTTATCGATCCCGACGACGTCGAGGAAGAAGAAGCCGTCCTTGACGAATCAGGCGAACCTCTGCCCAAAAAGAAAACCATTCGTCAGCGCATCAAAAAAACATATCAGCAGATAATACACGAAAGACGGGAAGAACGCAAGGTTTCCATGGGCAGCGCGATGACGATAAGCATATCCGCCAAAAACCTTTACAGCAAAAAATGGCGCACTTTCCTTACTTCGTTTGCGGGCAGTATCGGCATTATCGGTATTGCGCTTGTTCTGGCGTTGTCTTCGGGCGTGAATAAGTATATCCGTCATACCGAAGAAAGCGCGCTTTCTCTTTACCCACTTGAAATCAGCCAGAGCGGCGCCGATCTTATGGAGCTTGCCAACATGCTTATGTCAAAGAGCGAAGGGCAAAAGTATCCTTCGGGCGCAACGGTGGGCATAAACCCCGTCGCCGGGCTTCTTGTGAAAGATATCGGAAACCTTTCGGAATTTTTGAATTCCAGCACACTGTTTTTCAACAACGACCTTAAAGAAATCAAAGCCTATCTTGACGATCCCGACATCGGGCTTAAAGACACCGACGGCTACGTAAAATACGTTTATTCGTCAAATCTTAACGTTTACAGGCGTATCCCCGTCAGAGATTCCGTGAACGGCGGAACGTATTATACGACGGGACACAAAACGGACGGCGTGCTCGATAACGCGGCGGACGCCGACGGAAACATCGACTGGTCACAAGTCCCTTATACGAAAATCAATCCGTTTGCAGACTCTATGGAGCCGATGATGGAATCCATGGGCTTTACAAGCACGTTCAAAGATATGCTGGGCGAATTCAGCGGATATCTTGACGCGTTCAGCGTGTTTTCGGAACTTATTTCCAACCAGAGAATTCTTGAACAGCAATACGACGTCATTGCGGGCGCATGGCCCGAAGACGCAAAACAAGGACGTATCGAAGTCGGCGAAGACGGCAAGAAAAAATACAAAGTTTTCGACTGCGTGTTGAAAGTCGACGAATACAACAAGATTCAGGACTTTATGCTGTTTGCGGCAGGTCTTGTACACCCCAACGAAGTTACCGATATGTTCGGCGGGGCGAATAAAGGTTTGGGTTACGATTTCTATGACAGAAACTTCACGGAAGAAGAACTGCTCGGTATCGAATATGCCGTTCTTTGCGACAGCGACTATTTTGACGCTGCGGACGGAAAAATTACGAAATCGTACCTTAAAAACGGAAAACGCATTGAAGACAGCGGCGCGTTCGTTGACGGACACTGCGGCATAAAAATGAAAGTGTCGGGCATCGTACGTCCCAACAAAAACGCGTCTGCTTCGGCAATTCAGGGCATTGTCGGATATCCCCACGCCGTTGTCGAGGCGCTTGTCGAGCGTTGCCAAAGCCTCGGTATCATCGGTTCGCAATTCACGAATTGTTATCAGGTCGTACCTTATGGTTATGGCAGCGATTATAAGGTTGTGGGCGACAAAACGGTTGCAAAAATCGACGAAGAAGGTAACCTTGTTTACAGCGTGAAAAGCGGGCAAATCGCTTTCGTAAGCGTGCTTGACACGATCGGGAAGGAAATCAAAGATGGCGACGTAATCGAAAAATCGGAAATAGTTGCGGTCGGTCAGTACGACACAAAAGCCGAACTTGAAAGCAAGGTTCTTTCTTATATGAAAACCACTTTCGGATATGCCGAACTCGATAACCCCGACAGTATTCAGATTTACGCGGCGAATTTCGAAGGTAAAAAGAATATCTTAAAAGTCCTTGACGATTATCAATATTACGTCAGAGAAAGCAACGACGACGGCACGTACACATGGGTGAACACCGGCGAAAAGGACGAAAACCACTCCATCAAATACACCGACATGCTGCAAACGATTATGGGCTACGTCGAAAAAATGACCAACGCCATGATCACCGCGCTTATCGCGTTTTCGGCGGTGTCGCTTATCGTTTCGTCGATAATGATTTCAATCATCACTTATACGTCCGTCCTTGAAAGGCGCAAGGAAATCGGCATTCTGAGAAGTATCGGCGCAAGGAAACTCGACGTAAGCAACCTGTTCATTTCCGAAACTTCGATAATCGGTATGATTTCGGGCGCGCTGGGTATCGGCTTCGGCTATCTTTTGATTTACATCGCAAACGTGATCATTAAGAAAGTCATCGAAATTCCCAACCTGTTGCACCTTGACTGGTATTATGCCATTTCGCTTTTCGTGATAAGTTTCTTCTTGTCGATGATTGCGGGCATTATCCCCGCGGCGATTGCGGCAAACAAAGATCCCGTCGAGTGTCTGAGATCGGAATAATCAACCGCTTGAAAACTGTCGCGATATGCGGCAGTTTTTTATTGTCCAAAATGTAAAAAAACATTGACTTTAAGTATATTTAGTTATATAGTATAGTAATATTTAGGATTACCATTTAAAAGGCCGTTTTATGAACTATTACGAAATCTTATTGCCGCTTGCGCTCATACTGCTTTTGTCCAAGTTTATGTCGATTCTGTTCAAAAAACTCGGGCTGCCGCAGGTTGTAGGGATGTTGCTTGCGGGCATACTCCTCGGGCTTATCAAGTTTATCCCGGGACAAACGATATTCAACGCCACCGCAATGGAAGGCATTTCTTTCCTTGCAAAAATCGGCGTAATTTTCATAATGTTTTCGGCGGGGATAGAAACCGACCTGAAACAATTCAAATCCACGGGGGCAGCGTCGGTTGTCATCACGTTTTTCGGCGTGGCGTTTCCTTTGCTGTTCGGATTTCTGGTTGCAAGCGCGTTCAACGGCGGATTTCACGTGTCGCGCTCACAGATTCTTTCCAACCTGTTTTACGGCACGATACTTGCGGCGACGTCGGTCAGCATTACCGTTGCCGCGCTTAAAGAGCTGGGAAAACTGCAAACGCGCGTCGGCACGTCGATTGTCAGCGCGGCGATTCTGGACGATATAATCGGCATTGTTTTGCTGTCGCTTATGATCAGCCTTGACAAAAGCGGGAACACCGCGGACGTCTGGGTTGTCGTCGCAAAACTTATCGCATTCTTTGCAATGGCGATACCGATGGGCTACGTCGCGTTGTTCATAATCCGCCGCATAGATTTAAGATATCCGCACACAAGACGTATCCCGATTCTTTGCGTCGTGGTGTGTTTCGTGTTCGCTTACTCCGCGGAAAAACTCTTTGGAATTGCTGACATTACGGGGGCTTACGTTGCGGGACTTATGCTTTCGGGCATTGCCGACAGGACGTACGTCGACCGCCGTATCGAAATCAGCAATTATATGATTTTCGCGCCCGCATTTTTTGCAAACATAGGGATAAACCTTAATTTTGACCACTTTAACCCCGCTTTTGTGGGATTTGGCTTTGCATTCGTTGCGGCAGGAATACTTGGAAAAGTTGTCGGTTGCGGTCTTGGCGGATTGATTTGCGGATACGGAATAAAAGACAGTTATCGCGTGGGTATCGGTATGATGGTGCGCGCGGAAGTCGTGCTTGTCTGCACGCAAAAGGGCATCGACTACGATATGGTCAATCCAAGCATTATGCCGTTCGTTCTCATACTAATTCTTGTGACGTCGCTTATCACGCCGCTTCTTTTGAGACTGTCTTATAAGAAGGAAGAAAACGGCGGCAAACTTCCGCCGATAAATCCCAATGCAAAAGTAAAATTGTACAGTACCGACGACAACGAATCTGACTTCATAAAAACCGACACTGACAAGACAATCTGATATGACGCCGAAAGATACGATTTATAACGGCGCGGACGAAAAAACAAGAGCGTTCAGCGCAAAACTTATACCGACGAAAAAGGCGATAATCGGGCTTAAAACGCCTTTTGTCGAAAGCGTCGCAAAAGATATCGCGGCGGGAAAATACGGCGATGTACGCATCGTCGTCGGTTCGCTTTCCGATGACGTGTACGAAGAACTTTTGATAAAAAGTTTCGTCGTTGCAAAGCTTAAAACCGACGACGAAACGAAAAGGGCGGATGTAAGAAACATTGTTGCTGCAATTGACAACTGGGCGAATTGCGATATGTACGTCGCAAGGTGCAAGTTCATCGGAAAAGACCGCGAAAAATGGTTTGATTATCTGACGGAATATCTTGAAAGCGATAAGGAATACGACCTGCGCTTTGCAATCGTCGCGATGATGACGTATTATCTCACCGACGAATATATCGACCGCGTGCTTGCGCTTTCGTCAAAAGTGAAAAGCGACAAGTATTACGTAAAGATGGCGGTTGCCTGGCTTATGGCGACCGCGCTTTGTAAATTTCCCGACAAAGCTCTTGACGTGATAAAAAGTAACGTCTTGGACGTATGGACGCACAACAAGGCTTTGCAAAAGGCGCGCGAAAGTTTCAGAATCGATAAGTCGCAAAAGGATTATCTCAACATTCTCAAACGAAAATAATCAAAAAAGGCATAAAAAAACCACCGGGATTTTTTCCGCGGTGGTTGTTTTTTTGAAGATTACATAATCTTTCTGAAAATCGCCTCGACTTCCTTTCTGTCCCAGATTTGCGGGCAGGGATACAGGGGATTGGCTTCGTGCAGGGCTTTCGTGATGCAGTCGTCAAGGTCTTCTTCCTTAATGAGCTGGCTGCCGTCTTTCGCGCGGATTTTGTCGGGAATGTTCATGGAAGAGTTCATATCCCTGATCCACTGAATGAAAGCGTTTGCTTTTTCGGCGTCGTCTTTGCCTTGGATACCGATGCAGTCTGCAAGGCGGGCAAGTTTCTTATGCGCGCTCTTTCCGTACGCTTCGAGAACGTAGGGAAGGATTACCGCGTTTGCAAGACCGTGGGGCACGCCGTAGTGTCCGCCGAGCGTATGCGCGATTGCGTGTACGTATCCGACGTAGGAACGGGTGAACGCGCGACCTGCGATGAACGAAGCGTATTGCATTTTGTTTCTTGCTTCAAGGTTGTCGCCGTGGTCGTAAGCCTCTTTCAGATACTTATGGATAAGTTGAACTGCCTCGACGCTGTCCTTTTTGGTTTGCGCGGTGTTTTCGCCGCCGATGTAACCTTCGACTGCGTGAGTCAAAGCGTCCATACCGGTGGTGGAAGTAATGTGAGGGGGCAGACCGATTGTGAGTTCGGGATCCATCACGATATACCGCGGTATAATCTTCGGGTCGTTAATGGGGTATTTTTCGTGCGTATCGGGATTGCTGATAACAGCGGCAAGAGTTGCTTCCGAACCTGTGCCGGACGTCGTGGGAATCGCGACGAGCGGGGGAAGTTTTCCGAAAGGTTTGCCCAAAGTAACTTTCAGCACGCCTTTAAGCTGGGGTACCGATTTTTTGGGAAGCATGACGCGTGCGCCGATGCCTTTTGCACAGTCCATGGGAGAACCGCCGCCGAGAGCGATAATGACGTCGCAATTGTTTTCCTTGTAAATGCGAAGACCGTCTTCGATGTTGGTGATGGTGGGATTGGGCACTACGTCATGGTAAATGACAGCCTTCATTCCTTCTTTTTCAAAAGCTTCTTTAATGGGGTCGGCAATACCGAGTTTGTACAAGCCGCCGTCGGTAACGATAAGCGCGCTGGTGCAACCTTCTTTTTCCTTGATCCATTTGGGAAGTTGTTTGATTGAACCTGCGCCCGAAAGTGTGCCTTTGTTCTGATGCCACGGCAAGAACCACATTGCAACCCACATGGATTTCTGGAATACTCTGTAACCGAATTTAGTTAATCCGTTCATTTTATTCCTCCTGATTAAGATTATACGAAAATTATACCATCTAAATGCAAAAAAGAAAACGATTTTTACGAAAAAAAGAATAATCGTTCGGTTTGCGCCAAAGAACCGCCGGTTTTTTCGGCAAAACAGACAGCCTTGTCCGCCGCCGTATATAAAAAACGTAAACCTTTTCGACGGCGCATATATTGACTTTGAAACTCACTTAGTGTAATATATATTATGTCATAAAGACAGGGAGGAAATTATGTCTGAATCTATCTCAAACGAAAGGTTAAGCAAACGTAATCTGTGGGGCTACTCGATGGGCGGTATCGGCAGAGATATGGCTTATCAGCTGGTCAACACGTACCTTCTGACGTTCATCACCTTTACAAAAGGGCTTTCGAACACCGAGTTCGCAATGGTTGGCGTCATTATGGTTATCTGCCGTATTTTCGACGGCTGCAACGACCCGTTCATGGGCAGCCTTATCGAAATCACAAGGACGAAAATCGGCAAGTTCAAGCCGTGGATTCTTGCGGGCGTATTTACGAACGTTGCGGTTATCATCGCGCTGTTCTGCGTGCCGCTTCGCGGGACGAGTTATCTCATTTTCTTTGCGTTCGGATACCTTCTGTGGGGTATGACCTATACGATGAACGATATTTCGTACTGGGGTATGATGCCTTCGCTGACCTCGAATCCCGGCGACCGCAACAACCTTACGACGCTTGCAAACATCGGCGCGGGCGTCGGCGCGGGGCTTTCTGTCCTTGCAATCCCGTCGCTTACGCAGGGCAACCTGGCAATCGCGTCCAACGCAAGCAAATCCTACGCAATCGTGTCGATTATCGTCTGCATAGTTTTCTTTGTATGCCAGATTATGACGGTTTTTGTCGTAAAAGAAAAACCTTTGCCCAAAGTCCGCGTGGACGACGGCGAAAAACGTTCCTTAAAGGAAATGTTCAGGGTTATCTTCAAAAACGACCAGTTAAAACCCGTTATGGCGGCGATGCTCCTTTACAGTATAGGCAGCGGTATCACGATGGCTCTTGCGAGTTACTGGATTTATTACCGCTTTGCGTATCAGGGACTTCTCGTTACGCTGTTCACGGTTATTTCGGGTATTTCGACGGTTGTCATCGTATTCTTCCCGATTCTGTGCAAAAAACATTCAAGGCGCTGGATTTCGAAACTTTCGATGATTATGATTATAGTCGGATATCTTCTGATGTTCATAATAAGCCTTGCGACGGGCGCAGATCCAAAAGCGGACAAAGTCGGTTTTAATGTCGGCGAAGTCTTTATCCCCGTAACGTTCATTTTCACGGGGCTTTCGGGAGCGTGCGCTTTCTTCGGACAGACGCTGTTTTATCAGGTGCTTACAATCTCGGTCGCAAACACGGTCGAGTACAACGAATATACGACGGGAACGCGCGACGAAGGCGTTATATTTGCGTGCCGTCCTTTCACGACGAAACTCGGCAGCGCGGCGGTCGTCGGCATTACGACGCTTGTCGTTCTCGCGCTTGGTCTTAACCCCACCAACAAGGCGATTTCCAACGCCGACTACGAGGCGGGACAACTTGCGATTCAGGTGGAACAACTCGTGAAAGACGAAACCCCGAATTTCGACTCCCTTTCAAAGGAAGAGCAGACGAAACTTATCGAGGCAAAGAAAAAGTCCATCGAAACCGAAAACGTCGCAAAAATCGAAGACATCATTCACACAAACGAAAAAACGAAGGTCGCAAAATGGCAATATCAGACAATGTTTGCGTTCATGACCTTGCTGCCCCTTGTGATTCTCCTTGGAAGTTTTGCGATATACTTTAAGAAGTACAACATAAACGAGGAACGTTACGACGAAATCTGCGCCGAAATCGCAAGGCGCAAACTTGCGGCGGAAGGCAATGCGGAAGTCGTGCTTGACGGCGCGGACGTAAACGAACTCGAAAACGATTTAGCATCTTCCGATGCGGAAACACCGGATGAAATTTTTGAACAGGAAGCGGCGGCGGACAAAATATCGGAAGCCCCGGACGAGGTTGAAAAATAGTCAATGATAGTTGCGGTTATTCTCGGAAACAGAATGAACGATAACGGCACGTTATCCGCGCTTGCAAGAAAGCGTCTGGACCTTGCCGAAAAACTTTATAAGGAGTATTCGCCCGAAGAAATTATTCTGTCGGGCGGACGCGCCAATCCCAACGTGGACGTCACCGAAGCCGACGCCATGTTCAAAGAACTGAAACGCCGCGGCAATATCGACGAAAGCGTAATCTTGCTGGAAGGGAAATCCATGTCGACCAAAGAAAACGCGAAATATTCCGTGCCGATGGCGCTTAAATTCCACCCCGATAAGATTATCGTGTGCACCACGCGCGAACACGCAACGCGACCTTATCTCAATCCGCTCAGACTTTTCCGTCGCGCGGTCAAAGACAACGGAAGCAACGTGCCCGTTGAAATTTATACAAACAACAAATAACATTTTTGGAGATATAATATGTCTGAAATCAAAAGCGACGTCCTGATTATAGGTGCGGGACCGTCGGGTATTTTCACGGCGCTGGAACTTATCCGTAAGAACAGCGACAAAACCATCACCATCGTCGAACAGGGAAGAAACATCGACAGACGACACTGCCCGAAAAACAAAACGGGCAAGTGCGTAAATTGCAAGCCTTACTGCAACATCACCACGGGCTTTTCGGGCGCGGGCGCGTTTTCCGACGGGAAACTTTCGCTATCGCCTGAAGTCGGCGGCGACCTTCCCGAGCTTATCGGCTACGACACCGTGCAGGAACTTATCGACTACACCGACGGGATTTATCTCGATTTCGGCGCGGATAAGAAAATCGAGGGCGCAAACAGCGAAGACGTTAAGGTCAAAGAAATTCGTCGTCGCGCAATCGCAGCAGGACTGAAACTCGTCGATTGTCCCATTCGCCATCTTGGCACTGAAAAGGCGCACGAGGTGTATTCCCGCATTGAAAAATTCCTTATCGACAACGGCGTGAACATTCTTTTCGACACGTCGGCGGGCGACCTTATCATAAACGACGGAGTGTGCGAAGGCGCGCATTTCATCAACAATGTTACAAAGCAGGAATTCGTCATAAAGGCGGAAAGAGTGGTTGTGGCAGTCGGTCGCGTCGGCGCGGACTGGCTTGACGATCTGTGCAGAAAGTACGGCATAAAACGCCGCGCGGGCGTCGTCGATATCGGCGTCAGGGTGGAGTGCCGCAACGAAGTTATGGAAGAAGTCAACGACGTGTTGTACGAAAGCAAACTTATCGGTTACGTCCCGCCGTACAACGATAAAGTCCGCACGTTTTGCCAGAACCCCGGCGGATTCGTATCGCAGGAAAATTACGAAGGCGGGCTTGCCGTCGTAAACGGACACAGTTTCAAGGATAAAAAATCCAAAAATACCAACGTCGCGATTTTGTCGTCGCACCACTTCCGCGTACCTTTCGATCAGCCGATCGAATACGCAAGAAAGGTCGGGGAACTCACGAATATGCTTGGCAACGGACAAATCCTCGTGCAACGCTTCGGCGATATCCTTGACGGCAAACGCACCTGGGAAAAAGAACTTGCAAGAAGCAACGTGCGCCCCACGCTTCCCGACGCGGTTGCAGGCGATATTACGGCGGCAATGCCTTATCGTCCGATGTCGAATATCATCAACTTCATAAAAGCGGTCGATAAAGTCGTGCCGGGCTTTGCGGGCAAGGAAACCCTGTTATACAGCCCCGAAATCAAGTTTTACAGCAACAAGGTGGAAATTGACGAGCGATTTGAAACGAGCGTCAGAAACCTTTATACTCTCGGCGACGGCTCGGGCTGGACACGCGGACTTATGCAGGCGTCGCTTATGGGCGTGCTCACCGCCAGAAATCTTTTCTCGGAATAAGAAAAACAAAATACGAACAAAAAATAAAAGCCTTGCGTTCTTGCAAGGCTTTTCGTTTGTTGGTTGATTAAATTTTTATGCCGCGCGTTCGTAAATTTCGTTTTCGCGACGTTTTTTCAGGACGGGAAGTTCCGCAACGCGGAAAAGGTGGAATTTTCCGTTTTCGTCCTTTGAGAACAATAAAAGGATTTTGCCTTTAACGACGCAGATGCCTGCGGCAAGCGGCTCAATCAGGAATACGACGCCAAGGATTGCCATAAACACGAATACTACCCAGATAAACGCGCCGTCCTTGAACCACATTTCAAAGCCTTCGTAAATGGTATGTACGCCCATAATGTTGCCGAAGCCCGAAAGTCCCAACGCTTTTCCGGCGGCTTCGTTGACCTGCGCGGTCGTGTACTCGGGATGAGCAAGGCGCGCCGCGTCGATTGCATTTTCGACGTCCGCCATATTGTACTTTGCGTGGAAGGGAAGCATTGCGATGAGTACGTAAGTCAAAGGAATTGTCAGAATGAACGCAAACGCCGTGATGAAAATCGTCAGACGTTTTCTCAGTTTATCGTCTTCAAAGCGCAGTGCGACGTTTGAAAACAGCATAATGCCCGTTGCCATTACTAAAATGACGACAAGATATTTTGCAAGGGGGTTTTTGATTGCGGCATAACTTTTGTAAAAGTTTGCAACGCCCATCGCGTTGACAAGGAACAGTATGCCGAACACCATAATGACGCACGATAAAATAATACCGTAAACGCATTTTTTGTCGTTTGACGAAAGATTTTTCATAATTTCTCCTTACCCTGAAAATCGGTTGCCCGTAAAACCATAATAACAAGCGCAGCAAACGTGTGTCAAATGTTTTTTGATATACAATATATTTTTATTATACTGTATTTATATTGTATGGCATAATCGGCGGCAATTTCTTGCCTTTCGCGCCGCGTTATGATAATATTAAATGGAAAAACAAGAGGTTGTATATGAGTTACGCAGACAAAGTATTCGTTGAAAACGTCAAAGATATTCTTGAAAACGGCGTGTGGGATACCGACAAGGAAGTCCGCCCGCATTGGGAAGACGGCACGCCCGCGCACACCGTCAAGAAGTTTTGCGTCGTAAATCGCTACGACTTGCAAAAAGAATTTCCGATAATCACCGTAAGGCGGACGTTTTTCAAGTCCGCAATCGACGAAATTTTGTGGATATGGCAGAAAAAATCCAACAACGTCCACGATTTGAAAAGCAGAATCTGGGACAGTTGGGCGGACGAAAACGGCAGCATCGGGAAAGCGTACGGATATCAGCTTGCGAAAAAATCAATTTATAAGGAAGGCGAGTTCGATCAGGTCGACCGCGTGCTTTTCGATTTGAAAAACAATCCGCAAAGCCGCCGCATTATGACGAATATTTATAACTTCGACGACCTGCACGAAATGAATTTGTATCCTTGTGCATACAGCATGACTTTCAACGTTTCGGGCGATACCTTAAACGGTATTCTGAACCAAAGAAGTCAGGACACACTCACCGCAAACAACTGGAACGTCGTGCAATACGCCGTGCTTTTGCATATGTTTGCACAGGTTTCGGGGCTGAAAGCGGGCGAACTCGTGCACGTCATCGCCGACGCTCATATTTACGACCGTCACGTGCCGATTATCAAGGAAGTCATTGAAAAGCCGCAGTATCCCGCGCCGAAGTTTTGGATAAATCCCGACGTCAAAAACTTTTACGATTTCACCGTCGACGATTTCAGGTTGGAAGGCTACAAATTCAACGACCTTGACAAAAAAATCGAGGTGGCAATCTGATGAAAACGATAGTTGCAGTCGATGAAAAATGGGGCATCGGCAAAAACAACGGGCTGTTGTTTGCAATCCCCGAAGATATGAGGTTTTTCCGCGAAACGACGCTTAATAAAGTCGTCGTGATGGGCAGCAACACATTAAAAAGTTTCCCGGGCGGCAAACCACTGAAAAACCGCGTCAATATCGTGCTTTGGCCGGACGCGGACGAGCGCGACGACGTCGTCATCGTGAGAAACCTTGACGAACTTTCAAAAACCCTTTCCGCCTACGACACCGACGACGTGTTCATTATCGGCGGGGCAATGTTTTACAAAACCATGTTGCCTTATTGCGATACGGCGTACATCACGAAGGTCAGGGCGGACGGGCAGGCGCAGGTCTTTTTTGAAAACCTTGACGAGATTCCCTGCTGGTCGCTTGAAAGCGAATCGGAACTCATAAACAACGGACAATACGAGTTTTCGTTTTGTACTTATAAAAACAAAAACCCGAAACCGTTTTAACGAAAAAACACAAGCGCATCGCACAGTCGGTGCGTTTTTTATATGGAAAAACGGCGCAAAAAAACCTCGGCGGAAACCGAGGTTTTTCGTTAAGTTCAATTAGTCGTTAAGGTTCTTGTAATCGTCTTCCTTCTTCTTGGAAGTCTTTTTCTTATCGACTTGTTGTTTGCCTTCCTTGTGTTTGGGCAGGTACTTTTTGATGAAGAATGCCGCAACTGCGATGACGACGATTGCGCCGAACGCTACCGAAGTGAAGATAACCCAGTTGAAGTTCTTGCCACTGTCTTTGTTGTTTTCCTTATCGGGCTCTTTATCGGGAGTGGTTTCTTCTTCTTTGTCGATTGCGCTGTACTTGACGGTGTTGACCGTAAGGTCTGCGTGTGCCGCCTTGAAGTCGTTAACGTGTTTGTCGAATTCGTCCGCTTTCACATCGAGTTTTTCGATAAGGACGTCGTCGAACAGCACGTATCCGCTTGCTTTATTATCGGCAGATTCGCCAAAGCCCAGACGGATTTTGAGAGAAAGGTCTTTCGCATTTTCGCCGTACTTGTCGATTTTCGTGTCGGACGAGGGCGCTTTGATGAAGAACACGTACTCTTTCCATTCGGTGCTGTTGACCTCGATTGTCTGCGAAGCGTAGTCAACGTACTTGCTGTTTTCGCCGTAGTTTGTCGCGACAAGCGTGATATACGCTTTGCCGGTGTGACCTTCGGACAGTTTCGCCCAGACGGAAATCTTATAGAAGCCGTCTTTCGTGAGCGTCTTTGCATCGCTTGCGTAATAGCTTGCGCCCGCCGTGTTAAGGTAAGGGATAATCAGGCAGGATTCGCCGCTGTGCGCTTTGTAATCGGTGCTGTAAATGACGCCGCTTTGAAGTTGCTCGGTATCAGTATCCTTGGTCAGGGACGTCTTTGTCCAGCCTTTCGGGGAAGTGGGTTTGTTCTCGTCGGGGGTGGTTGCAAGACCGAAGCTGTCCAGGTTCATTTCGACGCGTTTGGTTTCTTCGTACTCGTCGGCGGCAGACGCCGTTGCGCTTGCGGTTTTTGCATTGTAAACGCTTTCAGAAATGTCTTCCTTGATGACGTAGTCGAAGAGCACCGTGCCGCCTTTCGCGCTGCCACTGTAATTATAAGTTTCGGTGGCGTCTTTGTGGGTGTTCTTGTTGTAAACTTCGTATGCGCCGTCGACTTTGACATACTTGCCGTTAAGACCGTCCGCAAGCACCATATTCGCGTCGGTGAGGGCAATATCGACGTCTTTACCACCGAGGTACAATCCCAGCGTTGCGCTGATTGACGAGAAGCCCGTCTTGACGTAGAAGGTGTAGCGTTTCCAGCCGCCTGTTTGAGAAGCCGTGGATGCTTCGATGTTTTCAAACTTGCTGTCGACGTTGGTTTCTGCGATGTTGTTGTCGGTCATAAGGTAAACGCTTGCTTTGCTGTCGCCCATAACCTTGACCATAACGCTTATTTTGTAATAAGAGTTCGCGTTAAGCGTGAAACTGTTTGAAACGTAACCTACGCGCACAGATTCTTTCGCAAGACCTTCAACGTCCGCGGAATTGATGAACAGGTAAGAGTCGCCGCCCGCATAAATGCCGAATGTTTCAACGTCTTCTTCTTTGCATTCAAACGGTGCGGTTTTGAGCGTGTCGACAGGAACGCCGAGTTTCGTTGCAAGGTTAGAAAGAAGCGCGTCGCGATTTACGTCGACGATGCCCGCAACTGCCTTGTCTTTTTCGCCTTTAAGCGTCCAGCCGGAAGGTACGCCGAAAGAAGTGCTTTGGAATTCGCCTTTTTCGTTTACGCCGCCTTCCTTGAAGAACTTCGTATCGGAGTAATTGTATTTCTGGAACTGACCGTTGGTGAACGTTTCGCTTGAAAGCGTTTCATACCAGTCGTATTTCTTTTCGTACGTGCCGGAAGCCGACGCGCCGTTGTATTTTGTATAATCCGTTTCGACAAGAGATGCGTTTGCGATATAAGCCGTGCCGCTGAACAGGGTGGAGCTTGTGAACGCGCCGCCGCTGCCCAAAGAAATTTCAAACGTTACGTCCTGATTTTGGAGCGACGCGGTGTGGAAGTAGCAAACGAGTTCGCGATAGCCGTTAAGGCTTGACGAGCTGTCCGCAAGGTCTTTGTCGGTGGTAACCGCGGCAAACGTCGCGATTGCTTTTGCGGCGGAGTTAGTGTCTTTATCGCCGTCGTAAACGGTCAGGACAACGCCCGAAGTCGAAGGAACGTCAACAGTCCTTACCCATACGCTGAAACGGTAATATGTGTCTTTTTGAAGTGTTGCCTTGGTCTGGAATTTCGCAATGGTTGCTTTCGCCGACGTGAATTTTCTGTTTCTTTCCGAGAAGTTTGACGAAACGTAAGGCGTTTTGTCGTCTGCCGAAAACTCTTCGCCGTCGCCGGTGATGGTCACGGGAACGCCGTTGATGTCGGTGCCGCTCTTGTTGACGAAAGCGTCGGTGAGTTTATTGTCTGTCGGTTTGAAACGGTTGTCGGTGACGTAGTCGCCTGTTTGCGTGGTGTCGTCGGTTTCTTCGATTTTAAGGTCGTCGACAAGGATATAACCTTTTGCTTTGTTGTCGCTGTCTTTACCGAGACCGAAGTGGAAGTACAGTTCGTCCGCGGTATTCTCGTTTGCGTAAACGTAGAAGGTATATTCGTTCCAGCCGTTGTTTTCGCTGTCTTTTTGTCCGATTTCGATAACGGTGTTGTCGGACAAATCTTTGCTCTTACCAAGGGCAAGGTACGCTTTGCCGTTTTCGACGTATTTCGTGTTCAGAGAAACGGTTACTTTGTAATATCCGCCGCGCTTGAAGTAAAGGGGATTCGTGGTATAAAAGCCCATTCTCGAGTCGGCGACGTTATAGATTGCGAAAACGCTGCCGTGTCCTTCGACCGCAGCCGCGTCAACGGTGTATTCGTTCACAAGGGTGATTTTGCCGTCTTTTGCGTCGACTTCGTTCACAAGACCGTAGTTGCTGTTGGTGTCGGTTGTCGTAACTCTGTTGTAAAGATAAGGATAATCCGACGTGGTTTTGTAATCGAAGCTGCCGTTGGGAACGGAAAGGGTAATCGTTTTTACGTTTTCGGTGGGCAGGACGGTATCGTCTTTGATGGTGTTCAGACGGATATTGTCAAAGAAAGCGTAACCGCTTGTTTTGTATTCGTCGCGCAGGTTGTTGTTGCCCAGCATGAGTTGCAGTTCAAGCGAAGTGCTGCCGTTGTATTTTCCGTCGATAATGAAGGAATAAGTCGTCCATTCGCCGACGGTGATCGCGTCGAAACTTGCATAGCCTTCGGTTGCGGGAATCGACGAGCCCGAAGAATAACTTTTTGCGATTTTGATCGTCGCGCCTTTTTTCTCGCCGCCGTCAAGGTTTGCCGTTCTTACGTCGACCTGCAAAAGGTATTTCGTGTTTGCCGCCGCGCTGAACTCCGAAGATCTGTACATATAGTAACGGGCTTCCGTGTTGTTTATCATAAGAACGTTGTCGTCCTTATTATAATTTTTCGCGTCTTCTTCGTCCGTCAGGCGTTTCGCGTCGAACTTCGAGAACGTGCACCATGCGCCGAGATTTTGATAATCCGCAAGGTTGATAACGCCGCGTTTTACGGTTTCGAGCTTGGGAAGGGTGCTGCCTTCGGTATCAGACGTCGGCGAACCGGTGAAACTCGACGGGGCGTAAGGATATCCTTTGTCCGACGTCGTGTAAGACCTGAAATTGCCGTTGGTGAATGACGGAGAAGCGCTCGTACTGTCTTCGGTCGAACCTTTGTTGTCGTCGTTTTTGTTGCATGCCGCAAGAAGAACGACGGACACGATAAGCGTCAGACATACGAGAAGTGTGAGCAATTTTTTAAGATTGAGTTTGTTCATTTCGACTCCTGTATAGTGTGTACTATGCGCACGTTGCGTGCGCTAAAAATAAAATATACATATTGAATTATAATACATATCAATATTTTTGGCAAATAAAAATGATTATTTTGCACTGTTATTTTGACGTCGTGATAATAACACGCCGGGTTAAAACAAAACTAAAAGACGGCGCCGTATTATTTTTTGAAAAATCAAGATACTACGGTTATGCAAAAATACGCGCGGATAGAAAAGAAAAAAGAAGTTTTAAGGACGGCGGCGTTGATACTTTCCGGCGCGGTTACGGGGATACTGTCGGGTTTTTTTGGCGGCGGGGGCGGAATGCTTGTCGTGCCTGCGCTGACGCTTATTATGAAACTTACCGAAAAGCAGGCGCACGCAACCGCAATCGCGGTGATTCTGCCCGTAACCGTCGTCGGCGCGGTAACTTATCTTTTGCGCGGAGTATCCGCGGGGGATGGTTTTGCGGGGACTGCCATAGGCGTTGTTATTGGTGGTCTTGCGGGCGCGATGCTCCTCAATAAATTGTCGAATAAGTTTGTTTCGTTTTTGTTTTACGGCGTGATGATTGCGGCGGGAATAAAAATGGTTTTGTGACACAAAACGGTGTTTAAGTTGTGAAATGAAAGTTTTATTTATCGTTTTCGGAATAATCGGCGGATTGCTTGGCGGAATGGGTATGGGCGGCGGAACGTTGCTTATTCCGCTTCTGACTCTTGGGCTCGACGTGCCGCAACAGACGGCGCAACTTCTGAATTTATTGACGTTCATTCCGATGAGCGCGTTTGCTCTTATCGTCCACGCAAAAAACGGATACGTCGTAAAGAAGCGTATCTTTTTCGTTATTCTGCCTGCGCTGGCGTTTGCGATTTTGGGCAGCGTTTTCGCAACGAAAATATCCGCCGAAGTATTGAAAAAAGCGTTCGGATACTTTCTGATACTTCTCGGCGGCACGTATTTCATAAGTTGTTTCGTCAAAAAAATTCGTGAAAAATAGGAAAAATATGAAAAATGTTTGAAAAAATCGCGAAAAACGCCGTGATTTTTACCAAAAAAACGTTAAAAATTTAACTTTCTATCAGTTTTAATTTTTTATTTTACAAATATTTATAATAAGTGTTATTATAAAATTATCGTGAAATAAGGAGGGACATAATTTTTGATTTTCACTTTTAAAAGAGGCGTTCATCCGGACGGCAAAAAGAAGTTGACGGAAAACGTCGCGCTTTCGGATTTTCCGACGCCCGTTTCAGTCTGCATACCTTTGTCGCAACATATCGGAGCGCCTGCCGAACCCGTCGTCAACGTCGGCGATTACGTCAAAGAAGGGCAGCTTATCGGAAAATCGACGGGTTTTGTTTCCGCAAACGTCTTTTCGTCCGTTTCGGGCACGGTTACGGGATTTATGACTTTGCCGACCGCTCCCGGCGGAACGTGCAATCACGTCGTCATCGCAAACGACGAAAAATACGACAAAGTTACGCTTCCCGCTCTGAACAACCCTTCGCCCGAAGAAATCGTGCATAGGATTCAGGAAGCCGGTATCGTCGGTATGGGTGGCGCGACTTTCCCGACTCACGTCAAACTTTCGCCGAAAACCCACGTCGACACACTTATCATAAACGCCGCCGAGTGCGAGCCTTACATCACCTGCGATTATCGTCTTCTTCTTGAAAAGACGGATGAATTCATCGCAGGCGTTTTGTTGCTGAAAAAGGCCCTCGGCGCGGAACACGTCTTTATCGGTATCGAAAAGAACAAGCCGGAAGCGATCAAAAAACTTATCGCCGACTGCGTGAATACCGACATCGTCGTTGCGCCGTGCAAGGTGAAATACCCGCAGGGCGCGGAAAAACAGCTGATTTACGCCGTGACGCGCAGGAAAGTTCCCTGCGGCGGACTTCCCGCGGACGTCGGCGTCGTCGTATCGAACGTTCATACGGCTTATTCGGTGGCGCGCGCCGTTTATAACGGTGAGCCTTCCTACAAAAGGGCAATGACGGTATCGGGAAGCGGCGTGCAGAATCCCGGCAACTTCTGGGTAAGGACGGGTACGTCTTATCAGTTCATATACGACACACTCGACAAAGACGAGTCGTTGCCCGAAAAGAACGTAAAAATCATATCAGGCGGCCCGATGATGGGATTCGCTCAGCCGTCGATGCGAGTCTGCACGACAAAAGGCAGCTCGAGTCTGCTGTTTCTGACGGAACAGGACGTCGAAAACAAGCCCCGTACGCAGTGCATCAACTGCGCCGGCTGTGCAAAAGTCTGTCCGATGCACCTTATGCCGATGAAAATCGAGGCGGCGGTTCTTTCGGGCGACTGGGAAGACGCGAAAAAATTCGGCGTTCTTAACTGCATCGAATGCGGTTGCTGCGCTTATAACTGTCCTGCGAAACGCCCGCTCACTCAGGCAATCCGTCTTGGCAAGAAAACCATAAAGGAGAAGAAGATTTAATATGAACGACAGCAGTTATAAATACATAGTTTCGACTTCTCCGCACATCACGAACGGCAGAACGACAAGGGGCGTTATGTTTGACGTAATAGTCGCGCTTATGCCCGCGGTAATAGCGTCGTTTTTGCTGTACGGACTGTACACTTTGCTCATGACGGCGGTTTGCGTCGCGAGCGCGGTTTTCGGGGAATATCTTTACAACCTTATCAGGAAAAAACCGCACACCGTCAACGATTTGTCGGCAGTCGTAACGGGCATACTTCTGGGGCTCAATCTCACGCCGACCGTTCCGGTTTACGTGCCGATTATCGGCGGAATTTTCGCGACGCTTGTCGTGAAGATGCTTTTCGGCGGTCTTGGCAAAAACTTTGCAAACCCCGCAATCACGGCTCGTATTTTCGTTATGCTTGCCTGGACGACGGCGATGACGACTTTCGTCGCTCCCATCGATTTGTCGAACGGCGGCGCGGAACTTATCAAATATTTCAACCACGATACTGTCAACGCTCTGACTTCGGCAACTCCGCTCGTCGGACTTAAAGAAGGCGCGGTGAACGCGTCCGCGCTCGATTTGTTCCTTGGAAGAACGGGGGGCTCTGCCGGCGAAACGTGCGCGCTTGCGCTTATCATCGGCGGCGTATACCTTGCGATAAGAAAGGTCATCGACGTTAAAATTCCGTTTATCTTCATACTCACGTATTTCCTTGTCACGCTTGCGATTTACAAGGACGCGAACGTTGCGGGCTGCGGTATTTTGTCGGGCGGACTGCTTCTCGGCGCGATATTTATGGCAACGGATTACTCGACGTCGCCCGATACCGTTATCGGCACGTGCATTTATGCGTTCGGTTGCGGGCTTCTCACGGCGATTTTCAGAAAGTACGGCAGTATGCCCGAAGGCGTTTCGTTTGCGATACTGCTTATGAACGTCGTAACGCCGCTGCTTGACAAATACATTCGTCCCCGTCCTTTCGGTTACGTCAAACCGGTTAAACCGAAAAAGGGCAAAAAATCCGAAAAGGAGGCGCAGGCATAATGGCAACGAAAGAAAGAAAACCCAATAAACTCGTCGTGTGGCTGAAAGACCACCCGATGCCCGCTTGCGTGATAGTATTGTCGTTGATCGCGCTTATCGCCGGGCTTCTTCTCGGGGGAGTAAACCAACTTACCTATCAGTCGCCCGAAGAAAAACTTGCGAAAAACCTTAGCAAGGCTTACGCAAGCGACGCCGGCTGGACAAAGGTCGAAAACCTTTCGGATTACAACGTTTCGCCAAGCGATTCTTCAACGACGCTTACGGCGGCTTACAAGAGCGCGGCAGAAGGGAAAGACGTTTATATTTACACGACTTCCGCAAAAGGATACAAGTCGGGGCTTGAACTTATGATCGTCGTCGAAAACGATAAAATCATAAAGATTATGAAAACGTCCTCGTCCGAAACCATGGGCGTCGAAAGCAAGGAAAGTTTCCTTAATCAATTTTACAATGTCGACCTGACGACAATCGACGGGTTCAGAACAAACAAACAAAAAACGACAGTCGGCAAGGAAGTGTCCGCCGTGTCGTCGGCAACGAAAACGTCCAACGCGGTTACGTCGAGCGTCGATATTGTCGCAAAATACCACAAAGCAATCAAAGGGGGTAACAAATAATGAGAGCAGGAAAAAACCCCAACAGTAAATGGAAAATCGTGACGAACGGCATTGTCCGCAATAACCCCACGTTCCGTCTGGTTCTTGGCACTTGCCCGACGCTTGCGCTGACGACCGCGGCGATGAACGGCATATATATGGGGCTTGCGACGACCTTCGTCCTTGTGTGCAGCAACGTGATGATTTCGCTTCTTAGAAACATCATTCCCGACAAAGTCCGTATCCCGGCGTACGTCCTGATTATCGCGACTTTTGTCACCGTCCTTGATATGGCGATGGAATACGCTTTACCCGACGTTTATGAAATACTGGGACTTTATCTGCCGTTAATCGTCGTTAACTGCATCATTCTGGCAAGAGCGGAATCGTTTGCGTCCTGCAACTCCGTCGGCGACAGCGCGCTTGACGGGCTTGGAATGGGGATTGGATTTATGTGTTCGCTCACCGTTATGGGCGGCATCAGAGAAGTCATCGGCGCAGGTACTTTCTTCGGTATCGCAATCGGAAGTCTTCCCGAATATTCGATGTCGGTAATTGCGATGGCTCCCGGCGGATTTTTGGTGTACGGACTTATGATGGCTGCCGTAAACTACATCAGCAACAGAAAACGCGATAAGGCTCTTCGCGAAGAAATCCGCATTGAAGAACTGAAACCCATTATCATAAAGGAGGGTAAATAAATGTCGTACTTATACCTTATTATCGGCGCGATATTCGTAAACAACTTTATCCTCACGCAATTTTTGGGAATCTGTCCTTTCCTCGGCGTGTCCAAAAAGACCGACAGCGCGCTCGGCATGGGCGTTGCGGTTATCTTCGTTATGGGCGTCGCGTCGATTATTACTTACGCGGTCAACCTTCTTCTTATTAAGTGGAACGTCGAATACATTCAGACGATTGCGTTCATTCTCGTCATCGCCGCGCTCGTGCAACTTGTCGAAATCGTGATCAAGCGTTTCAGCCCGGGCTTGTATAACGCGCTGGGCGTATATCTGCCGCTTATCACGACGAACTGCGCCGTTCTGGGCGTTGCGATCGTCAACGTTACGCCGTCGTACGGATACAACCTTATACAAGCGTTCCTGAACGGCGTTTTCAGCGGCGTCGGTTTCACGCTCGCAATCGTACTTATGGCGGGCATACGCGAGAAATTGCGTCACAGCGATATCCCCGAAAGTTTTCAGGGTTTCCCCATTACGCTTGTTGCGGCGTCCATTATGAGTATGGCGTTCACGGCTTTCGGCGGTATGATTTAAGGAGGGCGGAAATATGATTAATTTATTAGCGGTGTCGAAAGCGCTTCAAGTATTTATCCCCGCTTTAATCCTTCTTGTCCTTGCGATGCTGTTCGCGATTGCGCTTGCGTATCTCGGAAAGAAACTTGCGGTAAGCCGCGACGAACGCATTGACCAGGTCAGGGATTGTCTGTCGGGCGCAAACTGCGGCGCGTGCGGATACGCCGGTTGCGACGGTTTTGCAACCGCTCTTGTCGAAGGAAAGGCAGAACTTTCCTCTTGCAACGCAACCTCAAAAGAAAAGAAAGAAGAAATCGCGGAAATTCTTGGACTCACCGACACCGGCGAAGCGACGAAAGTCGTCGTTTGCTGCCACGGCGGTCAGGACGCGAAAGATAAATACGATTACGTCGGATACGGCGATTGCAGAAGTATGGAACTTCTTGCAGGTGGTCGTAAACAGTGCGACTGGGGCTGTCTGGGAACGGGCTCCTGCGTGGACGCGTGCCAGCATCACGCCGTTACCGTAAAACAAAAAGGATATTCCGAAGTGTCATTAAGCAAGTGCATTTCCTGCGGCAAGTGCATTTCGGTGTGTCCGAAAAAGATAATAAAAAGGATCCCCGCAAGCGCGACTTATTACGTTGCGTGCAGCAATCACCAGAAAGGTAAGGAAGTGCGCGAGCTTTGTACGAAAGGCTGTATCGCGTGCGGTATCTGCGTGAAGCAGTGCGAGGTCGGCGCGATAACCATCGTCGACAACCTCGCCACAATCGATTACACGAAATGCATAAACTGCGGCAAATGCGCCGCGAAATGTCCGCAACGTTGCATAGTCTCGACGGATGCCAACAGATAATTTTGGCAACGTTCGTATTATTATCTGTTGGCATAGCGTGAAATAACAAAATCGCATTCTTCAAAAACGTCCCTGTGAATAGCGGGGATTTTTTTGCGCGTTATTTCATAAAATCGTCGAAAATCGCCCGAAAAAATTGTCAAAAAGTGCAAAAATTTGAAAATACCCCCTATACAAACGTTTTTTTATATGTTATAATTCCATTAGTTTTAGGTTCAATAATAAACAATAATATACAAGTTTTAAGGATTTTTTATGGAAAAGATTGCAATTATCGATTTAGGTTCAAATTCCGCGCGTCTCGTACTCGTCAACATTCTCGAAGGCGGATATTTTGTCGTTTTCGACGAATTGAAGGAATCCGTACGCCTCGGGCAGGATATGGACTGGGACGGCTTTTTGAAGCCGCAACGCATCGCGCAAACGATAAAAACGCTGAAAATGTTCCGCCGTCTTTGCGACGCGAACGGCGTTGAAAAGATTTACGCTTACGCAACTTCCGCCGTACGCCGCGCCAAAAACCAGAAAAGTTTTCTTGACGAAGTCGCGGTTTCGTGCGGTATCAAGATTCAGGTTCTGACAAAGGACGAGCAGGCAAACCTTGTTTATCAGGGCGTCATCAACAGTCTGGAAGTGCCCAAAGGGCTTATTATGGACATCGGCGGCGGCAGCACGCAGTTCATTTATTACAGCCGCAAGAATATCCTTGCCAGCGAAACGCTGCCTTTCGGCTCGGTTACGCTTACCGACCTTTTCAAAAACGATAATTGCCCGCCCGAAGAAAAGGCGAAAAAAGTTCAGGATTTCATCAAGGAACATCTTGACAGGATCGAATGGTTCAAAGAAATCGATCCCGATACGCAATTCGTCGGCGTCGGCGGCACGTTCAGAAACCTCGGTCGCATAAGCAGGAATATCAAAAAATACCCGCTCGATATGATGCACAATTACCATCTTTCGACGGAAGAATTCAATCAGATTTACAACACCATCAAAACGCTTGACCTTGACCGCACCCAAAAAATCAAAGGGTTGTCGTCGGGACGCGCCGATATTTTCCCGACCGCGCTTGCCGTCGTTAAGGAAGTTATCGATTACGTCGGTCTCAACGAAATCATCGTCAGCGGTTGCGGACTTCGCGAAGGCGCAATGTTCCGCTATGCCGTGCCCAGCACCAACGAGAAACCGTTGTCGGATATTCTGGGACACAGCATTCAGACGCTCATGCACTATTTCGACGCGAACATTTCCCATGCGGAACATGTGTATAATCTGTCGTTACAACTGTTTAAGCAGTTAAAAGTGCTGCATAAACTGCCCAGAGCGTACGTTAAGGTGTTGCGCGTCGCCGCGCTTCTGCACGACAGCGGCATGCGTATCAAGTTCTATGACCACCATCGCCACAGCAGTTATATCATCTTAAACAGCAACCTATACGGCATTTCGCAAAAGGATCTTGTCGTGGCGGCGTTCGTTGCGGGCGGTCACAAAAAGAGCGATTTTAACGAGCTCGATATGAGCAAATACCGCGTCCTGCTTTCTCCGGAAGACGTCGAGGCAATCAAAAAACTTTCGGTCATTCTGCGTATTGCGGAAAGTTTCGACAGAAGCCAGAGCGGGCTTATCACCGGCATCAACTGCGACGTGCTCGGCGACAGCGTGATTATGAAAACGGAAACCGAAGGAGACTGCTCGCTTGAAATCAAGGAAGCACTCATGGCCTCGTCCGAGTTCAAGCGCGCATATGGTAAAAACATTGAAATCTTATAATGACGTAAAAGTGGTTCTTGCGTCGGGTTCGCCCCGAAGGAAGGAACTTTTAAGGGAGATTTTTCCCGAATTTACGATATCGGTAAACGACGCGCCCGAAAAGAAAATCGGGCGTTTTCCGTCAAAACTCGTCACCGATAACGCGCGCGAAAAAGCAATAGCGTCCGACGCTTTGGACGCGCTTGTCATCGCAGCGGATACCGTCGTTTTTATGGACGGCAGATATTTTCTGAAGCCCAAGGACGAGAACGACGCCTCGGAAATGCTGAAAACCTTGTCAAATCGCACGCATTTCGTTTATACCGGCGTCGCGTTGAGATTCAACGAAAAAATCACGACTTTTTACGTCGTGTCGAAAGTTAAAATGAAAAACCTTTCGTCGGATACGATTAAGGAATACGTCGCAACGGGCAGCCCCATGGACAAAGCCGGCTCGTACGGCATTCAGGACGACGTCGTCGTGGCGGGTTATTCCGGCAGTTTCTCAAATATTATGGGCTTGCCCGTCGAAGAAACGTCCGTGCGTATCGACGAATTTTTAAGGAGTATTTATGGCACTCATGGAACTTGCCGTTGATTTCGGCTCGTCTTACATTACGATTTATAAGCGCGGCGAAGGCATCGTTCTGAAAGAAGCGTCGGTCGTCGTCGTCAGCACGCACAAGAAGAAACGCGAAGTCGTGGAATCGGGAAACGCTGCGAAAAACTACGTCAGAACGACGATGGGAAATGCGCGTGAAATTTATCCCGTGCGCGAAGGCGTCGTTGTGAGCGTCGAGGACGCGTCGCTTATGATGAGCGAATTTATCAAAAGACTTTTGCCCGAAAAGATTTTTAAGCCGCAAATCCGCGCGGTCGTGATGATCTCGTCTGGACTTACCGTTGTCGAAAGGCGCGACGTCGAAACGGTTATGCTAAACGCCGGTGTGAAAGACGTCATTCTTGTTGAGTCGCCGCTTGCGCTGCTTGCATACACCAACAGCGTCGGCGGACTGTTTCTGGATATCGGCGGCGGCACTGCGGAAGTCGCAAGCGTCACGAAAAACGGAATTTCCGCGGCGTGCAGCGTGAATATCGCGGGCGCGATGCTCAATTCCAAAATCATTGATTATTTCGTTGAAAATTACGGCTTGAAAATCGGCGATTATACCGCGGAGAAGTTGAAACTCGACGTCGGCAGTATGTACGACAACGATTTGTCGGCAACCGAAATCAGCGGTCGCGACGTTCTGGACGGAACGCCCCGCAGTATGGAAGCGTCGGCAAAAGACGTGCGCCGCGCCATTTCAAAATCCATCGACGCTCTTATCGAAGTCGTTGAAAACGTCCTGAATATGACGCCGCCCGAACTTGCGGGTGAAATCGGCAAAAAGGGCATTTTCATTTCGGGCGGCACGTCGGAACTTCCGGGGCTTATCGAATATCTGGGCGTCAGGCTTTACCTTCCGATAACGCAGCTGAAAGACTATGACAATGCCGCGGCTCTCGGCGGCGGCGTGCTTCTGGAAGACGGCAAAGCGTTAAGTCAGATGCTTAATATGAAGGTTGATTGACGGATATTTATCGAAATCGTCCGAAAAATCAATAAAAACATATAAAAACAAGCAAAATCACGAAAAAACACATTGAGTGTTCTTTTGACACAAAAGACTGTGGTTTTGACATAAATCGACATAATCGGCGTTTCTTTTACGAGAAACGCTTTTTTTTGCAAAATTACACGGTTTACCATATATGCGGAGGTAAATTGTGGGAAGAAAAATTGTTGTTACATCGGGAAAAGGCGGCGTCGGCAAAACGACGCTTACGGCAAGTCTTGGAATCGCGATTGCGGAAACAGGCAAAAAAGTCGTGCTTGTGGACGCCGATATCGGGCTTAATAACCTTGACGTCGTTCTTGCGGTCGAAAACAAGGTGGTTTACGACGTCCTTGACGTCATATCGGGGAAATGCAGACTGAAACAGGCGTTGATTCAGGACGTCGACAATCCCACGCTTTACGTTTTGCCGTCGGCGAAAATTCAGGACAGTCCGCTTATTACGGCGTGCAGTTTCCGAAACGTCGTGGACGCGCTCGCGCTCAACTTCGATTTTGTTATAATCGATTGTCCCGCGGGCATCGACAACGGATTTCACCGCGCGGTATCGGCGGCAACCGAGGCAATCGTCGTAACGACGCCGCATATTTCGGCTGTGCGCGACGCCGACAAAGTGTTGTCGATACTGTCGGGGTACTGTCTTATGAGCGTCGGAATTGTCGTGAACCGCGTACGCGGCGATATGGTATCGAAGGGCGAAATGATGAGTGCGGGCGATATAGTGCGCGCCGTCAGATGCGAGCCTGTCGGAGTTATTCCCGAGGACGACTACATCACGATGTATTCGCAGACGGGGAAAGTGCCTTTCGACACGACCTCGGGGCGCGCCTTCAAGATGCTTGCGTCGAACGTCATAAACGGCACGAAAAACATTTACGACTGCGTTTCGCGCGCGGGGCTCGGCACAAGAATCAGGAGGTTTTTCGGACTGTGAAAAAGACTGCAAAACTTGCAAGCGAAAGATTGAAAAACGTCATTTTAAGCGATAAAGTTTCCCATCCCGACAGGCTCAACGACCTTTTGAAAAGCGACGTAAACGATATGCTGAAAACTTATTTCGAGCTGTATCCCGGAAGCATAAAAGTGTGTCTGAAAGCGTCGGAATACGGGCTGGATATTCTTATCGACGCAACCGCCATACGGGTTAAAGATTTCGGAAGTTTCGGGGAATAACCTCGCCGATTTTTTTAAAAAGCGGATTATTCAGAATTAATCGTTGCATATCGTCTTCGCCAAGTTTACACACGACTTCGTTGTTTTTCATAACGTAAAAAATATAACGATAATCGGGTTTTATAAGGCATAAAACTCGCTGTAAAGTTGCGTTTTCGTCAATATACAGCGTTTGACCGATAACGCCTTTGTCATAGTTTTTCACAATCGGGGAAGAGTTATTTAGGTATTTCAGGTCTGCCGCGTCGCTTGGGAATATGTTGTAAATCATCAAAAACGCCGCCATTATAAGCAAGGTGAAATTCGGCGTGGTTTTTAGCGAAAACAGGTAAAATATAAGCAGTGCGAGCGACAGGATTATCCCGAAAATTCTGAGCAGTTTTATCACTCTCGGTTTATATCCCGAAATCGCCTCGATAACCCTTGCGCCGTCCAGCGGAGTTACCGGCAAAAGATTGAAAAGCCCCGTCCAGAGATTTGCGTAAAAAAACGTTTGAAGATATGCAAAACTTTCGGGAAAAATCCACCATATCGCTACGGTAAAAAGCGCAAGCGAAAGGTTCAGAAGCGGCCCCGCAAGCGCGATTATCACGTTGGATGTTTTGTCGAAATCGTGATTGTTGTAAAGCGTCGCGCCGTAGGGCAAAAAAATTATCCGCTCGGACGGATAACCTCTTGTTTTCGCGGCAATCGCATGGAAACATTCGTGCAGAGTAATCGCAAGAACGCTCGATAAAAACGCCCCGATGCCGAATTTCCACACGAGAAGGGCGGCAACGATTATCGACATCGGGTGAATTTTGATTTTCACTTTTTCAGGTCAATATCGAAGTAAGCGCGGCAATGCTTGCGTATTTTGCTATTTGTGCAATCAGAAAGCCGAGGGAAATCGCGGTAAGCGCCATAAGCGGCAGAATCAGCAGACTGCCCGTGCCTTCCTTATTGAAAGAGCCTTTGATTTTCTCAAAGAATTGCCGCGATTTGCGCGCGGGTTTTACGTCGTAAGAAACGTAATCGTTATTGATAATCTGGTTTTCCACGTTATCGATGTCTTCGTATTTCATATTTGTCACCTCACGCTATTATACGGCGGATTTTCACGATATATGCCAACGACTTAAAATCCCATATCCCTTGACATTTTTTTTCATGCATATTACAATATTTAATTGCATAAATGAATGAAAATCGAATAATCGAATTCGGTTGAATATAATTTTGTCAGACGCGAAAAACACCGTTTGCACGGCGGAATTTTCAAAAATCCGACGTTTTATAAGGAATATTTATGAAAAAACTCTTCATCGACTACCACCCGAAGCGCGTTTGCGTCGCAATGACCGAAAATAACGAGTTGAAGGAATATTACGTCGAAAAAGCAACGAAACCGAAAATCGTCGGCAACATTTACAAGGGCAAAGTCGTCAATACCTTACAGGGAATGAAAGCGGCGTTTGTCAATATCGGGCTTGAAAAAAACGCCTTCCTTTACGCGGGCGAAACGCTTGTCGATAAGACCACTTTGGGCGACGGCGCGCTCGTTATGCCGCAAAAACTCAACGTGTCGCCGGGCGACCGCATTATGTGTCAGGTCGTTAAGGATTATTTCGGCACGAAAGGCGTCAGGGTTTCGCAAAACATATCGTTGCCGGGCAGGCTCGTGGTCATTATGCCGCAGATGGATTACGTCGGCATATCTCATAAAATTTCCGACGAGGCAAGAAGAGCCGCGCTTTTGAAACTTGTCAAAGAAAACTGTCCCGCGGGCGTAGGCTTTATCATTCGCACCGCCGCGCAGAACGCCGACGACGCGGATATCGTCAAGGAAATGAATTCCCTTGTCCAGAAATGGAAAAGCATCGTGCAAAGTTACAAAACCGCGCAGGACGGCGACGTCGTTTACGAAGAGGGCGACCTTATCTTCCGCACAATCCGCGATATTCTGGACTCCGACATCGACCGCATTATCGTCAACAACGAAATCGTTGCCCGCGACCTTCGCCAGAGTCTTGTCGAAATTTACGGCGACAGAGATGTTGTGGAACTTTATACAGGCACCGAAAACCTGTTCACATATTACAATTTGCAGTCGCAGATTTCAAAACTCATAAAACGCAAAGTAATTTTGAAAAACGGCGCGTATATTGTCATCGACCGCACCGAAGCGTTGACGGCAATCGACGTCAATACCGGAAAATACGTCGGCGAGAACGATTTGGAACAAACATTCCTCAACACCAACTTTCTGGCGGCGGAAGAAATCGCCAAACAGTTGCGCCTTCGCAATATCGGCGGTATCGTCATCGTCGACTTCATTGATATGGAGCTGGAAGAAAGCCGCAAAAAACTGCTTGCCGCTTTTGAAAAGGAACTCAAAAAAGACCGCGTCCGCACAAGTAAACCCGTCATGACCACTTTGGGACTTGTCGAAGTCACGCGAAAGAAAACAAGAAGCAGCGTTTACGATCTGCTGCTTTCGGAATGTCCGTATTGTCAGGGCGACGGGTTCGTTTTCTCGGAAGAATACGTCATTATGCGTATTCGCGAAGCACTTATGAATCTTATGAGCGACGAGGATCCGCGTTCCGTCATCGTTACCGCAAACCCCGACGTTTACAACAAAATATTCGCTTTGCGTTACCTTGAAAGAGAGTGCAAAACGATTTGGAAAGGCAAGCGCATTTACATTATTCCCGACGCGCTTTTACACCGCGAAAAGTTCAGCCTTTCGCCGACGAACGAAGCGGTGTTGACCTTACCTGAAAACGCCAAACTCCTATATTAAAAAGTCATAATTTTGCGATATTCTGCTTTTTCGGCGGAACCCGAAAAATCGTGTACGCCAAGTACACTGGATTTTTCAGAACCCGCCGAGAAAAACACAATCTCATCAAAATTCTGACTTTTTAGGGTTTAGGGGACCCCGCGGGATACTGTGTACCCGTGGGGAGAAGGAGCAAACGAGCAAAAGAGTGAGCGTTATCGCTTGCGATAACGTGATTTCAAAAACGAGATTTGCGACGCGTACGCGCCCTCGTAAGAACTTGCCAAGAAACGTCAAAATCTCATCAAAATTCTGACTTTTTAGAGAAACACTAATTATCGTCGGTCATAATGGCAATCGTCGTCGGGGCATGTTGGAATTACTTTTCGATAGCGATACAAGCGATAGATGTCGGCATAGTGGTTATCTTTTCGACAACTGGGATAATTTGCATAGTAAGAGCGGTGTGGAATGAAAAAAAGGAAAAGGCGAGGATAAAATGAAAAAAGCATTTAAAAAGGTCATAGTAGTACTTATTATAGTAATGTGTTTAGTGGTATTGGCGGGGTGCGTAACACGGTCGCGAATGATTGACAATCCGACCAATTCATTAACGATACACATGACGGACGGCAATATCGCCACATATCGGGGGCAAATCAAGACCATTGAAGAAACGAAGAACCTGATCATACTTACCGTTGATTACGGGAATGGCATTGTATCTACCGTTGTATTCAACAAAGATAATATAACTTATGTCGAATATGCTTGACAAGCGGAGAAAGATGTTATAATGCTTGAATAACGAATATGTCATTGCGAGGCATTGCCACGTCGCTATGCTCCTCGCAATGACATAAAAAGAGCAAAAAAGAATACTTGTTTGGTAACAATTCGACATAAAAAAAAGACGCCGTGGTCGGCGTCTTTTTTGTGTGACAATTGATTATTCGATAAAGGGACCAAGTGCTTCGATAAGGTCCGCGCAGTTGTCGCTGAATACTTCCAGCACCACCGGGGTGGACAGGTCAAGGCTGAATATGCCGAGTATCGACTTTGCATCCACAACGTGACGGCCGCTTCTCAAATCCATATCGTAGTCAAACTTATTCGTGACGTTTACGAAATGTTTGACGCTCTCTGCTGTACCGAGATTTAAGGTAACTGATTTCATATTGTCTCCTATATACAAAAAATTATTTCAAAGTAACTTTTTCGTAAGGAATTTTAGCATTTATGACTTTTTTTGTCAATTATTTACAGGCTGTACTTTTCCTTTATCTGCGTAAAAGTATAGGGCGCGTCGAGAAACGCTTTGTGCGCGTCGTATAAGGAGTAGCCTTTTTTCGTCAGCCCGTTTATGACGTCGGTAACCTGAATGTAGCCGTAGTAATAGGTCGCGGCGTTTGCGGGTTGCATAATCGCGTCGATATAAAGGTTTGTCGCGAAGTCGGAAATCGTACTTTCCTTGTAAACGAGCTTTTTGCTGTCGGACGGATCCTGTGCGGAAGAATTCAGAAAGTATGCGTGTTCATTAAGCTTCACGGTGTCGGTGAGCCAGGTTTCGATGGCGTTCGCGGAAACGCCGTCGTAATTGACTTTCATATCGACAAGCACGCGAAGGTATCCTTGCGCCAGAACTTTTTTCACGCGGTAGCGCATGATAAGGTTGTCTTTGCTGTCCGTCGTGCCGTAAAGGTTTGCGGCGTAATGTTCGGCGTAGGTTGCCCAGCCTTCCTTGTATGCGGTGGGGCAAAGCACTTTCACGATATTATGCTGATTGCTGTTTTTCAGGTAATTGTACTGATAAAGGTGGCCGGGGATTCCTTCGTGCGACAGCAAATCGTATGACAGATAACCCGTGCTGTCCCAGTTGTTGATGATAATCGTTTCGTCCGACGACTTATTGTCAAGGGGCGACACGAAGTACGCGGCGGGCGCGAAGTTATCCTTCATACTTTCGTCCACGACTTTGAGCGTTACGTTTCCCGCCGTAGTTGAAAATGCGGGGAATGTCGGCGAAAGCAAGCCTTTAAGCGTGTCAATCGTATTATAAAGTGCGTTTTCCGACCAATCGTCGTTGTTAAAGGCGCTCACGACTTCCTTGTCGATGTCTTCTTCCTTAATGCCGAGCGCGACAAGTTTTGTGCGGATTTCTTCGATTTCCGCAGTCGTTTTGTTGAACTCGGTCATAAGTCTTTGTGCGGCGGACGCAATCGTATCGCGCGTGCCCGTCGATGACTGGAACAGGGCGGCGTAATAGTTTTTGCCCGTTTCGCCGTAGGACGCGTATCCGCCCGAAACCCTTTCGATAAGCGTGCCAAGGGCAGGATCGGAGAAGATATGTTTCAGGTCGTTGCCGAGCCTGACATACGCCTTAATCATCGTACGGATACCTTCGGTCGCCTGCGTTTTATATGCGGTTTTCTGGTCGTCCGACAAGAAAGAGCAGCCGTCGATTTTTTGAATCATATTTTTGTAAACGAAGTTCTTCTTTACGTTTTCGTCGGTTGCGTATTCGTCGGGATTTGTGTCCGCGCAGTTCATATAGTCGTAAATCGAAATGTTGTCTTCCGAAACGCCGCTTGCGATAATTTCTTCCCTTGTGTTAAGAATGTGCGCGCCCGTGAAATTGCCCGTTTGTTCAACCGCGTAAAAGAGATTTATGCGGTGCTTCGAGAACCCGTTTTTAATGCACTCGATTTCGTAATTTACGTATTCGGGAAACGCCGACGCCGTGTCGTTCATCAGGAAGATATAGTCCTTTACGTCCTGTTCGTCGCGGAGTTTGTATTCGGTAAGGTATACCGGGAGACTCGCCTGCATGCCCGAATATCCGCCGATGTAACTGTCCTGCATATAGTACGAGCCAGCAAGTTTCGATTCCTGAATGAAAAAGTATTGCAAAAACGTGAACAAATCCTTGTCGGCGTCGTTCATTTTGCTGTAACGATAGGTGTACGCCATAAGGGCGGCTTGCATTTTGTATGACGAATACGCCGCGTCGTAATCTTCCTTCGACGACGGGCGGGGAAGCGCAGCCTTTGGCGTGAGACCGAGCGCGGTGTCCGCGTCCTCAAAGAAGAAGTTCGCGCTCATCGCGTCGTTTGAGAACAGCGACGGGAACAATTCGTTTGCAAAGTCGTTTATATTATTTTTTCTGAAAATGTTGCAGCCCGAAAGGGTGACGACCGACACAAGAAGTATCGTCAGCGTCAAAGCAACCGCCAATATTTTTTTGAATTTTTTATTCATAACTTGTCCTTTTTCCAAGTGTATATGTTTATTCTTTAATCTTATTCTATATCAATATACATAAATTTTCAATAAAAATTCCGAAAAATAGTTGAATGCGTCAAAACTATTGAAAGAAAACGCAAGCGTCTGTAAACAGCCGCCGAACGCCGACCTCGTACGCTTATACTTCGCATTCGCTCGTGTAAGCGCATCGGTCATCAGTACGAATATACTCAATCCCACCGCGTCATAAACTGCGCTTTTGACCAAACAAACACATTTTATTTATTTGTTTGTCTTTTGCTTGTTTATTCCTTTTCCCCACGGGCACAAAGTATCCAGCGGGGGTTTATAACAAGGTTACCCTTCCGGGAGATTGCCACGCTACGCTCGCAATGACACATAGCGCGTTGCACTTCATTTGACAATTCTCTATGGGATTGAGTAGGGCTGCTCGGCATAGTGCAAATCGAGGATAAACAGCAAAGCGACGCAAAGTGTCTGCAAAGTTAGGCACGGTGCATAACGCAAGCGGTTGCAAGCAACCGCCGAACGCCGAAACAAAGTTTCGGGTTCTTGCCCTTGACTTAATCTCGGCACAAAAAAACACACACCATATTCGGTGTGTGTTTTTTGTGGTGGGATTGAGTAGGCTCGAACTACCGACCTCGCGCTTATCAGGCGCGTGCTCTAACCAACTGAGCTACAATCCCATACTGGTGGAGGTAAGCGGATTCGAACCGCTGACCCCCTGCTTGCAAAGCAGGTGCTCTACCAACTGAGCTATACCCCCAAGGTATATGCCAGACAAGAATGATACTAGCCCTGCCAAAAAGTCGCAATTTTCGCGCCTTTCGGTAAAAACTCACTTGTAGTACAACAAGTACAACTTCGTTTATTTTTCCCAAAAATCATCGGAAATATCGACGTTTTGGTCGCCTGCGAGTTCAACACCGAATTTTTAGGCAAAGACAAGGCACACGAATGGGTTAAGACTTTATGTCTAAGCCGTGAGTGTAACGAAGTATTTGTCAAAAATACGGCGTTTGAACCACGGTTCGTATTATTCTTGTCTGGCATAAATCGTCGGCGTTAATCAAAACGCTTATAAAGAATATCATTGTCTTGAAAATTTGTCAACGATTTTATTGAATATTCGGTAATTTTTTGTCGCAAAACAAAAAAACGCAAAAAATCACATTTGTAGGTATGATTTTACGACGTTGCCGAGTGCTTCGGCGTTTTTTGAATACTGTTTATTCGTAATCAGCAGGTTTTTCAGCCCGATCCAATACGCTTTGATAAGTTGAGCGTCGCGCATATTCAAAACGGTGATGAAGTTGTCCAGCACGAACACGAGTTCCTTTCTTGTATCAAGGTCGAGTTTGCTGTCCTTAACCGCCGTGATTTGCGTTTTGACGTAATAATCGGCTTGTTCGGACAGGGCGGCGTTGACCTCGATACGTTTTTCGTCGCGAAGTTCGAAATCGGCTTTTTCGTCGTCGGAAAGGAGCGTCAGCACTGCTTCCTTAAAGGGGGCGATGATGCCGTTGATAAACCCGACGTAGCTGTCGTTTTTATCGTCGGCGCGGTAAAAATCCTGCACGAATTTCACGAAATCGCGACGGCCTTCGTCGAAGTCGAGAAGCAGGCAAAGTATGAGCGCGACGCGCTTTCTCAAAGACGCGGGAAGACGGAAAATCGTCGCCGTACCGAGGTTTACGATGGCGCGGTTGTATTCATCGTCGTAATCGAAATTGAAACGGCAATCGTAGGCGAGTTTTTTAAGCTCGTCATAATACGCCATACACCTTAAAAGCATACGGATTTTCTGGTTGGACATTATGAGTTTGCTGCCGATAAACTCGTCGCACTGGGCGGAGAATGCGGCAACCGCTTCGTTATTGTAATCGATATTCATATTCTCACCGAAAGATATTATATTATGAAACCGCCGAAAAATCAAGCGCGAAAAGGACAAAAAGAAATCCGCCTAAAAAGCGGATTATACGTCAAGGTTTTCGTATTTGAAAACGTCGTCGTCCAGAAACTGCGCCGCCGTCATATCGAATGCGGAAGCAATCTGAACAATCGTGTCAAGAGTTACCGTTTTGTTTTTGCAGGTCATTATGCAGTGCATCGTGCCGTGAAAAATCCCCGAGTTTTGTTCAAGACGATATAAGGTCATATCGCGTTCCTTCAACAGAGATTGGATTCTGATTTTTACTGCTTCGCAACTTGTCATAAACTCACCATGTGAGTAAAGTTTAACAATTATGCAGATAAATATACACAGATAAATCTGCATAGTTGGTTGCATTTTATTTTAAAAGGTGTTATTATGAAGATAAATCTGCGTATAAGGAGGAAAATATGGAATTCAAGGTAGATAAGAAAATCAGCGAGAATATCACTGTTTGTAAAACCAACTTAACAATTAACAAATATGCGGTTGTTTTCGGGGAGCTGGATAAACCCGTTTTCGTCGCATTAAGGAAAAGCAAAACATCCGCAATAAACGTTGCTGCAAAAGCGTTAAAAAAAACAACGGCTTAAAACACCGTTGTTTTTTGTTTGTCATTGTTATTTCTTTGCGATGCACTCGACCTCGACCAGAACGTTTTTGGGAAGTTTGCTGACTTCCACGCAACTTCTTGCGGGATAGGGCGCGACGAAATACGACGCGTAAATTTCGTTGAACGTCGCAAAGTTGGAAAGGTCGGTAAGGAAAGCAGTTGTTTTCACGACGTTTTCAAAGCCCATACCCGCCTCGTTCAGAACCGCTTTCATATTTTCAAAAACCTGTTTGCTCTGGTTGACGATGCCATCCGCGACGTCGCCGGTTGCGGGGTTTACGGGGATATTGCCCGACACGTACAAAGTGTCGTCGACGAGCACCGCCTGCGAGTACGGTCCGATTGCTTTGGGCGCATTGCCGCTTTCGATTTTGACTTTCATAATTTATTTACTCCTTATTATAAACGATATACGTCCATTATAAATCGGCGGCGAGCAAAAAGTCAACCCGCGATTTTGTTGATTTTTCGGGCGCAAAATAGTATATTGTGTTTATAAAACATTAAGGACGTATTTATGGACGTAAAAGAATTTCTGAATAAATCGTACACTGCTTATCACGCCGTGAAGTACGGTGCGGAAATGCTTGAAAAAGCGGGCTTCAAAAAACTTGATATGAAAGACGTATGGCGTCTTGAAAAAAACGTCGGCTACTACGTCATCGAAAACGGGACGAGCCTGTTTGCGTTCAAAGCGGGCGAAAATCACGTTTTCAACGTGGTGGAAAGCCACACCGATTCCCCGTCGCTCAAAGTCAAAGGAAATAAACTTATCGACAGCGCGGAAGGGAAAAGGCTTAACGTCGAAAAGTACGGCGGACTTTTGCTGTATACTTTTCTGGACGCGCCGTTGAAAGTCGCGGGGCGGATTGCATATTCGGACGGCGGCGAAGTAAAAACCGAAGTCGTCGAAAGCAAATACAACGTCGTTATTCCAAGCCTTGCCATTCATCATAATCCCGACGCGAACACGAAACTTGCGCTGTCGGTGCAAAAAGATATGCTGCCGCTTCTCGGCGGCGCGAAAGACGTGTATTCCACGCTCACCGACAAGGACGTTATCGACGCCGACCTTTTCGTGGTGCCGGCGACAAGCGCGTTTTCAGGCGGCGTAGGCGACGAGTTTTTGTGCGCGCCGAGACTTGACAACCTTTTGAGCGTGTATTCGTCGCTGAATGCAATCATAAATTCAACCCCGAAAGACATCGCCGTCTGCTGCTGTTTCGACAACGAAGAAGTGGGTAGCGAAACGAAGCAAGGCGCCGCATCAAATATTTTAAGTACGCTTTTAAGGAAGATAAACCGTGCGTTTATGAAAAACGACGATGATTTCACCTTTGCGACGGAAAACGGTGTTTTACTGTCGTCGGACAACGCGCACGCCGTGCATCCGTCCTTCCCCGAAAAGAGCGACGTAACGGAAAAAGTGTATCTTAACAAGGGCATCGTCATAAAGCATCACGTCAATTATTCCACCGATGCTTTGTCGTCCGCCGTCGTGAAAACCCTGCTCAAAAACGAAAATATCGAGGTGCAGGATTATTACAATAATTCCGACGTGCGTTGCGGAAGCACAATCGGGCTCGTTACAAGCGCAGACCTTAATATGAACGCCTGCGACGTGGGTATCGCCCAGCTTGCGATGCATTCCGGCGTGGAAACCGCAGGCGCGAGCGACGTCGAAAAAATGCAAAAGTTTATGACCGCTTTCATGAACGCCGCCTTCTCAAAAACCGAAAACGGCGTAAAAATCAATTGATATGTACGAAGTATATCTGAAAAAAGGCGAAGAAAGGCGCATACTTTCGGGACATTCCTGGGTGTATGCGAACGAAGTGCAGGAAATCAAAGGCAAGGATAAAAACGGAAGTCTTGCCACCGTCTTCACGCACGATAAAAAATATATCGGAAAAGGATATATCAATCATTTGTCGAAAATTCTCGTGAGGATTTTCATCAGAAACGACGATATCGACGACGAAGAGTTTTACAAAAAACGCATAAAAGCCGCAAACGATATGAGAATCGCTTTGGGCTTCGACGACGCGTACCGTATGGTGTTTGCCGAAAGCGACGATCTTCCCGCGCTCATTATCGACAAATACGCCGACGTGCTTGTCATGGAATGTTTGTCGCTGGGCATTTCGCAAAGGAAAAACCTTATCGTGAAATGCCTTGTCGATTTATTTCACCCGAAAGGTATTTTTGAAAAAAGCGAAGCGCAGGTGCTGAAAAAAGAAGGCATCCCCGAAACGCAGGGCGTATTGTACGGCGAAGTGCCCGAAAAAATCGTAATTTCCGAAAACGGCGTGAAAATGTACGTTGACGTCAGAAACGGTCAAAAGACGGGATATTTTCTGGATCAGAAAGAAAACCGCATGGCAATCCGCCGTTACGCAAAGGACAAAACCGTGCTTGACTGCTTCTCGAACTCGGGCGGATTTTCGATTAACGCCGCAACCGTCGCAAAGGAAGTAACCGCCGTCGATATTTCGGAAATTCAGGTGAAAGCGGTGCTTGAAAACGCCGCGTTGAACGGGTTTAAGAACGTGAACGCCGTATGCGCGGACGTGTTTGAATACTTGCGACTCAAAAAACGGGAAAACAGAAAGTACGGCGTTGTCGTGCTGGACCCGCCCGCGTTCACGAAAAGCGCGGCGGAAGTAGGCGACGCGTACAGGGGATACAAGGACATCAACGTTCTGGGGTTGAAACTTGTCGAAAAGGGCGGATATCTCGTCACGTCTTCCTGCTCGCACTACATGACGCCGACGCTGTTTCAGAAAATGATTGTCGAAAGCGCGAAAGAAAGCGGCAGGCGGGTGCGCCTTGTCGAAATCAGAACGCAGTCGCCCGACCACCCGTCCCTTCTTTCCATGGACGAAACGCAATATCTTAAATTTTACGTACTGCGCGTCGATTGAAACGACGGCATAGATTGACTTTTCAAAAGCATGGTGCTAAAATATATTTACTCCGCAAGAGCAACATCGACGGGGCATCAAAACAGGAAGTAATAACACTGAGCATCGGAACTGTAAAATGGTTTAACGCGACGAAAGGCTTCGGCTTCATCGCAAACGATGAAGGCGGCGATGACGTTTTCGTACATTTCAGCGCAATTCAGGGCGATGGTTACAAGACGCTTAAAGAAGGACAAAAAGTTTCTTTCGACGTGGAAGCCGATCCGAAAAACGCCGCAAAACTTCGCGCAATAAACGTAGTGGCAAAATAGTGCATACAACCGACGGCAATGCTGTCGGTTTTTTATTGTAATCGCTTGAAAAACAAGTTTACATTTGGTAAACTTAACTTATAAACTATAAAACGAATCGGAGGCATTTATGTGCGACACAATCGTGGCAACCCCCGCTTACACCAAAAACGGGAAAATGCTTTTTGCGAAAAACAGCGACAGAAGTCCCAACGAGCCGCAATTTTTACAGCATATCCCGGCGAAGGATTACGACCTTCAAAAAACGCCGACGCTTGCGCTTACTTACGTTGCGGTGCCGCAGGTCGAACATACCTTTGAAATCACGATTTCCCGTCCGAGTTGGATGTGGGGCGCGGAATTCGGCTTCAACGAGTTCGGGCTGAATATCGGCAACGAAGCGGTGTTCACGAAAGAAAAGTACGTAAAAACCGACGGCGTAACGGGTATGGATATGCTGCGCCTGGCTCTTGAAAGGTGCAGGAGCGCGAAAGAGGCCCTTGACTTTCTGACCGAGTTTATCGAAAAATATCCGCAGGGCGGGAATTGCGGATACGGAAAGAAATTTTATTATCACAACTCTTTTCTGATTGCCGACTCGTCGGACGCTTACGTTCTGGAAACCGCTGGGAAATACTGGGTATGGAAAAAGGTGAAAGACTTCTTTGCGATATCCAACTGTCTGTGTCTTGAAAGCTATGACGCATGCAGCGCAGGGCTTGTCGAAAACGCAATCAAAAACGGCTGGTGCAAGTCAAAAGCCGACTTTAACTTTGTAAAATGTTATACCGAACCCTTGTTTACGAAATTTGCAAAGGGCAGGGAACGCCGCGTAAAAGCGATGGAGTTGCTGGGCGAAGATGCGCCCGACATTAAAAAGTTTATATCGATTTTGCGCTCTCACGCAGGGAAGGCGGAGCGCGGATATCAGGAAGTCGGCAGCATTTGTATGCACGCGGGCGGCGTTATCGGCGACCAGACGACGGCAAGTTACGTTGCGGAAATTGACGGCGCGGACAGCGTGTATTTCGTCACCGGCGCGTCGTTGCCGTGCATAAGTTTGTTTAAGCCGTACGTCCTTGGAAAAAACGAGCACGTCGCGGAAGACGGCGAAGATAAAAAAGGCGTCGGATATTGGCTGACGCACGAAAAAATGCTGCGCTATTTCATCAGCGGCACGCTTTTGACAAACGAGATTATCGAAAAAGGAAGGGCTGCCGAAAACGAGTGGATCGACAGGTTTTTATCCGCCAGGAAGGAAGACCGCGTCGCAATTTCCGAGGACGCCTTCGAGCAGGACGAACGGCTTGTCTTAAAACAACTTGACGACGCCCGTACAAAACAAATCTCGTTCACGAGAGGTGGCGCGTATTACAGGATTTTCTGGAAAAACAAAACGAAAAAACTGTATGAATTTATCAAAAAAGAAAATAAGGAAAAGTAATAATAATACTTAATTTAATTAAAAAACCGCCGATTGTCGGCGGTTTTTCTTATTTCTTAAAAAGCGAAACAAGCATATCTATGACGATTTTACGCATGCGGTTGTAGTCGATATAAGAGTGCTTATCGAAAACCTTTTCGTGGGCGTAGGACTGCACGGTTTCCATCGCAAGGTGGACGCGTTCAAAAATATCCTCGCGGTCATAGCCCAAAGAGCGGAGTTTTGCGACGAACCTCATCGTCATATCGTTTTCAAGCGCCATAAATTTGTCGCGCACGGTTTTGTCCGTGGACGAAAGGGAGTGCAACGCCTCGTGAATGGCGGCGTTGTTTTCGTGCACCGTAACGGCGTTGTCGATGGAGTGCGTGATGATAAAATCGAAGTCCACGGGGGCGGTGATTTTGTCGAACATTTCAAACACGGGATAAAACACGTTGTCGACGTAAATGTCCAGCACCTCGATGAGAATATCGCGTTTGTCGTGGAAATATCCATAGACGATGCCCGTGGAAACGCCCGCTTTTTTTGCGATTTCCGACGTGTTCGTGTTGAAATAGCCGTCCTTTGCGAAAAGTTCGTACCCGGCTTCGATAATCCTGTTCTTTTTGTCGATCGAGCGCTTTTGTTGCGGCTCGCGTACTTCCTGTGACATATTTTTTACCTCTGAAACATTATACATTATTTTCAATGAAAAAGCAAAACAAAACGCCGTCAAAAAATATGAAAAATATTTCAGATTTTGTTAAAAAGGGTTGACAAACTATTCTCAAGCGCATATACTAACCTTGCAAATATGAAAGAAAATTCATATTCACATAATTCGGAGGTGGCTTATGCCGTTGGTAGTAGCACCCGTCGGCAAGGACGTGAGAGTCGTGAAAATTCTTGCGGACGAGAAAACGAAAAAACATCTTGAAAACCTTGGTATTACGATCGATTCCGTTATCCGCGTAATATCGGCAAGCGGGGGCAGTGTTATCTGTGTCGTAAAAGACGGTAGGCTCGCTCTCGACAAAGAAATGGCAACAAAAATCCTTATTGCATAGGAGGCATATATGGAAAAGAGATTAAGCGAATTTTCGATTGGCGAAACCGGCGTGATTCGTCTTGTCGGCGGCGACGGCAAGATAAGACGTCGTTTGTTCGATATGGGAGTTACTCCCGGCGCGGAAGTGTATTTGAGAAAACGCGCTCCGCTCGGCGATCCCATCGAAATTACTTTAAGGGGTTATGAACTCACTCTTCGAAAAAGCGAGGCGGACGTCGTAACGATGGAGGTTTAAGCATGAAAAAGTTTGCACTTGCGGGAAACCCGAACTGCGGTAAAACAACCTTATTCAACTCCCTGACGGGTTCGACCGCGCACGTCGGCAACTGGCCGGGCGTAACGGTCGATAAGCGCGAAGGAACGTACAAAAAGTGCGCCGAACCCGTGTCGATCGTCGACCTTCCGGGCATTTATTCGTTGTCGCCTTACACTCCCGAAGAAGTCATTTCCAGAAACTTCATTCTTGACGAAAAGCCTGACTGCGTCATCAATATCGTCGACGCGACAAACCTTGAACGCAACCTGTATCTGACCACTCAGATTATGGAAATCGACGTGCCTATGGTCATCGCGCTCAACATGATGGACGAGGTCGAAAAACAGGGCGACAAAATCGACGCGGCAAGCCTTGAAAAGAAAATCGGCATTCCCGTCGTACCCATTTCCGCGCTGAAAGAAAAAGGGCTTGAAGAACTTATGAAACGCGCGTACGACGCATCCAACGAAAAGCGTCAGGGCAAAACCGTTCTCGAAGGAAGTGCGCTCATGCACCTTATCGGCGACTGCAAAATCGCGCTCGAAGGTCAGGGCGTCGACAACGCTTTGTTCCACGCGATAAAACTTGTGGAACTTGACGAGCTGGAAGTAAAAGCACATCCGCAATCGACGGCTATGGTCGAAGAATTCAAAAAGACTTTCTCCGACGACACTTTCGGCAGCGACTTCGAGGCGCTTGTCGCGGACAGCAGATATAAATATATCTCCAAGCATTATTCGTCCGTACTTACAAAGAGCGAACAAAGGCAAAAGGAAAAACTTTCGCGTTCGGACAAGGCGGATAAAATCCTTACTCATAAGGTATGGGGTATCCCCATTTTCCTTGTAATACTGTTTCTGGTATTCCACCTTACGTTCGCGGAAGACTTTTTGTTCCTCGGCGCGGGCGGCGTGTTCGATAAGAAAGCGGTGGCTTATGACGCGAACAAAAACGTAATCGAAGTTACCGAAGACACTTATGATCCCGATAACGTGAAATATTACGACGCGGACGGCAACGAAGCCGAAATCACCTTTGAAGACGGCAAACTCGCGTCGGTCGAGGCGAAACCCTTCGTATTCACCGGCGACGGAAAGAAAGTCCTTGTCGAAAACGCGGCGGAACTGCCCGAGGGCACAAAATTCTATGCCAACGAAAAGGGCAAGTGGGAAGTAACCATCGAAGCAACTAAGTTTGTGTACTGGAAAAACAGCCTCGGCGAAGTCACGAGAATTTCGGCAGGCGACGCTAAAAACCTTGCGGCAGGCACTAAGATTTACGCCGACGAAGAATTGACTCACGAAGTAACTCTGAACGCCGACGGCGAAGTCGAAGGATACGCGGACATAGAAACGGAATACGAATCGGCATTCGTGTCGGGCATCGACGAGTTCTGCGCGGGAATTTCCGCGGCAACCTTCTTCGGATATGAAGAAAGCGTTTACGGTCCCGGCGTAATCCTTGCGAACCTTCTCAACACGTTCACCGACTTTTTAAGCACCTGTATCAACGAAGGTCTTGTGAAATCGGGCGCACCCGACTGGCTTACGGGGCTTATCGTTGACGGTATCTTCGGCGGCTTGTTCGCGGTGCTCGGCTTCCTGCCTCAGATTCTTTTGCTGTTCCTGTTCTTCTCGATTCTGGAAGACAGCGGATATATGGCGCGCGTAGCGTTCATCCTTGACAGAATTTTCAGAAGATTCGGTCTTTCGGGCAGGGCGTTCATGCCGATGATTATGGGGTTCGGGTGCTCCGTTCCCGCGTTCATCAACACCCGTACGCTTGCCGACGAAAAGGAACGCGTCGCGACAATCAGGGTTATTCCGTTTTTCAGTTGTGGCGCAAAACTGCCGATTCTTACGGCAATCGCGGGCGGTATCGCAACTATGACGGGGCTTAAAAATCCCGACGTAATTACTTATTGTATGTACATTCTGGGCGTAGTCGTCGCAATCGCTTGCGTGCTTCTTATGAGAGCGACCACGATGAAAGGCGATGTTCCCCCGTTCATTATGGAATTGCCCGCATACCACGCGCCGCAACCCAAAAACCTTATGTTGCACCTGTGGGATAAAACGAAACACTTTGTCAAGAAGGCTTTCACGATTATCCTTGCGTCGACAATCGTTATCTGGTTCATGAGCCATTTCAGCTGGAACTGGAATTACCTGGAAGATACGCAGATGAATCAGAGTATCCTTGCGGGTATCGGCGGACTTATCAGACCTTTGTTCACCCCGTTGGGATTCGGCTCGCAGCTTGCAAATAGTTTCGGTTGGGTATTCGCGGTCGCGGCAATCACCGGTCTTATCGCAAAAGAAAACGTTATCGCGACGTTCGGTACTCTTGCGGCTTGCATAGTCGGCGGAATGATTGACGTGGAAGCGGACGGCGGTCTGATGGCAGTCGCGGAAATGATCAAAGCAACCGGAATCGGCGTTCCCGGACTCATCGCGTTCATCGCTTTCAATATGCTGACAATCCCCTGCTTTGCGGCAGTCGCAACGGCAAAGGCGGAACTTCCCTCAAAGAAGTCGTTCAGAAATACCTTGCTGTTCTGGATCGGCACGAGTTATATCGTGGCAATGATGATTTACCTTATCGGCAGCTGGTGGTGGACGGTGTTCATCTTCGCGGCGATATGGGCGGCTATCATTATGCTCATCGTGCTTGACAACAAAGGCAAAATCGACGTAAACGGCTTTTTCAAAAACCTTAAAGGTAAAATGAGAAAAGCAAAGGAGTAATAATATGTGGTCGTGGCTTGCACCGTTAATCGGAATATTATGCGCGCTGTTCGTGGTGAGCGTTATCGTCTGGAACCGCGCGCGCAAAAAGAAAGGAAAATCGTCCTGCGGGAGCGGTTGTGTGGGCTGCCCGTGCTGCAACTCCTGCAAAGGTCGGGACGCCGAGTTGAAAAAACTCGAAGAAGTCAGAAACAAAAATAACGACAAAACTTCATTATAATAATAGTAACATTTGTCCCTCCTGGATAAAAATCCCCGCGCAATTTGCGTGGGGATTTTTCATATCGTTTCGGGTTGGAAATTCGTGTTATTTCAGTTTTATGAAATCGTTGAAAAGCGACGGTGCGTCGGCGTAAAACACGCTGGTGTCGTTTGCCGTTTTCTCGTTGAAGTCGTTGTTTTCGCCAAGTTTTTCGCGGGAAGAATACATAAGAAACGGCACGGGATTTCTTGAATGAGTTTTGATTGAACAAGGCGTCGGGTGGTCGGGCAGAAACATCAGCGCAAAGTCTTCGTGTTTTGCCGTCAATCCGTTTACAATCGTCCCGATTATGTCTTTATCAATCATTTCGATGCTGTAAACCTTACGTTCGGCATCTCCGCGGTGTCCGCATTCGTCGGGTGCTTCCACGTGGATATAGCAGAAATCGTTTGTTTCAAGGGCTTTGAGAGCGGCTTCTCCCTTGCCAAAAAAATTAGTGTCCCAGTTGCCTGTCGCACCGTTTACTTCGATAACGTCCATGCCTGCGCCTTTGCCGATACCTTTCAGCAAATCGACCGCCGAAATCATTGCGCCGCGAAGGGAAGTTTTGTCGACGAACTGGGTGAGCGCGGGTTTCACGCCGCCGCCCCAGAACCAGATGCAGTTGGCGGGATTTTTGCCTTCTTTTTTACGCTTTTCGTTTATCGGGTGGTTTTCAAGCAATGCGTAAGATTTTTCGTAAAGGTCAAGGAACAAATCCTTGTAAACGCCTTTCGGGAGATAGTCCTTGATTTTCCTGCCCGTTATGTCGTGCGGCGGGGTAACTTCGTCGTCCACGACGCCGTGGTTTATAATCAGGCAATGGCGATAACTGACGCCCGGATAAAAATGCAGGGAGTCCGTTTCCAGATGTTTTTTGATATGCGCGACAAGCACGGCGGCTTCCGCCGTCGATATTTCGCCCGCGGAATAGTCGACCATCGTTTTGTCCGAAAAGTTTTTTTCCGTGGAGAGCGTGACAAGATTCATTCTGTACGCAACGTCGGTATCTTTCATATCGACGCCTATGCTGAGCGCTTCCAACGGGGAACGTCCGCTGTAATACTTTTCGGGGGCGTAGCCGAGCACGGCAAGGTTTGCGACGTCGCTTGCCGGCTTAAACCCGTCGGGCACCGTTTTCACAAGCCCGATTTTTGCGGTTTTTGCAAGTTTTCTCGCGTTTTCGATGTTTGCTTTTTCAAGGGGCGTACCCGAAATTGACGGTACATATTCGTCCGCCATTCCGTCGCCCAGAACGATAACGTACTTCATACGGATAAAGTATAAATCAATTATCTTGCGTTTGTCAAACGAACGCGAAGATTGCGGCGCCTTAAAACATAATAAAATCCGCTTGCGTAAGCGCATAAAAGAATATATAATATATATACTTGTTGAAACGGTAAATTGAAACGGTAAAATTTATGGCAGAAAGCAAAGAAAAACTTCAAAAACTGCCGCTTGGCGAAATCAAGCCTATGGGCTGGCTTAAACGGGAACTCGAATTGCAGGCGACGGGGCTTACCGGACGTCTGGACGAGTTATGGGACGACGTTTCCAAAAAATCGGCGTGGCTCGGCGGTCACGGCGAGGCGTGGGAGCGCGGTCCGTATTACCTTGACGGGCTTGTTTCGCTTGCGTATCTTCTGGACGACCGCCGTCTTATCGACCGCGTCGGATTATGGATTGAAAAAATCCTGTCTTCGGTTGACGCCAGCGGGTTTTTCGGGCCTGCGCGCACGGTTGACTGGTGGCCGCGTATCCTTGCGCTTCGCGCTCTCTGGTCGTATTACGAAGTTACCGGGGACAAGCAGATTCCGCCGTTTGTAAGAAACTTTTTCAAGTACGAATTCAATAACCTTGACGAGCAACCTTTTTACGTATGGGCTGCCGCAAGGTCGTTTGAACAATTTATCCCGATGAAACGGCTTTTCGACGAAACGGGCGACGAGATGATAAATCAGCTTGTCGATAAAATCGTGGACGGCTCGTACGACTGGTTTTCGGTTTATGAAAAGTTCCGTTATAAAAAACCCGCCTCGACTTATCTCAGCCGCGGCATTATAAATTTCGGCGCGAAAGTGGGCGCAAACGCCGACAGAAAACGGAAATACGGCGCAATGCCGCAAAAAAAACAGATGAGCGCGCATAAAATAATGGCGCACAACAAACTGCCCACCGTAAGAAAACTTATGCTTTTGCACGGCGTCAACAACGCGATGGCGGTGAAATATCCCGTTTTGCTGAACGATTTCCGTCCCGATCCCGAACTTGTGATGTTGTCGAAAAGGACGGTTGAAAACCTTATGAAATATCACGGCACGGCGGCGGGTGTATTCACGTCGGACGAGACTCTCGACGGCACGAATCCGTCAAAGGGCGTCGAACTTTGCACGGTGGTCGAGTTTATGCGAAGCCTTGAAACGCTTGTCGAAAAAACGGGCGACACTTATTACGCCGACTTGTTGGAACTTAATTGTTTCAACGCGCTTCCCGCAACGATTACCAAAGATTATACGGCGCATCAGTACGTCCAGCAGCCAAACGCCATTGCGGCAAACCGTAGGAAACGCGACTTTTTCAACGTGCGCTCCGACGGCACCGTTTACGGGCTGGAACCCAATTACGGCTGTTGCACGGCAAATATGCATCAGGGTTTCCCGAAATTCACGGAAAATCTTTGCTACAAAACCGACGAAGGATTTTGCTTTATGGTATATTCCCCGTGCAGAATTTCGACGCTTTTCAAAGGCGTAAGGGTTATTCTGAACGAGTCCACCGATTATCCTTTCAAAAACAAGTCGAAAATTGTCGTGGAGTCGGTGTCGGGCAATCCCGAAATCAAGTTTTCCTTCCGCGTGCCGCAATACACGAGCCTCGAAGTGCTGGTAAACGGCAAAAAAGTCGTGTCGGGCGACAAGGGTATCATCGCTTTCAAGAAAAAGGTCGAAGCGGGCGACGTCATCGAACTTTTGTTCGATATGCCGCTTACGACGGTCGTGAATCCCGACAAGTCGATAAGTTTTCGTAAAGGAACGTTGCTTTTTGCGACGAAACTTCGCGCAAAGTGCGATACGCGCGGCAAAATCCCGTTTTGCGACTACGAATACAAGACGGTTTCGCAGTGGCGCACCTTGCCCGAACTTCAACATAAAAAACATTTGACCGTCATAGAAACGACGGAAAGGGAAGTGTCGGCGATGCCGTTTGACGAGGACAATCCCCCCGTCGAAATCACGTATCGCGCGCGCTACGTTCAGAACTGGAACGAGGTCAAAAACAGCGCGGGGAGAGTGCCCCGCCATGCAAGGTACGGCAAGGAAACGTTCGAGCGCACCCTTGTACCGTACGGCTGCACAAGGATAAGGATTGCCCATCATCCTGTTTTTAAGTGAAAAAAATAAAACAAAAATAAAAAAGAAATCTACATATTTTGTAAGGAGAAACTTATGAAAATAACCACAAAGTGGGGCGAAAAGATTGATAAAAACAATCCGTTGCCCGAGTATCCCCGTCCGCAATTCGAGCGTGACAGTTTCATCAACTTAAACGGCGTTTGGAGTTATCTCATTTCCAAAAAGAAAACCGAAATTCCCACGGCGTTTGAAGGAGAAATCGTCGTGCCGTTCTCGCCCGAGTGCCAACTTTCGGGGGTTGAACGCGTCGTTATGCCCGACGACTTTTTGTATTACGAACGGGAATTCGACCTTCCCGAAGAGTTTATAAAAGGTCGCGTCATTCTGAACTTCGGCGCGGTGGATTATATCGCGAAAGTTTACGTCAACGGCAAGTACGTGGGCGCGCACAAAGGCGGATACAATCCATTTTCTTTTGACATCACCGACTACATAGTCATCGGCAAAAACCGCATAAACGTTACCGTTACCGATCCCAGCAATACCGGCGATCAGTGCCGCGGCAAACAGACGCTGAACGGCACGGGAATATGGTACACCCCGCAAAGCGGAATCTGGCAGACGGTATGGCTTGAAAGCACGCCGCTTACCTTCATCGAAAAAATCAAAATCACGCCCGATATCGACGAAAAGGCAGTTAAAATTGTCGTTTCGACAAATAAAGTCCCTGAAAGCAAGGCTGAAATCGTTGTCGTGGACGGCGATAACGTCGTTGCGAACGTGAATTTCGAAAGCGGAAAAGAAGTCGTGATTCCCATTGAAGACATGAAACTCTGGTCGCCCGAGGACCCGCACCTTTACGACGTCGTGGTCGTTTGCGACGACGATATGGTCAGAAGTTATTTCGGCATGCGTAAGTTCTCGGAAGGCGTCGACAAAACCGGCAAAAAACGCCTGTTCCTCAACAACAAACCTTATTTCCACAAAGGTCTTCTCGACCAGGGATATTGGAGCGACGGTATGCTCACTCCGCCGTCCGACGAGGCGATGATTTACGACATTCAGACGATGAAAGACCTTGGCTTCAATATGCTGAGAAAACATATTAAGGTCGAGCCGATGAGATGGTATTATCACTGCGACAGACTCGGAATGATCGTGTGGCAGGATATGGTGTCCGGCTGCAAAAACTACAACATTCTGTGCATCGCCGTTCTGCCGTTTTTGGGCTTTATGTTCAACGACAACAAGTACGGATTCTTCCACAGGAAAAACAAGGAAGCGCGCGACGAATACACGCAGCAATATTTTGAAATGCTCGACAACCTTTACAACGTCGTATCCATCGGAATGTGGGTGCCTTTCAACGAAGGCTGGGGACAATTCGACAGCGCATGGTTTTCGGAGCGCACGAAAGAGTTCGACGCGACCCGTACGGTCGACAGCGCAAGCGGCTGGCACGATCAGGGCATCGACGCAAAGAGCATTCACTGCTACTTCACGCCGTTCAAAGTGCCCAAAAAAGAAAAACGACTTGTTCTTCTTTCGGAATACGGCGGATACAGTTATCAGGAAAAGGGACACGTTTTCAACAATAAAAAATTCGGTTATCGCATTTACAACGATAAGGAATCCCTGAACGCGGCTTACAAAAAACTGCACGAAAAACTCATTATCCCCGCAATCAAGGACGGACTTGCGGCAACGGTTTACACCCAGGTGTCCGACGTTGAGAGTGAAATCAACGGGCTTCTGACGTACGACAGGCGCGTCCTTAAAGTCGATCCCGATATGGTCAGGGAGGTCAACGCGCAATTAAAACTGTAAACCGCGTTGACAACGCGCGCGCGTTGTGATAACATTACAATAACGGAGGTTGTTATGAATTACCTTGCAAGTCATCTTCCGAAAGGTGAGAAAATTTACGCAAAAACCCACAAAAGCGCATTCATTTTTATGCGTGACGTGCTCATCGCGGTTTTGCTTTTCGGCATTGCCGTCGGCGTGCAACTTGGGTTCAAGGTCGACACGAAGATCATGATATGGGTTTATATCGTGTGCGCCGTCGTGGTGGTTTTCTGTTTGTGCGACAGCGCGGTTCGCTATGCGTCGACGTTGCTTGTGGTAACCACGCATAAATTTATGTACAAAGAAGATATCATAACGATTAAGGTTTTCGACACGCAACTTCAAAACATCGACTCTGTCGAGGTCGATTACAAAACTCCGCTTCGCCGTGCGTTGAATATCGGCGATCTCACGTTGCGTACAAGAAACTCCGTCCACGTGTTCAGAAACCTGTCTCGTCCCGACCGTTTCAGCGCAGTGCTCAACAAACGCGCGTCGGACGTGCAGGAAGGCAGAATCGCAAAGACCTGCATCTCGTTTGCAATCGGCAAATCGCCCGCCCCTTACGTTGAGAAAAAGGACGCCGTAAACGCTTAACAAAACAAAATTAAACGACCGTGAAAGCGGTCGTTTTTTCATGCAAAAAATCTTTGAAAAGCCCGTTTAATTAAAACATATCCAAAAAAAGCCATTCGTGAAAACCGAAGTAACTTGCAAGTTCCAGCACGGCAACGATGAAAACAAGGTGGGCGACGTACACGATAAGGGTGTGCCGTCCGATGAAACAGACGGGCTTGTTCCATTTTCCGTCAAGTTTTGGTCTCAGCGTTTTCTTGTCGCAATAAAGATAGGGCGAGATTGCCGCCGCAAAGAAAAACATCCCGGAATACGGCAGAATCGGCCAGAAATCGCCGGGTGACAGCGCGAAAGTGCCGTCGGTAAAGACGAATACGAAAGCGTCGGACGCAACCTTTGACTGGAAATCGAGGTCGTACGCGCACCTTATCGAAAGCCCCGCGATAACAAAACCCAGCGCAATGCCCAAAAGGAAATTCCAAAACTTATTGTGCCGCGTGATAAGCTCGATAACCGCCCACGTCGCGACGCAGGTTGCAAGCAGGTGAATTATGCCGAAGCGGATTATCATTCCGGGCTCGAAAGAGTCCGCGATTGCTGTCGCCGTCGTTATCCCGATGGAGATAAGCGCAAGCGTGCAGGCGCGTTTCATATTGTTCCTTGAAAATCCCGTGGAAAGTCCGCAAAGGGTGATGAAAGTGAACACGACGATGGGGTGAATAACCTCGCGCGCGGGGTGGTTCATATAAAATTCCGCCGCGGCGTAAAACCTTGTGAATCCGTTTGTCGCGCCGTGCGACAAGTGCAGCCATTCCGGCCCATAAAAGTAATCGACCGTCATAAGAAGATGGTCGATAAGCATCAGAAAAATCAGAAAACCGCGGATAAAGTCAAGTTCCCAGATTCTGCCGCGTTTTTTTGCGGCGGGTTTTTGAACGACGTCGACGTCGGTCATGAAATCATACGAATCTGTCATCGCTTTGCCTCGGTGCGGAGATACGTGAGCCTGCCGTTATAATCGCGATAGACTTCGTAGCGGTTTTCGTATTCGTAAATGATAAGGTCGGGCATAAGTTCGCTTCGGTAAACGAGCGGTTTTTCGGGGCGTTTCCTGCTGTCGTAAAATTTCAGCGCGCTTTTAAGAGGCGTCAGAATAATGTTTCTTACGGAAATAATCACCGAACTCACAAGACACAGCAAAAGCCCCAGAAGGTATAACTGCGAATTCGTCGAAAAGTCAAAAAGCACGACGCCCAGCGTCAGATGAATTATCAGACCGTATAAGAAGTAAAAAAACGGGACGTAAAGGCCGAAGTAAAGCATTATCGTCGATAAAAATCTGACGACGTAGCCCAAAAACTTCATCAGGACGCTCAGAATCCCCGCGCCCGCAAAGCCTGCGATAAATCCCGGTTTACTCATAATCCTATTTGTCGATAATCAGCGACACGATTTGTTTCGTATCGATATTTTCAATGCCGACAAGGTCCTGTACGATAAGTCCGTCGATTAAGATAAGCAACAAATCGGCATAGCCTTCGGCTTTTTCTTTTTCATCGATTCTTTCTTCGATGGTTTTTTTGATTATTTCGCGCCACGAACGATATTTTTCGCGGAACAGTTCGCAAAGTTGTTTGTTGTCGGACAACGCTTTGTTGACAAGGTAAATATGCACCTTGCTTCTTTCGCCGTATCTTGCGCCGAAGTCCAGGACGTATTTTGCAAGACGGGGGAAAGACGTGTCCTTATCGGCGTTGTTGATCCATTCGTAGTAACGCGTTGCAAGCCCGTTCAGATATTCAATAGTGATGTCCTCGAAGATAAGCTCCTTCGAGTTGTAATAATAAAACAGCGTGCCTTTCGTGATATTTGCGGCGTTTGCGATGTCCTGCAACGAAATTTCGTTGACGTCGCGGGTTGAAATCAGGGACAAGGTGCTGTCGATTATTTTTTGTCTGGTATCGGTTTTCAGTGTTGCTGCCAATGTTTGCCTCCGCTCGTGTGCCAAAACAAAACGTTTTTCGGTACACATAATAATATCACAATGCACGCGCGCCTGTCAAATGAGAATAAACTTAAATAATAGCTTGTCGCACGCGCGCAAGAAATTGCTCGTTAAACATTGATTTTGCGGTATTTTGTGGTATAATCAAAAGTGGAGGGTGGCTATGAGAATTATTCCATGTCCGAAAGAATTTACAAAAAAAGACGGCAGTTTCCTGTTCGACGCAGAAACAGGGTTTTTCTGCGACTATGAAAACGTCGGGAATTCGATTTCTTCGTTTTTGAAAACCTGCGATATCGGATGGCGTACGGGCGACGATATAAAATTCACGTCCGACGGCTCCGACAGTTCGTCCGAAGCGTATACGCTTGTTGTCGGCGAAGACGGCGTCAAGGTGTCCGCAAAAAGCGAACGCGGGCTTTTTTACGGCGCGCAAACGCTGAAACAGTTGATCCTTTCGTCGTTTGACGAAAAGACGAAAACGGCGGAGATTCCTTGTTGCGAAATCAACGACGAGCCGCGTTTTTCGTACCGCGGATATATGTTCGACACCGTCCGACACTTTTTCCCGGTCGAAGTCGTGAAAAAGTATATCGAGGCAATTTCGCTCCTTAAACTCAATGTGTTCCATTGGCATTTGTCCGACGATCAGGGCTGGCGCGTTCAGATTGACAAATACCCGCGCCTTACCGAGCACGGTTCGATGCGCCGTGAAACCTGCGGCGACAAGAAACCCCACGGCGGTTTTTACACCAAGGAACAGATAAAAGACGTCGTCGAGTTTGCAAAAGAAAGATTTATCACGGTAATTCCCGAGTTCGATATACCTGGGCATACCCGCGCCGTGGTTTCTTCTTATCCCGAGCTCGGGTGCAGCAAAAAGCCCGTGGAAGTGTCCACGAAATTCGGAATTCACAGCGAAATACTTTGCGCGGGACGAGAAGAATCGTACGATTTTGTCAAGGGCGTTCTTACAGAATTTGCGGAAATGTTCCCGTCGGAATACATCCATATCGGCGGCGACGAGGCCGTCAAGCACGAGTGGTACAAATGCAAGGACTGCCAGAAAAAAATGAAAGAACTCGGGCTTCGCAATGAAGAAGAGTTGCAGGCTTATTTCACCGAAAAGGCGGTTGAGTATCTTAAATCGCTTAATAAAACCACGATTTGTTGGAATGAAAGCGCAAACAGCGGCAAACTTGAAAGCAGCGTTATATTGCAGTTCTGGTCTGACGGGAAGGATAATGAAAACGTAATACGGGAAGTTAAAAACGGCAGAAAAATCATCGTGTCGAAGTTTAACCCGTATTATCTTGATTACCCGTATCCCATGCACTCGTTGAAGGCGGCGTACGAGTTCGAGCCCGTATTCCACGGCATCGAAGGATACGAGCAAAACGTGCTGGGCGTCGAAAGCACATTGTGGACGGAGTGGATCGACAATACGGATTTGCTTGCGTTCAGAGTGTTCCCAAGGCTTACCGCGGTGTCGGAGAGCGCCTGGTGCGATAAGTCGAAAAAGGATTACCTTGCGTTTGAAAACTCGCTGAAAAACGTCAATAAACTTATTGAAAACACAACGGGTATCAAGGCCGCGCCGCTTAAAGACTGCAACGTCAAAAACCCGCTGAAACGCGCCGCAATCATGATGAAATTCGGCATGCATCTGATCGATTTCGAAATGATCGCACGCTCCAACCGCGCGGCAAAAGAAATGAAAAAAATGCGTAGCGTCCGCAAAAAGGAGAATAACGGAAAATGATTACCAAAAGATACAAACTTTACAAAAACTTCGGAAAGTGTATGGAAATAAGTAACGGCACGGTGAAAGCTCTCGTTACCGTCGATATCGGACCGCGCGTCATTTATTACGGCGTGAAAGGCATGAACATCATGCACGAAGACGTCGACAGGCTCACGAATAAAGGCGGCGAATTTTTCGACAAAAACTTCAAAGAAGGCGAAAAATGGTATCTTTACGGCGGACACCGCATCTGGAAAGCCGAAGAAGACTTGTTTTCCTACGTCCCCGACAACTATCCCGTGCGCGTGGACAGGCTGGAAAACGGCGCGATATTCACGCCCGCACCGCAAAAACTCACGTCGCTTCAACAGGTTATGCGCGTCGAAATGGCGGACGACGGCACGCTTACGGTCACGGAATCGTTGACGAATATCGGCGAAAATCCTTATGAACTTTCAATCTGGGGACTTTCCGTTTTGCGCCAGGGCGGCACCGAAATTATCCCGCTCAACACCGTCGATACGGGGCTTTTACCCCAGCAAAATATGGTATTTTGGCCGTATAACGACAAAAACGACAAAAGATTTTCGGTGAATACGAAGTACGCCGTGTTAAAACAAAAAAAGACTATTGAGCGCGCGTTCAAACTGGGGCTTTTCAACCATCACGGCTGGTGCGCGTATCAATACAACAAATACCTTTTTGTGAAACGCTTTAAGGTGCTTGGCGGCAAATTGCCCGATTATCAATGCAACTTTGAAACGTACACGAACGAACATATTATGGAAATGGAAGTTTTGTCGCCCGTAACAACGCTTTTGCCCGGCGAAACTATTTCTCAGGAAGAAAGATTCTCGATTTATTCCGGCGTGAAACTTTCAAAAACGACCGACGAAGAAATCGATAAAATGTTTGAAGACATAGGTTTTAATGGATAAGTTTATGAAAATCGACAAAGACTTTTTGCCGATATACGAATTCAACAAGACTTTTGACGAAAAAGTCAGGAAAGAAGGCGCGGATTTATTCGCGTTTTCTGTTGAAAGAAACGACGGATATTCCGAGTGTTTTTCGATTGACGTGCTGAAAGAAGGCGTCGACGACGCGCTCAACTTCCGCCGCGCCGAAAGATTTATAAAAACCGCGCTTTGGACGGTCGGCGGATATAAACTGAAAATCATCGCAAACGACACGCTGTATAAAAGCCTTGAAAACGCGTATTCGCACGGCGGAAAACGCGATTTTGACGTGAAATTTTTTGAAAAGGTTTACGACGCGCCGTTTTCTGTTGAAAAAGTTTCGGCTCTTTTCAAAAGCAAGCGGGAACTTGTTGCGGCGGACAAAAACGAATGCGGCGCAAGAATCGGACTTGACGCCGGCGGCAGCGATATTAAGATTTCCGCGGTAGAAAACGGAAACGTGCTGTTTTCAAAAGAGATTTTGTGGCAACCGAAAGTCAATTCAAACCCCGCTTATCACGTAAAATTCATAAACGACGCTTTGAACGAAGCGGCGGCGCACCTTAAAAAAATCGACGCAATCGGCGTGAGCAGCGCGGGGATTTACGTCAAAAACGAAGCGCGCGTCGCAAGTCTGTTCATAAAAGTGCCTGAAAACGACTATGACGCGGTAAGGCGCATTTACATCGACGCGGCAAAACGACTCGGCACGCCGGTGACCGTTGCAAACGACGGCGACGTTGCCGCAATGGCAGGCGCAATCAGTATGGATATGAAAAGCGTTTTGGGAATTGCATTGGGAACGTCGGAAGCGGCAGGTTTCGTCGACGATAAAAACCGTTTGTGGGGCTGGCTTAACGAACTTGCGTTCGTACCCGTCGATATGAACGAAAACGCGGCGGTCGACGAATGGTCGGGCGATATCGGCACGGGCGTGAAATATCTGTCGCAGGACGGCGTGATAAAACTTGCGTGCCTTGCGGGTATCGAGTTTCAGACAAGCGTGCCGTCCGAAAGGCTGAAAGTCGTCCAGAATCTCCTTATTGATGGGAGCGACGTCGCGGCAACCGTTTTTTCGGACGTCGGCGTATATCTTGCGTACTCGCTTTTATACTATTACGATTTTTACAAATTTGAAAACGTGTTGCTTATGGGGCGCGTTATGAGCGGACTCGGCGGCGAAATAATAATGAACAAGGCAAACGAAGTGCTTAAAAACCACGGCGCGGACAAAAAGTTTAAGATTTTGCTTCCCGACGAAAATTTCCGAAGGCTCGGACAATCGGTCGCCGCGTCGTATCTCGGCTGAAAACGCAAAATAAACGATAATCTTTGAAACCGTCGCAACGCGGCGGTTTTTCATTTTCTCGAAAGATTGTAAAAATGACACAAATAAATCTGATTTTGTGTTAAGACTGTCACATTGACTTAAAAATAATAAATAACGTGTCAATATGACAGGAAAAATGACACGATATTAAAAAACGAAAAGCAAGGGCGAAAGCGCATACCTTATTAAATTCGCGCGCACGCGCACGCGTAAGAATTAAAAAAAAGAAATTTGGCGAATATCCGAAAGAATGACGTAAAAATAATAAGAATTATTGTCGGACAGGGGAAAGAGTCACGAAATATTCCGTCCGACAAAATTCGCGCTTTGCGTTTTCCGGTAAATTCTCACGATTTTTGTCGATTTTTCTGTCGCCGCGGGTATTACGTCCGCAATTTTGACTCGAACCGCGTCGAAATACGGATTTTGGACGAAATTTAACCAAAAAAGTTAAAATTCGGTCGAAAAAATGAAATAATGGCGAAAATTTGCTTGACGAGTATTGATTTTTATTATATATTAATTAGGCTGTTTGATTTTGGGATGATGCAGGAAGTTACTTGTTTCACAAGAGAATTTCTGCGGACAAGGGTACGATGTGATTCGTGCGACTAACGGAAGCGGGCGATCCGCTTTTATTTAACAGGCAGCATGACACACGCGGAAGTGTGTACGAAGTTAGGAAATTTTGGAGGTACAAAAATGGCAGGACAAAAAATCAGAATTAAGTTGAAGGCTTACGACCACACCTTAATTGACGCATCGGCAGACAAGATTGTCGAAACGGTAAAAAGAGCGGGAACCAAGGTTTCGGGCCCCATTCCTCTTCCCACCGAGAAAGAAATCATCACGATTCTTCGCTCGCCGCACAAAGATAAGGACAGCCGTGAGCAATTTGAATTAAGAACGCACAAACGTTTGATCGATATCTACAACCCCAGCAGCAAGACGGTCGATTCCCTTATGAAACTCGATCTCCCCGCCGGCGTCGATATCAGCATCAAACTTTAATGTAAATACATTCGGAGGTGAACTTTATCTATGAATAAAGCAATCATTGGAAAGAAACTGGGCATGAGCCAGATATTCACGGCAGACGGCACCGTTATTCCCGTAACGGTTGTCGAGGCAGGTCCCTGTCCCGTCGTACAGGTCAAAACGAAAGACCGTGACGGATACGAAGCCGTAAAAGTAGCGTTCGGCGCTATTAAGAAAAACAACGTAAACAAACCCGACGCGGGACAATTCAAAAAAGCCGGCGTCGAAGCAAAGCGCGTACTTAAAGAGTTCAAACTTGAAAACGCTGCTGAATACAAAGTCGGCGACGAAATCAAATGCACCGTCTTTTCGGAAGGCGATCACGTGGACGTTGTCGGCACTTCGAAAGGTCACGGCTTTTCGGGCGTCATTCAAAGATGGAACGCGCAACGCGTCGGCAGCATGTCGCACGGTACCGGTCCTATCCACAGAAGCGTAGGTTCAATGGCTGCAAACAGCGATCCTTCCCGTGTTTTCAAAAACAAACACATGGCAGGTCAATGGGGCGCGGAACAAGTTACCATTCAGAACCTTACAATCGCACGCGTTGACGAAGCAAGAAATCTGCTTCTGATCAAGGGCGGCATTCCCGGTCCTCGCGGCGGATACGTCTTCGTCAAACAATCAATCAAGGGCTAATCGGAGGATACAGAGATGAAATTAAACGTTATGAATATGGCCGGCAAGAAAGTCGGCACCGTCGAACTTAACGACGAGTTGTTCAATATCGAGTACAACGAAGCTCTTATCCATCAGATTGTCGTTGCACAACTTGCAAACAAACGTCAGGGCACGAAAAGCACGCTCACCCGTGCAGAAGTCCGTGGCGGCGGCATAAAGCCTTATCGTCAGAAAGGTACCGGTCGCGCTCGTCAAGGTTCAATCCGTTCGCCTCAATTCGTAAAAGGCGGCGTCGTATTCGCACCGAAGCCCCGCGACTTCTCAAAGAGAACCAACAAATTCGCAAGACGTCTTGCATTGCTGTCGGCTCTTTCCGAGAAAATCCGTACCAACGAAGTTACCGTCATCGATAACATCGAACTGAAAGACGCAAAAACCAAAGAGGTCGTTGCAGTGCTTAAAGCCCTCGGCCTTGATAAAACCACCCTTATCGTTACTGCGGACAAGGACGAACTCGTGCTTCGTGCGGCGGGCAACCTTGAAAAAGTCGAAGTAACGACCGCCGACCTTATCAACGTCTATGAAGTCGTGAAGAACAACAACTGCTTGTTCACCAAGGCGGCAATTGAAAAAATCGAGGAGGCAAATGCATAATGACTGCTTACGATATCATTATTAAACCTATCCTCTCCGAAAAGAGTTACGACGGTATCGCGGACAAAAAGTACGTCTTTATGGTCCACCCCGACGCCACCAAGACCCAAATCAAAAACGCGGTCGAGGAAATTTTCGAAGTTAAGGTTGAAAAAGTCAACACCATCAACGTTACCGGTAAAATGAAAAGAATGGGCAGAACCGAAGGCCGCAGGTCTTCCTACAAGAAAGCCTACGTACAACTTACCGACGAAAGCAAGTCCATCGAGTTCTTCGAGAGTCTTGCATAATAGGAGGAATGAACAATGGCTATTAAGAAATTCAAACCGACTACCCCTTCGCGCCGTTTCATGACGGTCTCGACTTTTGACGAAGTCACCACCACGACTCCGGAACGCAGCCTGCTTGTCAGCAAGAACAAATCCGGCGGACGTAACGCAAACGGTAGAATCACCGTCAGACACATCGGCGGCGGCAACAGAGTAAAATACAGAATTATCGACTTCAAACGCGATAAAGACGGTATCCCCGCAAAGGTCGCTACCATCGAGTACGATCCCAACCGTTCCGCAAACATCGCACTTCTGAACTATGCAGACGGCGAAAAACGCTACATCATCGCTCCTCTCGGAATTACCGTCGGCGACGTGGTAGTAAGCGGACCCGATGCGGATATCAAAGCAGGCAACTGCCTTCCCATCGAAAACATTCCCGTCGGTACCGTTATCCATAATATCGAGCTTAACCCCGGTCGCGGCGCACAACTTTGCAGAGCAGCCGGCAACGAAGCGCAACTTATGGCAAAAGAAGGCAAGTACGCAACCGTACGTCTTCCCAGCGGCGAAATGAGATATATCCTTGCGCGTTGCAAGGCGACCATCGGTCAGATCGGCAACGTCGACCACGAAATCGTATCGCTTGGCAAAGCCGGCCGTAAACGTCATATGGGCGTCAGACCTACCGTCCGCGGTGTCGTTATGAACCCCTGTGATCACCCGCACGGCGGTGGCGAGGGCAAATCTCCCGTCGGTATGCCCAGCCCTGTTACTCCTTGGGGTAAACCCGCATTGGGATATAAGACCCGCAAGAAGAAGAATGTCAACGATAAGTATATTATCAAGCGTGTAAACTAGGAGGCTATTATATGAGCAGGTCAGTTAAGAAAGGGCCTTACGTTGAAGAAAGGCTTATGAAAAGAATAATCGCAATGAACGAGAGCGGTGAATTGAAACCCGTCAAAACCTGGTCAAGGGCTTCCACCATCTTCCCCGAAATGGTCGGTCACACGATCGCCGTTCACGACGGAAGAAAGCACGTTCCCGTATTCGTTACCGAAGAAATGATCGGATGCAAACTCGGCGAGTTCGCACCCACCCGTACCTTTAAGGGACACGCAGCCGGCGAAAAATCGACCGGTGCGAAATAGGAGGTATTCAGATGGCTACAAGAAGTAAACAAAAATCTTTGGCAAGAAAGACAAACGCCGATAAGCGTCCCCATGCCGTAGCGAAATATATCAGAATCTCTCCCTTCAAGGTAAGAATCGTTCTCGATATCATCCGTGGCAAAAAATACAACGAAGCGGTCGCTATCCTCGAAAACACTTCGAAAGCGGCTTGCCCCGAAGTTCTTAAAGTGCTTAACAGCGCGGCGGCAAACGCCGAGAACAACCTCAATATGAGCAAAAACGATTTGTTCGTTGCAGAGTGCTTCTGCGATCAGGGCCCCATTCTCAAAAGAATTAACCCCGTATCGAAGGGACGCGCACACCGCATCAACAAACGTACAAGCCATATCACTGTCATTTTGGACACCGTTAAGGACTAGGAGGTAACTATGGGTCAGAAAGTTAATGCACACGGCAACAGAGTCGGTATTATTAAAGATTGGGATACCAAATGGTACGCGGACAAGAAAAACTTCGCAACCAACCTTAAACAAGACGACGACATCCGTAAATTCATTAAGAAAAATTATTACAAGAGCGCGATTTCGAAAATCACCATCGAACGCGCTGCCAACAAGGTTACCGTCAACATTCACACCGGTCGTCCCGCAACCATCATCGGCAAGCAGGGCGCAGGCGTCGAGACAATGAAGAAAGAAGTTCAGAAATTCTGCCCCGAACGCAACGTCAACATCAACGTTATCGAAGTGAAACGCCCCGATATGGACGCACAACTCGTTGCGGAAAGGATTGCGGAACAACTCGAAGCGCGCGCATCGTTCAGACGCAGCATGAAACAAGCGATGAGCAAGGCTATCTGGGCAGGCGCAAAGGGTGTTAAAACGATGGTCAGCGGTCGTCTTGACGGCGCAGAAATCGCAAGAAGCGAAAATTATCACGAGGGTTCTGTTCCCCTTCAAACTCTTCGCGCGGATATCGACTACGGCTTTGCGGAAGCAAAAACCACGTTCGGTCAGATCGGCGTAAAAGTTTGGATTTACAAAGGCGAAGTCCTTGGCGGAGTACCCAGAGAGGAGGTAACGACAAATGTTAATGCCTAAAAGAGTTAAAAGACGTCGTCAGATGCGCGGCAGAATGAAAGGCAACGCGAACAAAGGTAACAGAATCGCTTACGGCGAATACGGCCTTGTCGCAGCGGAACCCTGCTGGATTACAAGCAATCAGATCGAAGCGGCGCGTGTCGCAATGACGAGATATATCAAACGTGGCGGTCAGGTTTGGGTTGACATCTTCCCCCACAAGCCCGTTACGAAGAAACCCGCCGGCACCCGTATGGGTAGCGGTAAAGGTTCTCCCGAATATTGGGTAGCAGTCGTGAAACCCGGTCGCGTAATGTTTGAAATGGCCGGCGTATCCGAAGACGTTGCAAGAGAAGCATTGAGACTTGCTTCTGCAAAACTTCCCATCAAATGCAAGATTTACAACAAGGCTCAGCTTGAAGCAAAACTTGCCGAAAAAGAAGGCGGTGAAGCGAAATGAAAACGAACGTTTTATATAACAAGACAAACGAAGAGTTGCAACAACAACTTAAAGAGTTGAAGTCGGAATTATTCTACCTTCGCTTTAAGCACGCGACCAATCAGTTGACCAACCCCAACGTCCTCAGCAACTGCAAGAAGGACATCGCAAGGGTACAAACCATTTTGCGTCAACGCGAACTCAATATCTCTGTCGAGCCCGCAGCCCCCGCAAAGAAATCGGGCAAAAAGGCTAAATAGGAGGGACTTAAATGGAAAACACAGTAAATATCGAAAGAAATCTGCGTAAAAACCGCGTCGGTATCGTCGTATCCGATAAAATGGACAAGACCATCGTCGTCGCAATCGAGCAGAGAGTAAAGCATCCCCTCTACAAGAAGATCGTCAAACGTACCAAGAAATTCAAGGTTCACGACGAAAACAACGTTGCAGGCGTAGGCGACAAAGTTCTTATCGCTGAAACCCGCCATCTCAGCAAAGACAAATGCTGGCGCTTGGTGGAAGTCATCAAGAAAGCAGAGTAAGGAGGGCGTGATAAATGATTCAACCGCAAAGTAGATTAAAAGTCGCAGACAACTCCGGCGCAAAAGAAATCATGTGCATCAGAGTTTTGGGCGGCAGTTTCAGAAGAAGTGGCAATATCGGTGACGTTATCGTAGCCTCCGTAAAGAGCGCAACGGTCGGCGGCGTCGTTAAGAAAGGCGACGTTGTCAAAGCGGTTATCGTAAGAACGAGCAAGGGCATTCGTCGCGCAGACGGCAGCCATATCAAGTTCGACGACAACGCGGCAGTCATCATCGACGCACAGAAACAGCCCCGTGGTACTCGTATCTTCGGGCCTGTTGCAAGGGAACTTCGCGATAAAGATTACATGAAAATCATTTCGCTCGCTCCCGAGGTTCTGTAAGGAGGACACACGACAATGGCAGCATTAAACGTTAAAAAAGGCGATAACGTAATGGTTATCACCGGTAAAGATAAAGGCACTGCGGGCGAAGTCCTTAAAGTATATCCCGAGGACAATCGCATCGTGGTAAAAGGCGTCAACGAGGTTCACAAACACGTGAAACCCCGCAAAGCGCAGGATAAAGGCGGCATCGTCAAACAAGAAGGCACTATCGACGTGTCCAACGTTATGGTCATTTGCCCCGCTTGCCACGAAGTAGTTCGCGTAAAACACGCAGAACTTACCGAAGACGGCAAATCCAAGAAGATTCGTGCTTGTGCAAAATGCGGCGCAGACCTTGACGGCAAGAAAGTTTCCGCCAAGAAAGCAGCCAAAAAAGTTGCGAAAAAAGCCGCATCCAAGGCAAAAGACGCCGAATAATACGGAGGTAATATATGGCTGAAAAGACAAACGATGTTCAAAGAAACTGGTTGCAAGCCTATTATAAGGAAACGGTAGTTCCCGCCCTTATCAAGGAATTCAACTATACGAATATCAATCAAGTTCCTAAAATCGAGAAAATCGTTCTCAACATGGGCCTTGGCGACGTGAGAGACAACGCAAAGAGTTTGCAACTCGCCGTTGACGAACTCAAACTTATCGCAGGACAAAAGCCTATCGTTACGAAGGCAAAGAAGAGCGTTGCGAACTTCAAAGTAAGAGAAGGTCAGAACGTCGGCGCAAAAGTTACGCTCCGTGGACAGAGAATGTACGATTTCTTTGCAAAACTCACCTGCATCGCGCTTCCTCGCGTACGTGACTTCAAGGGCGTATCGAGAAAGTCCTTCGACGGCCGCGGCAACTATGCGCTCGGCGTCAAAGAGCAGTTGATTTTCCCTGAAATTTCCTATGATCAGGTCGAAAAAATTCGCGGCTTCGACATTTGCGTCGTAACCACCGCGAACACCGACGAAGAAGCAAGGGAACTTCTGAAACTGATGGGCATGCCCTTCGCAAAGAATTAGGAGGCTTAAAATGGCAAAAAAAGCATTAGTCAATAAACAACAAAGACCGGCTAAATATTCGACGAGAGCATACACCCGTTGCTCCATCTGCGGCCGTCCCCACGCGGTACTTCGCAAGTACGGCATTTGCAGAATTTGCTTCCGCGAACTGGCTTACAAAGGTCAGATTCCCGGCGTCAAGAAAGCAAGCTGGTAACAGGAGGATAGAGATATGTCAATGACAACAGACCCCATTGCAGATATGCTTACCCGCATCAGGAACGCACTTACTGCAAAACACGAAACAGTTGAAATCCCCGCCTCCAAAATCAAGGTTAACATCGCCGAGATTTTAAAGAAAGAAGGCTATATCGCCGATTACGAAGTCATCGAAAGCGGCGTTCAGGGCGCAATCAAAATCACGCTTAAATACGCAGGCAAGAACAAGAAGGTCATCACCGGACTTAAACGCATCAGCAAACCCGGTCTTCGCGTTTACTGCGAAAGCACGAAAATACCTTCGGTTCTGAACGGAATGGGCATTGCCATTCTTTCGACCTCGCAAGGCGTCATGACCGACAAAGAAGCAAGAGAAGCCGGCTGCGGCGGAGAAGTTCTTGCTTACGTCTGGTAATAAAGGGAGGTACAGAATATGTCAAGAATAGGAAGACTTCCCGTTGTTATCCCCCAGGGCGTTACCGTAACGTTTGCAGACGGCGTCGCAACCGTCAAAGGACCGCTCGGCACCCTTTCGGAAGAAATCAAAGGTCATATCAACCTTGAAATCAAGGGAAACGAAGCAATCTTTACAAGAGATAACGATGAAAAAGAAACCAAAGCGTTGCACGGCTTGTACAGGGCAACCCTTCACAATATGGTGGAAGGTGTTACCAAAGGTTTTGAAAAACACCTTATGATCTCGGGCGTCGGCGTCAAGGTTGCTCTTCAAGGCACGAAACTCGTTATGAACATCGGTTTCTCGCATCCCGTCGAAGTGGAACAACCCAAAGGTATCACGTTCGCCGTCGTCAACGCCACCCCGAACCTTGTCGAAATCGCCGTCAAAGGCATCGACAAAATCGAAGTCGGTCAATGCGCGGCAACTATCAAAGCCATCAAGAAGGTTGAACCTTATCACGGCTACGGCATCTACTACAAGGACGAAGTCGTTGTACGTAAAGAAGGCAAGACGGCCGGTAAATAAAGGAGCGTAAAGTATGATTTCCAAATTAGATAAAAACACTGACAGGCTCGCAAGACACGCAAGAGTCAGAAAGAAGATCGGCGGTACTGCTGAAAGACCCCGCTTCGACGTTTACAGAAGCAATATGCACATCTACGTTCAGGTCATCGACGACGTCGCCGGAAAAACCCTTGCCGCAGCATCTACGGTAGAAAAAGAAATCGGCAAAATGGTTGAAGGCAAGAGCAAAACCGAAGCCGCGAAAATCGTCGGCGCGGAAGCCGCAAAACGCGCGATCGCCGCAGGCATCACCGAAGTGGTTTTCGACCGTGGCGGTTACATCTATACCGGAAGAGTCGCAGCGGTTGCGGACGGCGCAAGAGAAGCCGGCCTGAAATTCTAGGGAGGTTATTATGGCAGAAAGAAACGAAAAGTTCAATAAAAACAGAGGCGAGAAGCGCGAGGACAATACCCCGCACAGACTCATTGCCATTAACCGCGTAACAAAGGTTGTCAAAGGCGGCCGCAGAATGCGTTTCACCGCGCTTGTCGTCGTCGGCGACGAAAAGGGCAGCGTAGGTATCGGCACCGGTAAGGCAGCCGAAGTACCCGAGGCAATCAAGAAGGCGGTCGAAGCGGCAAAACGCGACGTCAAACCCGTCGCAGTCGTCGGAACGACCATTCCTCATCGCGCAGAAGGCGTCTATGGCAGAGGCAGAGTTCTTCTTATGCCCGCCGAAGAAGGTACCGGCGTTATCGCCGGCGGTCCCGTACGTGCCGTTCTTGAAATGGCAGGTATCAAAGATATCCGTACGAAATCCATCGGCACCACGACTCCTATCAACTGCGTACGCGCAACCATTAACGGTTTAAGACAGCTTCGCACCGCCGAAGAAATTATGGAAGTAAGAAACATCGGCAAAGCGGACGACGAAAAAATCGTGCTGTAATCGGAGGTAACCGAAATGAAACAAATTAAAGTAACTTTGGTTAAAAGCACCATCGGCGCAGTCAAAAAGCAACAGGCTACCGTTGAAGCGTTAGGTCTTCACAAAATCGGACAGTCCAAAGTATTTACGGACAGCGAGGTTTTGCAAGGTATGCTTAAAGTAGTCTCCCACTTGGTCAAAGTGGAAGAAGCGTAAAGGGAGGGCACATTTATGAAAATGCACACTTTACAACCCGCCGAAGGCGCGGTAAGAGACGTAAAAAGACTTGGCAGAGGTATCGGCTCGGGTACGGGCAAAACCTCCGGCAAAGGTCATAAAGGTCAATGGGCAAGAAGCGGCGGCGGCGTACGTCCCGGCTTCGAAGGCGGTCAAATGCCTATTTGCCGTCGTTTGCCTAAACGCGGCTTCACCAACAATTTCAAGAAAGTATATTCAATCGTGAACGTGGGCGACCTCGACGTGTTCGAGGCAAACACCGAGATCACGCTCGAACTCTTGTACGAGAATCGCATCGTCGGAAAGATGGAACCTTATGGTCTGAAAGTCCTCGGATGCGGCGAACTCACGAAACCCCTTACCATTAAAGCCAGCAAATTCACGGCTTCTGCGGTAGCGGCAATCGAAAAGGCAGGCGGAAAAGCAGAGGTACTGTAATGTTTGAAACTATTAAAAACGCATTCGGAACAAAAGAAATACGCGTAAAAATATGGGCAACGCTTTTGTTGTTGCTTGTTTACCGTATCGGTTGCTTTGTTCCCGTGCCCGGACTTAACGTAAGCGTTATTTCCCAGGCTTTGGAGCAGAGCAGTGCGGCATCGTTCTTAAACGTAATCAGCGCGATTACCGGCGGGTCGCTTTCACAAGGTACGCTTTTTGCTCTCGGAATCATCCCGTTTATCAATAGTTTCATCATAATGCAACTTCTGACACTCATCATTCCCAAACTGGAAGAAATGAGTAAAGACGGTGAAGAAGGCCGTAAGAAGATCACTCAGATCACGCGTTACGTCGCAATCGTACTCGGCGCGATTCAAGCCATCGGCATTGCGTTTATGTGGAAGAACTACATCGACCCCATTTACGGCATGCAAAAGAACTGGCTTGCGATGATTTACGTAATCGTAATTCTCGTCGGCGGCAGCGTAATGGTCATGTGGCTGGGCGAAAGAATCACGGAATACGGCATCGGCAACGGTACGTCGCTTATCATCTTCGTCGGTATTCTTTCAACGGCGGGCACCTCGCTTCTGAACGCGTTCAGAACAGTCCCCACCGATCCCAACAAACTCTGGAACATTTTCGGGTTCTTAATCCTTGTCGTGGCACTCTTTGCGTTTATCGTCTTTATGGACGGTGGCGAAAGAAGAATCACGGTGCAATATGCAAAACAGGTCAAGGGTAACAAAATGTACGGCGGACAAACCACGTTTATTCCTATTCGTGTAAACGCGTCGGGCGTTATGCCGATAATCTTTGCGTCGTCGTTCATCATGTTCCCGCAGATGATAATCAGTTTCATTCCCAAACTTGCCGAAAGCAAATTCGGCGTATGGTGGATGAGAAACCTTACCACTTCCGGCGGAACCTGGTGGGGCAGCCTGATTTATTACATCTTCTTGGTTGTATTCATCATCTTCTTTGCATATTTCTATTCGATGATTCAGTTCAACCCCGAAGACGTTTCAAAGAACATTCAGCAATACGGCGGGTTTATCCCCGGTATTCGTCCCGGTAAACCCACTTCGGATTACCTTAAACGTATCAACAACCGTATTACTTTGTTCGGAGCAATCTTCCTTTCGATCATTTGCGTAATTCCTACGTTCCTGTTCAACGTTATCGGCAAGGACATCGGACTTTCAAGCGCATTCTCGGCAACCGGACTTCTTATCGTAGTATCCGTCGCACTGGAATTCAACAAGTCGCTTGAATCGCAAATAATGATGAGACATTACAAGGGATTCCTTAAATAATAAAGTATGAGGGAAGCGGCGCAAAGCGACGCTTCCCGAAACCTTGCTTTTAAGGACGGGGAAAAGAGTTTTTTCAGGAGAGTTTATGAATATTATTCTTTTGGGCGCACCCGGAGCAGGAAAAGGCTCGCAGGCGGCGAAAATATCGGAATATTACAAGATCCCGCACATTTCGACAGGCGACATATTCCGCAAAAACATTAAGGAACAAACGGCACTCGGCAAACTTGCAAAGACTTTCATCGACGCAGGCAATCTCGTGCCCGACGACGTGGTTATCGATCTCGTCAAAGACAGGCTTTCAAACGACGACTGCAAAAACGGATATATCCTTGACGGATTCCCTCGCACCATTCCCCAAGCCATCGCGCTTGACAAGGTTGCGGATATCGACGTCGTTCTGAACATCGACGTTCCGTTTGACGTCATCGAAGACAGATTGACCGGCAGACGCGTATGCATTTGCGGCGCAACCTATCACGTATCGCAACTTAACGGCAGGGATACCTGCGAAAAGTGCGGTCAAAAACTTTTCGTCCGCGACGACGACAAAATCGAAACGGTGAAAGCGCGCCTTAAAGTCTATGAGGAACAAACCGCGCCTCTTGTCGAATATTATCAAGGTCTCGGCCTTGTCAAAACGATTAAAGGTCGCGACACCGTCGACGAAACTTTTGAAGAAGTCAGGAAGGTTCTCGATACGTTATGATTTACCTTAAAACCGCAAGCGACTTTGAAAAAATGCGCGTGGCGGGCGCAATCGTCAGGGACACCCTTTTGCTTATGGAAGAAAAAGCGAAAGAAGGCGTCACGACGGCGGAACTTAACAAAATCGCCGACGCTTACATCAGAAAATGCGGCGCAGAACCGAGTTTTCTGAATTACAACGGATATCCGTTCAGCATTTGTGCGTCGGTCAACGAGGAGGTCGTCCACGGGTTTCCTTCCAAAAGGGCGCTTAAAGACGGCGATATTGTGAGTATCGACGTGGGGGCCGTTATCAACGGGTTTCACGGAGACGCGGCAAGGACATTCCTTATCGGAAACGTAAAGGAAGAAGTCAGAAAACTTGTCGAAGTAACGAAAGAATGTTTCTTTAAGGGGATCGAAGCCTTTAAGGACGGAAACAGACTTTCGGACATCGGAATCGCGGTGCAGACGTACGCCGAAAGTTTCGGATACGGCGTCGTGAGAGAAATGGTCGGACACGGCATCGGCAGGAAAATGCACGAAGATCCCGAAGTCCCGAATTACTTTACGGGAAGAAGGGGACCGAGGCTTGAACCGGGTATGGCGCTTGCCATCGAGCCTATGATAACTCTCGGCAGTCCGGACATCTGTCTTGACGAAAATCAGTGGACGGTGTCGACAATCGACAAAAAACCCGCCGCGCATTACGAAAATACCACAATTTTAACAAAAAACGGCCTCGAAATATTGACATTATAAAAAAATTAATGTATAGTATGAAAATCAGTGTCGGAAGTATTGTCCTGTCAAAAGCGGGACGCGACAAAGGAAGATATTTCGTCGTGACGGAAGTCGTCGACGAAAACTACGTCAGAATTTCCGACGGCGACCTTCGCAAAGCGGAGAACGCCAAACTCAAAAAAGTAAAACACTTGAAGTTCAGCGGTGATAACTTGCCCGAATTTGCAAATATGCAAAACAAGGACAAGGGTGTTGTCAACGCCGAACTTCGTAGCGCGTTAAAAGCGTACAAAAACACCTGTAAGGAGGAACAATAGTGTCCAAGGAAGATGTCATCGAAGCGGAAGGCCGCGTTGTCGAGGTTATGCCCAACGCAACTTTCAAGGTTCAGCTGGCAAACGGTCATATCGTTATTGCCTACTTGTCCGGAAAACTCAGGATGAATTATATCCGTATTCTCGAAGGAGATAAGGTTACTATTGAAATGAGTCCTTACGACCTTACGAAAGGTAGAATTACCTGGCGTAGCAAAAATTAATGGAGGTATCAACAATGAAAGTCAGACCGTCTGTTAAACCTATGTGCGACAAATGCAAGGTTATCAAAAGAAACGGCAGAGTTATGGTTATCTGCAGCAAAAATCCCAGCCACAAACAAAGACAGGGTTAATTTCACTATTGCATATTATCTGCCGGTAGCACGCGGCTGATTACCGTATCATTCCATTTACATGCGGTATGTGTGAGGGCGACAATATAAAATATCATTTGTAAATTTAATGGAGGTTACAAAATGGCACGTATTGCTGGCGTAGATTTACCCCGCGAGAAAAGGCTTGAAATCGGACTTACCTATATTTATGGTATCGGCCGTCCCACTGCCACGAAAATCTTACAAGAAACCGGCATTTCCCCCGACATCCGCGTCAAGGATCTGACCGAAGAACAAGTAAGTATTCTCAGGGAGTATATCGAAAAGAATCTTCACGTCGAAGGCGATTTGAAGAGAGAAATTTACACAAACATCAAACGACTGAAAGATATCGGTTGTTATAGAGGCGTAAGACATCGTAAAGGCTTACCCGTACGCGGTCAGCGCACGAAACAAAACGCGCGTACCTGCAAGGGTCCGAAGCGTCTTGTCTCACGCAAAAAGTAGGAGGTAACTTATGGCAGCACCCAGAAAAGTTATTAAGAAACGTAAAGACTTAAAACGTATTGAAAAAGGTTGCGCGCATATCCATGCCTCTTTCAATAACACTATCGTTACCATCACCGACACCGAAGGCAATGCCATCAGTTGGTGCAGCGCGGGCAAGCTTGGCCTTAAAGGCAGCCGTAAGAGCACCCCGTACGCAGCGCAAATGATCGCAGAAGCCGCTGTCAAAGACGCGCTTCCCCACGGATTAAAGAGTGTTGAAGTTTACGTCAAGGGTCCCGGCGCAGGTCGCGAAAGCGCAATCCGCGCAATCAACACCGCAGGTCTCGAAATCACCCTTATCAAGGACGTCTCTCCCATTCCTCACAATGGTTGCCGTCCTCCCAAACGCAGAAGACTGTAAGGAGAATTTGATTTATGGCTAAATATACAGGACCGGTACTTAAAAAGTGCAGAGCGTTGGGTATCAGCCCGATGGAGCTCGGCATCGATAAAAAATCAAACCGTCAGGTTAAAGTTTCCAGAAAGAAACAAAGCAACTACGCTTTGCAACTCAAAGAGAAACAGAAGGTTAAATTTATCTACGGCATTCTTGAAAAACAATTCAAAATGTACTACAACAAGGCTGAAAGAATGCGCGGCGTAACGGGCGAAAACATGCTCGTTCTTATCGAAAGCCGCCTCGATAACGTCGTTTATCGCCTCGGCCTCGGCAGCAGCCGCGCTATGGCGCGCCAGATCGTAAACCACGGTCACATCACGGTAAACGGACACGTCGTCGACATTCCGAGTTACCTTGTGAAAGCGGGTGACGTCGTTGCCGTTAAATCCAACAAACAGGACAAAGTCATGTATGCGGACATCAAAGAAGGCAACAAAGTCGTACTTCCCGCATGGCTGTCCTTTGATAATGCAACCCTCACCGGAAAAGTCGAGCGTCTTCCCGAACGCGCGGATATCGACCCGTCTATTTCCGAACATCTCATCGTTGAGTTGTACTCGAAATAATCCGATTTTGACAATCAGATTATCCTTTATAGGAGGAATTGTTCTATGATGGAAATGAAACGACCTAAAATCACTTACGAAGAGAACGAGTCGGGCAGCTTCGCCCGTTTCGTGGTAGAGCCTTTGGAACGCGGTTTTGGTACGACGCTTGGGAACAGTTTAAGAAGGATTCTTCTTTCCGCGCTTCCCGGTGCAGCACCCGTCGGCATTAAAATTGCCGGCGTCGACCACGAATTTTCAACCATTCCCGGTGTACGCGAAGACGTTACCGAAATTATCCTTAATATCAAAGGTCTCGCAATCAAAATCCACGGCGCTTGCCCCGAAAAGAAGGAAATCACCCTTTATAAGAATACGGCAGGTCCCGTGACGGCCGCAGACATCAGCGTTCCTTCCGATGTTGAAATTCTTAACCCCGATATGTATATCTGCAACCTCGAACAGGGCGCAGTGCTCGATATGTCGATTTATATCGATACCGGCCGCGGATACGTTCCCGCAGACCGCAACAAGGACGCCAAAGCGCCCATCGGATATATTCCCGTCGACAGCATCTACACCCCCGTCGAAAAAGCAAACTACACTGTCGAGAGCACCCGTGTCGAGCAGAGCATCGACTTTGACAAACTGACAATCGAAGTCCTTACAAACGGCACCGTTTCCGCAAAGGAAATCATCAGCCTTTCTGCAAAAATCATGAACGACCACGTTCAACTTTTCGTCGACCTTATCGACAATATGTCGAGCTACGATATCCTCGTTTCGCAAGACGACGACAAACAACAGAAAGTGCTTGAAATGTCCGTCGAGGACCTTGACCTCAGCGTTCGTTCGTACAACTGCTTGAAACGCGCAGGTATTCACACCGTCGAGGATTTGACCAAAAAATCCGAAGAAGATATGCTTAAAGTGCGTAATCTCGGCCGCAAATCGCTTGAAGAAGTCATCAATAAACTTCACGACCTCGGCCTTGATCTTCGCAACAAAGACGAGTAAGGAGACTTTTTATGGAACCCAAAAAATTAGGAAGACCTACCGACCAACGTCTTGCCGTCCTCAGAAACCAGGCAAGCGAACTCTTGTGGTATGGCAAAATAGAAACAACCGTTGACCGCGCTAAATCGGTCAGAAGCATCGCTGAAAAACTTATCACCCTTGCTATCAACACTTACGAAGATACCGTTAAGGTTACCAAAACCAAAACGAACCTGAAGGGCGAAAAAGTCGAAGTCGAATTCACCAACGACGGTCCCAAAAAACTTGCTGCACGCAGGAAAATGATCGCCGAACTTCGTGATATCCCCGAAGCCAAAGAGGAAAAAGAAAGCAAAACCGCATATGCCAAACGTACCGCGGACGTCAGCAATCCTCTTGTTGAAAAACTCTTCAACGAATATGCTCCCAAATACGCAAAACGCGCGGAAGAGAAAGGTCAGAAGGGCGGCTACACCCGTATCGTCAAACTTGGCGAACGTCGCGGCGACGCAGCATCCATGTGCATTCTGGAATTGCTGTAATCTTTAAAACTAAGGCACGCAGAAATGCGTGCTTTTTTTATGCAAAAATTATTGATAATATCGCACGTTTTTTATATAATTGACCTATGCAAAAGATTCTGAGTACAATGCGTCGGGCGATAACCGACTACAACATGATCAGTGACGGCGACAAAATTGTCGTGGGCGTTTCCGGCGGCAAAGACAGTTTATTGTTGCTGACCGCTTTAAAAGCCTTTCAACGCTTTTCTCCCGCGAAATTCGACCTTGCCGCAATCACTATCGACATGGGCTTTAAGGACGCGTCTGTCGCCGAAAAACAGGCTTTGTCGGCGTATATTGCGGAACTCGGCGTGCCGTATTACGTCGTCGATACCGATATTGCCGAAGTCATCTTCGAGGCAAGGAAAGAAAGTAATCCGTGCAGTCTGTGCAGCAAGATGCGCCGTGGCGCGCTTAACAATAAGGCGATCGAGCTGGGATTCAATAAACTCGCCCTCGGACATCACGCCGACGACGTCGTGCAAACCATGCTGTTGTCGCTTTTGTACGAAGGCAGGTTTTCGACTTTCCAGCCCGTATCTTTTATGGACAGAAGCGGCATAACGCTGATACGCCCGTTCATTTACACAAGCGAATCGGACGTCAAAGGCGCGGTCAACAAACTGAATCTGCCCGTCCTGCACAACCCGTGCCCCGCGAACAAGCACACCCAGCGCGAATACGTCAACGAACTTGTGAAAAGGCTCACGAAGGAAGTGCCGTACGCCCGCGAAAGAATGCTTGGCGCAATCTATCACCCCGAACGCGCAAACCTTTGGCAAAAACCCGATAAATCCGACGATTAAAAGGTCATAAATCCGTTGTCCCCCTACATATTTTATAAAGCAGGGGGAATCAATGGAAAGGAATATCGAAAGGATTTTAAGGGAAGCCCGATACGTCTTGGAAAACAAGTGTACCGTGCGTGAAGGCGCAAAAAAATTCGGCGTGTCGAAAAGCACTTTTCACGCCGACATAACTTATAAATTGAAAGACGTCGATAAGGAAACATATGAAAAGGTGCAACGTCTTATGGATTATCACTTTTCAATCCGCCATTTAAGGGGCGGCGAAGCGACAAAAAGAAAGTATAAACAATCGAAAACGCCCGTTTAACGGCAAAAAACAACCGCACTCATTAAAGTGCGGTTTTGTTTATTTGTTAAGGGTATATTTTTCTTTAAATTCTTTTAATGGAATTTGTCGCGTTTTTCTTTTCATCGACGAGCCGTTTTGAAGTTTAATAATAAAACTACCATCGTTTTTTGTAAGCACAGCGATATTAAATCCATCATCGCTTTTGACTTCCCAATCGCGACCGCTTTCATTCAAAAGACTTAATATTTTTTCTTTAAACTCTGTTAAATTCATACAATACCTAATATGCAATTTGTCCGTGTAGCGCGGACTTTTAAATAAATAGTACACGATTCTTGTACTATTGTCAATATGAAAGAATTAAAAATTGCAGAAAACATAAGATTTTATCGTAAACAAGCAGGGCTCACGCAAGAACAATTAGCGGCGCATTTCGGAAGCAGGAAGACGCTAATAAGCAATTATGAAATCGGTCGTAATACGCCCGATATAGTTACATTATGGGAACTTGCGGATATTTTTGACATAACTATCGATGAACTTGTGGGTAGAGAATGACGGATTTAACGACCTTGCGTAAAAATATTTGTGCGTACAGAAAGTTGCTTAATATTACGCAAGAAGAACTTTCCTATAAGTTAGGCGGGAGCAAAAATCTTGTGTCAAACTACGAAAACGGCATCAGTACGCCGGATATTTTGACGCTCATAAAACTCGCCGATATATTTGATATTACCCTCGACGCACTTGTGGGCAGAGAATAAATGCTATGAAAACATTCAAATTAGCTGAAAATCTGAAATAGTATCGCATACAAGCAGGATTTACGCAAAGTCAACTTGCGGCGTATTTAAATGGCGATAAATCTTTAATCAGTAATTATGAAAACGGCAAAAACGTTCCCGATATATTCAAAATGTGGGAACTTGCGGACATTTTCGATATTACTCTTGACGAATTAGTCGGACGAGAATAAATATCGCTCGTTATTAGCAAGCATTAAACAGGGCATAAAAAAAGACACTCGGCAGTGCGAGTGTCTTTTGTTTTTGCTGAATTATGCTTTGCCTGCACAACCCAAAACGTCGATGAGTTTGTGGCGGACGCATTCCTTAATCGCCGCTCTTGCGGGCCCGAGATATTGACGGGGATCGAAGTGCGAAGGATTGTTATAGAAATGTTCGCGGATAGCGGCGGTTGCTGCCATACGAAGGTCGCTGTCGACGTTGATTTTGCAAACAGCCATACGTGCGGCTTCGCGAAGCATATCTTCGGGAACGCCTTTTGCGCCGGGCATACTTCCGCCGTACTTTTCAATGGTTTCGACGTATTCTTGCGGAATGCTGGATGCACCATGCAATACGATGGGGAAGCCGGGCAGACGTTTGCCGACTTCTTCAAGGATGTCAAAGCGAAGACGAGGCGCGGTCTTGAACTTGAATGCGCCGTGGCTGGTGCCGATTGCGATTGCAAGGGAGTCGACGCCCGTGCGGGTTACAAACTCTTCAACCTGGTTGGGGTCGGTATAGCAAGCGTCCTTTTCGCTGACGTTTACCGCGTCTTCGATGCCTGCCAGCTGGCCGAGTTCCGCCTCGACAACGACGCCGTGATCGTGAGCGTATTGGACGACTTCCGACGTGATTTTGATATTTTCTTCAAAAGAGTGATGCGACGCGTCAATCATAACCGAAGTAAAGCCACCGTCAACGCAGGATTTGCAAAGTTCGAAACTGTCGCCGTGATCGAGGTGCATTACGATGGGCAGTCCGCTGACTTCCGACGCCGCCTCGATAAGATGACGGAGATATACGGGGTTTGCGTACTTTCTTGCGCCCGCGGATACTTGCAAGATAACGGGAGCGTTTTCTTCGGTGCAAGCCTCGACGATGCCCTGGATGGTTTCCATATTGTTGACGTTAAAAGCGCCGATTGCGTAACCGCCTTCATACGCTTTCTTGAACATTTCGGTGGATGTAACTATTGGCATAAATAACCTCCATTGATTATTATGTTTATTTTTGTCAAGGCTATTATATATTAAAAGCCGATAAATTTCCACTAAAAGACGCACAAAATTGGAAAATACTTCAATTTTTTACAAACCGCGCAAAATGCCGAAAAAGGCGAAAAAAAACCGCAACGGGCGTTGCGGCATTAAAAAAGGCGAAATTATTGTTCTGCGCTTATGGGTTCGTAGGGGATATAGGCGTCGTCATCCTCGATAATCTTTCCCTTTTTGACAAGGTGTTTGTAACGAAGAATCTTTATCACGAGAATTAATATTCCAAGCGCGATTGGCGCGCACGCCGCGACCACGATGACGTAGTAAAGAAGCGGATTGAAAATGCCTGCGTACGACGAAAATCCCGCATAGGTTTTTATCGACAGGTAATACGTCAAAAATGTTGCCGCCGACGAAGCGAATCCGAAGCCCACAAGATGATATATGCGGTTTTTGCCCGTGAGAGCAAGCACGATAAGCATCACCGCTCCGTAAAGAATCACGATGTAATACCACTTTGAAAACAGCACGTTGTATGCAAGCGACGTATCGATTGCGGCTTTTGCCGCGATGTCAAGCATCTTATACGATTCCGTCTTCATAAATCTGCGTTGGGCAAGGGCGGCAACGTTGTTTGCCATAAAATACCCTGCCGCGGCTGCCGCAGCAAACACAATGACGAAACAGAACACGGTATAAATCGCATACGCCGTGCGTTTCGAGTTCAGATTCTTCTTTTCCTGTTCAAGAGCGCTGTCGACGGGAAATTCCTTGACGTTGGCTTTCTTGACTTTTTTCTTATTATCGTTCTTTCCCATAATCTTAATAAAAGGCATATACCTTACATTTATTTTAAGGCTTAAAACGGTAAAATGTCAATACAACTTTGAAAAAATGTGTCGATTTCGCCCGATATACGGTTGAAAACATAGTTTTTACTGTTATAATATATACGAAATATTGAAAAGCAGAGGTTTAATTATGATTTCAGATGAAAGACAAAAACTGCTGGCAAAGAATCTTGTGGAATATTCGATAAGCGTTCAAAAGGGCGAAAAGGTCTGGATCGACGCTTTCGGCATCGACGTTTCTTTTGTGAACGCGCTTGTGGACGCGGTGTATGCGGCGGGCGGACAACCTTACGTTTTCCTGCACGACAGACGCGTCGAACGCGCTGTTCTTAAAAACGTTACCGACGAACAGCTGGAACATATGGCGGCGCACGACGCGCGTCTTATGTCCGAAATGCAATGTTACATCGGCGTCAGGGGCGGGCAAAACAGTTACGAATTGTCCGACGTGCCCGACGACCGCATGCAGGCGTACAACCGCATTTACAACCACCCCGTGCATCACGAACAACGCGTGTGCAAAACCAAATGGGTGGTCATGCGCTATCCCACGGAAGGCATGTCGCAACTTGCCGGAATGAGCACCGAAGCCTTTGAAGATTTTTATTTCAAGGTATGCTGTCTGGATTACGCAAAAATGGAAAAAGCAATGCAACCGCTTGTTAATCTGATGAATAAGACGGATAAAGTGCGTATTGTGGCAAAAGACACCGATTTAACGTTCAGCATAAAAGATATTCCCGCGGTTACTTGTTCGGGCAGAATGAATATCCCTGACGGCGAAGTTTACACCGCCCCCGTGAAGAACAGCGTCAACGGAGTGATACACTACAACGCGCCGAGTATCGAAAATGGCTTTCGTTTCGAAGACGTCAGGCTTGTTTTCAAAGACGGCAAAATTATTGAAGCGACCGCAAACAATTCTGCGGCGGCAAACGCGATTTTCGACACCGACGAGGGCGCACGCTACGTCGGCGAATTCGCAATCGGCGTCAACCCTTATGTCAAGAACGCAATTGGCGATATTCTGTTTGACGAAAAAATCAGCGGCAGTATTCACTTTACGCCGGGTGCCTGTTACGACGACGCTTACAATGGTAACGTGTCCGCCGTCCACTGGGATCTGGTTTTGCGCCAAACCCCCGACGTCGGCGGCGGTGAAATCTACTTTGACGATGTGTTAATCCGCAAAGACGGTTTGTTCGTAGTGCCGGAGTTAGATTGTCTTAACCCGTCCCGCCTTGTTTAACGGCGATATTTTGCGACCTTACGGCGTTTTGACAGAACTTTGTTCAGTTACGTACGCATAAGTACGCGCCTTCGCAAAAACCTGTCAAGAACGCCGTAATCTCATCAAAATCTCGCCGTTAAACGGTAGAGAGAGTATGCTTTTTTATGTCATTGCGAAGAGTAAACAGGGACCCCAAAAGATACTTGTACTTTTGGGGATAAGGAATAAACAAGCAAAAGACAAACAATTGTCGCTTGTGGCGATTGTTTGGTTAAAAGCGCAGTTTATGACGCGCGACGTGGCAATCTCCCGGAAGGGTAACCTTGTAAAATTGTGTCCGTTCCCGGCGATTCCCACGCTTCGCTCGGAATGACATGGTGCTTCGCACGGGACAAGATAATTTCTGCGATACTTCGCATTGACATAGTTTAATAAGAATTATACAACCTCAAAAACAAAAAAACAGGGCGAATTTTTGAAATATCAGGAACTTACTCGAATATTTTTGGAAATATCGTTAAAAAATAAACAATAATTGGTAAAAAGTGGGTAAATTTGCTTGTTAAAATTATATTTTAAGGGTAAAATGTACTTGCAATTCGGGTTTCCGATTGTTAATTACTTCGTAATATAAATTTTGGAGGATATCTATATGTCACAAAACGTCAGAGTTGCTATCAACGGCTTCGGCAGAATCGGCCGTCTTGCTTTCAGACAAATGTTCGGCGCGGAAGGTTATGAAATCGTCGCTATCAACGATCTTACCAGCCCCAGAATGCTCGCTCATCTTTTGAAATACGACTCAACCCAGGGTAACTATGCAAACAGCCACAAGGTTGAAAGCGCAGAAGCTGTTCTTAATGAGGACGGCACCGTTAAAGAAGACGGCTACATCGTTGTCGATGGCAAGAAAATCACCATTTACGCACAAAAGAACGCCGCTGACCTTCCTTGGAAAGCCCTTGACGTAGACGTTGTTCTCGAATGCACCGGTTTCTATACCAGCAAAGCGAAAGCGCAGGCTCACATCACCGCAGGCGCAAAGAAAGTCGTTATTTCCGCTCCCGCAGGCAACGACCTTCCCACAATCGTTTACAACGTAAACCACAAAACGCTCAATAAAGACGATAATATCATCTCCGCCGCAAGCTGCACCACCAACTGCCTCGCTCCGATGGCAAAAGCCCTTAACGACTTTGCTCCCATCAAATCGGGCATTATGGTTACCATTCACGCTTACACCGGCGACCAGATGGTTCTTGACGGACCGCATCGCAAGGGCGACCTCCGCCGCGCTCGCGCAGCTGCCGTGAACATCGTTCCCAACAGCACCGGCGCAGCAAAAGCAATCGGTCTTGTCATTCCCGAACTTAACGGAAAACTTATCGGCTCCGCACAACGCGTTCCCACGCCTACCGGCTCCACCACGATCCTTACCGCTATCGTTGAAGGCACCGTTAAGAAAGAAGACATCAACGCCGCTATGAAAGCAGCCGCAAACGAAAGCTTCGGCTATAACGAAGAAGAAATCGTTTCAAGCGACATCATCGGTATGAGATACGGCAGCTTGTTCGACGCAACTCAGACGATGGTCATCAACCTTGACAACGGCACTTCCGAAGTACAAGTCGTTTCCTGGTACGACAACGAAAACAGCTACACCAGCCAAATGGTCCGCACCATCAAATACTTCTCGGAACTTCTCAACAAATAATCGAAAAACAAAAAATACCCTCGGCAAATGCCGAGGGTTTTTTATTTGCTTTTGTTCTTATGCCGTCGTCGACAACTGCGTGACGGTGATAAACGCGTTGTTGAAAGACGCGGTGTCTGCCGTCGTGTTGTAAATCGACAGCGTGCCGGGCGATGAAAAATTCAGATAAACCGTCTTCGCCGCGGACGTAATCCCCGTGTCGGAACCGTCGTAAACAACGTTGTTCGAGGTCGCTCCGTTGACGTACAAAGTTATGGTTTTCTGGGTTGCGCCCGTGGTCGACGCCGCGCCGCCGAAAGTTACGAGATATTCGCCAATCGGCACGTTTACGGCGTTATTTGATACGGTAAACGTCCCGCCCGTGCTTTGTGCGGTCTGCGAAATCGGGATAATCGTGTTGGTTGCAACGCTTTCTGTTGCGGTATTTTCCGCGTGTACGGTATAGCTTACGCCGGCAGGTCCCTGCGGTCCCGTTGCGCCGGCGGGTCCCTGCGGGCCGACTGCGCCTGTTGCACCCGTTTCGCCTTGCGGTCCCTGCGGTCCCGTTGCACCGGCAGGTCCCTGCGGACCGACAGGTCCGGGCACGCCTTGTGGACCGCGACGTCCGTTGAAGCCGCGAGGCCCCGGTATTCCTTGCGGTCCGACGGGACCGCGTGGTCCTGCTATCACGCTGCAAAGTCTTGCGGGCGGATTGCAAGGATAAATATTGTTTCTGCATAAACAACCCATAGTTTTACCTCCGAAAAAATATGTAAACAAGGGCTTTCGTTATATCCTATGCCGACGCGCTTCGGCGTGTGATTTTCAATGGTTTGACATCATAAAAATATTGTGATATATTTTATATATTCTTTTATGGGAGAATTGATAATGAACTATGTAATAAGCACCGACGCGTGCGCAGACATGCCCGTCGGATATGAAAAGGAACATGATATACCCATCGTTCCGATGCCGTACTCTTTGAAGATGCCGAAGGGCACGCTGAAAAAACTCGACTTTATCGGGAAGGCGAACACGGAGTTCGATATTGTGGAATGCCGCACCGACACGACGGGCTTCATTCAGAACATGAAAAAGTTCTTTGACACTCTTCGCGCGGGAGCGATTCCCAAGACGAGTCAGTCCAACGCCGAAATCACTTTTGAAACGCTTGAACCTTACGTGAAAGCGGGCAAGGACGTTTTGCATATCGCGTTTTCATCGGGCATGAGCGGCAGTTTCAACTCCGCCTGCATCGCGGCAACCGAGCTTATGGAAAAATATCCCGGCCGCACGGTGAAAGTCGTTGACAGTCTTGGAGGCGTTGGCGGCGAAGGGCTGTGCGTAATGGATGCGGTGAAACTTCGCGACGAGGGCGTGAGCATTGAAGACGCGCACAAAAAACTTACCGAATACGCGCCGAGATATCATCATTATTTCACGGTCGGCGACAAAGCCTATCTTGCAAGAAGCGGCCGTATCTCGGGCATCGAATACATGTTCGCAACCCTTCTCAATATCCAGATTATTCTGGGACTTGACGGCGAAGGCAAGGTTTATCCCGCCGCAAAGGTCAGGGGAACGAAAAACGTATACAAAAAGTTTTTGGAATTGTTTGAAACCGAAAAGGGCGACGAAGACAACTCCGAAATCATTTTGTGCCACGGCGACAATCCCGACGGAATCAAACTTCTGGGCGAAATGATGACCGAAAAATTCCCCGAAATCAAAAAAATCGATTACAACTACGTCAACCAGATGGTGGGCAGCAATTCGGGCCCCGACAGTCTTGCGCTTTTCTTCCACGGAAAACCGCGCGCGATTTACAAGAGGTAATAAAAAACAAAAGCGAGGAAAAAATCCTCGCTTTTTTTATGCGGAAAAGCAGTTATTCGTTGAAATCTTCGCGACTTAACGTTTTTCCGCTTTTTGCCGATTGATAAATGACGTAATAGCCTTTTCCGTTTTCGTCGTCGGTCAGTGCCAGCCAGTCGCAGACGTTTTTGATTTCGTCGGGTGGCGGGCTCTTTTTTTCGTACGGCACGCCGTAGCAGATGTATTCGACCTCGTCAAGGTTGAAAATCAAGCCCACGACGTAATTGCCGTCGGCGCCGCTAACGTTCACCCATTTGCTGTTTGGAACGACGTTTTCAAGGTCAGTGTTTTTTGGAAAACAAATAAACATTTCGTCAAGTTGCGGCTTTACGGCAAGGTAAAAATCGTTGCCTGTAAAATTGTTTTCTTTTGCGAAATCGGGGGCGGAAACGCTTGCGTTTTCTACGCGAAAACCCGCGTCTAAGGCATCTTGCGGCGGTTCGTCGGGCGGTGAAAACCTTGCGGTTTCGGCGGTTTCGGACGCGGTTGACAAATCGACGTTTTCATCTTTTTTCCGTGTTTTTTCGACGTTGTTTTCTTGTTTTTTCACCGCCGATTTTTTGCGGTTTTCCGTTTTCTTTTCAAAGTCGGATAACAGGTTGAAACAGCGGAATTTGTCGTTTCCCGTCGTGCCGAAATACAAGGTTTTGCCGTTTTTTGCGATAACGCAATCTATGTTGTCGGAAAGCGAAAGGGTGCCGAGATTTCTTTCTCCGTTTTCTGCATTAAACGACAAAATTTTGTCGCCGATTCGTATTATCATCGTTGCGTCCCGAACGTCGTCAACGTGCAAAGAAGTATTGAAAACAGTGCGCCCGCCGTCGGACACGAAACGCAGAATACCGCTGCCGACGCCTGTTCTGACGTCGGATAAAATCATAACTTTTTTCTGAAAAGACATATTAAATTCTCCTTTTAAGAAATAATATGTGCCATGCATTAAAAAAATGCGTCTGTTTTGAAAACAACAAAACAGACGCTTTAAGTTGAAAAAAGATGTTATAAACCTATTGTTTTGCAACAACGGTTGCGGAAGCGATGACGGAGATGCCGTCGCCCGCGCCGACGAGACCAAGTCCTTCCGTCGTCGTGAAGGCAAGCGACAAATTGTCCTTGCATATCGAAAGAGCGTGTGACAACGACGTGCGGATTTTGTCGAAATACGGGTTAAGTTTCGGGCGTTGACAAGCGACCGTTGCCGAAACGAATTTTACGACGTAGCCGCGCTTATCTAAGCGCGATAAAACTTCTTTCAAAAGAAGCATGCTGGAAATTCCTTTGTATTTTTCGTCGGTGTCGGGGAAAAGAACGCCGATATCTCTTTCGCCGATTGCGGTAAGAATCGCGTCCATTACGGCGTGCGTCAGAACGTCCGCGTCGCTGTGACCGAGCAGTCCTTTTTCAAAGGGAATTTCCACGCCGCCGAGCACGAGTTTCCGATTTTCGACGAGCTTGTGCGTATCTATGCCTATGCCCGAGCGGTACGGGAAAGTTTCAAGATCGGAAAATTTTGTGATTTTGACGTTCTTCACGTCGCCGTCAACGGCTTTCGCATCGTCGTACAAAGTAAGGTAAACCGACGCGTCGTCGGTAAATGACGAAGAAATGCGGGCATAAGCGGTTTTCAGTTTTTCGGTTCTGAAACCTTGGGGTGTCTGAACGCGGCGGAAATCTTCGCGGTCTGCCGCGCGGTATCCGTTTTTCACGTTCGCGATGCTGTCGTCGAGTTTTATCACGGGGACCACTGCGTCGACGTCGTTCAGCGCGTCAAGTACGTTTTTTATCACGTTGTCGGAAACAAAGGGCCTCGCGCCGTCGTGGATAAGAACGAATTCGGCAGTTACGCGGTCAAGGGCGCGTTTCACGGTGTCGGTGCGGGTGCTGCCGCCCAAAATCACGGTTACGTTTTCGTATCCGTCGAAAAGCGAGCGCGCGCGGGCAAAATTCTCGTCGTTCACCGCGACGATTATTTTTTTAAGACCGGAAAAAGCAAGAAAGGGCAATACGGAATTTTCAAGCACCGTACGGCCGTTTACCGTGCAAAAGAGTTTGTTGAGGTTGTCTGAAAAGCGGGAACTCTCGCCCGCCGCCGGAATAATTACGTCAAACATCAGTCGTCGATCACCTCATACAAATCGGTTGCGTTTGCTTTGTTTGCGACGTCGGGGGTTGCAAGGATTTTGATTTTTACGGTGTCGTTGCCGAAATGCACGACGACGATATCGCCCGCTTTGACGTCTTTGGACGGTTTCGCGTCGCGGCCGTTGACCTCGATTCTGCCGCCGTCGCAGGCGTCCTGCGCGACGGTGCGGCGTTTAATAATGCGTGAAATTTTCAAAAATTTGTCGATTCTCATTATTTTTCGTTTATTTTTGTACTTTTTTTATTTTATTTATAAATATATAAGCAAAAACGGTTGACATCTTGCGCGACTTCGTGTAAACTCGTAAAATGCGTAAAAATATGAATAAGTATATTTTTCTTTTTCGAATCAGTCGGAAAGGGTAGGGGCGAATGTCGCCTTTTTGCGTTGTCGTACTGAGGTTTTAGCCCTCGCGAGGTGCATCAAGACATAACCTTCTTATGCACTTATCTCATTATAATGCACGGTAGCAAAAATTTCAACATAATTTCAAAATTTAATTTCCAGTAAAAAAGGAGTTACACGATGTCAGAAGTAAAAGTTCACAAGGTAAAGTATGGCAATACCGAGCGTTACTCTTTCAGCAAGATCAAAGACGTGCTCGATATTCCGTACCTCATCGAAGTTCAGAAGAATTCGTACAAGAGTTTCCTCGAACACGGCATCAAAGACGTGCTGGACGAATATTCGCCCATCCGCGACTTTTCGGGACGTATGGAATTGTCCTTCATCGATTACAGACTCGACGGAGAGCCGAAGTATTCGGTCAGGGAATGCAAAAACCGCGACGCGACGTATGCCGTGCCTCTTAAAGTAAAGGCTCGTCTCACCAACCTCGAAACGGGCGTTATCGAAGAGCCGGAAGAAATCTTTATGGGCGATATTCCTTTGATGACGGACAGCGGAAGTTTCGTCATCAACGGCGCGGAACGCGTTATCGTCAGCCAGCTTGTCAGAAGCCCGGGCGTTTATTACAAGGGCGAAAGGGACAAAAACGGCGTAATGCGCTATTCCAACCAGATGATTCCTAACCACGGCGCATGGCTTGAATTCGAGCAGGACGCCAACGGTTTGCTTTGGGTACACGTCGATCGTCAGCGCAAAATCACCGCAACCACGCTTTTAAGGGCTTTGGGTTACGGCACGGACGACCAGATCAACGCCGTATTTGAAGAAAAGATGATTGCCGACACCTGTGAACGCGATCCGCAAGGCTCGCACACCGAAGAAGCGGGCAAAATCGACCTGTTCAGAAGAATGCGTCCCGGCGAAGTTCCCACCCTCGAAGGCGCGAACATTCTCATCAACAATTACTTCTTCGACAATCGTCGTTACGACCTTACGAGAGTCGGCAGATATAAGTTCAACAAAAAGCTGAGCATTGCTTCCCGTATCGAGGGACAAAAAATCACCCGCGACGTCGTAAGCGTTCTCACCGGCGAAATCCTTGCCGAAAAAGGCGAGGTCATCACCGAAGAAAAAGCGAAAGAAATCCAGAACAACGCCGTGAACGAAGTTTACGTCGAAGTTTCCGCTGCCGAAAAAGACGGCGAAAAGAAAACGATTGAATTCAAAGTCATCGGCAACAACACCGTCGACCTTGACGCAATCGTCGACTGCAATCCCGAGGAACTCGGAATTCTGGAAAAGGTTTATTATCCCAACCTCAAAAAACTTCTTGACGAAGTCGAAGGCGACGAAGCGCGCCTTGACGCAATAAGAAACAACGTGAAAGAACTTGTCGTAAGACACCTGACGCTTGAAGACATCGTAGCGGCAATCACTTACAACCAAGGTCTTTCCTATGGTCTCGGCACGACCGACGATATCGACCACTTGTCGAACCGTCGCGTCCGCTCCGTCGGCGAACTTCTGGAACATCAGTTCGGAAAAGGTATGCTCCGTCTTGAAAGAGTTATCAAGGAGCGTATGTCCATCGCCGCCGAAACCGCCGATATGAAACCCTCGACCCTTATCAACACCCGTCCCGTGGCAAGCGCGATTAAGGAATTCTTCGGAAGTTCCCAGTTGTCGCAGTTCATGGAACAGCCCAACCCCATTGCGGAACTCACGCACAAACGTAAAGTTTCCGCTCTCGGCCCCGGCGGTTTGTCAAGGGAAAGAGCCGGCTTCGAAGTCCGTGACGTTCACCACACTCACTACGGTCGTATGTGCCCGGTAGAAACGCCAGAAGGACAGAACATCGGTCTTATCACTTCGCTTGCTTCGTATGCACGCATCAACGAATACGGATTTATCGAATCGCCGTACAGAAAGGTCAAAAAACCCGACGGCATCGTTACCGACGACGTCACTTATATGGCGGCGGACGAGGAAGATAAGTACGTCATCGCGCAAGCCAGCGAAACGCTTGACGAAAACGGAAAATTCATTCACCAACGCGTTACCTGCCGTATCCGCGAAGATATCCGCGAGGTTGACGTAAGCCGCGTCGACTATATGGACGTATCGCCCAAACAGTTGGTATCCATTGCAACCGCTCTTATTCCGTTCCTTGAAAACGACGATACGAACCGTGCGTTGATGGGCTCGAACATGCAGCGTCAGGCAGTGCCTCTGCTTCGTCCCGAAGCGCCGATGATCGCAACCGGCGTCGAACATAAGATCGCATACGACAGCGGCGTGCTTATCATCGCCAAAAACGACGGTATCGTAAAATACGTCGACGCAGACAAAATCGTCGTGGCTCGTCCCGACGGCGAAGACGATACTTACTACACCTCGAAATTCGTACGCAGCAACCAAAGCACCTGCATCAACCAGAAACCCATCGTGGTCAGCGGTCAGAAGGTGACGAAGGGTATGATCCTTGCGGACGGTCCTTCAACCCAGAACGGCGAACTCGCGCTTGGCAGAAATATCCTTATCGGCTTCATGAGCTGGGAAGGCTATAACTACGAAGACGCGGTACTTATTTCCGAACAACTCGTACGCGACGACGTTTTCACCTCGATCCACATCGAAGAATACGAAAGCGAAGCCCGCGAAACGAGACTCGGCGAAGAACAAATCACGAGAGATATCCCCAACCTTTCGGAAGAGGCTCTTAAAAACCTGGACGAAGACGGTATCGTCAGAGTCGGCGCGGAAGTCAGAAGCGGCGACATTCTTGTCGGTAAAGTCACCCCGAAGGGCGAAACCGAACTTACGCCCGAAGAAAGACTTCTTCGTGCAATTTTCGGCGATAAAGCAAGAGAAGTGCGCGATACGTCCCTTCGTGTGCCTCACGGCGAAAGCGGTATCGTTGTCGACGTGAAAATCTTCACAAGAAAGAACAGGGACGAACTTGCTCCCGGCGTCAACAAACAGGTGCGCGTATATATCGCGCAAAAACGTAAGATTTCGGTCGGCGACAAGATGGCGGGCCGTCACGGTAACAAAGGCGTCGTGTCCCGCGTTCTTCCCAAAGAAGACATGCCGTTTATGGCAGACGGTACGCCGCTGCAAATCGTGTTGAACCCGTTGGGCGTTCCTTCCCGTATGAATATCGGTCAGGTTCTTGAAGTTCACCTGGGACTTGTCGCGAAAATGCTTGACTGGAAGATCGCAACCCCCGTATTCGACGGCGCGTCCGAAAACGACATCAAACAACTTTTGCAGGAAAACGGACTTCCCGAAGACGGCAAAATTCAACTTTTCGACGGCCGCACGGGCGAACCTTTTGAAAACCGCGTAACGGTCGGCTACATGTACTACCTTAAACTTGCTCACCTTGTCGACGACAAGATTCACGCAAGAAGCACGGGTCCGTACAGCGTGGTAACGCAGCAGCCCCTTGGCGGCAAGGCGCAATTCGGCGGACAGCGTTTCGGCGAAATGGAAGTCTGGGCGTTGTACGCATACGGCGCGGCGAACATTTTGCAGGAAATCATCACCGTTAAGTCGGACGACGTCGTGGGACGTGTCAAGACTTACGAAAATATCGTGAAGGGCAACAACGTGTCCGAACCGGGTATCCCCGAATCGTTCAAGGTTCTTATAAAAGAATTACAATCGTTGGCTCTTGACGTCAAAGTTCTTACCGAAGAACACGACGAGGTCAAACTGCGCGACTTCACCGAAGAAGACGCAGACACCGTTGCGTTCAACGCGGATAAGAAAGACGAAGAACTTGCGGAAGTCGACATCGACGACTTGTTCAAGGTTGACAACGTTGACGAAGGCGATCTGTTCGGCGACAATCTGTTCGACGACAGCGACGCTGATTTCGATAACGATATTTTCAAGGATATGGCCGACAACGCGTCGGACGATGCTGAGTAAGGAGGTATCGGCATTATGTATGAATTAAGTTCTTTCGATTCAATGCAAATCGGTATTGCCAGCCCTGAAAAAATCAGGGAATGGTCGTACGGCGAGGTTCTTAAACCCGAAACGATAAATTACAGAACACAAAAACCCGAGCCCGGCGGACTTTTCTGCGAGAAAATCTTCGGGCCCACGAAAGACTGGGAATGCCACTGCGGCAAATATAAACGCATTCGTTACAAGGGCGTCATCTGCGAAAAGTGCGGCGTCGAAGTAACGAAAGCGAAAGTCCGTCGCGAACGTATGGGACATATCGAACTTGCGGCGCCCGTATCGCACATCTGGTATTTCCGCGGCGTTCCTTCGCGTATCAGCCTTATGGCGGATATTTCCCCGAAGGAGCTTGAACAGGTTTTGTACTTCGTATCCCATATCGTTCTCGATCCGGGCGAAGTACCTGAAATCCATAAAAAACAAGTCCTTACCGACCGTGAATATCGCGAACTTTGCGAAAAATACGGCAGCAAGGCTTTCCGCGTCGGAATGGGTGCGGAGGCTATAAAAGAACTTCTTATCGAAATCGACCTCGATAAGGAAAGCAAAATTCTGAAAGACATCGTCGCGAATTCCGTCGGACAAAAGAGACTGCGCGCGGTAAAACGTCTTGAAATCGTGGAAGCGTTCCGCATCAGCGGCAACCGCCCCGAATGGATGATTCTGGACGTTATCCCCGTTCTCCCGCCCGAACTTCGCCCGATGATTCAGCTTGACGGCGGACGTTTCGCAACGAGCGACCTTAACGACCTTTACAGACGCGTTATCAACCGTAACAATCGTCTGAAACATCTGAAAGAACTCGGCGCGCCCGACACCATCATTCACAACGAAAAACGTATGCTCCAAGAAGCCGTCGACGCTCTTATCGATAACGGCAGAAGGGGCAAAGCGGTCACCGGCAGCGGCAACCGCGACCTTAAATCGTTGTCCTCGATGCTGCGCGGTAAACAAGGTCGTTTCCGTCAGAACCTGCTTGGTAAACGTGTCGACTATTCAGGTCGTTCCGTTATCGTCGTAGGGCCGGAACTGAAACTTTATCAGTGCGGTTTGCCCAAAGAAATGGCTGTTGAGTTGTTTAAGCCGTTCGTAATGAACAAACTTGTGGAACGCAACATCTGCCATAACATTAAGAGTGCGAAACGCTTTGTGGAGTCGATGAAACCCCAAGTATGGGATATTCTGGAAGAAGTCATCAAGGATCACCCCGTACTTCTGAACCGCGCTCCGACGCTTCACAGGCTTGGTATTCAGGCGTTTGAACCCGTCCTTGTCGAAGGTCGCGCAATCAAACTTCATCCGCTTGCCTGCGGCGCGTTCAACGCCGACTTCGACGGCGACCAGATGGCAGTCCACGTACCTTTGTCGATCGAGGCGCAAGCCGAAGCCAGAATCCTTATGTTGTCCACCAACAACATTCTGAAACTTTCGGACGGTCACCCTATCATCTCTCTTACACAGGATATGGTAATAGGTTCTTATTACCTTACTATCATACGCCCGGGCGCGAAAGGCGAAGGCAAAATATTCAGATCCCCCAACGAGGCGATGACCGCTTACAGAAACGGCGTCATCGACCTTCAAGCAAAAGTCGTAATGCGCGTTGAAAAGGAAATCGACGGCAAAGTGTACAGCAAACGCCTGACCACTTCCATCGGTCGTTGGATTTTCAACGAAATCATTCCGCAGGATTTGCATTTCGTACCGCGCGACACGCCCGAACAAATGCTTGACCTCGAAGTCGAAGGGCTTATCAACGAAAGCAAGGGCATTATCGCTCTTCGCAAGCAGGAACTCAACAAAATCGTCGATAACTGCTTTAAGTACAAGGGCGCAACCGAAACCGCAAAAGTCGCTGACGCTATCAAGAGCCTTGGCTATAAATACTCGACTTTGTCGGGCGTAACGACAAGCGTTTTCGATATGCATATTCCCGAAGGCAAAGAGGCAATCATAAAGAAAGCCGACGACGCAATCGTCAACGTCGAAAAGAACTTCCGTCGCGGTATCATCTCGGAAGACGAACGCTACAATGCGGTTGTCGAAACCTGGAAGAAAGCCACCGACGAAGTCACCGAAGAACTTAAATCCGAAATGGATCCATTCAACCCCATCTGGATGATGGCGAACTCCGGCGCTCGTGGTAACATGGGACAGATTCGTCAGCTTGCAGGTATGCGCGGACTTGTTTCCGACCCGTCGGGCAGAACGATCGAACTTCCCGTCAAGGCAAACTACCGCGAAGGGCTTTCCGTTCTTGAATACTTCATTTCGTCGCACGGCGGACGTAAAGGTCTGGCAGATACCGCTCTTAAAACGGCTGACTCGGGTTATCTTACCCGTCGTCTTGTCGACGTATCGCAGGACGTCATCGTCAACGAGGACGATTGCGGCGACACGAAAGGCGTCGAAGTCACGGCAATTTATGACGGCAAGAACAGACTTGAAACTCTTGCGGAACGTATTGACGGCAGGTATACGGTGAAACCCGTCCTGCATCCCGTCACCGGCGAGGTGCTTGTGGAAGCGGATACGATGATACTTCCCGACAAGGCGCAGGAAATCGACAAAATTCTTACCGACGAATGGATTAAGAACGGCTCCGATCTCAAAAAACTGCCGAAAGTCGCAATCAGAAGCATTCTTTCGTGCAAAACACGCCACGGCGTCTGCGCGAAATGCTACGGCAAGAATATGGCGAGCGGCAACCCCGTAAAACTCGGCGAAGCCGTCGGCATCATCGCGGCGCAATCAATCGGCGAGCCGGGCACGCAGCTTACGATGCGTACCTTCCACTCGGGCGGCGTTGCAACGTCGGACGATATTACGCAAGGTCTTCCCCGCGTCGAAGAATTGTTTGAAGCGCGTCGTCCCAAGGGACAGGCGGTCATCGCGGAAAACAGCGGCGTCGTAACCCGCACCAACAACGACCGTGAAATCATCGTTACGAGCGCTGACGGCGAAACCAAATCGTACGCGATTCCTTACGGCGCGAAACTCAAAGTCGATAACGGCAGCAAGGTGGAACCGGGCGATCCGTTCACTCAAGGTTCAATCAACCTGCAAGATATGCTCCGCGCACGCGGCGTAAAAGGCGTACAGGATTACGTGACGAAAGAAGTCCAGTCGGCGTACAGAAACTCCGGCGTCGATATCAACGATAAACATATCGAAGTCATCGTCCGCCAGATGCTCAGAAAGGTTAAGATCGAGTCGCAGGGCAGCACCGATATGCTCCCCGGCACGCTCGTCGACATCTTTGAGTACGAAGACGCCAACCAAAAAACCCTTGAAAACGGCGGAGAACCCGCAAAGGCAAAACGTACGTTGCTCGGTATCACGAAAGCCGCTCTCGCGACGGAATCCTTCCTGTCGGCGGCATCGTTCCAGGAAACCGCCCGCGTACTTACCGACGCCGCAATCAAGAACAAAATCGATCCGTTGCTCGGTCTGAAAGAAAACGTTATCATCGGTAAACTTATCCCCGCCGGCACCGGTATGAAGATTTACAAAAACATCACCACCGCTCCCGTTGTGGATCATCCCGAAAAGCCGATTACCTGCACTTTCGAAGATAAGGAATTCGACGACACCCTCGGCGATTACGACAACGAATAACAAATACACGGCGGTCACATCGGAAGTATATCCTTTTTGACCGCCGATTTTTTGGAGATACTATGAAAAGACTGTTTACATCAGAAAGTGTTACCGAAGGACATCCCGATAAGGTTTGCGACCAGATCGCGGACGCTATCCTTGACGATATTCTTGCAAAAGATCCCGGGGCTCACGTTGCGTGCGAAGTTTGCGCGACGACGGGCGTCGTGTTCGTAATGGGCGAAATCACGGCGGATTGCTATTCCGACATCTCGAAAATCGCGCGCGACGTCATCAAAGACGTCGGTTACGACAGCAGCGACCTGGGATTCGACTACAACACCTGTTCGGTTCTCACCGCGATCAACGAGCAATCGCCCGATATCGCAATGGGCGTCAACGACGCGCAGGAATTCGACGGCGATATTATCGACAAAACCGGCGCGGGGGATCAAGGTATGATGTTCGGTTTCGCCTGCGACGAAACGGAAGAACTTATGCCGATGCCCATCGTGCTGTCGCACGCGCTCACCAAAAAACTCACGGCGGTGAGAAAAGACGGCACTCTTTCGTACTTGCGTCCCGACGGAAAATCACAGGTTACCGTCGAATATGACGACGGCGTTGTGAAACGCGTCGATACGGTTGTCATTTCCGCACAGCACAACCCCGACGTAACGCAGGAACAAATAAGAAAAGATATTATCGAAAAGGTCATAAAAACCACAATCCCCGAAAACCTTATCGACGACGATACAAAGATTTTCGTCAACCCCACGGGCAGGTTCGTTATCGGCGGACCGCACGGCGACAGCGGGCTTACGGGACGTAAAATCATCGTCGATACGTACGGCGGATATTGCCCGCACGGCGGCGGCGCACTTTCAGGAAAAGATCCCACGAAAGTTGACAGAAGCGCACTTTACATGGCAAGATACGTCTGTAAAAACGTCGTTGCGGCAAAACTTGCAAAAAAATGCGAAATCGAGGTTGCCTATGCAATCGGTCGCGCACGCCCCGTTTCGGTGTCCTTGAACACGTTCGGCACGGGCGTAGTGTCCGACGAAATTCTGACAAAAGCGGTGCTGAAAGTGTTTGACTTCCGTCCGCTTGCAATCATCAACAACCTTGACTTACGCAAACCCGTTTACAGAAAGGTTGCCAACTACGGCCATCTCGGAAGAAACGACGTTACTTGGGAAAAGACCGACAAAACGGAGGAACTTAAAAAAGCGGTAGCGGAGATTAAGTAATGATTATCTCGGGCGACGTCGAAAAAATTATTTTCAGAAACGAAGACAACGGTTATACCGTCGTCGATTTAAGAAGCAGCGGTGATTACGTCACCGCTGTCGGCGTTTTTCCGGAAATTTACGAAGGTATGCGGCTGGAACTTACAGGCGACTATAAGTACCACACAAGACACGGCTTGCAGTTTCTTGCGGAAAGCGTGAAAGTTGTCGAGCCCGACGGCGCGGCGGCAATCGAAAAGTTTCTGAAAAGCGGAATTTTTAAGGGCGTCGGCGAAGTTACCGCAAGGAATATCGTGGAGCGTTTCGGCGAGCGCACCCTCGACGTGATGAAAACAAGCCCCGAAAAACTTGCCGAAGTGAAAGGAATCAGCGCTAAAAAGGCGGCGGAAATATGCGCCACCCTTCGCGAGCACGGCGAAATGCAGGATACGCTTGTATATCTTCAACGCTTCGACGTGTCCTTAAACCTTGCGCTTAAAATCTATAAAACGTACGGCGCGCGCACCGAAGAAGTCATAAAAACCAATCCGTATCAACTTATTTCCGACGTGGAACGCGTCGGGTTTCAGACCGCCGACAAAATCGCACAGGAAGTCGGAATCACGAAAGACAGCGATTTCAGAATTCGGGCGGGCATAATTTATACCCTTAAAGAAGCGTCGAACAAGAGCGGGCACACCGCGCTTCCCGACGATATACTTAAAAAAGAACTTTTATCCCTTTTGGGATTTGACGAAACTTATCTTGAAAAGGTGGAGTGCAATATCGAAGACCTTATTTTCCTGGCGGAAATCAAAGACTACGTCGTCGATAACGCGCGCTTTTATATGCTTTACAAAAGCTACCTTACCGAAAAAACGATTGCAAGACGACTTGCGCTTCTGGAAGCGGCGCACGGCGACATCGAAGTGGATTTTTCGGAACAAATCGATAAGTTTGAAGAAATGAGCGGCATAAAACTGCACGAAAAGCAGCGCGAAGCCGTGTCGAACAGCCTTAATTCCGGCGTGCACGTCATAACGGGCGGCCCCGGCACGGGCAAAACCACGATAATAAAGTGCATTCTGCACATTCTCAAATTTTTGAAGCTGTCCTATCAGCTGTGCGCGCCAACGGGACGCGCGGCGAAACGTATGGGCGAGGCGACGGGTGAAGAAGCGAAAACCATTCACCGCCTGCTTGACCTCGATTTCAAGGACGGCAAAGGCTATTTCACTTACAACGAAAACACGAAAATCCCTGTGGACGTCGTCATCGTCGACGAAGTGAGTATGGTTGACGAATACGTCTTTTCAAGCCTTGTCAAGGCGTTGCAGGACGGCGCGACGCTCATACTCGTGGGCGACAAGGATCAGCTTGCGTCGGTGGGCGCGGGCAACGTTCTTGCGGACGTAATCGCGTCGGGACTTTTCAAAATAACGTATCTTGACAAAATCTACCGTCAGTCCGACGGCAGTATGATTATCGAAAACGCGCACCTTATAAATCACGGCAAGATGCCTGTGCTCGACAACCGCGCAAAAGACTTTTTCTTTGTCGACAAGTCCGACCCGACCGAAGTCAAAGCCGAGGTCGAAGCGCTTGTCACGACAAGACTGCCGAAGTATCTGAAATGCGAGCAGACCGACGTGCAGGTACTGTGTCCGATGAAAAAGGGCGTTGCGGGCGTCATCAGCTTAAACGCTGCGATAAGGGACAGCCTTAACCCGAAAAAGGATTCTTCCGACGACATAAAATGCGGCGAATACACCTTCCGCGAAGGTGATAAAATAATGCAGACCGTCAATAATTACGAGCAGGAATGGTTTGAAGAAGTTGACGGAAGAACTAGACGCGGGGCAGGCGTTTTCAACGGCGATACGGGCTTTATCGAAAGTATCGACCGACAAAATATGAAGTTTAACGTGCGTTTTGATGATAATAAAGTGTCGGAATATTCGTTAAGCGATATTGACCAGATTATCCCGGCATACGCCGTTTCGGTGCATAAATCGCAGGGAAGCGAGTTCAAGGCGGTGGTTGTCGCGCTCTCGCAGGGGAACTATTTCATAATGACCAGAAACCTTTTGTACACCGCCGTAACCCGCGCGAAAGACCTGTGCGTCATCGTGGGCGCGGAAGACGTCGTAAAGCGTATGGTCAGGAATAATTACACTGCAAAACGATATACGTTGCTCACAAGATTTCTGACGGAGGCGTACGGTGAATACGACTAAGGCGAAAGAGTTTTTCAAAAAACTTTCCGATAAGTTTCTGGATTTGCTGTATCCCGAAGGGCTGACCTGCGTCAACTGCGGCGACGAACTTCAACACGAAACAAGGCTGAATCTTTGCGGCAAATGTTACTTAAACCTTATCGAAAACGACGGGCATCGCTGCAAAATCTGCGGCATAAGAATGAGAAACGAGGCGGACTACTGCGACAACTGCACCCGCTTCGATAAATACTTCGATATGAATCGTTCGCCGTTCATTTACGAAAAAACGGCAAGCGACCTTGTCAAAAAACTTAAATTCGGCAACAAACTTTATATCGCGAAAGAACTTGCGAAAGCGATGGCGGACGAATACTTCACGGGAAATTTCAATTGCGACTTCATTTTGTACGTCCCGATGACTGAAAAAGAAGAAAAAGAAAGGGGCTACAATCAGTCGGAACTTCTTGCAAAAGAGGTCGGACTTCGCACCGGGCTTTCGGTTTTCGACAATCTCAAAAAGGTCAAAGAAACCGGCAGACAGAAGAAACTGACCGCAAAAGAGCGTCGTGAAAACCTGAAAGGAGTTTTCGACGTTGTCCGCGCCGACGAAATCAAGGGCAAAAACGTCCTTGTCATCGACGACGTTTACACGACGGGCGCGACGATAAACGAATGCGCGAGAGTACTAAAACGCGCGGGCGCACGCAAAGTTTATTCGATAACGGCGGCGCAAACCGCGTTCAAGCCTGACGGCGAAAAAGGCGAAATCGCCGAAGATAACGCCAACGCTTTACACAAAAACTAATTTAGTGTATTATATTAAAAAGTCATTTTTTGCGCGCACGCGCACAAGGAGATTAAATGAGTATTTTCAGCACGCTTTTTGACGAGAACGAAAGAAACGTCAGAAAACTGAAAAAGATTGCCGATAAGGTTGAAGAATTGTCGGAAAGATTTAAGGCTATGTCCGACGAAGAGCTGCAAGCGATTACACCGGCATTGAAAGAAAGATACAATAACGGCGAAAAGCTGGACGCACTTCTGCCCGAAGCGTTTGCGGCGGTAAGAGAGGCGTCGACGAGGGTTACCGGGCTTCGTCATTATTACGTGCAGCTTCTGGGCGGCATCACCTTGCATCAGGGACGCATCGCAGAAATGAAGACCGGCGAAGGAAAAACGCTTGTCGAAACGCTGCCGGCATATCTCAACGCGCTTACGGGGAACGGCGTACACGTCGTTACCGTCAACGATTACCTTGCAAAGCGCGACGCCGAGTGGATGGGAAAGATTTACAGATTCCTCGGAATGAGCGTCGGCGTCATTTTGCACGATATGAAGACGGAAGACAAAAAAGCCGCCTATAACGCCGATATAACTTACGGCACGAATAACGAATTCGGTTTCGATTACCTTCGCGACAACATGGCTGTCACAAAAGAAGACCGCGTACAGCGCGGACACGCCTTTGCAATCGTGGACGAAGTGGACAGCATACTCATCGACGAAGCGCGCACACCCCTTATCATTTCGGGACGCGGCGATAAATCGAGCGATATGTATATCCGCGCAAACCGATTCGCAAGGACGTTGAAAGAAGGCGAAGATTACACCCACGAAGAAAAGGAAAAGACGGTCAATCTCACCGACGAAGGCGTCGCGAAAGCCGAGAAATTCTTTGGGGTGCAAAACCTTACCGACCTTGACAACACCGCGCTTAACCACTATATCAATCAGGCGATGAAAGCCAACGTCATAATGAAAAAGGACGTTGATTACATCGTACAGGACGGACAGGTGCTTATCGTCGACGAATTCACCGGCCGCGTTATGACGGGACGTCGTTTCAGCGACGGGCTGCATCAGGCGATCGAAGCGAAAGAAAACGTAAGGGTACAAAGCGAAAACCGCACTCTTGCGACGATTACCCTTCAAAACTACTTCCGCCTTTACAAAAAACTGTCGGGTATGACGGGTACGGCGAAGACGGAAGAAGAAGAATTCCAGAACATTTACAACCTTGACGTCGTGGTTATCCCCACCAATCTTCCGATGATAAGAATCGACGAAAACGACCAGATTTATACGAAAAAATCGGGCAAAATCGACGCGATTATCAAGGATATCAAAGATTGTGCGGAACGTCGTCAGCCGGTGCTTGTCGGCACGGTTTCCGTCGAAAAGTCGGAACTTTTGTCAAAAATCCTGCACAGAGAACGCATTTTCCACAACGTATTGAACGCGAAAAACCATAAGATGGAAGCGGATATCGTCGCGCAGGCGGGCAGAATCGGCGCGGTTACCATCGCCACGAACATGGCAGGCCGAGGCACCGATATTATGCTGGGCGGAAATCCCGAATATCTTGCCAAACAACGCCTTGAAAAAGAAGGATACAGCACCGAAGATATCGAAACCGCAACGTCGTTTGTGAAACTCGACGACGAAAACCTTATTAAACTTCGCGACGAATACCAAAGATATTATAAGTCGTACAAGGAAACTTGCGACAAGGAAAAGGAAGAAGTCATCGAGGCGGGCGGTCTTCGCATAATCGGCACGGAACGCCACGAAAGCCGCCGTATCGACAACCAGTTGCGCGGCCGAAGCGGACGTCAGGGCGACAAAGGCAGCTCGATTTTCTATATCTCCCTTGAAGACGACATCGCAAGGATTTTTGGCGGCGATAAGTTGAAACGCATCACCGAAATGATGAACGTCGACGACGATATGGCGATTTCGAACAGCGTCATCAGCAAGCAGATCGAACGCGCACAGCGCATGGTCGAAAGCCGCAACTTCTCAATCAGAAAGAGCGTGCTGAGTTACGACGACGTCATGAACAAGCAGCGCGAAATCATTTACGAAGAACGCAATAAGGTTCTGGACGGCGTTGACGTACACGCGCAGGTCATCGATATGATCGAGCCTGTCGCAAGGGAAATCGTCGGGTTCTATTACGACGACGAAAAGCCCGTTGACGAGTGGGATCTCGAAGCGTTCAACCGCGCGCTCGAACAAAGACTTTTCCCCGAAGGCACTGCGTTTATCACGGCGGAAAAAGCCAAAAAACTCAGCCGCGAAGGGCTTGTTGAAGAAGTCGCCGCGAAAGCGAAAGAACTCCTTGAAGAAAAGGTCAAGTATTGCGAATCGGTCGGTCTTGACTTCCACGACCTTGAAAGGTTTGTGCTTTTACGAAACGTTGACAGCAAGTGGATGGACCATATCGACGCAATGTCAAGCCTTAGGGAAGGTATCGGACTTCGCGGATACGGTCAGCACAATCCCGTGCAGGAATATCAAAAAGAAGGCTTTGAAATGTTTGACGAAATGATCGACAACATTCGTCGCGACACGGCGATTACCCTTATGAAAGTCACCGTGGAAAGAAGCGAGGACGGCGAAGTTAAGCAGGGCGTCGAGCGCGTCAACAACAAGGCGAAACCCGTGAAGAGCGCAGGCAAGGTCGGCAGAAACGATCCGTGTCCGTGCGGCTCGGGCAAAAAATACAAGAACTGCTGCGGAAGAAACCAGAATAATTAACGACAATGGTAGATTTTTTCAATCAGAAAAATAAAATAAAGGAATTTGACGACACCCTTAAAATGGTTGCGGATGCTTTCGACTTGGACAGTCTGAAAGCCCGCGTCGACGTCCTTACGAAAGAACAGCACTCGGACGGTTTCTGGGATAACATGGCGCACGCGGGAGAAGTCAACCGCGAACTGAAAATGCTGGAAACAAAAATCCAGAAATTTGAAAAAGTAAGGGCGGAAGTCGAGGACGTAAAAGTCCTTATCGAGCTTGCCGAAGAAGCTGACGACGAAAGCGAAGTCGAAAGCGTAAATGCCGAAATCGCAGGTTTAACCGACAAAATCGAGCATTTAAGGCTTGACGCGCTTTTGAAAGGCAAATACGACTCGCTCAATGCAATCATTACTTTGCATGCGGGCGCAGGCGGTACGGAAGCGCAGGATTGGGTGCAGATGCTGTATCGCATGTATTCGAGATATATCGAAAGAAAGGGTTATCAGATGAAAGTCCTTGACCTTCTTGAAGGCGACGAAGCGGGCATAAAAAGCGTGACGTTTACGGCGGAAGGCGACAATGCTTACGGATATCTGAAAGCCGAAAAAGGCATACACCGCCTTGTCAGAATTTCCCCGTTCGATTCGCAGTCGCGCCGACACACGTCGTTCGCATCGGTCGAAGTAATGCCCGAAATCATCAACGACGAAGAAATCGAAATTCGCCCGGAAGACCTGAAAGTCGATACCTATCGTTCGGGCGGCGCGGGCGGTCAGCACGTCAATAAAACCGAAAGCGCGGTGCGTATCACGCATATCCCGACGGGCATTATCGTTGCTTGTCAGAACGAGCGCAGCCAGATTCAGAACCGCGAAGTCTGCATGCGTATGCTGAAATCGAAACTCATCGAAAAACGCGAAGAAGAACAAATGGCGGAAGCCAATTCCATAAAAGGCGACCTTAAAAAAATCGAATGGGGCAGCCAGATAAGAAGTTACGTTTTCTGCCCGTACACTATGGTGAAAGACCACAGGACGAATTACGAAACGGGCAATATCCAGTCTGTTATGGACGGCGATATCGAGCCGTTTATCGTGGAATACTTGAAGAGGCTTTAATGTACGAAGAAATCGCCGCAAAAAAGTTTAAGGAACTTCAAAACAAGGACGATTATCTTATTCTTGCGATAGAGTCGAGTTGCGACGAAACGTCGGCGGCGGTAACGCGCGGCAGGGACGTGTTGTCGCTTGTCATAGCGTCGCAGATCGAGATTCACAAGCGATTCGGCGGGGTTGTCCCGGAAATCGCAAGCAGGAATCACGTTTCGGCGATAAGAAACACCGTCGATGAAGCGTTGAAGCAGGCAAACGTGTCGCTTTCCGACATATCCGCCGTGGCGGTAACGTACGGAGCGGGACTTCTGGGCGCGCTGCTTGTCGGCGTATCGTATGCGAAAGCGCTTGCGTACGCAATGAACGTGCCGCTGATTAAGGTGAATCACGTCAGGGGGCACATTTCGGCAAACTATATCGCGGACAAATCGCTGGAACCGCCGTATCTTTGCTTGCTTGCGTCGGGCGGACACACCGCAATTGTGGAAGTTGTCGGGTACGACGACGTAAAAGTCATCGGCACGACGCAGGACGACGCCGTCGGCGAAGCATTCGACAAAGTCGCGCGCGTTTTGGGGTTGCCTTATCCCGGCGGCCCGGAAATCGAAAAACTTGCAAAAGAAGGGAAACCCACGATAGATTTCCCGAAAGGATTTCACAACAAAAACACCCTCGATTTCAGTTACAGCGGGCTGAAAACGTCGGTGATAAATTACATGCACACGGCGGCACAAAAAGGCGAAGCAGTAAACAAAGCGGACGTCGCGTGTTCCTTCCAGAAATCGGCGGTCGGCGTAATGACCGAAAACGTCGAAAAAGCACTGCTGAAAACGGAGCTGAAAACCGTCGTTATCGCAGGGGGAGTCGCGTCGAATAAGCACCTTCGCGAGGAGATGGAAAAGGTCGGGAAAAAGCACGGCGTGAACGTGGTTTATCCGCCTTTGAAACTTTGTACGGACAACGCCGCAATGATCGGCGCGTGCGCTTTTAACCTCATAAAAGAAGGCAAAGGACGGGCGTCTTTGGACCTTGACGCGTCAGCGTCGGTAAGCCTTGAATAATTGCAAAAAACAAAGATTAAGTTGCAAAACGGCACGATAAACACCTTGTTTTGCGAAAACACATACGAGACTTTTTAGGGAAGAACGATGAAACTGACAAGAAGCGCAAACATAATCGAAGTCGACGTAAACGGCAGAAAATATTCAAAGGTAAACTATTCCGTGCCCGAAGAAATCGCAAACTGCGTTACGCACGGATTGCCCATACTTTTTTATATCGCCGGGCTTATTTACATGCTCACGATAAGTTTCGACGCAAGGACGTACGCGACAAGTATTATCACCTGTCTTTCGGCAATCACGGTATACACGATATCGACGATTTATCACGCCGTTCAGGACACCGTGAAAAAGTATTATTGGCGCAAGGTCGATCATTCCGACGTGCCGTTTCTTGTTATCGGTTGCAGTTGCGCGGTGTGTTTATTGTTGTCGAATCACGTCTATAATTATATTGCGCTCGGCGTAAGTTTCGGTATCGCGTTCATAAGCGTCGCGCTCAGCGTGACGAACGTCGACAAATTCAAGGCGGTAACGATGACGCTCGACTTTGTAATCGGCGCGGTCATGCTTGCGGCGTTCATCATCAATTTTTCGTACATACCTCACACAGTGAGGATACTTTATCTTTCGGGAGCGTTGCTTTGTATCGCGGGGAGCATACTGTTCGGCATAAAACTCAGATTCGTACACGCGGTATTTCACGTGTTCATCACGGCGGGGACGATATGTTTTTACGTCGCGAGCCTGCTTTTGATGCAAAATTACCACGGTTTTTGAGATTATTTTATAAAAATCCCGTTTTTTTCTTTGACATCTTGTTCTTTTATTGATATTATATTAGGGCTTGTAGTATTGCTACAAGATGTTTTCTATTACTCTAAATGTGAGAGTATATGATAAATACTAAATTATTAAAGACCATTTCGGAATCCGAAAAAGTGGTCGGTACAAAACAAGTGCTTAAAAGCATTGAAGGAAAGACGGTAAAGTGTGTCATCGTCGCCGACAATGCCGACGGCTTTATCAGAAACAGCGTGACCGCGTTGTGCAGGGAAAACGGTATCGAAATCATAAGCGTTCCTTCCAAAAGGGAACTCGGCAGAATTTCGGGCATCGACGTTCCGGCGGCGGTCGTGGGGTTGAAGTAAAGACGTTACCATAAATGTTTGAGTTTATCTTCGGGTTGCTGATAGGCTCATCCGAAATTACATCAGGAGGTTAGCAAAAAATGCCGACAATTAACCAATTAGTCAAGCAAGGCAGGGAAAGACAGGTCAAGAAAAGCACCACGCCTATTATGCAGCAATGCCCGCAAAAACGCGGCGTATGCTTGTCCGTCACCACGACTTCCCCTAAGAAACCTAACTCGGCGCTTCGTAAAATCGCGCGTGTCCGTCTTGTAAACGGTATGGAGGGTACGATTTATATCCCCGGTATCGGTCACAATCTGCAAGAGCACAGCGTGGTACTTATCCGTGGCGGACGTGTCAGGGACTTGCCGGGCGTCAGGTATCACATTATTCGCGGCACTTTGGACACGGCAGGCGTTGCAAATCGCAGACAGGCTCGTTCCAAGTACGGCGCAAAACGCCCCAAATAATAATCGGATGATTTCAACACCCAAATAAACAGGAGGTTACTAATATGCCAAGAAGAGCAGGCGTACCTAAACGTGACGTACTTCCCGATCCGAAGTTCAACAGCAAAGTTGTTACGAAACTCATCAATCAGGTAATGTACGACGGCAAAAAATCAACTGCCGAAGGTATCGTTTACGGTGCATTTGATATTGTAGAAAAGAAATTAAACCAACCGGCAATCGACGTCTTTACGAAGGCCCTTGAAAACGTGATGCCCGCAGTCGAAGTCAAAGCAAGACGAGTAGGCGGTAGCACGTACCAGGTACCTCTCGATATCCGCGCTGACAGAAGACAAACGCTGGGCATCCGCTGGATGACCTTGTACGCAAGAAAACGCGGCGAGAAAAAGATGGACGAACGTCTTGCAGGCGAAATTATGGACGCTTTCAACAGCACGGGCGGCGCTTTCAAGAAGAAAGAAGAAACCCATCGTATGGCAGAAGCCAACAAAGCGTTTGCACATTATCGCTGGTAATTTGTATCAACCAATACTTATTGTTAAGGGGAGTCATGAGAATATCTTAATTATAAATAGGGAGAACAACCTAAACTATGCCAAGAGAAATTGCGCTTGAAAACATAAGAAATATAGGTATCATGGCTCATATCGATGCGGGAAAGACCACAACGACCGAGCGTATCCTGTTTTATACCGGCAGGGTTCATAAACTCGGCGAAACGCACGAGGGTACCGCCACGATGGACTGGATGGAGCAGGAGCAGGAAAGAGGTATTACCATCACTTCCGCCGCTACCACCGCATACTGGAAAAACCATCGTATAAACATTATCGATACCCCGGGTCACGTTGACTTTTCCGTTGAAGTCGAACGAAGCCTTCGTATCCTTGACGGTGCAGTCGCATTGTTTTGCGCCAAGGGCGGCGTCGAGCCGCAGTCCGAAGCGGTATGGCGTCAAGCCGACAAATATCGCGTACCCCGTCTTGCTTTCGTAAACAAGATGGACATCACGGGCGCAAACTTCGACAACGCTGTCCGTATGATGCACGAAAGGCTCAAAGCCAACGCCGTTCCTATCGAACTTCCCATCGGAAGAGAGGCGGATTTCACGGGTGTTGTAGACCTTGTCGCAAACCATGCCATCATTTACAAGGACGAACTGGGCGTAAACGTCGAAATTACCGATATTCCCGACGATATGAAAGAAATTGCGGAAGAAGCCCGCACCACTCTTATCGAAGCGGTTTCGGATTTTGACGACACCATTATGGAAGAGTTCCTCGACGGTAAGGAAATTACCGCGGAAGAACTGAAACCCGCAATCAGAAAAGCAACCATCGCTTTGAAAATGGTTCCCGTACTGTGCGGAAGTTCATACAGAAACAAGGGCGTACAAAACCTCCTTGACGCTATTGTGGAATACCTTCCTTCTCCTTTGGATATTCCTTCCATCGAAGGCGTCAATCCGAAGACCGACAAGGAAGAATTAAGACACAGCAGCGACAGCGAACCTTTGAGCGCGCTCCTGTTCAAAATAATGACCGACCCCTTCGTCGGAAGAATCGCGTTCGTACGTTTGTACAGCGGCACGATGAAAACGGGTATGACGCTCATAAACGCCACAAAGGGCAAACGTGAACGTATCGGAAGAATTTTGCGTATGCACGCAAATAACCGTCAGGATATTGAAGAAGCGTATGCGGGCGACATTGTCGCGGTCGTAGGGCTGAAAGAAAGTTCCACGGGCGATACGCTTTGCGATATGAACCACCCCATTATTCTGGAACAAATGACCTTCCCCGAACCCGTTATCAGGGTCGCTATCGAGCCTAAGACGAAAGCAGGTCAGGAAAAAATGGGCATCGCGCTTCAAAAACTTTCCGAAGAAGACCCGACGTTCAAGGCTTACACCGATCAGGAAACCGGACAAACCATCATCGCGGGTATGGGCGAGTTGCACCTGGAAGTTATCGTTGACAGAATGCTTCGCGAATTCCACGTCGAAGCCAACGTCGGTAAACCGCAGGTCGCATATCGCGAAACCATTACCAAAACCGTTAAGAAACAGGGCAAATACGTCCGTCAGTCGGGCGGTAAAGGACAATACGGCGATTGTACCGTCGTGTTTGAACCGCTGGAAGCGGGCTCCGGTTTCAAATTCGAAGACCAGACGGTCGGCGGATGCATTCCGAAAGAATACATTCCCGCAATCGAATACGGCATCAGAGAAGCGTCTCGCAGCGGCGTCCTTGCCGGATACGAAACGGTTGACTTCAAAGCAACTGTCGTCGACGGAAGTTATCACGACGTCGACAGCAGCGAAATCGCTTACAGAATCGCTGCGTCAATGGCTTTCAAGGAAGGTTGCAAGGAAGCAGGTCCTATCCTTCTTGAACCTATTATGAAGGTCGAAGTTACCACCCCCGAAGATTATCTCGGCGACTGCATGGGAAGCATTACCGGACGTCGCGGCGAAATCGCGGGTATGGAACCCAACAACGGCATTTACCAGATTGATGCGAGAGTGCCTCTTTCCGAAATGTTCGGTTACGCGACAAACCTCAGAAGCATCACTCAGGGCCGTGCAAACTTTACGATGTTTTTCAGCCACTATAAAGAAGTGCCGAAGAGCATCACCGAGAAAATTCTCGGAAAATAACCGCTATTAATGCTTTGCATTAAAATAAAAATAAAACATCAGAATTTGTAGGAGGATTCAAAAATGGCAAAAGCTAAATTTGAAAGAACAAAACCCCACGTTAACATCGGCACTATCGGCCACGTTGACCACGGCAAAACCACCCTTACTGCTGCTATCACCATGTACTGCGCGGCGAAGGGCAATGCAAAAGTCATGAAATATGACGAAATCGACAAAGCTCCCGAAGAGAAAGCACGTGGAATCACGATCAACACCGCACACGTTGAATACGAAACCGCAAACCGTCACTATGCTCACGTTGACTGCCCGGGTCACGCCGACTATGTCAAGAACATGATCACCGGTGCTGCTCAGATGGACGGCGCAATCCTTGTTGTCGCTGCATCCGACGGTCCTATGCCTCAGACTCGTGAACACATCCTTCTTGCTCGTCAGGTCGGTGTTCCCTATATCGTAGTATTCCTTAACAAATGCGACCAGGTCGACGACGAAGAACTTCTTGAACTCGTTGAAATGGAAGTTCGCGAACTCCTTTCGAGCTATGATTTCCCCGGCGACGATACTCCTATCATCCGCGGTTCTGCACTTCTTGCTATGCAGGCTCTTCTCGACGGCAGAGTCGACGATCCCGCAACCAAATGCATTCAGGAACTCCTTGACGCGGTAGACAGCTATATCCCCGCTCCCGAACGCGACACCGACAAGCCCTTCCTTATGCCTGTCGAAGACGTTTTCACCATCACCGGTCGCGGAACCGTTGCTACGGGCCGTGTTGAACGTGGTCAAATCAAGATTCAGGACAAAGCAGAAATCGTCGGTCTTTCCACCGAAAAGAAAGAAACCGTTATCACCGGTATCGAAATGTTCCGTAAACTTCTCGATTACGCAAACGCAGGCGATAACATCGGTACTCTTCTCCGCGGTATCGACCGTAAAGAAATCGAAAGAGGACAAGTTCTCGCAAAACCCGGCACGATTCATCCCCACACCGAATTCACCGCTCAGGTTTACGTCCTGACGAAAGATGAAGGCGGCCGTCACACCCCGTTCATTAACGGTTATCGTCCTCAGTTCTATTTCCGTACCACGGACGTTACCGGCTCCATCAAACTCCCCGAAGGCGTTGAAATGGTTATGCCCGGCGACCACGTAGATATGGAAGTAACGCTCATCACTCCGATCGCTATCGAAGAAGGTCTCCGCTTCGCTATTCGTGAAGGCGGTCGTACCGTCGGTTCGGGTGTTGTTGCGAAGATTATCAAGTAATTAAGATTACTGATTTCTACAAATTCAAAAAATAAAATCATTATTGACCGCGTGCGCAAGCGCGTGCGCGGTCAAGAAGGTTTATGTTTTTTGTCTTAAAACAAAATAATAAGGCTGACGCACAGGTTGCAGGACTACTTGCAATATCGTTGACAGCGGTCAATTACTGTGCTATATTATTTAGGCGCCTTTTTCAGGCGTAATATTTTGGAGGTGTAATTATGCGAGTCAAGATTACTCTTGCATGCACCGAGTGCAAACAACGCAATTACGATACTTATAAGAACAAGAAAAACGATCCTGACAGACTTGAAATGAACAAGTATTGCAGGTTCTGCAAAAAAACGACTCTGCACAAAGAGACCAAATAACGGAGGGTCATATGGCAAAGAATATGCCCGAAAATCAGAACGGAGAAGAAGAAGTCAAGGAAGTCCGCATTTCGCGCGAAGAGTTAAAACAGGCTCGTCGCGAGGCTAAGGCTGCGAAAAAAGCCGCTTCCGAAAAAGAAAAACTTCAGAAGACCGTCTCTGACAATAAAAATCAGAAGGTCAAGGCAAAGACCGACGCCAATGCGAAACCCAAACTCGGCAAGCGCATTTCCAAGGCTTTCAAGGAAATGATTTCCGAACTCAAAAAGGTTACGTGGCTGAAAGGAAAAGCGGTATTGCAATCAACGCTTATCGTTTGCGTCGTCGTGCTTGTCTTTTTGGTAATTTTGACTGCTATGGACTTCGGTCTTGGCAAATTGCTTGAACTGCTTGTCGAAAAAGCAGGGGCGTAATCGTATTATAGGAGTTTTCAATGGAAAATAACGGCGAAGCCAAATGGTACGTTGTGCATACGTATACCGGCCATGAAAAAATGGTTGAGGACAACCTTAAAAAGATGATAGAAAACAGCAATCTTCAAGACTTTATTCAGGAGATTGCGATTCCCGTTGAGGAAGATATCGTCGAAAAGAACGGAAAGAAAAAGGTTGTCGAACGCAAAAAATTCCCCGGCTACGTTTTTGTAAAACTTATCGAAACGGCACACATCTGCTTTATGGTTACGAACACCCGCGGCGTTACTAACTTTGTTGGTCCCGTCGGAAAAGCAACACCGTTGTCAGAAGACGAAGTAAAGCGTCTGGGACTTGAAAAGGTCGAATTCGTCGACGTTGATTTGAAAGCGGGCGACAGCGTACGCGTTGTCAACGGCGCGCTTGAAAGTTTTATCGGCGTGGTTGAAGATATCAGTCTTGAACGTCAGAAGGTCAAAGTTATCGTTTCAATGTTCGGCAGACAAACCCCGGTCGAACTCGACTTGTCACAGGTCGAAAAAATTCAGGGTTAAAAAAATTAAAATACGCCTAATCGGGGCGAAAGCCCCTTTACATATCTTATGTGATGTGGGAGGAACGTAAATTCGATATGCGTTCCGCGATTGACCACGATTAGTCTTGGAGGTTTTTATGGCTAAGAAAATTACAGCGGTTGTCAAACTTCAATTACCCGCCGGTAAGGCAACCCCGGGCCCGCCCGTAGGTTCTACGCTCGGTCCGCACGGCATTAACATTCCCGGATTCACGAAGGAATTCAACGAGAAAACGGCAAAACAAGCAGGTATGATCATTCCTGTCATCATCACGATTTACGCAGACCGTTCGTTCTCATTCATCATGAAGACGCCTCCCGCGCCTGTTCTTATCAAGAAGGCTTGCGGTATCGAGACGGCTTCGGGTGCTCCCAATAAAACAAAAGTCGCTTCGCTTACCAAAGCGCAAGTGGAAGAAATCGCAAAAATCAAAATGCCCGACCTTAACGCTGCTTCTCTCGAAGCCGCTATGAGCATGATCGCCGGTACTGCGCGCAGTATGGGTGTTACGGTAAAGGAGGACTAATAATATGTTCAGAGGTAAAAACTATAAAGCATCAATTGCGTCCTTCGACAAGACTAACTCTTTCGAGCCCGAAGATGCTATGAAAATCGTGGTCGATACCGCAAAGGCAAAATTTGACGAAACAATCGAACTTCACGTAAAGCTCGGCGTTGACTCCCGTCATGCCGACCAGCAAGTCCGTGGCGTCTGCGTACTTCCCAACGGCACCGGTAAAACCGTCAAGGTTTTGGTAATCGCAAAGGGCGAAAAAGCAGACCAGGCACAAGCGGCAGGCGCAGACTTCGTCGGCGCGGAAGATATGATCGCAAAGATCCAGAACGAAGGCTGGTTCGGATTTGACGTTATGATCACGACTCCCGATATGATGGGTCTCGTCGGTCGTCTCGGTAAAGTCCTCGGCCCCAAGGGATTGATGCCTAACCCGAAATCCGGTACCGTTACCATGGATATCGTTAAGGCAATCAACGACGTTAAAGCAGGTAAGGTCGAATATCGTGTCGACAAAACCTCGATCGTTCACGTTCCTATCGGTAAAAAATCGTTCGGCCCCGAGAAACTTCTTGAAAACTTCAACACGGTTATGGAAGCTCTCGTAAAAGCGAAACCCGCAGCGTCGAAAGGTACTTACCTGAAAAGCATCACCATCGCCGCAACGATGGGCCCCGGCGTCAAAGTCATCTATCGCATGAACTAATTTTATTATTATTTATAATAATAATTCGCCGGGTTATTAAAAACGCTTGACGAAAGCCGACGTTTTTAGTATCATTACAGTAACTTAATATCCAAAGACAGCAAGCACCTGTTGGTTTAAAATTCGCTCGCCGAGGAACTACTAATCATTATTAAACGATTATGCCGTTTTTCACGTCTTTGGGGAACGGCATTATTTTATGCCTTAAATCTTAAAGGAGGTTATAAATGTCAGAAATCAGAACACAAAAAGAAGCGGTTGTCGAAGAAATCAAGTCGAAAATTCAGGCTGCCAAATCCGTCGTTCTCGTTGACTACAAAGGCTTGACGGTCGCTCAGGATACCGAACTTCGCACCAATTTCCGTAAAGCCGGCGTCGAATACAAGGTTTACAAAAACCGCCTTGCAAAAATCGCTTTCAACGAACTCGGATACACCTGCTTTGATGCAGCGCTCGAAGGACCTACCGCTATCGCATTTGCAATGAACGATTCCGTATCGGCGGCGAAAATCGCGGCAGAAGGCGGCAAAAAGTTCAACAAACTCGAAACGAAGTGCGGTCTTGTCGACGGCGAATTCAACGACGCGGACGCATTGAAGATCATCGCATCCTTGCCTTCAAGAGAAGTTCTTATTGCAAAGATGCTCGGCAGCATGCTTGCTCCTATCAGCAAACTTGCTTATGTGCTTAACGCTATTGCGGAAAAGCAAGAAGCTCAGGCGTAATTTTACGTCAACAAAATTAAAAACATTAAACTATTTATATTTGGAGGATTAAAAAAATGGCAGATGTCGCTAAATTGATGGAAGAAATCAAAAGTATGACAGTTATAGAATTATCTAATTTCGTAAAAGCTCTTGAAGAAGAGTTCGGTGTTTCCGCAGCTGCTCCCGTCGCAGCAGGCGCTGTTGCAGGTGCTGCCGAAGCTGCTCCCGCAGAAGAAAAGACCGAATTTGACGTTGTCCTTAAAGAAGTCGGCGCAAACAAAATCGCCGTTATCAAGGCTGTTCGTGAAGCAACCGGTCTTGGTCTTGTCGAAGCTAAACAAGCTGTTGAAGCTGCTCCGAAGACCATCAAAGAAGGTATCCCCAAGGATGCAGCGGAAGCTCTTGTTGCTAAGTTTAAAGAGGCTGGCGCTGTTGCCGAAATCAAGTAATTAAAACATCATAATTTTGCAATATTTTCCTTTTTCGCCGGAACCCGAAAAATCGTGTACGCCAAGTACACTGGGTTTTTCAGAACCCGCCGAGAAAAACAAAATCTTATCAAAATTCTGACGTTTTAGAAATGTGCAGAAAAATAAAATCTCACCTTTAAAGGGTGAGATTTTTTATGTCATTCCGAGGCGTTTTGTTTCGGGGTCCCCAAAAGATACTTGTACTTTTGGGGAAAAGGAGCACGCAAGCAAAAGAGTGAGCATTATCGTCCCCGACAATGCGATTTCAAAAACGAAGCGTGCGACGCGTACGCACCCTCGCGTGAACTTGCAAAGAACCTCGAAAATCCATCAAATTCTCGCCTTTTTAGACGGGCATTTTTTTTGGGGTCCCTGCGGGATACTGTGTACCCGATGGGCTTATGGTCGCCTTTTTACAGTGCGATAAACGTAATAATCGGGGTTTTCAAAAGATATTTATGGTGCGGGACGTAAACCCTTGTGTTTTTTTGAATATCGTAATATAATGTGTGCGGATTAAAGTTATGAAAATCAAAAGCATTAAAGAAAACGATAAAAATATTTTCAAGGAACTGTCGAAAGAGTTTTACGCGTCCGGCGCGACGATAAATCCTTATAACGACGAAACAAACGAAAAAACGTTCAGATACCTTACTTCGACGCATCACAACCTGTTCGGTTATCTCATCATATCCGACGACGGAAACTGCGCGGGGTATTCCTTGCTCACGTCGTATTGGTGCAACGAAGAAGGTGGCGAAATAGTTATCATTGACGAACTGTACGTCAAAAAAGAGTATCGCCAGCACGGATACGCAAAACACTTTATCAACTGGGCGGAAAACCACTTCAAAGGACGCGCCGTCGAAATGACGCTTGAAGTGCTGTCCGACAACGCGCACGCAATCGACTTGTATTCGGAGCTGGGGTTTGCGCCCGACGGCTTCACGACAATGACAAGAAAAATATAAAGGCTTCCGACGGGAAGTCTTTTTTGTGTTTTCGAGATTGAAAAATCGCCGCGCGTGTGATACAATAAATTTACAAAACCAAATCGAAAAGGAAACGAAATGAGCATCGGAACAAAGATACTGAACAAAATCGTGTCGCTCGCGCAGGCGACCGGCGGGCAGGTTGAAGGAAACAAGGACGTAACCGACGAAATGAAAAACCTTGCAAGGGCTGTCGCGGAAGAAGGCGTCGTAATGCTTAAAAACGACGGCGCGTTGCCGCTGTCCGAAAGCGACGTCGTTGCGGTTTTCGGCAGGGTGCAGAACGATTGGTTTTACGTCGGATACGGCTCGGGCGGGGACGTCAAGCCGCCATATAAAGTAAACCTTATCGAAGGGCTGGAAAACGAAGGCGTGAAGATTGACGAAACGTTGAAAAAAATCTATGCCGACTGGTCGGTCAAAAACGTGCCTTACGAAGGATTTTGGGGGCATTGGCCGTTCCATTTTGACGAAATGCCGCTTTCCAACAAGGTTGTCGGCGAAGCCGCAAAGCGTGCGAACAAGGCGATTGTCGTTATCGGGCGCGCGGCGGGCGAAGATCGGGAACAAAAACTTGAAAAGGGCAGTTTTTATCTGACCGACGAAGAAAAGAAAATGCTTTCCGTCGTGACTAAAAATTTCAACAGCACGATTTTAATCATCGACAACGGCAATATTATGGATTTGTCGTTTATCGACGCTTACGGCAGCGCGCTTTCCGCCGCGCTTTACGTCTGGAACGGCGGCATGGAATCGGGAAACGCCGTGGCGCGCGTCCTTTCCGGCAAGGTCAATCCGTCGGGCAGACTTCCCGACACGATAGCAAAACGCTATAACGATTACCCGTCGGCGAAAAACTTCGGCGGGAAGAATTATAACAATTATCAGGAAGACATTTACGTCGGCTATCGCTTTTTTGAAACGTTTGACAAAACCGCGGTGAGATATCCTTTCGGCTTTGGATTAAGCTACACGACGTTTGAAGAAAAAGGCGCGCTCAAAAAGGACGAGAAAGGCTTTTTCGTTGACGTCAGCGTGAAAAATACGGGCGACGTTTCGGGAAAAAACGTTGTGGCAGTGTACGTTTCCGCGCCGCAAGGGGAACTCGGGAAGCCCGACAAAATCCTTGTCGGATTTCATAAGACAAAGGAACTCGCTTCGGGCGAAACCGAAGAATTTATCATTCGGATTCCGCTTGAAAACATAACGTCGTTTGACGAAACGGGTTGCACGGGATACAAGTCGTCGTACGTCGTCGAGTGCGGCGAATACAAGGTATTTCTTGGCGCAAACGTGCGCGAAAGCAAGTTAATCGGTGCGTTTTATATCAATGAACACGTGTTTACGACGGTAAATGCAATTTGCCCCGTACAACACGATTTCAACGTGATATACCCGAAATACTTCAAGCGCATGAAATATATCATGGGTGAAAAGCCCGTGCATAAGGCGAAGTTTGAAAGAGCCGAACGCATTATTGCAAATATCCCGGCACTTTCTGAAAAGAAGGGCGACGTTGACTTTTTTGAAGTTTTTGACGGAAAGTGCAGCCTTGACGAATTTATCGCGTGCTTGTCGATTTCGGAACTTGAAATGCTGACGCACGGCGATTACAAAATGAACAGCCCGTTGGGCGCGAAAGGCAACGCCGGCGTATTCGGCGGGATATCCGAAAGCCTCAGGGAAAAAGGAGTGCCGGCAGTTGTTACGACCGACGGTCCGTCGGGCATAAGGCTTATGACGTACGCCTCGCTTTTGCCGTGCGGTACTGCGATTGCGTCGACGTTCAATAAGGACCTTGTGGAAAAACTTTACGGCGCGGTTGCGGAAGAAATGTTAAAAAAGGGCAGCGACGTTTTGCTTGCGCCCGGAATGAATATACACCGAGATCCCCTTTGCGGAAGGAATTTTGAATATTTTTCGGAAGATCCCGTGCTTTCGGGGTATATGGCGAGCGCGGTTGTCAAAGGTTTGCAAAGCAAGGGCGTATCGGCGTGTCCGAAGCATTTCGCGTGCAACAATCAGGAAACGAAACGGAAGAAAAACGATTCGCGCGTATCGGAGCGCGCGCTCAGGGAGATATACCTTAAAGGCTTTGAGATTTGTGTAAAGACGGCGGATCCCAAAATGATTATGACGTCGTACAACAAAATCAACGGCGTTTACAGTTGCTATAATTTTGATTTATGCACCGAAGTTTTGAGGAACGAGTGGGGCTTTACGGGCGCGGTAACGACCGACTGGTGGAACGTCCCCGAAAACGATCCCGACAACGCCCGCGTGAGAAACAACGCATATCGCGTACGGGCAGGCAACGACGTACTTATGCCGGGCGGGACTCACGTCAAGGGAAAATACGACAATTCCGCCGAGCAATCGGTGAACGACGGTGCTCTCCTCCGTGAAGAACTTGAAAACGCCGCGCGACACGTCATGACGATGATGCTTGACGTGCCGTCGGTAAGAAGGAAAATCCAAAAATAAAATCGTTTATGAAAAGAAAAAGAGCGGATTGTCCGCTCTTTTCGTTTTCAGGAAAATCATTTTACGTTTCGGGTGAAGCATCTTGTCTTTGAAAGACCGTCTTCGACGACGATGTGGTCGGCGGAGCATACGCCGTCCGAGTTATAGGCACATTTAACGGACGCGCAAGTGACGGAGTTTTCGATATTGCCCGTGCCGAAGTCTTCCGCCGCCTCGATATCGGCAAAAGTCTGTGCAAGAATACCGCCTTCACGCTTGATTTTGCTGGCGCACACGCCTTTTTCGGTGATGTTTACGATGCCCGCCACGCAGCGGGATTTTACGTTGTGTTCACAATTTACCGTATGACAAATTATATTATCCATTTTTTCCTCCGAAATAATTTTTTTCAAATGCGGCAAAAATATACGGCGAAGTCGTCAAAAACTTGAAAACGCGCCGTATTTATGGTATTATATCGTTGAGGTGATAATATGAAAGTTATTTTATTAAGCGACGTTAAAGGCACCGGCAAAAAAGGGCAAATCCTTGAAGTCAGCGACGGATACGCAAGAAATTGTTTGTTGAAGAAGAAACTCGCAGTCGAAGCGACCGCCTCCGCGCTTAACGAAAACGCGCAAAAGAAAGCGGCGGAAGAAAAGCGCATCGCCGAAGAAATCGCGGAAGCGAAAGTTGTCAAAGAAAAGCTTGAAAAAAGCGTCATCGACATCGGCGTGAAATGCGGCGACGGCAAAATGTACGGCAGCGTAACGACCGCGGACATCGCGGAAGGGCTGAAAAAACAAGGCATCGAAATCGACAAAAAGAAAGTCGTGCTGAAAGAAAACATCAAGGCTTTGGGTGTGTTTGAAATCGAAATCAAAGTGTACGCGGGCATTTCCGCAAAAGTAAAAGTCAACATCGTAAAGGCAAATGACTGACCTTTTTGAAAACGAGCGCATCGACGATCTGGAAATCAACGACCTTCGGCTTATACAAAATGCCGAAGGCTATTGTTTTACGTCGGACAGCGTGCTCCTTGCAAACCTTGTGAAAGCAAGGAAGACGGACAAAATTCTGGACGTCGGCGCAGGCAGCGGAATAATTTCGATACTTCTTGCGGGGAAGATGGGATACGGCAACGTGTCGGCGCTCGAAATTCAGAAAAATATGGCGGCTCTTGCTGCGAGAAATGTCGAAATGAACGGTTTAAGCGACAAAATTGTCGTGATAAACTCTTCTTTGCAGGATTTTGCAAAAAGTGTCCCTGCGGAAAGTTTCGACGTCATCGTATCGAATCCGCCTTACAAAAAGCCCGATTCCGGCGAGATGGACAAGAACGAAACCCGCGCCGTTTCAAAGTACGAACTGAAACTTACGCTTGACGAACTTATCGAAAACGCAAGACGACTTTTGAAGTTTCGCGGGAAGTTTTATATGGTGCATCGCGCCGACCGCATGGCGGAATGTATTTATAAATTGAAGCAAAACAATATTGAGCCCAAGGTAATGACGCTTGTTTACCCAAAGGCCGAAAAATCCCCCGACGTCGTGATTTACGAGTGCATTAAGGGCGCGTCGGAAGGCGTGAAAATCAACACGCTTATCGTTTACGACGAGAACGGTGAATATACCGCGCTCGCCAGAAAAATGTATTCCAAGGATTGATATGGCAGGCACTTTATACGTTGTGGGTACGCCCATTGGAAATCTGAAAGACATCACTTATCGCGCGGTCGAAACGCTTTCGTCCGTGGACGTCATCGCGTGCGAGGACACGCGCGTATCGTTAAAACTGTTGTCTTATTACAACGTCAAAAAACCCCTTATCAGTTATTACAAACAAAAAGAACGCGAAGGCTCGGAAAAGATAATTTCGCTGCTTAAAGAAGGCAAAAACGTCGCGCTCATCACCGACGCGGGTATGCCGTGCGTCAGCGATCCGGGCGCGATACTCGTGTCGGAATGTAGGAAAGAGGGACTCAAAGTAGAAATCGTACCGGGGGCAAGCGCGGTCGTGTCGGCAGTCGCGCTTTCGGGGATAACGTCGCGCGGGTTCACTTTTTTGGGATTTTTGCCCGAAAAACGCAAGGATAAGGAAGAACTTGTAAAAGATTTTAAGTTTTCTTCCGAGCCCGTCGTATTTTACGTCAGCCCGCACGAGATAAACGACGACGCGAAATTTTTGTACGAATCTTTCGGCGAAAGGCAGGTTTTTGTCGTACACGAACTGACGAAAATGTTTGAAAGCGTCGAAGAACAAAATCTTTCTTCCTTTTCGATACCGTCGCCGAAGGGCGAATACGTCCTTATCGTGATGCCAAGCACCGGCAGAAACGCATTGAACGACCTTAGCATTGCCGACCACGTCCGCCATTATATGCAAAGCGGTATGACGAAAAAGGACGCGATAAAACGCACGGCGTCCGACAGGAACGTCGACAAAAACACGGTTTACTCAGAAGTTCTTGATTTATAAATAAGAATTTAACGGCGGAATTGACAAAAATCCGCATACTTTGACAAAACAAATCAAAAACGAAAAATCCGCGACACCGTCTTAGTGTTATTATTTTTGCAAATAACATAAGGGCGGTATTTTTTCATTGAAAAACGACGCGGACGGAAAAATTATTTCACGGGAAGAATTCGGAAAGGGCAATTTGAAAAAGATATGCGACTGTTTGTCGAAAACGTTTGATAAGGGGAACGTACTGGTTGTTTTCGACGAAAAGAGCAATGACGTTTCCGACGACGTCGTAAGGTATCTTTTGAAAGGCGGATATTTCGTAAGGACGGCGGAAACACACGGAAAAGCCGAGGAACTTCCCGCAGTCGACGAGTGCGTAAAATATATAGTGGGAGTGGGCGGCGGAGCGGTTGCGGACGACGCAAGACTTCTTGCGAAACGTCAAAGCGTCGGATATTCGCTGGTGATGACCGCGCCCGACAACGACAATTTTGCGTCGGACGGGGCGTATATCCTGAACGAATACGTGTATACGGGCGCGCCCGATTTCGTCCTTATCGACGAGGAAGTCGTTGAAAAATCGACGGGCACTGAAACGGCGGCGGGCTATGGCAGGGCGTTTTCGTGTCTTGTCGGGCTGTTTGACGCGGACTTCAAAAAACTTATGTTTGCGCGTGATTTTGACGAATCCGTCGTGAATACCGTCGCGGAAAGTATAAAAATATTCGAGTCGAAGAAAAACGACGACAATTTCAAAACCCGTCTTGCAAGGCTGATGTTCACGATTTCCAAAGCGAAAAACAACCTCGATATGAAAGCGGAAAGCGCGGACGCCGTCGCAAGGGTGATGACCGAAAAATTCGGCAGGACTTTCGGCGAAAACTCATTTCTTGCGGCGTATATGATACTGAACGTGTACAGGCTGTATCTGGAATCGGACGCTACCGACACGCTTATCCCGGAAGATATCGTGTTGACCTTGAAAACGCTTGAAAAAATGCGCGTCGTAAACTATAATAATTACATGTCCGATTTGTCGGTAACGACGGCGACGGATTATCTGAAACAAACGTTCATATTAAGCGAATATCGCAGGGAAATGTACGAACGGCTGAACGGCATGGATTTGCCCGCCGTTGCGAAATTCTGGCGAAGGCTTTACGACGACGCAGGCTTCTGGCTGAAACGATACGCGTCGTCGGACGAATTGTTTAAGGTGATGGCTCTGGCGTCGGAACTGTCGGAAGGCGGACTTTTGAAATACGTAAAAAGGACGGGCTTTTTCGAAAGGTTTATCTGATATGACACTCACGAAAGAACTTTTGGACGTTGAATTGTTTTTGTTCGATATGGACGGCACGGTCTATATCGGCGATAAGGAAATCGCGGGCAGTTTCGACGCGATACGCGCGCTGAAAAAACTTGGCAAGCGCATTTGCTTTTTCACGAATAACAGCAGCAAAGCCGCGGAAGATTACATCGAAAAACTTCATAAAATGGGGCTCGATATCACCCGCGACGAAATTTATACTTCGGGCGAAGTAACGTGCGAATACGTCAACCGCGTTTATCCCGGCGCGTCGGTGTTCGTCATGGGCAACGAAAAACTCAAAGCAGAATTTATCCGCCACGGCATTAAACTTTCTGAGGACAATCCCGATTTGTGCGTGCTCGGCTTCGATACCGAACTCGAATATTGGAAACTTTATCGCTTTTGCAAGTGGCTGAACAAAGGAAAACCTTATATCGCGACTCACCCCGACCTTAACTGTCCCGCGGACGAATGCCCGATGCCCGACATCGGCGGAATGATTTTGTTTATCAACGCAACCATATCGAGAAATCCCGACATCATAATCGGCAAACCCGAAAGAGAAGCGGGTGAAGGCGTGAAAAGAAAGTTCAATCTCCCCGCAAGTAAGATTGCGATGGTCGGCGACAGGCTTTACACCGACATCGCGTTCGGCTTCAACAACGGCTTCAAGACGGTGCTGGTGCTGTCGGGTGAAACGACGGAAGAAATGGTGAGTGCCGCGGACAGGAAACCCGACGTAATACTGCCGTTTGTCAAGGACTTAATCAAATAAACAAAGCGTCCGGAAGGACGCTTTTTTCGTGTGCAAAATAATTTTCGTTTATTATCGAAAAATAAGTTATTTTGTCAAAATAATTATTTTATCCGCCGTTTTTCATCGGTAAAGTTCATTTTATGCTTTTTCGTAAAAACAGCCGGTATGGAAGTTTTTCGCGCCGGTGGGGACTGCGGTCATTTTGAATATCACGCAACCGTCGGGGCAAACGACGGTTTTTTCGTACTTCGATTCACCGCCGATTTTCGTAAGGTCGCCGCCGCTTCGTACGGCTTCCATAATCGGAAACATCACAGTCATCGTTTTTGAACATATTCCCTGATCTTGCGCGTTTACGGGGCAGCCGTACGTGCATTTATAAACGTCGCCGATTTCTTCGCCGTTTCGGCAAAGACCTTCCGTATTGTCGCCGCGAAGGTAGCCTATGACCTCGATTGTCCATTCGTATTCTTCATCGTACCATTTTTTCATAATTCGTCCCTGACTTATAAGTGATGAGAAAATTATATCACGACGTATTGTGTTTTTCAAATAAAAACGGCAGTTTCAAAATCGGAAAGGTGGCAATAATTCGGGTATGAAAAAACTATTGCTGCTTATTCTTATCGCGATATCGTGCACTCTGCTTTCGGGAAGGGAGTTGAACGAGTTTTTCACAAACCGCGATTACGTCGAATACAGAAACGACAAGGGAAGACTTATTGGCGAAACGTTCACTTTTGACGAAAGCGAGTTTTCAAAAGACGATTTATATAAAAAGTTTTTCGTGATTTATCATTTCGACGGGAGTCTTGACGACGTCGAGATAACTTATGCTTATTCTCCCGTTTTGAAAGGCATCGAAATCGTGGACGGAAAGCCCGTAAATTTGCAGATAACGAAGCGCGGCGACGTCGTAACGGTGTCGAACCCCGTCAACATGGGAAGTTATTGATTTTTTTGAGGGCAATGGTATAAGAAAATTTTTTCGGGACAATAATCAAGCAGGAGGTCAGTATGAACAAATTCAAGTCAGCGTTAATAAAAACAGGTAAATTTTTGAGAAAGAACGTTTATTACGTAGTAATCGTCGTCGCGGTTGCGGCAATCTGCGCGATCGTCGGCGTTACGGTTTCAAAAACCAAACAGGCAAAAAACAGCACGCCCGTCGTCAACGACACGAATATCGAGAGTCCTCAGGACAAACCCGCGGACAAGCCCGATCCCGTGGACAAACCCGACCCCGTCAAACCCGATCCCGTCGTGTTTATCGTACCCGTCAAAGACAGCGCGGTCGGTGCAAGTTTTTCGGAAACGGAACTCGTGTTTTCAAAAACGTTGGAACAATGGAGCACGCATAGGGCAATCGACTTCATGGCGGAAGAAGGCGCAAGCGTATTTGCGGTATGGGACGGCACGGTGTCCGAAATCGTCAACGATCCGCTGTACGGATACTGCGTGAGCATATCGCACGGGGACGGGCTTGTCACGAAATATTGCGGCTTGTCCGACAAGGTCAACGTATCCGTTTCGCAAACGGTGAAGAAAGGCGCGAAAATCGGCGAAATCGGAAACAATATGATTGTCGAAAGCGCGGACGGGACGCATCTTCATTTTGAAACCTATAAGGACGGAAAACTCATAAATCCCGAAGATTACTTCGTCCAGAGCGAAAAATAAAAACACTGCAAAACACCCTATTTAGGGTGTTTTTTCATGCAAAAACCGCCGTGATTTCGTTACTTTTTTAACAATACTTAGAAAATAACATAATACTTGACAGCGCAACAAGCCCTGCGATATAATTATATTGTCGGTCAGTCGTACGACAAATGCCGACAGAAGGGAAATTATGAAAGAATTTGCAAAAATCGAAAGGGCGGTGCATGCGATTGCGCCGTCAGTCAACGTTTCTATTGAAAACAACTGTGTGGTTCTTCGCGGGGAACTCGATAACTGGGACGACGTCGTCAAGTGCGGCAGGGCTGCCGTCAGCAAAAAATATCTGGGCGTCATCAACGATATCACTCTTCGCGGTTTCGAACAAAAGGTACGACTCCCCAAAATCAACGACAAACTTTACGACGGAAGAAAACCCGACGTCCTTATCGTGGGCGGCGGTATTTCGGGCGCGACGATTGCACACGAGCTTTCAAAATGGCAGCTTGACGTGATGCTTGTCGAAAAGGGATACGACGTCGCCGTCGGCGCAACTTCAAGAAACGACGGTTGCGTTCACGTCGGCATCGATCTTACGCCGAAACTCGTCAAACACGATTACCTTATCAAAGGCAACGCGATGTACGACGAATTATGCGACGATATGGACGTCAAGTTTGAAAGAACCGGGCACATGATGCTTATGTATTATAAGTGGGAAAGACTGCTTATGCCCGTTGTCGGACTTTGGTCAAAAATCCTTAAAATCAAAGGAATGAGATATATCGACAGAAAAGAACTGCTGAAAATCGAGCCCGAAGCGGTCGAATGGGCGCGCGGCGCGTACTATATGCCCACGGGCGGTATGGTGTCGCCGTATAAACTTACGGTCGCACTTGCGGAACACGCGGCGGAAAACGGCGTGCACGTTTGTCTGAACACCGCGGTGCTCGGAATGAAGGTCGAAGACGGCGAAATCAAAAGCGTCGAGACCAACCGCGGCACGATTTATCCGCGACTTGTCATAAACGCGGCGGGCACTTACGCCGACGTCATTGCCGATATGGCGGGCGACAGAACGTTTACCATTCACCCGAGAAAGGGTATCGATGTTATTCTGGACAAGAAAAAGGGCAATCTCGCGCATACGTCGATGTCGAAAATGCCGTTCGTCCACGTTCCCGCAAACTGGAAGGAAACAAAAGGCAAAGAAGGCTTGCTCAAAACCCTTATGAAAGGAAAAAGCCTGAACGAAACGCAAAAGACGCATACAAAAGGCGGCGGCGTTATTCATACCGTCGACAACAACGTATTGCTTGGGCCGAATGCAATCGAAGTGCCCGACCGTGAAGATTATACGACGGATATGCAAAGCATTCAGGACATTGTTACGAAACAAAAAATCATACAGGACAAACTCGGTATGGGCGACGTCATCACGTACTTTGCAGGCGAACGTCCCGCAACGTATGAGGAAGACTTCGTCGTGCGCCGCGGTATATTCACGAAAAACATCATCGAGGTCGCGGGGATTCAGTCCCCCGGCATTACGACCGCGCCCGCCGTTGCGAAAGACGTCGAAAAATGGGCGATTATGTTCCTTGGAAAACAAGAGAAAGTCAAGGTCAACGAAAACTACAATCCGAAACATAAAAGCGTGCCGCACCTTGCCGATATGAGCGAAGAAGAGCGGAACGAACTTATTAAGAAAAACCCCGCTTACGGCGAGATCGTCTGCCGTTGCGAGGAAATCTCGAAGGGCGAAATTCTGGACGCCGTCAGAAGCGCGGTGCCTGTATATACGGTTGACGCGATAAAGCGCAGAGTGCGTCCCGGTATGGGCAGATGCCAGGGCGGTTTCTGCGGCCCGACGGTTGTGAAAATCCTTGCGGAAGAAAAGGGCTGCTCCGTTGAGGAAATTACAAAAGGCAACGATTACAGCGTGATTTTATACAATAAAACCAAAAAGGGGGCTGAAACTAATGTATGATACGGTAGTTATCGGCGGCGGCCCCGCCGGTCTTGCAGCGGCAATTTCCGCAAATAAAGAAGGCGCAAAAGTATTACTTATCGAGCGCGAGCCGAAACTCGGCGGTATCCTGAAACAGTGCATACACGACGGCTTCGGACTTATCACTTTCAAGGAAAAACTTTCGGGGCCGGAATACTCCGAAAGGTTCATCGATAAACTTTTTGAAACCGACGTCGAAGTCAAACTTCTGACCTTCGTCACGAAAATCGAAAAAACCGAAAACGGCTTCACGATTTACTTTGTCAACAGAGACGGCGCAAGCCACGTTTCGACAAAAACCATCGTCCTTGCAACGGGTTGCAGGGAAAGAACGGCAAGGCAGATTTTCATACAAGGCACCCGTCCGTCAGGCGTATTCACCGCGGGCACGGCGCAAAACTACGTCAACCTTATGGGCGAAATGCCCACGAAACGTTGCGTGATTTTAGGCAGCGGCGACATCGGTCTTATCATGGCGCGCCGCCTGACGCTCGAAGGCGCGAAAGTCCTTGGCGTTTATGAAGTGAAACCGACGCCGTCGGGACTTACGAGAAACATTCATCAGTGCCTTATCGACTTTGATATTCCTTTGCATTTGTCGCACACGGTCACCCGCGTTTTCGGCGAAGACAGACTCACCGCCGTCGAGGTTGCGAAAGTCGACGAAAAAATGCAGCCGATTAAGGGTACGGAAGAAATTATCGAGTGCGACGCGCTTATCCTGTCCGTCGGACTTATCCCCGAAAACGAACTTGCCGAAAGCCTGAAAGTCGATATTAACCGCCGTACGAAAGGCCCCGTCTGCGATCAGAATTATATGACGAGCGTCGAAGGCATTTATTCCGCGGGCAACTGTCTGCACGTCAACGACCTTGTCGATTACGTCACGGAAAACGCTCTCGAAGCGGGCAGAAACAGCGCGCATTACGAAAAACGCGCAAGAAAATACGTGCCGCTTTCAATCGACAACAACTTTTTGTATATCGTGCCGACCGTGCTTGACGTAAACGGCGACACGTCCGACGTTACGGTTTACTTCCGCGCGTCGCGCGATATGAAAAACGCAAGACTTAGACTCAGCGTCGACGGCAAAGAAGTCATGACCAAAAAGTATCAGGCGGTACGCCCGCCCGAAATGGAAAGGCTCAAAATCAATTTCAAAGACTTCGGCGTGAACGAGAATTCCAAGGTGGAATTCACGCTTTTCGAGGAGGAATGATTATGAAAGAACTCGTATGTATCGTTTGTCCCAACAGCTGCAAACTTTCGATATCCGAAAACGGCGAAGTAACGGGTGCGCGTTGCCCGCGCGGCAAAAAATTCGCGACGGAAGAACTGACCTGTCCGAAACGCACCGTTTGCACGACGGTCGCGACGGTTTTTGACGACTATCCCGTTTTGCCCGTCCGCACAGAAACCGAAATTCCCAAGGATAAAATCCCCGCGCTTATGGAACTTGTCAACAATTTCACGCTGAAAAAACGCGTGGCGCGCGGTGAGGTCGTCATCGAAAACGTGCTCGATACGGGCGTGAACCTTATCAGCACCTCGAATATGCTTTACGATTATTTTGTAAAAATATAATTATAATGGGGAAAAAATTATGAAATACGGACCTTTGGCATTAAGCTTCGACTTCGGCACGCAGAGCGTGCGCGCCATACTTTTCGATAAGACAGGCGAAATCAGAGGCAAAGAAAAAATCGATTATAAACGCCCGTATTTTTCGGTAAAGCCCGGCTATTGCGAACAGACCGCCGATTTTTACTGGGATAATATGTGCACCGTTTCAAAGATGCTCAAAGAATCTTCGGGCGAACTTTGGAACGATATCGTCGCGATGAGCGTAACGTCTTTGCGCGACGTCATCACGTGCCTGGACAAAAACAACAATCCGTTAAGACCGTTTATTTTGTACCTTGACGGAAGAAGGGTTGAAAATCCGCTTGATTATATGCCGTCCGGGAAGAAAAAACTCGTAAGGCTTGCGGGAGCGCTCGATATGTGCGCCGCTCAGTACGCTGCGACTTTTTCAAACTGGCTTGCCATTAACGAGCCGAATATCTGGTCAAGAACGAAAAAAGTCGTAATGCTTCCGACGTATATCCATTATAAACTTTTGGGAAAACTTTGCGACAGCGTTGCGAATCAGGTTGGGCACGTCCCGTTCAATTACAAGAAAAAAGAGTGGATGCACCCGTCCGAAATGACCTATTTCATTTTCGGCAGCATCAGACCCGATATGCTTGTGCAGGACCTTAAAAAGCCGTGCGAAGTTATGGGATACATATCAAAAGAAGTCGCCGAAATCACGGGGCTTCCCGAGGGGCTTCCCGTTATCGCGTCGGGCGCGGACAAGGCGTGCGAAACCCTTGCGGTAGGTTGCGATGGTCCCGACGTCGCCGCAATATCCATGGGCACCGCCGCAAGTATCGAAATTACGACCGAAAAATACGTGGAGCCGCAACCGTATTTGCCGGCGTATCCGTCTATTTATCAGGACAAATATAACCCGGAAGTCCTTATTTTCCGCGGTTACTGGATGATCAGCTGGTTCAAAAACGAGTTCGCGCATAAGGAGCTTGTCGAAGCGTCGGAGCGCGGCGTTATCCCCGAAAAACTACTGGACGAACATTTGCGCGACGTCCCCGCGGGTTCGGACGGACTTATCCTGCAACCTTTCTGGTCGCCGGGCACGTCAAATCCCGAGGCGAAGGGCGCGGTCATCGGTTTTGCAGACTACCACACGCGCGTGCACGTTTATCGCGCTATTATTGAAGGCATCGGATTTGCGCTGTACGACGCGCTTAAATCAATGGAAAAACGCGCGGGCTACGATATTAAACGCATTATGGTGTCGGGCGGCGGCGCGAATTCGGACGAAGTGTGCCAGATTACCGCCGACCTGTTCGGTTGCAAAGTGCAAAAAATTCAGACGTACGAAACTTCCGCATTGGGCGCTGCGATGGCATCGTTTACCGGGGTCGGGGAATATAAAAAGCTTTCGGACGCGGTGAAGAATATGTCGCACATCACTTACGAGTACGTGCCGAACAAGGAAAATCACGAGATTTATCGCAAACTTTACGACAGAGTCTATCGCAAACTTTACGACGCCAACAAAAAATTCTACAAAGAAATCCGCGAAATCATCAAACATTAAAAGCGGAAATATGCACATATCGGCATAAATAAAAAGGGCAGACTTTCGTCTGTCCTTAATTATTTGCTCACAAGATCACGCGTTGTTTTCGTCTTCGCGCAGCGCCTTTTCGTACGCTTCCAGAACGCGGGTTTTGATAAGTTCGCGCGTTTCGGTGTTGATGGGGTGCGCGATATCCTTATATTCGCCGTCGGGCGTTTTTCTGGACGGCATCGCAATGAAGTTGCCGTCGCTACCTTCGATAATTTTGATGTCGTGAATCACAAAACAGTCGTCGATAATTATCGAGGCGACCGCGCGGAACTTGGTTTCGTCGCGTTTTATAAGCCTGATTCGTATGTCTGATATGTTCATGTTTGTCCCTCCGCAACATATAATTTAAGATAATTTTACAAGGTTTTTCTCAATAATGCAATACTTTTTTGTATTTTTTCTCGTTATTGTCAAAAAATCGGCGGCAATCATATAATGCCGTATGATTTTTTTAAGCGGAAAAAAAGTGCATTTTATAGGCGTCGGGGGCGCGTCGATGAGCGCGCTCATAAGGTGGGCGAAGTCGTACGGGGCGGAAGTTTCGGGAAGCGACGGGGCATATTCCAAAACACTTTCGGGACTTCTTGAAGACGGCTTTGACGTTTACGTTGGTTCGGACGAAAAGAGAATTTCGGGCGTCGATATCGTCGTTTACACGTCGGCGGTGAACGACGAAAATCCCGAACTTTCCCGCGCGCGAACGCTCAAAAAAACAGTTGTCGAGAGGCATGATTTTCTGGGGCTTCTCAGCGAAAATTTCAAAAAAGTCATTGCCGTTTCCGGCACTCACGGCAAGACCACGGTAACGTCTTTAATCGCCGCAATTTTAAAAAATTCGGGCAAAAAATTCACCGCGCACATAGGCGGATTTTCAAACGATTTGGGCGGGAATTTCGTAAGATTTGGCGACGAAATTCTTGTGACGGAAGCGTGCGAATACAAGGGACATTTCCTGTCGCTGCACCCCGATATCCTTGCGATTCTGAACGTTGAGTGCGACCACCCGGACTGCATAAACACGTTGTCGGACGCATTGTCGCTTTTTGCCGAGTTTGCACGAAACGTGCCGAATAACGGCTTAATAATCAAAAATTCAAACGTGAAGTACTGTGATTTGCATATATGCAAAAATGTGCATATTGAAAACTTTGGCGGCGCGGACGCGAAATGGCAGGTGGAAAACATATATTCGCACGGGGGAATATGTGAATATGATATCCTGAGAAACCGAGAATACTATATGCGAGTCCGTCCCGCGCTTTTAGGGCGACACAACGTGAAAAACGTCCTTGCCGCGGTTGCCGTTTGCGACGCGCTTTCGATTGACAAAAACGTAATGAAGGAAACCCTTGAAAACTTCAAGGGAGTTAAACGCCGCCTTGAAAAAACGGGGGAAGTAAACGGCGCGGACGTGTACGTCGATTACGCTCATCACCCGTCGGAAATAACGGCGTCGATAAGCGCGATTAAACCCGTTGCGAAGAACAGGCTTTTCGTGATTTTTCAGCCGCACACTTTCAGCCGTACGGCAAAGTATTTTCAGGAATTCGCATTATCGTTCAACGCTGCCGACGAAGTATGGTTCGTCCCGACATATCCCGCGCGCGAAAAAGAATCGGACGGGAAAACGTCTTTCGATCTGTTCAGATACGTCGACGAAAACGTGCGCCCCGCCGAATACGTGAAAGATTTCGTGACGGCGGCGAAAAAAATCAAGGAAACGGCAAGAGCCGGCGACGTAATAATGATTCTGGGTGCCGGCGACGTCGACATCATCGCAGATTTGCTGAAAGAATAAAAAGAAAAGTAAACAAAAAACCGCCGATACGGCGGTTTCGTTTTTGATATTTTCGGTCACATGCAGTCGACGACGACTTTGCCGTAGGCGTATTTGTCCTCGGAAATGCGCGGAAGTTCGCGACCGATGTCGTCGAATTTTATCACGGAGTCGATAAAACCTTCGGTATTTATGACCTTGTTTGCAAGCAGGTTTATTGCCGTATTGAATTCCCCATAGCCGTTTTTGACGGCGGTAACGTTGAGTTGTTTTTCCAGCACGTCGCCGAGGTTCAGTTGCAGGTTGCTCAGAAAGTAATTGTAGCCGATGACCGCGACCGTGCCGCCTTCCTGCGTGATGCTGGGAATGTAGTTGGGGAGCATGTTGGAGCGGGGTTCGTACAAGGTGAATTCCGCAAGTTTGCCACCTGTGATTTCGATAATACGCTGGCGGACGTCCGCTTTGGACGGGTTTATGGTGTAATAAATGCCGTGATTTTCGGCAAGGGACAGTTTCGTTTCATCCACGTCGATGACGATCGGCACAAGTTGGTAATAAATGCAAAGTTCTGCCGCGATGATGCCGAGCGTGTTTGCGCCGAGAATCGCCACGTAGTCGCCGCGTTCCGTTTCGAGCGCGCCGAGGGATTTAACCGCAAGTGCGATTTGTTCCGTAAAAATGGCGTCGTTGTCCTTAATACCTTCGGGCAGGGGGTAAACGTTTTCGGGAGGCATCGAGATGAAGTCGCACAAAAAGCCGTCCATATCGAGCCCCATAACCTTGACGTCGGGGACGAGCGCGCCTTTTTTCTTGTAAAACGGATCGTCGAGAACGTAAGGGCTCAGAACCACGCGTTCGCCTTTTTTCAAGCCCGACATTGCGTGCGCCTCGGACACGAGACCGATTGCGGAACGCACGGGAATAATCGGATAAGAAGCCTTTTTCCCCTCAAAAATCGCGACGTCGGTTGAAGACAAAGCAACTTTGCTTATTCTGACTTTGACGTCGGTTGCCTCGGCTTCCTGCTTTTTCTCGACAAGGGCGATTTCTTCTTTGGCTGTGATTTGCCACGCTTTCATACAATTCCTCCACAATATGAACAAAGCCATTATATCATATCGAGATTTGTTTGTAAACCGCAGGTATAAATTAAAAAATACTTATTTTACGCAAAAAACCGTGAAAAACCGTTGACTAAATGCGTTTATGAACTTATAATAATTAAGCATTCATTCTTTTAAGGAAATAAAACGGAGGTATAGATATGAAAGATAATATCCATCCCGATTACCACGAGGTTACGGTAACCTGCGCTTGTGGCGCAACGTTCAAAACCGGTACGACCAAGAAGGGCGATACGATGAAGGTTGATATTTGCAATAAGTGCCACCCCTATTTCACGGGCAGACAAAAACTCGTTGATACCGGCGGACGTGTAGATAAGTTCAAGAAACGTTATAATCTTGACTAATTCATTTTGTGCAGATTGTCAGAAGATAATCTGCATTTTTTAAATTTTAAGATATGAGAAAAACCCAAATCGGCGGACAGGCGGTCATGGAAGGCGTTATGATGCGCGGCAAATGCAGTATGGCAACCGCGGTCAGAAATTCCGACGGCGATATCGTTGTCGAAAGCAAGCGCCTTATCCCCGTCGAAAAGAAAAACGTCTGCTATCGTATTCCCGTATTGCGCGGCATCATCAACTTTGCGACGATGCTTTATACCGGGACACAAACGCTTTTAAGATCAAGCGAAGTCTACGGCGAAGAAATCGAACCCTCGAAATTCGACAAATGGCTCTCCGAAAAACTGCATATCGACATTATGAAGGTTGTGATATGGTTTTCGGTGCTTTTGGGGGTGGCGTGCGCCGTAGGTCTTTTCGTGTTCCTGCCGCAGTTTCTTACCGAATTACTTTTCAAAGTTCCCGCGCTCAACGCGCTTTCGGGCAGCGTGCGCGACGTCGTATTCAGCGTTATCGAAGGGTTGATAAGGCTTGTCATCTTCGTGGCGTACGTCGCGATATGTTCCTGCGTGCCCGACGTGAAACGCGTGTTCATGTATCACGGGGCAGAACACAAGACGATAAACGCCTTTGAACACGACGAAGAACTTACCGTCGAAAACGTGCAGAAGTATTCCACGATTCACAAGCGTTGCGGCACGACGTTCATGGTGCTTGTCATGGTTGTCAGCATCATCGTGCTGGCGTTTGCGGGCTGGCTTACAGTGGACGTTTTCGGCTGGCCGAACAATGCCGGCATCAAGTTTGCGGTAAGGATTGTGATGATTCCGCTTGTAGCGGGCATTTCCTATGAAATTCTGAAACTTCTGGCGTTGTCCGACAATATCGTCGTACGCATTATCCGCTGGCCGGGGCTGCAACTCCAAAGGCTCACAACCCGTCAGCCCGACGACGATATGGTGGAAGTGGCGATCGTCGCTTTCAAGACCGTTTACGAAATGGACGCCGACGAAACCATTCCCGAACGCACTTTCGACATCGGAAAATCTTATAAGGACGCGCGCGAGCAGGTGGAAAAGATTCTGCCTGCGGACAAATTCGATAAGTCCGACGTCGATTGGATTTTCACGGAAGTCACCGGCAAAAACCGCTCGGAACTGCCGCTTCTCAAAACAATTAAGACAAGTCAGCTTGAAAGGGCGCTTGCGTATGCGAAAGAACGCGCGACGGGCAAACCCTTGCAATATGTGTTCGGACACGTCGATTTTTACGACGCGAAACTTCTTGTGAACGAAAACGTGCTTATCCCCCGTCCCGAAACCGAACTTCTGGCGGAGGCGGTTGCAAACCGCGCGAAAGACAAAAGCGTGCTCGACTTATGCACGGGCAGCGGCGCGATTGCGATAAGCGTGAAAAAGCACGAGCCGACGGCGGCGGTTACCGCAAGCGACGTCAGCGAAAACGCGATTTTCGTGGCGAAAGCGAACGGCGTCGCAAACCTTGTCGACGTGAAGTTTATCACAAGCGATTTATTTGAGAACATCGACGGTGAATTCGATATAATAGTGTCGAATCCGCCGTATATAAAGACGGACGACATCCAAAATCTTGACGTCGAAGTCCGCGGGTACGAGCCGATTATCGCGCTTGACGGCGGCAAGGACGGGCTTGATTTTTATCGCCGCATAATCGACGACGCGGCGGCTCACCTTAAAGACGGCGGGGAACTTTTGATGGAACTCGGCATAGGCGAAGCCGAAGACGTGAAAGCGTACGCCGACGGAAAACTCGATTTTTCCGAATTTATCAAAGACTACGACGGCATCGACAGAATCGTGGTTTTTAAAAAGAGGTAATTTATGTTCAATAAACTCGAAGAAACCAAAAAAAGATATGAGTTTCTTACCGACGAAATCGTCAAACCCGAAGTCATCGCAAATCAGAACGAGTGGAAAAAACTTGTGAAAGAACGCGCCGATATCGAAGAAATCGTCAATAAGTACGCCGAATACAAAGAAGCCGAAAAAAACTTTGAAGATTGCAAGGCGATGATGAGCGACGACGACGCGGATATTCGCGAACTTGCGAAAGAAGAATACGATTCATTCAAAACCGCGCTCGATAACGTCACTGAGGAATTGAAAGTACTGCTTATCCCGAAAGATCCAAACGACGACAAAAACGTCGTCATCGAAATCCGTGGCGGCGCGGGCGGCGACGAAGCCGCGCTTTTCGGCGCGGAACTTATGCGTATGTATATGCACTACGCCGACGCGAAACGCTGGAAAGTCGAGGAAATATCGTCAAATATGACCGAACTTGGCGGCGTAAAAGAAGTCGTTTTTATGGTGTCCGGGAAAGGCGTTTACAGTAAACTTAAATACGAAAGCGGCGTTCACCGCGTACAGCGCGTGCCGGAAACCGAATCGCAAGGTCGTGTGCATACCTCGACGGTCACGGTTGCGGTGCTCCCGGAAGCCGCCGACGTCGAAGTCGAAATTCTGGACAAGGACCTGAAAATCGACACTTTCCGCTCGGGCGGCGCAGGCGGTCAGCACGTCAATAAGACGGAATCCGCAATCCGCATAACGCACCTTCCCACGGGTATGGTCGTCATCTGCGAGGACGAAAGAAGCCAGATAAAAAACCGCGAAAAAGCAATGAAAGTCCTGAAAACCCGCCTGTATGACTACTATCAGCAAATCGCCGATAAGGAAATCACCGATAAACGCAAGGCACAAATCGGCACGGGCGACAGAAGCGAAAGAATCCGCACCTACAATTATCCGCAAGGCCGCGTCACCGACCACCGCATAGGCTTCACGCTGTATTCCCTCACGAACTTCTTAAACGGAGATATGGACGAGATGATCGAGGCGTTGCAAATCGCCGCAAGGAACAAAGCGCTGGAATCCAACGCCGAAGGAATTTTGTAATTCTTATATTATTTCAACAATTTTTTGAAATAACTTGAAAAATATCCGCATACGGGTTAAAATAGAATCAGTAATTAACGGAGGTATTCAATATTGATACATTTGATTTACGGCGCGAAAGGCTCGGGCAAGACTAAAAGAATTATCGACATGGCAAACGCCAGTATCGACACAACGACGGGCGATATCGTTTTCATCACCGATACCAACCGATATATGTACGATATCAAGTATCAGATTCGTTTCATCAATACCGAAGATAATCATATTTTCACCGAAGAAGCGTTGCTCGGCTTTATCAAAGGCCTTATCGCAGGAAATCACGACATAAAAACCATTTACATCGACGGCGCGCATCGCATCGCAAAAAAGGACGTCGACGCAATGCAGGATTTCTATGCGGAACTTGAAGTTATTGCGGAACGTCAGGACGTTGAGTTCGTCTTGTGCGTCAGCAAAAACGAGGATGAATTACCCGACTTTTTGAGGAAGTATTTATAATGCTTTATACAAGTACCCGCGACGGCAGCGTACGCATCACGGGAAGTCAGGCAATCGTAAACGGAATTTCAAAAGACGGCGGATTGTATGTTCCGTCGTCTTTTCCAAAATATTCCTTGAACGATATCGAGGCTTTCAAAGATTTATCGTACGTTGACCTTGCAACAAAAATTTTAGCGGATTTTCTGGACTTTTCAAAAGACGAAATCAACGGCTTTTGCAAGGCCGCTTATTCGCGCTTTGAGACGGACGACGTATGTCCCGTCAAAAAAATCGACGAATCCACTTATATACTGGAACTGTTCCACGGCCCGACGCTTGCTTTTAAGGACGTCGCGCTGACGCTTTTGCCGCACCTTCTTACGGCGGCGGCCAAGAAAAACGACGTCAAGGAAAAGGTGCTTATTCTCGTCGCGACAAGCGGAGATACCGGGAAAGCCGCGCTGGAAGGATTCAAGGACGTCGAAGGCACGAATATCATCGTGCTTTATCCCGAAGACGGCGTGAGCGAAATGCAAAAACTGCAAATGCGTACGCAGGAAGGGAAAAACGTTGCGGTTTTCGGAATAAAAGGTAATTTCGACGACGCACAAGCCGCGGTCAAACGCATTTTCCGCGACGAAAAAATGATTGCGGCGTTGAAAGAACAGGGCTTCGTGCTGTCGTCTGCAAACAGCATCAACTGGGGACGACTTGTCCCGCAAATCGTTTATTATTTTTATTCGTACGGAAAACTTTTGACAAAGGGCGATATTAACGTCGGCGACGAAATCAACTTTTCGGTGCCGAGCGGCAATTTCGGCGACATACTTGCGGGCTATTACGCAAAGAAGATGGGGCTTCCCGTCAAAAAACTTATTTGCGCCAGCAACGTAAACCGCGTGCTTGCCGACTTCTTTGAAACGGGCGTTTACGACAGAAACCGCGACTTTTTCAAAACCATCTCGCCAAGTATGGATATATTGATATCCAGCAATCTTGAAAGGTTCTTGTACGACGTGTCTGGCGAAAACCCGGATTTCGTCAACGAAAAGATGACTGCGCTTGCAACGTGCGGGAAGTACGAGATACCTTACGATTTGATTGAAAAAGCGGGCATTGTCGGAGGATCTGCGGACGAAGACGATACAAAAATGGCGATTGACTGTTTCTTTGACAGTTTTGATTATCCCCTTGACACACATACGGCGGTCGCCGTTACAGTATATAACAATTACGTCGCAGAAACGGGCGACGAAACGCCCACCGTCGTCGTTGCGACGGCAAGCCCGTATAAATTCCCCGCGGACGTGTACGACGCAATCTCTCACGAGAACTGCGACGACGCGTTTTCAGCAATTCAAAAACTTCATCGCATATCGGGCGTGAAAATTCCCGACGCGATAAGCACTCTCGTCACGAAACAGGTAAGGTTTAATACCGTCGTCGATAAAAACGACGTCGATAACGCGGTATTGAACGCTTTTAAGGAATAATATTATGGAAGAAAACAAAAAAATTGTTTATAGCGCGCTGAAACCGACCGGCGATTTACAACTCGGCAACTACATCGGCGCATTAAGAAATATGGTGAAAATGCAGGACGAATACAACTGCGTTTATATGGTGGCGGATTTGCACAGCCTTACGGTGTCGAACCTGCCCGCAGACCTTCGCAGAAGAACTTACGACTTTATGGCGTTGTTCCTTGCAATCGGGCTCGACCCCGAAAAGTGCGTGCTTGCGGTGCAAAGCCACGTTCCAGAACACTCGGAACTCGGCTGGATTCTCAACTGCTACACAATGTTCGGCGAGGCAAGCCGTATGACGCAGTTTAAGGATAAGTCCCTGAAAAATCCCGACAACGTCAACGTCGGACTTTTTGCGTATCCCATGCTGATGGCTGCCGATATTTTGTTGTATCAGACCGACCTTGTCCCCATCGGAAAGGATCAGAAACAGCACGTCGAAATCGCAAGGACGATTGCGGAAAGGTTCAATAATAGATATTCGCCCACGTTTGTCGTGCCTGACTGCTACTTCCCGAAGACGGGCGCGAAAATCCAGAACCTCTTGGATCCCACCGCGAAAATGGGCAAAACCGACGACAATACGAACGGCGTAGTTTTCCTGCTTGACGACAAGGACACGATCGCAAGAAAGTTCAAGCGCGCCGTCACAGACAGCGGCAACGAAATTATCGTGTCGCCCGAAAAGCCCGGCATCAGCAACCTTATCACGATTTACAGCGTGTTTACCGACAAAACTCAAAGCGAGGTCGAGCAGGAGTTTTCGGGCAGGTCGTACGCCGAGTTCAAGACGGCGGTCGGCGACGCGGTAATCGCGAAAATCGCGCCGATTCAGGATAAATATCACGACCTTATGAAAAACAAGGATTATCTGAACGCGATTATGAAAGAGGGCGCGGAAAAATCGTCCTATCTTGCCGAAAAAACACTCAGAAAAGTCAAGAAGAAAATCGGGCTTGTGGAGATGCCAAGATAGGTTTACACGGCCGAATTTATAAAAATTTTGACAAAATCGGCAAAAACACGACAAAATAATCCCATAAAAATCAAAACGCACCGCAATTTTCGGCGGTGCGTTTTTTATTTGTTTTTAACGATGAAACATTTGAAAAATCGGTTGAAGAACGACTTTTACAAGCGTTTTATAACCTCGTCGGCAAACTCTTCCGTCGAAATTACCTTTTGAGTTTCTCCGCGTCCGTTTTTCATATCGGGGGTGACGAAGTTTTGGCTTATTACTTCTTCGACGGCGTTCTCGACGGCGGTTTTTGCCAAAGATTTATCAAAAGAGTATTCAAGCATTTTCGCCGCGGCAAGGATTATTCCCGCGGGATTTACGCCGTGCGGATTTTTTGCGTCAAAACGCGCGACTTTTGCGGGTTTATAAAGCCCCGTTGCGGCGTCGCCCAGATATCCTTCGCAAAGGTTTCCGAAGCCGCCCGAAATCGCGGCGCCCAAAGAAAACAAAGTATCAGAAACGTTTTCGTTTGCGACGATTACGTCAAATGAAGACGGGCTGAAAAGAAGGGGCGCGACCACGCTTTCCAAGGTATAAGACGTAAGGTTTACCAAAGGGTAGTCCTCGTTGATTTCGTGAGTGATTTTGCGGCGCAAGAACTCGGTGTTGAACGTGTCCGCAAGGTCAACGGAAGCAAGACGATTCTTGCGCTTTTCGGCAAGTTCGTAGGCGACGCGACCGATACGCTCCGCGTACATTTCGGGAAGAGTTACGACGTCGTAAGCCTCGCGCCCGACTTTTCCCGTCTTGTAACCTTTTTCAACAAACTGCCTTGCGGCGATATCGTGCACAATCAAGAAATCGACGTTCGATACTTCGTCTTTGTCGTTCAGTGCAGAACAGTTAATCGTGTTATAAAAGGACTTTATTGACAGGAAATTGCCAAATAAACCAAGGTTTTTGCAAATTAAAGTAATTACATCGTCGTGGACAGAGCTGCGTGTGAAATCGCTTGAAAACGCGCCGGCAATCGCCGCGTCCGCCGATTTTACAACTTTGTATTCGTCGGTTTTCAGTATCTCGCTTTCGGACTTTCCCAAAAAAGCGCGCGCGTCGACGGGGTGAAAATTCAAAGAAAAACCAAACTTTTCGGAAACGGAGGTCAAAACCTTTTTTGCCGCGGCGGTCAGGATTTCGGAATATCCGTCGCCGTTTATGATCGCAACGTTGAACATACTCATTTTCTTTTGTCGGAAAGATAGTATTCCGTGCCGTCCAAAAGGGCGTGCCAGGACGCGTCGATGACGTTTGTCGAAACGCCGACGGTCGTCCAGTTTCTGAACCCGTCGGACGACGTGATAAGTACGCGGACGGTCGCTTTCGTCGCTTCTTCGCTGTTGAGAACGCGCACCTTGTAGTCGGTCAGCGTAACGTTGTCGATTTCGGGATAAAACTTTGACAGCACTTTGCGAAGGGCGATGTCAAGGGCGTCGACCGGACCGTCGGAACCTTCGGCGGATTCTTGTCGTTTTTCGCCGCCGACGGTAACGGACACGTTTGCGTTTGACACGTTTTTGTCGCCTTTTGCGCAAATGCTCACTGTATATTCTTCCGCGCGGAAAAACTCGGGCAAAAGATTTATCGCCTTTTTCACGAAAAGGTTGAAACTTGCGTCCGCGCCTTCAAACTGATAACCCTGCATTTCCATTTCTTTTAGTTTTTTGAGAAGGGCATCGGATTGTTCTTTATCGAGGGGGACGCCCGGAAGAACGTCCTGCGCTTTTTTCAGAAATATCGCGCGCCCCGCGACCTCGCTTATCGGGAAACTTCTTTCGTTGCCGACAACCGACGGGTCGATATGTTCGAAAGCGGGGGAATATTTTATCACGCCGTCGCCGTGCATGCCGCCTTTGTGCATGAATGCGGCTTTGCCGACGTAGGGCGTGTTTTTGGGCAGACGGACGTTTGTGATTTCCGCAATGCGCCGCGCCGTGTCGGTAAATTTTTTGATTGAATCTTCGGGCAGGATATCGTATCCTTTTTTGAGTTGCAAATCGAGTATCGCGGTGACGAGATTGCAGTTTCCGCATCTTTCGCCGAATCCCAGAAAAGTGCCCTGAATATGAGTCGCGCCCGCGTCGACCGCCGCAATCGTGTTTGCAACGGCAAGCCCCAGATCGTCGTGGCAGTGTATGCCGATTTTCGTGCGCTTGAAAGTTTTTACGACGGTTTTTACGATTGCCGAAATTTCTTCGGGAAGAGTGGCGCCGTTCGTATCGCAAAGGACAAGAAGTTTCGCGCCGGCGTTTTTTGCGGTGCGTAAAGTATCGAGCGCGTAATCGGGGTTTTCCTTGTATCCGTCAAAGAAATGTTCCGCGTCGAAAAACACCGTTTTGTTGCGGTCGCAAAGAAAACGAATGCTGTCGTAAATCATTTTCAGATTATCCTGCGCCGACACCTGCAAAACCTTTTCGGCTTGCGTAACGCTGCTTTTTCCGACGACGGAAACGAATTGCGTTTTTGACAAAGAAAGCATGTTTAACGCGCTGTCTTCGTCGGTTAAGTTGTTTTTGTGTCGGGTTGAGCCGAAAGCGACAAGGTGAGAATTTATCGTTTTCACGTCGTCGTCGCACAAAAGTTTTTTGTCTTTCGGGTTGGCGAAAGGAGTGCCTGCCTCGATATAATCGATTTTCAGGTCGTCAAAAAGGCGTATGCATTCCGCCTTGTCGTCAATCGACAAAGTAACGCCTTCGGCTTGCGCGCCGTCCCTTAAAGTTGTGTCAAGAACCTCGATTTTCATTTGTCGTTAAGTAATTTATTGACTGCGTTGACGTAAGCGATGATTGCCGCTTCCAGCACGTCGGTCGAAACGCCGCGGCCGCTTACGGTACGCCCGTCAAGGTCAAGTTTTACGATTGCTTCGCCCAGAGCGTCCTCGCCTTCCGTGACGGAGTGCAGCGAAAAGTCGCTGAGTACGAAGTCTTTGCCGACGATATTGTTGATTGCTTTGAAACTTGCGTCGACAGGACCGTCGCCCGATTCCTTTTCGGTAACGGTGCCGTCGTTGGTTTTTAAGGTGATTTCCGAAAACGCGCTGTTTTTATAGGACGAAATATCGTACGCTTCGAGGGCGTATTTTTTCGGCACGAGCGCGTTCAGTTTGTCGCCGTGCGGCAAAAGTGCCTCGACGTCGCGGCGGGATATCGTCTTTTTCCTGTCCGCAAGAGCCTTGAATTTTTCAAAAAGTTCGTCGATTTTGTCGGAAGAAAAGGAATAACCCATATCGGACAGAAATTGTTGAAAAGCGTGTTTTCCGCTGTGTTTTCCGATAAGGATTTTGTTGTCGACGATGCCCACGTCGTGCGGATTCATAATTTCGTAGGTTTCGCGCGCCTGCATTACGCCGTGCTGATGTATGCCCGCCTCGTGCGCGAAAGCGTTTCTGCCGACGATTGCCTTGTTCATGGGGATTTTCAGACCGACTACGCTTGACAAAAGCGTGCAGGTGCGGTAAATTTCGCGGCTGTCCGCGCGAGTCGTCGCGTCGAAATAGTCACCGCGGGTTTTCAATGCCATTATGATTTCTTCAAGGTCGGCGTTGCCCGCGCGTTCCCCGATGCCCAGAACCGTGCCTTCGATCTGATTTGCGCCCGCTTTCACGGCGGAAAGCGAGTTTGCGACGGCAAGTCCCAAGTCGTCGTGGCAGTGGACGGACAGGTTAATGTCGCAAAGTCCGTCGACTTCCGAAAGAAGCGTTTTTACGATGTTTGCCATTTCGTCGGGGGTGGAATATCCGACGGTGTCGGGGATATTTATCGTCGAAACGCCGGCGTCGACCGCAAGCCGCGTAACTTTCACAAGATAATCGAGGGGAGTACGCGACGCGTCTTCAAACGAAAACTGCACGTTGTCGGTATGTTTTTTTGCGTAACGAATGGCGTCGGTCAGTGTGTCGATTGCGGCGTCGGGCGTGATTTTGTATTTGTAGGCAAGGTGAATCGGCGAGGTTGCGATGAACAAATGCAACCTTGGGTTTTCGGCTTCTTTCAGCGCGTCCCACAGCACGTCGATATCGTGTTGTTTGCACCTTGCAAGCCCGGTGATTTCGGCGGTTCTTATGCGTTTTGCGATTTGTCTGACCGCTTCGAAGTCGCCTTCGCTCGCGGCGGGATAGCCTGCCTCGATAATATCGACGTTCAGGCGTTGCAGCGCGTCCGCCACGGCGATTTTCTCGTTGATGTGCATACTGCACCCGGGGGATTGCTCGCCGTCTCTTAAAGTTGTGTCCAGAAGTTTAATCGTTCTCATTCGTTCTCAACGTTTTTCCGCCGCGTCCGAGTGCCGAGCCGCCGGAGCGCGCCATTTCCAGCACGCCGTAAGGTTTCAGCACGTCGATAAGGGCGTCGATTTTGCTTGTTTCGCCGGTAAGTTCGATAATCATCGTGTCGTCGGACGAAACGTCGATGGGCTTCGCCTTGAAAATTGTGCAGATATCCACGATTTCGCTGCGCTGACTTGCCGCGCATCTGATTTTGATTAAAAGCAACTCGCGGAAAACGCAGTCGTCGCGGTCGAGATCGGCGATTTGCACGACGTCGACCTGCTTTTGAAGCTGCGCCTGAATTTGTTTTATGATTTTATCGTTGCCGCGCACCGTGACCGTCATACGGGAATAATCGTCGTTTTCGGTCGCGCAGACGGTAAGGCTGTCGATGTTGTAGCCGCGCCGCGCGAAAAGTCCCGAGATGCGGGTAAGAACGCCGGGGCGGTTTAATACGAGTACGGATAATCTGTGCATGTTGTCTTGCATAAAAACCTCACAATATATTTTCCTGCTTTTTAAGTTTCAGGTCGATGACGGCAGGGGAGTTTAAGTCGATTGAAGAAAGTACGCCGTCAAGTTCCCGAACGGTTTCCGCGCGGTATGCGGGTATGCCGAAAGAGTTTGCAAGGCGCACGTAATCGACGCCGCCTGGTAATACGCTGTCGACGACGTTGCCGCCGTATTTCTTCTTCTGAATTTCATAAATCATACCAAGCGACGAATTGTCGAAAATCACCGTAACGACGGGCAAAGAATAACGCCTGATTGTGATAAGTTCGTTGAAACTCATGTTGAACGAGCCGTCGCCCGTCACGTACAAAACGCGCTTGCCTGTTGCGAAAGCGGTGCCTACCGCCGCGCCTATTCCAAAGCCCATTGCGCCAAGTCCCGCGCTTGTGATAAGTCTGCCGCCCAACGAAAAGTCGTAATAATTCGTGACGTAAAGCTGGTGTTGTCCGACGTCGGTCGTAACGTACGCGTCGCGCCCGAAATGACGGCAAAGGCAGTTTATCATACGCTGAACCGTTGATAATCTTTCGTTTTTGTCGGGTTGTGCGTTGAACCAGGCGTGATCTTTTTCAATTACGCGGCTTAAAAGCAAGGGGAGCGTATTTGAAAGATCGCCGACGATCCTTGCGTCCGACTGGTGGTTTTTGTCGATTTCGGCAGCGTCGATATCAAGGTGAAGAAGTTTCAGCTTTTTGTTGTAAAAAGTTTTTTCCGTTGCCTTGCTTGAAAACCTTGCGCCGACGGAAATAAGAAGGTCGGCGTCTTTTAAGGCGGCTTTCGCAAGGGTATTTTTTGCGGTCGAAACGCCGATGAAATATTCGTTGTCAAAGTCCGTCACGCCGACGCCGCGCATCGAAACGCCGATGGGCGCTTTGAGAATGCGGGATAACTTCGTAACGAGATTTTTCGTGCCGCTTGCAATAACTCCGCCGCCGGCGTAAATCAAAGGACGCGCCGACTCGTTGATGATTTTTGCCGCGTCGGCAACTTCCGCCATATCGACAAGGTCTGCGGGTTTTTCGGTTATTTTTGCGGGGACGTAATCGCAGGATTCGTCGAAAACGTTTGCGGGAATATCGATAAGGACGGGACCTTTTCTGCCACTCGTCGCGACGTAAAACGCTTCCGAAACGGCGAAAGACAGGTCTTTCACGTCCTTGACGATGTAGTTATATTTTGTGATCGGCATCGTGATGCCCGTCGTGTCGACTTCCTGAAAACCGTCGTGGCCGAGCATATCGACGCTCACGTTTCCCGTTATCACGACAAGGGGGACGCTGTCCGAAAAAGCGTCGGCAATCCCTGTGACAAGGTTTGTCGCGCCGGGGCCGGAGGTTGCGATGCATACGCCGACCTTATTCGTCGCGCGGGCATATCCGTTTGCCATAAACGCCGCGCCGCGCTCGTCCGCGGGCAGAATATGTCTGATATCCGACCGCGACAATTCGTCGTAAAGCGACAGAATACTTGCCCCGGGGTATCCGAAGACGATATCCACGCCGTGCCGACGAAGTTCTTTTATTAAAATCTCCGAGCCTTTCATCATAAAAGTGTCCTGAACGCGCCTTTTTGTTCGCGCCTTTTCGTTCGTATAATGATTTTTAACTATTTTATTATAATTATCTTATATAGTCAAATCTTTTCGGTTCGGAAATTCGTTGATAATACGATGAAAAACGGTTACAATATAATCATGAGTTTTTACGACGTGGTTTACGAACAAGTGAAAAAAATACCGAAAGGCAAGGTCGCGACGTACGGGCAAATCGCGTTTTTATGCGGCAGTCCGCGCGCAAGTCGCGCCGTCGGATACGCGCTGCATTTCAATCCCGATCCCGATTCTATACCGTGCTACCGTGTCGTAAATCGTTTTGGAGGGCTTGCACCCGCATTTGCTTTCGGCGGATGGGAAGTGCAAAAGGCGCTGCTTGAAAACGACGGCGTCGTCGTCCGCGACGACTTCACGGTCGACCTTGAAAAGTACGGTATGAGATGAAATTCATTGACATTTTCCGTCCGATTGTTTTATAATGTCATTTGTTTGAAAAGGAGTAATTATGGACAAGTTTTATCACATCAACATTGCGGGGCTTGAAAGGGATTTACCCATTTGCCCGATTAACGAAAACCTTTACATAGCCGGATTCGTCATGTTTTCCGACGTCGAAATGACCGTCAGGTGCGCGGAAGAACTTCTGAAAAAAGCACCCGAACACGACCTTATCATCACGGCGGAATCGAAGGGTATTCCTTTGGCGTACGAGATGGCGAAACAGGAAGGCAAAAATTATATTCTTGCCAGAAAGGGCTTAAAAGCTTATATGGTCGATCCCGTTAAGGTTGAGGTGAAGTCCATCACGACGGCGAAAGTCCAGACGCTTTATCTTGACAAGTTTGACATCGACAGAATGAAAGGCAAGCGTATCCTTATCGTCGACGACGTTATTTCGACGGGCGAAAGTCTGCACGCGATTGAGGAACTCGTGCGTATCGCGGGCGGTCAGATCGTCGGGAGAATGGCGGTGCTTGCGGAAGGCGACGCGGCGGAAAGACACGACATTATTTTCTTGCAGACGCTGCCGTTGTTCTTCAAATAAAAGCGGATAATTACAAACAAAGAAATATTTAAGGATAGCGAAACCGCTATCCTTTTTGTTTGTTTCGATATATGAAGAACGGGTATTCGCGTTGCACAAAACAAGCGAAACGGTATGTGCTAAAAACGCGCTTGCAAAATATTATTATCTGTCTTCTTTTGCCGTGGCGAGCATGGCTTTAAGGACAACGACGTGCAATTCTTCGTCCTCAATTATTCGCTCAATAGTGGCTTTTAACGTATTGTTTTGCACGCATAAAATCGTGTTTTTGTAATTTTCAATCGCGCACAGTTCTCCTTGAATATCATATTCCAGAAGTTTAATCAGGTCTGTTGCGTAGTTGACGTAACTGCCGTTCCAGAACGCCGTCCTGCCGCCGATAACGGGGAAACTTCCGTAAGCCGCAATCGCCGTCCCGAGGATTTTCTGGTGCTTCATTTCGCAAGCCGCAATCTCTGCAAGTTTTTTTGAAAATTCCGGAAACTCCCGCGATAATACGTAACTTTGATAAACGTATTGCAGGATTGCCGTCGTTTCGCTGTCGCGCCCGCCGTAGTCGTTCATTAGTTTTTTCGCCTCGACGGGGTTCGGGTACGGTATGACCGGCTCGGGATATGGTAAGTCTTTTCTCACGCTCAAATCAGAAAAATTCATAAAAAACGCCTCCGCACGTACAAGATATGCGAAGGCTTGAAAAAAGGTTCAAAAAATCATAAATACACGACGAGAGCCGCAACGCCGAACAATACCAAAAAGTACAAAAAGTTGACGGCAAGAAGTTTCAGCACGAAATGTTTTTTGACGTCGTATTTTCTTTCAAGGCTCATTACCATATAGTTGTTCAAAGGGGCGGTGCCGTATTTTCCGATATTTATGCCGTACATCAGCGACACGGTATTTTTTGAAAAAGTCGGGAACACGAGCGCGACGGGATTGTTTGTGAGAAGTTGCGACGCAAGCGCCGAAAGCCACAGCTCGTTGCCGGCGATAATTTTTGTCAGAAATCCGTTGACGGACGGCATACGCAGGAAGTTGCCGCTCATTACGAAAAACGCCGTAAACATTATAATCACGCCGTAGTTCGCTTTTTTGTAACTTCTGGGGTGGACGAAAAGCATCACGACAAGGATAATCGGCGTAACTATGTAATAAGGCAGAACGTCGAAAATCGAAATTATGATGAACACGAACATCACAAAGTATATTAAAAGTTCGAACTTCGGCAGTTTATATTCGCCGACGGGGGGCGGATTGAGTTTTCCTTTTTTGACGAACAGACACATTATAAACGTCAGTCCGTATCCCGCAAGCGCAAGCGGCCACAGGTTTTTGACAAACCAGAAGAAATCGAAATCGTAATAGTCGATAAGGAACAGGTTCTGCGCATTGCCGAGCGGCGACACGATGCCCGATAGTTTCACCGCCATCGTCTGCATAATCACGACGAACGGGATAAGGTCGTTCGCTTCCGCCTGCGACAGCATGATTATCGCAAAGGGAATAAAAGTAATCGTCGCGATATCGTTCGTGATGAAAAGGGCAAAAAATGCCGGTAAAAAAATAAGCACCGTCGCGATGGCACGGCGGTCGGATATTTTATCGAGGATTTTGCCCGACATGATCCCGAAGAAGCGGCAGTCTTTCAGCCCCCTGACGACAAGCATGAGCGACAGAAGACACAATATCGTTTTGTAACTGACGTAGTTTAAGTATTCCTTATCGGGCGGAACGAAGAAACAGGTGATTATCGCGCCGAGGACGGCAATTATCACGATAATGTTGTTTTTCAGAAGATTTTTGAACTTTAAAAGGCGCAGATAAGCGTCCGTCCCGTCGTGCGGGTCGGTTGAAAAAAGTTTAAGTTTTCTCTTAAAAATCTTGCGTTCCATTTTATTACTATATTTATAAGGTAATAATTAATATACAGTCGTTCTACCGTAAAGTCAATAACAAACGGAAAAATTTAACGCGAAATTTTTAATATTTGCTCCTAAAACGCTGAAAAACGGTTGTAATTTTGAAATTTATATGTTAAAATTCACTTTGCTAATTAAATTCGGAGGAATTTATAATGATAAAAAGTTTAATGCCGATGTTATCGGTTATACAATATGAAGTCGGTCAGAAGGTCGGCTGGGCAATGATGACGCTCATGGTGCTTGCGGCAATCGCTCTCGTCGTCGTGGTTCTTATGCAAAAGAGCAGCGGCGAAGATATGAGCGCAATCGCCGGATACAACCAGAAAAACGACTCGTTCTTCGGAAAGAACAAATCGCAAAGTTCCGAGGGCAGGCTCAGAATCGCGACGGTGGTATTATCGGTATTACTTCTTGTAGTTTCGGTTATATACTTCGTAATTTTAAGCCTCAGCGGAAGATAAGGTTTATTTTAAGTACAAAGGGCGACGATAAGTCGCCCTTATTTTTAATATGGAATTTAAGGAAAGATTATTAAACGAAATAAAATCGGCGGGGCTCGACAACTTTTCGGACAGATTGTTAAACCGAAAACTCGGGATATATTCAACGTTTGAAAAGCGCGAGGTCACGAAAGCCCTTGACGAACTCGTGCGTGACGGCGTGCTTGTGTCCGTCGAAAAAGGAAATTATACGCTGAAAGACAAATGCGACGCGGTAAGCGGCGTGCTTCGCGGCAATCGCAGGGGTTTCGCGTTTCTTATCCGCGACGACGGCAAAGCCGATTTGTTCATACCGCACAAAGGTTTGCACGGCGCGCAAAGCGGCGATAAGGTTTACGTCGTGCCCGTGAAAGGCACTGCCGACGAAGGCAAAGTCGTTTCGGTCATCGAGCGCGGAAAACGCCAACTTGTGGGCGAATATACAAGCGACCGCGCGGGACACGGGTTTGTCGTTCCCGATGACGAAAGTTACTTTTCGGACGTGTTTATTCCGACTGCGGGACGCGGCGGCGCAAAGAACAAAGACAAGGTCGTCGTGAACATTTACGACTGGGATTCGGGCAAAAATCCCGTTGGCGAAATCACTGAAATTCTTGGCCGCGCAAACACGATAAAAGGCGATACTCTGGCAATAATCCGCGACCACGGGTTTTATGAGAACTTTTCAAAAGAGGCACTTTACGACGCAGAAAGAATAAATAAACCCGTCGATATAAAAGAAATCGCAAAACGCACAGACTATCGCGATTTGCTCACGATTACAATCGACGGTGCCGACGCGAAAGACTTTGACGACGCGATAACGGTTGAAAGACGCGGTGACGGATTTGTCCTTTACGTTCATATCGCGGACGTCGCGCATTATATAAAACAGGACGAAATTCTGGACACAGAGGCGTTGAAACGCGCAACGAGCGTTTACCTTCCGAACATGGTGTTGCCGATGCTTCCCGAAGCCGTGTCGAACGGGGTTTGCAGCCTTGTCGAAAACATGGACAGACTGACGCTTTCCTGCGTTATGGAAATCGACAAAACGGGAAAAGTCACGGGAAACAAAATCGTCGAAAGCGTGATAAGAAGCAATCATCGCATGACCTACGACGACGTGCAGAAAATCCTTGACGGCGACAAAAAACTCATTGAAAAATACGCCGACGTATACGATATGATAACGTGCGCGCGCGACCTTGAAAGGATACTGAACGCGAAAAGAAGAAATCGCGGCAGCATAAACTTTATCTCGGAAGAGCCGAAGTTTACGATAAAAGACGGGAAGGTCTTGGACGTCGCGCCTTATCCTTATTACGAAAGCAACCTTATTATCGAAGAATTTATGCTGCTTGCAAACGAAACCGTTGCGGAGTTTATGTATCATACCGAGCTGCCTTTCGTTTACCGCGTGCACGAAGCGCCGAACAAGGAAAAAGTGCTGGAATTCAAAAAGTTCGTTTCTTCGTTCAATTATAACTTCGTCGTGCACCAGAGTATGCATGCGTCGGAGTACCAGAAACTGCTGGACGACATAAAAGGCACGGCGGAAGAGCGCATAATCAGCAAAGTCATGCTTCGCAGTATGCAAAAGGCGAAGTACACGACGGGGAATGCGGGACACTTCGGGCTTGCGCTCGAATACTACTGTCATTTCACGTCGCCGATACGCCGTTATCCCGACCTGACCATCCACCGCGTCATCAAAAAGATGCTTGCGGGACAACTGTCGGGCGCGGAGATTACGAAAACGCTTATCAGGTGCGAAAAGGCGGCGGCAATATCGTCGGAAAGGGAAATCGCCGCGGAATGTGCCGAGCGCGACGGCGACGATTACTTCAAAATGCTGTATATGGCGGACAAATCCGGCGAAGTTTACGACGGTATAATCAGCGGCGTAACGGGTTTCGGGGTGTTCGTTCAACTTCAAAACACGGTGGAAGGGTTTATCTCGCTTGACAAACTTCCCGCCGGAAAATATAAATTCGACGAAGGGCGGTTCACCCTTTCTTCGGGCAAACACGTTTATTCGTTGGGCGACAAAATAAAAATTAAAGTCGACGGCATTTCTCGCGAAATCCGCCGTGTAAATTTCTCGGTTTATGAAGAAAAAGCAAGACGGCAATAAAATCATTGCCACCAACAAAAAAGCGTATCACGACTATTTTATCGAAGACACTCTGGAAGCGGGCATCGCTCTCGAAGGGCACGAGGTAAAGTCGTTAAGGCTTAATAACGTCAATATGAAAGACAGTTTCGCAATCGTGAAAAACGGCGAGGTTTTCCTTGTCGGCATGCACATTTCGCCGTATAAAATGGCGACGATGTTCAAAATCGATCCGATGCGTAACCGTCGCTTACTGTTGCATAAGTCGGAAATAAGAAAACTGAAAGAAAAGGTGGAGCAAAAGGGATATACCCTTGTCCCCACGAAACTTTATTTCAAGGACGCGCTCGTAAAGGTCGAACTCGGCGTCGCAAGGGGCAAAGAGTTGCACGACAAACGAGACGCGATTCAGGAAAAAGAAAACAAAAGAAAACTCGACCGCGTATTGAAAGAGTACGGCGCGAGATAGGAGATATTTATGGATAAAAAAATCGATACTTTATGCGTACAGGCGGGCTATACTCCGAAAAACGGCGAGCCCCGTCAGATCCCCATCGTGCAAAGCACCACGTTTAAGTATGATTCGAGCCCCGAAATGGCAAAACTTTTCAATCTCGAAGCAAGCGGGTACTTCTACACAAGGCTTCAAAACCCCACCAACGATTACGTCGCGGCAAAGATCGCGGCACTTGAAGGGGGAACGGCGGGTATGCTCACGTCAAGCGGTCAGGCGGCAAACTTTTACGCCGTGTTCAATATCGCAAGTTGCGGCGACCACGTCGTCAGCAGTTCCGCAATTTACGGCGGAACGTTCAACCTGTTTGCGGTTACGATGAAAAAGATGGGCATCGACTTTACGTTCGTATCGCCCGACTGCACGGAAGAAGAACTCGAAGCGGCGTTCCGCCCGAATACGAAAGCGTTGTTCGGCGAAACCATCGCAAACCCCGCGCTTGCCGTTGTGGACATTGAAAAATTCGCGCGGGTAGCGCATCGACACGGCGTTCCGTTTATTATCGACAATACGTTCGCAACGCCCGTGCAATGCCGTCCTATCGAGTGGGGCGCGGATATCGTAACGCATTCCACGACGAAATATATGGACGGTCACGGTGTGGCAGTCGGCGGCGCAATCGTCGACGCGGGCAAGTTCGACTGGTTCGCTCACGCCGACAAATTCCCCGGGCTCACCACCCCCGATGACAGTTATCACGGCATCGTTTATGCAGAGCGTTTCGGGAAAGAAGGCGCGTTCATCACGAAAGCGACGGCGCAACTTATGAGAGATTTCGGCTCGATTCAATCGCCGCAAAACGCATTTTATCTTAATCTCGGGCTTGAAAGCCTGCACGTCAGAATGAAACGCCACGCCGAAAACGGTCTTGCCGTCGCAAAATTCTTGTCTGAAAACGAGAACGTCGAGTGGGTTTCGTATCCGCTGCTCGAAGGCGACAAGTATTACGACGTTGCGAAAAAGTATCTTCCAAACGGCGCGTGCGGAGTCGTCAGCTTCGGCGTGAAGGGCGGCAGGGAAAAAGCCGAAAAATTTATGGCTGCGCTGAAAATCATCGCAATCGAAACGCACGTTGCCGACGCAAGAAGTTGCTGCTTGCATCCCGCAAGTTCGACGCATCGCCAGATGACCGACGCAGAATTGACGGCGGCGGGCATTTCTCCCGACCTTATCCGCGTAAGCCTGGGGCTTGAAAACGCAGACGACCTGATTGAAGATATCCGTCAGGCGCTTGAAACGGCGGTGAAGTGATATGCCGATCGTTATCCCGCGCGACCTTCCTGCATTCGACAGTCTGCTTCACGAAAAGATTTTCGTCATGGACGGCAGCCGCGCCGTGTCGCAGGACATTCGCCCCATCGAAATCGCAATTCTGAACCTTATGCCCACAAAGGAAGTTACCGAAACGCAGCTGTTGCGGTTGCTTGGTAATACGCCTTTGCAAGTGAACGTCACGCTTATCAAAACGTCGACGTACAAGGCAAGCCATACGAGCGAAACTTATCTCGACAAGTTTTACAAAAATCTTGACGAAATTAAAAAAATGAAGTTCGACGGTATGATAATCACGGGCGCGCCTGTCGAAACTCTGCCGTTCACCGACGTCAAATATTGGGCGGAACTTCAAGAAATCCTTGATTTTGCGGACGAAAACGTCACCAGCACAATGTTTATATGCTGGGGCGCGCAGGCGGCGCTTTATTACTACTACGGCATAAATAAGCATCTGCTTGACAAAAAACTTTTCGGGGTGTATAACAACGTTAAGTGCGTCTTGCACGAGCCGCTGCTAAAAGGCATGGACGACGCGATTCGGATCCCGCATTCGCGCCATACCGCAATCGACGAAGATAAGTTGAAAAAATGCCCGGATCTTGAAGTGCTGGTGTCGGGCGAAAAGTGCGGCCCGTCCATTATAAAGTCGAAAGACAACCGCCGCATCTTCCTTACGGGACACAGCGAATACGACCGCGAAACGCTGGAAAGAGAATACCTTCGCGACAAAGAAAAAGGGCTTGAAATCGCCCCGCCCGAAAACTATTACAATGCGGACGGCACGATAAATATGAGCTGGGGCAGCACGGCAAATCTCCTGTATTACAACTGGCTCAACTACTACGTTTATCAGGTCACGCCCTTTGAAATCGACACGATTTCAAAATAAGCGGCAAAAAATAATACTGCAAATCAAACGGTTTATCGTATTGTTTCGTACGGTAAACCGCAAGATATATCAACTTAATACTTTTTTCGTTATTTTATCCACGGGGATGTTTTTGGATTCGACGTTTTTGTATGGACGATAAGAAGCATGTCGCAGGTCCGGCTGCGTTAAAGACGGAAAATTAAAATTAAACGCAAAAAATAACGAAAAAGTGAACGCTCCTGCGTTCGCATTCGCTGCTTAATTAATTAGCGGCACGTCGACCTTACGTTCCTGTTCCGTAAGCAATCGGCGTCATACTGAACGGGCTACGGATTTACCCACGGCGGTAAGTAAATCGGCATTCTCCGCCTCTTCAAAACCGCCGTCTGTCGGCGAACGACGGTAAGAGAACTTAATCACCGAATAAGCATGTAGAAGGTGTCGGGTGTAGAAGGACGAACCGGGGTTCAAATCCCCGCATCTCCACCAAACGAGAAACAAGTTGAACTTCCTGTTCAACTTGTTTTTCTATGTCGTCAATGCGGGGAATTATTGCGATTTTGAAAAATCGCAACACGGCGTCGCCGTGTGAACCCCGGTACCCGGGCTGACCGCAAGCGAAGAGAGAAGCAAGCGCTTGCATTTGCGGAAATCGAGCGCAGCGGACATAGCCAACGATTGTGCGATTTGTCGCACGAATGCGTAGCATTGTTGCTTGCAACAAATCGTTGAGCGTAGACGATCGCTTATGCGATATTCCGGGGACCCCGCGGGATACTGTGTACCCGTGGGGAAAAGGAGCACACAAGCAAACGAGTGAGCATTATCGCTTGCGACAGTGCGATTTAAAAAGCACTGTGTGCGACGTTGCTCCGTTATTACGCAAACTATGTTTGCTACAAATCCCGCATCTCCACCAAAAAAAGGAACAGCGAAGGCTGTTCCTTTTTTTATTCCGAAGCGGGGATTTCGCACGACAAAAGCCGTGCCGTTGCTTTGCAACGTGAACCCCTTCGGCTGCACGCGATTGACCTACGGTAACAATCGCTGTAAGGCAAATCCCCGCATCTCCACCATCTTTGTAGTACGAAAAAGCTACAACAGACAAAAAAGCACAAGTTACCCGCGTATCTTGTGCTTTTTTTACTATATCTCGTGTTTTTGTCATCGGACAAAATCTTTGAATTTAACAGCTGCATTTCGGCACTTTTTTCAAAAAACAGGTCTTGAACTTACGACATATCGTTTTTGCTCGATAGGGTACTACAATTTTATAATAATTTTTAAGAGAGAACAAGTTTACCGCTGTTCCCATAGGGAATTTTTCCACATAAATATAGATAAGTATAGCGCACTATACCTTGCAAGCAAGGCAAGTGCGCTTTTGCTTTACTTGTTCATTTATTTGTTGTATAATAACAGAGCGATAAACAGTAATTTGACGAAAGCAGTCAGCAATTTTCAGGAGGTGTTATTGATGAAAACAGAAGAATCGATTGTTACACATGATTTGCTCCGTATAGTGTCGGTATAATGCGGTGAAATCTATACGGAGCGCAATATCACCGAAACACCGACTTTGTATTTAATAAGGCATACAAAGGAGGATTTAGTTTATGTCAATGATTAAAATAGAAAACCTTACATTTTCCTATCCAACGAGTTATGATAACATTTTTGAAAATGTAAACTTTCAGATCGACACCGATTGGAAAGTCGGCTTTGTGGGAAGAAACGGCAGAGGTAAAACTACGCTGTTAAACCTTTTGCTCGGAAAGTATGAGTATAGCGGGAAAATTCACTCATCTGTGCAGTTCGATTATTTTCCATATCCCGTAGTGGACAAAGCGAAGTTCACCAACGAAATTTTCTTTGAAATAGCACCTGCGGCTGAAGAATGGGAGTTAATGCGAGAGCTGTCCTATTTGGATGTAGATGCAGATGTGCTTTATCGTCCCTTTGAAACTCTTTCAAACGGTGAGCAGACAAAGGTGCTGTTGGCGGCATTGTTTTGCAATGAAGGACACTTTCTCTTAATTGATGAGCCTACCAACCACTTAGATGTGCAAGCTCGTGAAATAGTAGCTACCTATTTGAAAAAGAAAAAGGGCTTTATACTCGTATCTCACGACCGTCGCTTCTTGGATGGATGTGTTGACCACATTTTGTCGCTGAACAGAGCAAGTATTGAAGTACAAAGCGGAAATTTTTCGTCTTGGATGGCGAACTTTGAACGGCAGCAAGAATTTGAACTCGGACAAAATGAGCGCTTACAAAAGGATATTGTTCGATTACAGCAAGCGGCAAAACGCTCTGCGGTATGGTCTGATCGTGTAGAAGCATCCAAAATAGGAGCAGCTGACAAGGGTTATGTCGGTCATAAAGCGGCAAAAATGATGAAACGATCAAAGGCAATCGAAGCAAGACAACAGCAAGCAATTGAGCAGAAATCGGGACTTCTGAAAAATATCGAATCTGCCGAAAATTTGAAACTCACTCCATTGATATATCACGCTGATACACTCGCTACCTTTTCTGATGTTTCAGTCTGTTATGATGGAAACACAGTATGCGAGCCTGTTTCATTTACAGTACGGCGAGGGGATCGTGTTGTACTTGACGGTAAAAACGGAAGCGGCAAAAGCAGTTTGCTTAAACTCTTGATCGGTGAGCCAATCGAGCATACCGGTACGATACAACTTGGCTCTGGAATTGTAGTTTCTTATGTGTCGCAGGACACCTCACATTTGAAAGGCAATCTGTCAGATTTTGCAAACGAAAGTCATATAGATGAAAGCTTGTTCAAAGCAATTCTACGAAAAATGGACTTTGAGCGAGTACAGTTTGAGAAAGATATTCAAGATTTTTCAGGCGGTCAGAAGAAAAAAGTGTTAATAGCAAAAAGTCTTTGTGAGCAAGCGCATCTCTATGTATGGGATGAACCTCTCAATTTTATTGATGTGTATTCCCGTATGCAAATTGAGCAGCTAATAAAAGAGTTTTCGCCTACATTGATTTTTGTCGAACATGATAAAGTCTTTAGAGAAACGATAGCGACTAAAACAGTGCAGATAAAAAACAGATTGTGACAAATTCCAATTTAGCTTACTTAATTACAAACAAAAAGAACTCTCGAACAATTTATTCGAGAGTTCTTTATCGTTATTCGTTTTTTCATTCCCTATGGGAATTGCGCTTTTTAGGTTCTCTCTTTTTTGTTGCTGTTTGAGTGTAGTTTCCCCAAGGTGATA